>Ga0247836_1000002_pt1 | contig 436488 bp, 383 predicted proteins | sample LaCruzMarch2015__4_FD_187116 | JGI IMG/M metagenome (GOLD analysis project Ga0247836, IMG submission 187116) | Freshwater microbial communities from meromictic Lake La Cruz, Castile-La Mancha, Spain - LaCruzMarch2015_14m | ecosystem: Environmental > Aquatic > Freshwater > Lake | place: Spain...
CGAATCCGGTCTACAGTGTGTCGGCATCGGGGATCCCTGCTGGCTCAGATCAAGTCGTTCTCGCACAACAACTTTCTCTGATTCGCAGCCCCGATGCCCTCATCCATAGTGAGAAAGCCGGGCTAGTCGACGACCAACGATGCATGCACGTGAAGTTGATGCAGTGCGTATGGTGGAAACCATATGCATCATCCGCCGATTAACGAGTTGGATTGAAAACGATGGCGAATGGAAAGCAATTTCCGAATCAGAGGATTGATTTTGAAATCTTCACAAACCCTGGCGCAATCGCCCGCCCTCAAGCTGACCGATGAAGACCGCGTCGGCATCGCCTACGCCCGCGAAGATTTCGCGACCGGCCGCACTGTTTCGAGCGCCGCGCCGCATAGTCCCCCCACTCCATGGCCGGGCTTGACCCGGCCATCCAGGAGCCGCACGGATAGGCCATCCTTTGCCACCCCTGGATAGCCGCCTGAAGGGCGGCCATGGAGAATGTGGCAGCTCCACCAAACCCATCCACCCGCACGCCGTCATCCCAGCGAAGGCTGGGACCCAGTCAACCATCAGACAAGCAACGACCTGACTTCAATCACCACCCTGTCTGGATCCCAGCCGGAGTTTACCCCGGACATTTGATCCGGGGCTGCCATGACGAAGATGGAGGGGTCCGCGCCTCCTCAGTCCCAAAAAACTGATGGGTCTGGGAAGCTGCGCTTCCCAGCGGGGCGCGGGGCTGGCCCCGCTGACCGCGCAGCGGTCAAGTCCCCACCGCGAGTCCCATCGCCCCTCACACCGCGAGCACCGACCTGATCTGCTCCTCATACTGATCCACCGCCGCCAGCGCACGCTCGCGCAGCACCGGGTCCGCCTTCGTCGACGCAGCAAACCCTTCGACGCCCTCGCGCGCTGCCGTCATGATCCGGCCAGCGGCGGCCTGCGGGTTCATCTCGCGCTTGCACGAGGTCTGCAGAAGCTGGGTGAGGATAATTCCTGTCGCCAGCGCCAACCCGCCCAGCTCGGCGTTGTCCCGGCGCAGGGCGGCAAGTTCGGCTTCGATGCGGGCAAGCTCGGTCGACATGTCGTGTCCTCCTGATGTTCGACTTTGTGCTAACGCCACGTCCCTGGCAGCGCAAGCGTCATGCGAGGCCCGCCCCCCCTTCAATTCCATGCGCACACTTGCCCCCGCGCATGACGGCCAGCTAAGACGGTCGGGACGCTGCCATGAGAAAGACCTACCGCCCGGAGCCTGATGCCCGCCCCCACGACCCTGCTCGCCTTTGCAGCCTTGGCCCTTGGCTTGGTGCTGACGCCCGGCCCCAACATGATCTACCTGATTTCGCGTGCCATCGGCCAAGGCCGAACGGCGGGGCTCATCTCGCTCGCTGGCATCGCCGTCGCATTCCTGATCTACATGCTGGCCGCCGTGCTCGGCATCACGGCGCTGCTGTTTGCGGTCCCCTTCGCCTATGACGCCCTGCGACTGACCGGGGCCGCCTATCTGGCCTTCCTCGCCTACCAGACCCTGAGCCCCGGTGGTCGCTCGCCGTTCCAGGTCCGCGACCTCAAACCAGATGCGCCCGCGAAACTCTTCTCGATGGGCCTGCTGACGGCGCTCCTGAACCCGAAAGTGGCGATGCTCTATCTGTCGCTATTGCCCCAATTCATCGATCCCGCACGCGGGGCGGTGCTCGCCCAATCTCTCACCCTTGGTGCGCTGCAAATAGCGATTTCTGTCACCGTGAATGCGCTCATTGTCATGTCGGCGGCAACCATCGCCAGCTTTCTGAGCGCCCGCCCTTTCTGGCTGTTTGGGCAACGCGTCGTGATGGGTACAGCCCTCGCATGCCTTGCCGTGGCCATGGCGATCGACACACGGCGCTGATCTCCATCAACGCAAGGGTCGTAGCATTCAGACAACCTTCGGGCATCGTCGGGGATCAGTGCGGAGACGGATGTGACGAACAAGCCGACACGCCAACGACTCCCGCCGATCGTGGTCTTCCTGCTGACCCACGCTGCGATTGGGTCATTGACCGGGCTAGCCGTCGCGGCCGCGCTCGTCTCCGCCAACATCGGTCAAATGCGCGACCTGCTCACCGCGTCGAGCGATCCAGCCCCAGCCGCAGCGCTTTTGGCCGTTGGATTTGCAACCCTGGTCGGAAGTGTCTGGGTTGGCGCAGCGGTCATGCTCAAATTATGGGACGAATAAATCCAGCCTCGAACTTGAACCTTTGCGCTGTGTCCCGCGTTGACCGAACGCACCGGTTGAGCTAAGCGGCGTACACGTACGTGAATTTTTCCAGGTTAAGGAAACACAACCTCATGATGACCCCTCGCCTCATAGCGGCCACCGCCGCGCTGCTTTGCGTATCCGCAGCCCCAGCCTTCGCGTGGGAAAAACTCGGCACGCGCTCAGTGGGCTTCATTGCCGACACCGATACGATCAGCGGACGTGGCCAAGGCAAATTCAAACAAATCCGGCTCTGCGTCTCGAAAAACGAAATCGAAATGCGCGACCTCGATGTGAAGTTCGGCAATGGCGGCAACCAGGACGTCCAGGTCCGCTCAAACTTCAAACCCGGCACATGCACCCGCGCGATCGATTTGAACGGTGAGCGCCGCAACATCCAGTCCGTGACCATGAAATACGCCAGCCGCCCCAGCTTCAAGGGCCAAGCCGAAATCACCCTCTACGCCCGCTGACCACCGCGCCGCACACATCCCACCAACAAAAAAAGGCCCCGGCAAAACCGGGGCCTTTCGCGTCTTGAGTGTGCCGTCAGCTTACCCGTGCGCAAGCACGGCCAGCAACAACAGCGCCACGATGTTGCAGATCTTGATCGCCGGGTTCACAGCGGGACCAGCCGTATCCTTGTATGGGTCGCCGACGGTGTCACCAGTGACCGACGCCTTGTGGGCATCGCTGCCCTTGAGGTGCTTGATGCCGTCCTTGTCGATAAAGCCGTCTTCGAACGACTTCTTGGCGTTATCCCAAGCGCCGCCGCCTGAAGTCATCGATATGGCAACGAAGATGCCGGTCACGATCACGCCGAGCAGCATGGCGCCAACGGCCGCAAAGCCCGCTTCCTTACCGGCCAAACCGCCACCAGCGATCTGATAGATCACAAAGTACAGCACGATCGGCGACAGGACCGGCAGCAACGATGGAACAATCATTTCCTTGATCGCGGCAACCGTCAGAATGTCGACCGCGCGAGCGTAGTCGGGCTTTTCCGTACCCTTCATGATGCCCGGCTTGGCCTTGAACTGACGGCGGACTTCTTCAACGATCGACCCGGCTGCGCGGCCAACGGCCGTCATGGCCATCCCGCCGAACAGGTATGGGATCAGACCACCGAGCAGCAGGCCGACCACGACGTATGGGTTGTCGAGCGAGAAGTTGATCGCCTTCAATCCCTTGAAGTAGGCAAATTCGGTCGAGCCTGGCGCATTGGCTTTGGCTGTGAAGTACTTCAAGTCTTCCGAGTAGGCGGCAAACAGAACGAGCGCACCAAGGCCTGCCGAACCGATGGCGTAGCCTTTGGTCACGGCCTTCGTGGTGTTGCCGACAGCATCCAGCGCGTCGGTCGAGCGGCGCACTTCCTTAGGCAAGCCCGCCATTTCGGCAATGCCGCCCGCGTTGTCCGTTACCGGGCCGAACGCGTCGAGGGCCACAACCATGCCAGCAAGGCCGATCATCGTCGTGGTGGCGATCGCAGTGCCATAGAGGCCGGCGAGGTTATAGGTCGAAAGAATGCCGAACACGATGACGAGCGTCGGCAGTGCAGTCGACTCGAGCGAAACGGCCAGACCCTGGATGACGTTCGTGCCGTGGCCGGTGACCGACGCCTGGCTGATCGAACGCACCGGACGATAGCCGATACCGGTATAGTATTCCGTGATCCACACGATGAGACCGGTCACAGCAAGACCGACCAGCGCGCAGTAGAACAGGTTCATGCCCGTGATGGCCATGCCGTTGGCGGTACCAATGGTGCCAAAGCCGCCGAGCACAGTCTGCGTCGTGAAGTAGATCGCAGGGATCGACAACACACCAGCGGCGATGATGCCCTTATACAACGCACCCATGATCGAGCCGTTCGAGCCCAGGCGTACGAAGTACGTGCCGATGATCGACGTGACGGTGCACACCGCGCAGATTGCAAGCGGATACATCATCATTTTGCCGAGCACGCCGGCCTGTTCGCCAAAGAAGATCGACGCGAGAACCATGGTCGCCACGACCGTGACGGCGTACGTTTCGAACAAGTCGGCAGCCATACCGGCGCAATCGCCGACGTTGTCGCCAACGTTGTCGGCAATGGTCGCCGGATTGCGTGGATCGTCTTCGGGAATGCCAGCTTCAACCTTGCCGACGAGGTCGCCGCCGACATCGGCACCCTTGGTGAAAATGCCGCCGCCCAGACGGGCAAAGATCGAGATCAGCGACGCGCCAAACCCGAGTGCCACAAGGCTATCGACAACTTCGCGCGAATTCGGCTTGAGGGCCAGCGGTCCGATGAGGATGAAATAGTAGATCGCAACGCCCAGCAGTGCGAGACCGGCAACCAGCATGCCTGTGACGGCACCGGCTTCGAATGCCATCTTGAGGCCACCAGCAAGCGACTTCGATGCGGCCTGCGCGGTGCGCACGTTAGCGCGCACGGAGACGTTCATGCCGATATAGCCAGCCAGCGCCGAAAGAATCGCCCCGATGGCAAAGCCGATCGCGACTTTGGCGCCGAGCAGTGCAAACGCAAGCCCGAAAATCACCACGCCGACGACCCCGATCGTCGTATACTGGCGGTTGAGGTATGCGGACGCACCTTCGCGGATCGCGCCCGCGATTTCCTGCATCCGCGCATTCCCAGCATCGGCAGCCATGACGTTGCGGCCGGTGATCAGAGCGTAAAGCACGGCCAACAGCCCGCACCCCACGATCCCCCACATGATTTGATCCATTCGAACAGTCCCCTTCCCAATTTATTTGAACGCTCTATCGGCGTCTCAGATGACAAACGAAACGTGGCCCTTGAACGCAATCAGCAGCGCTCTGCCCACGCAATCCGATGACCCGCGTTCTGGCCGGAATTCGTAAGACGAGACGCACAAAAAGCACACCTGTGGCCGCAGCGGCAAACAACCGACGCGCCCACGTTTCTGGTCTTTAGATCAAGACACGAACCCCGGCCATGCAAAAGAATGCAATGCGCCTCAATTTTGTCAAAAAGTATGAGGCCGTGTCCGCCAGCCCGACGAAAACGGCCCCATAATGTGATCTAGATCAAGCGGCTAGGCAAAAAGCCGAGCGCCAGCGTTGGTCGCCCGGGCTACCAGCGATGCCAACGGTAACGCGGCCCGATGTAAAGCGAGACACCGGGGAACCCGCCCCCGTAATAGCCATAGGACCGGTAGCGGGGATATCCGTAACGGGGACCGTAGCCATAATAGGTGCCATAACCATAATGACGTGGCGCGTAGCCCCAATGGCGATGGTGGCGGTGATGCCGACGGTGGCCCACGCTTTCGATGCCGTCCGCAGTGTGCGCGATAGCGGCCTTGGGAACAACCTGCATCGGCGCGGCGTGGACAGGCAGAGAGGCCATCAATCCTAGACCGATGACAGTGGTAACGGTCGCAAGAAGAGTGCGCATTTTGCGGCTCCTTTTGATCTGCTGGCCCGGTGGACTATTCCTCCGTACTAAGCCAGAAGAGATAACAACAACAGAGAGTTGGCGCTATAGTGTGGCAATACGCGCAAGCCCTGACCATAGTTTCGCTCACGCCACCTTCAAATTTTCATGAACGCCGCAGCGTCACGCGCTATCAGTGCCGCCATGATATCATTCTGCGTCCAAGCAGATGACACCAACACACGCAGAAAAGGGGATCACCTTGGAAACCGAATTTTTAAAGGCGGCAGGTGCCAACGCGGCCCTGCAGGCGCTGGCAAAATCCTACGACATCACACCCGCGCAGCTCGACGCGATCATCGCATCCGTGATGCCAGCCTTTACCAACAGCATTGAGCGCAACACCTTGTCGCGTGGTGGCCTGTCCGACCTTGTTGCCGAAATCGGTCGCCCTCAGCATGCCATGGTCCTCACAGATCCCGCCTGCGCCGTATCGCCCGCAGCCCAGCAAGCCGGCATTGGCGCACTGGATAATCTGTTTGGCGACAAAGCAAAAAGCCGTTCGCTCGCAGCCCATGCAGCAGTGTCGTCAGGCGTCCAGCAAGCCATCATTCAAAAGCTGCTGCCAATCCTCGCCTCCCTCGTCATGGCGGCGTTGTCCAAACAAGGCGGTCTCGGCGACATTATGAAAAAGCTGCCTGACATCCTCGGTGGCAACCCCGCAAGCGCGCCGGAACCTGCCCCATCGCGCCGCCGCCAGCCCCGGCCCGAGGCGGACGAACCCGCTTGGCCCCAGCAAGGGCCTCAAGGCTCCGACCTTGGCGGTATCGGCGATATCCTCTCGAAAATCCCTGGCATGCCGGGCCATCAACCCCAGCCGCAACCCAAGGCTCAAACGCCGTGGGGCTCGCCAGGGTCGTCCAACACGCCGTCACCCCAGCCCGCAAGCGATACAGGCTTCGGCGGTGCTGGCGGCGGCTTCGGCGGGTCGCCCCTGCCCATCCCCGGCGACCGCATTCCTGGCATCAACGCGCCCGGCGGTGCACCAGACAACAATCAATATGGCAATCTTCCCGACATTATCCGGCGCGGTGGCCAATCGGTCGATGGCAACGATCTGGGCCGCGTAGTGCGCGAAAAAATCGGCACAACGCTCGGCTTTCCGAGCACCGGCATCGTTGGCTGGATCATCCGGTTCATCGTCATGCGCTGGGGCTGGGGCCTGCTGCGCAGCATCCTGGGCCGCGTCCTCGCCGGTCGCTGAACATAATAAAGGGTCGGAGACGCGCGTCTCCGACCCTATTGATAGCTTTGCTGCAAGCCTACTTGCAGGGCGTCGCGTTGAGATTGCAGGTCCAGCTTCCACCCGCGCCACTGCACGACATCGACTTCTTCACGGCTTTGCCGATCTTCGCCCAGTCCGTGCCATATTCCCAAGCCGTGAATCCAGCCCAGCTGTTGACGGCCTGCATTTCGGCGATCTTGCGGGTAGCACCCGACCCTGTGCCAGCGTGCGAGTGATCAACAAAGCACAACTTCGAGCCAACCCGCATCGTCGCATGCAGCGCGGTCGCAACGCCGGTGTCGTCGGCACGTGCGACCGGAGCCGGACCTGCCAGAAGCGCCACTGCGCCTGCCATTGTAAAAATTGTTTTGAGCGTCATCGATATCCTCAGTGAAAAGCACATTTCTCCAGCGTTCAGAATGCCCGATTCACAAACGAGTCTTGATGCTTACGCACAAGATCGCGCAAAAAAGTGAACCCTTGCGGCAATTGCGGCACACTCGGCGACGTTGATCGTGACCTCGATCAAACGGTGCCCTTATTTTACGGCAATAACGCCGATCTCGACCAGCATCCGAGGGTCGACAAGTTTGGCTTCGACGCACGCGCGAACGGGCGCATTGGCGTCTCCGCCGACCCACGCGATCCAGACCTCGTTCATCGCCTCGCGATTGCGGATGTCGTTGAGCCAAATGGTCGCGGAAATAATGTTGCCCTTCGTCGTTCCAGCCAGCGCGAGCACGCGGTCGATTTCCGCCAGAACTTCAGCTGTCTGTCCTTTGATATCCTGCGATAAGTCGACCGGCACGATCCCCGCCGTGTGAACGAAGCCGTTCGCTTCGACAGCCTTGGAATAAACTTTCGTGCTTTCGTGACGTTTGATTGGCATGACATGCGCCTGGTGTTGGAGATTGCGAGGATGCTGGGTTACACCCAGCGTTGACCGGTCTGCGCGCTCTAGCAGAGGCAGCCGATCCCGTCCACACGTCCGCCAGACTTCGGCAAAGGGGGCCGCGCCGCGCTTTAAAAATTGTGCAATCCACAACGGATTGTCCTGATTTGACCGCCAACTCCGGTATAAGTCCCAACACGCGTCTCATGCCTTCAAGACGCGTCCCATGCCCGAAGGACCTTGATCGACCGCATGCGCACATTACTCCTGTCGATGCTGCTTGTGGCAGCCGTCCTTTGGATGGGCATCATCGTATCAGAGCGCTTGCCGCCGCCCCCTGCAGTGCTTTCTGCGCGCACTGGCCCCGCTCTCGCCGACGCCAAAACCTGGGGTTACCAGTTACAACGGTTCAGGGCCGCCCAGGTCCCACGCGACATCGATATGCTGGTGGTCGACTACACCAATGCGGGCCTTTTCATGGGCAATGCTGCGAAAGCAGACGTTGAACGGCTTCGCATCCGTCCAGGCGGCCCGCCGCGCATCGTGCTGTGCTACCTCTCGATCGGCGAGGCCGAAAATTACCGGCCCTATTGGCGACGCAGCTGGTCCGTCGCCCCCCCGTCCTGGCTCGGCCCTGAAAATGCGGCCTGGAAGGGTAACTTCCCCGTTCGCTATTGGGACCCCGATTGGCAAAACATCATCGTCGGCACAGCGACCTTGGCCCCTACGTTGTGGGAGCGGGTTCTCGCCGCCGTCTTTTCCCAGCCCAAACCCTATATCGATCAGATCATTGATGCGGGCTTTGACGGCATCTACCTCGACCGGGTCGATGCCTACGAAAAGCCGCTCGACCGCCGCCCCAGCGCAAAATCTGACATGGTGCGCTTCGTCGAAACCATCTCGACGTACGCCAAGACACGCCGCCCCGGCTTCCTCGTCGTGCCGCAGAATGGCGAAAGCCTGCTCGCAGACCCCCGTTACCGCCGCGCCATCGACGCCGTCGCGAAGGAAGACTTGCTCTATGGTGAGGCTGGCGATGGCGTTAAAAACCCGGAAGCCGACGTCAAGTATTCCACAGCCTATCTCAACCGTATGAAGGCCGAAGGTCGCCCCGTGTTCGTCGTCGAATATCTCGCCAACGAAGCCGATCGCGGTCTCGCAGCCGAACAATTACGCAAGTTCGGGTATGTCGCCGTCTTCACCGAACGCGGCTTGGCAACCCCCCCCGTGGTTCCCGCACTGCCAACAAAACCAAGCCCGTAACGCGGCCTGGCTCTTGACCAAAGCCCCGCGAAACGGACACAAAGGGCCAAACCGGTCTCCATCACGCCGACCGGCCCTTCGCGAGAACTCACATGGCTGGCCATAGCGCTTATAAAAACATTATGCACAAGAAGGGCCGCAAAGATGCGGTCCGTGCCAAAGTTTTCACAAAGATCGGACGCGAGATTTCGGTCGCGGCCAAAATGGGCGGCCCCGATCCGGATATGAACCCGCGCCTGCGTTTGGCGCTCAAAGATGCCCGCGCCGAAAACATGCCGCGCGAAAACATCGACCGCGCCATCAAGAAGGCAACCAGCCCGGACACCGAAGCGTTCAAGACCGTCCGCTACGAGGGTTATGGCCCTGGCGGCATTGCCGTCATCGTCGAAGCCCTCACCGACAACCCCAATCGCACCGCCCCCGTTGTGCGCGCGGCCTTTGCAAAACACGGCGGCAATCTGGGCTCGACGGGCTCGGTCTCCCACCAATTCACCCACGTCGGCGAAATCACCTACAAGCTGACCGCTGGCACCTCCGATGCAATAATGGAAGCAGCCATTGAATGCGGTGCCGATGATGTGGTCTCAGATGACGCAGGCCACATCATCGTCTGTGGATTTGACAGTCTCGGCACGGTCGCTGGTGAACTCGAAAAGAAGCTCGGCGACGCCGTCAGTGTTAAAGCCGTCTGGAAGCCGAACTTGACCAGCGAAGTCACGCAAGACAACGCCGAGTCGATCATGAAGCTGATCGCCATGCTGGAAGACGACGACGACGTCCAGAACGTGTTCGCCAACTTCGAACTCACCGACGAAGTCCTCAAAAACCTCACCGCAGCCTGAAACTTCCCTCGCCCTGTCGTCCCGGGCCAGCGCGGCACAGCCGAGCGCCAGACCCGGGACCCAGACATAAGCGCCGCAGGCTCATTCTCAACCACCATTAGCCGCCCGCCGTGACGCCGCTGGGTATCGGGCACGTCACGCCCGTCCCGCCCAGTCCGCAATACCCATGCGGCACCTTCGCCAGATACTGCTGATGATAGGCTTCTGCGAAATAGAACGCAGGGGCTGGCAAGATTTCGGTTGTGATCGCGCCAAAACCCCGCGCGCTCAATGCCGTGTTGTAGGCCTCCCGCGATGCAATCGCGGTCGCCTGTTGCCCCGGCGTCGTCGTGTAAATCCCCGAGCGGTACTGCGTCCCAACGTCATTGCCCTGGCGCATCCCCATTGTGGGATTGTGGCTTTCCCAGAACGTTTTGAGCAACGCGGTAAACGCCACCTCTGCTGGCCGATAGACCACCAGCACGACCTCGTTATGCCCGGTCCGCCCGGTGCACACTTCCTCATAGGTCGGGTTTGGCGTCATCCCGGCGGCATACCCAACCGCCGTGATCCAGATGCCCTTAGGCTGTTGCCAGAATTTGCGCTCCGCCCCCCAAAAGCAGCCAAGCCCAAACAACACACGCTCCGTGTCTTGAGGGTAGGGCCCCGTCAGCGGGCGCGAGAAGATGTGATGTTCCGCCGCTGTCGCGATCGGGTCGACACGGCCCGGCAATGCCGTTGCCTCTGTTGGCATTTGGACTTTTTTGGTTGAAAACAGCATCGCGCACCTCTTCGAGTTTACCGTGCCGGTCAACGTCGCAACGTTGGCTACAATCGTATATATGGGACCAACGCAACGATTTCGAATGCCGACATGACACCATACGCGGTCACGGGCCGCAATGTTTCCGCAAAGCCGGAATTCTCTAACCCCGGCTGGCGACAGACAATCCAGCCAAAGATGGGAAATGCGCCATGACGACCGCTGCAGCCTCCACCCCCGCCGATCTGGCAGCCCCACCCAAACATGCGCAAGATCACGACTCGGAGCGCCATCTTTATGCAGCGAGTGGCGCTCGCAAGACCCTAATATGCTTCATTTTCCTGATGCTCTTGCCGTTTTACGCCTCCCTGCCGTTCATGCTCGCCATGCGCATATCCCGTGGCTTGGTCGCCGATTCGATCGGGCTCGGAATTCTGGCGCTTGCGTTCACCGGGCTGATGTTTTGGCTGCTCATCATCATGATGTTCTCGCTTCGTGCGCGCGTACAACTCGGCGAAAAAGACGTCTTTCTCACCCTGCCCGCAGGTCGCGGTCCCACGCCGATGCTGAACTATAAGAGCTACAAACTGCACTATGCCGATATTGCCTCTGTCGAAACCCGCCGCGAAATTTACGGGGGATCGTTCGTCCCCGTCATGATGCAGGGCGCGCGCCTCATCATGAAGGATGGCACCATCATCAAACTCGGCTACGACGCAGAGCACAACAACGACCAGGCCTTCCCCTATGCGGAAATAGCCCACGCCATTGCCCGCCATGCCGGCGTCCCCGTCCTCGACCGCGGCCACGTTCGCCGCTCGTACGCCTCCAAGATGCTGGGCTTCATCGCCCCCGCCGATGCAGCCGTTACGGAGGATGAGATCGCAGCCGTCAACGCTGGCCACAATCGCTTCATCCTGGTCTTGACGATCGCCCTGTCGACGCTGGTGGCGATAGGCTTGGCAAAAGATCTGCTCAACCCGCCGAGTTCTGAGACAGCCGTCATCGAGGGCGTCGAAAAACCAAAGAAGAGGTGAGTCCGGGTGCGGTCAGTTCGCGCCAGAGGCCGTCAGTTTGCAAAAATATTGACCCGGTTCCGCCGTCGCCCAAGATAGCCAAAGAGTAGTCCGCCGAGCGCAAAAAACACAAAGGTCGGCATCCGCAGCGGTGTTGAAAACGCGTCCCAGACCCACGGCCTCGCCCGTTTGACAATAAACGATCGCGTGGCCTCGAATGAGCTTGGCGTCACCTGCTGCCAATGTTGCGAAACCGCCGTCGGACGGATCTTCTGTGCGCCGTCCATGGTGGCCATGCCCATGTCGGAAGCCAGCGCCACCGCAGCCACGATGAAGCAAACCCCGGCAAGCCCACGCAGCGTTGGAACAGCGATCGTCGCGGCAATCCCGCCGATCCCGCTCAGCAGCGGCATGATCAGCGTGTGAAAGGCCATGGAAATCGAGCTGATCAACCAAGAAATGAACGATCTCATCGCGTCGCGTCCTATCGTGCTGCGGTCTGGCGGAAACCACTGTCTGGTGAGCTGCCATTCAAAGCAAGCGCGCACCAGCCTTCGTCGGCAAGAATAGTACACAATGGCGTCGTACAGAAGCTTGCACGCCGCTTCGTTCGGTCTATAAGTGCCCGCTCGGACGCGTGCTGGCACGCTGTCCGTTCGTGCTGGAGAGGTGGCCGAGTGGCTGAAGGCGCACGCCTGGAACGCGTGTGGACGTTAACGCGTCTCGTGGGTTCGAATCCCACCCTCTCCGCCAGATGCCCCGAAATTGAGTGCTCGGCGCAAGTGGCAGCATGACAAAAGCAACAGGCCCAGCGATCTTGTCCCGACGCCCGCCCGCTTGGTTAGGAAAGCCTACATCTCGATTTTGTTCGATCCCAAGAGAAGGCGCATCTTCAAGAAGATACGAGCGACGCCCCGAATGGGTAGCGCATCATCGGTAAATTCCGCCCCGCGGAAAGGGTTGCCCGTGTAGACCAGACATCCGTCGTGGAAGTCTTCGTAAGCTGCAGCCGGACAAAAGTTTGGGTCGGTAATGCCCCGTGTTTCAGCCCACAGGTATCCAGCTGAATGGGCGGCACAGTCAATCGTACAGTCCAATCCCCCAAACGTCTGGCTCGCCGCCTGTGCGCTCGATTCCGCCACAAACATCGCCAAAAGGAAAAAACTGAACCTCAAGCGAGCCATTTAAACCTCCAGGACGTGCCATGTTTCAGCTCGACATCGCAGCGTTCCGCCGTCCATGGTGTTGGCGGGGCACGCGGTAGGCCGTTCGAATAAGGGGGTCGAGCAACAGTGCAGCGCATCTATCGATGGCCGCGTGTAGCTGCGAAATCATAGGCGTGGCATGACCACGACGCGGACAACCCTGCCAACATCGCCGGTTGTCTCTTCGACAGCCACGACGGCCTGGTCGCCAAATCCCGCGGGCACATCAAAGCTGCCAACGGAGGGCAGCGCAGCAAACGAGTCGGCCTCGCCCCTAGGTTCAAAGTCAGCCCTGCACCGCAATCCAGCGTCGGCCGACGCGGGCCAATCGCCAATCGGTTGGCAGCGCACCCCGACGCGCACAGGGATCTGAGACGCAACCTGTGCGATGACTGCAGCGTCGCCGATTCGGGCGTCATCGTCCTGCCCAGCGGCACCCGGCGCCTGTACTAAGATGCAAGCCAAGATCGGCACCAGTGCGGCCCATCGAAATTCCATGTCCTGTCCTTTGCTTAGTTTCATGAACGTCGCTTAGAGCCTGTCCGGAAAAGAGCTGCGCGATTTCAATGAGTTAATTTTCGTCAGTCCGCTAGGAGAAGCCCGAAGGCCGTAGCCTTAGCTACGGACAAGGGGTTCGACGCCGCGGATGACAAAAAGGAGCCATTGAAATCATAGAGAAACTTTCCGGACAGGCTCTAAAGCACTCCCCGAGTAAGGGAGAGCTGATTTTTAGAAAGAAGCCTGGCAGCGCAAAGCCCAAAGGTTTGCTTTTTCGATCGATCAAAAATGAGCAGATCCCAATCTTGCGGACATGGCTCCCGGCCTCGCGACCGGGCGCTAGCCGCTGTCTTTCACCCAACCGTTGGAGATAACCGGTCGTGAGAGTGGCAATCGGCGTAGCGTCCAAAGATATATTGCCAAAGCAGAGTTAAATTTGTCTAAATATGTTTTTATATTACCAGGCATGGTGGATGTCGCAGCATCCAAAGGTGCCTCCACCTTGGCCGTTGCGGCTGCATCCTAAAAGCCGAGTGCCATCTTCATGCCGATCAGACCCACGACGGAGACGACCAAACGCCTCAACAAAGGTGCCGGAAGCCGAGTTTGAATGGAGGTCCCAATCGCCACGCCCGCGAGGGCTGGCACAATCGACAAGAGGGACATCTGCAGCAGTCCCACGTCGACGAGGCTAGACGCAAACAACGCGCCACTCAGAGCTGTCGTAAGGATAAGGACACCCAAATTGATCGCTTGAATGGAAAGTTTGGGATCGATACCGAGTGACAGCATGTAGGGTACGAGCGGGATGACCTGCGATCCGGTAAGCCCCGTGAATAAACCGGTGGCCAATCCAACCGGAATTCGAAGGTGGCGTGCCGTGTCTGGAGATAATTTCAGCGCAGGCTTTGCAAGCGAGAGCATCGCATAGATCATCAATAGCAAGCCAAGCAGGCACAAAGCGACTTTGGCATTGATTGATGCAAGTAAAAGCACGCCGAAAACTATTCCTGGAATCATTGCAAAATATAATGGGAGGAACCGCCCTATAACGGCCCTAACGTCGCCTGAAAAGACAGCCATGGAAAAATTCGTCGCAAACGTTGGCGCAAGGATCAATGCCATCGCCGCCTTCAGCCCCACAGTAGAAGCGAGGATTGGGAGCGCACACGTCGCATAGCCGATGCCGGTCGCGCCTTTAACGATACCGGCTGCGAGCAATCCAAGCACGACAAGTAAAATATTTTCAAAAGTCACGAGCGCCCGCTTTATGCAAAAAAGATTCTAGGCAATGTGCCATTCCAACGCGTTGCACACGTCTCCAGCAACATTATTTGAAAGCAACGCCTTTACCGACATGATGCTAGGTTGAATAACCGACTCGACTCTCGGCTTAAGATTAGCCAGCTCGAAAGCAAAATCCCGCGCAAGAACCTGCGCTTCGACAACGCTTACAGCTTCAAAATGGATGTCCCGGCCAACAGACGTTTGCGCAAACCTGCCGATATCAGAACTGATAATGGTAGCAATCTTTGGATAACCGCCAATTGTCCCACGATCACGCAAAACTGCAATCGGCTGACCGCTTCCCGAAACCTGAATATGCCCCGTAACAATGCCGTCAGAAACGATATCGAATCCTTTTTTAAATTCTACGCGCGGGCCGTCTAAGATATACGCCATTCGATTCGACGCGTGAGATACGGTCCATGCGCCAGAGAGAAACGCCTGCACCACCTCATCTGAAAAGTAATCCAATTGTGGCCCAAGTACGATCCTGATCGGGAAGCTGCTGCGCCTCGCAAGCCGCAGTCGACGTTCCGGCTGTCCACCCGCAGCAGCTAGCACGGCGACACGATCATCATTGCGAAAGACCCAGGAATTACGGCGGCCCTGACCGTCCAAATCCTCGGGTTGCGTTTGCGTTTCGTCGCGTCCGTGAAGTCCGCCCTGAACCGAAAGGTACGTATATTGGCCGTCGCGTGCGCCGCGAATACTGACGAGTTCGCCATCCACAGCCAGCAGCGTCATCCCCCGGTCCACAGCGCGGTCGTCGATGAAGATGTCGCGATCCGCGCCAGCAAACGCGATTCTAATAGACCCGCCCATGACGCGAAACCGCGCGGGCAGAGGTCCTACTTCAATGGCAGCCGCTCCGGCAGGCTGCCCGATTAAAGCATTGCTTTCAGCAAGAGCATACCGGTCCATAGCGCCGCCGGGCGCAATCCCGTAGCGCTGCGATCCATACCGGCCCAAGCCTTGGATACTGGAAATTCCAGCATCAATAACCGCAAGCGTTGGCATCAGCAGACCCTCTCCAGCAAGTCCGCCCCGGCCAGACCCGCACGCTTCATCTCCTGCCACTCCTGCGGCGCGATGGGGTAGAAGCGTATTTTATCACCCGGCTCGATGGCAAAGTGCGGCCCCGCCCCGTCCTGATACGTCGGGATCGGCGTGCGCCCAATCCAGTGCCAGCCGCTCGGCCCTTCGACCGCATGAACGGCACATTGGCCCGCCGCGATCGAGATCGTACCCGCAGGCGCACCGTGTCGAGGCTTTGCACGGCGCGGCAAAGATAAAGCTGGATCAATTCCACCGAGGTAGGCAAAACCCGGCATGAAGCCAAGCATAAACACCCGATACTCGGGTGCAGTGTGAGCATCGATCAACTGGTTCCGCGTAAGCCCTAATTGGCCACAGACCCGATCGACGTCGACGCCGAATTCCCCCTCATAACAAACCGGGATTCTCAATCGGCGACCCACGACTTTGGGTTGGGCCTGGTCCGTCGCTAAAGAGAGCGCATGCCCCACCACCCGATCATAGGACACCTCGACGGGATCGTAATGGATCATGAGCGCCCGATAGGTGGGCACGGTCTCCATGATCCCGCCAAGCGGAGTGGCCGCAAGCGATGCATCCAATGCAAGCACGCGCTCGTTGATCGAGACGTGAATGCGATCGCCAAATTCAATCGACACACCGCTGTCGCCGCAGGCGAGTGCGCGAGGATATGTAGAGTTAGCCATCGCCATGACTGGCACCTCAACTTAGCCTGCGACTGCAGCGGTTTCAAAAGTCTCCGTCTGATGGGCGCTCGTCTGGCCGCCATCAACAAACCATGGTTTGACGCTGATACCCTTGCGCATGGAATACATGTAGAAAACCGGCAGCAGCTCGGGAAATAATTCCCTGAATTGAGAATTATTGAACGTAACAAAGATTGAGTGTGGGAAAAACATCTCAACGGCTTGCTTTTCAACCATATTCATTTCGTAGTATTGGACGGCACCATCCAAAACCGCTCCCTCCCCACGATACCATTTCTCCGCACAGGGTTGTAGTTTGTCCAAAAGCCCGGTCGGCGCTTTGGGCGCAGCTATGATCAGACGATCCTTATGAATGTCCACAATGTCACTCAGGTAACGCAGAGTGAAATCATAAGGCGTGGCTAATGCCGCCAGATCCGTAAAGTAGCAGCGAATATCACTCGCAGAATGACCGTTATGTGTGGCGTGCGTATCGGTCGCGATGAGTGTGAAGTGCGCGCCGGGTGGATACTCGGCCCGAATACGCTCACCCATTTGCGACAAAAAGCGCAGACAGTCGCGCTCTGGATCAGCGATTGTGGAGCGAGGACCTTTTCCCCAATAGAGCACGAAATGAATGGGTCCCGATCGCGTCACTGCACGCTCGACAAATCTGAGCAACTCACCTGGCTCGGTAGGCTGCTGCCGCTTGAAGGCCCAGGTATTAAAGGATTGGAAAATCTTCTTGGAAAGTCTCTTGATCTCGACCTGACAGGGAATATGAGTATCTTTAGCATTGACTGTTGTATGCGAAACACCACACGCTTGCACTGGAACACTCCGTAACACAAAATACCGCAATATCTCGCATTGCTACCGGGGCAGCTTCAAAATGTCAACGTTAGGTTAAGTAATGTTGCGTAGTATTTTGCTATGTAATCAAAAGTATTGATGTGTCGGGCGAATCTCCGATGGTGTTGGTCCGAGGTGCATGGGGCTGGTGCGCGGGCATGATCATCTCAGGGAAGAGTGGGGGGGAAAATGGTGATGGGTGTGATCCACGGCGTGTCGGTCTGGGCCGACCGATGCTGGCAATCGCTTAAGGGTTGGATGCGCTCCGCCGTGTTCCCCGTCGCGCTCCTTTTGGTCGTGGGCATCTGGCTGGGGGTCGTCGTCGCCGATCGGATGTTTATGGACAGACACCTGCTTGCCGCCAAGCAGGATGCGGCCAATGTCGCCCACGTCTTCGAGGAGCATGTGGCGCGTGCTATCAGGGAAACCGACAAGTCGCTGCTGTTCCTTCGTGCGGTCTTTGAAGAACGTCCTGAAGAGTTCAACCTCGCGCGGTGGACAAGTGACAACGAGTTCAAGTCCGAGCTCTTGGTGCAGTATGCCCACATCGGCCCGACGGGCATGATGCTGCAATCTAACGTTGGACGTACGAAAACAACGATCGATCTCAGCGACCGCGAGCACTTCCGAGTGCATCTCGACACGCCCGACGACGCCTTGTTCGTCAGCAAGCCTGTGCTCGGGCGCGCGAGCGGTAAATGGTCCATCCAGTTGAGCCGCCGCTTGCGCCGGACTGACGGTTCCGTCGCCGGCGTCATCGTCGGGTCGATTGACCCTGATTTCTTAGCTAAATTTTACAAAGGGTTCGATCTCGGAAAACACGCTGCAACGATGCTTGTCGGCCTCGACGGTGTCGTCCGTGCCAGGCACGGCGACACAACCAAAGTTCTCGGTCATTCCATTGAATTATCTTCACTATTTCATCACGCTAAATCCATGGTCAGCGGAGTCCATACAGCCGTAGATCCGATCGATTCTGAAGTACGTTTATTTGGAATTCGCAAAGTCCCGGGCTACCAGCTCATGGTATTGGCCGGCGTTTCGGAACAAGAAATTCTGAACCTCGCAAGTTTCACCCGCTACTTTAACCTTACAGTCGGGCTCTGCCTCACTATTCTCGTCGCATTGCTTTTTGCAACTATATATCTAAAGTCAAAACTCGACCACAAAATGATTGCATTGTCGATCGAGAAAGACAAGTCAGAAGCCGCAAACATCGCAAAATCCTCATTTCTCGCGACCATGAGCCACGAGATACGCACCCCCATGAATGCGATTTTGGGTTTGTCGAGTACGCTGATGAATCATCCCCTCCCAAAAGATGATCACCGGCTCGTCACCTTAATCAATCAAGAGGGTGATCGGCTGTTAGTCCTGCTGAACGACATACTCGACTATTCCAAAATGGAATCCGGGAAACTGCATTTTGAGCATAGCGTTTTTGCGACGTCCGAAATCATTTCCAGCGTCGTGGCGATTGCTGGAACCCGAGGACGGGCGAAAGGCTTGACGATCGACACCGTTATCGGCGAAGGCATTCCCGCCGGGCTAATCGGCGACGCCGGGCGGTTGCGGCAGGTCTTGCTCAACCTCGTATCAAATTCGATCAAGTTCACGGACCAGGGCAGCGTGAGCATTCAAGTTGAATGCATCGATCAGCGGGATGGCGCTGCGACGATCAAGTGGTCGGTCAATGACAGCGGTATTGGCATAGCCGCGGAAAATATACCGAAGTTATTTGGTGATTTTGTTCAAGCCGACGTCTCCATAAGTCGGGTGTTCGGCGGGTCTGGACTGGGGCTGTCAATATGTAAGCGCATTATCACCCAAATGGGTGGCACGATTAGCATCAATTCAGCGCCCGATTTGGGAACATCGGTCAGTTTCTACGTAACTTTGCCGATCGGCGAACCGCCGCCGGTCCAAGCCGAAGTCGTATCCTATCCTTCAAACATCTTCGAAAAATTTTCCCCCGTTTACGGAAAAAACCTGCGTGTTCTCGTGGTTGACGACAGCCAGATGAACCGGCTTGTGATGAGCGAAATGTTGCAGGAGTTCAACCTCTGCATTGATACGGCTGTGGATGGCATTGAGGCCGTGACTGCGGCATCCAAATTCAAGTACGACCTGATCCTCATGGATATGCGCATGCCCGAGATGGACGGCATGGAAGCGACACGCAAAATCCGCGCCGAAAATGGAGCAAGCGCCACGGTGCCCATCATTGCGGTGACCGCTAATGCGTTCTCAGAAGATGTCGAAAGCTGCAAGCGCGCCGGGATGGATGGTTTTGTCACCAAGCCAATACGAAAAAATGTTCTCCTGGATGAGATTGTTCGCGTGCTCAGTAAGGCTTTGAGTCATAAATCAGAAGAAGCGATCCCGGCTCCAGCAAGACATGTGGAACATGGTCACTCTGAAAGTCCATTAAAGCAGGAGTTCGATCCAGAACAGTTTCGCGAATTGGCGAATGCTCTGGGAAAGAAGAGAGCCGATGAGGCTCTGCGTTTGTTCATCTCCGAGACGAGCATGAGAATAAATAGGCTGAAGTCAGCGTCAGCTGATGCAAACAGCATTGATATTTACAGGGAAGCCCACACCGTTAAGGGCATGGCCGCAACATTTGGGCTCGTTTCCCTGGCAGCCTTCGCTGCGGATCTCGAAAAACTGCCGAAAGCTGCATCACAGCAGCACGTCGACTCATTGATTGCCGAAATGGACGGTGCATTCCAGTTCGGCTGCGAACTGTTAACCCGAGAGGAATTGCGTGCGGCATGATAGTCGAGAAGATCAGAGAGGATCAGGCATTGAGAGTACTTCTCGCCGAAGACAACGAGACCTTGGCCTATATCACAATGCAGCAGCTGCAAGATGAGGGGCACACCGTCCATCATGCTATTAACGGCCAAATCGCGCTTGCTTTGGCGCTCGCGGAAAGATTTGATGTCATCTTGATGGATATCTCGATGCCGGAGCTTTGCGGTGTAGCTGTGTCAAACGCAATACGCGCATCCAACGGGCTGAACCGGGATACCTACATCGTTGCGCTGACCAGCAACACCTCAGCAGCAGACATGGAAACCTACAAGGCTGCTGGAATAAATTCGTGCCTCGCCAAGCCAGTCAAAAAGATGATGCTGCTCGAAGCGCTGTCGATATCACGGGGTGTGAGCACCAAAAATTCGACGCCCGAGCGATTGGCCCACTTTCGGCAGGCAATGGCGCGCCCTCTGATCACGGTGTCGAGGGTCGGTGAATTCATAGCCGGTCGCCCGCTTCCGCGCGTTCTGAAGACCATCGAGATCTTCGTATCCGAACTCGACGAAAGGACAAGCATGCTGCGCGGAACCATTCAACGCGAGGATGCCAATGCTCTGCAGTTCCTGGCCCATTCGCTCATCGGAAGTAGCGAGTTGTTGGGTGCGGGCCGACTTGCCGACATGAGCCGGGTCGTCGAAGACGATTTAAAGAGAGGGCACCCGTTCGAGTTGTCGGTCGCAACTCAACTTTCAGCAACCATGGCGCAAACCGCTGACGTGTTCCGAACGATTGAGTGTGAAAAATCGTTGTGGCGCGTTCTCAACACTGCGGACGGCCAGCCCGCACCGATCCACGCTTCATGAGGGGAACGAAAATGCCAAGAATTCTTGTTGTTGAAGATGATGGCGCTTTGCGTTTCGATCTAACCCAAACCATAATGGAATGGGGTTTCGAAACAAAGTCGGCGGCCAGCGCCGTGCAAGGACTTCGCCAAGTCAGGGAATGGAAGCCTCACTTGGTCCTGAGCGATATCTTTATGCCGCATATCACTGGCTATGAGCTAAAGCAACAAATCAGAAAGATGAACATCCCGGCAACGGAAATGGGGTTCATTTTTATCACACAACTCCATCATTCGCAGATCGATTTTAGCAGTAGCGATGTGGACCCAAATGAGTATATCTCAAAGCCAGTCGACTACCGGATACTCAGAACCAAAATCGATGCCGCACTCCGTGGGATTCGGTCGTCCCAGCCGATGTTGGGGAAGGTGCAACACCGCGTGTACTGACGCGGCTCGGCTTGAGACCCGTCGTTGACATTGACCAATCTTAGTCGACCTCGTCTGCGTAAGCGTCAGGCTAGGGTGACCGGCACGGACATAGACATTCGAGGTGGCGATGGCTAAGGTGTTGATTATAGACGACGATAAGGCGCTATGTTACGACATGTCGCAGTCGGTGGCCGAATGGGGACATGAGGTCCGGACCGCCGAAACAGCCACCGGCGGCTTCACGGCGCTCGATGACTGGCGTCCCGACGTTGTCTTGTGTGATTTGAATTTGCCCGATGGATCGGGGATGGACATCATGCGGTACATCAATTCGATCGGTGTTGAAGCGTCCGATGTCACGTTCTTGTTTATCTCTACGGAACCAGCAGCACGGGCCATCACGGACGCCCTCAATCTGGGAGCCGACGATTATCTGGTAAAACCAATTGACTATGGCGTGATGAAAGCCAGGATCAATGGCCTCTTACGCAAGCAAGAAAAGTACGCCGTCGAGTTCGACAATCTAACGGGCGAGACAGCTGCTATAAACGGAGTGAAGTTCGCAGCAGTATTCACAATAGGATTTTTTATATTGGGGATCACGTCTCTCGCGCTCATTTACTGGTTTAAGTCCGTATTGGGAATAAATCTGTTTGATGACGTTCATTTCAGAGATGTGCTGCCGTTCTAGCGGCGTCCGGGCCTGCATCGGGCGGTGGGTCTGCAACCCAGCATCGTATTCCGCTGGTCAGGTGAAAACAGTATATCCTGTAGGCCGCTAAATACGGGCAAGCGATAAACCCAGTATGTGATCAATATTACCGTTCTTCTAACTGATATAATGTTTTTCATTGAACGTGTGTTCTTGATGCTGTTAACGTGCGCAGCGGTGTGCAAATCGTGACTTCGGTGTGAGGAGTAAGGTTTGCGTGCACATCGCTCTGATCGTGCAGGAACTTTTTGATGAACGCTGTTTTGCCGATATCGGATGCGCTGTTGATGCCGACGCGAGACCGCATTCTCGTTGCCGACAGCGATTTTGAATTGCGTCAATCCGTTTGCTTGAGCTTGGCCGATAACGGCTTCGATGTGTGCGAGGCGACCAGTTATTCCGATCTGGGAATGGTTGAAACCGACCGGACGATCAGCCTCGCCGTGATGGAGCCAGACGGGTTAGGTGGCAATGGTATGCAACTCGTTCGCTTTATTTGCGATCAGGTTGGCCTGCCACTGATCATCGTGTCGAATAAGGGCCGCGCGCTGAATAAGGTGATCGGGCTCGAATTGGGTGCCGATGACTACATGTGTAAGCCCATTGATATGGACGAACTCGTCGCCCGCATTCGCGCCGTCCTGCGCCGGACGCGGCGGCAACGGCTGGCGGTTCGCGAGACATCTATCGTTCGTTCGGGCCCGCCAAGGTTCCGCTTTGAAGGATGGGAACTCGACGCCGGGCGGCGGACTTTGGCGTGCCCCAAGGGTGTCCTTCAAGAACTCACATCGACAGAGATCGATTTACTGGTCATTTTTGCCAAAAATCCGCAAGTGGCCTTGTCACGCGAAGTGATTATTGAAAGGCTCGGAAAGCGCAGCGACTCCGCCGCAGTTCGCACCATTGATGTCCTGGTTTCGAAATTGCGCCGCAAGCTCGAACGCGAGGGTAACGACATCATCAAAACAGTCCGGGGCGCTGGGTACGTCTTTACGGCGTCCGTAGCCGTGAGTTGAGATCCGGTTTCCAAAAAAGGCGGCGGCGTCCAAAGATGAACGCAAAGCGTGGCGTGGAGACCGTCCCCTGCCTGAAGCCGTGAGCTGGTCAGTCGCTCGGCTTTTCGCTTTCCATGTTTTCCGAAACCACGAACGACCACCACGGCCCAGCCGCTCCCGTCATCGTGGCAGCCCAATACCACGCGGGCACATCCGGCCAGGTCTCGCTGCCGAGAGCGGCTCGAACGCCCTCGCAGACGCGCAGGCTCTGACCCTTGCGTTCAGCCCGCAGGCAACTCATCAGCGCCCCTGAAGCCTCACGCCGCGCCGGCAATGGCGTGATCGTAAATCCAACGCCGCGCAAACAGTCCGCAGCCGGATGCAGCCGCCGCGTAGCAGTCGTCACATACCGCACGATCACGTCGCGCTGCCCATCATGGAACCGTCCGATCTTACCCGGAAAATCCCGCGCGAAAGCCGCCTCGCGATCCGAAATCGTCAGCGGTGTCAACACGCGCCCCTCATAGCGCGCGGGCCATCCCTGGAACGCTGTCCCCCCCGCCGCTGCCTCGCCAGCAGGCCCGTCAAGCACCGACGGCGCGATCCCGGCGAATCCCGCGACCACCACGAATAGGGCCAGCGGCCAACGCGTTCTCATGATTGCACCTCGACCGGTTCTAACGCCCGCAATACCAACGCAAGCCCCGCCGCGCACAGAACAAACGCCACGATGCCGATGGCCTCATGAGCCGCCGACGGCAACCCGGCGATCAAGCCCGCCTCGACATAAAATAAGCTCGACGCCCGCAACACATTCCCCGCCACGGCCAGCGCGGCACCAGCCAAAACTGCCAGCGCCGTCCGCCAGATTGAAAGCCGTAACGCGATGCTCCCCATCAGCGCGATCAGCAGCCCGGCCCACACCATATTGACCCCGCTGCAGGGCGCATCGAATTGCACCATCTCGCCGCGCCAGACGAGGAACGTCCCTTGCCGCTCGACGCCGAGCCCCTGGGCGCGCAGCAATCCAACGGTCATCGCCGCCGACACCACGCGCATCCCATACCCAAACGTCATCTGCAACGACGGCAGCACCGGCAAGCTCAATGCGATCAGCGCATAAAGCGCTAACGGCGGCTTGCGGTCTAACAGGGCACCGTACAGACACGCAACCGCCGCACACACTGCCAGCGCCGCCCGTCCGATCGGCGGCATCGCGGTCGCAAAGCTCAGCCCGTAAAGCATCAGTAACCCGGTCAGATGAAATCCAGGTTGCCAAGGGCCGTCACGCAAGGCCGACTGAGTTGAGGAACACCGTTCCCGCCACGCGAGTGCGATAACGAACCCCGCGCTCATCGCCAGTGCCGCGCCTTCCTCCGGCGCGATCATGATCCGGTTGAGATACCACCGCCACGCGTGCCAGGTCGCTGCGATCACAACCATCAGTGACATGAGCCCGCCCATCACAGCCCCGGCCCTCCGGCGACGCGTCGCCGCGACGGTCGCCCCATCAGCCAGATCAGCATCAACCCCGCGACGCCGATGAGCGCCCATTCATGAGGCTCCGGCACCGTCGGCACCGTAGCTTGCCCCGCTGGCGTCAAGCGGTTCTCGTCATACTGTTGCTGCGTTTCCAGCACGACCGCCCCGCTGACCGGCGTGATCAGGCGCGCGCCAGCAGCCAGCGCGACTGCCGCCACCCGCTGCTCCTCGCGCTGCGGCGTCCCGGCTGCTGCCGCCATCATGTCGATCACCCGGTCACGCGTCCAAATCCGCGCAATGTGCTCCGACCCTCTGGCGTTAGCCCCGGCGATCTCGGCGTCGCTTGCCGTGCGCCGCTCGATGACGCTCTCGGTCTGATGGAAATACGCAGCCAAATCCCGTTCGGTCCCCAGCACGCGCGGCAACAGCCGTCCGCGCCAAGCCCACGGCACATCGGGCAGCAACCCGTTTGGCCCTGCCGCCACGGCATACATCGCGAGCGCCGCTGACCGTGCACCGATCCGCGACGCCACCTGTTCCAGCCGTGCCGTCCCGCTCGCGAAGGCCTGCGGTTGTGGCCCATGCACCCACAACACCCGCGCGCCCGCCTCGCCTTCAAGCGCCAGCAGCGCTTCGCTCAGCCCCGCCGTATTGTCATGCCCGCCCACGAACGCATGCGCCGAAACCATCGCTACGGCCATCGCCAGCCGCTCGGCTGACCACGGAGCCAAAGGCAGCCGCACCACAGGTTCGCTCGCAATCATCACCCCGGCTTTCGTCCCGACCGGGATCGCCGCGAGCGCCCGCACAATCTCGCCAGCCTTCCCTGCAAGCATCGCCGACCCATCGATCACCACTATCAATGCGCCGGTGGGCTCGCCAGCGCCCGGCTTGATCTCCTGCACGACCGCCGCGCCGTTCACGACCCGCACGCCCGCATCCGCCGTCCGCGCAACCTCGATTCCCTGCCGCACGCGCGTCAGCGCTCCGTCGTCGATCGCCCCGCTCACCCGATGCAACGCCGGGCCAACCTCGGCCGCCATGAGCCCGGCACCCGTCACCGTCAGCGCCGTCTTGCTGTCGATCCACACGGCATGCCGCACATCCCCACCAATGTTGAAATTCCGGTCAAAGATCGCTGGCAGCACCAGCCGCCCTGCGGTCACGCCGGTCAGTTCCAGCGGTGCCGAAATCCCCAGCTTGAACTTGATCGTCCCGCCGTTGCGCGCCACCGGGAACGCCTGCGCCAGCACCCGGTCCGCCCCCTTCGTCGTCACCAGCAATGGATCGCGCCGCTGTTGAACGGCAATCTTCTGATAGGCAGCCCTGACCTCGCCGCGCCCGCCATACGCCGCCTCGCGCTCCTCACCGTTGACCCACAGCGTCGCCCGCGAAACCACCGCCCCCGGCGGCAAAGCCAGCTCAAGCCGCGCCTCCCGGTCCAGCGCGGACGCGTTCGCAAACTCCAGCGTCCATTCCAGATACGCGACCGCATCGTCGCCAGCGATCGACCCGTCGATCCGCGACGACGTCAGCGACAAGCCCTTGATCCGCCCGCCCACCTGTGCCCCTCCCAGATCGCCATCGAAAGCAAACGCGTCGGCGCGCCCAAGTTGCCCGGCCATGGCTGGAGGGCGAACCGCGTTGAAGGCAACGCCATGGACCCGGAAATAAATCTCCCGCGCGACCCCCGGACTGACCAGCGTTTGCCGGTCGGGTCGCGAAAACAGCCCGCCTTCGCCCACGATCATCATCATGCCAAGCGGTCCCGCTGGCCGCCCGATCGCCCCATAGCAGAGCGCAAGCAACCGGTCGTCATCGCCAATGGTCCGCAACAACGCGACGCCGCGCGACCGTGTGACGGCATCGCCATCGGCTGCCATCTGCACGCCGATGCGCGTTGCCACCATCGGCAGCTCGACGCCGATCATGGCCGCAAGCCCAACGAAAATCCCCGTGAAGCCTGCCCGCTTTAGCCCCCACAACGGCCGCCGCGCCAGCATCAGCCAAAGCAGGCCACACGCGCAGACCGCCGCCACAATCGGTGCCAGCGGCAACAGCCCAAACCCGTAGAATACGACGGCAAAAATCGCGAGCGGTACGAACGGCACGAACAGCACCGCGTAAGACAAAGCGATGCTGACCGCCATGCCCGTCCCGAATGCCAGCCAGCGCGCCTCGCGTTCGCGCGCCAAGCCAAACCGCGCCCAAACCACGAGAATCATCCCCGGCACGAACGTAACCGCGAGCACATGCCAAACGGTCGGCATCGGATCGAAAAGCGCCTGCGCACAAACCCGCGACGCTAGTTCAATCGCAATCACCACGGCTGGATAGATCGCTCCAAACCCCAGATACGCGAAGCTGATCGCCGGCCGGCCCGCCGTGGCTCCCAAAACGGGCATGAACACAATACCTTGAGCCTTCGCCTTTAAATCACTCATGGCAGGACGCTCCTGACAAGAGCAGCTCAACGCTTGCGGGCGTCAGGCTCGCCCCAACCCCGACCGGGCAGCCGCCAAACCGCCGGTCGCGCCGGTGGAATTCGGCCAGCGCCGCGTGCAGATCGGCCGCCGCAAAATCCGGCCAGAGCCGTGGGGTGAAATACAGTTCTGCGTAAGCGCATTCCCACAGCAGAAAATCCGACAACCGTTGCTCTCCGCTGGTGCGGATCACCAGATCGACGTCGGCAGCCGCCGTCCCGCACGATAGCGCGCGCTCGAACGCGTCGCGCGTCACCGGGCCTTCGTCCACCGCCCTGCGAACAGCCTCCAGCATCGCCGTGCGTGACGAATAATCGACCGCGATCCGCACATGCAGCCGTGTTCCGGCAGCCGTCGCTGCCTCCGCCGCCTCGATCCCGGCCACGATGTCGGCATCCAACCGGTCGCGCCGTCCAATAACGGACAGCCGCACGCCTTGAGCTGCAAGCTGGTCCACCTCGCTGGTCAGATATCCGCGCAGCAACCCCATCAAGATTGAGACTTCCACCGGTGGCCGCTTCCAGTTGTCGGCCGAGAACGCATAAACCGTCAGCGTCCCGATCCCGGCCTCCCCCGCCGCCGCGATCGTCCGGCGTAACGCGCCCACCCCCGCGCGATGACCTGCCGCTCTTGGCAGCCCGCGCAGGCTCGCCCACCGCCCGTTCCCATCCATAATGATACCAACGTGCAACCGGGTCTTTCTGTCATCACAACTACTTTGCATTACAAAGCTCCAAGTTAAAAAAAGGAAAGTGAGAGCACAGTTACCCGCTCACGCCGAGCCGATCTGACCCTGTGGTGTCATCGCAAAAGTGTCCCGGTCTGCCACCGTCAGGCTGGCTTAACCTTCATCTTTTTGCCTCCCTCGTTCGCCCGACCAACAGGCCCTGCCACTGCCGCCGCGTCCCGTACAACCCGCTCTAAAACGTCGATGTAATCCAAAAATCTCTGCCGTCCCGCGCCCGTCAGGCGGCACGTCGTCAACGGACGGTTTTTCTCATATCCCTTGTTGATTTCGACCAATCCCGCTTCCGCCAGCACCTGCAGATGTCGGCTGAGATTGCCGTCCGTCAGTCCGCACAGCGCGCGTAGATCGCCGAACGCAAGCCCCTTGGGGTGGGCGACCAGCGACGTCATGATCCCCAGCCGCGCCTTCTCGTGAATGACCCGGTCCAGCCCGTCGTATGAAAACGGCGCATCATCGTGCGTTGTCATCGTCGCCTCCAAATGCCGCGTACAAAATGGCCGCCATCAGCAGTTGCCCGACGCCGAACGGAATGCCCATCATCCAAGGCGAAAGCACTTCGGTACGGCTGGCAAGGATCAAAACCGTCATGCCGGCCAGGAAGTACCACGCCCCGCCGATTGCAACCGTGCGCGGCAAAAACCGCACCGACGCAAACAGCCCGACAGACACCAGCATCGACCACAGGCCCGGCAGCATCCACGCCGTCTGCGGCGCAAATTGAATGATCACAGCTCCGATCGCTGCACCTGCCGCCGCCGCTGGCAAAAAGTGCTCGACCGCGTTGATAATCATGTCGTCGGCGAGCCCGCCGTGGTGTCGCCGCGTCCGCGCGATCATCTCGACGCCGATCATCGCGCACGCCACAAGGGCAGTAACGACCCATGTGCCCAAAAACAGCGCCGCATCCCGGCCGGGCTCTGCAATCCACGCGCTTTGTCCTGCAGCGGTCGCCAACGCGAGCACCCCGCTGCCCGCCATGACCGCCGGTCCAAATCCTCGAAACAAGGTGCCCGATGCCATTGCTTGCCGGATGTCACCGATGTCAGCCAACGCTTTCTTGAGGTCGTGCATGAAGGGATCCTACCTGAAGCTCTGCATTGCAAAGTACGCACTACATTAAAGTTGAGCAAGGCAATTTGAGGGCAATCGTGCAGAGCGGTTAAAGTGTTCGGCGAACGCGAAAACACCTTGTCGCGGCCATCGCGCGCCATGATTGCGCCAGACGATTGTCTCAACGCGCACTTATCCTGTTCAGTCGTGCGGTGGCGGCGCAAAGCAGTTGCCGCAGCGCACGTTACAGCACTTTAATCAGCCAGACAGTCGGCGAAAGCGGACGAGGCTGAACCCAAAAACCTTGAAAGACGCCGTCAAAAACAATGCACTAGGTTATCCACGCCACACGCAGTCGTGCCATCGTAGCGCAGTTGATGCGAAAGCTATTCCAAAGGGCTGATGGAGCAGTATGATCGTACCCATATATCGTGAAAGATACCGTTGTGCCGGGTGGATGCTGCCCCCGTAGGGCTGGGCATCCGTTGTGATCGTCCCTTCAACGCTGAGCAAAGATATATGTCCAAAGATCAAGTCTTCGACCTCTTCGCCCGTTCCTATGATCGCCACAAGCAGACCGAGATAAGCCTGAAGCAATTCCTTGACGGCTGCCGCACCGATCCGATGTGCTATTCAAGTTCGGCCGAGCGGATGCTCCACGCCATCGGCGAACCGGTCTACGTCGACACCGCGCGCGATGCCCGTCTGGGCCGCATCTTCATGAACCGGACAATTAAAACCTACGCCCCGTTCAAAGACTTCTTCGGCCTCGAAGAAACGATTGAGCGCATCGTCGGCTATTTCCGGTCGGCAGCCCAAGGCCTGGAAGAGCGCAAGCAGATCCTCTACCTGCTGGGCCCCGTCGGCGGCGGCAAGTCCTCGATGGCCGAACGCCTGAAGGAATTGATGGAGCAGTGCCCCATCTACGTCCTCAAGGCCGGCGACGAGTTGAGTCCGGTATTTGAAAGCCCGCTTGGGTTGTTCGACCCAGCGACCATGGGCGACAACCTCCGCGACACCTACAACATCCCAAAGCGTCGCCTGTCGGGCAACATGAGCCCATGGGCCGTCAAGCGCCTGGACGAATTCGGCGGCGACATTTCCAAGTTCACCGTCGTCAAGTTGTACCCGTCCAAACTCCGCCAGACCGGCATCTCTAAAACCGAGCCGGGCGACGACAACAACCAGGACATCTCCTCGCTCGTCGGCAAGGTCGATATCCGCAAGCTTGAGTTCCACAGCCAGAACGACCCCGACGCCTACTCTTACTCGGGCGGCCTGAACCGCACGACCCAAGGGTTGCTCGAATTCGTTGAAATGTTCAAAGCCCCGATCAAGATGCTGCACCCGTTGCTGACCGCAACCCAGGATGGCACCTACGTCGGCACCGAAAACATCGGCGCGTTGCCCTACACCGGCACCATCCTCGCCCACTCCAACGAAAGCGAGTGGCAGAGCTTCAAGGCCAACAAAAACAACGAAGCCTTCCTCGATCGCATCTTTGTCGTCACCGTCCCCTACTGCCTGCGCGTGACCGAAGAAAAGCAGATCTACCAAAAGCTGCTGGCGGGCAGCGAGTTGGTCACCGCGCCCTGCGCGCCCGGCACATTGGAAATCCTTTCGCAGTTCTCCGTCCTGTCTCGCCTGAAAGAACATGAGAACTCGTCCCTCATGTCCAAGATGCGCGTCTACGACGGGGAGAGCCTGAAGGAGGTCGACCCCCACGCCAAGAGCATCCAGGAGTATCACGACGCTGCTGGCGTGACCGAGGGCATGGACGGCATTTCGACCCGCTTTGCCTACAAGATCCTGTCCGAAACCTTCAACTTCGACACCCAGGAAATCGGCGCCGACCCGGTCCACCTGATGTACGTGATCGAACAGGCCGTTCGCCGCGATCAGATGCCCCACGAGCAGGAAGAGCGCTACATCGAGTTCATCAAGGAGGAACTCGCACCAAAGTACGCCGAGTTCATCGGCAACGAGGTGCAGAAAGCCTACCTCGAGAGCTACAACGACTTCGGCCAGAACCTGTTCGACCGTTACGTCGCCTACGCCGATGCCTGGATCGAAGACCACGACTTCAAGGACCCCGACACCGGCCAGCTCATGAGCCGTCAGGTCTTGGACGCCGAACTGTCGAAGGTCGAAAAGCCAGCCGGCATCGCGAACCCGAAGGACTTCCGCTACGAAGTCGTCAAGTTCTCGCTCCGCGCCCGCGCCAAGAACGGTGGCAAGAACCCGAGCTGGACGTCGTACGAAAAGATCCGCGACGTGATTGAGCGCCGCATGTTCAGCCAGGTCGAGGAACTGCTTCCGGTCATCAGTTTCGGTGCCAAGAAAGACGGCGAAACCGAAAAGAAGCACCAGCAGTTTGTCGAGCGGATGGTCGCCCGCGGATACACCCCGCGCCAGACCCGCCGCTTGGTCGAATGGTACATGCGCGTGAAAAAGTCGAGCTAACCCCGCCTCGTAAAGCGCGGGTCAAGGGTCAACGACCCTTGTCGGGGTGTCTGAGGGGCGGAGAGCCCCTCAGCTTCTCGCCACCGGGGGAAAGCTTGGAAGCGGAGTGGCAATGCAGATCACCGACCGTCGACTGAATACAAAGGGCAAGAGCCTCGGCAACCGCCAGCGCTTCATGCGCCGTGCGAAAGCCGAAATCCGGTCGGCCGCGCGCGAAGCGTTGAAAAAGCGCAAGATCACCGAAGTCGAGGGCAGCCAGAAAATATCGATATCGAGCAAGAGCCTTGGCGAGCCATCGTTCGGCCTTGGCGGCGATAGCGGTACGCGCGATTTCGTCCTCCCCGGCAATAAGGACTTCACCGTTGGCGATACGATCGCCAAGCCCCCGAGCGGCGGTGGCAGCGGTTCAGGTGCTGGCGACGGTTCGGGCGACGACGATTTCGTTTTCACCCTCACCAAGGAGGAGTTTCTCGATCTTTTCTTTGAAGATCTGAAGCTGCCAAACCTCGTCAAGGTCCAGTTGAAATCGCTGAAATCCTCTAAACTCGCCCGCGCCGGTTTCACCACCGAAGGTTCGCCCTCCCGTCTCAACCCCGCGCGCACGATGCGCAATTCGCTTGCCCGCCGTTTAGCCCTCAATCGCCCGAGCCTGGAGCGCATTGCCAAAGCTGAAGCCGACCTCGAAGCAGCCCAGGCCGAAACCCCGCCGGACGCGGCCCTCATCGCCGAACTGACCCGCCAGTTGGAACACCTGCGTCATCTGCGCAAAGCCGTCGCCTTCGTCGACCCCATCGACCTGCGCTACAACCGCCACGAGCGGCGTCCCCAGCCCACCACCCAGGCCGTCATGTTCTGCCTGATGGACGTTTCCGCCTCCATGACAGAACCGCTGAAGGACTTGGCCAAGCGCTTCTTCATGCTGCTCAACGTCTTCTTGAATCGCCACTACCGCGAGGTCGACGTCGTCTTCATCCGCCACACCACCGAAGCCCAGGAGGTTGACCAATCGACCTTCTTTGAAGCAACCGCGACCGGCGGCACCGTGGTCTCGACCGCGCTTGAAGAAATGAAAAAAGTCATCGACGCCCGCTACCCCCCGCGCGACTGGAACATCTACGCAGCCCAAGCCTCCGACGGCCACAACGTCTCCGAAGACATGCACCAATGCGTCACCTTGCTGGAGCAAGAGCTTCTCCCGCTGTGCCAATACTTTGCCTACATTGAAGTCGGCCACCCTGGTTCCAGCTATGGCGGCGAAAGCGTCGTCTGGCGCGGCTACACGCCGTTGGCCAAACGCGTCTCGAAATTCGCCGCCCGCCAGGTGTCGGACGCAGGCGACATCTACCCCGTGTTCCGCGATCTGTTCGCGGCCGAAAAATCCACGTCGTGAAAGAGGGCACCCCGTTCCGATGACCGTTTCCGCCCCCGCTGCCTCTCGCACCAATACACCCATGTTCGACGGCCCCGAATGGACCTTCGACCTGCTGAAACGGGCCTACGACGAAATCGAGATCATTGGCGTGGGCGAAATGGGTTTGAACCTGTCGCCAAACGTCATCGAGGTGATCACCGCCGAGCAGATGCTGGACGCATATTCCTCGATCGGCATGCCGCACATGTATCGGCACTGGTCGTTCGGAAAACATTTCGCCCGCGATGAATCCCAGTATCGTAAAGGCCAGCGCCCGCTTGCCTACGAGATCGTCATCAACTGCGACCCCTGCATCAACTACATCATGGAAGAAAACTCCATGACCATGCAGACGCTGGTGCTGGCCCATGCCGCCATGGGCCACAATCACTTCTTCAAAAACAACTACATGTTCCAGGATTGGACGCGGCCGGACGCAATCCTCGACTACCTCGCGTTCGCCAAATCCTACGTCGCCCGTTGCGAAGAACGCCACGGTGCCGAAGCCGTCGAGCTGACGCTGGATGCCGCCCACGCGCTGATGTCTCAAGGCGTCAGCCGCCACCCCGGAACTGGAAAAGCAACCTCGCTGGCCCGCGAACGCGAGCGCGAACTGCGCCGCCGCGAATACGAGGAGCAGTCCTTTAACGACCTCTGGCGCACCGTCCCCAGAAGTCCGACGCCCAGCGAGGCCGAAACCCGTGACGCGCCGGGCGATCCAAAGGAAGCCCTCTCGATCGGCCTGCCCGAAGAAAACCTGCTGTATTTCTTGGAAAAATACGCCCCCAAGCTGGAAGGCTGGCAGCGCGAACTCCTGCGCATCGTTCGCATGCTCGCCAACTATTTCTATCCGCAGCGCAACACCAAGCTAATGAACGAAGGCTGCGCCACGTGGACCCACTACCACATCATGCATCGCCTGCACGATAAGGGCCTGCTGACCGATGGCTCGATGCTGGAGTTCCTGCACTCCCACTCGTCTGTCGTCACTCAGCCCGGCTGGAACGACCGCCGTTATTCGGGGCTCAACCCCTACGCATTGGGCTTTGCCATGATGCGCGACATCGAGCGCATCACGGTGAACCCGACATCGGAAGACCGCGAGTGGTTCCCCCAGTTTGCCGGCACCGGCGACGCCATCGCCGTGTTGAAAAACGTCTGGTCGGACTACCGCGACGACAGCTTCATTATGCAGTTCCTGTCGCCCAAGGTGATCCGCGACTTCCGCTTGTTTGAAGTCCGCGACAAGTCCTCAGCCCCGCTGGTCGAAGTCCGCAACATCCATAACGAACAAGGCTACAAAGACGTCCGCCGCGCGCTCTCCCAGCAATACGCCGTCGCAACCCACGATCCCGATCTGCAAGTCGTCGACGCCGACCTGTCCGGCTCCCGCCGTCTCCAGATCGCCCACCGCGTCCGCAATGGCGTCATGCTAGATAAGGCGAGTTGCGAACGCGTCCTGCTCCACGTGGCCCGCCTCTGGGGCTACCGCGTCAAACTCGTGGAAATAGACAGCATCACCGGCAAAACTCTGCGCGAACATCAATCTCTGCCAATTCCGTAAGGCCACGATGCAAACTTTCCGCAAGAATATGCAACGCGCTTCAAACTTTGCGAGTTTGCGCCTCGTCCTCGGCATCGTGTTTATCATGCTGCTCGCCGCGTGGTTGAAACCACCCAGCGTTTTTGTGGCCCTCGGAGGTCTCGCTGTCCTTGTTCAGTATTGGTTGTTGGTCACGAAACTTCGTTGCCCCAAATGCGGCCAATCGGTCCTCGCAGGCCCCGGTGGCAACAGGCGGCTGCGCGTTGAACCCCAGTGCGCGCGCTGCAACCTCGATTTTGAAACCGTCGACTCTGCTCACCCAACACGATCGCCCCAGGCCTAGAGTGCGTCCGGAAAAGCACGCCCCCGCTAAGGTGGGGGTGTGAGCGGTTTTCCTAAAAAGAAGCACGACAAAACAAAGAGCTAGGGTCCGTCCCTATCGTGCGCACAAGTCTTCTGGTTGGTCTTGTCCGCCGGAAGGACGGACTGCAATAGGGGATGGTCCGCGAATACGTGCCTTCAATCGCAATCACCCAGGATGGCCGCTTTGATCCAAAGCAGCGACCAACGGCTGCAAGACTGCCATGCAATGCACCAACAGTCTGCAAGAGAGTGCTTCGGGAAAAGCATGTCCCAGTGAAGGCGGGGATGGGAACCGGTTTTCTAAAAAAGAAGTACGACCAAATAAGAGATTAGGGTCCGTCTTTGAGTCCATCAAAGTCGGACGGACCCTAACCGTCTGCAATGGAGGATAGAGATCGCCGTGGCGCTAAAAAGCCAAATCGTTGCCGTCCTTGGTGAAGACGATCTCTTGCTGCCCCAGCAGATCGCGCAGTCGCTGATCGCCAACGACCAGATCAAGTACTATTTCGCGCTGCTGCAGATGGCCCGCGCGAATGCCGATCGCCCGACCGTTCCCGTCCAGGATCTGAAGGCCGAACGACTCGCCAGCCGCATTCTTGACGCGACCCTTGATGACACCGTCGGCGGAGCCGGAAGGCATTCGGCCGGCAGCTATCGCATCCCTCAAGCAGCGCGCGTGTTGGAACAGATAGAGGCCGGTCTCGACACGATGATTGCGTGTCTTCCAGCAATCGAACGCGCTAGCCTCACATCGCGGATCACCAAATTAAAGCCGCCAAAAATCGAAGCGGACACGATTACCGGCGCGCTCATCGATACGATCACGTCCGGTAACCGCAAGCGCGGCGACAGTCTCCATCTCGTCGTGATGGATGCCCACAAAGCCATCAACCGACGGCAAGCTGAAACCGCCGTGGAAACGCTCTCGGGCGCTCACGTTCATAATCTGACGGAAAAATCGCGGCCGCTCGTCGAAGCGTTCATGGCCGGGCTTAATCGCACTGCGCCGTTGAAATTCGACCACCCCGGCCTCGGCACAACGGCAACCGAACACGACGGCCGCGTTCTCATTCAAAACGACATCGGCACGACTGATGCTCACGTCCTCGTCGTCCGCATCGAAAAACGCACGACGACTCTAACCTACACCGACATCCACAAAGCCAGATTGGCGTTCTTCCAAAGCCTGTTTTCGGCCTTCGAAGTCGACTGGGCCAACGCCGATCCGCAAGAGAACGGCAGCCTTGTAAACAAATCCTACTTGCTGACGACCGGGACCTACGTGGCGTCAAGCGATGATGATCTCGCACGCTATCTGGATCATCTTGGATCGCGAATTGTCTTTCTGATCGACTGGAACAAAGCGCGCAAGCGGCTACAAGGCTTCGTCAGCAAATCGAACGCCATCGAGGTGCTGCGGTGGGCGGCAAACCACGATTTCGGCCACCGTGCGCTGCTCGAAATCGGCGGCGAGAAGCTCCTTGCCGAGGCCGTCGAGTTCGCAGCCGGTGAAGCTCTCCATTACGGCGACCGCCTCGATAATCTGGTCGGCGACGAGCGCGCCATAAGCTTCCTCAAAACGGCCTGCGAGCGCGCTTGCGTTGGCCTGCGCCAGCAGCACTCACGACGCATCATCGCCGACGAGATCAAGGCCGATTTGCGCGGCGAGTTTGAATCGACGGGCCTGGCCATCTTCTCAGTCGCCGCACGCCATGCTGCCTGTGGCTTCGATATAGCTGTAACCCTCAAAGAAGCGTTGGACGATCTCAACGCGAACGCCGGTGACTTGGTGCAACTGGCGCGCCGCGCCGCAGCTTGGGAGAAGCGCGCCGACCAGTTCTTGAACGATGCGCGCAGCGACATTGCACGGTTTAACCGCCCGCGCGCGTTGCTCGCCTTTTTCGAGAGTGCCGACGACGCCGTCGATGAACTCGAGGAGGCAGCCTCCCTCGCTGAACTCGTCGCCCTCGTGCCGCAGGCGCAGCGTCCGCTCGAAGAACTACAGCAGCTCGGCGACACGGCGCTGGCCTGCGCACAGGAACTTGTCAAATGCATCGAGTGCGCGGCAGCCATCAGCCGCAGCGACGTGCGAGACGATCTCGACGATTTTCTGTTCTCGCTCGACCGCCTGATCGGCCTCGAACACAAGGCCGACGATCTCATGCGGCTCACCCGCCGTGCGCTGGTGGACAAGGTTACGGATCCCCGCGCCATTTATCTCGTGGATCAGCTTGCTCGCGCGCTTGAAGCCGCAACGGACGCCTACGCCCACGCTGGCCAGTCGTTGCGGGGCTATCTCATGGAAGAGGTGCTCGCATGAGCCACAATTCGCCCAGCCGTAAGTCGAGCAAGTTGCCAGTCTATCGAATCCCCTTCGATGGACCCGCAGCGAGCTTGCCCACCAAGGAAGCCGTGGGGTCAAAAGCCTACAATCTCATGGTCATGGCCCAGCACGGCCTACCTGTGCCGCCAGGCTTCGTTCTGGGTACTCAGGTGTGCCGCAACTATCTTGGACACGGCCTCCATGCCCTCGACGGGCTCGATGTTGTCCTCGCCGCCGAACTTGATCGCATCGGATCGCTCATGGGTCGCCATTTCGGCGACGCCAAACGCCCCCTCCTTGTTTCGGTCCGCTCGGGCGCTGCGGTCTCCATGCCCGGTATGATGGAAACGGTGTTGAACGTCGGCTTGTCGCAAGACGCCGTCCAGGGGCTCATCCGCTTGACTGGCAATCCGCGTCTCGCGCTGGACTGCCGCCGCCGTTTACTCCAGCAGTTCGCCGAAGTCGTCCACGGCTCGGCGCTCGAACCGTTCGAAGCCCTCGTCGCCGAACGTCTCCGTCGCGATCAACTGATCCATCCCCACCAGCTCGACACGGATGCCCTGCGCGAGATTGCCGTTGCAACGCTCGCGCACTACGAAGTCGCCACGGGAAAGCCCTTCCGCGAAGATCCGATGGGCCAGCTAACGGCAACCATTAAGGCCGTGCTGCAGTCGTGGTCCAGCGAACGCGCGCAGAGTTATCGCAAGCTGAATGGCATCGACGACACCGCTGGTACAGCCGTCACGATTCAGGCCATGGTCTTTGGCAACGCCGGCCCAGCATCGGGCTCGGGCGTGGGCTTCACCCGTAACCCCTCTGACGGCGCCAACGCGCTTTACGTCGACTATTTGCCCAACGCCCAAGGTGAGGACGTCGTGGCTGGCCGCCGCAACGCCTTGGGCGCCGCCGACCTCGCGCGCCGCGTCCCGCACGCCTATTCCGATCTGCTCTCCCGCCGTGAAGTGCTCGAACGGGCATTTGGCGACATGCAAGATTTCGAGTTCACCGTTGAGGACGGCCGTCTGTTCATGCTCCAATGCCGAACCGGCAAGCGCACCCCGCTTGCCGCTCTGCGCATCGCCCACGACCTCGTCGCGGAAGGGCTGATCGACCCGCAAACGGCCCTTGCCCACCTCGATCACGTCGACATCGATGCGATCGAAACCACCCAACTGACGCCCGATTCCTCTCAACATCCACTAGCTCACGGCGTCCCGGCCAGTACCGGCGTCGTCGTCGGAGCCATTGTGCTCGACCCCGCCCGCGCCGCTGAAATCAAGAGCCACGGCATGCCCGTCATCTTGGTGCGCGAGCACGCCGAGACGGCTGACATCGCAGTCGTCGCGCTGTCCGGCGGCCTCATCACACGCTTTGGCGCGCGCACCTCACACGCGGCCGTCGTTGCCCGCCAGCTCGGCAAGGTCTGCCTCGTGGGATGCGAAACCCTGACCATCGACCCGTCGCAGCGCTCCTGCCGGTTCGGTGAAACGGTCATCAACGAAGGCGACATCATATCGGTCGACGGTGGCCTGGGCACCGTTTACGCTGGCGCTATCTCGGTCGAGCATCGAAAGCCCAGAGAACTGCTCGGCGAATTGCGTCGCTGGCGCAAACTCAAACCCGCCAGCGAAAACACGACATGATGGGCTTGGCGACCCGTTCATATCGCGATGAAATGCAATCGCGGCGCGCGCTTTGTCCTGACGGAAAGAGCGATAGATATCTGGTTCCGACGCGGCGGCAGAGCAAACGCAAAGAATCCGCAGACCGCCGATCGCAATTCATTTCCAAAATTTGGTGAGCTTTTCCAACCGGTGCGTCGAAATCGACGACAACGGGCAGCGGAAAAGCGGGTGGAGTTGCCGAGCCGGAGGCGATCTTCCAGATCAACGCGGCCACGCGCAAAGCAAAGAGAATACCGTCGCGCAGCCGTCGACACGATGACTCGAAACTTTTGCGCGACATTGTAACCACGCAGAACGGCGTTGAAGCGCCGTCACGTGTGCGTGGTTCCCGTGACCTGCCCGTCGACAACCTCGATGATGCGGTCGCAGCGTCGGGCGATGGATTCGCTGTGCGTGACAATAAGAAAGGTGGTGCCGTTTGTCTTGTTCACCCGGCGCATCATTTCAATCACCGTATCCGCCGACTTGGTGTCGAGGTTCCCCGTTGGTTCATCGGCCAGGATCAGCGCCGGGTTCATCGCCAATGACCGGGCGATCGCCACCCGCTGTTGTTGGCCGCCCGACATGTTGCTGACGAGGTTATCTTGCCAGCGCGTCAGTTCGACGTCTCCCAACAGTTCGGCGGCGCGTTTGCGCATGGCGGCGTTAGGAAATTCGTTATCGACCAGCATCGGCATCATGACGTTTTCGAGCGCCGTGAAGGCAGTGATGAGACAATGCGACTGGAATACGAAACCGATGGAGTGGCCGCGCAGCTTGGTGAGTTCGGTATCGTTCAGGTGACTTGTTTCGCGTTCGGTTATGAAAAGCTGGCCCAATGTCGGCCGGTCGAGCAGCCCGATAATGTTGAGCATCGTGCTCTTGCCCGATCCGGATGGCCCGGTGAGTGCGACGAACTCGCCGCGCTTGATGACGAGATCGATGCCGTGCAGCACCTCGACCTCGACCGGCAACCCGACGTTATAGGCCTTGCGAATACCAACCAGACGGACGACGGGCACAGCCTCAGCCACGGATGGCCACCACGGGATCGAGCTTGGCAGCCCGCAAGGCGGGAACCGCTGCAGCCGCTACTCCGGTGAGCGACGCAAGGACCATGGCGTAGATGAACAATGAGGGCTCCAGAATAAGCGGAAAAATTTCACTGCCGTCGGCCTGCCGCATGGCGCTGTGCCAGTAGAGCAGCGTGCCAGCGCCAGCTGCCGTGCCAATCAGCGAGCCAGCAAAACCAAGCAGCCCGCCCTGCAACAGAAAAATCCGCAGGATCTGCCCCTGTGACGTGCCCATAGCGCGCAGAATGCCAATGTCGCGGGAGCGCTGAATGACGGACACCACGAGCACGCTCGCGATCCCGAATGCCACCGATAAACCAACGAAGAGACGGATCATCGTGTTCGACGTCTGCTGTGCGTTCACCGCGGTAAAGAACTGCGCGTTGGTCTTGATCCAGCTGTCGGCCTGAACGCCTGTCGCGAGGTTGACGGCCTGTGCGATCGTCTCCGCCGCATAGACATCGTCGACGGTCAGGTCGATGGATGTCACGCCGCCCGACAGGTTCGATAGCGCCTGCGCCGTCCGCAGCGCGACATACGTCGATCGCATGTTCGCGCCTTTATTGCCCAGATCGAAAATCCCCGAAATCGTCAGCAGCCGCGACGCACCGGTCGCCGATGTCACCGTGAGCTTATCGCCAACGGTAACACCAAGATCTTTCGCCAGATCGAGGCCGACAATAATGTCGTCGCTCGTCACCCGCGGTTGCCCCGCGACAATGTAGTCGGGAAGCTTGACGATCCTGAAGTAAACCTCCGCATCGATCCCCGTCATCGTGATCGACCGGCTGGCGCTGCCTCGAACGGCAAGGGCTGCCGCCGACACGCTGGGCGACACATTCGTGATCGCAGGCCACGTCAGCAGTTGCGCCCGAACCTTCTGCCATTGGTCGATCGATCGCAGCCGCTGTGCTGGTCGCTGCACGATGGCGCCCACGGTCATGCCGGGACCGGTCCGCAGCGGCCGCGCAACTTCATCAGCCGGGATCAGCTGGATGTGCGCCGATGACGTCAAGACCCGCTTGATGAAGTTTGCCTGGAGTCCCGCAAGCAATGCCGACATGAAGACGATAACCGCGACGCCGATCGAGACCCCCGTGATGATAAACAGCGTCTGCATGCGCCCTTCACGCAGAAAGCGGATCGCGGCAATCCATTCAAACGGGGCCCAAGCCATCATGGCGCGGCCACCACCGGCGCGCTGACCCTGACGCTCTGGCCGACCTTGATTTTGGTGTTGCTGACAGGAATGACCAATTCACCTGCGTCGAGCCCGGCGAGCACTTCGGCCTTGCCGCCGCTGACGATCCCAAGTTTGACGTCGGTGCGTTGGGCCCGTCCGGCAACGGACTTCAGCACCCACGGCTTAGCCCCGGCAATACTGTGGATGGAGCCTGCCGGAATGGTCACCGCATTCTCCCGCCGCGCGACTTCGATATCGGCCGAGATTGTCATGTCTTGGCGCAAATAGTCGGGCGGCTTTGGCACCCGCAATTTAACCTCAACCGAGGCGCGCTGCAGGTCGATGCCGGGGTTGATGTAAGACACTTCGGCGGGAAAGGTGACTTTAGGGTACGCGTCAGCCGACCCGAGCGCCGTCTGCCCGATGCTCACCAAGCTCAGATTCTTTTCATCGATCTGCACCACGAGTTGGATCTCGCCGTCGGGCGACAGCACCATCAACGTTGTCGGCGGCGCAACCGTATTACCGGCTTCGACGTTGCGCGAAATGAGCACGCCGTCGCGCGGTGCCTTGATGAGTGTATAGCTCAGCCGCGACTGCGCGGAGGCTAGGGCAGCTTTGGCTTGACTGAGCTGAGTATCGGCCATCACGTAGTCACTGCCGCCAGCTTTTGTGGTCGCCACTTGATATTCCGCGCTCCTGGCCTGAGCTTTGGCGACGTCAAGCGCGCGCGTGGCCTCGTCGAGAGCAACCCGCGTTGCGTAGCCGTCGCGACTGAGTTTGCTGGTTCGGTCAAACGTGTTCTGAGCACTGGTGAGTGTCGCCTGAGCCTGCATGAGGGCTTGCTCAGCGGCCGGATGTGTCACTTCCTGCATCTGCCTCACGCGCGCTTGAGCTTGCGCAACCACGCCTTCGGCCTGCGTCACGACCGACCGCAATTCGCGATCGTCGAGTTCGATCAGTGTCTGCCCGGCCTTGACCGTCTGCCCTTCGACGACCGGCACGTTCGCCACAACGGCGGTGATCTGACTGCCAATATTGACCCGGAACGGCGCTTCCACATGTCCGCTGGCGACGACGGTTTGGAGGAACAACCCGCGCACGGCAACGTCGCCCACGACTTGGGGGCCATAAAACGCAGTGGGCCCCAAGTAGAGCGCGAGCGATAGCGCGACAATGGCTGCAACAGCCGTCCATTTCCGGTTCCAGATTGCGGACGCGACTGGGACGGCTTTGGCAGCGAGCGCTTTGAGCGTGTCTGATCGCGATGGCGGTTGTGGGCCCGGTGGCGGGCTGACCTCAGCCGGGCGGGCCGGCGTCGTGCGCGAGGCAGCCAGGGTCAGCTTTTTGGGAGATGTCATGCGAACGGCTCCTCGTGCGACCGGCGTCGGGCCACCGGCAGATCTGCCTAATGACGTCTTGTCCAGCCATCGGGCGTATTGGTGATCTCTTTGAGCAATTCAGCCGTCACGGTTGCGTCGACGCAGTGCCTTTCGACACTGCGAGACCATTGATCCAGATTCAGCTGGCAGCATTGATCGCAGTCAAAATCCCGCCGCCGCCACAGACGTCGCGATGGCGTTGGGCGTCTGTGCAGAAGGGGTTTTTCCGTGCGTCAGCGCTGCTTGAAGCTTCCCTTCGTCGTCATGGCTCAACGACGATTGGAGCACCGTTCCGCCATAGGCCGCGATCCCGGCAATCACCTTGTCAGGCGTTGCATGGCGGACCAGCACGAACAGTGCAGACGTGCTGGGCAATAATTTGCTGGCAAGCCCGGTCATGAATGATACCAACGGGCATAAGTTCTGCCTTATGCCCGTTGGTATCCGCGCGTGGGGTTGCCTAGCCGGAGGCGATGTTCCAGATCAAAGCGGCCACGCGCAAACAAAAGAGAATACCGTCGCGCAGCCAGCGACCCTATGAGTCAAAACTTTTGCGCGACGGTATGAACCGTCGATCCCCGCATCGGTGATCGCCCCCGAGATAGCGCCGGACGCGGCACCGATGGTTGCGCCTAAAATCGGGCGGAGGAAAATCATGCCGACAAGCGTTCCCCAGAATCCGCCCGAAACAGCGCCCAGTGCAGTGAGATTCACGGCTTGATGGAGCCGGACGTTCGAGTCGGCATCTTTCGTCACGACCACGGCGTCATCGAGTTCCAGCAGATAGTCGCGCTGGAGCTTCCACAAGGCCATTCGAACGTCTTCGGCCTTAAACATTTCGGGATACATGACGGCGACAAGGTGTGGCATCGGGCGCGCGTCAATTGATCATCGAGTTTGGGTCGGCCTCAGCACCAAGACTAGGCATCGGCCCGTCATGGCAGCAGCCTCGGAAACGACTCAGGTCGCCCGAGGCCACAGGCCTCAAACCAGGCCATACGTGCGATGAAACCATGCCTTGGTGACGTGGGTCAAAACGGCATAGCCAGCGAGAATAAGCCCGAGCAGCGGCCAGTAACCCCATGGCAGTGCGACGAACCCCAACGTGGCACCAAGCGGCGTGTAAGGCAGCATCACGCCAATCGCCGCAACGATAATGCTCGTCGCGATCAGTGCCGTGCTGGCCCGGCTTTCCACAAAAGGAATTTTAGCAGTCCGTATAATATGAATGATCAGTGTCTGGGTGAGAAGGCTTTCAACAAACCAGCCAGTTTGAAACAGGGCTGGGTTGGTCCAAGCGTTAAACACCCAAATCATCATGAAATACGTCACGTAGTCGAATATGGAGCTGATTGGCCCGATCAGCAAAACGAACTTCATGATGCCGTCGATATCCCATTTGCGAGGCACGGCCAGATATTCGTCGTCCACATTGTCGGTCGGGATGGTCGTTTGGGAAAAATCGTAAAGCAGATTGTTGGTCAAAACCTGGATCGGTAACATCGGCAGGAACGGCAGAAACACACTCGCGCCCAACACGCTGAACATGTTCCCAAAACTCGAACTTGCACCCATTTTGATGTACTTGGTGATGTTGCCGAACACTTTGCGGCCCTCAAGTACGCCGTCGCTGAGAACGCCAAGGCTCTTCTCCAGCAGGATGATGTCGGCGGTTTCCTTGGCGATGTCGACGGCGCTGTCCACCGAGATGCCGACGTCGGCTGCTTTCAGCGCGGGGGCATCGTTGATGCCATCGCCCATGTATCCAACGACGTGCCCTTTTCGGTGCAGCGCCTCGACGATGGATGCTTTCTGAGCTGGCGAGACCTTGGCAAATACGGTTGTCGTTTCGACAAGGTCCGCAAGCGCTTCCGGTGATAGGCCTTCGATGTCGTGGCCGAGCACGATTGTGCCAGCGGGCAAACCGACATCGCGGCAAATCTTGGCGGTCACGATAGCGTTGTCGCCCGTCAAGATTTTTACCGCAACGCCGCGCGCCTTGAGGGCCGCGATGGCCGGTCCCGCCGTCTCCTTAGGCGGATCGAGAAACGCGATGTAGCCCAGCAGCGTCAGCCCTGTTTCATCGGCCACGCACGACGCCCTGTGTTCGGCGGCAATTTCCTTGTAGGCGACGGCGACGACGCGAAATCCATCGGCATTGAGTGCGGCCGCTTTTTCATTGGCCTGCGCCATATGGCTCTTGTCGAGGGGGCCGACGGTGCCATTAAGGTCGAAATGCGTGCAGACCGAAAAGACCTCTTCGATCGCTCCCTTGCAAATGAGGATATGAGCGCCGTCGCCGCGCTCCAAGACGACGGACATGCGCCGCCGTTCAAAGTCGAATGGAATTTCGTCGATCTTGCTGTAGTGGGCACTGGCGCGGAGATTTTCTTCCAATTCGGCGTGCCGTAGAACCGCGACGTCAAGCAAGTTCTTGAGACCGGACTGATGAAAGCTATTGAGGTAGGCGAACTCCAACACCCGCGTCGACTCTTGACCCGAGAAATCCAGATGCCGCTTGAGAATGATCTGGTCCTGGGTCAAAGTGCCGGTCTTGTCGGTGCACAGCACGTCCATCGCGCCGAAGTTCTGGATCGCGTTCAGCCGTTTGACGATGACTTTTTTCTGCGCCATCGCCATCGCGCCCTTGGCGAGATTGACCGTCACGATCATTGGCAGCATTTCGGGCGTCAAGCCGACAGCGACCGCGACTGCAAACAGCAGCGCCTCGAACCAGTTGCCCTTGCTGAACCCGTTGATTAAAAAGACGAGCGGCACCATGACGGCGATCAGGGCGAGCATCATCCAGGTGAAGCGCTCGATTCCCGTGTCGAAAGCGGTCAGCTCCCGTGTGTCGGCAATCTGATCGGCGACCTCGCCGAACGATGTCCTGCTTCCTGTGTGCACGACCACCCCACGGCCGACCCCGCTGACGACGGTACTGCCCATGAAACAGATATTGGAAAGATCGGACGGCGCTTGAGGTTTGCGTGCGTCGGCCTGGGAATGTTTTTCGATCGGCATCGCTTCGCCGGTGAGCGCCGACTGATTGACGAACAGATCCTTGGCCGTCAATAGCCGCACGTCCGCAGGGATCATGTCCCCAGCCGACAACAACACTATATCTCCGGGCACGACCTGCGACATTGGGATGTCTTGCGATGCCTTTTGCGGGCCCGATCCGCGGCGGCAGACGCTGGCCTTGTTCTGCACCATCCGCCGCAACGCTTCGGCAGCTTTCGTCGAGCGATGTTCCTGAACGAACCCGAGCGAGATGGATAAGACGACCATGATCGCGATGACGATCGCGGCACGCTGATCGCCCAACAAAAACGACACGATCGCGAGAACCAAGAGCAGCACGTTGAGCGGATTGACGGATCGGGTGATGAGCTCGACCGCAATCGACTGGCGCGCAGCATGCGCAACCTCGTTGGGTCCATGTTTTCGCAGCAGCACGACCGCCTGCGCGGATGTCAGCCCATCCGCCTGCGTAGCGAGTGCCCGAAGTGTCTCATCTGGCGAGCAAGCCGCTAACTCTAAAAGCCGTGCCGTTCTGACGGCGCTGTCCTCGACGTCGCCCACGGGAGGCCTAAGCCAGGTGGAAAACGAGACCGCAGTTTTGGCAAACAGGACCGCCGTCATGGAAGGTTTCTCGAATACGAAAACGACCGCGAGGCCGGGTTGTCCTGATGCCGTAAGTGCATCGGGGGGCCAGCTCTTGCTGTTAAAGCACCAACTTTGCCGTGATTGTCTTCCACGTTTCAGCACTGACCGCATTGCGCGGGATCACGTCACCGGCGTTGAGCTTATTCAAGAACCCTGCAGTCTGAACGCCGCGATCGAGATGGGCGAGATCGAGGTAGGCAACCCCGTTGGCCAATCCGGCCGCAAATTCGGCAGAACTGACTTTGGCAACGTCCTTGTCAGAAAGGAGCTTGAGAATTTCGTCGCGTGCAGTCAGGTCGGCTGATGTCGTCCCGGTCATAGTAGGTCTCCTGAGGGTCTGATACCAACGGGCATAAGTTCTGCCTTATGCCCGTTGGTATCCGCGCGTGGGGTTGCCTAGCCGGAGGCGATGTTCCAGATCAAATTGGCCACGCGCAAAGCAAAGAGAATACCGTCGCGCAACCCGCAAAATAGAGAGTCAAAACTTTTGCGCGATGGTATGAATGGGGGCCTGCAAGGCCGGATAAAGCTGAAACAAGGGTGCGTGCTGTCACGGGCGTTTTGCAGGTTTGGATTGCAAGCAGGTGCGCGCCTGCGCCAGCCATGCACGATGCCAAGCTCTGTTTCATTCAGAAAGGCTCGGAAACGACTCAGCCCGAGGCGATACCCGCCCGATTGGCGAAAATGCATTCGCTTCGTGGACACATCGATGACGGACTTACCAAAGGTTCGTGTTTGGCCGGGGTCAACCGCGCTGTCGGCGGCATGATCGCCACGGTCAAAGACGGCCTGGATCAACCGAAGGTGAAAGCCCGCATGAACGAACCTGACCAGCAGAAATTAGAAATCGCGGCGCGTCTCCGCACGGCCAAACCGCAGAAGCTCGAGGTAAATCCCAATATCGCCGAGGTCCATCGGGGCAAGCCGTCCCGCTTCGCCGAAACGTTGACCGGACCTCAAATCATGTTCGGGAGAATTGGTACCAGCTCTTGGGGTCGAACCAAGGACCTCTAGTTCCACAAACTAGCGCTCTAACCAACTGAGCTAAGCCGGCATACCAAATCAGCCCATCGGCTGACTGTTCAACGACATCCGCCAGAACAGAGGAACGATCTAAGCCCTCTGCCATCCCCGGTCAAGACCTGCCTTGCCGCTTGGATCGGTTCGGGCAAAAAAAGGCCCGTCCACCGAGAGCCTGATCGTTCGAGATGGAAGCACTTGCGAACATCGAGAACGTGAATCAGTCTCTACAAACAAGAACCGACAGCACGTTCGCCCGATGAGTTTGATTCAATCAAGAGCGAACGTGCACTATGGGAACGGGCCATCGTGTTGTGAAATAGCACCCAACCTTACTGAGCAAGCCGCAACTGCGTCAGCACCTGCGCAAAGCTCTTCAAGGCAGTGTCAAGCTGTGCCGAGTTCGACGCGTCGGCGAAATACTGCGGTCCCGGGGTGGCGCACGTCTGAAGCGTCTGCTTGGCGACCAATTCCGACCCCGTGTTGCCCAGACCAAATCCAATGGTGAACACCAAGATTCCCTTGTCCTTCATCGCCGTGCACAGTTCCAGCGCTTGCTTCTTGGCCTGATCATGATGGTAGGACGTATTGAAAATTCCATCCGTCATCAAAATCACCGCCTTGATGAGCTTGGGCTTCGCGCCTTGAGTGTCCGCATAAGGGGCCGGTGCCGCCGAGCCGTTCCAAAAGCCCGCATAATCCTCCGAGACGAGGTTCCAACCCCACTGCGCGCCGATGTGGCCTGCGGTGTACCCACCCACTTGATAGGCGTTGACAGCATTGATCAGCGCAGTGCGGTCGTCGGTGAGGGGCAAGATGGGCTGCGAGGGACAATAATAAAGCGCTTGTCCGACGTTACCTTCCGTCGGGTCGATATCCTTGACCCCGTCAGCGGCCACATCGAAGTAGTTGCCAAAGCTCGGCGCAGTGCCCGTGTAGGTCGCCGTTTCGCGCTCTGTGACACACTTGTCGGCGCTGCGGTAGTTCGAGGCTTTCCCGGCGTAGTTTCCAAGGTTCACCGATGCGGAAAACGGCGCGACACCGATCCGGATTTTGCGGCCAAGCTGCGGCGTTGCCGGGATCAGCGTCTCGGCAAACGACTTGAATGCGGTTTTAAGGCCGTCGATCTTGCGCGGTCCGCCACCTGAGGGAAACCCGTTCATCGACCCCGTGATATCGAGCGCCATCCCGACTTCGAGGTCCCGCGTGTCAAAGGCCACGGTCGCCGTGACGGGCACAGTCACTTTCTTAAACCCCACCACGCCCATGAACGTCATCGGCACATCGACAGATGCCGTCACCGTTACGGTTGAGTTGGCTGTGTTCGTGCTCATCGCGGGCACCGGCACTTTTGCATTGACCTTCGACAGGCCTTTCGCATTCTCGTTGAAATAGGCCGTGGCGATCTGCTCGGCCTGCGCCTGGGTGAGCGTTCCGTCGGTCAAGGCCCGGCCAGCTGAAAGGGCCGCCGAATCCGTGGCTTCGATGAGCGTCCGGCGCGCCATCAGAATGCGGCCATAGTCGAGCGCCAAGCCGGTGACCGACATCAGCACCATCAGCATCAAGCCAAACATCATGGCAATTGTGCCGCGCTCGTTCCGGCCGAAAGCGGCGAGTGTGTGGGTCGCCCGTTGAACAGCCGTGGATTTGGCAGCCATTGTGTCTCTCCTTGAAACAGCCAGATCGTGATCTGGCGGGAGAGCTGCAAAGCTGATGCCCTGGCGGGCCAAAGTGGCAGCACATGGTCAAATGACCCGGCACTACCGTAAACAAATCCTTAAACACAGAACGTCGCACGCACGTTTGAGGGGAAAATCCCCTCGCGGCCCTGCATAGAAAAAAGAATCAACGTCACATGTCGCGATCCGGCGCGATATGCTGATCGGAGGCCGACCCCCAACATCGACACGGACGATAGCGCAAAGCCGCCCTCAGAAATCCCAGGCAATTCCGCCCTTTTCCCAGTCTCCGTAGCGAACAGGCTCGGGGCCCGAACGGCCGCCAACCTCGGCCACCCGTGCCGTTTGCACCTTGTCAGCCGCAGCGCGTCGCTCGGCAGCTTCGGCCAACGCACGCTGGGCCTCTGGCGACAGCGGACGGGTCGGAAGGTCGGCGGCAATCTCGGGCGTCATCTCGGTCTTCGGCGCGTTCTGTGTCATAACCTGTCCCATTTTGAAAACCACGAGCGGTATAGCCTACTGGCCTGGATACCGTATATGAATGTCTCGTCGGGGATTTCCTCACGCAATCAAGGAGACCACGACCCATGTCCAGCGGCAACAACGACGGGCCAGTCCGCAGCGCCAAGCCTCCTGCGGTCCGGCGTCAAGCCGGGATTGCGGCAGCCCACCGCATCTCAGCGCCTCCCATCCATCGTCCCCCAGGATACGTGCCGCGCGCCGCAGCGGTTCGCGTGGTAGCCGAAGTCGTCTACCAGCGTCGCGCCCTCGACGACGCATTGGAGCGCGCATTCTCGACCCCGATCTACACCGGCATGGAACAGCGCGACCGCGCTTTTGCCCGCCTCATCGTCGTGACCGTGCTGCGTCGCTATGGCGAACTCGACGCCGTCGTGCGCTCCTTCATCGGCAAGCCTCTCCCCGAAAACACCGGCCTGCTCTGGCCGATCATGTTGTCGGCGGCAGCCCAGCTTCTTTGCCTCGAAACGCCCGCCCACGCAGCCATCAGCCTGGCGGTCGATCAAGCTCGCGCCGACGGCGGTGCTCGCCGCTTCGACAAACTCGTCAACGCTGTCCTGCGCCGCGTCAGCGTCGACGGCAAAGCCAAGCTCGCAGCCCTCGACGGCCCCCGCCTCAACACCCCCGATTGGGCCTGGAAAGGCTGGGTCGAAGCCTACGGCGAGGAACAGGCCCGCGCGATCGCCGCAGCCAATCTGACCGAAGCAGCCCTCGATATCTCGGTCAAATCCGATCCCGCCCAGTGGGCTGAACGGTTCGGCGGAATTGTCCTCCCGACGGGCTCCGTCCGCGTTAAAAACCGTGGCCGCATTGAAGACCTCCCCGGCTACAACGACGGCGCGTGGTGGGTGCAGGATGCCGCCGCCTGCCTACCCGGTCGCCTGCTGGGAGACGTCACGGGCAAAGCCGTTGCCGACCTCTGTGCAGCCCCTGGCGGCAAAACCGCGGAGCTGATCGTAGCGGGCGCGGACGTCACCGCGGTCGATATCTCGACGGCCCGCATCGATCGCCTCGCCCAAAACCTGTCGCGCCTCCAGTTGCACGCAAACCTGGTCGCTGCCGACGTGACGGCATGGGTCCCCGGTCGCACCTTCGACGCCGTCCTGCTTGACGCGCCATGTACCGCCAGCGGCACCATCCGCCGCCACCCCGACATCCTCCGCCTGAAGCGCAAGGACGACGTCGCCCAGTTGGCAGGTCTCCAGAGCCGGCTGCTTGCCGCCGCAGCAAAGCTCGTCCACCCCGGCGGACTGTTGGTCTATTGCTCCTGTTCGCTGGAGCCCGAGGAAGGCCGCCTGCAATCGGCCCAATTCCTCGCCACTCATGACAATTTCGAGCGCGAAACGGTCCAGGCCCACGAAATCGGCGGCCTCACGCAAGCCATCTCCCCCGAAGGTGACTTGCGCACGCTGCCAACGCATCTGGTGATGGACGACCCCGAATTGTCCGGTCTCGACGGCTTCTACGCCGCCCGCTTCCGCCGTAAGCCATGACCGCCCGGCGGGTCTGCGAAGCTGTGCCTCGCGTCGGTTCGTGAATGCAACTGTCGAAAACCCGCAAGCCTTATAGAAAAAACGCGCGTCGAATCAGCTAAACCCGCCGCATGAGATACAACTTGGCCACCTGTCCATGAGCAAGCTCGCCTTGAGCGAACGCGTCCGTGTCGCCGTCATCCGCGCGCAGGGCCTCCAACGCCAAGCGGCGGCAAATGTGCTGCAAAGCCCATTGATGCGCTGGCGTCCAGGACCCGGAGCCTTCGGCCAACTCGTCATCGTTCCCCAAAACGTGCGCCCGTGTGACCCAAGCTTCTGGGCCGAGATCAAAAGCGGGTCATTTGGCCTGTCGGGCAACACAGCCCGCCTCAATGGCCGTTCGCCGTTCGACCTCCAGGCGCCGGGTCGCGTATGGCAATCAAACCTCCATGGCTTCAGCTGGCTCCGCCACCTTGAAGCCGCAGACGACATGGCTGCCCAGCAGGCCGCACGCGGCTACGTGCTCGACTGGTTGGCCCGTCCTAGCATTCAGCGCGCCACCGCCGCCGATCCAGCCGTCCGCGCCCGCCGCATCATCTCCTGGATCACCCATGCCCCGTTCCTGCTCGAAGGTGCCACCGCCTGCGAATTCGACGCGCTGGGTCGTGGCATCGCCCGCGAGGTGTCGATCCTTTCGGGCACCTGGCGCAACGCCGGTGAGGGGTATGCCCGCCTGCTTGCGTTAACGGCGCTCGTTGTCGCCTATCTCGCAGTCGAAGACCGCGAGCGGCAGCTGGGATCAGCCCTGCGCCAGTTTATGGTCGAACTCGAGCGCCAGATGCACTCCGACGGCGGCCATCTGAGCCGCAGTCCCGCCACCCTCATCGAGCTGCTGCTCGACCTCCTGCCGCTGAAATCGTGTTTCGACACCCGTGGCCTGACCCCGCCGGACGGCTTCACCATCGCTGTCAACCGGATGCTCGTCATGGTGCGCTACCTGCGGCTAGGCGATGGCGGTATGGCCCGCCACAATGGCACCGGACTTGGCGACCCAGCATCCCTGGCAACGCTCACCGCCTACGACGACCGCCCGCTCCCGGCTTGGGGCATCGCGCCTCAGTCGCGCTATGCGCGCCTCGAAGGGGGTGCCACCATCATCGTCGCCGACGGCGGCGGAGCCCCACCGCTCGCCATGTCCGGCGAGGCCCATGCGGGATGCCTGTCGTTTGAGATGAGCAACGGTCATTCGCTGGTCTTCGTCAACTCAGGTGCACCGGGCTCGGCGGCCAGCGACTGGCGTGCCGTCTCACGGGCCACGGCTAGCCACTCGACGTTATGCGTCGGCGAAACCTCATCCGCCCGTCTCGTCCGCAACGCGCCGCTAGAAGCCATGCTCGGAGCGGTTCCGCTGCAAATGACGGCAACCGTCACCGCCAGCGTGACAACGCATGACACCGGACAGGTCTTCGACGGTGCCCACGACGGCTACTACCAGCGGTTCGGGCTGGTCCATCGCCGCGAATTGCACCTTTCAGCCGATGGCCGTCACCTACGCGGCCACGACCGGCTCGAAACCAAAGGCCATGACCGCCTGCGTCGCGACGTACCGTTCTCCATCCATTTCCACCTTCATCCCGACGCGATGTGCGCGCACGCGCATGCAGATAGCGCCAGCGAGCACGCTCTCGTAATACGATTGCGGAATGGACAACGCTGGCTGTTTCGTGCGACCGGCGCTACAGCCGCCATCGAAGAAAGCATTTTCTTCACCGGCAGTTCGGGCCCCAGGCCCTCCACCCAGATCGTGCTGCGAGGCGCTTCAGCTGGCGTGACGGACGTCCGCTGGCAAGCCAGTCTCGACGAAACATCACCGGCCTAAGCCGCCGTTATTAAAAGGACTTCGCCATGACGTTGGCTCACCCGAAAATCCGCCGTGCCCTGTTGTCGGTATCCGACAAAACCGGCTTGATCGCGTTCGCCACGGCGCTCTCGGCTGCAGGCGTTGCGCTGATATCGACCGGTGGCACGGCCCAGGCCATTGCCCAGGCGGGCCTGCCCGTCACCGATGTCGCCGACGTGACCGGCATGCCGGAAATGATGGATGGCCGCGTCAAAACGCTCCACCCCAAAATCCACGGCGGTCTCCTCGCCATTCGCGGCAACGCCGAGCACGACCAGCAGGCCGAAGCCCACGCGATCGCGCCCATCGACCTCCTCGTCGTCAACCTCTACCCGTTTGAACAAACGATGGCGGGCGGCGCGGGTTACGATGAGTGCATCGAAAACATCGACATCGGTGGTCCAGCCATGATCCGCGCCGCCGCCAAAAACCACGCGGGCGTCGCCGTCGTGGTCGACCCCAGCGATTACGCCAGCGTGCTTGATGAAATGGGCGCACATCACGGGTCAACGTCGCTGCCGTTCCGCACCCATCTCGCCGCCAAGGCATTCGCCCGCACGGCTGCCTATGATGCCGGCATATCCAACTGGTTTGCCACAAAGCTTGAAGATGCAGCCCCCGATTGGCGTGCCTTTGGCGGCAAACTGTCGTCCCGCCTGCGGTATGGCGAAAACCCCCACCAGCAAGCCGCCGTCTACCTTACGCCCGAGCGCCGCCCCGGCGTTGCAACCGCCGAACAGCATCAGGGCAAGGAGCTGTCGTACAACAATCTCAACGACACGGACGCAGCCTTCGAACTCGTCGCCGAATTCGCCCGCGACCGCGCCGCCGTCGCCATCATCAAGCATGCCAACCCCTGCGGCGTGGCCACCGGCGACACCCTGAAAGAGGCATATGCCCGCGCGCTCGCCTGCGATCCGCAAAGCGCATTCGGCGGCATCATCGCGCTGAACCGCATCATCGACGCCCAGGCTGCTGAGGAAATGTCGAACATCTTCACCGAAGTCGTTATTGCGCCAGATGCCACCCCCGAAGCCCGCGCCATTTTCGCCCGCAAGAAAAACCTGCGCCTGCTGACCACCGGCGCCCTGCCCGACATCCGCGCCCCCGGCGTGCTCGTCCGCTCGATCGCAGGCGGCCTTCTTGTCCAATCGCGCGACATTTCCATTGTCGACGATCTCGACCTCAAAGTCGTCACCAAACGCGCACCGACACCCGCCGAACTCGACGATTTGCGCTTTGCCTTCAAGGTCGCCAAACACGTGAAATCGAATGCCATCGTCTACGTCAAAGACGGTGCGACGGTCGGCATTGGCGCTGGCCAGATGAGCCGCGTCGACAGCGTTCGCATCGCTGCCTGGAAAGCTGAGGAAGCAGCCAAAGCCGCCGGCCAGACCGCCGCGCTGACCAAAGGGTCCGTCGTCGCATCCGACGCGTTTTTCCCCTTCGCCGACGGCCTGATTGCCGCAGCCGACGCAGGCGTCACAGCCATCATTCAGCCCGGTGGCTCGGTCAAAGACGACGAAGTGATCGCTGCAGCCGACGCCCGTGGCCTCGCCATGGTCTTCACCGGCATCCGCCACTTCCGCCATTGACGCTCAGGGGTGAGGCTTGGTTGAGCCTGCAGCCACGATGTGGGCACTTTGCCCTCGATTGTGCCTTGGACCGCAAACCCTTGTGTTCACATGACAGACGAATTGGCGGGCTATGGGATAGGCGCGTTGGAGTGGGGATCCCAAGAGGCCGACAATGAAGAAAGATATTTTCTTTGAACCGCTTTTCGGGCCTGGGTGGCCGCCGTTGAGCGCTTTGCGGCGCTATGGCCTCGCTCGAACTGGCAAGCACTGGTTTGCCACCGGGGGCAAGGGCAGCGGCGGTCTCAGTCTCGAATTAGCCATTACCCCATCACTGGTTTCAGCTCCGCTCGTTTTGGCTGCGATATGGGCCTTGGTGTGGGCTTTTCCTGCGATCGCCGCTGAGGGTGAGGGCTCCTTTGCCGTAGACGGTGGCCGGTCAACGGTCATCGCGGTTGCGGCGCTGCCGCCACCAGACCGCACGCTCTCGCGCATCGCGTTCGGCTCGTGCCTCCACCAGGGGAAGCCGCAACCCATCTGGCAGGCCATCAAAGCCGTGTCCCCGGAGTTGATGGTGATGGCCGGTGACGCTGTCTACGGTAGCACCAACGAGGCGACGATCGCGCCGCTCGAACAGGCCTATGCCGCGCAGGCGGCGAACCCTGAGTTCCAAGCTGCGCGGGCTGTACTGCCGATGCTGGCGATCTGGGACGACCACGATTTCGGCCGCAACGACGCTGGCGGCGATTATCCGTTAAAGGGGGATGCCGCCCGGCTGTTCGAAGCGTTCTGGGGGGCGGTGCCGGAGCGCCCGGCACCGTTTGAAAAGTCCAGCGGTGGGCTCTACCAGGTGCGCACGTTTGGGGCGAGCGGATCGCGGGTCCAGGTCATTTTGCTCGACACGCGCTGGTTCCGCTCGCCGTTGAAGCCGAAAAAAGCAAATTTCCCGCACTGGGGGCGCTATGAACCCGACACGGATGCGGCGAGCAGCGGTGCCAGTGAGAAGACGTTGCTTGGCGAGACGCAGTGGCGCTGGCTTGAAGCCGTGCTGTCTGAACCCGCTGACCTGCGCATCCTGGTTTCCAGCATCCAGGTCCTGGCGGAAGGCCACGGTTTCGAGCGATGGGGCAACCTGCCTGCCGAACGAGCGCGATTGCTGGGGCTGCTCGGGGGGGCAGCCGGGCGCACGGTCATCGTCTCGGGCGACCGCCACTATGGGGCGTTCTACGAGGCGCGGTCGGGCAGTTTGCCCAATCTTGGGTCTGGCTCCCGGCTCGTCGAAATGACCGCGAGTGCGCTGAACGTGGCGTCCGGCGGCCCGGCCCAGGACACGCAGATGGCCCCGCTGGTCAGCAACATCATAGGGGCCGACAACTTCGGCCTCGCCGAGATCGACTGGCCCGCGCGCACCGTGACGTTGTCGCTGCGAACCCTCGATGGCTCGGTGGCCGCTTCACACGTCGTCGCGTTTTGACAATCATGTTTTTCCAACGCATGGCAAACTGATATCGAACTGCGAAGCGGAAAACCTCTTCAGACTTTGATCGACAAGCACTCTAATACCAAACCGCATAAGTACTGACTTATGCGGTTTGGTATCCGCGCGTGAGGTTGCCTCGCCGGAGGCGATCTTCCAGATCGACGCGGCCACGCGCAAAGCGAAGAGAATACCAGCCCGCAGCCCTTCAAACCAAGAGTCGAAACTTCTGCGGGCTGGTATAATGTGCATGTGCCACCCGGCGCTGTAGGACCCCCCAGATGCCAGAGGTGATGCTACGTCCGGCGGATGATCGCGACTGGCCGATGATCAACGGCTGGCTGCGCCAGCCCGAGGTGCAGCGCTGGTGGGGCAGCCTCGCCACCGCCCAGGCCGAAGTCATGGCCGCGATGCGCGCCGACATGGGCCTGTGCTCCATTATTGAATGCGACCACATCGCCGTTGGCTACGCGCAGGCGCTGGACACGCAGCCGATCGCCAGCGTACCCCACGCGTTGACGGCTGGAACCTTCCGCATCGACGCCTTCATCGCCAATCCCGCCTACCGCAAACAAGGCGCTGGCCAAAAAGCTATCCAACTCGTCGCCGCCGAGGTCTTCGCCACCACGCTGTCACCAGCCGTCATCGTGGTTGCGGCCTTGAGACACGAAGCCGCCGTCCGCGCCTATGAAAAATCGGGCTTCCACTGGGTCCGCGTCATCGACGACCCCCTCCTCGGCCCCAGCTGGCTCATGCGCCTGGAACGCCCCTGAAACGTGTCGTCGCGGTGAACTTTCGCGCAATCACGCCATCCGTTTGTCATCCTCGGGACAAGCCCGAGGATGACACTATGAGGCGCATGAGCTTTCACCGACTCCCCCGCACCGGCAACATCAGCACCACGCCCGCGATAAGGAACGCCAGGATCGACGCCATCCCGATCCGCTGATCGCCCGTAAAGGCCGTCACCGACGCAACCACCAGCGGTGCCAGGAACGCCGTCGCTTTGCCGGAAAAGGCAAATAGCCCGAAATACTGCGTGATCTTTTCGGGCGGGGCCAACCGCGCCAGCAGCGACCGGCTGGCCGCTTGCACCGGAGCCGAAACCGAGCCGACCAGGACTGCAAAGCCTAAGAACACCTGCTCGCCAATCGATGAGAATGGCCGCGATCCTGCAGCCTTCGCGGCAACCTCGGTCACAAACAGCACATGCGTCTTGTCGACCGACAAGATACCAACGGCCCCCACCATCAACAACACCAGCGCCCCGATGATGACTGTTTTCGATCCCAGCCTGTCGTCGAGAAATCCGCCAGCCAGCGCCCCAAGCGCCCCCGTCAGCGTGAGAATGATCCCAAAAATCCCAAGCTCCAGCGGTCCCCAGCCGAACACGAACGCCCCATAAATCCCGCCGAACGCAAAGATCGCCGACAGCCCGTCCGAGTAGAGCATCCGCGCGACAAGAAACAACAAGATGCTGGGATTGCCCGGCAGCGACCGCAGCGTATCGCCAAGCTCGGCCAGCGCACTGTGCCGGGCTTGCCCTGGCGTCGGCGCGCGCGGCTTATCGGGCACGAATAGGAAGAATGGCAGGACGAACAGTACAAACCACACCGCCGCGAATGGCCCCGCAAGCCGGTCGTACTGGCGCGTCTCCGCATCAAGCGTGATGAGCGGATTGAGCCCCAGCAGCGTCTTGCCGGTGTCAGGCACCGCAACGATCATCCCGACCATCAACAGCAACGAGACCAGCCCGCCGAAATACCCAGCAGCCCATCCAGCCCCCGACAGCCGACCGAACTGGCTCGCTGGCACCAAGGTTGGCATGATGGCGTTGGTGAAAACCTGACAGTACTCGGCAGCCACAGACGCCACGACGAACGCCAGCAGCACAAGCAGAACGGTCCCCATGCCAGCACTCGGCACGGCAAACCAGAGGCACGACATCGCAACCGCAAAGATTGCGGCGAACAAAGCGATCCAAGGCTTGCGTCGACCGCGCCCGTCCGCCAGCGCGCCTAGGAATGGCGACCCGAGTGCAATGAATACGCCCGCCACCGCCGCCGCATATCCCCAGTACTTCTGCCCCTCGGCAGGGTCGCCCATGACAGCCGTTGCAAAATACGGCGCGAACAGGAAGGTCGTGATCAGCGTGTAAAACGGCTGGGCTGACCAATCAAACAGCGCCCACGAGACCAGCGCACGCGTTGGTGCGGCCTGGGTTGGCGCTGAGGTATCGTCCGTCATGACGGGCGCGGAATGGGACACGAAAAATCTCCTCGAACGCAGCCAACGCGAAGCAGTGAAAATCCCCCCACGTGCGCGGCGCGGTTAGGGATGGAGAAAGCCAGACCTGTTGGGCGCAATAGCGACGTCGCGTATTGCGCCGCAGACGGTGCAGCCAAGTGGAGGCCGTTTGCCCTTGACGGGATGCCAGCCGCTCATTGCAACACGATCAGATGATTGGGTAGTTCGTCGGCGTTGGCAGAGCCCGGCGGAAAATGCGCGGCCAAGTGTTGACCGCAGGCCTCGACCGCGGTGACGAACCCATCGGCGGCCTTTCCGTCAGCCAGATCGCGGGTCAATTGGTCGACGATCGACTGCCACGTTCCGCCCGGTACCTTCGCATTGATCCCCTGGTCGGCGATAATCTCTGCATAGTGTTCGGCAATCGACACGAAGATCAGCACGCCCGTGCGGCCCGACGACGTATGGAGGTTCTGCACCAGGAACTGCTCGACGGCCCGCCGGTGTGCCGTTTCCTTTTTGACACGACCCGGCACAAACCAAAGCCGCGTCTGCCCCGGTAAAAGCAGCGCCAGGATGAGAATGAACACCGCGAGTTGGATCGTGAAGACCCACTGCATAGGATGCCACGTCAGATAAATGAACGGCCAAGGCACCAGCAGCGCCACGAGCGAGGCGACCAGAAACGGCACGTGAAGATAACTGTCGCTCTGGCGCGCAACGACGGCCAGAATTTCCCCTGACGTGCGGCCTTCAACCGCCCCGATGGCCTCTGCGATCCGCGTCTCGTCTTCACTCGTGAACAAGCTCATCCGTCGTTCCTTATCTTTTCCCTCTCCCCGTCCTTTCACGGGGAGAGGGTTAGGGTGAGGGGCGGCTACAATCTCGAAGGACAGTCAAGTCCGCATCCTACCAATCTCCCGACGCGCCACCGCCGCCAAAATCGCCCCCGCCGCCGGAAAAACCGCCGCCCCCGCCCCCACCGCTACCAAACCCGCCGCTCCATCCCCCCGACCCGCCGGGGAACACGATGATCGAACCATTGTCGCGATGAGCCCGCCGCCGCTGACCGTTCGGCCCGATGGCAGACGGCATCTGCTGGGCCGCCCGCATCTGCGCCCGGATCATCATGATCACAATGATCAGCCAGATTGCGATCACAATGTACGCGGAGTAGTCGGGCTCTGGCGGCGGACGCTTGGAGCGCTCGGCAAGTTCGCCCTTGTCGCCTTCGAGAACCGCGCGAACCTCGAGCACCCCGGCCCGGATACCACCCGCAAAGTCGCCGCGCCGGAAGGCTGGCAGAATGGTCTGGCGAATGATCGTCCCAGCCCGTCCGTCCGGTAACAACGGCTCGAGCTTCCGCCCAACCTCGATCCGAACTTTCCGCTCGGTCGGCGCGACGATGATGAGAACACCGTTGTCTTTGTTCTTCTGCCCAATCCCCCACTTGCGGCCGAGTGCGAGTGCGAAGTCCTCGATCGGGTATCCTTGCAGCGATTTGGTCGTCACCACGACGATTTGATCGGTGGTCTTGGTTTCGTATGCGGCAAGATCGCTCTCAAGCTCCGCCCGTTGAGCAGCACTCAGCAAAGCCGCCTGATCGACCACCCGGCCGGTCAAGCCAGGAAACACGATGTCGGCCACCGCCGTTGCAACGAGCGCAAACATCAGCGCGGCCACAACAGCGAGTGCCGACAAAACCCAGCCGCGCCCGGCATCCAGACGGCCGATCGGCTGCAGCACGCTACATCCCGCCATGTCGAGGCCTGCTCCGCTCAACGTCGTCGTTCCAAACCTCGCACCCTCCCCGCCGCAATGGCCGGGCTTGCACCGTCCATCCAGGTCCGCACGGGATGCGCTCAGTGGCACAGCTTACTTCTTGTTGAAGTCGACTTTCGGCGCTTTCATCTCTTCAGCGGGAATATCAAACAACGCGAGGTCCTTCGCATTGGGATACATGAACCGCTTCCACCACACGCCCGGGATCGTATTGATCTCGGTGTTGAACTGCTGCACCGACCGGATGTAGTCCCGGCGCGCGATGGCGACACGGTTTTCGGTTCCAGCGATCTCGTCTTGCAGCTTGCGGAAGTTCTCGCCTGATTTGATGTCGGGATAATTTTCGGTCACTGACAGCAGTTGGCGCAGCGCGCCCCCGAGCGAATTCTGGGCGTCCTGGAATTGCTTCATTGCAGCCGGGTTGGTCAGGATGTCGGCTGGAATGTTGATCTGCGCCTGCGTCGCCTTCGCGCGCGCTTCCACGACGCTCGTCAGGACGGTTTTTTCTTGCTCGGCAAACCCCTTGACGCTCTCGACAAGGTTGGGGATCAGGTCGGCGCGACGCTTATACTGGTTGAGCACTTCCGACCACGCGGCCTTCGCGCTCTGCTCGTAGGTCGGAATGTTGTTGATCCCGCAGCCAGCGAGCGGCGGTGTGAGCGCTAGAACGGCCATCACTGCGAGGGGGCGGCCGATGCGGGCAAAGCGGCTGATGATCATGGGGGGCACTCTCTGATGGCGGCGAATTGAGCGAGTTTGAGACGGCTGTAGTTACCGGGCTGATTAGGACGCCAGGGTGTCGATTGCAAGACGGCTCTGTCTGTGTCCGGCACAATCAACAACCCGCGACCATCACAAGACCGCACATAAAACCTGACATGGGCGCGACGTTCCCAACAAACTCTTTACCAAACATTGAGCGCAAACCCGCAAGCAGCGCCCTTTGCAGTAGTGTCCAGCACGTTGATGCGGCTTGATAAATCGGCAGCCGCGGTGGTTTGAGCAGGAGCGTGGGGATCATGACGGCAAGAACATGGATGGCAGCGTTGGTGTTCACGGCAGGCACCTCCGCACTGGTGACGCCGGTGATGGCGGGTCACGACGGCTGCGCCCCACACGCGGTCGAATGCTATGCGAAAGTGCGCACGCCCGCCGTCTACGCAACGCGCGAGCGGCCCGTCGTGATCGCCCCTGCCCGCACCGAAGTCGCCTATGAACCAGCCGTCGTCCAGCATCGTCCCTATCGCGTTGAAGTCGCCCCCCAACGCATCCATCGTGAACACGTCCCGGCCGCTTACGCCCCCGTCATGCGTCGCCAACTCGTCGAACCCGCCCGCATCGGCTATGTCACGCACCCAGCCGTCGTCCAGCGCGTCCACCAAACCGTGGCCGTCAGCCCCGCCCGCGTCCAGTGGCAGCGCACCGTCGACGCCCATGGCCGCGAGCGCCTTTGCAAAGTTGTGGTTCCTGGCCACACGCGGTCGGTTCTCCGGAACGTCGTGGTGGCACCGGCACAGCGCGTGCCCGTGATGACGCCAGCCGTTTATCGCGAAACGCCGATGCCGGTCCTCGTCAAGCCAGCCCACACCCGTCATATCGTTGAACCAGCTGTCTATGCCGTGGCCCATCGTCCGGTAGTTCTGAAGCCGGCGGCAGTCCGCCTCATCGACCATCCCCCCGTGATCGGCGTCGAGCGCCAGCGTGTTCGCGTCGGCGGCGGCGGATACGCCTGGACCCGCGTCTCCCCGCATCACTGATCCAAACGCGGACGCTCATCTGATGGGCGGCTGCAAAATGGCCTGTCATGGCTGAGAAAGACTTATATCGCTGTGGTATTAGAGTGTTGGCAGTCGGCCTGCACGGCAAAGGATGTTCAATGACGTTGCGCGGCGGCCACGTTCCCGGTATTTGACGAGGGGGCGAGGGGACGTGAGCTCTACAGACTTTCTTACAGCTGCCACACTCACAGCGTTATGTTGATGTGGGGCGGGAACGTGGTAGAGATCACGGCCGAGGGATAGGACGTGAATCCACAATGCTAAATGCTATTGCGGTGATGAACACCAAGGGCGGGGTCGGCAAATCGACACTGGTTCTTGCGCTGGCCGAAACCCTGTCCGTATTCCACGGCAAAAACGTTTTGGTCATCGACGGCGACGCGCAGTCCAGCGTGTCCAGTATGTTGATGACAATCGCTAATTTGCACAAGCTGCAGAGCCAGGGCCTGACGATGGTCGACTTCCTGGTCGCCAGCGTGCTCAACAACCAGCCTGCCGATTGGACCCGCTATGTGGTCCGTAACGTGTCCGACGTCGACGACGCCCGGTCGGTCTATCTGCTGCCGAGCGATATGCAGCTCACCTTGTTCGAGCGCGAAGTCTCGAAAGAAAACCTTCATGCCCGGATGCGCGCGGTCATCGGCTCGGTCCTGACCGACGCCCGCCGCGTCTTCGATGTAATCCTGATCGACTGCCCGCCCGGCCTTTCGGTCCTCACCGAAAGCTGGCTGCGCGAGGCCGATTACCACATCTCCCCCACAAAGGCCGACTATGTGTCGATCTGCGGCCTGGAAGTGTTCCGCCGTTTCAAGGCGCTGAACCCAGAGATGGGATTTGCCCGCAACATGGGCGTCATCGTCAACATGAAGGACAATCAGTCCCCCGCCGACGAGGACTATCATAACTGGTTACGCAGCGACGCCGAAAATCGCTGCTTCACCCAGGCGATCCCCCGCCTCAATTCATTGCAGGACGCAGCCCGCTTTCTGACGATCGAACGCTCCTACGCGGCCAAATATCCCGGCGCTGTCGGGCAAGCGATGCGCGCCCTCTCGGCGGAAGTTGTTGAGCGCATGGCCCAAAGTGAAGCCCAGGCGGTCGTCCCAGAACCCCAACCTGTGACCCAGGCACCCATCGCCCAGCCTCCAATTTCCCAGGCATCTGCTGCCCCAGCAAAGCCGGCGACGACCGCCACTGCGACGTCCCCTGCGCCTGCCGCCGCCGCACCAGTCGACGCGGTACCCTTGCAAGCCGAAGCTGCCCCCCGCGTCGCGTGACGGTGGGCGGCATGGAGCAACAAGCGAGCGGCTATCTCGCCGACGCGCATTGTTCAGCTTCTAGGCAGGGGTCAAGCGGTCGAATATTGCGAAAAATGCATGGCTCAAGGCGCTACGAACGAGCGTAGCCTAAGCGCCTCAACTATTGAAATTTGTCTGAGCCGTGGTCCGTAGCGATCCACACGAACCATAAGCGCTGGATGTAGCCTGATCGAGATTATAAGACCAAATGGCAACAAGTCAGTGTTTGCGACGCCGCTATCTCAACAGTCAGCGCATAACTAACCAGTGTCTGCCAAGTCTTAGTAACAAATTGGAGCGGGCGAACGGATTCGAACCGTCGACCCTGACCTTGGCAAGGTCATGCTCTACCCCTGAGCTACGCCCGCGTCCATCTGTTCCGCAGCGTCGATCGGCTGCGAGACACGTCTTATGACCGAACAAACTTTCGATTGCAAGTGCCAATCGCACCTGGCCGCGATGAACATTTTTAACCCGAACGGCAATCGGTCTGGCCGCAGTTATAATCGTTGCTTGAAACCACCATTTGCGGTTCATTCCCGCCAAACGGAGCCCACGCCGCAGTGTGGGGTCAGCCGCCAAACAAGGAGTCCAGCGTGGACATCGGATCTATGAAACCAGCCTCGGCAACCGCTGCCGGCGACGTGATCAAAAACGGCACCACGGCGTCGTTTGCCAAGGATGTTCTGGAGGCCTCGAAAACGGCGCTCGTGCTGGTCGATTTCTGGGCCAAATGGTGCGGCCCCTGCAAGCAGTTGACGCCCGTTCTGGAAAAGGTCGTCCGCAGCTACAACGGCAAGGTCCGTCTGGTAAAGATCGACACCGACGAGCATCCCCAGATTGCCGCGCAGTTGCGCATCCAGTCGCTGCCCACCGTCTATGCCTTCAAGGACGGGCGTCCCCTTGACGGCTTCATGGGCGTTCAGCCCGAAAGCGCGATCCGCCAACTCATCGACCGTCTGGTAGGCGATGTCGACGACGGCGATGCCGACCTTGAAGCGGTGCTTGCCTCTGGCGACGAAGCGCTCGCCGCCAACGACCTGCCCGGCGCAGCTGAGGTTTATGCAGCCGTGCTGGAGACGGATCAGGGCAACGTTCGGGCTCTGTTAGGTCTGACCAAGGTCTACATCCAAAGCGGCGATCTCACGCGCGCGCAGGCGACACTCGATCTCGTCCCCCCCGATAAGCGCAAGCAGGCCGCCTACGACAGCGTCAAGGCAACCCTCGACCTCGCCCGCAAGGCCGGTGCCTCTGGCGATACGGCCGAGCAGGAAGCACGCCTCGCAGCCAACCCTGCCGACCATCAGGCGCGGTTCGATCTGGCCGTGGCGCTCGCCGCCCGTGGCGATAAGGCCGAGGCGGTCGAACATCTGATCGAAATCGTCAAACGCGATCGCAATTGGAACGAACAGGCAGCCCGCCAGCAACTTGTTCAACTCTTCGAAGTCTGGGGTCCGAAAGACCCGATGACGCTCGACGGTCGCCGCAAACTGGCCTCGCTCTTGTTCCGCTGAACTTCTGTCCCTCAGCGCAGGCGGTCAGATAGAAAAAACGCGCCTCATTTGCTGGTCCGAAACGGTCCATTCGCGAAAAAACCGCGTGCGCGCCGCGCGATAACGGTGTGATATTCTGATCGGCTGCAAAACCTCAACGTACACCAAGGCACGAAACCACAACCGCGAAATACTCGCCGTTCAAGCACCGTTGGAAGGATTGCGACACCGTGGCACTCACAGAACGCTACAGACGGCCCGCCGATCTTCCAAAAGAACTCGCGCTGTTCCCGTTGCGGGGCGCGATTTTACTGCCGCGCGCGACGCTGCCCCTCAACGTGTTCGAGCCGCGATACTTGGCCCTGATCGACGATAGCCTCTCGGCCTCCCGCGTGGTCGGCATCATTCAGCCCGATGGCCGCGACGAGGACGACGCCGAAAACCCCAACAGTCGGCCGGTCGGCTTGCGCCGCGTTGGCTGCGCGGGCCGCATCACAAGCTACCAGGAAATGGACGATGGCCGGTTTATCATCACCTTGACGGGGATCGCCCGCTTCGAAATCCGCGACGAGATCCCATCGGGCAAGCCCTACCGTTTGGTCGCCGCCAGCTACGACCGTTTCGCTCAGGATTTCTCCATCGGTCTTGGCGAAGATCAGGTCGATCGCGCAAACCTGCTGCGGGTTCTCAAGATCTATCTTGAATCAAACCGCCTCAAGGCCGACTGGCACGCCGTTCAGCGCGCATCGAGCGAGTTCTTGATCAACATCCTCTCCGTCATGTGTCCCTATGGTCCCGAAGAAAAACAAGCGTTGCTCGAAGCTGCCGACCTCAAGACCCGCGCCGACGTGCTGATCGCACTGGCCGAAATGGAATTGGCATCGGGCGGCGACTCGGGCTCGACGCTGCAGTGACCCGAGCGTCCAAAGCATGACCAACACGCCAGAACCACCCCGGGATACAGACGCCTCCCATCCGGCTGTGAAGGAACGCACCGAACCCCGCTGCCTGGAACTGCTGGTCTGTCCGCTGACCAAAACCACGCTCGAATACGACGAGGCGCGCCAGGAACTGATCAGCCGGCGGGCCAATCTCGCCTATCCGATCCGCTCCGGCGTGCCGCTCATGACCCGCGAAGCCGCCCGCAACTTGGACGACCCCGTCAGATAACGCCGAAAACGGGGACAGACACCTCGACAGTTGAAACACATTCAACGCCGGAAAAGACGCTGGATTGCGCCCATGAAAGCGCCGGTTTTCAGCGTTTGGCACACGCGCTAACCTTTTGTTTGTAATCCTGATTAGGCAATCGTCAAGCACGCTTGTGGTTGGGTGAACCAACCAACGTCTGCGGCGTGTATTGCGTTGCAGCATCGATGGTCGTTTTGTGTCCATCTTGCAGACAGGCCGACATGTCCAACCCACAGCGAACATCGGGCAGCAATCGGCCGCCGCAAACGCCTGTGCCGCAATCCCCGCCCGCAGCGCCTCCCCATGTCATGCCTCAACCGCAGGCAATGGCAAGCCGCGCAGCCGCCGCCGAGCCCCACCTCGTGCGGACTCTTGCGATCGCAGCGCTGGCCATTTCGCTCTTGAGCGTCGCCTCTCTGACCAGCGTTCCCGAACTGGCAAAATTTGGCGTCATTCTGGCAGCGACACTGGGCCTCATGGCGGTGCACCTGGCACTGCGCGGTGCCGATGCACAGTCTCCCATCACGCAGGCGACAGGCCTGCCCGCGCCATCCCCCGACCAGTTCGACCGCCGCTTTGAGCAGTTGCAGGACCTGCGGTGGGAACTGCGCGACAACGACACCCGCTACCGCGAGTTGCTGGACAGCCTTGAGGACATGATCATTCGCCGCGATGCCAGCGCGAACCTGACGTTCGTGAACCGCGCGTTCTGCCGCATGACCGGTCTTGATGCCCGCGACTGCCTCGGAAAACCCTGGGTTGCTCCGATGTCCGCGAGCGATAACGCAATCGCCAGTCACCTCCCCCTCTCGCCACGCCGCCGCTGCGAACTGTTGGCTCTTGCCGTCGGCGAGCGCTGGATTGAATGGGAAGAGCATACCGTGCCCGTCCCCGGAACTGGCGGCACCCAACTACAAAGCGTCGGCCGCGACATGACCGAGCACCGCCGCTACGAGGCAGAGCTGCGTCAGGCCCGCGATGCCGCCGAACAAGCCAACCGGGCCAAGTCGCGTTTTCTTGCCACCATGAGCCATGAGATCCGCACGCCCATGAACGGCATCCTTGGGATGGCGAGCCTGCTGGAGGACACTGCCCTCACGCCCGAGCAAACGACCTACACCCGCGCCATTGACCAGTCGGCCCGCAACTTACTGAGCCTGATTGATGAAATCCTCGACTTCTCAAAGATCGAAGCCGGCAAGCTCGCCCTCCTCAACGAACAGTTCTCCGTCCACCATACGGTCCAAAGTGCAGTCGAGTTACTCGCCCCGCGCGCGCACGAAAAGAAGCTCGATATCGCGGCCTTGATTGATCGCGACGTGCCCAAGGTTGTCATCGGCGATGCAGCCCGCGTGCGCCAGATCTTGCTCAATCTGATCTCGAACGCCGTCAAGTTTACCGACTGCGGTGGTGTGTGTGTCGCCGTGTCGGTGTGCCGCTTTGAAGCGGGTGCTGCCACCCGCATTGTTTTTGCCGTCGAAGACACAGGCATCGGTTTGTCGAAATCCGACATGGCCTGCCTGTTTGCCGAGTTTGAGCAGGCCGACGCCGCCGTCCAGCGCCGCGCGGGCGGCACCGGCTTGGGTCTTGCCATTTCAAAGCGCCTCGCTCGCGCCATGGATGGTGACGTCACCGTCGAAAGCCAATCGGGCCGAGGTTCGATTTTCCGTCTCGAACTGCCGCTTGTGGTTGCAGCGTCCGCGACCGACGCCGACGGCGCACCCGCGCCGCGAGAAAACGCCCCGTGCGTCCTGCTGGCCTTCGACCGGCCCAAAGAACGCGCGTCGCTCGCCGCCACCCTCGAAGCGTCCGGCATCCCCGTCAGCCAGACAAGCGCTGCCGACGCGCAGCGCGTCCTGGAGCAGGCCGTCGCTGACGGCCGCCCGTTCGACCGCATCATCGTGGACGAATCGAGCGATCCCCAAGCCATGGGCGCACTCCTGTCTCGCGCCCGCGACCTGGCACCCGGTCAAACCGTTCGCGGCATCGTTCTGGTGAACGTGCTCGCCCGCGCGGGTCTGAAGCCATACCGCAAGCAGGGCTTTGCCTCCTACCTCATGCGCCCGGTCCGTCCCCACTCGCTCCTCGAGCAGATCGGCCTCGATAAACTCACCCCCACGCAACTCGCGGTCCAGCCCGCGGCTGCAAATGCGGCACCCGTTGGTGCCTCAAACCCCAGCACACGTGCGCGTCCATCCTCCTGTTCTGTTCTGCTCGCCGAAGATAACGCCATCAATGCCCTGCTGGCGACGAAGGTCCTTGAGCGCGCAGGCTTTTCCGTAACACCCGCCGTCACCGGACATGCAGCCGTCGCCGCCGTGAAACTGGTCCTGGAAACGACCAGCCGCCCCTTCGACCTGATTTTAATGGACATTTTCATGCCCGGCATGGACGGGGTCGAAGCCGCGCGCGAAATCAGAGCCTTGTTCCCGCTGGGCGGCTGCCCACCCATCATCGCCCTGACCGCGAACGCGTTCGCCGAAGACCGCCAGCGCTACCTCGACTTGGGTCTTGACGACTACCTCGCCAAACCCTTCGACCGGACGGCGATGTCGGCGGTGCTCGCCCGCTGGGTGCCGAGCACACGGTTGACCCCGGCAGCTTAACACCCGACCGGCCAACACCCTGGCGACGCCCCAAACAGGTCCCCGCCTGCTATTTTTGCACCGGACCGAACGCTGCGTCCGGGCGGGCAGGCGACAATCGCTGCAAAATTTGGCATGCTGCATGATGAACGATGCGTGACCGTGTCCGCGCTGTTTCGCCGTCTTGTCATGGAATCGTGATAACGCCGTATTAAAACAGAAAAAAAGTCACATCGCACCCGGCAAATGCGGTTGCGAGTGGGGGGCGGAGGAACTCGTGAAGCATGTCGCGCAACGAATGGTAGGCCGTCTGAAGTGGACCAAAGGTGCCGGAGTGTTGAAAACCGGCAGCACCCGTGTTCCGCTCGGCGTTGTCGCCCGTGCGGCGTTAAAAAACGTGGTGCCGGAGGCGATTGCTCTGCGCCGCCGCCGCCCGCGAAAAGTATACGGCCAGATCGGAAGCCTGGAAGTCAGGCTTGCCGAATCCCGCGCCGACATTAAGCGCGCACAGCGCCTGCGCTATCAGGTTTTCTACGAGGAAATGGACGCCAGCCCGTCCATCACGGCCATGATGCGCCGACTCGATGAAGACCCTTACGACGCCATCTGCGACCACCTTCTCGTCACCGACAACACCAACGCCCTCGGCGGAGCGCAGGCCTGGACGGCAAAGCGCAAGCCGCGTGTGGTCGGAACCTATCGCCTGCTCCGCCAGGAAATGGCCGAACGCGGACGGGGCTTCTACACCCAAGGCGAATACGATATCGCCCCGTTGATTGCCGCCCGCCCCAAAGGAACCCGCTTCCTTGAACTCGGCCGTTCTTGCGTCCTGGAGCCCTATCGCACCAAGCGCACCGTCGAATTACTCTGGCATGGCCTGTGGACCTATGTCCGCGAAAACAAGATTGATGTCATGATCGGCTGTGCCAGCTTCGAAGGCACCGACCCCCGCCAGCATGCAATGGCGCTCAGCCTGCTCCACCATCAGTCGCTGGCCCCGCCCGAATGGCGTTGCCGGGCCCACGCAAGTCTCTACCAGAGCATGGATTTGATCCCCAAGGACAAGCTCGACCTGAAAGCCGCGCTCAAGGCCATGCCGCCCTTAATCAAGGGCTATATGCGGCTCGGCGCTTACTTCGGCGACGGCGCTGTGATCGACCATCAGTTCGGCACAACCGACGTGTTGGTCGTCATGCCGGTCGCCAAGATCAACCCGCGCTACTTTGGCCACTTCGGCGCGCCCGATGAAGTCAAAAGCCGCGTTGCTCACGACGCCTGATCGTCGACTGTCATCCCGGGATCCAGGGGCGACACCGGTCGCCCCATCCAAGAGTCCTTATCTACAACCCAATATCGACAACCCCTGCCCATTCCGCGTTAATCCCTCTATGTTGGTCTCACTGCGGGCTTGAACTTGAACTGAGCGCGGCATACGGACCAAGATGACAGCAACGAAGGGACACGCATTGGCAGAACAGCGCGGGACGGATAAGCGGGTTGTCGTTCAGTTCGAAGATAACAGGCACCTGACACGCCTGCTTGGTGAATACGATAGCCATCTGGCGCTGATCGAAGACCGCCTCGGCATCGGAGCCCATGCCCATGGCAACAGCGTCATCCTGACAGGCCCGGAAGCCCCCGTTCATCTTGCGCGCAAAGTGCTCGAACAGAACTACGCCCGCGTCGCCAAAGGCGAAACCGTCGGCCCCGGCGATTTCGACGGCCTGATACGCCACATCCGGCAGGAAAATGCCCCCAGTGACGGCCAGGCCCAGATCGCCACCCGCCGCCGCGTCATCAAAGCCCGCACCCCCGCGCAGAGCCAATACATCCGCGCATTGGAAAAAATCGACCTCGTGTTCGGCATCGGTCCAGCAGGAACCGGCAAAACCTATCTCGCCGTCGCCTATGCCGCCCACTGCCTTGAACGCGGCGTCGTTGAGCGGATCATTCTCTCCCGCCCCGCCGTCGAAGCCGGCGAACGGTTAGGGTTTTTGCCGGGCGATCTGAAGGAAAAGGTCGACCCTTATCTGCGTCCGCTTTATGACGCGCTCTACGACGTGCTCCCGCCGGAAAAGGTCGAGCGCGACATGGCGGCCGGCATCATAGAGATCGCCCCGCTCGCCTTCATGCGTGGTCGCACTCTGACCAATGCCGCCGTGATCCTGGACGAAGCACAGAACACCACGACGATGCAGATGAAAATGTTCCTGACCCGCTTAGGCGAGGGCTCGAAGATGTTCGTCAATGGCGATCCAAGCCAGATTGACTTGCCCCCGGGCGTCAAATCCGGCCTTATGGAGGCCGTTGGCGTGCTTGATGGCGTCCCCGGCATCGAGGCCATCCGCTTCGTGAACTCAGACATTGTCCGCCGTGATCTTGTGCAGAAGATCGTAGAAGCGTACGACAAAGGCAAATGAACGACCCAAATTCCAAATGAACGACCCAAACCATAGTAAGGCTGGCAGCGACCCGTCCGTCGCGCCAGCCGTTGATGTCGGCGACCCTGACGCCGAGCCGCGACCTCTTGAGGTCGACATAGTCATCGACGACGACGGCTGGGCCGTCATTGATCGCGTCGAAAACGCGGTCGCTGACGCAGCGTGGGCCGTGGCGAGCCGGTCGGGCCTGATTGAACGCCCATCGGAGGCCACCATCGCGCTCGCCAGTGATGCCGAAGTCGCAGCACTTAACGCGACCTACCGCGGCAAACCCACGCCCACCAACGTGCTGTCGTTTCCCGCAAGCCCCCCCCATCCTGGCCACCCCAAGCCCGATCGGCACAGTCTGGGTGATATCATCCTTGCGCGTGAAACCGTGCTGCGCGAGGCAGCTGAACAGCACATCGTGCCAGTGCATCATCTCCAGCATCTCGTCGTTCATGGTTTGCTGCATCTGTTGGGCTACGACCACCAAACCGACGCCGACGCCGAAATCATGGAAGCGCTGGAAATCAGCATTCTGGCAGGGATGAGCATCCCCGATCCTTACGCGGCCGGATCATTGGTATCGTCACCCAATCTTCAAATCACGTCTAAGGAGCCCTGAGCCAGCCGATGGCGAGCGATAGAACGAACGAGCGTCCTGAGTTTCCAGTCACCGGTCCCGGCATCACTCCAGCCGGCACCCCCGCCGATGATCTGAAGGCGTCAGGCCTTGGCTGGCTGTCATCACTCCGGTCACGGTTGGGCCTCCAAGGCGCGCCGACTCTGCGCGACACGATCGAAGGCGCTCTGAAACAAGAGGCCGCCTCGTCGTCGGCATTTTCGGCCGAAGAGCGCCAGATGATGCTGCGTATGTTGCGCTTTGGCGCGCTGCGCGTCGCCGATATCATGATCCCGCGCGCCGATATTATCGCCCTGGAAGAGACCGAGCCGCTATCTGAACTGCTCCGTATCTTCGAGGAAGGTGGCATCTCCCGCATTCCAATGTTCAACGAAACCCTCGACGACCCGCGCGGCATGATCCACGTAAAGGACGTGCTGCACTGGCTGATCGAGGAAGGCGGCGTGAAGATCGCTGAGACGACGCCCACCGAATCCGGCGACGCGCCGATTGCGATCGACGGCATCAACGGCAATCTTGCCGCCATTGACCTGTCCCGGCCGATCACGGTCGCAAAAATCCGCCGCCCGATCCTCTACGTGCCGCCCTCGATGCCGGCCATGAACCTGCTGCTGCGGATGCAAACGACCCGCATCCATATGGCGCTCGTTGTCGACGAATACGGCGGCACCGACGGCCTTGTGACGATCGAAGACCTTGTCGAGCAGGTCGTCGGCGAAATCGAGGACGAGCACGACGAGGCGGAAGAAACCAACATCGACAGCGATGCGGTCGGCGGCATGACCGCATCGGCCCGCACCCCGGTCGCCGAACTCGAACGTGTCTTGGCCCGCCGCATCGTCACCGACGACGAAGCCGAGGAAGTCGACACTTTGGGCGGCCTCGTGTTCGCCCTGCTGGGGCGCGTACCCGTGCGTGGCGAAATCGTCCGCCACCCAAATTCCGGTCTGGAATTCGAAGTCCTGGATGCTGACCCGCGCCGCGTCAAAAAACTCCGCATCGACGCGACCCGCTTGCTGCCCACCCTCGCCGTCGACGCCAAATCCTGACCAAAAACCTGATCCAAGGATAAAGCAGACGCTGGCCGTATAACGTCGGCGGTCGAGGCTCTGCCGTTCCGGAAATGGGTTGGGTACGAACCCTCCAGTGACGATCGGCGCCAGTGGATCAGGTACGTTCGGCCCTGCTATACGGTCGGCGATGAAACATCCCCCGAATGATCAAAGCCCAGTCAAGGCCACCGCCCCCCAAGGCGCTGTGCGCCCGATTGCGCGCGCGGCTGCCACCCTGATTGCCTTACAGGGCTGGGTGCGATGCGCCGCCGTCTTCGCGCTGGGCGCTGTCTCGACATTGGCCTTTGCACCCTTTTTTGCGTGGCCAATCCTGTTTCTGACGTTCCCAGCACTTGTCTGGCTGGCCGATAGCGCCGCAACGTCATCGCGTCCAATGCGCGCGACGGCCGTTGCCTGGTGGTGGTTTGGTTTTGGCTACTTCTTCACCGGCTTGCTTTGGATCGGCGAAGCGTTCTTGGTTGAAGCCGAGATATTCGGTTGGCTGCTGCCGTTCGCCGTAACACTGCTACCCGCGGGTATGGCGCTCTATTGGGCCCTCGCAGGCGCGGCCTCAGCCCTGGTGTGGCCCACCCCGTCGGCACAGACCGCGCAACATCATATTGCGCGCGTACTGATTACTGCGAGCACATTGGCCACAGTCGAGTGGCTTCGTGGCCACGTTTTAACGGGCTTTCCTTGGAATACGCCCGGCATGGCGCTGACGATGCCGCTCCCCCTTATGCAGGCCGTTTCCGTGCTCGGAATGTATGGGCTGACGCTTTGGGCGGTTTTTATATGCGCGTTGCCTGCTGTCTTATTCGCGACACCGGATGCAATCAAAAATAGAAATTCAGCATCTCTTGTTGCAATCCTAGCGGGTATTCCGCTTTTCGGTGCTTTTGCATTCGGCGCTTGGCATTTGGCCGCCCCGCCTTCGCCATTCCTGAACGGCGTAAATGTCCGGATTGTCCAGCCCAGTGTTCCACAACGCGATAAATGGATTGCCGCAAAGCAGCCTGGCATTTTCTCAGACCACCTCGCGTTGTCAAAGTTCGGCGCAGATGGAATAAATGGCAACCTTGACGGCATATCTCATATTATCTGGCCCGAAGCTGCTATGCCATTTGGGCCGTTGGATCATCCCGAAGCGCTGGACGCTATTGGACAGATGCTTCCTCCAAACGTCATTCTGTTGGCCGGAGCCCTGCGCGCCGAGCGGGACCGCATCACCGGTGATCGCAAGGCATTTAATAGTTTGCTGGCGTTCGGCGAGGCCGGCAAGCTGGTCGCATTGTACGACAAAATCCACCTCGTCCCCTTCGGAGAGTATCTGCCGTTCCAGGCCACGCTTGAAGCCATCGGCCTGCAAAGCCTCACGCGGCAGCGCGGCGGGTTCACCCCGGGCCCTCGTCCCAAACCAGTGTTGAGTGTCCCCGGCCTGCCACCGATCGCCCCGCTGATTTGCTACGAGGCAATCTTTCCTAATGAGGTGGTTCAAACAAAACAACGTCCAGGATTATTGCTCATCGTTACGAACGACGGTTGGTTTGGTAATAGTATGGGACCGTACCAACATTTCCATCAGGCTCGCATTCGCGCAGTCGAACTGGGTCTGCCGGTGATTAGGGCAGCAAATAACGGCATCTCGGGCGTCATTGATCCTGAAGGCCGAATTCTGCAGTTGATTAATTTGAACCAGCGTTCCACTATAGACTCTTTGGTTCCGCAGAAGCGGGCAAAAACCATTTATGCCGCTTTCGGCGATATGATTTTCTGGTTGAATGTGTGCGCCTTCTTCGGAACTGCACGATTACTAATGCGTTCAACGAGGCGGTGCTCATAAATGATCCAAGGTTGACGTTTTTCTGCATCGCAGCTAGTAATTGCACGCTGGAGGGGAGATTATTCAGTGTCTGACCAGATCAATATGAACGACGGACCCAATCACATGCAGGTTCCGCCATCAGAAGAGCGTAATGCACGACGCGCAAACACCGTCGACAGCCACGTCGGCGCTCGCGTAAGGCTGCGTCGCATGCTGCTCGGCATGAGCCAGGAAAAGCTCGGCGAAAGCCTGGGTCTCACCTTCCAACAGGTTCAAAAATACGAAAAAGGCGTCAATCGGATTGGCGCTAGTCGTCTTTTCGACCTGGCGCACGTTTTGGGCGTCCCGGTCCAATTCTTCTATGACGAGATCGACACGGCAGATCACCATCAAGCACCGCCGCTGGCAGGTTTTGCCGAGCGTCCAGCCGACACCTACGTCGTCGACTTCCTGGGTAGCCGCGAAGGCCTCGAGTTGAACAAAGCGTTTGTGCGTATCACCGATCCAAAAGTGCGCCGGTCGGTCATCGATCTCGTGCGCTCGCTCGCTGGACCCGACGACAACTGACAATCCACTGCGATGTTTGGTCCAAGGGCTCTTGAGCGCCCCGCCTTGACCCTCACGAGTAAATCCTGCAACAAGTGCCCGAACGCAGACGATTAACGCCTTTTTTGGGGGCCACGTGGCACGCAATTCTTATTTATTTACGAGTGAGTCGGTTTCTGAGGGGCACCCAGACAAAGTCAGCGACCGCATCTCCGACGAAGTGGTCGACGCATTTTATCGCGAAAGCGCGATCGCAGGCCTGAACCCATGGTCGGTCCGCGCAGCATGTGAAACACTTTGCACGACCAACCGAGTCATCATCGCGGGCGAATATTCCAATACGCCCAAGAGCGTCACTGTCGACATGATCCAGTCGCTGGCCCGTAAGGCCATCAAGGACATTGGTTACGAGCAGGACGGCTTCCATTGGGCCAACGCCAACATCGAAGTTCTGCTGCACGGTCAGTCGGCCGACATCGCGCAGGGCGTCGACGCCAAGCAGCCGACCAACGCAGAAGAAGGCGCTGGCGACCAGGGCATCATGTTCGGTTACGCATGCCGCGAAACACCAGAATTGATGCCGGCCCCGATCTATTATGCGCACAAAATCCTTCAAGATCTGGCGCACGCCCGCAAGGCCAAGATCGGCGATGCCGCAAAGCTTGGTCCCGACAGCAAAAGCCAAGTCACCGTGCGCTATGAAGACGGCAAGCCGGTCGGCGTGACCCAGATCGTCGTCTCCCATCAGCACATCGTCGAAGACCTCTCGTCGGCCAAGGTCCGCGAAATCGTCCAGCCATACGTGGAAAAAGCGCTTCCCGCTGGCTGGATTTCGAAAGATACCGTCTGGCACATCAACCCGACCGGCAAATTCTACATCGGCGGTCCAGACGGCGATTGCGGTCTGACCGGTCGCAAGATCATTGTCGATACGTACGGCGGCGCAGCCCCCCATGGCGGCGGCGCATTTTCCGGCAAGGACCCGACCAAAGTCGACCGTTCGGCTGCATACGCGGCCCGCTACCTCGCCAAGAACGTGGTCGCCTCCGGCATCGCGGATCGTTGCACCATCCAAGTCTCATATGCCATCGGCGTTGCCAAACCGCTGTCGATCTACGTCGATACCCACGGCACCGGTAAAGTTGAAGAAGCCGCGATCGAGCAGGCCCTTGCCCATTGTATGGACCTCTCGCCAACCGGCATCCGTAAGCACCTCGACTTGAACAAAGCGATTTACGCCCGCACCTCGGCCTACGGTCACTTCGGTCGGGCCGCCGATGCGGAAGGTGGCTTCTCATGGGAAAAAATCGACCTCGCAGACGCCATCAAGAAGGCCGTTTAATCGAAACGGTATGAGATACGGTTTGCCAAAGGGTTGACCCCTTTGGCGTTCACTTCGAGGGGCCGCGTGCCCCTCGTTTTGATTCAAGGCGTCCATGATTGATCCCCCACACCCCCTCGAGCCTGACAACGACGACGAGCGTCCCTACAGCGACGAGGTGCGCTCGTTCGGTCGTCGACGCGCCCGCAAGCCCGGCCCCCGGCAGCAGCGCTTGTGGGATGAACGCCTGCCCGATTTAGCCATCGATCTATCCCGGCCCCTCGCCGCACAGACCCCAGCCAACACCACCCAACTCTGGCTTGAAATCGGCTTTGGCGGCGCTGAGCATTTGCTGTGGCAGGCCCGGCAAAATCCACACGCCCTTCTCATCGGCTGCGAACCGTTCGAGGACGGCGTGATGAAAGCGCTTTCAGGCATCGACGACGATCAGTTGCCCAACATCCGCCTCCATGTGGACGATGCGCGCCCGCTGCTGCGCTGGCTGCCCGAGACCTGCCTGGACGTCGCATTTATTCTGTTTCCCGACCCGTGGCCTAAGCGCCGGCACGTCAAGCGCCGCCTCGTGTCGCCCGCGACCCTTGACCTGCTCGCGCGCGTCATGAAGCCAGGTGCTGAGTTGCGGATCGGGACCGATATCGGCGACTACGCCCGCACCATTTTGCTCGCCATCACGGCCCACAAGGATTTCGTTTGGCCAGCGCGCGGCCCTGAGGATTGGCGAATCCGGGGCGACGACTGGCCGTCCACGCGCTACGAGCAAAAGGCGATCCGCGAGGGCCGCGTCCGCTACTATTTCCGCTTCCGCAGGGCCTGAGCGTTACACTTTGAACAGTCGTGTCCTTCAGCACCCGGAACCAAACCAAGCCGCCTGCGTTCTTTAGCCAATCCCGCTGACGGGACCGGCAACACAAACGCAAGGGGTTATCTCATGGCACTCGAAGCACTTATCGTCCTGCTCGTCATCGGCGCAATCGCCGGCTTCCTCGCAGGCATCATCATTAAAGGATATGGTTTCGGACTGGTCGGCAACATTGTGGTCGGCATCGTCGGCGCTGTATTTGCAGGTTGGCTGCTGCCGCGCGCAGGTATCTTTCCTGGCGGCGACATCGGCGGCCAGATTATCTCGGCCACGATCGGCGCCGTCGTCCTGCTATTTCTGATCGGCCTCGTCCGCCGGGTTGCCTGAGCGAAAACGGGTTTAGCCGTCAAAGACGCCCATTCGCGAGGATGGGAGTTTTTTTCGGCTATCTCAACGATCAATTTATCCGACGATAGGGTTGGACGTGCGTGATTTTGAGCGCACAGTTCAAAGCAGACGTGCACTCATCCGCGATCTCAGAAATCTGCAACGGGTTTTCCGTCCGGTTCAAAATGACCGCACCGAGCATGGCCACAAGCAAATGTTGCAGCGCTGCTTCGGCTTCGGGGGGGCCGCGCTTCGCTGAGGTCATTGCAAGCAGCACCGCATCCTCAATGCGCGACACATGTTCGTGACCCAGGATCGACTTGAGTTTTTGATACGCCATGACTGATCTCCGCGCACACCTGAATGACACTACAACTCAATGGTCAACCGTTAGTGATCGCTGTAAGGATTCGTCAGCAAACCTAGCGATGTATTTTTGCAACACATGAGACATGTTTCCCTTACCGGACGTTGCTGTGGCGCACCTCTTCGTCGTCCGTGCTCAGGCACTGTACGCAATCAGACACAGGCCGGGTGCAGCCGACGTGGTGGTCAGAACACCCATCTCGGCGAAATATCTTGCAATTTGCCGTTCCACCGGATAGGCCTAAGGTCATCCAACACACTCACTGGAATGAAACGCTGCAGGCCCGCAAGGACCGGCGCAATTCTCCGTTGAGCCCGTGATCCTCAAATCGTGAGATGCTCTCTGATCGTGACGGACAACGCCCCTCCCGTCGGCGACGGCCAGCCCGACGCGCCCACCCGCGCCTCGACCGAGCGCTTCATTGTCGAAGCAGGTCTCGCCGCCCAATTGGCCGCCTTCGTTGAGCCCGCGATCATTGATCTCGGCTTCCGTCTGGTGCGCGTTTCCGTCCAGGGCAAGGAAGGCAAGACTGTCCAGATCATGGCAGAACGGCCCGACGGCACGATTTCTATTGACGATTGCGAAACGATTTCAAAACAGATCTCGCCGATCCTCGACGTGAACGACGTATTTGCGGGTGCCTATCGTCTTGAAGTCTCCTCACCCGGTATTGACCGCCCGTTGGTTCGCCCGTCCGACTTTGAGGACTGGGAAGGTTACGAAGCCAAGGTGGAGCTGAAAGAAGCCGTCGACGGTCGTCGCCGATTCAAGGGCGCGCTGCATGGCTTCGATGACGGCGAAGTTTTGATGGAGTGTGATGTCGAGGGTGCCGGCCGCCAGGTGCTAGGCTTCCCCGTCCACTTGGTCTCCGACGCAAAGCTCGTCTTGACCGACGACCTGATCCGCGAAGCACTCACACGCGCGAAGAAAGAAAAATCCGGCCGCCCCGGCGACGGGATCGAACTGGACGACGCCGAATTTGCAACCGGCGGCGACCCCGAAGACGACGACCCGCTACCCGACGACGACGCCAGCGTTCTGAACCGCGACGACGATCACGCAAACGATCAATCTAAGAAGGACTAATCCCATGGCCATTGCTGGCATTTCAGCCAACAAGCTCGAGCTTCTCCAGATCGCCGATAGTGTCGCGCGCGAGAAGTCGATCGACCGCAAGATCGTGATCGAAGCCATGGAGGAGGCGATCCAAAAGGCCGCCAAAAGTCGTTATGGCGCCGAAAACGACATCCGCTGCGAAATCGATCCGCGCACCGGCGAAGCCAAGCTCTCGCGCGTCCTGGCCGTGGTCGAGCAGGTTGAAGTCGCCGAAACCCAGATCTCTTTGCCGGATGCGATCCGCCGCAACCCGGAAGCCAAGATCGGCGACCTGATCGCGGAAACGCTTCCCCCCCTGGAATTCGGTCGTGTCGCCGCCCAGAATGCCAAGCAAACGATCGTCCAAAAGGTCCGCGAAGCCGAACGCGACCGCCAGTTCAGCGAATACGCAGGCCGCGTTGGCGAAATCATCAACGGCACCGTCAAGCGCGTCGAATACGGCAACGTCATCGTCGACCTGGGACGCTCCGAGGGCATTGTTCGCCGCGATGAAATGATCCCGCGCGAGAACGTCCGGCTCGGCGACCGCATCCGCGCCTACATCTATGACGTCCGCCGCGAACCCCGCGGCCCCCAGATCTTCCTGACCCGCGCCCGGTCCGAATTCATGGCGAAGCTGTTCGCCCAGGAGGTCCCCGAGATCTATGATGGCGTCGTCGAGATCAAGTCGGTGGCCCGTGACCCCGGTTCGCGCGCGAAAATCGCCGTGATCTCGAAAGACAGCTCCATCGACCCGGTCGGCGCGTGCGTGGGTATGCGCGGCGCGCGTGTCCAAGCCGTCGTCAACGAACTGCAGGGCGAAAAAGTCGACATCATCCAATGGAACCCGGAAGCGGCGAGCTTCATTGTCAACGCGCTTGCACCCGCCGAAGTCAGCAAGGTCGTGCTCGACGAAGACAGCAACCGTATTGAAGTCGTGGTGCCCGAAAGCCAGCTCTCGCTTGCGATCGGTCGGCGCGGGCAGAACGTTCGCTTGGCCTCCCAGCTCACCGGTTGGAACATCGACATTCTCACCGAGCAGGAAGAAAGCGAGCGCCGCCAGAAGGAATTTGCCGAGCGCAGCCAGATCTTCATGGACAGCCTTGATGTCGATGAAGTCATCGCCCAACTGTTGGTGACGGAAGGGTTTGCCACCGTTGAGGAGGTCGCTTTCGTCGACCAAAGCGAAGTGGCCAGCATCGAGGGCTTCACCGAGGAAACGGCCGAGGAAATTCAAGGTCGGGCCCGCGAATATTTGGAGCGCGTTGAGGCCGAACGTGATGCCAAGCGCCGCGAATTGGGTGTGGCCGATGAGCTGGCCCAGGTTCAGGGCATGACCACCGCCCTGATGGTGGCGTTCGGCGAGAACGGCATCAAAACGATCGAAGACTTGGCCGACTGCGCAACGGACGATCTTGTCGGTTGGACCGAGCGCAAAAAGGACAAGAAAGACAAATCGGCTGCCGCCGAAGCCGTCAAGCATAAGGGCGTCCTGGAAGGCACCGAGTTTGGCCGCAAGGAAGCTGAGGACATGATCATGTCTGCCCGCGTCTTGGCCGGTTGGATCAAGGCCGAAGATCTTGTCCAGCCCGAAGCCGAAATAGAACCCGACGCAGAAGCCGAAGGCTCAGGCGACGCCGCAGGCGACGCGCCACACGACCATGCAGGAGACAAATCGCATTCTTAATGATCGGTCAGTAGAGGACATCGCAGTGACACAACGGCACGACCAGCCAGACCCGGATGGGGTCGAGGTCGCCGATGAGCCCCAGCTCACCGGCCCTAACCGGCTGTGTGCTTTGACGCGAACACCGCACCCAATCGCAGACCTGATCCGCTTCGGTGCAGGTCTCGACGGCGTGGTCGTGCCTGATTTGGCTATCCGGCTTCCGGGTCGCGGCGTCTGGATCGCCCTCGACCGGGCCAGTGTCGAACAGGCCGTCCGCCGCAACGTCTTTGCTAAAAGCTTGAAGCGCGCCGTCACCCCGCCAGCCGACTTGCCAGCGCGCATTGACGCCTTGTTGCAAAAGCGCGTGCTCGAAGCATTGTCGCTGGCAAACAAGGCCGGTCAAGTCGTTCCGGGCTTTGCCAAGATCGACGCAGCGCTTGAGCAGGGCCACGTCATCGGCCTGTTCCACGGCACTGACGGCGCGACAGACGGTGTCGAACGGCTCGACCGCAAGTTTCGTGCCATCACCGCAGCGAATATCGTAGCCGATGAAGCCCATCGTGGGATTCACAGCCCGTCAATGCCTGAACAAGAAACTGAGCCAGACCAAACTTCACTGACCAACGAGACACCGCCCCGGCGGACTGGTATGAGCCCGATCGTCTCAGAACTCACAATTGATCAAATCAGTTTGGCCATTGGCCGGTCAAATGTGGTACATGCTGCGATCATATCGGGCGGAGCAGCGGCACGGCTGATGGACGAAGCGAGGCGGCTCCAACGCTATCGCGCTTCGCCAGCCGTATCGTAATTGGCACTACCGCCTTCAAATCCTTAAGAGTTCGGACGGAAAATCGCATGACGGAAACGAAAGATTCGACCGGCAAGACAGTGAGCGGGGGCGCGCGCAAGCCGCTGACCCTGCAGCGGACGGTCGAGTCTGGTCAGGTTCGGCAGAACTTCCCTCACGGGCGGTCCAAGGCCGTGGTGGTAGAAAAGAAAAAGACCCGTAAGTTGCCCGGAACGGAGCAACCGGTCGAACGGCCGGTGGTCAAACCGATCGTGATTGAACAGCGGGTTTCGGCACCACGCGAAGCCGTCAAAGCGCCCGAGCCGACACGGCCCCCGCAAGGCGGAGGAACACTTTCGGTCGGCGAGCAGGATGCCCGCGCACGTGCTTTGGCCGCCGCCCGCGTCCGCGACGAAGAAGCCCGCGCCGAAGCCGCCGACCGCGAGCGCCAGCGTGTCGCCGATGAAGCCGCTGCCGCTGCAGCGTTGGCCGCAGCGACGCCCCCACCTCCCGTTGCCCCGCCCGCAGTCGTCGAAGTAAAGGTCGAAGCGCCAGTCGCACCTGCGGCCAAATCCGAAGCCCCTGCGGTCAAGCCGCAACCCCAACCCGTGCAGCCTCCGGTCGCAGAACGCCCCGTTACGACAAAGCCCGTCGACGCTCCGCGCGCGCCAACAAGCGACACCCGGCCAGCGCCGCATCGCGGCAACGACCAGCCGCGCAGCACAGGACCATCACCCGCGTCTGGTCCGCGCCCGTTCCCAGTTGCAAGCTCGCCGCGCCCGCCTATGTCGGCGCCAACAGGGGCTGGCCGACCCAATCCGTCGGGACCGTCTGGCCGAGGCAACTACGAGGATCGCGGCCCGCGCAGCGGTCCCGGCTCGCAGCAGTCCTCAGCGCCCGGATCTTATGACCGCCCGCGCACGGGCCCCTCATCGGCTGCCCCCGCATTCATGCCGCGCGAAGCCGGTCGGCCGCGCAACATCGAACTGCCGCGAGACCGGCGCCCTGTGGTCGTCGCGCCCGCAGCCCCCGATCCGTCGACCGAAATCAAACGCCCAACGCGCCAGGTACCGGTCCGTGCCCCAGCCGTCCCGGTCACGGAAGGCGACGACGATGTCCGCAAAAAGCGCGGCGGCGTCATCGACTATTCCAAGATCCCCAAGGCCCCGCCCAAGCTCGACGATACGAAGTCGCGCGGCAAGCTGACGATCAACAACGCGTTCGACGAACATCAGCGCGAACGTTCGCTGGCGTCATTGAAGCGTAAGCGCGAACGCGAAAAGCTCAAGGCGATGGGCATTACCCAGACCCGGGAAAAGATCGTGCGCGAAGTGATCATCCCGGATGCCATCACCATCCAGGAACTTTCAAACCGTATGACGGAGCGCGGCGTCGACCTCATCAAGTTCCTGATGAAGGAAGGCCAGATGCATAAGATCACCGATGTGATCGATGCTGACACCGCCGAGTTGATCGTTGCCGAATTCGGCCACACCGCCAAGCGCGTATCCGAAGCCGATGTCGAAATCGACTTCGTGGGCAAGAAGGACGACGACGAAAACTCGATGCTCCCCCGTGCACCGGTGGTCACCATCATGGGCCACGTCGACCACGGCAAGACCTCGCTGCTCGACGCGATTCGCTCCACCAACGTGGTCTCCGGCGAGGCCGGCGGCATCACGCAGCACATCGGCGCCTATCAGGTCCTGACCCCTTCGGGCGACAAGGTCACCTTTATCGACACGCCCGGCCACGCGGCGTTCACCGCCATGCGCGCCCGTGGTGCTAAAGTTACCGACATCGTGATCCTCGTGGTCGCCGGCGACGACGGCGTCATGCCGCAAACGATCGAAGCCATCAGCCACGCCAAGGCTGCCGGTGTCCCGATCATCGTCGCCATCAACAAGATGGACAAGGCCCAGTCCGATCCGGTCCGCGTCCGCACCGAACTGCTACAACACGAGATCGTCGTCGAAAGCCTGTCGGGCGACACCCAGGACGTGTTGGTGTCGGCAACCAAGCGCATGAACCTCGACAAGTTGCTTGAGGCAATCCAGCTCCAGGCCGAAATCCTCGACCTGAAAGCCAACGTCGAGCGCCCCGCCGAAGGGGCCGTCATCGAAGCCAAGCTTGAGCGCGGTCGTGGTCCAGTCGGGACCGTGCTCGTCCAGCGCGGCACGCTCAAAGTCGGCGATATCATTGTGGCTGGCCAAGCCTGGGGCCGCGTCCGCGCTCTGATCGACGATCACGGTGCCAATACCCCCTCCGCTGGACCATCGGTTCCCGTCGAAGTGTTGGGCTTCGACAGCGCTCCCGAAGCCGGTGACGCGTTCGCCGTCGTCGAAACCGAAGCCCGCGCTCGAGAAATCACCGATTACCGTATCCGCAAGCGTCGTGAAACACTCGGATCGGCCGGTTCGCCGCGCACCCTCGAACAGATGATGCAGAACCTCAAGGACGCCGCTGGCAAGCAGGAGTTCAACCTCCTCTTGAAGGGCGACGTTCAGGGTTCGGTCGAAGCGATCCTCGGTTCGCTCGCCAAGGTCGGTAACGACGAAGTCATGGCCCGCATCGTGCACTCGGGCGTTGGCCAGATCACCGAAAGCGACGTCGCGCTGGCAAACGCATCGAAGGCCATCGTCATCGGCTTCAACGTTCGCGCCAACGCCCAGGCTAAACACGCTGCCGAGCAGCAAGGCATAGAAATCCGCTACTATTCGATCATCTACGATCTCGTGGATGAAGTGAAAGCGGCCATGTCCGGCCTTCTCGCCCCGACGAAAAAAGAAAACTTCCTCGGTTACGCGTCGATCAAGCAGGTCTTCAACATCACCAAGGTCGGCAAGGTCGCCGGCTGTATGGTCACCGACGGTAAGGTCGAACGCGGCGCGAAGGTTCGACTGCTGCGCGACAAGGTCGTGATCCACGAAGGCACGCTCTCGATCCTCAAGCGCTTCAAGGACGAAGTGAAGGAAGTCCCGATGGGTCAGGAATGCGGTATGGCCTTCGCAAACTATCAAGACATCCGCGAGGGCGACGAAATCGAGTGCTTCCAAGTCGAAACCATCGCCCGGACGCTCTAAGCACTTAATCCACGCCATGGCCGGGCTTGACCCGGCCATTCAGCGCCACGAATCCTGCCTTGCCGTACTGTTCGTCCGCTAGGACCAGATCGCGGCTGAGTACTATTCACGCCGGGCTGGCTGGACGAAAGCTGACTGGGCCAATCCAGCGACCCGCCTTGATTTTCCCATCATCGGCGATATCGGGCCTCTGTCAGACCTCTACCGCGACACGCCTCTGTCGCTACGACCATAACTGAGTCGACAATCATAGGTTGCTGTCTCCGTTGAGATTCGGTTCCTAAAAAAAGCCATTGGCAAAACCGGTACCTCTATTGCCGCGATGCGAATCTCGATATCGGTCGACGTGATCGTCAGGGGGCGCACGATGGCTGTTAATCGAACGACACAAATCTATCTGGCAGCCGACATGGCCGAGGCGCAGCGTCACTACGAGTCGCTCGGCCTTTATGCACGCCAGACCGAAGAGCCTGACTGCGTCGGTTTTTTCGATGCCGCCAACAACAGTCGCGTGATCGTGGTCGGCGACCGCCACGCGGCCAAGACGATGCCAGCAGCCGCGATCGAGGTCCTGCGCCGCAAGGGCGGCCTTTACACCTGGGTGCACTCCATCGACGCCACCGACATCGACGGCGAAATCCTTGGCGAAGCCCTGACCCCCTACGGCTCGCGCGAACGCTTTATCGAAACCGAAGACAGCCTGGTCGTGCTCGCCGAAAAACTTGACCACTTCATCGAAATCCCCCGCAGCACCAACTAGGGCGTGTCGTCAGTTATGGTTCGGAGCTGGATGAGGTCGCCGATGGCCGTTTGCGGCGTCGCTCCGCTTGTCAATACTGCGCGCGTGGGGTTGCCGAGCCGGAGGCGATCTTCCAGATCAACGCGGCCACGCGCAACGCAAAAGAGAGTCCGTCGCGCAGCCGTAGACACGAACACTCAAAACTTTTGCGCGACACTATAACGTCCGGCGGTTCCAAGGGACAGTCCTTTAGCGGAGGTTTGGAGACGTCATCGCCCGGCGATGCCCTGCAACGACGCCTCCAATCTGCATTCGGCTAAAACCATTGCAATTGCAGCGCGAGCGCTCTAACAGTCGCCGCTTGGAATTTTGAAACGAAAGGCCGCGTGCGGTTCGACCCCGCAGCGGATGTGACATGGCAAGAAGCAATTCCCGCAGCGGTTCGGACCGTGGCAGACCCCGTGACGACGACGACCGCAACCCCCGCCCGAAATCACGCGCGGCAACGCCCGGCACCTCCGCCGGTCCGACACAGCGCATGTTGCGCGTTGGGGAAATGATCCGCCACGAACTTGCAGCCCTCTTGTCGCGTGGCGAAATCCACGACGAGACTCTCGCTGCCACCGTTGTGACGATCCCGGAAGTACGCATGTCGACCGACTTGAAGCTCGCGACCGTATACGTCATGCCCCTGGGCGGCCTCAACGTCGCAGCCGTACTCGAAGCCCTGACTAAGAACCAGAAATACATTCGCACAGTGGTCGCCAAGGCCATCAACCTCAAGTATGCGCCCGAAATCCGCTTCCGCCACGACGAAACGTTCGATGAAGCGATGCGGATCGACAGGTTGCTCCATTCGCCAAAGGTTCGCCAGGACCTTGATAAGCCAGACCTCGAGAAAAAATAGGGAGTAGGGAGCTGGAAATAGGGAGTGGGGCTTGGCCACGCCTCTATTCAACTCCCCATTTCCAACTCCCCATTCCCTCCTTGGACTTACACATGGCACGACGCAAAAAAGGCAACCCCGTTCACGGCTGGCTGATCCTCGATAAACCGCTGGAAATGACGTCAACCACGGCAGTCGCGGTCATCAAGCGGATGCTCGACGCGCAAAAAGCCGGTCACGCGGGAACCCTTGACCCGCTGGCAACTGGCATTCTCCCCATCGCGCTCGGCGAGGCAACGAAGACGGTGTCCTATGCCGTCGATGGCGAAAAAGCCTATCGCTTCACCGTGCGGTGGGGTGCGGAAACCACGACCGACGACATGGAAGGCCCTATCACCAATGCAAGTGATCGCCGCCCCACGATCGCCGAGATCGAAGACCACTTGGGCAAATTCACCGGCCAGATCATGCAAATCCCGCCGCAGTTTTCCGCCATCAAAATCGACGGAAACCGCGCCTACGACCTCGCCCGCGAAGGCGAGACCGTCGCACTCGAAGCCCGCCCGGTAAGTATCGACCGCCTGGCCGTCGTCGACATGCCCGACGCTGATACCACCGTGTTCGAGGCCGAGTGCGGCAAAGGCACCTACGTACGCGCCATCGCCCGCGATCTGGGCCGCGCTCTCGGCTGCTATGGCCATGTGATCGCTCTGCGCCGCACGCGCGTTGGCCCGTTCAGCGAAGACGACGCCGTCACCTTGGCCGAAATCGAGGGCGCCCTGAAACCGGCAACTGAGGGCGAGCCAGACCGACCCATGTCCGACCTGTTTGCCCAGCAGGTCCTGTTGCCGGTCGAAACCGCTCTGGCGGACATCGCAGAAGTCGCCGTCAGTTCTTCCGATGCGGCAACCCTCACCCGTGGCCAGCCGATTCTGATGCGCGGTCGCGACGCGCCGATCCATACGGGCGCGGCCTATGCGATCTGCAAGGGCCGCCTGATCGCCATCGGCGAAATCGATAAAGGCACGCTTCAACCCACCCGCGTCTTCAATATCGCGAGTTGACCCTGGTCGAAAATAGGCGGGCGCGTTCGAGAGGATTGTCCCTCTTGAGCGGGTTTAGGCCGCAGCCCACGTGCCCATCCCTCATCAAACCTTCGGCTTCAAACACCCAACCAAATTCCGAGCCAGCGACCGCATCAGTGTAAAATAAAGGTCTGGTCCCGGTTCCAGCGAGGAACCGTCGGGATCGAGCGTGCCGGCACGAGCCTTCGTACCTTCGGTGACGGCGGCGACGAGCTGCGGTTGATACATTGGCTCGGCAAAGACGCAGGTGGCATCAAGCGCCCCAATCTTTCGACGCAAAGCGGAGAGGCGTTTGGCGCTGGGTTGAACGTCGGGGCTGACGGTGATCGAGCCGATGGCCGATAAGCCGAACCGCTTTTCGAAGTACTGATACGCATCATGGAACACGATAAACGGGCGACCGACCAGCGGCGTCATCTGATCTGCGATTTCACTGGCCATCCCATCGATCCGAGCCGCAAGCTTGGCGGAGTTTGCGGCATAAAGACCGGCTCTCTCGGGGTCTTTTTTGCTTAAGACGGCCGCGATTTGCCCCGCCATCAGTTTGGCATTTCCTGGATCGAGCCAGACGTGCCCGTCCGTGTTACCCGCAGACGCGCTTTTTGCCGCCTTGGCTTTGCCGCCCTTATTGGCTTTACCGTCGTGCTTATCATGAGCGTGGTGATCATCGGCATCGTGGTCATGTTTATGGGCATCGAACGTCTCGCCCGTTCGTGTGTCAAGCAGCGTCAACTCTGGCGTATCGGCAAGGGTGACGAGTTCAACCGTTGCTGGCAACGCCGCGACGATTTTTTCGCTGAACGGCTCGACTTTGCCAGAGACGCGAATGAAGACATCGGCTGCATAGACTGCGGCAGCGCCCGATGGCTTCAACGCGAACGTGTGCGGCGAAGCCGAGCCTTCGACCAGCAGCTTTGCGTTGCCCGCGCCTTCCATCACGGCAGATGTCAAAGAATGGATCGGTTTTGAGGTCACGACGACGGCGAGATCGCGCGCCTGCGCCGTCGCAGTTGCGACCAAGCATGCGGCCAGTGCGGTCAGCGGAATTAGTGATCGTTGCGCCATTGTGTCCAAGCTCCTGCTACCTAAATACGTTATAGTATAACGTAACGCAGTGACAAGTCCTCTCGGCGTGTTGCCGGACACAGCCGAGTTGCGGCAGGTCAGTGCGGCGCGGAAAAAAACTGCGGATTGAACAATTTGGCGGCAGCCTTGGTCTTGCTCTACAGTGCGCGTAAACCATGTGCGATCCACCCGGCTGTCACCCGATGAGGCTCATCGCGGACGCCACCCAAATTCGTCAAAGAGGCATTACGACATGCAGCAGTTGATACGACAGACTGCCCCGCTGGCCTGCGCAATCTGGCTCGCCAGCAGTGCGCTTCAAACAGCGTTTGCCCACCCCCACGTCTGGGTCACGTCGAAGGCGGAAATCGTCTACGATGCAGACAAGATCGCCGCGGTCCAGCATCATTGGGCGTTCGACGAATTCTACGCCGCAATGGCGGTTCAGGGGCTCGACAAGAACAATGACGGCGTGTTTGCGCGCGACGAATTGGATGAGCTGGCCAAAGTGAATATGGACGGTTTGAAGGAGTTCGATTACTTCACCCATGCCAAATTTGGTAACGCAAAAATCAAGTTCGGCCCGCCGCAGGATTACTGGCTTGAACACGTCAATGGCATTCTAACGCTTCACTTTAAGTTACCGCTGACGACGCCCCTGGCACCTGCTGCAAACGGATTCGAGTTTGCCACGTATGATTCATCGTTCTTCATCGCCTTCGAATTGGCGAAGGGCGATGCGATCACGTTGGCGGGGGCACCGCAGAGTTGCAAAATTACCGTTGGTGTGCCGGAACCGACGCCTGAAGAAAAATCTTTGACGAGCGCCATGCAGCAGCAGTTTGGCGGCGATGCCGGAGGCGGCACCAAATCTGCGGTGGTCACATGCGGCAACTCGTGAACGTTTGGGCGGCCCGGCTGGGGCTGATCGTGGCCACGCTCGTGCTGGCGACAGGGATTGCCTTAGCTCAAGCCGAAGTGAAAAAATCCCCGTTTGGCGTCGGGCCGGCTCCATCGGCATCGCCGTCAGCCATCAGCGGTCAAACCGTGACCGGCGCGAGCGGCACATGGGGCTGGCTGATGTCGACGCAGGCGCACTACCAGCGTCAGTTGGTCAGCGCCGTGCGCCAGATGAAGACCGCAAACCCTGTGGGCGCCGCCCTGACGCTGGCCTTCATCAGCTTCGCTTACGGCGTTCTGCACGCGGCAGGCCCAGGCCACGGCAAGGCAATCATATCGTCCTATGTTCTTGCCAATCGCCAGACGCTGCGACGTGGCATTTTTCTGTCGTTCTTGTCGGCGTTTTTTCAAGCGTGCTCAGCGATTGTGCTGGTGGTCGTGCTCGCCATCGCTTTGAAAGCGACAAGTCTCACGATGAAGTCCGCCGAAACGTGGGTCGAAATCGTCAGTTGGGCAGCCGTCGCCCTGGTGGGGATTTGGCTGCTGTATCGCCAGGTCAAGCCGATGCTCGACAGCACGGCCACCCGCGCTTCGGCTGAATCCGCTCTTGCAACCGCCGGTCACGTCCACGGACCCGGCTGCGGTCACGATCATGGCCCCGCGCCCCTGCGCAAGGTCGGCCGCGTTGCGTTCGAAGCGCCCCCCGTCGAAAATGGCCATGTCCATACCGCCGCTTGCGGTCACATCCACATGCCGGAGCCCGCGCAGTTGCAAGGCCAGTGGGATTGGGGCAAGGCCGTTACGCTGGCCATGACTGTGGGCATTCGCCCCTGCACGGGAGCGATCCTGGTCATGCTGTTTGCGCTCAGCCAGGGGATCTTGTGGGTCGGCATCTTCTCAACGTTCGTGATGTCGTTTGGGACCGCGTTGACGGTCTCGGCCATTGCCGTCTTGGCCGTTGGGTCCCGCGATCTTGCCGTCCGCATGTGGGGCAAGGGAAGCGCTTGGGGTGGGCGGATTGAAACCGCGGTCGGGATCGGCGGCGCGATCCTCGTGATCGCCTTGGGGACCGGCGGCCTTATCACCTCAATCACCACCACGCAGCCGTTCTGAATTCTCCCGAAACAATCGAGGTGAAGGGGGCCATCCCCCTCCAGCGGGTTGCCCCGGCGACCCGCGACATCAGCGCACCAACCGTCCCAGGCTGGCACGCGCGTTTACCAGCCGGTGGCATAGTTTGAAACGCGTCCCGCTCTTGCGCTAAAAGTAACGTGCGGGTAACCCTCTCGCGTCGCCGATGATCGATTGTCATGCCTGGTTTTGTTCAGCGTTTTTGTTTGCTTATGCTCGCCGTGGCCCTGCTCGCAGTCCCCCAGAACCGGGTCGATGCGGCGTTGAACGAGAAGATCGTCACGCCCTCATCCACCCCCTATGAACTGGTGATTGTCGAAGTCGAGGGCTGCATTTATTGCGAAGTCCTGCGCCGCGACGTGATGCCAGCCTTCAATGCGTCACCTGAAGCACGCGACTTGCCGGTCCGCTTCCTTGATCTCAACACGCCAGACGCTGAAAAGCTTGAATTGACTGAAGGGCCGCTGACCCAGGTCCCCACTGTTCTCCTCGTGAAAGCAAACCGCGAAGTTGGCCGTGCGGCGGGCTATATGGGCCCGGAAGGCTTTTTTCACTCCATCAAATGGATGATGAGCCGCGCCCCGTAGGTCCGCCCATTGTCAAGTGTGCGCCGTTGGCGTCATATACCGGCAGTCTGCTGTCTTGCAACGCTCGGGAGCACCGCCATGGATCGCCGGAATTTTTTGCTGTCAACGGGTGCAGCGCTCACATCCGTGTCCGTCGCGCCGATGTGCTTGGCATCGACTAACGCGCTCCCTCCAGCAGCAGCGTCCCCCCGTCGCCTCACGGTTTCCGTTGCAAACTATGCCAGCGCAAATCCGACAGTCGTTCAGGCGAACCTTTTGGCGCGCACCCTCGAAGCCACCAGCGCGACAGCTCTCCACGTTGAGGTGGTCGACGCGACAGCGGTGCCTGATGCGGACCTGAGCCTCGTAACCGCGTCGGCCCTGGTGGATCGCGATGTGGGCTTTGCTTTCGTGACCGGCTTGCCGGGAAATCAGGCGCTCGATGCCGCAGCGCTCGACGAATGGCTGATGCGCGGCGGTGGGCAACCGCTCCTCGACCAGTTGGCGGCCACACACGGGCTGAAGGTTTTGGCAGCAGCCCACAGTGGCGACAGCTTCCTGTGGAGCCAAGCGCCGTTCGAAAGTGCGGCGGACTTTGCTGGAAAAGCAGTCCAGACCGACGGCTTGGCCCGCCACGTCGCAGCAGGCCTTGGCGCCGAACCCTGGCGCATACTCGACGCTGAGCCTGCGGTGTCGTTCGCGCAAGGCCGCCTTGCCGCCATCGAGTGTTGCATCCCCGGCTTAGTCTCGGCTCAAATGCATGCCCTGACCCGCACCGCGATGAGTGGCGCGCTCGCGCCCCACGGCACGACGGCCGCACTGACGGTGAAACTCGAAACCTGGCAAGCGTTCAGCCCTGAAGACAAGGCGCTGATGTCCGCCGCCGCCCGTACAAACTATCTTGAATCCGTAACCCTGAACCGCAGGTTCGCAAACCTGAACCGTCGCGCTCTGGCACAGACTTACAACATCACCATCGCGCCACCGACCAACGCGCTTTCGGCCGCAATCCAAACCGTCTCCCGCGCCATGGTCGCCAGTGCGGCGGCGAGCAGCGGGGCCGCAAAAAACCTGAACGCCAGTTACATGTCCTTCCTAATGAACCCGCTGAATTCAAACGGTGAAAACTGCCACGTTTAACTTTTCATCAGCCCCCGGTGCTGTTATAGCGTGCCAAACTGACGCAACCTAAAGCACCGCAACCGGAAGGAAACCCGCAGTCATGGCGAAGGATCATTTGGCCGAAGTTAAGAAGTACGTGCCCGCCGCCGACGAAAAGGTGGTTGCAGCGATCATCAAGCATCTCGGAATTGCTTTAAAGAGCGCGGACGCCTCGCTTGTGTCGTGTTCGAGCAAGGAAGAGCTGGCACGCGTTCGCGACAGCTGGCTGAAAAAGAAACTCGCGCTCACCGATGACGACAAGGCGCTGGATTCAGCGATTGGCGAGATTTGCACCCGCATGAAGGCGGACCAGAACAAAGACCGCGTCGCGTTTTACTACCTGCTGGCCGAAAAATTCGGTAAGCTTGCCACGCTGGTGAAGTAACCCGTCGGCGATCATTTCAGCCACGCGAATCCGCAGAAGCGGGCGATGCTGGGTAGCCAGCATTGCCCGAACTCGTCAAGGCAGCTATCGTGTTGTGATTGATCAAGTTGACGATCGTTCAATGAGGGTTCGTCAATACATACGTGCTAGAAATCTACGCTGAAAGATCAAGACGGCAGAGTAGGTGTTTTACCCAGTATTCCAGCGCGCCACGGAGAAAGTGCCCGAACGCGTGTCATCTGCGTGAATAGCTCGCAACAGGCCTCGACTGAATTTGCTCCCGCGAATTTGCTCCCGCGTAACAGTGTGATTTGTCATGAATGCGCCCACTCTGAATGAGCTGCGGAATTCGATACCGGCTCGCGACCTGGCTGATGAGAAGATGAATCAGGTGCGCGATCTGCTGGTTGGGGATTTCATTCGCGAAACCCAATCGCGCATGATGGCGATGGAGAATCGCATCCGCGATCTGGAAACCGGTCTCTCCCAACGCGTGTCGGTCTTGAGTCAGCGCATCGAAAGTCTGTCCGCCGATCAGACCATCGACCGCCGTGCTGCCTTCGATGAATTGTCAAAGTGCGTCTTGGATCTGGGCGATAAAATCCGGTCGATCCCGCGCTGAAAACCGTGCCGCGTGATGACATCAATGCGCGCAAAATCCGGGCAATTCAAAAGGGTTGCACTTCGCAGTGAGTTGGGGTCAGGTGCCGCGTCATGTCCCAATCCGTCGACAAATTAAAACAGCTGCTGTTTCAGCCCGAGAGCGATGCGATTGCAGCGCTGAGTTCACGCATCGAAGCCGTCTTTGACCGGGCTGGCACAACCGACCGGTTCCAGGCCAGCGTCGCCAAAGTCCTCGATGGCGCGTTGCGCGATGCAGAAGTCAACCGTCACGGCGAAATGGCGTCTGCCATCGCCCCCCTGATCGTTCACACCGTCAAAACCGAGATCACCAACTCGACCGACGAACTCGTCGAGGCGCTGTATCCCCAAACCGGCCGCATGGTAAAAGCCTATGTGGCCAGCGCCATTAAGGACCTGACCAACGAAATCAATCGCAAGCTCGAACAAAATCCGGTCATGCTGCGCCTCAATGCGCTGATAACCGGCCGTTCCGTGGGCGAACTGCTGCTGGCCGAAAGCCAGCGCTTGAAGGTGGAGGATGTCTTTCTAATCCGCCGCGCCACTGGTGAACTGATCGCCCGCTGGCCAGAGGGCTCGGGCCCCTCAAACCTTGACCACGTCATGGGCGGCGTCCTGACGACCATTAACGAATTCACGTCCCAAGCCTTCAAAGCCGAAGGTTCTGCCCTGCGCCAACTCGACCTTGGCGACGCCCGCGTCTATCTGCGCGTATCGCCAGCCTATCTGCTTGCCGCGAAATGTTCCGGCACCGCCCCAGCCGGTGCGGAACAGGTGTTCGACGAGGAATTCCTCACCCTCGTCGACAAGCATCACGCAACCCTCGATGCCAGCACGATGCCCGGCACATCCTCAGCTCGCAATGTGCCTGTGCTTCAAGGCCTTGCGGCTAGCCTGGAAACCCGTCTCGCCGATATCCAGCCTGCCAACGATAAGCTGCGCCGGGGCATCAGCCCGCTGACGCTGCTGGGCCTGCTGATCGGTCTGCCACTGGCGGGTCTGCTCGCCTGGAACATCTACGTCGACTACCGCCTCGGACACGTAGAGCGGGTCGCCCGCACAACGCTGATGTCAGTGCCGGAAATGCACGGCTATCCAAATGCGATGAAAGCCTCCGAGCGGGGCAATGTGTTGACCGTGTCCGGTCTAGCGCCCGCGATCAACGTCAAGGCGACCGTGATCAGAAATCTCAAGCAGGCGCTGCCCGGTGTCGCGATCAACGATGAACTGACGGCCGTTCCCGCCCAAAGCGCAGACGTCGGCCCGCTGCTCAATGAACTAAAGCAAGATCAGCGCGCCTTCGAAGTCAAAGTCGCCGAGCAGGTCGCCCTGCAAAACCTGGAGCGCGCCGCGCGCCAGATGGATCGCACGGCCCGCCTGCTGCGCGCCGCCGCCTCCAGCCCCGGAAACGACACCCAGATGTTGGAAGGTTTGGCCCAAGAGGCGACCGAAATCAGAGCGGCACTTCTAGGTTCGGCGTCATCTCAGGATCGCGCCGCCATGCCAGCCCGCATCCAGAACCTGACGGCTGCCATCAAAGCTGCCTCGATGACCGGCCTAGATGCACCCTCTGCCGCTCCAGCCGCGCTGTCTGCTCCCGCGCTCGATCTTGTCGATGCTGCAAATCGTGCAACCAGCGCCATCGAGGCCTATATAGAGCTTGCTGCCGTCAAGCGGCGGCTGGACGACGAAAGCGCGCGTCTACAGTCCGCGATCGCAGCCATCCCCAAACTCGACCTCAGTCCGCGTGAAAGGCTGGAGCGGTTCGCTAAAGCGCACGCTATTTTCTTCAATGAAAACACCGCCTTTCGTGACGAGGCCGAAGCAACCCGCGTCCTCGACGAGCTGGTCCGCCTGATGGCCGATGAGAGCTTGTTCTTGCGCGTCGTCGGCTACACCGACGATCAAGGCACTCCGGCGAAAAACCTCACAATCTCAAGAGCCCGTGCCGAGGCAGTCGTTGCCGCACTTCTGGCTCGCGGCGTAACCGCAAATCGCCTCGTGGCGCTCAATCGCACCTCACCTGAAACAAACGTCAGCCCGGTCACTGGCGTCGGCAGTGCCAATCGCCGCGTCGAATTCGAGGTCGGCTTTATTGGCGAATCCGGTCGATGAGCAGGGCCCGCAAAGTCATGCTGCTGGGCGAGATCGGGGTCGGTAAATCCTCGCTGGCCCGTCGCCTTGTTTTTGGTCGCTTCAGCAGTGAATACAAACCGACCATCGGCGTCGAAATCTATCGCCATGACATCCCGGCCGCCGCCTTGGACGGCCAACCGGCAAGCCTGATACTCTGGGATACCGACGGCAACTTTGGCGACGCCATTTTCCGCCACATCTACATCAAGCAAGCCTCCGCCGCCGTCATCGTCGCCGACAAATCCCGCCCCGATACCATCGATGCCATGTTGCGGCTGGCGCGGGGGTTTGCAGAAGTCCTTCCGGGTCGCGCGATCCATTTCGTCATCAACAAAGACGACCTGACCGTCGAGGACGAGTCCGCTCACGTCGATGGATGCGTTCTCGCGGCACCGATCCAGCGGGAGAGCCCCATTCCCTTAATAAGGACAAGCGCGCTCACGGGTACGCATGTCGAACAGGCCTTCATTGCAACCGCAAGGGCGATTTTCCGCCGTGGCCACTGACCCCGCCCCCGCTCACGCCCCCGATCCGCAAGCCCTGCTCGCCGCAGGCCGTTACGTCGCGGGCCGGAATGTTTACGGCATCGTCTGGATCGATCGCGACCTCATCGCCACGGCCAGCTTCGGTGCCAAGGCCGACTTCGTCACGGTCGGCGAGCCGATCGCCAATAGCGTCATCGCATTTATCGGGTCGGAGGACGATATTCGAGCGCTCCAAGACGATCCCAGCGGTTCGATCGAACTCCCTGGTGTGGTCATCCACGGCAGTGCCGACGAACAGGAGCGCTACAACCTGTCCTTGTTTTGGGACCCCGCGCAAGCCTGCTATCTCCTCCTCGTCGCCCGCGCCTCGCTGGACGCAGCGCTGGAAGTCGAACTTCTCCGTCACGTTCGCTTCCGTCTGATGGCCGAGGAGCAGATCAAGGCCAAATCCGCCGAACTCGCCCGCGCTAACCGCGACCTGGAAGACTTCGCCGCCATCATCTCCCACGACCTGCGCGCACCCATGCGAGCACTCGCCTACATGACCAACGACCTGGAAGAGACGCTTGCCAGCGGCCACCTGGAGGACGCACATACAAAACTTGCCTGGATCAGATCCCAATCGCAGCGCATGTCGTCGATGCTGAGCGCCTTGCTGGATTATTCAAGCATCGGTCGCAAATACCGCGCGCTGGAGCTGGTCGATACCCGCGCGCTGGTGGCAGCGATTGCCGCATCTCTTCCCGTGGAAGGTGGCACCAAGATCCTCATCGAAGGCACCTGGCCCGTTCTCGAAACGCTCAAGGCCCCACTCGATCTCGTCGTGCGCAATCTCGCCGATAATGCCATCAAGCACCATGACCGCCCCGGCGGCGTGATCCGCTTGGCCGCGAAAGAAACGCCGCAGGCCCTTTTGATCTGCGTTGCTGACGACGGCCCAGGCATTGCGCCAGAGCATCGCCAGGCCATCTTCCTCCCATTCCGAACGCTCGTCGCAGGAGACGCGGCAGCGTCCGCCGGAATTGGCATGGGGCTCGCATTGGTGGAACGGACGGTCGAAAGTGTGGGCGGTTCCATCAGCTTGCTGCCATCTGATGCCGGCAGCCGTGGCACGACGTTTGAGGTTGTCTGGCCCCTGATGCTTCAAGAATCGTTGAAGGATCAATGATTTCGGCGTTTAACTGTTGGCATATTTGCACAGACGGCATAGGCTCGTCGCGAGTAGATCGTACGGCGTCGTGGTTTGCGAGACCGTGACTTTGAACTTTTGATTGGCGATTGAAACGGTTCTCTAAGCGTATGCCGTTACGCACCGTGCGGCGTAGGCTGTTAGGACGTTGACATGACGACAACAGGATCAGGTGGCGACTTCCTCGCCAAAAAGAACGACAGCGTCCACTTGAGCAAACAATTGCCCAAGCTGACGAACGTGTTGATTATCGAAGACGATACCTTCGACGCAGATCGCTTGCGCGCCACCCTCCGCGTCATCTTGGGCTATGACGTGAACGTCCGTCGGGCCTCGACGCTCGGATCGGCCCTCGACAGCGTGCTGGCCAATCCACCCCAACTGGTGTTCCTCGACGACCTGTTGAAGCCGACCGACACGGCAAGCCACACTATCCCGTTCCTGCGTCGCGCGAAATACGACGGGCCCATCGTGGTGGTCAGCGGTCAAGTCACCCGCGCGCGCAAGGCCGAATTGATCGGCCTCGGTGCGACCGACGTCATCCACAAGGACGACGTTGACAGCGTCCGTCTCGCCGAAGCCCTCGCCCGCGTCTACAAACTCAGCTGAAAACCGTCATCCCGGCCAGCAAGTGAAACCTGTTATCCCGGGCCAGCGAGGCGCAGCCGAGCGCCAGACCCGGGACCCAGACATGAGTGCCGAAGGCCCCGTTCTCATAGCCCTCGGGTCCTGCTCGCCGCCGCGCTGCAGCCGGGGTGACAGTGGAGCGAGGTGTGACGTTGGCATATGAATTGGGTACAGTAGCCGCGACGATTCCAGCGCACGAGCCCGAGATTGCATGACCAAACGGATTTTTATCAGCTACCGGCGCGATGACAGCGCGGGACATGCGGGACGGGTTTTCGACCGGCTCCGCACCGATTTCGGGCAGGATGTGCTGTTCATGGATGTGGACGCCATTCCGCTCGGCGCGAATTTCGTGCGCGTGCTGCGGGAGGAAGTCGCCAAGTGCGATGTACTGCTCGCGATCATGGGGCCGGGATGGCTTGGCGCGAAAGACGAGGCTGGTGTGCGTCGTTTGGATAACCCCACCGATTTCGTGCGCATCGAGATCGCCGCCGCACTTGGGCGCGATATTCCGGTGATCCCGATTTTACTGGAAGGCACGCGGATGCCGAATGCGGGGGTGTTGCCTGCGGACTTGGCGGAGTTATCGGAGCGGAACGGGCTGGACGTGCGGCATGCCTCGTTTCATGCGGACATGGATAAGTTGGTGAGGGGGCTGAAGGGCGCGCCGAACAAATCGTCTGTTGCCATGGCTGCGACCAAGCGTGTTGGGCTTCCGCCTGCCGTAGTAATCTTTTCCAGCAGCGCGATTACAATCCCGACCATCAGCGAGATTATTTCAGCGAGAGGTCAGTGGCTGAAAGACTTCAAGGTTGATCAGCTGGCGTCGACTACTCCCGCCAATTTTCGGCATCTATTTATCGTGGCCGATCGAACGGACAAAGCCGACTGTACCGCGGGAGCAATCGTTATTGGCCAACAATGGACCATCACAACGAGACCATTCTGGACAGTTGTTCATGGATATTCCGACTCCCAAGGTTACACTTGTCTCCACAATGATAGGCTGGCCTACCTCGGTGCAACGTGGCACCCTGAATATGCGGAACTAAGCGCGGCGGTATTCAAGAAGCTTGGCGGTAAGCCGTTGGGGCGGTTTATTACGCATCCATAGCGCGTCACTTTCCTCTCCCCGTCAGGGAGAGGATGTCATGCAGTGACAGGTGAGGGACTTTGCCAAGATTTCCGGTCTGCGTTTTGTAGCGAGTCCCTCATCCGCCCTTCGGGCACCTTCTCCCGTACCGGGAGAAGGAAGTCAGGCCTCACACCTTCCCGCCCAACAACTTCCGATGCTCTAGCGCTTTCTCGCGCGCTATTTTCCGGCGGGCGTCGAAGGCTTCCGGCTGCCAGATTTGGAATTTGTCGCCCAGGCCGACAAAAGTGACTTGGGATGTGAGACCCGCGTGCGTGCGAAGGTCTTCAGGAACGACGATACGGCCGTCGCCGTCGATTGTGAGAACCTGGACGTCGCCGTAGAGCGCGACAGAGAGTTCGTCCCGCTCATCCGAATAGTCCGGCAGGCCAGCGAGAAGCCCGTCGATTTTTTGCGCAAGTCTTTCGCCGCCGCAATCAAGGGCCGCAGCGTCGATCGCGGGGTAGCAATAGATGCCGGAAGCGCCAGCGCCGCGATAGCCATCTCGCTCGAGCACGGCCCGGAATGGGGCAGGGATTGAGACACGCCCTTTGGCGTCGAGCTTGTTTGTGAATGTCGAGACAAAGCGGTCCATTCCCTCTTCGCGTGTTGCGCTCCCACTCTCACTCGACAAAAAAACACGACTGGTGCGCAACTTAACGAAACAGGACTGGGCTCGGCTGGAGTGCGAGCGAGGCTTGCGCGGGTACCCCGCCACGCAAGCCTCGTCTCGCCGTCACACCCGTGGCGGTCATCCTGATAACGGCCCTCGACGTTATCGGCGCCCGACCACGGGTTGAGCCCAAATTCATGGGCAAGGATGGGATCGCATGGGATTTTATGGGCGTCAATGGAATCTTAATCTTTCCACATGGGGGGTGATGGAATCTGCGCCAGCGATGCGTAGAGGCATCAGTCCTGCAGCGCATCGCCCGCACCAATCCCCCGCCAGCGGAAGATGGGGCCGACTTGTTCCATGATTTCAGCGATATAAGGTCGGACGCCTTGGCGAGAGAACCGGCGTCGTGGATGGGCTTTGCGCAGCTTCGGCGCAATTGAACCAAGCGTTAGCGATCTGGAAACCATGCCGCGGCTAAGGTGGCCCGTGCCGATGGTGTGCGTTGTTTAAGGGGTTCGGTCATGGTGGGTGGACGTTTGCGGATGGTCCTGAGGGGCCTGAGCATCGCGTGGTGCGTCGCGTTCAACCTTGCGTCCAGCGTGGGGAGTGCTGCGGCCTCGAGCGCTGGCGGTTTTAGCTACACATTTCCCGTCCACGGACCACATGGCTTGCCCGTTGGGCTGTACGCCGAGGAGCGTGGTCACGGCGACCCGGTCGTGTTGCTGCATGGGCTTGGCGGATCGACCTATTCTTGGCGTTACATCGCGCCAGCCCTCGCCCGTTCGCATCGCGTCATCGCCATCGATCTCAAAGGCTTTGGTCGTTCCGACAAGGCATTCGACACGTCTTATTCGGCCGCCGATCAAGCGCGGCTGATTGCTGGATTTCTGAAAGGACGCGGACTTTCGAACGTGACGCTCGTGGGCCACTCGTTCGGCGGCGTCGTTGCATTGCTGACCACAATGGAGCTGAAACGGCGCGATCCCGGTCGCGTGAGCCAACTCGTCCTAATCGATGCGCCAGCACTGCCTCAGGCCTTAACGCCCCTCGTGCGGCTGATGCAGCAACCGGTCCTCCCCTATGTCTTGCTGACGGCCATTCCAGCCAGCGTGATGACCAGCATCGCCCTGCTGTCGCCCTCGACACAGCGATTTACACGCGATTACACGCCCGATGACGCGGCGGCTTATGCAGCACCATTCCACGATGCAGCCGCGCGACACGCCTACATTCAAACGTCGCGCAAAATCGCGCCAGACCTGCGCGTTCGGGATCTTGTGGCCGCCTACCGGCACGTTAAGCAGCGCACGCTGCTCGTCTGGTGCACCAACGATGAGGTTGTACCTCTGTCGACCGGACAAGCCTTGGCCAAGATCCTGCCCCGCGCGCGGCTGGCGCAGCTCGACGGGTGCAACCACGCGCCGACCGACGAAGCCCCGGCAGCGCTGACCCGCACTCTGGCCCGATTTCTCGCCCGATGAATGATTTACGGAGCTATGCCATGCGTTCAGCTCAACTCTCTCCCGACCGGCGTCAATTTGGCCGCCGCAACACATGTCTGCACGGCTGGATGAATATTGAAGGCCGACCCCGCATCGCATGCCTCGTACGCAACGTGTCGGAAGGCGGCGCATTGCTCGAATGCGAAGTGCCCAAGGTTCTGCCGTATCGGTTTGGGCTCATCATCGAGTGCAAGGGATTTGAAGCCTGGTGCGAAACGCGCCACCAGAAAGAAGGTTGGATCGGCGTGCGATTCGTCCGCTTCGAAAGGGTCGAGGAACCGATTGCGCAATGGTCTCCAGAACTTGAGGACAACTGGGCCGGAAAAAAGCCAGCCACCTCCCGCTAACTCGGCCGTCGCACCCAAACCCGCAGGGTTTAGGGAGCGTCAGCGACCCGGCGGTCGTCCGCCGCCCCGCCGGAGCGCCTTCAGCGCGTGAGGCCAAACACCCAAACCCCCAAACCCGCAGGGTTTAGGGAGCGTCAGCGACCCAGCGGTCGTCCGCCGCCCCGCCGGAGCGCCTTCAGCGCGTGAGGCCAAACACCCAAACCCCCAAACCCGCAGGGTTTAGGGAGCGTCAGCGACCCGGCGGTCGTCCGCCGCCCCGCCGGAGCGCCTTCAGCGCGTGAGGCAAATAAGTAATATCCAGTCGGTCTGTAAGCCGGGTTCTGTTTGGCGGGTTGCCCCGCCGCGACGGCCATTCATCTGCGACGCCTGTTGCCAGACGCCTGTAGCAACCAACCCGGGTGACGGCTCGAAGACAAGCTCCGTGCCAGGTTGCCCTGCACGAGGCCACCCCTATTTGGTCTTGCTCCCGGTGGGGTTTGCCCTGCCGCGACTGTTACCAGCCGCGCGGTGCGCTCTTACCGCACCGTTTCACCCTTACCCGTCCCGCAGGACTGGCGGTTTATTTTCTGTGGCACTATCCCTAGGGTCGCCCCCGGCGGCCGTTAGCCGCCACCGCGTCTTCGTGGAGCCCGGACTTTCCTCCCGCCCTTGCGAGCGAGCGACCGTCCGACCGACTGGAAGCGCGACATGGGGGTGAACCACGGCACCGGTCAAGCGGATTTGGCTGGATGTGCCCTTAAGGCGCAAAGCCCGCAGAGGCGATCTCGAACTGGCAGCGCCGACCCAGTTTCAGAAACTTCGACATCACGCACTGGCGCACGGTTTCAACGGTCGAATTGGAGCTGATGCAAAGCCGACGAACGTCGGATTCACAGGCAGCGCGCATGGACGGCGTCACTTCCGGGGGAATTTTGACGTCATCGGAGGCGAAAGCTCTGGTGGCAAACGCCAGCAACGCAATGGTCACGATCATTCGAATGGTCATGGTTCGTCTCACAAATCATTTGGTATTCGTCAGCTTCCATAGGATACCCGCAGCCAAAAGATGGCGGTATGGTGCAGTGCGACAGCGCGGCGCGGGCAAAAGTGTTTTCCCCACACGGTCCTGTGGATAACGCGGGTCTCGACGGCGAGCATGCGCGGTTATGCGCTGGTCGCAGCGGGCGCGCCCTGTCAGGCTTGGCGCTGACGGTCATGTTCGCAGCGTGCGACCAGCCGTGATCAACACGAGGGCGACGCCGTGGCCAAAGAGCAGAGAAGCAACAAAGAAAAGCGCAAGCCGAAGGCCGACAAGAAACCAGCGGCGTCCGCATCGCCCTCGCCGTTTTCGTCCGTGAACGCGACGCAGAAATCAGGCGGCGGCAAGAAAAAGTAGTCCGAGTCCAAGACCGGGCTTGCTCAAGGCGGCGTCGCACATCACGTCGGCGGTCGCTTTGAGCCCATCCTTCGACACGACAACTGGCGCTGGTCATTTCCGCCCCCGCACGAAAATCCTGGCGTCCGCAGCAACGGTTGCCACTAGAAAATCATGCACCGTCCGCACCGGCAGCGCATGCGCGACATGGGCATGCGTCACGATCCAATAGGTCCGCGACACCACGATCTCGGGCAGCACGCGCACCAACGCGCCGCCACGCCCCATCGCGTAATCGTGCAGCAGTCCAATGCCAAGACCGCTTTGGACCGCTTCCATCTGGCCGAGAACACCCGCGCATTGAAACTGCGGCACGCCCGTCAGTCCCAATTCGGCGGTAAAATCCAGCGCTGCCGCAAATAGCAAATCGCCCACATACGAGATCAGCCGGTGTCGCGCCAAATCCGCCTTGACCTTAAGCGGCGGAGCCGTGTCGAGATAGGCCGGGCTCGCATAAAGCGACAGCGTATAGTCGGTGAGCTTGCGCACGCGCAGCTTGCCCTCAACCGGCCGCTCAACCGTGATGGCAATATCGGCTTCCCGCTTCGACAGCGAAAACGAACGCGGCAACGGCACAAGCTGCACCGAAAGCTTGGGGTGCGCGGTCAGCAGCGGCCCGAACTGGCTTGCCAGAAACAGCGTGCCAAACCCATCCGGCGCGCCGATCCGCACCGCGCCCGCGACACTGTCGCTATCCTGCGTCAGCGCGGCCCTGAGATTCAAGAACTCCGCCTCGATCTTGGCCGCATGCTCCAGGAATGCCTGCCCCGCAACTGTCAGTTCGCTCCCCGTCGTCCGCCGGTCGAGCAACCGCACCCCGAGTGACGCCTCCAGCGTATTGATCCGCCGCGTGACGGTCGCCTGATCAAGCTTGAGCTTGCGCGCCGCCGCCAAAAGCTGGCCTTCCCGCGCAACCGCCAAAAACACCCGCGCATGATCCCAGTCGAACTCTGATGTGAATTTCTGCATATCACTTCGAATGCTATCCACATCCCCGCATACCGTCAACGGAGGCTTCACTTTCTTCTCCCGGTACGGGAGAAGGTGCCCCGTGTGGGGCGGATGAGGGACTTGATCTGACCGCGACCTGCGAGATTGCCTCAAGTCCCTCACCTGTCCTTCGGACATCCTCTCCCGTACCGGGAGAGGAAAAGTGCAGAGCCGTCCGGGGACACAAGGGGGCGGGTGTCGCAGTCCCTAACCATACGTCGTCTCCGACACGGTCGTAATGTTCATCCGCGCCAAGTCCTTGACGTTAACCCCGCACCCAACCCCGCGCCGCGAACGCCGATTCCCCGACGAACCATCACAACGCCCGGCGGCGTCCTTAGGCTGACGCGCAGCGCGCACAACCCGGTCCCGTTCGCGGCGCAGCCGTCGCAATTCCGCAAGGCACAACCGCCCCGCTGCCCATTTAATCTTTATACTGATGTTAGAGGGGTTCTTCCGCGACACGAGGGCGTCTCCAAAAAATCAAAAAAGAGGGGTGCGGAGCGTGCGGAACCCGCACGGGTAATCCGATGGTAGAGGAAGCAAGAACGGCACGCTCCGCACAGGATTACATACCAATCCGCTCTTTGCGGATTGGTGTACGCGCGCGGGGTTGGTGGGGCGGCCGCGCGCAAGCAAGAGAGTCCTACCCGCAGCGTTTAACACATCGCGGACCGGAGAATCTCACTCCGGCGGGTACGGCGAGCCGTCACGCCGGAGGCGTGCTCCGCACGACGGATCGTCCGTTGCGTAACGGCACCCCCGGCCTGTAGCCCAGGTCCACTGCAAAAGACGCCTCCAGAACAGCGCCCCCAATGATTTGGGCCGAGGGAAGTGTAGATGTGGGCGGATGGGGCGGGGATAAGTCTGGCGGAGTTTCAATGGCAGTTCAGCCCACTAAGCCGACATTCCACCCGCAACGCGATTGACCCACAACGGCTGTAGTACGCGTGCTCAACACTCACGTTGCAGAAATCACGATCATCACGACCAGCGGCTTGTGAGGTGCAACAGCCGTTTGATTCAAGGTTCTTGCCAGCGAAGGCGGCTTGCCACCCAAGACCCGTTTGGTTCTCATCTTCAAGACGGGCCATCAATAGCGTCCCTGGCTCGCAAACCGGCGCCCTGAAGTTGACACGCCGCGACAGGTGTTGTGATGCTGCTGCGGCCCCGCTATAGAGTTTGAGTGAGATTCCAAGTTTCCGACTTTGCGTCGTCCACGGCGAGATGCTGCAGGACTACTGAACTGGGGAGAGTGAGACTTGGCCAAAGATGATCCGCAACGAGAGTTGCCGAAGCGACGCAAGTGGGGTTGGATTTTTGTCGTTCTGTTTTTCGTGCAAGCGATCGGGCTACTGCTCTTCAGCGGAAACGCCAATCAACGGTCGTTTGATGCGTTGATGGACGCGCGTGCACAAAAGCAGTACGATGCTTCCAGAAACTTGTACGGTGCTGCGGCGAGCTTAAAGCAGCAGGCAGAGTTGGCGTACGCTCTAATCGTACCTGGTTCACTCATTTGCATCATTGGTTCCTTCCTCGGTTTTCGTCGAAGGAAGTAATTCTTACGACCGGGTGGATCAATGCGCCCCCCCCCGAGCGGTGTGTCGCTTGCGGTTTTTCAGGACCAGAGTAGAGTTGTGAGAAATCCGGCAGCTGGGGAGAGGGCGTCGCCCTTACGGTGGTGGCGGATATTAAATTCCAGGTTCAATTTTGATTTTCGTGCCCGAGGCACGTAGTCAGTTGGAAATAAACGACCTCGACTAGTTTTTGGGAACTTGCGACAGCAATCCGTGTAATTTTTAATGGATAAACTGACAATTGCACGCACCCAGTGACGGGGAACAAAGAACGGTTTCGATTGTGCAGCGGCACTTATATAGCGCTGCACTCATTTAAGTGAGGGGATCGTGCGCTGGCTGCTAACGGTTGGAGTTACGGGTGTGGCTGCGGGCCTACTGACCGCAGGATATTTTTCTTGGCCGTATGTGGACGACTTCCTGTCGCCAGTGAAAACGTGCGACGAGCAGCAAGAGACTTTGGTCTTTCGTTCCATTGCTGCCCACGAAGCCCGCGAAGCAAGGGTGGATCTCATGTTCAGATGGTCAAGTGCCGATGATTGGGAAAAAAGCAAATTGGCCTATTGCAAAGTGGCCGCCACTTCCTCACTGACAGCACGAAGCTTTGACCGTGCTATGGACCGTTATTACCGGCAGTGCAATCCGAAGAAGCAGGAGCGGTTGCTGTTGAAGGAGGAGGCCCTGGCCTGGTCGCGTTATCCCTCCTTTAGCTCCGACCACAGCTACGAACTGGAGAAAGATCCTACTTGTAGCCGCTGGCCGTGGTGAAACACGTCGTCACACGGACAATTGCAGCCTCACGGGAGAGTGATCATGAGAGTCAAGATTAATGGGGTGGCAGCCCGCTGCCCTTGGTAGATCGCCCTAAACACCTGCCAATCAACTTACGAACGAGGAACCAAAGTAGACGCTGGCCGCGATGTGCGTCGTCATGAAGGACGAGCGCCGTACTTGCTGGGGGGCGTGGCAGTATGTAATGATTGCAATCGACGATTAATTTTTTGTCAGCTGCGTTGCTGGACAATCGAAGATTCTAGAGGAGTTCTCCGATGCGTTACGCTTTTTTGGGGCTTATTGCGCTCATGGCCTCTGTCGGTGGTCGCATCGAACTGTTGCAGTAGGACGGGACGCCCGTGTCTGAGCAACCCGCGACGGCCATGCTGCTGATTGACAGAAGGAAGAGGCACCGCTTAGGAATTGGGGTTCCTTTCATGATTTTTGGCGGCTGCTGGCTACCGAAGACTGGGATTAATCCTTATCGCCTCGTTAAAATCGGCGTTCGCACGAGCCATGTCGCCTTTGCCGCGCCAGGCTTCGGCCCGTGCCCGATACGCGGAGCCGCTCTTTGGATCGATGCGGATTATCTCTGAGAAGTCGGCAATCGCGCGATCGTAGTCTCGGCGGAAATGATTGGCCACGGCGCGATCGAACAGTACCGGCAGGGACCCAGGCTCGAGACGAAGCGCCTCGCTGTAATCCGCAACCGCGCGGTCGTAATCCTTCCTGGATGCGAACAGCTTTCCCCGCCTGTGCAGCGACATCGGGGTCGGGCGCAGCTTGATGTCCTCGCTGAAATCCGAGATCGCGCGATCAATCTCATTACGCAGCGCGAACAGACTTGCCCGCAGGTAGAAGCTCGAGCCGTAGTGGGGATCAATCGAGATCGCCTGCGTAGCGTCTGCCAGCGCGCTGTCGAGATCGCCACTGTCAGCATAGGCGATAGCCCGATTGCGGTAGCTTTCCGCATCGCGCGGATCGCCCTCCAGCGCCTGAGATAGGTCTGCAATTGCACGGCCATAATCCTTGCGACTTAGATGAGCCCGACCGCGGCTGCGAAGATAGCTGACGTGTCCCGGCCGCAGCCGAAGCGCTTCGGTATAGTCGGCGATGGCCCGCTCGAAATCGCGCCGGTTTGTATGGATCAGCGCCCGACTGAAGTACGCAAATTCCAGATTTGGATCGAGGCGTATCGCCTCGCTTAGATCGGGCAAAGCCCGGTCATACTCCCTTTTGAGAACATAGGCGTCCGCCCGCCTGACCCATGCTGGAACAAACTTCGGATCGAGCCTGATCGCCTCGCTCCAATCGTTGATCGAGCGGTCGTAGTCTTTGATGTAGCTGTACTCGTTGCCGCGGGCAAAGAAGGCCAGCGTGTACCTCGGATCGAGGCGGATCGCCTCGTCGAAATCGGCAATCGCGACTTTGGAATCTCTTTTCGATGAGTACCCTTGTCCGCGATACAGGAAGGCGGGTGCGAAGCCTGGATTGATCCGGATCGATTCGCCGAGATCCGCAATCGCGCGATCATATTCCTTGCGATCGATCTGCACGAGCCCGCGCCCATAGAATGCCAGCGCGTACTTCGGGTTGAGACGGAGCGCCTCGGTGAAATCGGTCAGCGCACGATCGAATTGCCCTGCCCTGCGGAGCGCGTCGCCGCGGCCGCTGTAGGCAATGGCAAGACTTGGGTTGAGCCTGATGGCTGCCGAGAAATCATCGATCGCGCGCGCCTGTTCGCCGCGCTTGTTGTACAGTACTCCCCGATTGTTGAGGGCTAGCGCATCCCGTGGATCGAGTGTGATGGCCTTCTCGAAGTCAGCCAATGCCCTATCAAGCATGCCCCGATCGGAGTACGCCGCGCCGCGGTTGACGTAGGCCAGCGCGCTTTTCGGCTGCAGCTTGATGGCCGCGTCATAATCCTGGACGGCGCGATCATAGTTGCCCTGACGCTGATACACGTCGCCGCGAAGCACGAAAGTCAAGCTGTGGTCGGGCCGCAGCTTGATCGCTTCGCTGTAGTCGGGGATCTGTTGATCGACATTCCCCATTCGGCCGTGCGCGACGGCACGGCCATAGAACACCGGGAACAAGGTCGCGCCCAGGCGAATGGCTTCGTCGAAATCGCGAATGGCCTTCTCCGGCTCGCCAGAATCGAGATGGCTGACGGCGCGCCACACGCGAGCGACCGGATCATTCGCATCCAGCCGGATGGCTGCATCAAAGTCGGCAATTGCTCGCGTATACTCCAGCTTGGAAGCATACATTGCCCCTCGACGAACGATCGAGAATTTGTGCTCCGGATCGATCTTGATCACCTCGCTGAAGTCTGCGATGGCACGATCGTACTGCTCCTGCACCGAATGCAGTTCGCCGCGCGCAAAGAGAGCCCGTACATAGCGAGGATTGATCGCAATACTGCGGTCGTAGTCGGCCATCGCCCTCGCGCGATCGTTGCTATCGGTATAAGCATCAGCGCGGAACTTGAACGCCCTGGCGTTGTTGGGATCGAGCTGAACCGCGCGATCCAAGTCGCTGATCGCGAGAGCGTACTGACCCTTGGCACCATAAGCGTAGCCGCGTTGGACATAGGCCACTGCGGTGTCCGGGCTCAGCCGGATTACTTCACTGAACTCTTTGATCACTAGGTCATCTTGATCGCGCAGCGAGTGGATGAGCCCGCGTGCCATGTAGCCGAGATGGCTCTCGGGCCACGCTCTGATCGCGGTTTCGGCGGCCTCCAATGCAAGACCGTGGTTACCTCGCCGCGCGGCTGAAAAGGCCAGCTCTGCATACTCGTTGCTGACGTCGCGTCGGACAATCGGGTCGATGGCCTCGAATGCAGGCGGTTGCTTGGTCAGGAGCGCGACGTGGATCGCTGCCCGCAGCACAGATAGATCGCTCACGTCAATGGCTTGGGCCTGTTGCAGGGCGGCGCGCGCGGCCGCCGGCTGTCCCGCACGTGCCTCCGCCATCGCGAGAAGAATCCATGCATCAATGTCGAGCGGACTCTTATCGACCGATTCCTGCAGGCGCTTGGCTGCTTGCGCCGGCTGACCGCCGGAAAGAAGGCGTTGTCCGGCCTGCTTTGCAATCTCAGCGGCCGGGTCGATTGCAAACTGTTGGGACGCGAGCGTGAATGTGATCGGCACTGGCCGAACAAATCCATCTGAACCTGCCCTGGTTGCGATTGTCTCGAAGCTGGCGACGACTTCATCTTCGAAAGGATCGAACGAGCGCCGGGTCGTTCGGATTTGCAAGTTGACGCCTCCGCTCATCAAAAAGCCCCGGCCACCGGTACCTTTATACCCGACGGTGAGCCCTGGGTAGGTCGAGGGTGCCAACTCCACGCCGCTGAGCCGCCGGAAAGGCAGACGCCGGAAATCATCGAGTACGGGATAATCAACAGCGGCATCGCGCAGCAGCTTGGCAAAGGTGACGACATCGTTAGCGCCTTGCAGCAGCGCGAGGACCGATGTGGACCTGACCGCATTCGAGGCCACCATTCGTGGAAACGCGCGGGTAAACTCTTCCGCGGTGCGCACCGCACTGGGATGCACCTCGGCAGTGCCAATGCCGGACTCGGTAATGGTTTCCGTCAGCAGCTGAACGCCGGCGTCATAGAGCACCACGCGTCCCGACGATGCGACGCGGACGGTGCTGGGACTGAGTGGTATTGGATGAAACCAGAAACGTGCGCTGAATAGCCCCCGTGCATCCATCTCTTCCTTCAAGATTTCGGCCTGGCTCAGGAAACCGGAGGCGAGAGGTTTTACTAGTCCGAAATTGATCCGCTTCATCTCATAGTCTGCGTCGAGAAGAATACGGGCGATCAGCGAATCCGCAGGAAGGTTGATGATGCGGCTGAATTGTGGGCCTGCGAAATCCCAGGCCGCGTCTATCCGCGATGACGGAGTCAGCTCGACCGGCGGCGGACGCGGGACATCCGGCGCCTGCGCCAATGGCGGCGTGGTTGAAGGCAACCGTCCGCCTTCGGGTGCCGGATCAAGTGAAACGCCCGGCGTCAGGCCCTTCGACCAGACCACGTCCATAAGCACCGTGAGGAGATCGATGTCGAGCCGGCCTTCGCGGGTCACTGCCCGAGTTCCGACCACGAAGACATCCTTGGTCGCCGGATCGAGCACATAGCCGTGCACTCGGCCGATGCCGCCGGGGTAGCGGATGTCATCGGGCAAAGTATTCCAACGCTCCTGCGGCTGCGCGTAAGGTCTTGCTGCCGCGATCAGCCGCTGCAGCGAAATCATCACCGGATTCTCGACCACAGTACGCGGTCCGGTGGCAGTCATTTCGGGGACGCCGGCTATGGCCAAGTTCTTGAAGGTCACGTCGAGCTCGACGCCGCCGACCGTTTTCAGTTCGTCGGCGCGTTCGGCAAGAACACGCTGCACGGTTGGAGAGAGCCGCAGCGTTCCACTGGGCGTCGCGACAAATGGTTGTTTTGCAGCCACGGGCGAAACACGCTCGAGCGTTTTGATCATTGGCCTGATGCTGACCTTGCGGCCGTCGGCGGTAACGATGGTGCCCTGCTTGGCGTCGAAGCTGCGGATATCCTGGCGGCCCCCGGTGATCGTGGGCACGTTGGCCAACGGTGCCTTCGGCTTTGTTACGCTAGGCGTTGCAATTCGGGGTGGCTCCTGTGTTTTGGCTGGCGGTGTCCGGGGTGCCGGCGTTTTGGGTGTCGATGTTTTCGGAGCCGCCTGAGTAGGTGTCGTGGTGGCAGGCGCTTGCGGCGCCGCCAGCGCCGGTGCCATTGGCGTGAGCAGGTTCGGAATCCGGATCTGAATGATCGGCGCGCTGTGCGTGTCAGCTTGCGGCGCCTTGGCCTGCGGTACCTTTGGCTGTGGGGATTTGACTGACGGGGTCGCGGGCGGCTCCACGCCAGCGGCAGGGGCGCGGGCCGAAGACTGCTTTGATTGCCCTTGCGGGCTTTGCTTGGGGTCACCGGATTCGACAGGCCTCGGCGGCGGCAGGAACGCGCCGAGCTGCTGGCAGGTCCAGGCTCCGAAAGTGCTTGGGTCAGGTTTCAATCCCTGGCCCGGGCCGCACGGTCCTTTCGGCAAACCAGCTTCTTGTGGCTTCTTTGACAGGTCGGACCGAGGGCCTAAATATTTGGGCAAACCTGCAAGTGTCCTTCGTAACTCGGCCTTGGTATCAGCCCAGGTCCTGCCCTGGGGCCCGAACAGGAAGGTCGTATCGACGCAGTTTTTCAGGTCGTCGCCGCTCTCCACCGAGCACTTCGACCGCACGTCCGGCTCCTCGCGCAGCAGGATGCGCTCCTTGGCATTGGATACACAGTCGCGCAGCTCGGCATCGGTAAACTGCGGAGCGCCCCAGACTGACAGGCCATCGGAAGAATTCGGCGCGTTGCACTCCGTCCGAGCCAGCGCCTCCAGCGCCATGTCGGCGATGCAGCGCTCCCGCAGATTGTGCCGCGCCTCTGGGTCGCGTTGCTAGTACCAAGCTGCTTCATCACCGCACGCTGCCCGAATGGCGGTCAGCAACTTACCCTCGGGCAGCTTGAGCCGCGGGATGTAGAGCGGCCGATGCTCCACCGGCTCACCACATTCCGTTACATAGGCCGCGGTGTTCTTCTCTAACTCGGTCGTCAGGTGGCAAGTCTCGGGGGTTCCGTTCCAGGCCGCCACTGCCATCTGCGGCGGAGCACAGAAAGCCCCCGCCGCCACGATCACAGCGCAGGCCGCGCGAGCGGCGAAAGCGAATAGGCGGGACGATGGTGATCGCTGCTGCACGCGCTTCCCTCCACTTCTCGTTATCCAGCAACTTCATCTGGTGAACTTCATTAACGCGCAGGCGGTTTAGCGGCCCGCCGTGTCAACGCAGACAGAAGTTCATCAATCCCAGGGTCCTGCCGACCGGCGCCGGAGCGCGCGTACAGCGCCAGTTCTGATCGGCTCGCTATAACCAGCGGCTGGCAAGCCGACGGCGCCTCAACGGTGCCCCCCTTGAACACGCTGCGCAGCGTATAGAACGCGACAAACAGACATCGCTCTCGATCGCTCGCTGGCAGATTGCCGCCCGTCGCCGCGAGAGCGTTACCTACCAGCGTCGCAATCATAGCATCCAGTCGCGCTTCGAAAGCGCGAATGGCGGCCGGTGATCGCTCGAAACAGGGTCGGTCAGTTACGCTCGCAGCCGGATCATTCCAGGTTACATCGATTTCGATCTGCGCGACTAGACGTTGACCCTGCTGGAAGCTCGACAACGCAAGACCGAGCGCCTGCCGTTGGTCCGGTCCTTCCCTGGACGCCAAGGCATTCTTTAAGGCACCTGCGCCGTCACGATGATGGATTTCAAGTCCTAACAGGATGAGCTTTATGCGAGCGTGGTGCTCACCAGCGGCCTCGATCTTGAGAGCCTGCGTCAGCTGGTCGATCCGGCTCCGCAGCATGGCTTCTGCCTGCTGAGCGAGCGCAACCTCATCAAGCGCTCGCCGCGCGGCCATTTCCTGGTCTGCATCTGCCGCGACCAGCCAATCGGGATGTGCATCGAAATCCACGAAGTCTTGCCCGTCCCGCATGATCATCGACGGCGGATCGAAATCCGGGCCCTTCTGGTGTGCTGCTGTCCATGTCTGTTCCAGCGTTGCCAGCAACGCTTTCATGTTGCTCTCGGGCGGCGTCGGCGTGCCTTCGCGATCGACGCGTGCGATTACCTCGAGATAGCGGTAGATTCCAGCAGACTGCAGTGTATTGATTAGACGTGCGCGATCGCCGCTCGATGGTGGCCCGAAGAACTCGCGCTCGAACTGGTCATCGGCAGGAACCGCGGGCAACATGCCGCTCTTAATATAGGCAATCGTTACCTGATGCGTGAAAGCAATGGCCCGCAAAGCGCCATCGGCGGGAGTTCCATCCTTGCGCCCGACCCTCCTAAGCGACGCGCGCGCCATCTGCGGGCGAAATACTTCACTCTCCATCGTCCGGCCAGCCGACTCGTCCTGTTGGACAAAAATGGATTGCGCGAAATGCAGATACTGCGCGATCGCCCGATGTCTGGCATCGGCAGAAGCCGCAGGATCCGATAAAACCTTGTTGACGGCGCTATTCAGCCCGACCAGCGCTGCCCGAACATAATTGCGCTGATACTGAGTTGGCAGGAATGCATAGGACGGCGCGACAAAAGCGTGATGAGCGACGGCTCCGTGCACTTCGTTGCCGGCCGCTGGCGGTTCATTGACCAGATCACAAGGTCCGTAGTCACCGACCCGGCCAAAGGCCGCCGTCGAACGGTTCAAATTCAGACTCCAAGTAGCGGCGGCCACCCGGCGGCTGTCGGAGGCCGACAACGCTCCATTGGCTGCATTGGATTCCATGATCACGACATAGGTGCCGAGACCATGAATTCCGTAGTCAGCGGAAGCGAGATCGGACGAGAAGCTGGCATAGGCCGCCATGATAAGTGCTATGCGAAGGGATTTCGGCATAGTCAGGAGGAGGCTGCGGCCCGAAGAGCGCAGACGCTTCGCATTCCTCTTGATTGTTCTTTTCTTGCTCTCAATGCCGAAAACGCCCACGTCTTCGCTTTCAAGGGTGCTGACTTTATGACTGAATACCTCGCCGGTCCCAATTGTCCAACGGTACGCCGCAATGTGTTGATCGGGACCGAATGGCACATTGTCAGGCAGATCGAGCATCGGTCGCCCCTGCACAGCCTGGGAGGCAAATGGCACTTCGCTGATCTTGGCGATGAGCGCGAGACGTCTGAACATCTACAAACCTATGCCTTCTGTAGAAGCAGCGCTGTGATAATGTTGCGTCTAGTTTCCCATTGGTTACTATTCACGAAGCAGGTCGTTGGATTGTTAAACTGAGGAGCGGCACGAACTGTTAGCGACCTTCGCAGTTGAGGTTGGCCACTTCCAAGAGACGCCCCTCTCCGACGCCTTGTTGTACGGTTCCGAATGCCTTGAAGCGTACCGGTGTTCCAAAATAGGGAGTGAAGCAGGACTTCGGCTTACTCGACCGCCCGCTAATTTCGCTGACCTTGCAAGGCTGTAATTGCTCCACGTCAACGATCCACTGGTCAATGTCTGGGGCATCTTTCAATACACCCACAGTGGTAAGCTGCATCCCAACCAAACAGTGAGCTGTAATAGATGACGTCACACAGCAAAAGGCAAGAAAAAAAGCCGCCACGATTGGTCTTATGATCGTTCCGTACAGCAATTGGAGGATTGTAACTGGTCAGACGAAATAGCTTGCGTGTCGGTGAAGCGTGTCGCCAATACGCGCGGACTAAGTTCCGGGCTCCTGAGTGCCGTCGTGACAATGCGATCACGCACCTCACAGGTGGCAGGATCGCTATGCGAACAGCAGTACGGGCGTTGCTTATCCCGCGCGCCATCAGTTTATTCACGCGCTTTGGCGCATAGTTGACGCCCGTCCTGACGATGTCAGCGTTGAGCATCTTGCCAAAGGCGGCGGCGCTGACCAACGCTTTCAGACGCTCATCAAGGCTATCGTGGACAAGGGGAGCGATTAGCTAGGCGACGCGGCTGGCGAGGCGATTGCGTGCGCGGCAGCAAAGTCGAAAAGTGGGCTCGATCGCGATTTTGCTTCGCGCCTTTACTTCACGCGGGCAGTAAGTGAGGAAGCCGACGCGTTGCGGCCGAGCGCACGAGCGAAGGCCGGTCTCACCTAAAGCAAAGTGATGGTCGAACTCGAGTTGGAGCCACGCCTATCATCGTTACTTTTTGATGCCCAACGTCGGCATCGGCGCGGCCAATATACGGTGCTGCACGGCGAACAGCTTGCGCAATGCCTCGCAGATGATCCTCGATTCGGGTGGGGAGCTGACACGATTACGACCGCCGGTATCGTAGCAGGTTGGGGTCAAAATGCACGATCCGGCGACTGGCAGTCGGCCGACGCGGTAGGATCGAAAGCGGTCGCCAGACACTGAATCCGCCTCCCGCGTGATGCAGTGCAGCGATTTTCGTAATGTTGACCACCGACACGGCCAGCGCGGAAAGCACATGCCATCTGATCATCCGTGTCTGACTTGTGTCGGTAATGGCCCCTCTCGTCGGCGCGGCTACTGCCGATGGCCGGTCCACCCTCAAAGCCGACCATTCGCCAGCCCCCTACCCACATTCCCGCATACCGGTTCCGGCACCGTTGGCGTTGCCGCATAGCCCGTCCGGGGTGCATTAAGCTGCCAAGATGCCCTTTCTAAAGTCACAAAAAGACTGAGGGTTCGGGAGCTGTGCTCCCGAGCGGGCGTGGGCGGCAGCCCACACGCGCAGCGCCCAACAACGCCAAAGGAACCCTCATGACCAAAACCCTGACCCATTTTATCGGCGGCAAGCATGTCGAAGGCACGTCGGGCCGCTTCAGCGACGTTTATTGGCCCATGACCGGCGAAGTCTCCGCCCGCGCGCCGCTCGCCAGCAAGGCCGAACTCGCCGCCGCCGTCGCCAACGCCAAGGCCGCCCAGCCTGCCTGGGCCATGACCAACCCGCAGCGCCGCGCCCGCGTCATGATGAAGTTCGTCGAACTCATCAATCGCGACATGGACAAGCTCGCTGATATCCTGGCCCGCGAACACGGCAAAACCATTCCTGACGCCAAGGGCGACATCCAGCGCGGCCTCGAAGTCGCCGAGTTCGCCTGCGGCATCCCTCACTTGCTCAAGGGCGAATACACCGACGGCGCCGGCCCCGAAATCGACCTCTATTCCATGCGCCAGCCGCTTGGCGTCGTGGCGGGCATCACCCCGTTCAACTTCCCCGCCATGATCCCGCTGTGGAAGCTTTGCCCGGCGATCGCCTGCGGCAACGCCTTCATCCTCAAGCCGTCCGAGCGCGATCCTTCCGTGCCCCTGATGCTCGCTGAACTCATGATGGAAGCAGGCCTCCCCGCCGGTATCCTGAACGTCGTCATCGGCGACAAGGAATCCGTCGACGCGATCCTGGACCACGAAGACATCCAGGCCGTCGGCTTCGTCGGCTCGACCGACATCGCCGCCTACGTGTATGCCCGCGCCGCCGCCAACGGCAAACGCGCGCAGTGCTTCGGCGGCGCGAAAAACCACATGATCATCATGCCGGACGCCGACATGGACCTGGCCTCCAACGCCCTGATCGGCGCAGGCTACGGCTCGGCTGGCGAACGCTGCATGGCGATCTCGGTCGCCGTCCCCGTGGGCGACAAAACCGCCGACGCCCTGCTCGCCAAGCTGATCCCCAAGATCGAAGGCTTGAAGATCGGCCCCTCCACCTCGATGGACGCCGACATGGGCCCGCTCGTCACCAAAGCCCACCTCGAAAAGGTCAAAGGCTACATCGATATCGGCTTGAATGAAGGCGCAAAGCTGCTCGTCGATGGCCGCAGCTTCAAAATGCAGGGCTATGAGAACGGCTTCTACATGGGCGGCTGCCTGTTCGACCACGTCACGCCCGAGATGCGCATCTACAAGGAAGAAATCTTCGGCCCCGTCGTCTCGGTCGTCCGCGCCAAGGACTACGCCGAAGCCCTCCGCCTGCCGTCCGAACACGCCTACGGCAACGGTGTCGCGATCTTTACCCGCGACGGCGACGCCGCCCGCGACTTCGCCTCGAAGGTCAACGTCGGCATGGTCGGCATCAACGTGCCGATCCCCGTGCCGCTCGCCTACCACACCTTCGGCGGCTGGAAAAAGTCGGGCTTCGGCGATTTGAACCAGCACGGCCCCGATAGCGTCCGGTTCTACACCAAGACCAAAACCGTCACCGCCCGCTGGCCGTCGGGCATCAAGGAAGGCGCCGAATACGTCATCCCCACGATGAAGTAACCGCCACCCAAACGTACGCCTGCACCCTGACGCCAAGCCACGGTCCCCGTGGCTTGGCGTTTTGTCATCATTCCTACTGGACAGTCCTCCCCAAACCGTCGATTCATCGCGTCCGCCCTTAACCCCGCAGGACCGCCGTTGACCGACGCCCCCGCCGACCAGACCCAACCGCGCGCGCCATCAAGCCCCCCGCATCGACCGGTGATGTTGGCCGAGGTCCTGCAGACGCTCGCCCCTGCCGACGGCGAAGTCTTCATCGACGGCACGTTCGGCGCAGGCGGCTACACCACAGCGATCCTCGACGCCGCCAACACCCGCGTCATAGCCCTTGACCGCGACCCGCGCGCCATCCGCGCTGCGGCCCCGCTTCTGGCACGCTTCGGCCCCCGCTTGACCCTCGTCGAAGCCCCCTTCAGCACCCTCGATGAGATCGCGCACGAATACGCAGACAGTCTGTCACAATCCCCCGAAGCCCTCGCGCAGGGGGATTGTGACCCGCGCGCGGGGTCGGTGGGGCGGCCGCGCGCCAGCAAAAAGGTCGACGGCGTCGTCCTCGATATCGGCGTCTCCTCCATGCAACTCGACCAGCCCGAGCGCGGCTTCTCGTTCCAAAACGACGGCCCGCTCGACATGCGCATGTCTGCGCACGGCCAAACCGCCGCCGATGTTGTGAACACCTACGACGAGGAACCGCTCGCCAACATCCTCTACGACCTGGGCGAGGAGAAAAAGTCCCGCCACATCGCCAACGCCATCGTCAAGCAACGCGCCACCACGCCCTTTACAACGACCCTCGAACTGGCCCGCCTCGTCTCCCGCGTGCTGGGGGGACGCAAAGACGGCGACCGCCACCCCGCAACCCGCACGTTCCAGGCGCTCCGCATCTACGTCAACGACGAGTTGGGCGAGTTGGAGCGAGCCCTAGACGCTGCCGAACGGATCTTAAAGCCCGACGGTCGCCTCGTCGTCGTGACCTTCCATTCGCTGGAAGATCGCATCGTTAAAAGATTTTTTATCGAGCGTTCGGGCCGTGAATCCCAGGGATCGCGCCATTTACCCCCCACTGCGGAGAAAAATGCGCAGCCAAGTTTCCGAATTGTTAACCAGCGTCCGTTAAGTCCATGTCAACCTGAACTCGACCTTAACCCGCGTGCACGATCCGCACGATTGAGGTCGGGCATCAGAACGACGGCTTGATTAATCTCCTGACGGTGTGCGTTTCGAAAGTCCCAACGAGAGGGCGGTTTGGCGGGTGTCCCGCCAAGTGGGTTGCAGGGCGGCAGCCCTGCCCGCGAAGCGCACGCCACACGGGAGGCCACAGGAGGACGCGTTCATGCACACCCTGACCCTCGCCTCGATCTTCTTCGCCCTGTCGAGCGCATTTCTGCTCTACGGGCTGACCTACGACACCCGCCTCGTCGAACAGCGCGTTCACGCAGCCGAACGCTTAGCCGACCGTGCCCGCAGCGACATCGCAATCCTGCGCGCAGAGCGCGCCCACTTGGCCCGTCCCGAGCGCATCGAGCCGATCGCCCGCGCCTTGGGTCTGCGCCCCACCCAATCCGATCAGGTCATGAATACGCGCATGGCCGGCGCCGATAGCGACCGCTGATCCGCCATGCTGATCCTTGCCCCCCCGCCGCCAGCGGATGAGACCGTGACGAGCCATGCCCGCGCGCAGCTTGACCGGTTCGCCAAAACCAAAATCGAGCCATTGCCCGAGCCATCGGCCACCTTCCAGTTGCGCGTCGCTGGCATCGGCCTCGCATGCCTGTTCCTCGCGGTCGCAGGCCAACTGACCCGTCTCGCCGTCAAGGCTGATGGCATGGTCCAGGTGTCCGCAGCCGTCGTCGATCCCGTTGCCCGCAGCTATTCGCGCCCCGACATTGTTGACGCCAACGGCCGCTTGCTTGCCACCGACGTCGAGGTTCATTCGCTGTACGCCGACCCCTCGCGCATCGCCGACCGCGATGAGGCCATCGAAAAGCTCAGCGCCGTCCTGCCCGATCTCGACGAGGCCGAGTTGCGCAAGGCGCTGTCGGATCGTAATCGGCATTTCGCCTGGGTCCGCCGTGGCCTGACGCCGAAGATGGCGCAAGCCGTCCACGATCTGGGCCTTCCCGGCTTCGCCTTCCGCCGCGAACTGCGCCGCGCCTATCCGCTGGGCGCGCTGGCCGGTCACCTGCTGGGCCGCGTTGACCCCGACAACAAGGGCGTTGCCGGCATCGAGCGCTACATCGACGACCATGTCGGCATCGACGGCGTGCTGACGAGCCGCCCGACCGAACGTCCGCCCGTCCGGCTGTCGATCGAGATTGGCGCGCAGGCAGGCCTTGAAGCCGAGTTGGCCGAGGCCATGACGCGCTATAAGGCAGCAGGTGCCGCCGCCGTGATCATGGACGCGACCACCGGCGAGATCGCCGCCAGCGCCTCCTTCCCGCGAACCGAGCCCGCCCGCATCGCCGACGCGACCGACATCGTAAAAAAAGACCGGTTGCAGTCCGGCACCTATGAACTCGGCTCGATCTTCAAAATGATGACCGTGGCCGCAGCCCTCGACAGTGGCAGCGTCACGCCCGAGACCATGCTGGACGTCCGCGTTCCGCTTCAGGCGGGGCGATACGTGATCAAAGATCAGCACAGCGCCGGTCGCCCGCTGTCCGTCACCGAAATCTTCCTCCATTCCTCCAACGTCGGCTCGGGCATGTTGGCGCTGGACGGCGGCGCGACGGCCCAACAAGCCTTTCTGCGCCGCGCAGGCCTCCTGACCCCCATCGCAACCCAGGCAGGCCCGGTCACGCCACCCGTCACACCCGCCCGCTGGGACCGCACCGAAACCATCACGATCTCGTATGGTCACGGCATCGCGGTCGCACCCTTACAGTTTGCAGCCGCCGCCAGCGCTCTGATCAACGGCGGTCAATCGGTCGCGCCGAGCTATATCAAGCGCCGGCCCACCGATCCAGCACCCGCGCCAACCCAGGTGGTCTCGGCCCAAACCAGTGCGGCCATGCGCACCATCATGCGCCGCAACGTCACCGACGCCCACGGCACCGGCAAGCGCGCCGACGTGCCCGGCTACGAGGTCGGCGGCAAAACCGGCACCGCCGATATCGCTGGCCCGCGCGGCTATCGCCAAGGCGGCGTCATCTCCTCGTTCCTGGCCGCTTTCCCCATGAGCCAGCCCCGCTACGTCATGCTCGTCTTGCTGTTTGAACCCCAGGCCACCGCCGAAACCGGCGGCAAACGGCTCGCTGGCCTCACCGCCGCCCCCGTCGCCAGCCGCATCATCACCCGCCTCGGCCCCTTGTTGGAGCGGTAAAAGGCGTAAGCCGCGCCCCCGCCGTCCACTGTCATCCCGGACAACCCCGGACCCTTGATCCGGGGGCCGATCCGGGACCCAGCACCTGAGCGCCGCTGGCACCATTTTCGTCACCGCATGCGAACGCTTCCCAACACCAACACCAACGCCATCTCAGCGAAGACTGGGGTCCGCTCAACCATCACGATGGCTCCCCCCGTGCGAACCGCCGGGACCGACTTGATAGAGGTTCCGCCTCATGATCCAGCGCTGAAGGAGTTGTCGACGGCTGCGATGGCGTGTAACCCATCTCATGGCGTGCGGCTCCCGAGGGACGATGGATGGCGATACCGATCACTCAGAATCCCGTGACCCAGGTCGCACCCCGTCGCAAAATCGCGCTCGCCCTTCAAGTTTGGGCGGCAGCGATCCTGCTCGTCGTCCTATCCGCCGGGCTCATCGACACGCCAGCTCACGCCCAAAGATGTCGCCCCGGTTACGGATGGTGCGCCACGGGTGGATGCGCGCCACTTGGCTCGGTGTGCTGCCGCGGGGGCGGCTACTGCCGGTCCGGGCAAATCTGCATAAAGAACGGTACAGCCTGTCTCAACCGCGGCAGCGACCGGGTCTGTGGGAACGGCGCGTATTGTAACGCGGGAAGCCATTGCGGGCGGAATGGTCGCTGTTACTCCAACCGCCCGGCAGCGGCACCCGTTGCTAAGCTGCTTCCGCTGGACGCTACCCCTCCAGTCGCCGCTCCTGTGGCTCCTCTGGTCACACCTCCCCAGCCCCAAGTCCTGCCCCAGGTACGTACGACCCAGGTGCTAGCGACCATTGCGGGTCTCTATTCCGTCGTCGGCACAACCGTGAATGGCCAGCAATACTCCGGACAAGTCACCATCCGGGGCGGCGGCGACAATGTCAGAGTGGAATGGCGCCTGAAGAACGGGACGAACTACGCGGGCCAAGGCAGCATGAAGGGCGACATCGTGACGATCGACTGGGGTGACGCACATCCAGTCATCTATCGCCTTGAGCGCGAAACCGGCGTCTTGCGCGGCACATGGGCCAACGGCCGCGCAACCGACGTTCTAACCCCGCAACGGTAATACTTAATAGCCCAGAGCGCCCCCACCGCCCTACCCTTCACGGTCGCAAGGCCGTAGGTCGCACAGCCCCCCACGGCCGCAGGCCGTAGGGCGCACAGTTGCGCCCCGCGCGTCGTCGCGCGCCCCGCCGGAGCGGCCCGAGCGCAGCGAGGATCAGCCGCGCGAGGCAAAAAATTGACGCCGCGCCCCCGGACCCATATTAACCTTTTGACATCATCGGCACGACGGCGATTCGCTCGCGCCGTGAATGCCTCCCCGCACCCACCAAAGCAGCACGCATCATGGCAACGGTTCTGACCCAACTCTTGGACGCCGATGTCGTCAGTTCGTCTGACCCCTCGCAAGTCACCGTAACCGGCATCACCGCCGACAGCCGAAAGGTGCTCCCCGGCTTCCTGTTCGCAGCCCTCCCCGGCACCAAGGCCGATGGCGCGCGCTTCGTTGCTGACGCCATCACCGCCGGTGCTGCAGCGATCCTCCTTGGCGACACCGCCCATCTCCCCGTCGGGGGCAACATCCCTATCATCCGCGTCCCTGAACCGCGCCTCGCCCTCGCCCGCATAGCCGCCCGCTTCTACGGTCCCGGCCCGGAAACGATCGTCGCCGTCACCGGCACCAGCGGCAAAACCTCTGTCGCCGAATTCACCCGCCAGATTTTCGCAACCCTCGGCCACCAAGCCGCGTCGCTGGGCACCATCGGCGTCGTCAAACCCGACGGTGCCGTCTATGGCTCGCTGACCACGCCCGACCCCGTCACGCTGGCCAAAGCCCTGGCCGACCTGCGCGCGCAAGGCATCACCCACCTCGCCCTGGAAGCTTCCTCCCACGGCCTCGACCAATACCGCCTTGACGGCGTAACGCTCAAAGCTGGCGCATTCACCAACCTTGGCCGCGACCACATGGACTACCACCCGACCGTCGAACACTACTTTGACGCCAAGCTCCGACTGTTCACACACCTGCTCCCCAATGGCGCCTGCGCCGTCATCAACGCCGACGATCCCTGGGCCCCGAAGGTCGAAACCGCCGCCCGCGCCCACAACGTGCCCATACTGTCCGTGGGTGCTGCAGGCCAGACCCTCACCCTGGGCAAAGTCACCCCGCAAGGCTTTGGCCAGCAACTCGAAATCAGCCACAACGGCCACACCTACACTGTGAACCTGCCGCTCGTCGGCACCTATCAGGCCTCCAACGCCCTTGTTGCCGCAGGCCTCGCCATCGCAACGGGCGCACAGGCCACCGCCGTGATCGCAGCCCTGACCAAACTCCATGGCGTTAAAGGCCGCCTCGAAATCATTGGCCGCGCCAAGGGCGGCCTTGGCGTTGTCGACTACGCTCATAAGCCTGAAGCGCTCGATGCAGCGCTCACCGCGCTGCGCCCGTTCGCGCCGGGCAAACTCATCTGCGTCTTCGGCTGCGGCGGCGACCGCGACCGAGGCAAACGCCCCATCATGGGTGCGATCAGTGCTGCCAAGGCCGATATCACCATCGTCACCGACGACAATCCCCGCACGGAGGACGCAGCCGCGATCCGCGCCGAAGTCCTTAGCGGCGCAACGGGCGCACAAGAAATCGGCGACCGCGCGGAGGCCATCAGAGCAGCGGTTGCCATGATGGGTCCCGGCGACGTGGTGCTCGTCGCGGGCAAAGGCCACGAGACGGGTCAGATTGTCGGTACCACGGTGCTCCCCTTCTCCGACCACGACATGCTCGCCGCTGCGATGACGAAAGCGGAGATCGCACAATGACCCAGCCGCTCTGGACCTTTAAAAATCTCATCGAAGCCACAAACGCTTCACTTTCCTCTCCCGGGACGGGAGAGGATGCCCGAAGGGCAGGTGAGGGACTCGCCGGGATCGCGACCGTCAACTGCGAAGCGGCCATCACCGGCGTCTCCATCGACACCCGCACCATTGAACCCGGCAATCTGTTCGTCGCCCTGAAAGACATCCGCGACGGCCACGAATTCGTGCCAACCGCCTTCAAAAACGGTGCCGCCGCAGCCCTCGTCTCGAACGATTACCAGCGCCAACCCGGCGACGGCCCCCTCCTCCACGTCCCCGATGTCCTCAAAGCCCTGGAAGCCTTGGGGCTTGCCGCCCGCGCTCGCCTGTCGCCGCAGGCCCGCGTCATCGCCGTCACCGGCAGCGTCGGTAAAACCACCACAAAGGAAATGCTGCGCGCCTGTCTGACGCCCATTGGCAAAACCCACGCCGCCGACAAATCCTTCAACAACCACTGGGGCGTCCCGCTGACGCTCGCCCGCATGCCCGCAGACACTCAATACGGCGTGTTTGAAATCGGCATGAACCACGCAGGCGAAATCACCCCGCTGACCCAGATGGTCCGCCCCCACGTCGCCATCGTCACGACGGTCGAAGCCGTCCACCTCGAACACTTCGGCTCGGTCGCGGAAATCGCCAAGGCGAAAGCCGAAATCTTCGCTGGCCTCGCACCCGGCGGCACGGCGATCATCCCGCGCGATAATCCCCATTATGGTCTCCTGGCCGCCCGCGCCAAGCAATCCGGCGTCCGCGCCGTGTCCTTCGGCATCGACCCCGCGTCTGATGTGCGCCTGACCGGCACTCTCAACCGCGCCGCCGTTTCCTACAGCACCGCGACCATGAAGGGCCTTCAGTTTTCGTTCGAAAGCGGCTTGATCGGCCGTCACATGACCCACAACGCGCTGGCGGTCGCAGCCAGCCTCGACGTCGTTGGCATATTCCCTGCCAGCGCCATGGCCCCGCTGGCTCGCATGGGTGCCCCCCAAGGCCGCGGCTCGCGCACCATTCTCCCCATCGACGGCCAATCCGCCCTGCTGATCGACGAAAGCTACAACGCCAACCCTGCGTCCATGCGCGCAGCCCTCGCTGCCATGGCGCAAGGCCAAACCGCCGGTCAGCCGTCACGGCTCATCGCCGTCCTCGGCGATATGCTCGAACTCGGCCCCGACAGTGCCGCCCTCCACGCGGGCCTCGCGGACTCAATCGAAGCGAACGCGATCGATCTCGTGTTCGTCTGCGGCCCGCACATGAAACATTTGTATGATGCCCTTCCCGCACACAAACGTGCCAAATGGGCACCAGCATCAAGCGAACTGACGGCGGATGTGCTGGCCTGCGTCAAAGGCGGCGACGTCGTGATGATCAAGGGGTCGAACGGCTCGCGCATGGCCCCGCTCGTCGCGGCCCTCGTCGCGCGCCACATTACGCCACAATCCAATGGATAGAACGCGCGAGAGCGGGGCAACTTTCGCGCGTCGAGGGAAACGGGGAACTTATGCTGTATGAATTAATCCAGTTCAGCGACCAGATCAGCGCGCTGAACGTCTTCAAATATCAAACCTTCCGCACCGGCGGCGCGATCTTTACATCGCTCCTGTTCGTCATGCTGTTTGGTCCCGGCATCATCGACCTGCTGCGCATCAAGCAGGGCAAGGGCCAGCCGATCCGCGAGGACGGCCCCAAAACCCACTTGGCCAAACGCGGCACCCCAACCATGGGCGGCCTCATGATCCTGGCCGGCATCGCGGTCGGCACGCTGTTTTGGGCCAACCTCAAAAACCCCTACGTCTGGATCGTGTTTGGCGTGACGATGGCTTATGGCGCGATCGGCTTTTACGACGACTACCTCAAGGTCACCAAGCGCACGACGTCGGGCTTTGGCGGGCGGTTCCGCCTGCTGCTTGAAGTGATCGTCGCAGCCATCGCCACCTACGCCATCATGTCACTCAGCAAAACCAACCTCGCTGACGTGCTGACCGTCCCGTTCTTCAAAAACGTCTTTTTCCACCTTGGCATTTTCTTCGTGATCTTCGGCGCGCTGGTCATCACGGGTGCGGGCAACGCGGTCAACTTCACCGACGGTCTCGACGGGTTGGCCATCGTCCCCGTCATGATCGCCGCCGCCTCGTTCGCCCTCATCGCCTATCTGATCGGTAACGCCAAATTCGCCACCTACCTGCAGCTCCACCACGTCCCAGGCACAGGTGAGCTGGCGATCATATGTGGCGCGATGATCGGGGCTGGCCTCGGCTTCCTCTGGTTCAACGCGCCTCCTGCCATGATCTTCATGGGCGACACGGGGTCCTTGGCGCTCGGCGGTCTGCTCGGCACGGTCGCCGTCGCCGTCAAGCACGAGATCGTACTCGCCATTATCGGCGGCCTGTTCGTGCTGGAGACCATGTCGGTGATCATCCAGGTGATCTCGTTTAAAACGACGGGCAAGCGTGTCTTCCGAATGGCCCCGCTCCACCATCATTTCGAGCAGAAAGGCTGGTCCGAACCCACCGTCGTCGTCCGCTTCTGGATAATCTCCGTGATCCTCGCCCTGATCGGCCTTGCTTCGCTCAAACTGCGCTGACCACTTCCCCCTCTCCCCGCCCCTTCGCGGGGAGAGGGTCGGGGTGAGGGGCGGCGGCTTGGTGAGGGGCGGCACCAAACGCCCCGAATCTGCTAAGTTAAGCAATGACCCCGCCTTACTTCTCCCGGTACGGGAGAAGGTGCCCCGGTAGGGGCGGATGAGGGACTTGATCGAACAGCGGGCGTTATCGTTGTATCAAGTCCCTCACCTGCCCTTCGGACATCCTCTCCCGTACCGGGAGAGGAAAGCAGGTAGCGCTAAACCACAAGGCTCGACACATGATCCCCGTCACGACCTTCGCAGGCAAAACCGTTGCGGTGTTCGGTCTCGGCGGGTCCGGCATCGCCACCGCCCGCGCCCTCATCGCCGGTGGCGCAACGGTCGCCGCCTGGGACGATGGCGAAGCGAGCCGCGACGCCGCCACCAAAGCGGGCATCCCCCTCGTCGACCTTGACGCCGCTGACTGGTCCACCTTCGCAGCCCTCGTCCTTGCCCCCGGCGTACCACTCACCCATCCCGTGCCGCACTGGACAGTCCCCAAAGCCATCGCCGCCCAGATCGAAATCATCGGCGACATCGAGCTGTTCTGCCGCGAGCGCAATAAGCTTAGCGGCAGCGTAAGCGCAGAAGACGCTCACGCGCCCAACGCGCCGTTCATCGCCATCACCGGCACCAACGGCAAATCGACGACCACCTCACTCATCGCCCACATCCTCCGCGAAGCCGGCATGGACGTCCAGATGGGCGGCAACATCGGCGTCCCGATCCTCGCCCTGGAACCTCCTGCTCTCGACCGCTTCCACGTCATCGAAATGAGCTCGTTCCAGATCGACCTGACCCCCAGCCTCAACCCCACCGTCGGCGTCCTCCTCAACATCACCCCCGACCACCTCGACCGCCACGGCACCCTCGAAAACTACGCCGCCGTTAAGGAGCGGCTGGTGGTGGCTTCACAATGTGCACTGGTCGGCATCGACGACGATTACTGCGTCGATATTGGACGGAAAATCGCAGACGCGATCGAGCCCGACACGTACCCAATTTCCGCTCGTGAGGGCCTAGATTGGGGCTATTTCGCTTGTGGCGATCAAATTGTCTCGAAGGGCTATAATCAGTCGGCCTCCGAAGCGGAGATACTCGGTAGCACCGCTGGGGTAGCGACACTGCGAGGGCGTCACAACCTCCAAAACGCAGTCGCCGCGTGTGCCGCTTGCTGGCACTTGGGTGTTCCGGCTGAAAAAATCGCAACCGCGCTGCGCACCTACCCCGGCCTCGCCCACCGGATGGAAGAAATCGGCCGCATCGGCCCCATCCTGCTCATCAACGACAGCAAGGCGACCAACGCCGACTCAACCGAAAAAGCCCTGCTCTCCTTCCCTCAGGACGTCTACTGGATCTTGGGCGGCAAACCCAAAGACGGCGGCATCGAAAGCCTCGTCCCCCTCTTCCCCCATGTCGCCAAAGCCTACCTGATCGGCGCCGCCACCGAAGAGTTCGCCGCGACGCTGGAAGGCCACGTCCCCTACGCCCGCTGCGGCGTCCTCGAAATCGCCGTCGCAAAAGCCATCGCCGACGCCACCCGCGACGCCGGCCTTCCCTCTCCCCGTCCTTTACGGGGAGAGGGTCAGGGTGAGGGGCGGCCACGTGTCGAGGGTGAGGGGCGGCAGCAATCTCCCGTTTCCGATGCGGCACGCCAACCCATCGTCCTTCTCTCCCCTGCCTGCGCCAGCTACGACCAGTACAAATCCTTCGAGCATCGCGGCGACGCCTTCCGCGCCCTCGTCACCGCCCTCCCAGGCTTCACCCCTCGGAGCAAGGCATGACGCTGCCTTCTCCCACCATTGTCATCCCGGGCAACCCCGGACCCTTGATCCGGGGGGCGACCCGGGACCCAGCACAAGAGCGCCGCAGGCTCGATCTTCGCTTGCAGCCCCTGGGTCCCGGCTCTCCGCTGCGCTGCGGCCGGGATGACAGTCGCGCTTTACCGTTCCCCCCACAAACGTCATCCCGGCGAAGGCCGGGACCCAATCAACTCTCAATTGGATGCCAACCCATCCCCCACTCCATGGCCGGGCTTGACCCGGCCATCCAGGAGGCTGGGCTCAAAGCCCTCCCTTTGTGGCCCTGGATGGCCGCCTCGGAGGGCGGCCATGGAGTGAAAGGTAGCAGCCCGGTTCACGGGCCCACCCCATGAGCTTCTCCCGCGCTGACCGCTCCCGGCTTGCCGAATGGTGGTTCACCGTCGACCGCCAGCTGCTCGTCCTCATCGCGACCCTGATCGGCATCGGCCTTCTACTGTCGATCGCTGCCAGCCCCTCGATTGCCATGAAGCGCGGCTTCCCAACCTACCACTTCGTCATCCGCCAGTTCGTGTTTGCAGGCTTGGGCACAGCCGTCATGATCGCCGTCTCGTTCCTGTCGCCCGGAAACATCCGCCGCCTCTCGCTCGCCACCTTCGCGGCAAACCTCATCGGCCTCATCGCTGTCCTCATCATCGGCACCGAAATCAACGGTGCCCGCCGCTGGCTGCCCATCCTCGGCCAAACCATCCAGCCCTCCGAGTTCATGAAACCGGCTTTCATCGTCGTCGTCGCATGGCTGTTCGCCCAGACCAAGCACCGGCCCGATATGCCAGCGCTCGCCGCGTCGTGCACCTTGTTCGTCCTCGTCGCAGGCCTCATCGTGGCGGAACCCGATGTCGGCCAAACCCTGCTCATCGCCGTCGTCTGGGGCGCACTTTACCTTCTGTCGGCCCAACCCTGGCAAGGTGCCGTGGCCCTGATCGGCCTTGGTGCAGGCGGCGGCGGTGCGGCCTACGCCATCTTCCCACACGTTCAAGCCCGCGTTGACCGTTACATGGCTGGCACGTCCGGCGACCATTCCCAAGTCGATCGCGCAATGCAGGCGTTCCTCGAAGGCGGCCTGTTTGGACGCGGCCCGGGCGAAGGCACCATCAAGATTGTGTTGCCCGACGCCCACACCGACTTCATCTTCGCCGTGGTCGCCGAGGAATACGGCATCATCGCCTGCCTGTTCCTGCTCGCCCTGTTCGGTGCGATCGCAGCCAAAGCGATCTTTCGCGCCGCCGATGAAGCCGACAACGGTAACCGCTTGGCGATCTTCGGCCTTGCCCTGATTTTCGCCATCCAGGCGCTGATCAACATGGGCGTGAACGCGGGCCTGCTCCCCGCCAAGGGCATGACGTTACCGTTCATATCCGCAGGCGGATCGTCTACGATTGCTGTTTCCCTAAATCTGGGAATGCTGTTAGCGCTGACGCGGAAAAGAACCGCATACGAAAACCTCAAAAAGCCGCGCTTGGTCGCGACACGTCCGCTAAAGTCGAGCCCGAAGCGCTGAATTGAGCCCCAGCTGGAGAAGTGATCACGATGATTCGCGAGGGGAGTGTCATGCTGGCGGCCGGTGGAACGGGAGGTCACCTGTTCCCAGCCTACGCGCTCGCCGAAGCGCTGGGCCGTCGCGGCGTCGTTGTCGACCTCGTCACCGATACGCGCGGCGACCGCTACGGCACTGGCTTCCCCGCCCGCAAGGTCTATCAGGTCCCCTCGGGCACTGGCGGCAGCGCCATCAAGGCAGCCTTCGCCGCCGTGCAGTTGAGCCGTGGCGTCGCCGCAGCCCATAAGCTCTTGGGCGAAGTCCGCCCGCGCGCCGTGCTGGGCTTTGGCGGCTACCCGACCTTCCCGCCCCTCCTCGCCGCCAAATTTCGCGGCATCCCCTGCGGCGTCCACGAACAAAACGCCATCCTCGGCCGCGCCAACAAAATGCTGGCCAGCCGCGTCGATGCCATCGCGACCTCGTTTGAACACACCCGCCTGATCGACGGCCCGCTGATCGCGAAAGCCCACCACACCGGCAACCCTGTCCGCCAGATTGTGATCGAAGCCGCCGCCCGCCACTACTGGCGACCTGAGCCAAGCCAGCCGTTTAATCTGCTGGTGTTCGGTGGCAGTCAGGGCGCGCGCTTCTTCTCCGAATGTGTGCCGCCCGCGCTCGCGCTGCTGCCCGAACACGTCCGCAACCGCCTCTACGTAACCCAGCAAGCGCGCGAAGAAGACCTCGCAAGTGTCCGCGCGGCTTATGCGGCAAGCGGCATTACAGCCGACGTCGCAAGCTTCTTCAAGGACTTGCCACACCGCATGTCCGCAAGCCACCTCGTCATCGGTCGCGCCGGGGCATCCACAGTCGCCGAGTTGACAGTGATTGGCCGTCCGTCGATCCTGGTGCCATTGCCGCATTCCCTCGACAACGATCAACTGCATAATGCAGCCCGACTTGCCGAATCAGGCGGCGCTTGGTGTATCGAACAGAAGGATCTGACGCCGCGGCGTCTGGCCGACGACCTCGAGATGCTCATGGCGCGTCCTGGAATGCTGGCGACGGCAGCGACCGCTGCGAAGCGTGAGGGCCGCCCCGACGCTGTTGAACGCTTGGCCGATCTCGTCGAAAGCCTGATGGCAAAGGCGAAGTCTTGAGCGCACAGTCGCAGGGCTAAGCCAGTCAGGGCAGTGTTGAGACAAATTTTGCGGGCGCCTTGAGCGCCTGAGCGACGAACCGGGAGACGAACGACACATGCAGATGCCACGCGACGTCGGCACGTTCCACATCATCGGCATTGGCGGCATCGGCATGAGTGCCATCGCCGAAATTCTGCTCGCCAAAGGCTATTCGGTCCAGGGCAGCGACCAGAAGGAATCGGCCAACGTCAAGCGATTGCGCACCAAGGGCATCCGCGTTTTCATCGGCCACGACGCCATCAACCTGATCGGCGCAAAAACCGTCGTCATCTCGACCGCCGTCAAAAAGGGCAACCCCGAACTGGATGCAGCCCGCGCCAAGGGCCTCCAGATCGTCCGCCGCGCCGAAATCCTCGCCGAGCTGATGCGCCTGTATCAGACCATCTCGATCACCGGCACCCACGGCAAAACGACCACCACCTCCCTGATCTCCCACATCTACGCGCAGGCCGGTCTCGACCCTACCGTCATCACCGGCGGGATCATCAATGATTGGGGCTCCAACGCGCGGCTCGGCCAAGGCCCGTGGATGATCGTCGAAGCCGACGAATCGGACGGCACCTTCACCCGCCTGCCGACCCAGATCGGCATCGTCACCAACATCGACCCCGAGCACCTCGACCACTTCAAAACCGTCGAGAACATGCACCGCGAGTTCGAGGGCTTTTACAAGAACATCCCCTTTTACGGCCTCACCGTCACCTGCACCGACCACCCCGTCGTGGCCGACATGATCGAGCGGCTGGGCCTGCGTGGTGATGGCCGCCGCCTGCTGACCTACGGCACGACAGCACATTGCGACCTGATCCTCAAAGGCATCAGCTTCGACAAGGGCCAGATGCTGTTTGACGCCGACCTGGGCCCCCGCGTCACCGGCGGCGCACGCCAGCTGCGCGCTTGGAGCCTGCCGCTGCCCGGCCACCACAACGCCTTGAACGCGCTGGCCGCCATCGCCGTTGCCGCCGAAGCCGGCATTCCCGACGACGTGATCCGCGCAAGCCTTGCCGCCTTCTCCGGCGTCAAGCGCCGCTATCAGGTCTCGGGCTCCTGGAACGGCATGACGATTTACGACGACTACGGCCACCACCCCGCCGAGATCGCAGCCGTTCTCGCAGCCGCGCGCGGCGGTGCCCGTGGCCGCATCATCGCGATCGTCGAACCCCACCGCTACACCCGCGTCCGCGACCTGTTTGGCGACTTCTGCGCCTGCTTCAAGGACGCCGACAGCGTCATCGTGGCACCGATGTATTCCGCCGGTGAAACGCCCATCGACGGCATCAACCAGCATACCCTGGCGCGCGGAATCGCGGCCACCGGCAAGCCCGTCGTCGCCGTCGACAACGCCCACGAGATCGTGCCGCTCCTGCGCCGCCATGGCCGCCCGGGCGATAGCGTGATCTTCCTCGGCGCTGGCAACTCCACCGACTGGGCCCACGCCCTGTCCGACTGGCTCAGCGCCGAAGCCGCCGAGTGAACGGGGTAGAAGCCTAAGCGCTAGGCTTCACTTTCTTCTCCCGGGACGGGAGAAGGTGCCCCGCAGGGGCGGATGAGGGGCTTCGCTGTGGCTCAAGCATCAGAGTTTGCTTCAAGTCCCTCACCTGTCCTTCGGACATCCTCTCCCGTCCCGAGAGAGGAACCAGCAGCGAGCAACCCCACGAAGCTCGTCCAACCTCACGAACAGCGAGCCAACCGTGACCATCACTGCCCCCGCCTTCGACGACATCACCCCCGCCCTGCGCGCCGCGATGCCCGACCTGCGTGGCCGCCTGACGCCCAATGCCCTGATGGCCGACATCACCTGGTTCCGCGTCGGCGGCCCAGCCCAGGTCCTGTTTGCACCCGCAGACGAGGCCGACCTCGCCTATTTCCTGCAACACCGGCCCAAAGACTTACCCATCTTCGTCGTCGGCCTCGGCTCAAACCTCCTGGTCCGCGACGGCGGCTTCAAAGGCATCATCATCCGCCTCGGACGCGGCTTCGGCGACGTCGAAATCCTCGACAATCACCGCCTCACCGCCGGCACCGTCGTCCCCGACGTCAAGGTCGCCCGCGCGGCAGCAGCCGCCGGCATCGCAGGCCTTGCCTTTTATCGCGGCATCCCAGGCTCCATCGGCGGTGCGCTGCGCATGAACGCTGGCGCACACGGCACCGAAACGACCAACGTCCTCGTGTCCGCCCGCGCCGTCGATCGCGACGGCAATATCCACGTGCTCTCCCATGCGGACATGGGCTTCACCTACCGCCACTGCGGCATCCCCGATGACTGGATTTTCACCCAAGCAACCTTCCAAGGAACCCCCGGCGACCCCGCCGAGATCGAAAAGCAGATGGACGAAGTCGCCGATTACCGCGAGAAAAACCAGCCCGTCCGCGAAAAAACCGGCGGCAGCACCTTCAAAAACCCGCCCGGCCATAGCGCCTGGAAACTCATCGACGCAGCCGGTTGCCGCAGCCTCCGCGTCGGTGGCGCGCAAGTCAGCGACATGCACTGCAACTTCCTGATCAACACCGGCTCAGCGACCGCCGAAGACATCGAACGCTTAGGCGAAACCGTCCGCGCCCGCGTCGCAGCCCACTCCGGCGTCCCCCTCCACTGGGAAATCATCCGCCTCGGCGAACCCCTCCCCGGCCACAAAACCGGCGAAGTGTTGGCAATATAACGCGGTTCGAATTTACAAAAGGAGCGAGCAATGGCGGACATCTTCATCAGCTATTCGCAGAAGCAAATGGCCTTGACCCAGACACTTGCTTCCGAGTTGGCGAAGGCGGGTTATTCTGTATGGTGGGACAAGGAGCTTTCTGCCGGAGAGCGTTTTAATGAAGCGATTCGCGAGAGGCTTGACGAGGCCAAGGCCGTCATCATCATCTGGACGCCAGAGTCGGTGAAATCGAAATACGTCCTAATGGAAGCTGGTATCGCATATGGTTGGCAGAAGAAGCTTGTGACGGTGCATTCTTCGGAATTCCAGAAATCTGATATTCCGCGGCCCTTTTCCGAATTAAACGCTGTTCTAGTCTCTGATGTGGCTAAGGTGCTTGATAGCTTGCGAGAACACGGTCTTGCTCCTCCGTCTGAAGAAAATCGGGCACTTATGAGGCTCGATGAAGTCGAGCCTGGGTTGCGTGCGAAATTCCCGGCTTGGCAAGAGAAGGGAAATTCACAGGGCTTGTTCGTCGAGGTTAGTAAGTCGGGTAACTTGGCGATAAGAAGCCATGTCGGATCGACACCGGTAAATTTCGGAACAGTTTACTCCGATGCCACTGTTTATTTTGGAGATTTTTGCAAAACAAACCTTGCTTTGAGAAATCAGGATATCGTGAAGGATTATTTGTACAGCTTAAGTGGAATGCTCCCTGGTTCAGTCGTGCTGGAAAACGATAAAAACATTACAGACCTCAAGCAGGGAAGCGGCTCGCCGAAACTGTTGAGCTTATTGGAACGTGGCGACGAGTGGCTTAAATTAATTTGCAAAACTCGAAATCGGCTTTCGGAAAAAGTTCGTTCAAGCATTGCCTGAAGCACAGCCCCAAGCGCCGGTGCTATCCTCCCCCAAAAAGGAGCCCCTTAATGCCCCACGTATCCAAGCCTCTCGAAGCAGCGCTCGCCAAAGTGGCCAAGCTCCCGCTCGACCAGCAGAACCTGATCGCGCTGGAGATGGAAGATCGCGCACGCACGCTGTCAGGCTACCCAACCGTACTGACACCGCAGGAGCGCACGGAACTCGAACTAGAACTCGCCGCCGCCGGGCGTTGTGAACTCGCCAGCCATGCCGAGGTCGCAGCCGTGTTTGCAAAGCTTGGTCTGTGAAGATCCGTTAACGGCAAATCGCGCGCGATGATCGCTCCACTTTCCTCTCCCGGTACGGGAGAGGATGTCCGAAGGACAGGTGAGGGACTTGACGCAAACTCGAAACCCTGAGCTAGACAAAGTCCCTCATCCGCCCCTATCGGGGCACCTTCTCCCGTCCCGGGAGAAGTAGTCACTGCGCCGGGGACGAACGCCGACATGACCACCCGCAAATACCACCACATCGCCGTCCTCAAAGGTGGCCTGTCCGCCGAGCGTGACGTGTCCCTCCGCTCCGGAGCCGCCGTGGCGCAAGCCCTCGAATCGGAAGGCTACACCGTCACCGAAGTCGACGTCGGCCGCGACATCGCAACCGTGCTCGCAGCCCTCAAGCCCGACGCCTGCTTCAATGCGCTTCATGGCAAATACGGCGAAGACGGCTGCATGCAGGGCATCCTCGAAACGCTGCAAATCCCCTACACCCACTCCGGTGTGTTGGCCTCCGCGCTGGCCATGCACAAGGAACGCGCCAAAGACGCCATGAAGGCCGCCGGCGTCCCCGTCGCCAACGCCCTCCTCGTCACCCGCGCCGAGGCCCTCGCCGGCCACGTGATGCCCGCACCCTACGTCGTCAAACCCATCGCCGAAGGCTCCAGCGTCGGCGTCATCATTGTCGGCCCCCACCATAACGCGCCGCCCTCAAAAATCGCCGAAGGTGGCCCGTTGGACGAGGTCATCATGGTTGAACGCTTCGTTGCTGGCCGCGAGCTGACTTGCGGCGTTATCGGCGACGTTGCAACCGACATCATCGAAATCGTCCCCCTGAAAGGCCTGACGTTTTACGATTACGAAGCCAAATATGCCCCAGGCGGCTCAAAACATGTCCTTCCCGCTGAAATTTCACCAGAAATTTACGCATCTGTACGGAAATACGCCGTGGCGGCGCATGAGGCGCTCGGCTGCCGGGGCGTGTCACGGGCGGACTTCCGTTACGACGACACACCGGGCGGCACGGGCGAACTGGTCTGCCTGGAAGTCAATACCCAGCCGGGCATGACGGCGACCTCGCTGGTGCCCGAACTGGCCGCACACGGCGGGCGCAGCTTCGGCGCGCTGGTCGCATGGATGATCGAGGACGCGAGTTGCAACAGATAGGCGCCATTCCGGGAACCGGTCCAGCCTACGCTGGCCACCCCGCTGCGTCTCAAGCCCAAAAGACCGCCCCCCGCCGTCATCTCCGTCGCCGCCGCCCACGGTCGCGCCGCTGGCTGCGGTTCACACTCCTCACCGCCCTGGCAGCCCTCATCGGCGGTGCCGCAGTCATCGTCGGCCCCAGCCTCGTTGCCGCCATAGCCGCTACGGACGGCTACAGCCGCGTCGACCAGGCCCTGGCGGCTGCCGGTTTCGGCATCGACGAAGTCACGGTCAGCGGCCACCGCTACACCACCGATAGCGATATCTTCGATGCCCTCGATCTGCCCAACGTGCCCACGATGGCAGCCCTCCATAGCGCCCAGGTCCAGGCCCGCCTGCGCCGCTTGCCCTGGATTGCAACCGCCAACCTGACCCGCGTTTATCCTGGCCGCATCGCCGTCACCGTCACCGAGCGCAGCCCCTTCGCCGCCTGGACGAATGACGGCAAAACGATGCTGATCGACGCGACGGGCCGCGAGCTGTCCCCCGTGCGCGAAACCGATTGGCCAGCCCTCCCCCGCATCTCAGGCACCGGCGCCCCCGAACACGCCGCCAGCCTGTTCCAGATGCTTGGCCATTTTCCCCAGCTTGCGTCCCGCCTCCGCATGGCTGAACGGATCTCTGCCCGCCGTTGGCAACTCCACCTGACCGACGGCGTCCGCCTCGACCTCCCCTCCGAGGGCGAAGCAACGGCGTTGGCCAACCTGCTCGCCAGCAAAGCCGCCGCCCGCTATCTGGGCGAACCTGGCACCCTCATTGATGTGCGCTCGCCAACCCGGTTCGCTGCCCGCATGGCAGCCCCTGTCGCGCGCCCGCCAGCCGGGGGGCCATAACATGCGCCTGCGCAATGGCAGTGAAATCGTCGGCAGCCTCGATGTCGGCTCCAGCAAGATCGCCTGCCTGATCTTCGAGATACCGCCCGCCCGCCGTGGCGAAGCCGCTCTCCCCCGCATTCTGGGTGCTGGCCATCAACGCTCTCTCGGCGTCAAATCCGGCCTGATCACCCATGTCGGCGATGCCGAAACCGCCATCCGCTCAGCCGTTGCCGGGGCCGAGCGCGCAGCCGGCGTCAGCCTTCAGAGCGTGTATGCCGCCATTACGTGCGGTCGCCTCGCCTCGCTGTCGTTTGTGGCGCATGCAGACATCGTCCGCGTCATCCGCGAGAGTGACATCGCCCGCCTGTTTGAGGGCGCGCGCGCCTACGCCGAACGCGACAATCGCACACTGGTGCACATGAACCGAAAAGCCTTCCTGCTGGATGGCGCGCCCGGTAGCGACGACCCGCGTGGCCTGGCCGCCGCCCGGCTGTCGGCCGACATGCACAGCGTTACCGCCGACGTCGGCGCATTCGCCAACCTGATGCACGTCGTGGAGCGCTGCCATTTGTCGGTCGCAGGCCTTGTCGCGGCACCCTACGCCAGCGCCCTGGCAACCACCACCGCCGACGAGCGCCGGTATGGCGTCACCGTCATTGACATGGGGGGCGGCACAACCTCCTGGGCGGTCTTCCAAGGCGGCCAATTCGTCAATTGTGAGGTTTTAGCGACCGGCGGGCACCACTTAACCTTTGATATTGCACAAAATCTGCGCTGCGCCCTTGCGGAGGCCGAGCGAATCAAGGCGCTTTACGCTAGTATGGTCAACGCATCGTCGGATGTCGGCGATAGGGTGAGCTATGTGGCGTCCGACACCGGAGACGGCGAGTTGCATCAGATCTCGCGGGCGGATTTGAGCAGTGTGGTTCGCCCGCGAATCGACGCGTTGTTGCAGACGATCGCAACAAAGCTTCGGGCGTCGGGCTGCGCCGGTGGACAAGTCGTTCTAACAGGTGGCGCAAGTCAGCTGGTTGGGTTAGCGGCTTATGCAACGCATGTCTTCAATGCGCCGGTCCGGTTGGGTCGGCCGCAGATGCTGCCGGGTTTGGCCACGGGAGCCGGTAATCCGGCGTTCGCGGCCGGTGTCGGTTTGGGGCTTGTTGTACCCGACAGCGAGCCGGACGCACTGGATGGCAGCGGCGACGGCGGTGGTGGGTATCTGAGCCGGGTGGGCCGGTGGATTGGGTGTGGCTTTTAGGTGTTGGTACTGTGCGTTAGACCCCGGTGAAGCCCGTCTCGACGAGAGGCTGGGTTTGTTGTCGGAGCTTCGAGAACGGATCACGCCATGAGCATCAAGCTGCAACTGCCCAAACTGACGGACTTGCGCCCGCGCCTGACCGTGATCGGGGTCGGTGGTGCCGGCTGCAATGCCATCAACAACATGATTGCCGCTGGCCTGACCGGGGTCGATTTCGTCGTCGCCAACACCGACGCGCAAGCCCTCGCCGCCTCAAGTGCCGAACATCGGGTCCAGCTGGGCGTCGAGTTGACCGAAGGCCTCGGTGCTGGCTCCAAGCCTGAAATTGGCGAAGCCGCAGCCGAAGAAGCCATCGACGAGCTGCGCAGCCAGATCGCTGGCTCCCACATGGTCTTCATCGCCAGCGGCATGGGCGGCGGCACCGGCACCGGTGCTGCAGCCGTGATCGCGCGCGTCGCCAAGGAATTGGGCATCCTCACCGTCGGCATCGTCACCAAACCGTTCTTCTTCGAAGGCACGCGCCGGATGCGCATTGCCGACATCGGCATTGCCGAACTGAAGAAATACGTCGACACCCTGATCGTCATCCCTAACCAGAACCTGTTTCGCGTCGCCAACGAAAAGACCACCTTCGCCGAAGCGTTTATCTTGGCCGACCAGGTGCTCTATTCGGGCGTCGCCTGCATCGTCGATCTGATTATCAAGGAAGGCCTGATCAACCTCGATTTCGCCGACGTCCGCACCGTGATGAGCGGCATGGGCACGGCGATGATGGGCACCGGAGAGGCCTCCGGTGAGCGCCGCGCCATTCTGGCAGCCGAAGAAGCCATCGCCAATCCTCTGCTCGACGACGTCTCGCTGCGTGGGGCTCGCGGCCTGCTGCTCTCGATCAGTGGTGGACGCAACCTCACCTTGTACGAAGTTGACGAAGCCGCTTCGCGCGTCCGCGAGGAAGTCGACCCCGACGCCAACATCATCGTCGGCGCGACCTTCGATGACGCGCTCGGCGACCGTGTCCGCGTGTCGATTGTCGCCTCGGGCATGATGCGTCAAAGCGAGCAGGTCGCCCGTCCGCTATCGGCAGCCGTTCCCCAGGCCCAACTCCAACCCCAACCCCAACCCCAGCCTGTAGCCCAGCCCCAGCCGGCACCGGTCCAGCCCACCCCGCCACCGCCGCCTGCCGTCATGGCGCGACCGGTCGATCCTCCGTATGTGGCCGCCCCGCCACCCCGGCCTGCTGCCCCACCCATGGACGAGGTGCAGCGCCGCCTGTCCGCAGCCCTCCAGTCGCCAGAGCCGTCCGACCCTTTTGACAATGCCGCCTGGACCGATCAGCAGCTCCACCCGGAAGCCCCACCTCCACCCAAAGCTCAGCCGTCGCACGCATCGCCCCAACGCGAAATGTGGCAAGCGCCCGGCAGTGTCTTGATCGAGGAGGCCCCGCCGGTCGTGATTGCTGCCCCACCGACGGTCCAGCGCCAAGCAGAGCCTAAGCCCAGTTTTGATCACTTCACGCCGGAAATGCCCGTCGAAGTCCGTCGGCCCCCGCGCCGCATGCCCGAACTTGAGGAATTTCCGCCCGTCGCACAGCGCGAGTATCGCCAGCGCGCGGACGCGCCTCAATACGCCGAATCAGAGCCGCAGTACGCCGACCCGGCGCCGGGAAAACGCCCTGGTCTGTTCGAACGGCTATCCGGACGGGGACGGCGTCCAGATGATTCGCACAATCCTGCATCTTCGCAGCCGCAGCAGAGCCCTGCCGCGAGGTCGAATCAGGCAGCCCCGCCACGTCAACGCCCAAATTCGCAAAATGGCCGCCCATCCGCCGCCTCGCCGGATGTTCCCGATAAAGCCATTGATTTTCCTGAGTTTTTCTCAAAGGATCGCAAGTAAGACTGCCGTTTTCTGGCCGAAATTTCGGCCGAATCGGGCGTCTGTGGTCGAATGGTAACAGAGTGTAAGGAACCGTGATTTGTCGCCGATCTGATCAGCTGCGTATCGTTTGTACATCAACGGTTGGCGATACAGAAAATGCTCCCCCGGATGTCCCTATAAGCGGGGCACTAGAGGTGCAGGCCGCGGGGCCCATATCGTCGGGGATAATGCGCCGCTTGGGTCTCCAGGCGGACTTTAAAAATTCGCACCGAGGGAAGCGCAGAATGTCGAACAGATTTATCGGCGCGCGACAGACGACGATTGCCCGGGAAATCGAGCTGACGGGAACAGGGGTGCACAGTGGCGCTCCAGTCTCTTTGATCCTCCACCCGGCTGAAGCCGACACCGGTTTTAAGTTCGTCGTCACCAAGCGAGGCCGTCTGATCACCGAGATCGCCGCCCACGTTGACAACGTCAAGAACCTCACGCTTTGCACGGTCATCGGCAACGACCAGGGCGTCACGGTCTCCACGGTTGAACATCTCCTGGCAGCCCTTCGCGGCCTCTCGATTGACAATTGCTACATCGAAGTTGACAGCAAAGAGCTCCCCATCATGGATGGCAGCTCGGCCAGCTTCGTAGACGCCATCGACGAAGCTGGCATCCGCGAACTCTTCGCCCCACGCCGTTTCATTAAGGTCTTGAAACCGATCCGCGTCGAAGACGGCGACTGCTGGGGCGAAATTGCACCCCACACCGGTTTCCACCTCGACGTAGAAATCAACTTCGAGACTCCGCTCATTGGTCGCCAGCGGATCGTCCACGAAATGAGCCCCGGCATTTTCCGCCACGAACTCTCCCGCGCCCGCACCTTTGGCTTCATGAGCGACGTTGAACGCCTCTGGAAAGCCGGTCTCGCACTAGGCGCCAATTTGTCCAACACGGTTGCCATCGGCGAAGATCGCGTCATCAATCGCGAAGGCCTGCGCCACTCCAACGAGTTTGTTCGCCACAAAATGCTGGACGCTGTCGGTGATTTGGCGCTTGCCGGTTTGCCATTGCTCGGCGCATTCCGTTCGGTCCGTGGCGGTCACAGGCTCAATGCGAACGTCCTCAAGGCCCTGTTTGCAGACAGCACAGCTTGGGCCGTCGTCCAGGCCCCACGCGTTCGCGAACATGTCCCCTTCAGCGTCGGCGTCTCGGCGCTCGCCGCTGGCGAGTGAAGGCCCTGCCTGTTCAATCCGCAAAGAACCGCAATTCGCTGCAGGATATGGGTTTTCTACAGCATCGTTCAGCCCAAAAGCTATATTTTGGCCACACTTCGCCCGCTTCGTCCTAGACTGAGGATTCGGTCGACAGTTTTGTCGAGGCGCCATAAACGCTAACGACAGAGACGTCGCAATTCGAGCGCAGCAAATAAGCGTGCTGAAGGCGTCTGCAAAAGCAGGGAATGGTTTGCGATGGGTTTGAAAGTTAACAAAGCTCGGCTCTGGCCTGCGCTCGCGGCAGCGTCGATCGCCTTGATCTTGGCCGGGTGCGCCTCAGGTTCAGACATGAGCCGCGCGTTGAACCCCGACCCCCCAGAAAAGATGTTCGCCGACGCCGATGCTTTGATGGGCAAGGGCCGCTTCGAAGAAGCCGCTAAGAAATTTGAAGACATCGACCGCGATCACCCCTACGCGCCTGAAGCCCGCCGCGCCATGGTCATGGGGGCGTTCGCCAACTACAAGGCCGGCAAGGTCCCCGAGGCCATCGCTGGAGCCGAGCGTTACGGCACGTTACACTCCGGCACGAAAGAAGCAGCGCTCGCCCAATACATTGTCGCGTCGGCCCACTTCGACGAGATCAAGGGTCCAAACCGCGATCAGCTCGAAACCAAGAAAGCGCTGGCCGCCCTCAAGACCCTTAAAACCCGCTACCCCGACAGCCAATACGCCAAAGATGCCGACAACCGCATCCGCGTTTGCGAAGACAATCTCGCCGCTGCCGAAATGGAAGTGGGCCGCTACTACATGAAAAAGCGCCAGTTCACTGGCGCGATCAACCGCTTCAAAACCGTCGTCACCGAATACCAGACGACGGCCCATGTCGAAGAAGCGCTGATGCGTCTGACGGAAAGCTACATGGCGCTCGGCATCAAGCCTGAAGCACAGAACATGGCAGCAGTCCTCGGCCACAACTTCCCTGAATCGAAGTGGTACAAGCAGGCCTACGCTTTGCTCGCCTCCGACGGTCTCGCCCCCCGCGAACAAGACGGCTCGTGGCTCTCGAAGTCCTGGTTCAAACTGCCCAAGTTCAGCCTCGGCGGCTCCGGCCTTTAAGACCTCACTTCCTTCTCTCCTCCCCCTTGCGAGGAGAGGGCGGGGGTGGGGGTAGCCCAAAGCTCAGCCCGTCACCGTTCGCTCCCCTCAAGTCCCAATAAACGGGCGGTTTGGCGGGTGTCCCGCCAAGCGGGTCCTAGGGCGGCAGCCCTATCCGCGCAGCGCATCTCCCCTCTTTCGCAGCGTTGAAACCCTCAGCTAAATCCGCCCATGGCGCACACACCCAAATCCCTCCCGGTCGAAGACCTCACCCCGTCACAAGCCCAATCCGAGCTCGCGCACCTCACCGCGCAGATCGCCCGTCATGACGCGCTATATCACACCCAAGACGCGCCCGAGATCACGGATGCCGCTTACGACGCTTTGCGCGCCCGCGCCCTTGCCATTGAGACCCGCTTCCCTGATTTCGTCACCGCCGACAGCCCCACACAGCGCGTCGGTGCCGCCCCCGCCGAAGGCTTCGGCAAGATCCGCCACGCGGTCCCCATGCTGTCGTTGGGTAACGCGTTCGCCGACGCCGACGTGACCGAATTCGTCGACCGCGTGCAGCGTTTCCTTGGCGCAACAAACGTCGCCTTCACGGCCGAACCCAAGATCGACGGCCTCTCCATTTCGCTGCGTTATGAACACGGCAAGCTGATCCAGGCAGCCACCCGTGGCGATGGCGCGGAAGGCGAAAACGTCACCGCCAACGTGCTGACAATCCGCGACATCCCCCACACCTTGAAGGGTGAGGGCATTCCCGAGACTATCGGCGTTCGCGGTGAAATCTACTTGAGCCACGCCGACTTCGCAGCCCTCAACGCGGCTCAGGCCGCCAAGGGCGACAAGCTATTCGCCAACCCTCGCAACGCAGCTGCTGGCTCGCTGCGCCAGCTCGACAGCACGATCACGGCCTCGCGTCCGCTGCGCTTTTTCGCCTACACTTGGGGCGAAGCCGCAACGCTTCCCGCCACCACCCAGTTCGACATGATGCAGGCCTACAAATCGTGGGGCCTGCCGGTTAACCCGTTGACGACGCTGTGCCAGTCCGCCCAAGACATGCTCGCCTTCTACCGCCGGATCGGCGAAGGCCGCGCCAACTTAGGCTATGACATTGACGGCGTCGTCTACAAGGTCAACGATCTTGCACTCCAGCAGCGCTTAGGTTTCGTCTCGCGCTCCCCCCGCTGGGCCGTCGCCCATAAATTCCCAGCCGAACAAGCGACCACCACGCTGGAATCCATCGACATTCAGGTTGGCCGCACGGGCGCGCTGACGCCGGTCGCCAAGCTGAAGCCCGTCACCGTTGGCGGCGTCGTCGTCTCGAATGCGACCCTCCACAACGAAGACGAAATCGCCCGCAAGGACATCCGCGCGGGCGACACCGTCATCGTCCAGCGCGCGGGCGACGTGATCCCTCAAGTGGTCCGCGTCGTCCTCGAAAAGCGCTCAGCCGATAGCAGACCCTACGCGTTCCCGTCCCTGTGCCCCGTCTGCGGCAGCCACGCCGAGCGCGAACGCGACGAGGCGACCGGTGAGGCCGATGTGGTCCGCCGATGCACCGGCGGCCTCGTCTGTCCAGCCCAAGCCAAGGAACGCCTGAAGCACTTCGTCTCCCGCAATGCCTTCGACATCGAAGGGCTGGGCGACGAGCGCATCGAACTGTTCTTCGATGAGGGCCGCATCCGCACCCCTGCCGACATCTTCACGTTGCAAGCCCGCGACGCCGCCAGCGACAACCGTCTCGCTGGACAAAAAGGGTTTGGCCAGAAGTCCATCGACAACCTGTTCGCGTCGATCGCCGCCCGCCGCACGATCACGTTACCCCGCTTCCTGTTCGCGCTTGGCATCCGCCACGTCGGCGAAACCACGTCCCGCGATCTGGCCGCCGCCTTCCGCACCTGGGAAGCCGTGGAAGCCGCCGTCCAACGCGCAATCCCGGGCCGCCCCGGCAGCGATTGGCTCCGCTTCACCACAATTCCCGGCCTCGGCGAAAAAACCGCCATCGCAGCGTTGGCCAAGTTGACGGCCAAAGCTGACAAACTGGACGCAAGCGCACTGTTCGACGAACCCCTCGACGTCCGCCTGACAGGTCTTGGCATCGCAACCGCCAAAGCCGCCAAAGCGCTCGCGAGCGCCTTCAACGGCGACACCGCAGCCTTGATCGACGTCGCCACCCGTGCTGCGGCGCAAGCCCCGGGCGACGCCTACCTGGAACTCGCGGCCACCCCCGGCGTGGGCGAAGCCTCGGCCAACGCATTGGCCGCTTTCTTTGCCGAAGACCATAACGCCACAGCCGTCGCCGAACTCACCCGCCACATCACGATCACCCCGTACATTCCGGTCGCCACCGTCGCCTCCCCCGTCACCGGCAAAACGGTGGTGTTCACCGGCACCTTGGAAAAGCTGTCCCGCAACGAAGCCAAAGCCCACGCCGAGCGCCTCGGCGCGAAAGTCGGCAGCGCCGTCTCCAAAAAAACCGACTACGTGATCGCGGGTGCCGACGCTGGTTCCAAACTCGACAAAGCCCGCGAACTCGGCGTCCCCGTCCTCACCGAAGACGACTGGAGCACGCTGGTGGGCGGGTGATACCTGCGAGCGGAAGGAGTGATACTAAACCGCATAAGTACTCTGACTTATGTGGTTTGGTATCCGCGCGTGGGGTTGCCTAGCCGGAGGCGATCTTCCAGATCGACGCGGCCACGCGCAAAGCAAAGAGAATACCGTCGCGCAACCGGCAGAATAGAGAGTCAAAACTTTTGCGCGACGGTATGATTTGCGTTCCCTCATAATAGCGGTGGTAATTCGGACAACTCGCGGCTGTTCAGGTCTGACGCCGCCCAGAAGGTTATGCCGTCGCGTGACCAGTGCAGCAGGCTGTAGCCCTGCACCGTATGCCCATGTCCTATGACAGGCTGTGGGGCCGACGGATCTGACCACATGAAGACATTGATGATGTGCAGCCGTCGCTTGTAGACGGCAACGCCAACACGTCGGCCGCCGATGATATCGATGCGGCCCCCCATCAGCGTGAACCCCGCCTCGCGGAGATCGCGCACGCTGGGCGCGAAATCCACCCGGCCGGCGAACCACGGTTTGACCTGGTGGGGATCGCCGTGCGCCACCTGAACGGGACTGTCGGTGATGAGCGAGCGCACATGCGCCGTCACGACATCGCGCGATAGGTCTGCCAAATCTCTCCCGCGCAAATGCCACGCGGTTGCCGCAAGCCAGCCGATGGCGACGGCCAGAACGGCGGTGGCAGCGATCGCCCGCAATCCTCCCAACGCCGCTGGAATTTGAGTTCCGACCTCCTTTGCAGGGGAGGTTGGCACAATCATCCGCTCGACCGCGTTCTGTGTTGCGATGGTCTCAAGGATGCGCCGGTCGAGGCCGTCTGGCGCGCAGTGGCGCAAACCGACGAGTGCTGAGCCGAGGCGGCGAAGGGCGCGATCCTCCTCCGCACAGGTGGCGCATTCGGCCACATGAGCCGCAATCTCCTGCCCGTCTTCTGAGCAAAGTTCGCCATCGTGCCAGGCTCCAAGCCCCTGGCGGGCCTCCTCACAGCGCACGGTTGCGGCCTCCTTCGGTGGCTTGCGGCACCATCGCCCGGCGCAACTGACCGCGCGCGCGCGCCAGCCGCGACATCACCGTACCGATCGGAACGCCCATGACAGCCGCGATGTCGTGGTATGACAAGCCTTCCATCTCCCTCAGGATGATCGTCTCTTTGAGCGGCAGCGGCAGCGCTTCGAGCGCTGCAGCCAGGGCCGCGTGCTCGTCCGCGCGGATCAGCCGTGTCTCGGCATCGGGTCCGTCGTCGGCGAGTTCAAGGCCACGCTGGGAGGTCTCTCTCCGTCGCGTCGCCTCCTCAAGAGGCACGACGTTCGCTGATCGCTTGCGGCGTTCGAGATGCGTATAGGCCGCATTGCGTACGATCTTGAGAAGCCATGCCCGTGCGGATCCGCCTCGATACTGCGGCAGCGCCCGCCAGGCACGAACAAGGGCCTGTTGCGTAACATCTTCCGCATCTGACGGGTTGGCGAGAATCCACAGGGCCAAGTTGAAAGCCGCGTCCCGATGCGGCAACACCAGCGCGGAGAAGTCGGACGATACGGGCGGCTGGTGGGGTTCGTCCATGACGCTTTAAGATCTGTTGCAATCCATGAAGTGAAATAGACTACGCGCAGCGCCGATTTATTCCCAGTGATCGGAAGAAATCATCATCAACAAGTGTTGAGCAACGGCTGCGGAATAGTATGCCCATGGCCGCGAGTCCCAGTCATCGCCAGGGGCTTGTCCCTGGTGACGACGATCAGGGAGCCTCTCATATGCCAACATCGAGCCTGAAGCGCTTGCTTGCACTTGCCGCAATGTCGGCACTATCGATACCGACTGCTGCCGCCCAGCAGGTTTATGATCCGGTCGCCAAACCACAAAAAGTAACGGCCGCCGAGGCGTTCACCGCCTCCCCTAATCGCGAGTTTTTCATTGCCACCGTGCACCTCGACGGTCGAACCGGGACGAACGCCCAACCCGCCGACCCCGCCAACTTCTTCCCCCACCCGGCCGAAGCGTTCCCAACCAACCCCTTACCCGCCGGTGGGGGATTGATCCTGAAAGGACCGGCTGAATCGGGCGCATGGCAGATGCGCGCATTCGTCTTTTCGCCGGCTCAAGTGGTCGCTGTCGAAGGCGACACGGTGGTCCTGAATTTTGTCGGGGCACAAGGGCCCTCGCATCGCATTGCCGTGGAGGGCGAAGAAGGCGAAGTCGTGCTGAAGCGCGGCGAGACAAAGTCCGTCGTGCTGAAGAGCGTAAAGGCAGGCGTTATCCGCTTTGCTTCGCTGGATCGGCTACCGTCTATGGCCGGGCACATCCTCGTGCTGCCAAAGCGCTGACGTCAAGGGCTTGCACTCACGCGCATAACTACGGATATCAGCGGGCAAAAGTGCTGACCTTTGTCCGCTGGCGATCGAACAGATCAACCCGGGCACGCGCAAACACAAGAGAACATCGTCGCGCGCAATACCATCGAGCAGAATGATTGACCCGTTGACACCGAACGACACGTCATTCCAGCGCAGGCTGGTATCCAGTCAACCATCAGATATAACTCATAGATTTGACTGGTCCCCAGCGTGCGCTGGGGTGACGGTTTTAAAAGCTGGACAGATTTGAGCATTTTCCGACCGAAGTGGTCACCGGTTCGGCGAAGAAAATGCGACAAAACAAAGAGCTAGAGCGACGTTCCGATTCCGTAGGATCGGAATGCGCTCTGGACAATCGGCCTGATGGTATTGCGCGCGACCGTTTCACAATTGCAGACGTTTCAACGCGGAGCCTAGCATGGCTCGGTCATGCCCGCCTGTGGAGTTGGGGTATACTTTAATGCCAACAATACCGCGAGGACCCGCCCCCCTCAACCCATCCGCTCCAACGCCCCCGCGCCCTCGGCCCTAGCGGCCGCCCGCAGCGTCATCCGCGTCAGCACCGACGCGAGGTGGCTCTCCCGCGACAGGCTGGTCTTGGCATAAACCCGGTTGAGCACCGCCAGCACCGTATCTTCGCTAATTCCGATAGCCGCTGCCGTGTCGCGTTGCGACCGCCCTGCCCCGATCAGGCTGGCTACCCGCGCCTCGCCCAACGTTAGCCCGAGAAGATCGCGCACGATCGCCGGATCGACCGGCTCCAACGGATTCTGCGCGATCAGCAGCACGATGGCACTTACGTCGGCATCAAACCCTGCCAACTCCATCTTAATTGTCGCCGCCACCGGCAGCACATAGGCAACGGTCGGCAGGTCGCCCGCTTGGTTCGCAACAAGGATTGGCCGACCAGTTTCTGGCTCGGCCCCGAACGGCATCGCCAGCACATCCGTAATCTGCTCGGCTAGCGCCGGATCGAGCGGCGAATCCGGCCCGATCAAAACCCCGTCGTAATCGGGCAGCAATCCAGTCAGGAAGTCCTTTGCCGCCGTGTTACAAAAAACCGCTCGCCCGGTATTGTTGACCAACACGACGCCGCAGCCAACGTTTTCCAGGGCGTCGCCGAGTGCTGCACTGGCCAGTTCCGCCTGCGCAATGCGCGTGCTCAGCCGCAGCGCGCGTTCCGCGTGCCGACCCAGAATTTCGAGCGCAGCCTTGTCCTGCTCAGAAAACTGCGGTTTGCGCTTCAACTGCTGAACGCTCAGCGCAACGAACGTGTCGGGACAGGGCGAAACGCTCATCGCCATGAACCAGGCAAGCCCGCTTGGCCCCAACAGCTGCGTGTAATAGGGATGCGTTTCGATTTCTTCCGGCGTGACAAGATCCTGATCTGTGACCACCGTCAGCGTCCCAAACGTGCCCTGGGCCATCGCCCGGTTGGCCCGCAGATCGCGCCGCGACCAGTCGTCCGTGATGAAGCGGGCTTGAACCTCGTCCAACAGCCCCGGCGAATTGATCGCCGCACAGCTTCCATCCGCCCGCTGGAAAAACAGAATCGTGCCTGAGGCATCGAAACACGCAGAGATGGTAGACAAGGCGCGCGGCCACGTCTCGGGCGCGAGGGCTGCCTCATAAATCGCTTCAATCGCAGTATTGAGTTTAAGGTACGTTTCCGACATTGGGAGCTTCGCAAAGTGAATTGTTTCCAAAAGCCCACATGAACCACAATTTAGGCGAACGCGGCAACCGGACTTTCCGTACCCTCCCGGACGCTGTTTACTAAACGTTGGCCTAACCGACCGGCATTGTCATATCGTAAGCAGGCACTGCCGCCGCGAATTGATCGAGCCATGCAACCAGCTTAGGCCGGGTTGCCCGCCAGCCCGTTCCCAGCCGCAGATCGAGATACCCAAGCGCCGACGCCAGCGCGATATCGCTATAGTCCGGCTCGCCTCCAAACACTCCAATCGTGCCTTCGGCTGCATCGAGCCCGCCATCGACCTTGGCCTGCTGCCGCGCGATCCACTCCAACACGCGCTTGTCGACGGGCCGATAGCGATCCTCGTACACGATCAACAGCGCAGCTTCCGCAATCCCATCGGCAAGCGCCGCCCGTGTCAGACAGCGGATACGGTCCAGTCCCGGCGGCGGCAGCAGGACCGGTGCGGGCGCAAGCCCGTCGAGATATTCGCAGATGACCTTGCTGTCATAAACCTGCGTCCCATCCTCAAGCACGAGAGCGGGAATTTTTAGCAGCGGATTAGCTGCCGCCAACTCCGCTGAATGCGCGCCCCGCGTATCGCCAAGCACGCTTTCAATTCTATCTCCCAGCCCTTTGATCAACACAGTCATCTTGACCTTGCGCCCGAACGGCGACGCAGGCGCAGAATACAGGCGCATCATGGTGGCATCCCTCAACAACGGCGTATGGCCCTGCTAAGTAGCATTCTTAAGTGACAAACAAGAAGGGGGTTTGGGGGAAGCATTCCCCCAATTGGGTCTGGGCGAAAGCCCAACTGATCAGCGCCTACACAAACCGCCGCTTGGCTTCGAGTGCCAGCCCGAACCCGACCGAATTGAACAGATCGCCCTCTTTCGCCCGCGCCTTGGGCAGCAAGTCCGTCATCACCCGCCGCACGGCCGGCACGGCCGACGTCCCCCCCGTCAAGAAGATGGTGGTGATATCGCCGTCGGCCCGACCGGAAGCCCGCAGCGTCGCCAGCACCGTGGTCGCCAGCCGCTCCAACTCGTCCCCAATCGCCGTCTCGAACGCCGCCGCATCCGCGTGCACCGTTAAACGCGGCACCACCGCCCGCAAGTCGATATCGACGCTGTCGCGTGCCGAGAGATCGATCTTGGCCTGCTCCACGCCCGCCGCGATCAGATGCCCGCGATGACGCGTGATGACATCGACATAACGCCCGAACAAATCAGGGTCCTCGCAATCCGCCAAAATCTGCTTCAGCGTCATCATGTTGGCGGACGTCGCGATGGCATGGATGCGGTGCCATGTCGCCAGATCGACGAACGGCCAGCGCGGCAGATCGCGCCCCTTTTTGGTGAGCGATCGCGACCCGAAATGCGGCATGACGGTCGCAAGCGATAGCCGCATGTCGAGGTTCGTCCCCCCGACCCGGATGCCGTCGTTGGCCAGAATATCGCTTGCCCGGTCTGCTTTGTCGCGCCGGTCAGGCCCCACCTCGACGATGGAAAAGTCAGCCGTGCCCCCTCCGATATCGGCGATGAACACCAACTCGCGCTCCGTCAGGCCATGCTCGAATGACAGCGCGGCGGCGATCGGCTCGAACTGGAACGCGATCCGCTCGAACCCCGCAGCCTGGGCGATGTCGGCGAGCTTGGCCTGGGCGCGCGCATCCACCTCCTCGTTGCCGTCGACGAAGTGCACGGGCCGCCCCATCACCACATTGTGGATCGGCTCGCCCGCAAACCGCTCCGCAGTCTGCTTTAACCGCGTCAAAAACCCAACCAGAATGTCTTCGAACGTAATATAACGCCCCCCGACAGCGGTCTTTTCCATAATCAGGTCCGACCCCAAGATCGACTTGAGCGACCGCATCAACCGCCCAGGATCGGCACCGGTGTAGGCATCCATCGCAGCCCGCCCATAAACCGGCGCGTCCCCGTCTGCAGGATAGAAAATTGCACTCGGGATCGTCGTGTGATCGCCCTCGACCGGCACCAGCACGGTCTCGCCGTCTTTCACGATGGCAATGGTCGAGTTCGATGTGCCAAAGTCGATGCCGCAAACGGTGGTCATGAGAGCCTTTCGCAGCCAGCGCGCGTGAGTTTACAGCGCTGCATTTTGACGGGCATGACGGCCACGCGCAAACAGCGAACGATCGCAAGTAGCCCACCCGTCGCTGCATCGCAACATGCCAAACGCCAAATCGAAATGCTGCATTGCCACATCCTGGGCAAGGTTTGCGACTAGCCCGACCAGGGGGGAAATTTGTTAAATGTGAGTACGTGGTTATGCGTTTCGCCCCGGTCTGTCTGCTGTTGATTGCCCTGTCCGCCCCCGCAGCAGCGGCGTCACCTTTGCCAGGCCCGGCCACTACACCATGAGCCTGTCAGCCGACGCCGAAAACCTCGGCCTCTCCGACCCTGCCACCTACAAAAGCCGCTTCCAATTGAGCGTCCCGCTGAAGTAACGGCGACCTCCGTGCTCTCTCTTGTCATCCTCGGGCTTGCTTGCCCTCGTGCTCGACCCGAGGGTCCCGAGGCCCCATCCATCCGCAAGAACGTGCGTTGCCGTCCCGACACGGCCTTGCTAAAAATACCAAAAATTGGTACTTATTGGTATGGAGGCCTCATGTCCAAAAACACATCCATCAGTCTCGGCGACCACTTCACGAAGTTCATTGAGTCTCAGCTTGCCGATGGCCGCTACGGCTCGACGAGTGACGTCGTCCGCGCCGGATTGCGCCTGCTCGAAGATCAGGAAACCAAGCTCGCTGCCCTCCGCGCCGCCCTGATCGAGGGCGAAAACAGCGGCCCCTCCCAACCCATCGACATTGACGCCTTCATCGCCCGCAAACGCGCTAAGAAAAAGACATCAATCTTGTAGGTTGGGTTAGGTGCCATCTTGCACCGTAACCCAACAACTTTCTAAGAGAGTGGACGAAACGTCTGACTAAAGATCAAGCAGTACGCATCTGCTAATTCAATGGCGACGTTGATTGGCAAGTTGTCCACTGATCCGTAAAATGCACTTCCTTCGAACAAGGCTCGGCGATTTGGTCCGTGCAAGTTTGAAATTTTGCGGAAGCTCGCGTTCAGTTCTGTAACTAGAACTTTAGCTCCGGCGTCCTGCGTTCTGAGTTTTGTTTCAGCGCCATAGTCAACTGTGATGCAGTCCCATTCAATTGACGCAAGCATTTTCCGCTTATGCAATAGCACGCATGGAAATTTCAGGCTGGCGCATCGTCTGTACCACGAGTTGACGGTCTTTCGATCCGCGCTAGAAACTGATTTCCATGCCGCCCATGCTTCTAAATCGAGCGGAGCCTCCAGGTCATGGTTGGTTAGTTCTAGTAACCGGCTTCTAAGACCCGTAGTGTCGAAATGCTTGACCAACGGGACGCCACCCGAGAAAGCATTCAATTCGGTCAGTAAGGAGGCATGGGAGCTATATCCAAAGCCTCTAGCAATCGCCTCAGATGCATGGGACGATGCGGTTTCGGCCGCCTTAGATCGAACAACTTTTTTTATGTCGCGAATAGTATGGGGAGATAGGATGCATGCAGTCATGGCGCTGATCTCTCATAAGTGATCAAAGTCTGCCGATTACGCAATGATCGAGATGATGGGCGCGAAATGCAAGAAAGTTCACGTCTCTAACCCGGCAGCAAGTTGGGCGACGGAGGCCTACTGACCAACTAGCTCCTTGCCAGGTTTTAGTCAAATGCGGTCCAGTATTTGATTGTTATAAGCCACCCCCTACGCCATCTCGCTCTCACTGGCCGCCGTCTCATACGCATCCGTCGCCGTCAGCCACACATCCTCGGCCTCGGCGAGCCGCTTGGCCAGCATCCCGCGCTCCATCGATAGCTGCTTCGCCTTCCCCGGATCGGTCGCGTACAGCACCGGATCGGCCAGCGCCGCATCCACCTTGGCGACCTCCACCGATAGCTTCTCGACGACCTTTTCGGCAGCCGCCATCGCCTTCTTCAGCGGTGCCAGTTCCGCCCGTCGGGCCGCTGCCATCTGACGCTGCACCGCGCGCCCGTCGACGCTCGTCTCAGTACCAGCCTGTGCCTTGGTCTTGTTGCCCCGCTCCGCCAGCAACTCGGTCCGGTAAGCCTCCATATCGCCGTCATAGTTGCGAACGGTTCCCCCTTTCACGATCCACAGCCGGTCGGCAGAGGCTTCCACCAGATGCCGGTCGTGCGAAATGAGAATGACCGCACCCTGATACTCGGCCAGCGCCTGGATCAGCGCCTCGCGGCTATCGACATCCAAGTGGTTCGTCGGCTCGTCCAGGATGAGCAGATGCGGCGCATGAAAAGCCGTCAGCGCGAGCAACAGCCGCGCCTTCTCGCCCCCCGACAACTTCGAGCACTTGGTATCGGCCTTATCGATCGAAAACCCGAACGTGCCGAGCTTGGCGCGCTTCTGCGCTTCCGTTGCATCCGGCATCAATTTAACGATGTAATCGTACGGCGTCGCATCTTCGTTCAAATCGTCGAGCTGATGCTGCGCGAAATACCCGACCTCGACCTTCTGCACCCCCCAGACCTTACCCATCAGCGGGGCCAGCCGCCCCGCAATCAGCTTGGCAAACGTCGACTTGCCGTTGCCGTTCTGACCCAGCAGCGCAATCCGGTCGTCCTGGTCGATCCGCAAATTGAGCCCGCGCAAAATGGGCGCATCGGCCGAATACCCCGCCACCGCATCCTCCATCCGGATCAGCGGCGAAGCGAGCATTTTCGACGGATTGGGCAGCGAAAACGGGATCACCCGGTCTTCGATCTGCGCATTGATCGGCTTCATCTTGGCCAGCAGCTTGACGCGGCTCTGCGCCTGGGAGGCCTTGGTCGCCTTGGCCTTGAACCGGTCGATGAACGCTTGAATGCGCTTCCTCTCGTCGTCCTGCTTCTTCTTGAGCCGCAAATCTTGGCTCATTTTTTCCGCGCGCATATCCTCGAAATCGTCGTACCCGCCCGCATACAATGTGAGCTTGCCCTTATCCAGATGCAGGATCGTCGATACCGCCCGGTTCAGCAGGTCGCGGTCGTGGCTGACGATCAGCACCGTATGCGGATAGGCCTTGAGATAGCTCTCCAGCCACAGCGTCCCTTCGAGGTCGAGGTAGTTGGTCGGCTCGTCGAGCAGCAGAATTTCGGGCTCTAAAAACAGCACCGAGGCGAGCGCCACGCGCATCCGCCACCCGCCTGAAAACGCGCCGCACGGACGCCGCTGCGCCTCCTCGTCAAACCCCAGTCCCGATAAAATCTGTGCAGCCCGCGACGGGGCCGAATGCGCGCCCATATCGGTCAGCCGCAGATGAATATCGCCAATCCGGCCTGGATCGGTGGCTGTCTCCGCCTCGGCCAACAGCGCCGCCCGCTCGGTATCAGCCGACAGCACCCATTCGATCAGCGTCTCAGTCCCGCCCGGCGCTTCCTGGGCCACATGCCCCAGCCGCGTCGTCCGCGGGATTTGCACCGTCCCCGTGTCGGGCGCGATCTGCCCCATGATGAGCCGCAGCAGCGTGGTTTTTCCAGCCCCATTGCGCCCCACCAGCCCGACCTTATGGCCCGCCGGTATGGTCGCGGTTGCCCCCTCGAGAATGGGCCGCCCCTCGATGCGATAGGTAATGTCGTTGATTTGCAGCATGAGGCGAGCCAATACCCGCTGACGCCCGTCTTGTCACGCCCGCCAGCGTCGCGGCCCACTCTCCTTCGGTCACAAAAAACTGAGGGACCGGGCGCGCGAGCGACCAAACCTTACCGCGCGGAGCTGTGCTCCCCGGTGGAGCGCGAGGCTAGCCTCGCCGGCTGCAAAGCAGCCGATCAAATCTCCACGCCAAACCGCTTCAACACGACCAGCATCACCCCATACCCGCCCGCAGTCAGTGCGACCGACACCGCCATCGACAGCCCAAACCCGAACCCTGACCGCAGCAACAAAGGCAAAGCGACAAATAAAATCAGCGACGGCAGCACGAGCCAGAAAATCCCGCCCGCCAGCGCAGCGATCTTTTCGCTATCGCCCGTCTCGGCATACAGCCAGAAAAACGCCAGCACCGACGTCAGCGGCAGCGACGCGAGGATGGCCCCGAGCAGCGCACTCCGCTTTCCGGCCTCCGAAATCGCCACGACAAGCACACTCGTCACGACAACCTTGACGACCGTCTGGATCATCGCGTCACCCGCTCACCACCGGTCGCAGAGTCTCGCCCAGCAGCCGCTCTTGCGCTGCCTCGTCGGTGATCGAGATGTGGGCGACGAACCAGTCTTGCACCATCTGGCACACCCGAGCCGGTTCGGCCTTGGCCAGCGCCTTAGGATCGGCGAATGTCGCGACATCCGCTTGCGACCAGCCGAGCTTGCCAAGCTGATCCATCAGCGCATCATAGTCCGGCTTGATCGGTTTTTCGTGCGCAACCGGCGCCTTGCGGCCATCGCCGATGGCATCAAAGATGGCAGCGACCTGCAACTGCATAGCCGATTTCGTGCCGTCCATGATCTGGAATTGATCGATGACCCCCGCGGTGCCTTCGCCCTGCGAAATGAAATTGAAACACGCCGTCGTGCTCTGCGCCTTGAGTTCGCGCAGGTTGGCCAGAAACGCAGTCGCCAAAGCCCGCAGCTTCGGCGTGCTGGCGGCCAGAGCCATCGCCGAGTTCTGCCGCCGCAGCGTAATGAGCTGATCGACGAGCACCTTGTTGATTTCGTCGTCCGGCTTTCGCTCACTGGCGAGTTGCACGGCCTCGCGCAGCCGCTCCCCATACCAGTCGGGGAATTCGCGCTTGATCACCGGCCAGTGCGCCGTTTGCTGCCAGCGCGCTTCAAGATCAGCGGTTTTGTTGACGCCCGAAGACGTACCAATCGAAATCGACTTGATCGACGGCAACCCGTCCAGCACGCCAGGGTTTGCCGCAACCCAGATGCCGCCAGCGACCGCTGCAAGCGCGATGGTGCCAACGACAAGAAGGCCCGTCCGGCGGCGCGGCTTGGCCTCGGGCTCTGGCCGGTTGTCAACAGAGGTCATGGCGCGGCGCGGTTGCGGCGCAGACAGGCCAGACGCGGCCTGTTCGCGGGCAGCGGGTCGCCCCGTCGTGTCGCGGGTAGGCGCTGATAACCCCCCATCGGCTTGCGGCCGATAGCCCCCGCCATCGCCGCGATACGGCGGAGAAACCGGCAGCTTGCTGCTCTCGGGTTGGGTCGATCGGTTGGAGAACGGTGCCGGCGCCACCTGCATCGGCCCCGCGTGCGGGCCGGGCGTGGAACTGCCTGCGGCATAACCAGCAGGTGCCGGTGCCAGCGACGGTCCAGGCGTCTGGGGCGCAAGGCGCTGATCGCGACTGCGAACGGCATCGTCGTAGGCAGCAGCATCGGCAGCAATCGGGCCTGGACGGGCCTGACGTGGCGCGGTTGTTTCACGCGGAGCGGGTACGCTGGTTGCCGGTGATTGCGCCCACCCAGGTGCCGGTTGGCTGACCTGCACCGGTGACGGATGCTGAGCCGTTTGCTGGGGGGACTGCTGCGTGGGTTGCGTGACCTGCGGCTGCGGCTGCGGCGCGGCAGCCGGAGCTTCGACCGCGATCGGGGGCGGAGCAACGTCGCGCACAACGGGCTTGAACACGGTCAGCGCGGGCGTCCATTCGGCAAAACCCGGGCGCCAGACAAGGTCGGTGGAGCGGAAATAGCCGTGTTGGGCAATGGCCCTGATCTCAGCCTCGGAGATGGGTCCGGTCTGCTTGCCGTCGCGCGCGATGTACCACTGGCTCGCGTCTTGTCCCGTCATCTAAACCCCACACTGAGCATTACGCACGCGCATTTGGACGAACAAAACACCAAAATCCCGGCGATTGCACGGCAATCCTCCAGGTAATTCCACGAAAATCGCACCATCACCTGCGCGTCAGCGTTGAGACAACGCTGCCGCTTGCTGGTTGCCGCTGGGTCGCGCTATATCGCGCCGCAATCCTGATTTAATGCAACGCAAGAGAGAGCCATGTCCATCGAACGCACATTCTCCATCATAAAGCCTGACGCCACCGCACGCAATCTCACCGGTTCGGTGAACGCGGTCATCGAAAAGGCTGGCCTGCGCATCGTGGCTCAAAAGCGCGTCCGCTGGACGAAAGCCCAGGCCCAGGCATTTTACGCCGAGCACGCAGCCCGCCCGTTCTACGGCGAACTGGTCGACTTCATGACCTCGGGTCCCATCGTCGTGCAGGTTCTTGAAGGTGAAGGCGCCATCGCAAAATACCGCGAAGTCATGGGCGCGACCGACCCTAAGGAAGCCAAGGACGGCACCATCCGCAAACTGTTCGCCGTCTCCAAAGGCGAAAACTCCTCGCATGGGTCCGACAGCGCCGAAGCTGCTGCCCGCGAAATCGCGATGAACTTCGCCCTGCACGAAATCGTCGGCTGACACACCAAAGCATCCCAAACTGAAAAAGGCTCCCGCGCGGGAGCCTTTTTTTGTTTGATGACCGGAGGGGCACTTAAGCGGCCAGCCCACTTGCTGGCCGAGGCGCCGAAGAGGCGTCGGCGCTCGTGCGCCGGACTCAAAAGGTCAGGCCACTTCGGCCAGACCTTTTGCAGGAAGAGAGTTACTCCGTATAGACGGTGCTCAATGCCACCAGCACGCAGCTGTTATTGGCCGCCGGGATCAGCATCACCTGCGCATTGGCTGCGTTCTGCAGCAGCGGCACACCTGCCAGATTGCCGAGCGACTTACCCTTGAGCAGGATCTGCGCCTGCGTTTTCGAGCACGGCTCGCTGGTCGGAATGATCTGCACAGCGGCTGCATCGCAGCGCCCTTCAGCCGTCGGCGAGGAAAACACGCCGCTGACCCCGTTGCTGATGGTGGAATCGGCCGCCCCGAATTTCTGCCCGATCATCGACACCGAGAACCGCTGATCTGGCTGCTTGGAGTGCCAGGTCGAGGCGGCGGCGTATTCGCTCGTCCCCACCATCGTCGCTTGGCCAACGGCCTGCGCAAGCTGCAGGCAGCGCTTCACGCCAGCCTTCTGCAACTGATCCATCGTCTGAAAATCGGCCGGCTTTCCTTCGGCGGCTTTGGCGGGCTCGGTCTTGGCCGGAGCTGCTGCTTCTTTCTTGGGTGCAGCGGCAGGCTTGGCCTTTTCCGTGGTGGTTTTCTCGCCCCAGCCTTGAGCGTGAGCGTCGCTCGGCCATGCCGCATGTGCGGCAGCCAGGGTGAGAAGTCCGGCTGCGGCAGCGAGCGCCGCGCGGGGTTTGGCAAATGCGCCAGCGAAGGCGGGGGCGGCTTTAGACATGGTGCTCTCCAGACGTGAAATGAATGAAAAAGGGCTGATGGCAGATCACGGACGCGCACGCGAACAAGCAATCTGAGATTGCATTTTGCATTCCTTAATCTGAGTCGCCGCAGAGCCACCATAGATTGCGTAATGTTTCAAAGCTGCTGACGTCGGCGGCCAAATTTGATGAGATTTTTATCGCGGCAGAGATTTTCGCGTGATATTTCAGCAACAAAATCAGCAACTTTGACGACAATCAAGAGTTGCAGGTTTACCAATCATGAGCAAATCAGCGATAGACATGGCAACCGTAAATTGTGAAATTTCCGGGGGATGTCATGAGGAGTTGCAATCTTAGATCGTCCAGCAGTGTGACCGCGTTCAATCCCCTCACAAATATCGATTCAACGCCCGCGGGCATTATTTGAAGGACACCCATCGCTATGAACACGCTCAACGCCAAACCGTCGATCCGTCAGACCATCATTCGCAAAGCAGAGCGCACACGCGCCCAGCAGCGCCGCTTCAACCAGTCGCTCCGCAACGCGGTGCGCGGCTATCTCAAGAAAGACAAAGCCCTCGGCGTCGCCATCGGCGCGGCGATGACCATGGTCGCCCTCTTCGCTGCCTCGCCCGCCAGCGCGCAATACGTCGCCGGCGGCGGCACGGCTCCGGTTAACATCACCAACCAAGGCATCCTCGACCGGATCGGCGGCGCGGCCAACCTGACCCTCCCCGACGGCACGGCTGCAAATACGCCGCAAGGCGTCGCCATCGGCGTATCGACCGTCTATGGCGGCGGCGTTGGCATCGGCACCGGCAACATTTCCGGCATCGCAGGTGCTTCCGAAAGTGCGGGCTTCGCGCTCGGCAACGTCAACTATGCAACCGGCGCCTATTCAACGGGCATCGGCTACGCCAACACGGCAACCGCAACCTCCGCCATCTCCATCGGCACGTCCAACACCGCCAGCGGCAACACCGCCATCGCCATGGGCCGCCAGACCACCGCCTCGGGCAACTTCTCCATCGCCCTGGGCAATACGACCCAGGCCACCGCCATCAACGCCATCGCCCTGGGCAACTCCGCCAAGGCTGCAGCCGAAGGTGCGATCTCCATCGGTGGCGGCTTGAACGGCGCGAGCGGCAGCCTGACCGATGCCACCGCCTCACAGGCGACCGGCATGCACGCGATTGCAATCGGTACGTCCGCCGTTGCCAACTCCGACAGTGCCATTGCCATCGGCAAACAGTCTTCAGCATTGGCAAGGAGTGTCGCGATCGGCGAGGGGAGCGCTGCGGCGCAAGCAGATTCGGTTGCCATCGGATCCCAGGCAACTGTCACCGCTGGAGCCTTTGACGCCACGGCCGTAGGCATTGGAACCAAAGTCAGCGGCGTGAACTCAACCGCACTCGGCAATCAGGTCACGGTCAGCGGTTCGCAGTCGATCGGCATCATGGGGGCCTCTGCCAACTCGACTATTTCGGGCAACAACGCCGTCGTGCTCAATCCCGAGCTGACGCCACGCACCTATTCCGCCAGCAATATCACCGTCGTTGGTAGCGGCGCCCAGGCTACGGCAAACGGTGCCACTGCCCTCGGCGGCAACGCCACGGCAGGCGCTCTCGCCTCCGCAGCCGACGCCATCGCCATCGGCGGCCAATCGGTCGCGTCCAGCGCTGGCGCAGTCGCCATCGGCCTCCAGGCCGTCGCCCAGAACGGCAAAGCCGTTTCGATCGGTACCGGCAACACGGCAGATGGTGACGGCGCGGTCGCCATCGGCGATCCGAACAAGGCAACTGGCGCTGGCGCCATCGCCTTGGGTAAGGACAACACCGCAACCGGCGTCGGCGCGGTCGCGCTCGGCAACACCAACACCGCCATCGGTCAGGGCTCGGTCGCCATGGGCCGCACGTCGGCTGCCAACAACGCTGGCTCCATCGCCCTCGGCGACACCGCCAACGTGTCCGTCGCAGCAACGCAGGGCGTGGCACTCGGCTCCGGCGCGTCCGTCACGGCCGCCGGCGGCGTCGCCCTCGGCCAAGGCTCGCTCGCCTCGCGTGCTGCCATCGCAGCCATTGCCGATCCTCTGAGCACCAGCGGCGCAACGGTCACGACCACCACCGGCGCCGTCGCCATCGGCGGCCGCCAGATCATCAACGTCGCTGCCGGTACGCAGGCAACCGACGCCGTCAACGTTGGCCAGATCACGCCGATCATCGCCAACCTCGGCAACCTCGGCAACCTCGGCGCAACCACGGCGGCAGCACTCGGCGGCACGGCCACCTACAACCCGGCCACCGGCAAAATCTCCGCCCCCTCCTATACGGTTGCCGGCAACACCTACAGCGACGTCGGCAGCGCGCTGACCGCCCTCGACACCGCATCCGGTTCCAATAAATACCTGAACGTCAACTCGACGCTCGCCGACGGCTCGGCGACCGGCGCCGACAGCATCGCCGTCGGCCCACTCGCTAAAGCGTCCGCTGCCAACACAATCGCCCTCGGCAACGGTGCCACCGCCAGCACGGCAGGCAGCATCGCCCTCGGTTCCGGCTCGGTCGCAGCCGCCCCCAACACGGGTGCCTACACCATCAACGGCGGCACGGCGGCAGCAACGTCGCCCACATCGGTTCTCTCGGTCGGCGCGGCAGGTGCCGAACGCCAGATCCAGAACGTCGCCGCTGGCGTGGTCTCGGCCACCTCGACGGACGCCATCAACGGCTCGCAGCTCTACGCCGTCGGCACGTCTCTCAACTCGGTCGGCTCCACCGTTGCGGCCAACTTTGGCGGCGGCTCGACCTATGACCCGCTGACCGGCAAGGTCTCCGCGCCCACCATCTCGGTCGCAGGCAAATCCTATAGCGATGTCACGTCGGCCATCCAGGCTGCAGGCGCTGGCTTCAACGTCACCACCGCTCAATCCGGCTCCGGCGTCGCCAACGGCACCAGCGTGACCAACGTCGCCCCCGGCGGCACGGCCACCATCACCGCTGGAAACAACATCATCACCACCCAGTCCGGCTCGACGATAGCCGTCGCGGTCAACCCGGTCCTGACCGGTCTGACCAGCGTCGGCATCGCGGGCGGTCCCACGCTTGCAGGCACCGGCCTCGACATGGCCGGAAAGACGATCACCAACCTCGCTGCAGGGTCCACGGCAACCGGCTCGACAGACGCCATCAACGGCGGTCAGCTCAACACGGGCCTGGCCTCGGTCGCAACCAACCTCGGCGGCGGCTCGGTCTACGACCCCGTCACCGGCAAGGTCACCGCCCCATCCTACACGGTGGCAGGCTCGGCCTATAACAACGTCGGCAGCGCACTCGGCGCAGTCGATAGCGCCATCACCAACCTGAGCAACGGTACGGCGGGCCTCGTCCAGCAGACGGGCGGCGCACCCGGCACCGGTCAGATCACGGTCGGTGCTGCCACCGGCGGCACGTCCATCAGCGTCGCTGGCACCGATGGCGACCGCACGATCACCAACCTCGCCGCCGGCACGATCGGCGCGGGCTCGACGGATGCCGTCAACGGCAGCCAGATCGCGGCCAACCAGGCCTCGGTCGCCTCCGCCCTCGGCGGCGGCGCGAAAGTCAACGGCGACGGCACCCTTGCCGCTCCCACCTATAACGTCGGCTCGGGCTCCTTCAACGATGTCGGCAGCGCGCTGACGGCCATGCAGACCGGCGCGCCCGTCCAGTATTCGACGGCAGGTGCTCCCACGACGGCGAACGGCCTTGTCCCCTCCAACAACATGACGCTCGTCGGCGCAGTCCCCGGAGGCGTCGTGCTCGACAACGTCGCCCCCGGCTCGACGCTGGTCGGTTCCACGCAAGCCATCAACGGCGGCCAGCTCAACACGGGCCTGGCCTCGGTCGCAACCAACCTCGGCGGCGGCTCGGTCTACGATCCCGTCACCGGCAAGGTCACGGCGCCAAGCTATGCCATCGGCTCCACGACCTTCAACGATGTCGGCAGCGCGCTGGCCTCGCTCGACAACTCGGTCAACGGCGGCGCGGGCATCAAGTACGTCCGGGTCAACTCGACCCTGCCGGACGCCACCGCGAGCGGCACCGATAGCATCGCTATCGGCCCCAACGCCGTGGCAAGTGCGACCGGTTCGATTGCCCTCGGCACCGGGTCCGTTGCCGACCGCGGCGCGATCACAGCCATCGTCGACCCGCTCAGCTTGACAGGCGGCACGGTGACGACAAACGTCGGCGAACTCTCGGTCGGCACGTCTGCCGCACCGCGCCAGATCGTCAACGTCGCCGCTGGTACGCAAGTGACGGATGCCGTCAACGTCGGCCAGATCCTGCCGATCATCGCAGCCCAAAACCAACTCGGCACGACGGTCGCGGCCAACTTCGGCGGTGGTGCCACCTACGACCCCGCGACCGGTAAGGTCTCTGCCCCCAACTACGCCGTTGGCGGCACGGTCTATACCGACACCGGCAGCGCCATCGCTGCCCTCGATAAGTCTGTCGGATCGGCCATCGCCACCAACAACACCTCGGGGCTGGCAGGTCCGCTGGCCTCCGGTGCCGACGCCACCGCCATCTCGCCGGGCGCTGTCGCCTCCGGTATCGATGCGATCGCAGCCGGCAAGAACAGCCTCGCCAGCGGCGCACAGGCCACCGCCATGGGCCCCGGCGCTCAGGCAACCGGTGCTCAGTCGGTCGCCATTGGTAACGGGGCCATCGCCTCAGCAACCTCGGCCACGGCATTGGGCGACAACGCCAAAGCCACAGGGACCGACTCGACCGCATTGGGCCAGAACACCCTGGCTTCGGGTCTCAACAGCACGGCCTCCGGCAACGGCGCGGTCGCCTCGGGCACCAGCTCGGTCGCCTTGGGTGACGGGGCAACGTCCAGCGGCACCAACTCGGTGGCTTTGGGTGCGGGCTCGACCGATGGCGGCCAGTCCAACGTCGTCTCGGTTGGCGCGGTCGGTGCCGAAAGGAAGATCGTCAACGTCGCGGCAGGTACCATCTCGGCCACCTCGACGGATGCCGTCAACGGCAGCCAGCTCTACGGCCTGGCGCAGTCGGCAGCAACCGCTCTGGGCGGCGGCGCGAAGGTCAACCCCGACGGCACGATCTCGACCCCCACCTACACCGTGGGCGGCAACACCGTCACCGGCGTCGGCGGCGCGATCACGGCCCTCGACAGCTCACTGACCTCGCTCCAAGCCCAAGTCGGCGGCGCGATTGCGGTCAACAACACGTCGGGTCTAGCCAATCCCACAGCCTCCGGCACCGACGCCACGTCGATCTCGCCGGGTTCGGTTGCCTCGGGCGCTGACAGCCTCGCCGCCGGAAAAAACAGCCTCGCAAGCGGCGCTCAGTCGGTCGCCTTGGGTAACGGCGCACAGGCCACCGGCACCTCGACCACGGCCCTGGGCGACAATGCCCGCGCCACCTCGTCCGACGCCACCGCCTTGGGCCAGAACACGCTGGCATCCGCCGCCAACGCGACGGCCACGGGCTACGGCTCTCAGGCAACCGGCGCCGCGTCGATTGCCTCGGGTAGCAACACGATCGCCTCAGGTATCAGTTCGGTCGCAATGGGCGATCAAGCCAAGGCCACCGGCGATCTCGCGACCGCTGTCGGTCCGCGCGCTCTCGCCAGCGGTAAACAGTCGACGGCCTTGGGCTCCAACGCTCAAGCCACCGCCTACTCGGCCACCGCTCTGGGCGACGGGGCCGTCGCCTCGGCGGCCAACGCAACCGCACTGGGTCAAGAGTCGCTCGCGTCGGGCCTCAACGCCACGGCCACCGGCTACGGCTCGAAAGCAACCGGAGCAAACTCGGTGGCACTCGGTGCTGGCTCGACCGACGGCGGTCAGGCCAACGTCGTCTCGATCGGTTCGGTCGGGGCCGAGCGCAAGCTCGTCAACGTCGCAGCAGGCACCGTCTCGGCCACCTCGACGGATGCCGTCAACGGCAGCCAGCTGAACAACACCAACCAGCAGGTCGCAGCGCTCAGCCACCAGGGCGTCCAGTACGTCACCGGTGCTGACGGCAAAACCTCGTCGGAAATCAACTTGGCCTCCGATGCAGGCGGCCCGGTCGTCATCCACAACGTGGCAGCAGGCACGGCAGCAACCGACGCAGCCAACGTCGGCCAGGTCCGCGCAGAGATCGCAGCCGCAGCCGTCCTCTACGCCAAGAAAGCCGACGGGACGCTCGACAACGCTGTCTCGCTGAACGGCGGTACAGCAGGGATGCCGGTCGCCCTTCGCAACGTCGCAGCCGGTGTTTCTGCAACCGATGGCGTCAACGTCGCCCAGCTCCAGTCGACCGCTGCCGCAACGCTCGCCTCGGCCAATAGCTACACCGACCAGAAGGTCTCGAACTTGGCAGCTCTCACCGCTCAAGGGATCAAGGAGGCCAAGCAGTTGGCAACCTCAGGCACGGCGCTGGCACTGGCGGGAACGGGTCTGCGTTACGACGACCGTCCGGGCAAAACCTCGATTGCGGGCGCAACGTCGCTCTACAAGGGTGAAGTCGGCTTGGCCTTCGGCGTGGGTCATACGTCGGCCGACCAGACCTGGCGCACGAACCTTTCGGTCAACGGCACGCCTTGGGCCGAAAAGCCTGAAGTCGGCGTCGTGGTCGGGGCAACCTTCACCTTCAATTGATCCCGATCGCATCGCAAAGAAAGGCCGGGCGAAACCCCCGGCCTTTTTTATTGCCTAAATTTTTTGCATATAAAATGTCCTATATTTCCTATTCCCATAACCGTCTGTAATTCCCATTCCAGGCGTGATAGGAAGCGCGCAAATGCGGCTCGGCAAACGCCGCTGCTGCGCTGGATGAGGATTGGGTGAGATGCAGGAATTGACCGCAGACGGACGCCGGATCGTGGATGACGTGGCCCAGCGGAACGGCTTCAGCTCAGACGCTGTGCAGACCATGCTGCAAGCCATCGCCAACGGTAACGGCAGCCAGGCTCAGTTCAATCACTACGAATTCGGCGGCATGGGTCAGTGGTCGCAAGGCGGCATGATCATGATCGGCGACATGTTCAACAACAACTTGAAATTCCGCGTTGATGCGCTCTGCAACGACCTGTCGAACGTCTGGCGCAACAACTCGGTCTATGCCCCCCAGCAGAGCTTCCAGTCGCAAAGTCAGGGCGGTTACTCAAATCAATCCAGCAACTTCGGCAATTCGAGCCTGTTCGTGCCCGGCCCCAACAGCGGCAACTGGTGGCCCGGCGATCTGGGCTCCCCGTCCTCCTCCGGCTCGCAAAACGATATGCGCTATGCCGTGTTCCCGTCGTCCCGCCGCCTTGCCATCCGCGTCAATGGCGACGTGACCGTCTACGATATCGGCGACCACCAGATCGGCGGCTTTTCCCAGCAGCAAGGCGGCGACCAGTCGCTGACCTTCACCAGCCAGTATGGCACCATCCGCGTTCTCGACCTCGTGAAAGTCAGCGGCCCCGGCATGTCGAATGGGACGGGCAACGCCAATATGGGCGGCTATTCCAACACCAACTTCGCCCAGCCCGTCCAACAACCCCAATACAACCAAGCCCCGGCGCAATTCGACCCGCCTGCCCCCGCGCCGTCGTCGTTCAGCACTCAATCGCAAAATGCCCCATCTGGCGCGCAATCCTCGGGCTTCCAATCGCAAGCCCCGATGTCCAACGACGACATCTTCGCCAAGATCGAGCGCCTCGCCAGCCTCCGCGACAAGGGCATCCTTAGCGACGACGAATTCGCCGCCAAGAAAACCGAACTCCTCAGCCGCCTCTAATTTGAAAAGTCACAAAAAACTGATGGGTCCGGGAAGCTGTGCTTCCCGGCGGAGCGCGAGGCTGGCCTCGCTCGCGGCAAGGCCGCGACCAACCCATCAGCCCCGCTCGGCCTTGGCCTTGAGGTTGGCGAGCCCTTCGTCGAAATCCTTGCCGACCATTTTCTCGCAGTCGACGAACAGCGTCATCACCTTGGCCAGGATGGGCTGCTTTCCGCTCATCGCCCACGTCACGGCCGTCGCCGGTCCCTCCGGCACGAGCGTGAACTCAACCCGGTTGTCGGCCTGAAATGGCTTGCTCATGAACAACCGCAACAGGACGCGAGCGTTGGGAGTCGATTCGAGAATCTCGATGTGTCCGGTCCCCGATTTAGCCCCGGCAAAATCGTGCCAGGCACCCACGCCGCTGGCCGACCCGCTGTAGGAAGACGACCCCGCCGTCTCGCGCAGCGCGTAAGGGTTCCAAGTATTCATCTGTTTCAAGTCATTGATGAGTCCGAACAGTTGCGACGGTGGTGCTGCAATCCGCGCCGTTCGCGCGAACCCGAAATCGTCGGGCTTCCTCGCCGCAACGGCAAAAATGCCAGCCACCACAGCGACAAGGCCGATAGCGATATAGCCAAGAATCTCAAGCATCAGCACATCTCCCATCTCTCTGATGTCAGCAGTTCGCTCACTTGCAGTCGGGTTTGGGCGCATGCGCCATGGCGTCCAGCGCCGCCGCCTGTAGCTCGGATTGGCTCATTTTGCGCTGGTGGCTCGCGATCGACCATATGTGCCCGAACGGGTCCTGAACGATGCCATACCGGTCCCCCCAGAACTGATCGGCCACCGGCATGCGAACCACGGCTCCCGCCTCGACCGCCCGCGCGAACACACGGTCGACATCGGCAACGGTCAGGTGGATCGTCACCGGCGAACCCTTGAGCGTCTTGGGCGAAAGCGAGCCCCATTCGGGCATCTCGTCCGTCAGCATCACGAACAGCCCGTCGAGTTCGATGGCCGCGTGGATGATCTTCCCGTCAGGCATCGGGATGCGCAACACCTCGGTCGCACCGAACGCTGCCGTATAGAACGCAATGGCGTCTGCGGAATCGGGCACCACGAGGTGGGGCGCGATGGCTAGGTATGACGGGGCCTTTTTCGCCTTGGAGGGTCGCTTTGATGGGGCCTTGCTCATGGTGCTGTCTCCGCTTGATGAGGGACGTGAAAAAGCAGTTCGACGTAGCGCCGCAGATGCCGCACGCTCGCCACCGCGACCGCCACATCGTTGGTGGCCTTCGCCAGAATAAACGCGCCTTGCAGCACCGCTTGGGTGTGAAGCGCGAGGCTTTGCGCTGTCCAGTCGCCACGAATGCCAGCCGCCGCCATGGCCGCTGCAATATCCGCCTCGAGAGTCTCCGCGTGTCCGGCAATAGCGCGTGCACAAGCGTCACGAATGGCGTGATGGGCCTCGTAAGTCTCTTGCACCATGGTCCCGGCCAGGCACGTGAACGCCCACACCTCGCCTTTCAGCATCGACTGCCGGAAGTCGATGTAGGCCAGCACCCTGTCAAGCGGATCAGCCGGTGCGTGATAGGGCGCATTGGCAAAAAAGCCGCCAGTCATCACCGACCAATAGTCCGCAACCGCAACCCCAAGTTCATCCTTGCTTTTGAAATAATGAAAAAAAGCGCCCTTCGTGACGCCAGCTTCAGCGCACAGATCGTCGACGCTGGCGGCGCAGTAACCCTTAGTCCGGATCACCTTGACCGCAGCATCGAGGATCTTCGTTTGCGCTGAAATTTTTTCGCCAGTCCGCGCCATCTTTGGCCTCCAAAACAAACATACCAACCAGTTGGTATGTTTGTAAAGAGGCAGCCGCAGGCCCGCCTGCAGTCGCAAGACCAGTCGGGCAAAGCCGTCCCTAAGCCGGCCCTACGGCATCGGCTTCACACTGGCATCGACCGCCGCGGCAAACCCTTTCGCGGGAACGACAATGACCACCGTCGTGTTGGCCCCAGCCTTCAGCGCGCTGGCCAGCGACGGCACACCCGGTGCTGGCGTCGTATAGCGCAGCTGCAACCCGGCCCCGCCACTGAGCGCGGCAATGTGATCGGCAGGCAGCGTCCAGATGAGGTCGCACACCTCGGCCTTACACGACGCGGGATGAACCTTCACCGCCAGCGGCGCCTTGGCCTTCGCCACCGGCTTTGCCCCGGTTTTCAACGGCGCTGGATCGGCCCCGCCCGCCTCCCCCAAAAGCCCCGTGACCTCAATCCCCGCCTCATTGAAACTGGCAGCCGCCATCCGCAGCAGTGCCGCCGGCCGCCCATCCTCGCCCGTCGAAACCGTCAGCGCGGCGACGACTTTCCCCGTCGAATCCCTGGCGGTGGTCCGCAACGAGCAGAACCGCTTTTTCATTTTCGCGACCTCGTCGCACACATACGTCCAGCCGTCATGCGTGCCCGAAAACCTTTTGATCGCGCCCTCGCGAAACAGCGACGGATCAATCGCCACCGACGTCGTGGACTGGCCCGGATCGGCGAACGCGACACCACAACCAAGGCCGAACGCCACCCCTACACGCATCATGAAACAGTGCGTCGACATCAAGCAATCTCCCCCAAACCGCGACTCGATTATCCGGCAACCTAAAGTGTGTTGAGGGAAAATAACAATCTCAGATTGCAAAACGTAGCGAACGGTTGTTCGGATGGGTAACAGCGCAATCAATCGAGGAGCACGCCATCCATGGACCCGACCGCCCGCGCCATCGCCCAGTCCTATGACGCAGTCCCCTATGAATCGCGCCCGTTCCCACAAACCCATCCAGCCCGGTCAGCAGCCCTTGCCCGCCTGTTCGGCCTGACGCCACCCGCGATTGAACGAGCCCGCATCCTGGAGCTGGGATGTGCTGCCGGCGGCAACATCATTCCGATGGCCGCTAGTTTCCCCAACGCCACCTTCGTGGGCATCGACTTGTCACCCAGCCAGGTCGAAGACGGCACCGCGCGCATCCAGCAACTCGGCCTCACCAATATCAACCTGCGCCACCAGTCGATCACCGATCTGTCTCAAGCCGACGGCGCGTTCGACTACATCATCAGTCATGGCGTCTACAGTTGGGTCCCAGCCGATGTCCGCCGCGCCATCCTGCGCATCGCCCACGAAAACCTGTCACCCGACGGCGTCGCCTATATCAGCTACAACGTCCATCCCGGCTGGCGACTGCGCGGCGTCCTGCGCGAGGCGATGCTGTTTCACATCGGCAGCGCGACCGATTGCGCCGAACGCTTGGCCAAAGCGCGCGCCTTCCTCAACCAGTTGGCCGAGATCACCGACGGCGCGACCGCCTATGGCCAGCTCTTGCGCCAGGAGGCCAAGGCCATCGCTGGCCAGGAAGACTACTACATCGCCCACGAATACCTGGAACATACCAACGACCCTTGCTACGTCGGCGATTTTCTCGCCGATGCCAGCAGCGCCGGTCTTGCCTACCTGACGGAAGCCAACTTCAACGTCACCATCGCCGAAACCTTCGGCACCGACAAAGGCCGCCAGCTCCGCGACCTCTCCGGCAACAACCTGGAGCGCATGGAGCAATACATCGACTTCCTCACCGGTCGCACGTTCCGTCAGTCGCTGCTGGTTCACGCCGCAAAGCATGGCACGATCATGCGCACCCTCACGCCCGATCGCCTCGACGGTCTCCACATCCAATCAAATCTGACCCTGATCCCGCCCGCAGACGCCGTCACCAATCCACAGCCCTTTATCTTCCGCGATCCCGCCGCCCGCACGCTGACAACGCCATGCCCTTATGTCTGCGCCAGCCTGGAAGCTCTTGGCCGCGCCTATCCGCGCACAGCCAGCATCGATGGTCTGATCGGCAACGCCCCCGATGACATCGCGCGCGCCACCATCCGCGATGCCCTGTTCAAGTTGGTGATTGCCGGCATGGCCGACCTGACGACGGTGCCAGCCTCCCCTCAGATGTCCCTCAACGACTGCCCGAACGCGCTGCCGCTGGCGCGCGCCGATGCCGCCGCTGGCCGCTCCTGGACCACCAACCCCCGCCACGAAGCCATCCCGCTCGATATCGTCCAGTGCGCCGTTCTACCGTTGCTCGATGGCACCCATGACACCGACGCGCTCGTCGCAGCCCTCCGCGCCAAAGTTGCCGAAGGGCAGATCATCTTTCAGAAATCGGGGATCAGTCTCGCCAGCGAACACGAGATCGCGGACGCGGCCCGTGAACACCTCGCAGCCGCCCTGAGCAAACTCACCCGCAGCGGCCTCCTTGTCGCCGCCTGACAAGGCTTCTCGCCGTCCAAAGCGCCCCCCAGCAAATCACTTCCACAGCGGCTCGTTGGGGGGAAAGAAATCGAGCGGGCCATGCTGCGTCCACACCCACGACGCTTGCCCTGTGACGGCAGCCGACGTCGCCCCGTTCCCGACGGTATCGAAAAACACATAGCACTGGTCATAATAAAAACCGCCGCCGCGTCCGAGCGGATACCGCTCCACCGGCCACTTGATCTGATCGAGATACAGATTGCGCCCCGCCAGTAAGTCCAGGCCGTCCTTCACCGGCATCGTCGCCAGCAGCGCCGTCAACTTGCGCTGCGAATCGGCCTCATCCCACGTCAGATCGCCCGTCAGCCGCTTCATCAGCGCTCTGACGTCGCCAATGATCACCGGCTTTCGCTCCAGCCGGTCGTCGGAAACATCCTCCAGCGCGGGCAGCAGCTTCCGCACGGCCTGGTAGCAGATGTGATAGCCGGCGTTTTTGGGCCGCTTGGGCAGCGGTTCTTCCAGCGTGATCCGTAACTTTTTCAAGTCTGCCGGCGTGTTGATCAGGCGGATGCTGCTCGCCGGAACGTTCAGCAGTTCGGCCAGAAACCCAAGATCGATATCGCGCATCTCGGCGGCGTATTCGAGCACGAGGCCGTTGAGGGCCCGCGCTTGATCGAACGCCTCGTTCATGATCACGACCCGGTTTTCATCAAGACGGTAGCCGTGAAATCCCAACGTGGCCCCGACGTCCATTTTCCGCACCGGCCCCACGCCGGTCACATACTGGAACACCCCGCCCAGAAACGCGATCGCGCACGCCGAATAACAGACATCGTCGCGCCGCACGTAACTGACGAGCGCGTTGGCATGCATGATCCGCCCGATCTCAATCCCGTCGGCAAGGCTCCCGCCCGGCGAGTTCAAAGCCACCGACCAACTCGCCCCGAGGCTGTCGTCGCTCTCTCGAAACGGCTTGTATTCTCGCTCGACAAACGCCTGAAAGATCTTGGCGTCGCCCGGCTTGATCGCACCCGACAGGACGATCATGTCGCCCTCGCGCGACAATTCGATCGCCCGCGCCCCACCAACCGGCAGTAGGGAAGCAAACACCCCCGCAATCAACAACGGCCAGTTGGCCCAACCGCTCAAGCCACCCGCCATGACACCCCACAAACGTCATTTCGCAACTATGAACGTCATCCCAGCGAAGGCTGGGATCCAGACACCCCTCGGCATAAGCGCGAAACGCCTGCTCTAAAACCCGCCGAAAAGGTTCTTGAATATATTCCCGATCGGGTCCTTTTTGGCCTGATAATAATACTGCTGCTCGTACTCGCGTTCGCGCCGCCGCTCGACAGCAATAGCCCGATACTCGAATTCCCGATCCTCGATGGGGGCCAGATGATCTCCGGGGATGTCGATGTCTCCCCACCGGCCTTCGAGTGCTAACGCGATCCGCTGCTCATGCCCATAAATGTCGGCAAAGGTCCGAATCTGGCCCGTCGCATCGGGAGCCGCTGTAAAGTACGTGAAGTGAACCGGAACCTTGGTGTCGAGCGCGACCTTGTTGTCTTCCGGTCCGTTTTCAAGCAGATCGCGCACCGTTGCCGCGTCCCAGCCCTTGTCCTGGCCGAGCACGAGTTCGGCGAGTTTGACCGGGTCGCGGACGCGCACGCATCCATGGCTGAAGGCGCGCGATGAACTGTTGAACAGTTTTTTCGACGGCGTGTCGTGCATGTAGACGGCGTGCTTGTTGGGAAATAAAAACTTCACTTGGCCCAGTGCGTTCGACGCGCCCGGCGGCTGATAAAACGTGTAGGCCTTGAGGTTGGCCGAATACCAGTCGACCGAATGGGGATCGACCGCTTTTTCACCCCGTTTGATCCGTAGCCCGCTGCTGTAGAACATCCCGCCACCGCTCAACAGGCTTGGCAGTGCCTCGTTGACTTTGATGCTTTCCGGCAAAATCCAATCCGGTTGCAGCACCACGGTCGCAAGCTTGTCAGAAAACAGCGGAGTCTGATTGGTAACGAGCCCCGTCACGACACGTTCGGTATGAACCACCGCCTTATCGCGCACCATGCGCAGGGTGAATTCGGGAATGTTGACCGCAATGTGCGTTGCACCCAGGTCGTCCGGCATCCACCGCCATTGTTCCATGTTGGCGGCGAGCTTGCGCGCACTCGGCGGTGTCAGCCGGTTGAGGGCCGCGCGCGTCTTGCCGCCCACGATCCCGTCTGGTCGCTCAAGTCCACTGGCGACCTGGAACGCGATCACCGCGTCGACGAGCTTCGCATCATATACCAGCGGATCACCCGCAACGCCGTCGACCTCTGGCAGGGCCACTTTCAGCTGGCGGCGCACGAGCGCGACATGGGGATGCCGACCACCGGGTTTAAGGCTCGGCCCGGATGGAAAACTCTCAATGTCTTGTCCGGCAGCTTTCGCCAGCCGAGCCTCGTTGTAGGCTTTGCGCAAAATCTCGAACGTTGGATGTTTGGGATTAAACCCCGCCAGCGCCTGATCGGGCTTATCCGCAGCCGCAAGCGTCTCCAGCACCACCTTAGGGTCGACCAACTGTGGCGCGCGATCGATGTAAGTCGCCAATTGCTTACTGGGCTCGGGAATGCGACCGCCGCGCGCGAAACGCGCGTATTTCAGCACGGCAAACGAAATCCGCACTTCTGCGTCCGCAACCTCTGCCTCGCTCAGCGCTTTGGCATTAACCGGCGCCTTGGCGGGCACCAACTCGGACGCAGGCAACGCCCATTCGTCGGCTCGCCCGAGTTCAGCCAGAAGAGCGACGGCTCGCGGCGTCAGCCCGTTTGCGTCTGCAAACAGGCTTTTCCCGTCGCGCGCTTCAAAAAACGCTCCGATGGCTTTGACTTCCTCAGGCGTCGCCAGCGCCGACCTGTCGCGCCGTTCCGCCAGCCGCGCCTTGATCGCGAGCGCCGCTGGTGCGGGCGGCGTCAGGTTAGCTGGATTTTCGGACGCTGGAGCCAGCGGCTGCGTCTGCAGCGCCCCAGTCTCCAAAGTCTGCGCCATCCCGGCCGTCAGTGCGATGGAATTCATCATCGTCGCGAACAGCAACGCAGTCGAAACACGAACAAAAGGGCGCATGACTGTAACTCCACATTACAGCCTATTTAGTCGAACACCGTGGCCATATCCAGACGCACGAGAGCATCCCCACCCAATATTTCAGGTGGTGGCACCGGGCCAAACTCTGCAATGCTCGTCACGACATTACACCAGCCTTGCTCGCAAACCGATGACATCGGTCAATGCCGCAGGCAAACAAGGCAGTCCGCCGCCCCCCGCCGGAGCGCCTCAGCGCGTGAGGCAAAAAACCAAACCCGGAGGGTTTAAGGAGCAACGCGACCCGCGCGTCGTCGCGCGCCCCGCCGGTGCGCCTCAGCGCGTGAGGCCTTAAATGTCGAGGTAAAAACTCAATTCACCCGCGGTTCTAGCCCATACTCCTGCATCTTGCGATACAGCGTCGACCGGCCGATGTTGAGCCGCTTGGCCACTTCCGTCATGTGCCCGCGATAGCGCCCGAGTGCCAACCGGATCATGTCGGCTTCGATATCTTCAAGCCGACGAATCTCGCCGTCTCCCGACATCGCAGCAATCCCAAGCGCTCCGTTCATGCCCTTGAGTTCAACCGTCTGAGGCACGCTCTCTTCAGCGCCCAACAACGCCGGCCCGGTGTAGGCTGGATGCTTGTCCACGTACGCCGGTGCAGCTGGAACTTCAGCCTCAAACCCGTCGACGTGAGCCGCGATCTGGGGAAACTCTGCCACCGTCAGCTCCGGCCCATCCGCCATCACGGTCGCGCGGAACACCGCGTTTTCGAGCTGCCGCACATTGCCCGGCCACGAATACGACTGCAGCAACCGCATGGCGTCGGCAGTAAACCCGGTAACGCGCTTGCCTTCTTCCGCTGCAAAACGCGCCATGAAGTGGCTGGCGAGTTCCGGCACATCGAGAATCCGCTCGCGCAGCGGCGCAACATGGATCGGGAAAACGTTGAGGCGGTAATACAAATCTTCGCGGAACTTGCCGTCCTTGACCTGCTGGATCATGTCGCGATTGGTTGCCGAGATGAGCCGGAAGTTCACTTTGACAGGCTTCTTGGCGCCGACCGGGTCGATCTCGCCTTCCTGTAACGCGCGCAGCAGCTTGACTTGCGCATCAAGCGGCAGTTCGCCGACTTCATCGAGGAACAGCGTTCCGCCGTCGGCTTCCTGGAATTTGCCGATCCGCTTGTCGGTCGCACCCGTGAACGAGCCCTTTTCATGGCCAAACAGGATGCTCTCGACGAGGTTTTCCGGGATCGCGCCGCAGTTGACCGTGATGAACGGACGCCCGGCCCGCTCGCTTTCGCCCTGTATGGCGCGTGCGATCAATTCTTTGCCGACGCCGCTTTCGCCCTCGATCAGCACCGGAATGTTGGAGGCAGCAGCCCGGCGGCCCAGGTTCACCACCCGCGCCATCGCCTCGCCCCGCACGATCAGATCGTTGAACGTCAGCGTGCCGTCGGCCCTTTTCTTGATCCGCGTGATCTCACCAGCCAGCGCCTCGATCTTGAGCGCGCTCTTGATAGAGACGTCGAGCCGTTCGGGGCTCGCGGGCTTCATTACGAAGTCGACTGCACCGGCCCGCATGGCGGCAATCGCGGCATCGATCGAACCGTTCGCCGTCTGCACGATCACCGGGGGCATGTTGCCTTTGGACTGCAGCGCGGCAAGGGCCGCCATGCCGCCAAGGCCCGGCATCACCAGATCGAGCAGAACGAGGGAGATCGCGGCGCCATCTGGCCCGTCAAACATCGCCAGCATTTGCTCGCCCGAGGCGGCCGTTTTTGTCTCATAACCCAGCCGCTTCAAGGTCTCTTCGAGAATGCGACGCTGGGCAGGATCGTCATCGACGATCAAAACACGCTTGGACATGAACGCTTAAACTCAACGAAACGGGGACTGAACCGAGCAGACCGCTACCAGACGAACGGTGCGTCATGTCTCAACTCAAGACAGTCAGCATCCAGCAACTCACTCAACAATCATGAGATTGCCCGACAACCGTAAACAAGCCGTTGCTTTCGCCACCCCACTGTCGCTTTTCAGGCCAACCGCCACCCCATCGCCACAGATTACCTGTGCCAATTCAGCCGCTTGCTAACGCGAAGATAATTTGTTTGATGCCCCTCCGCCCGTCATCCCGGCGCAGGCCGGGACCCAAGCAATCATCAGTTTGGACTGGAAGTTCTTCTTCACAAGGCCACCCCCGTAACGCTGTTGAGTGACCAATCAAGCGCTGAGCGCTGACCATCCCTCGGCACGTCCGCGACGCTTCCTCCCTTCTCTTGTCGTGAAACTGAGATATAACAATCGCTGCTGAAATTCGAGCCTCGGCGTTGCCGGGGCTTTTTCATGAGAACTCCTATGGCAAACGTGGTTGTGGTCGGTGCCCAGTGGGGCGACGAAGGTAAAGGCAAGATCGTCGACTGGCTGTCGGAACGCGCCGACATCGTGGTTCGCTTCCAGGGCGGCCACAACGCTGGCCATACGCTCGTCATTGGTGGCGTGACCTACAAGCTGTCGCTGATGCCGTCTGGCGTCGTTCGCCCCGGCAAACTCGGCATCATCGGCAACGGCGTCGTCGTCGATCCGTGGGCGCTGGTGTCCGAAATCGAACGCCTCGTCGCGCAAGGCGTCGTCGTCAATCGCGACAATCTGCGGATCGCTGAAAACGCCACCCTGATCCTGCCGCTCCACCGCGAACTCGACCAGTTCCGCGAAGAAGCCGCAGGTGCCGGCAAAATCGGCACCACCGGTCGCGGCATCGGCCCGGCGTACGAAGACAAGGTCGGCCGCCGCGCGCTCCGCCTCCAAGACCTCACCAACTTCGACTCGCTCGATGCCAAAATCGACCGTCTGCTGGTGCACCACAACGCGCTGCGTCGCGGCCTGGATAAGCCAGCCATCGATAAAGCGACACTCTTAGCAGAACTCGCCGCCATCGCTCCCAAGGTCCTGCTCTACAAAGACGCAACCTGGGACCTGCTCGATAAAGCTCGCAAGGCTGGCAAGCGCATCCTGTTTGAGGGCGCACAAGGCGCCTTGCTCGACATCGACCACGGCACCTATCCGTTCGTGACCTCGTCCAACACCATCGCGGCCCAGGCCGCCACCGGTTCGGGCATCGGCCCGCGCGCCATCGGCAACGTTCTGGGCATCGCGAAAGCCTACACCACCCGCGTCGGCTCGGGCCCGTTTCCGACCGAATTGATGGACGAGACCGGCGAACTGATCGGCCAGAAGGGCCACGAATTCGGCACCGTCACCGGCCGCAAGCGTCGCTGCGGCTGGTTCGACGCCGTCCTTGTGCGCCAGGTTGTCAAAGTGTCCGGCATTGACGGCATCGCACTCACAAAGCTCGACGTGCTCGACGGCTTCAAGGAAATCAAGCTCTGCGTCGGTTATGAACTCGACGGCCAGCGCATCGATCGCCTGCCCGCTGGCCAGAACAGCCAAGCCCGCGTCAAGCCCATCTACGAAACGTTTGAAGGCTGGACCGGCTCGACGCGCGGCGCGCGCAAATATGCCGACCTGCCAGCCCAGGCCGTCAAATACGTCCGCCACATTGAAGAACTGATCGAGTGCCCGGTCACGCTGCTCTCAACCAGCCCCGAGCGCGACGACACCATCCTCATGCGCGACCCCTTCGCGGACTAAAGGCGTCGAGGTGCGCACTTGCGCTGGTTCCCCTCCCCCTTGCGGGGAGGGGTTAGGGGTGGGGGTAGCCGCAGGTCGAACACCTAAAGTCCCCAAAAAGCAGGGGGTTTGGGGGATGCAAGCCCCAAACGGGCCGAAGGTGAAGCCGTCTGCTTCAACAAGCGCGGTAGGCCGACGCGTTGTCTCAAGCTCCGCCCATCGTGGGGTAGTCGACATAGCCCTTAGCCCCCGGCGTATAGAACGTCGCCTGATCAGGCGCATTGAGCGGCGCACCGGCCTTGATCCGTGCGACGAGATCGGGATTGGCAATAAACGCCGTCCCGAACGCCACAGCGTCGGCAGCCCCTGACTCAATCAGCGCCGCACCCGTTTCGCCCGTATACCCACCACAGGCGATCATTTTGCCAGTATAGGCTGCGCGCGCCATCGCCACGACGTCCGTTTCGACCTTATTGGCAAACGCCCGCATCACGTGCAGATACGCCAGCCCGAATCCATCGAGCGCCTTGAAGTAGGCCGGGTAAAGAGTATCCATATCTGGCTCTTCGATGCCATTGAACGCATGGCCGGGACTGACGCGAATGCCCGTCTTATCGGCCCCGATCCGGTCCACTACGGCCTTGACGACCTGCAGTGGCATCCGCATCCGGTTCTCCATAGAGCCGCCGTAAGCGTCCGTCCGCACATTCGCATTCGACGATAGAAACTGGTGCAGCAGATACCCGTTCGCCGAATGGATCTCGACCCCGTCGAACCCGGCATCCACCGCACGATGCGCTGCCGCCGCAAAATCGTCCCCAATTGCCCCGATTTCGTCGACGGTGAGCGCGCGCGGCATGTCGTGCGGCTGCATCCCGGCCTGATCGGTGTACATCTGTCCCGGAGCCATGACGGCGCTGGGCGCGACGGCCTCCGTCCCCGCCACCCGGTTGAACTTGTGAGTGATCCGTCCGCAATGCCACAACTGCAGGGCAATTTTCCCGCCGCGCGCGTGCACGGCTTCGACAATCCGCGCCCATCCAGCCATCTGTTCAGGCGTATGAGCCCCCGGCGTACGACAATACCCTTGTGCGCCGAACGAAACCTGCGTCGCCTCCGTAATCACAAGCCCGGCGCCGTCGGCACGATCGCTATAATATTTCGCTGCAAATTCAGACGGAACGCCCTGCGTATCGGCCCGCGAACGCGTCAGCGGTGCCATCACAATCTTCGACTTTAACGAAATGGAGCCCAGCGAACCGGGCTGAAACAAAGCATCTACGGTCATGCGATCCTCGAGTAAATGGGTTGCGGATAGGCTTAATCCATAGTTCGGATAATAGGAAGTATGGTGTGCCGACCCGCAAAACACAAGTGTAACGCGCGAAAGCGCGCCCGAGTTCGCGCCGGTATTATTCATCGCCAGAGCATAAGTCTTGTATGTCAGGGTGGTTGAGCTCGAGGCGCTACTCGACTACAGCCCTTAGACCGAACAAAGCGGCGCCAATCCGGCACCGCTGACTGCCTGGAGAACCATCATGAGCATTTTTGGAACCATTTCAGAGGCGATTTTCGGCAAACCCGCCCACGCTGAAGTAGTCCCCGCCGATACGGCAGCCGTGGCACGCGGAGCCGAAGGTGCGCCCGTCGTCGTCGCCGCCAACAACACCGCGACACCTGCCGCAGCAGCAACCGCTGCCAGCAAAACCCCGGTCGATGTCATGGCCATCCTCGATGCCATCGACGACAAGACCGATGAAAAGCTCGACTGGACCAAGTCGATCGTCGATCTGATGAAACTCTTGAAGCTCGATTCAAGCCTTTCGGCCCGCAAATCGCTGGCAACAGAACTTGGCTACACCGGCGACATGGGCGATTCAGCGAAGATGAACGTCTGGCTCCACAAAGCCGTCATGCAAAAGCTCGCCGATAACGGCGGCGTCGTTCCTAAAGAACTGCTGGATTAATTCAGAACACGTCAGGGCGAGACATAAAACGACAGGCGGCACCGCACACAGCGTTGCCGCCTTTTTTGCGGCTTTTCACGTTCAGGTCCGAAGTCGGCGTGATCCACCCAACCAATCCGCACCCAAAGTATCGCGGCAGTCCATGAAGTCCCCGCGTCCGCGTACGGGTTCGGCGGTAAAACGCAGGAATTTCGCTTCATCGCGCGCCAGCTGGCACCCGCCGCCTGAACTTTCGTCGAGATTCTCTTCAAAACCTGTGGAGACCGTGACCTTATCTCACGCACGCGTGTCCTTGTTTCGTCATATTGCACGGCAACAACAGCGTATGCAGGGCAACCGGCACCAGACGCTCGTCGCGTAGCAGTTCGCGGCGGGCGCTTTCGTGTGGCGGCAGCCAAAAATCCGGCCAAACGCAAAGTTTGCCTCACGAGACGGCTGCAACAGGACCATCAGGACGGGACAGCGAATGACACCGACGGACTTACTGACGGGCATGCCCAATCTGATCTCGGGAGCTGGTTTTACCCGCATCTTTCTGCAAATGAGCCCGGCGAACGTCATCAAAGACGCAAACCTTCCACCCGCCGACGGCGGCGTCGGCTTTGTGAGCATGTTCCTCCACGCTCACATCGTCGTGCAGGTTGTGATGGTCGGTCTGATGCTTGCGTCTGTCTGGTCTTGGGCGATCATCATCGAAAAGCTGTTGGCCTTTCGAACCGCCCGCATTGAAAGCGATCGCTTCGAGCAATCGTTCTGGTCCGGTCAATCGCTCGACGAAATCTACAACAACCTCCAGCGCAGCAAAAACATCACCATGGCCGCGCTGTTCGTCGCCGCCATGCGCGAATGGAAACGCTCCGTCGAAGGCAACATCCGCGCCCTCGGCGGCATTCAACTCCGCGTGGAAAAGGTGATGGACGTCACCATCGCACGCGAGATGGAGCGCCTCGACCGCCGTCTGTTGTTCCTGGCAACTGTCGGCTCGACTGCGCCGTTCGTCGGGCTGTTCGGCACCGTTTGGGGCATCATGTCGAGCTTCCAGGCCATCGCGATTTCGAAAAATACCTCGCTCGCTGTCGTCGCGCCGGGCATCGCCGAAGCCCTGTTTGCGACCGCGCTCGGCCTCGTTGCCGCCATCCCCGCCGTGGTATTCTACAATAAATTCTCCGCCGACTCAGGCCAGATCAGCCATCGGCTGGAAGCCTTTGCCGACGAATTTGCAGCCATCGTGTCGCGCCAGATCGATACCAGGACCTAGCGGGATTTAGGAAAAGTGTTCTTGCGGTTTTCCGTGAAAAATCCCGCCAAGAAAAGAACGATTTAGGAAAAGTGTTCTTGCGGTTTTCCGTGAAAAATCCCGCCAAAAAAGGACTTTCACATGGGTGCTAGCCTCAATACGGGCAATGGTGGAGGCGGAAGCCGTCGCGGCCGTCGCCGCAGCCGCAAGGCCCCGATGAGCGAGATCAACGTCACGCCAATGGTGGACGTGATGCTCGTCCTGTTGATCATCTTCATGGTGGCAGCTCCGCTGCTCACCGTCGGCGTCCCCCTCGACCTGCCGCAAGCCAAAGGCAAGCAGCTGGAATCAAAGGGCGATCCGCTCGCGATCTCGATCAAGGCCAACGGCGACGTTTTCATCGCCGAAGCGCTGATCCCGCTGCCCGAACTCGTCGCCAAACTCAAAACTTTGTCGGCTGCCCGCAAAGGCGAAGACGAGCCCGTGTTCGTGCGCGGCGACAAAGGCGTCAGCTACGGCACCGTCATGAAGGTTATGGGGCGAATCTCCGCGGGTGGCTTCAAAAAAGTGTCCCTGGTCACCGAGGTTGAAGAGGGAGGCTGAGCACTCACGTTATGCGGCTCGGGTTCATCATATCGCTGACGCTTCATGTGCTTCTGATGGGTTGGATGGTTTTAAACCTTCACCAGACGCCGGAAATCGTCGTGCCCGACGTCGTGCCCATTTCGGTCGCGATCGTGACGCCGTCTGAGTTCACCCGTATGAAGCAGGGCGACCAGTACACCAAGAACCTCGAATCCAAAGCCGCCGACACACCCTCCGAGGACGAAAACACCAAGGAAGCCGCCAAGCCAAAGGCAGCCCCGCCCGCACCTGCGCCACCGCCCCCACCTCCCGTCGAGCAGACGCCGCCTCCACCCCCTGAGCCGGCAAAGCCCGAGCCAGCGAAGGTCGAGCCGCCCAAACCCGAGCCGCCTAAACCCGACCAGATTGCAAAAAAGCTCGCCGAGCCGCCCCCGCCCGAGCCCGACGGCCCCACGCCCGAGGAGCAGGCAGCGCTCGCCGCAAAGCTCGAAGCCGAACGCAAGGCTGCCGAGGCCAAAGCCAAAGCCGATGCCGCCGCCAAGGCTGCCGAACTCAAGAAAAAGCTCGCCGAAGAGAAGCGCAAAAAGGACGAAGCCGAGAAGAAGCGCTTGGCCAAGCTCGAAGCCGACAAGAAGAAGTTCGATCCCAACAAATTGGCCGAACTGCTGAACAAGACGCCCGACGATGCCGCGCAAAAGGCGCTGCTCGACAAATCGAACAAACCGTCCGGCGCCAAGCCCACCGGCGACAGCAAAACCGCAACCAACCTTGGCCCGTCTGCTGGCACCAAGGAGGGGCGCGATACCGTCCTGTCGGCGCGCGAAGCCGACATGCTGGCCTCCCTCATCGACAGCAAACTGCGCGGCTGCTGGCGATTGCCGGCCGGCGGCGGCGGCTCGCAGACGCCCATCGTCACGTTGTCCTGGCGTCTGAAGCCGGACGGCACGCTCGACGGCGAACCCCAAATCCTCCAGCCCCAGAACAATCCGTTGTTCGCGGTTGCCGCCGAAGCCGCCGTCCGCGCCGTAAAATCTTGCGTGCCCTTCCAACTTCCTGCCGATAAATACGCAAATTGGCGCGATATCAAAAGCTGGGCGTTCGACCCCAGCAAAATGCTCTAGCGATAGAAAGCTCCCATGATCCCCGTCCGGTACGCCACTCGCTTCGCTTTGTTCGCGGCCCTAACGATGTTGGCATTGCCGCTTGCGTCGGCGCAGCTCCACGCCCAGGGCCTCGTAGGGTCGACCGGCCAAGGACAAATCGCGCCGACCCCCATCGCAATCCCGTTCTTCATCAGCGACGACCCGAAATTGGGCCAGGACGTTGCAGCCGTCGTTGCTGCCGATCTGGGAAATTCCGGGCTCTTCAAAGTCTTGGACCCCGCCTCCTACCTGGAGCAGGTGCGCGACGTAAACACAGCCCCCAACTTTGCCAACTGGCGGGCCATCAAGGCCGACGCCCTGTCGGTCGGCAAGGTCTCCCGCAGCCCGGATGGCCGCATCGTCTCCGAATTCCGCCTGTGGGACGTGGTCAACGGCCGCCAGAAAGCCGGTCAGCGCTTCGCAACCACGGCGCAGAACTGGCGTCGGATCGGCCACCTCATCGCCGACCAGATCTATGAACAACTGACCGGTGAAAAGGGCTATTTCGATACCCGTGTCGTCTACGTCGATGAAACCGGCCCGAAAGAAAAACGCGTCAAGCGCCTCGCGATCATGGACCAGGACGGGGCGAATGTGCGCCTGTTGAGCCAGGGCAAAGACCTCGTCTTAACCCCTCGCTTCAACCCCGTGTCTCAGGAAATCACCTTCATGGGCTATCAGGGCGACAAGGCCAAAGTCTACGTCATGAACTTGGAGACCGGCCAGCGCCAGCAGGTCGGCGACTTCCCAGGCGAAACCTTTGCGCCGCGCTTTTCCCCGGACGGTCAACGTCTCCTGATGAGCGTATCGAGCGGCACCGACACCTCGATCTTCGAATTCGACCTGCGCTCGAAGCAATACCGCCAGCTCACCCAGACAAAGGGCCTCGATACCGGTCCGTGCTACTCCCCCGATGGCCGCCAGATCGTGTTTGAATCCGACCGCGAAGGCACCCAGCAGCTCTACGTCATGAACGCCGACGGCTCGGGCGTTCGCCGCCTGTCCACCGGAGAAGGCCGCTATTCCACCCCCGTCTGGAGCCCACGCGGCGACTATATCGCCTTCACCAAGCAGGCCGGCGGTGGTTTCCAGATCGGCGTCATCCGTCCCGACGGCAGCGGCGAACGCACGTTGTCGAGCGGCTACCACGGTGAAGGGCCGACATGGGCCCCCAACGGCCGCGTTCTGATGTTCTTCCGCGAAGGACAAGGCGCGAAGGCTGGCCCCCAGATCCGCTCGGTCGACGTGACAGGCTACAACGAGCGCACCGTTCCCACACCCGCCTTCGCCTCAGACCCGGCGTGGTCACCCTTGCTGAACTGACCCTTGATGCTGCGATGCAGCATGACGGCGTCGTGCCCGGCACGGCGCCGTTGGCATGTTATGAAACAGGAGCGGTGTTGCCGCTGATTCTCGCCAATCGGCGGCGAAGCCGGCTCAACGGGATAAAAATCACCGTTCAAGATTGGTACGGGCGTTTACCCGGTCTTAACGATTATGGGTGTTAATAACTCCCAAGTTGCTGAGCGGACGCGACAGCAAATCTAGGTGACGGATCAACGTCTTCACCATGGTTTGCCACCGTTGCCGAACGGCCTGAGGACGGGTGATCACGGCGTGTCTTTTTCGCATCAACACAGCCGGAAAACAGTCCCTGAGTGCCCTCTATCCTTGATCAAAACCCACCACACCGGTACCCCAATATACGGCTAGTGCCGATAAAGCAGCAGGAGACACACTATGAAGGCTTACACGGGGCTGATCGTTCTTACGGTCATCGCGGCTGTCGCTCTCGGCGCTTGCCGTCGCGAAGTCGAACACAAGCCGATGAAACTCGGCGCTCCAGCTGCTGAGCAGGTTGCTCGCTAATTCGGGCTTCGGTCAGGTTATTTACTTTTACTTAAAACTCCAGGAGAGAAGACCATGAAAAGCGTTCTCGTTCTCGCAATCGTCGCTGCAGTTGCTCTCGGCGCTTGCCGTCGCGAAGTCGAACACACCCCAATGAAGCTCGGCGCGCCAGCTGCTGAGCAAGTTGCTCGCTAATTCATTCCTTGGCGCAAGCTGAGGGTTGATATCAGAAGGTCGATCTGGTGGTGCATCGCACTCTCCAGGTCGGCCTTTGATCTTTTAAGCCGCGCCGATCCGCACAATCTCCGCCGCGCATTTCAGCGCCAGCGGACACCGGTTCTCCATTCCTGTGCGGCGCATTCCTGTGCGGCGTAAGTGCGAACCAGATCACGTCGACGCAGGAGCCGCGCGATGCGTCACAATACCTGTCACCAGTCGGCAACTCCGCATACTTTCGCGGGTGCAAGTCTGCTATTCCCCAATCAACGCACGCTGCGGCCATATTTTCGCACGATCAATCGCGTACCCGCAATCATAGCGTAGAACGCGCGCGGCTTTGATGAACCACTCCGGCGATCCCGGCGAGACGTTACCGACGAAAAGGAAACTGAGATGGCTGCTTCGATCACCCCACGCCAGGTCTTTCGCGCGCTGTTAATAAGCGCTGCAGTGCTTGCGGTGGCAGCGTGCGCCAACAAGGACGCGAACGGTCCTGACAGCGCTTTGCTCGGTCAAGGCGGTAAAGGCGGGCCGGTAACGCCGGGCACCGCTCGCGACTTTTCGGTGAACGTCGGCGACATCGTCTACTTCTCGTCCGACAGCACGGACCTGACGCCCGAATCGCAGGCCACCTTGCAAAAGCAATCGCGCTGGCTCGCCCAATACGCCCAATTCACCGTGACCATTGAAGGCCACGCCGACGAACGCGGCACGCGCGAATATAATATCGCTCTGGGTGCCAAGCGCGCGACGGCGGTCCGCAACTTCCTTGCCCAGAACGGCGTGACGGCAGCCCGCCTCCGCACCGTGTCTTACGGCAAGGAACGTCCGGTTGCCGTCTGCAACGACATTTCCTGCTGGTCGCAGAACCGCCGCGCCCAAACCGTGCTCAACAGCCGCGCGGGCTCTTGATCTCCCAAATCGCACTGACGCCGCGGGCCGTGCGGTGCGATTGGGTCACATCCCGGTGGACATGCGATCCAAGTTGACCGCTGAGCAGGCGACACTCGGCGCGACCTTTGGTAAGACCACGCCAACACGTTCCAGTCGGCATGTTGTCAGCCGGCCATTTGCAAAAACGACAGCATTCTCGGTCTTCGACGGACACGCCACAAATGCTCGGCTTCCAGGCTAAATTGCCCCTCTTCCAAGCCGCACTGTTGGCAGCCCTGGCGACGTTCCCGGGCGAAGCAGTCGCCCAACAAGGTGCGACCCCGCCTCCCGCTGTAGCACCTGCGCCGCCCAAGGCAAAGGCCAGCCCGCCAGCGACCGCAAAATCAAAGCCCGAGACGGCAGCCTCTGGTTCCACGGGCGATCAAGCCTTGCGTCAGCGCATCGAAAGCCTGGAAGAACAGCTTGTCGACATGCAGGTCGTCGTCGGCACGCTCGACAGTTTCGCCAAATCCAACGGGGCCGCCTCCGCCTCGCCCACCTATCGCGGCGGCGCACCCGAATCGGGCGGCGGAATGGACCAAGCCCGCGTCTCCGGGCTCGAAGCCCAGGTCCGCAACCTCACCGCTCAAGTCCAGCAATTGAGCGAGCAGGTCCGTGCCAGCCAATCGGGCGGTCAACGCCGTTCGGACGCGGGCGCAGCGCCGCCATCGGCCATCTCGGCACCCGCTGCATCGGCCGGCTTCGGCTCGACGACAGTCCAAACCGCCCCGGATTCGATCGAAGGCGTTCTCGCTGCAACGTCCTCGCCAGCTCCTGTCACCGCTGCCGCAAGCCCGCCCGCAGACGGGGCCAACCCCAAGCAACTCTACGAAGCAGCTTACGGTTACCTGCTCCAACAAGACTACGGTGCAGCCGAAACCGCATTCGACGAATTCCTGAAGCGCTACCCCAGCGACACTCTCGCAGGCAACGCCCAGTTCTGGCTTGGCGAATCCTTCTTCGTGCGCGGTCAGTTCAAACCGGCCGCCAGCGCATTCTTGAAGGGATACACCACCTATGGCAAAAGCGGCAAAGCGCCCGACAGCCTGTTAAAGCTCGCCATGTCGCTCGGCCGCATGGGCCAGAAAGATGCCGCGTGCTCCTCGCTGAACGAACTGACAACGCGGTTCCCGGCTGCCTCCAACGACGTCAAGTCCCGTGCCATCGCCGAAAAGCAGCGCACCGGCTGCCTCTGATCGACTGTGCGAAGAACGGGTCGCGCAACACGTAAATCGCGTTTCTGGCATGTTGGGTTAGCGACCCCTTGGCCGCTAACCCAACACGCAACGGGTGGTGCCTGAAGGCGGCACGCCAATCCCTCCAGCGATCAGACGCGTATCCCGTGTCTAGAACATGCACGGCAGCCCACCAATTCCGTTTGTGAAGTTGCCGCCACCCACCCATATTGCCGCCAGCGCATTCACCACCAAAGAGGCCCCATGACCGCTTCGTCCGCAGCCGAACAAGCAGCCCTCGGCTCGCTCCCCGAATGGAATCTCGACGACCTGTACACCGGTCCCGACGCCCCCGAATTGAAACGCGATATTGAACGGGGTGCCAGCCTCGCGCGCGACCTGAAATCGAAATACCAGGGCCACCTTGCAGCGATGGGCCGCGACGGTGCAGCCCTCGCCCAGGCCGTTGTCGCCTACGAAGAACTCTCCGACCTCCTCGGCAAAGTCGGGTCCTATTCGGGCCTCTACTATGTTGGCGACCAGTCCGACCCCAAGCGCGCAAAATTCAGCCAGGATGTCGGCGAACAGCTGACCCAGATTTCAACCGATCTGATCTTCTTTGAGCTTGAGTTGAACCAGATCGCCGAAGCCGATTTGGCGACCGCGATGACCCACCCACCGCTGGCGCGCTACAAGCCCTGGTTCGACGACCTGCGCAAAGAAAAGCCCCACCAGCTCGACGAAAAGCTTGAAACCCTGTTTACCGAAAAATCCCAGACCGGTCGGGGCGCGTGGAACCGCTTGTTCAACGAGACGATGACGGATCTGCGCTTCGACGTCGAAGGCGAGCCAGCCCCCCTCACACTCGAACCGACCCTCAATTTGCTGTCGAACGCCTCCCCGGCCAAGCGTCGCGCGGGCGCGCAAGCTCTGTCGAAAACATTCAGCGCCAATATCCGCCTGTTCACACTCATCACCAACACACTCGCCAAAGACAAGGAAATCAACGATCGCTGGCGCAACTTCAAGGATGTCGCCGATAGCCGCCACTTGGCCAACCGAGTCGAAGCCCCCGTTGTGGATGCGCTCGTGGCAGCCGTGCGCGAAGCCCACCCGCGCCTGTCGCATCGCTACTATGCCCTGAAAGCCAAATGGCTCGGCCAGGACAAGCTCGCCCATTGGGATCGCAACGCCCCCCTCCCCGACAAGCCCGAACGCGTGATCGCATGGGACGAGGCTCAGCATATGGTGCTGTCGGCCTACGGAGCATTTGCCCCGGAAATGGCGACCATCGCAAAACAGTTCTTCGATAAGCGCTGGATTGACGCCCCGGTGCGGCCCGGCAAGTCGCCCGGGGCCTTCTCCGCCTCCACCGTCCCTTCGGTGCACCCCTACGTTTTAATGAACTACCAAGGCAAAACCCGCGACGTGATGACCTTGGCCCATGAACTGGGCCACGGCGTCCATCAGGTGCTGGCCGCCAAACAGGGCCCCCTGCTGTCGCAAACCCCGCTGACATTGGCCGAAACCGCCAGCGTCTTCGGCGAAATGCTGACCTTTCAGAAGCTGCTGTCGGAAACCCAATCGGCCAAGGAAAAGAAGGCCATGCTGTCGGGCAAGGTCGAAGATATGCTGAACACGGTCGTCCGCCAGATCGCCTTCTATTCCTTCGAGCGCCGTGTCCATGAAGAACGCCGCAAGGGCGAACTGACGGCCGACCAGATCAATGCGATTTGGATGGACGTCCAATCCGAAAGCCTCGGCCCCGCCATCGACCTGAAGCCCGGTTATGAGGTGTTTTGGGCCTACGTCCCCCACTTCATCCATTCGCCGTTCTACGTTTACGCCTACGCGTTCGGCGACTGCCTGGTGAATTCGCTGTACGGCCTCTATCGCGAAGCCCACCCCGGCTTCGTGGGCAAATACGTCGACCTGCTGTCGGCAGGCGGCTCGAAACATCACTCTGAGCTGCTGGCCCCCTTCGGCCTCGACGCCCGCGACCCTGCCTTCTGGGGCAAAGGCCTGTCGGTCCTTGCTGGCTTCATCGACGAACTGGAGGCGATGGAAAAGGCGGGCGTCTGATTTATTGCCAACCCATGTGATCACAGTGCCACCATGACGCGGGGCAGCGGACCCCGCGCCACGATCACCCCAACATTTCGAAATGCGACAATCATTGAGCCAAATCAATGCAGTTCGCCGGTGCCCAACGAGAGGCGCGTTGCAAATGTCAAGTCACAGTTATTCACTTCATGGCGAAAATGGGGCTTTCGCGCCGGTCTGAGCGAGAGTAAGAACGCGCTGTAAGATGACGCCTAAACGACTGGCACTGCGTTCAGTCGCCGGTTACCCAGCCTCGACGGGGTGTCGGCAAACGCGATCTGAAGCGATCTTAATAGATCTTATGAGAGTTGCCTGATGGCACAGACCTCGAGCGCCGAAACAGGCGTTGGTGGCGATCATTCGCACAACCAGAATTTTTGGGCGCTCGCGCTGGGTTCGGTCGGCGTCGTGTACGGCGACATTGGCACCAGCCCGCTCTATGCGTTCAAAGAGGCGGTTCATGCCGCCCAGAAAGCTGGCCTGACCGGACGCCCCGTCGTGCTGGGCATCCTGTCGCTGATTTTTTGGGTCCTGATCTTGATCGTGACGATCAAGTACGTGCTGATCCTGCTGCGATGCGACAACAAAGGTGAGGGCGGTACGTTCGCTCTTATGGCGCTCGCGCGTTCGGTTGCAAAGTCGAGTTCCCCATTGATCCTCGGGCTGGGAATTGCGGGAGCGTCGTTCTTCTACGGCGACGCCGTGATCACGCCCGCAATGTCGGTCATGTCGGCACTGGAAGGCTTGCATCTCGTCTCGCCGGCCTTAAGCGGCTACGTCATGCCGTTGTCGTTGATCATTTTGGTGCTTCTGTTCTGGTTCCAATCTTACGGCACTGCGAAAGTCGCGACCTACTTTGGCCCCATAACGCTCGTCTGGTTTCTCGCCATGGGAGCCGGTGGTGCCTACCAGATCTGGCTCAACTGGGCCAACCAGGACATCCTTGTTGCCCTGAACCCCTACTTTGGGCTACGCTTTGTCTACCAGAACGGCTTGCTTGCCATTTCGGTTCTCGGCCTCGTGTTCCTCGCGGTCACAGGGGCCGAAGCACTCTATGCAGACCTTGGCCACTTTGGCCGCCGACCCATCCAGGCAGCATGGATCGGGCTCATTCTGCCCTGCCTGACGCTGAACTATCTAGGCCAAGGCGCGCTGATTCTCGCAAACCCGGAAGCGATCGAGAACCCATTCTATCTCTTGTATCCAAAAGAACTGCTGATCCCGATGGTGTTGCTGGCGACCTGCGCCTCCGTCATCGCCAGTCAAGCCGTCATCACGGGGGCCTTTTCGCTGACCCGCCAAGCCATCCAGCTGGGCCTCGTGCCGCGCCTTGAGGTCAAGCACACGTCCGAAACGATGTCCGGCCAGATCTACCTACCGCGCGTGAACTGGCTGCTCTTCACCGGCGTCGTGCTCGTCGTGCTGATGTTCCAAAACTCCAGCCGTCTGGCAGGTGCCTATGGCGTCGCCGTCACAGCCGACATGATGATCGCATCGGCCCTGACGTTCTTCGTGATCTGGAAACTGTGGAAGTGGCCGCTCTGGAAAGCAGCCTTGCTCATGGCGCCACTGTCGTTGATCGAGCAGGTCTTCTTTGCAGCCAACATGACAAAAGTCGCCGAAGGCGGCTGGCTGCCTTTGTTAATGGCGGGCGTCATCGCCCTGATGATCGCAACGTGGATGCGCGGCACCAAGGTCCTCGCCAAGGAAACCCGTCACGCCCAGGCTGACATCGACTGGCTCGTCCGTAAGCTGGAAGCCAAACCGCCTCACCGCGTCGCGGGCACCGCCGTATTCCTCACCGCCGATCCGCTCGCCGCCCCCACCGCTTTGATGCACAACTTAAAGCACAACCGCGTCCTACATGAGCGCAACATCCTGCTCACGATCAAGACCGCCGACACCCCGCGCGTTCTCAACGCCGACCGCGTGAAGGTCGAGCAGATTGCCGATGGCTTCCTGCGCGTGACGGCCAAGTTCGGCTTCATGGAAACCCCCAGCATCGCCAAAGTCTTCACCTTGTGCCGCAAGAAGGACCTGAACATCGACATCGGCGGCACGAGTTTCTTCCTGTCGCGACGGTCGCTGAAGCCGGCCAAAAAATCCGAGATGCCGCTGTTCCAGGACAAGCTGTTCATCTGGATGTCCCGGCAGGCCGAAGACGCAACGACCTACTTCCAAATCCCGATCGACCGCGTCGTCGAAGTCGGCACCCAAGTCGCAGTTTAATCGGGCGTTAAGTCCCAAAAAACTGGTGGGTCTGGGAGGCTGCGCCTCCCAGCGGGGCTGCGGGGCTGGCCCCGCTCGCCGCAGCGCGGCGATAGCAGCGTGTCCGGAGGCTGACATGCTGATCCGTCGACCGCATCTGCCGTATTGAATACGCGTGCCAGGAGGGCCATCAACACATCATGTCCAACGAAGATAACCGCTTCTCCGGCCGCGCAGCCCGATATGCCCGCGTCAGCGGCAATGTGGGTGCGGTCGCCGCGCGCGTGGCCGTCGGTCGCTTGCTTGGCCGGCAGGCTGACAATCAAGCCGACGCAGCAGCGCTCGCAGCAGCACTCGGCGGCCTCAAAGGCCCGCTGATGAAGGTCGCGCAATTGATGTCGACCATCCCCGAAGCGCTGCCGCCCGAATATGCCCGTGAACTGGCGCAACTCCAGTCAAACGCGCCCCCCATGGGCCCAGGCTTCGTGCGCCGCCGGATGATGTCGGAGTTGGGAGCCGATTGGGCCTCCCGGTTCGGCAGCTTCGAAGAGGTATCGGCAGCCTCCGCCTCGCTGGGCCAGGTCCATCGCGCCATGACGCGCGATGACCGCCCCCTCGCTGTAAAGCTCCAGTATCCCGACATGCAGTCCGCCGTCGAAGCCGACTTGAACCAACTCCGCGTGATCTTCGCCGTCCACGCCCGCATGGGCGCCGGCGTCGACACCCGCCAGATGCTCGAAGAAATCGGCGACCGCCTGCGCGAGGAACTCGACTACCGCATGGAGGGCCGCCACATGGCCCTTTATGGATTGATCTTCAAAGACCACGCCGACGTTCGCGTACCAAGCCTGGAGCCCGACCTCTCGACCAACCGCCTGCTGTCCATGTCCTGGCTCGCTGGCCGCCCCTTGCTGGACTACAAGACCGCCCCCCTCGAAGACCGCAATCGGTTGGCGGACTCTATGTATCGCGCGTGGTGGTATCCCTTCAGCCATTACGGGGTCATTCACGGTGACCCGCACTTGGGCAACTACACGGTCTTTGAAGACAGCCCATCGGCCCCTGGCGCACCCATCGGCACGCCCCTGGGCATCAACCTGCTCGATTTTGGCTGTGTCCGAAAATTCCCCGTCGCCTTCGTCCAGGGCGTCGTCGACCTCTATCGCGGACTGCTCGCCAACGACCGCGACCAGATCGTCCACGCCTACGAAAGCTGGGGCTTCAAAGGCCTCAACGGCGACCTGATCGACGCTCTCACCATCTGGGCCCGGTTCATCTATGGCCCGCTGCTCGACGACCGCGAACGCACCATTGCCGACGGCACCCAGCCGGGTGAATACGGCCGCCGTGAAGCCTTCCAGGTCCACCAACTCCTGAAGGAAAAAGGCCCCGTGACGATCCCGCGCGAGTTCGTGTTCATGGACCGCGCCGCCATCGGCCTTGGCGGCGTATTCCTCCACCTGGGCGCACGCCGCAACTGGTATCGCTTGTTCAACGAAACCATCGACGGCTTCGACAGCGCCACCGTCTCAGCCCGCCAACGCGCGGCCTTCGATCAGGTCGGCCTTCCGTAACTGTCATCACAGGCCAGCGAGGCCACGACGCCGAGTGCATGTAACTGTCATCCCGGGCCAGCGAGGCCACTATGCCGAGTGCCTGACCCGGGACCCAGAAATAAGCGCCGCAGGCACCTTGCTACCTACCGCAGCCCCGCCTGCTGCCGCTTGGCCAGCGCTGCACGAAACGCGTTGATCATCGTCGCCATCTCGCCTTTGATCCGCGCCGCACCGTTGACGTAGGCGACCACCGGCCACGCGAGATAACTGTTCACGCCGGTAACGTTCCCAAGCCCCGGCGTGGCATCCACGGCAAACCCCTCCTTGAACACGACCTTGGGCGCAAACGTCCCTGCAATTGTCATGGGGCCCCCGCTTGTCTCCAGCGCGCAGACGACCGGTTGTGGCGGAATGTCGAATGTCCGATCGCTGGCCGCCAGGCCCTCGTCGATCAGGGCGCGTTCGATATCGACGGACACCACACATGTCGCATCCAGCAGATACCCGCGCGTCAGCTTGGCAAGATCGGCCCGCTCTTCGTCGGTCATCCAGGCCCGGTGTTCGCACACGAGCCGCCCGCCGCGACCGCTGGTCTGGCGCAACGATGAAAAGCAATCCGGTGCCGCACCCTTCGCCGCAGTGGCCGCAGCAGCGCCATCGTGGCCCCCAATCAATCCCGCCAACACCAGCAGCCCAACTGCCAAAAACCGGTCCAGCATGCGCGACCCTCGCTTGAATTGAACACGCCGTCGAGCAACCAGACAATCGCGCCAAGAGCGGGGCACCCCTGTGGCAACGCCATGGCCAAACCCACTGCTCAAGGATCACATAAAGTCCGAAAAACTGATGGGTCTGGGAAGCTGTGCTTCCCAGCGGGGCATGGGGCTGGCCCCATTCGCGGCACCGCCGCGAAAACTAACCCACGCGACACGCGAACGCGGCAATCGCTGCCGCCGCCCCCGCGATATGATCGCCCTGCGAAAACCCGCTCGCCCTGCGCGCCTTGAAATCGTGATCGCCGTCTTCGAGCCAGTGGACCGCGATCGCTGGGCTCAATGCATACCCGTCAATCTCGACCCGTGATCCAAGCGCATCGCGCTCCCCCTGCACGATCAGCGCGGGGCAGGCCATCGTGGCCAGATGCGCGACCCGCAACGTCTCGGGCTTTCCCACCGGATGAAACGGATATCCCAGGCAAACGAGCCCGCAAATCGCCCCCTGAGCATACGCCTCATCTGCAATCATGCTCGCAATCCGCCCGCCCATCGACTTCCCGCCGATGATCAGCGGCGCATCGCAAAGCCGCGACGCTTGCGCGGCCGCTGCCCGATACTCGTCCATCAAAACGACGGCCTTGGGCGGAGGTCGCCGCGTGCCGCCGGTCCGCCGCACCGACATGTAGTCGAATTCAAATCGCGACACCCCGACGCCGTGTTCGTCGAGCGCCGCCGCCATCTGGTCAAGAAACGCACTCGACATCCCCGCCCCCGCTCCGTGAGCCAGAACGAGGTGCGCGAGGGGCGACGCAGGAATTGTGGTTAAAAAGTTGAACATGTGCAACACTACCGGCGTTTTCTTAGGACACGTATCGATTTCAGCCGCATTTTTCGGTGACCTCATAGCTCGTAGTGTTCGCCAAGGCGGCGCGACACGTCCTGCCAACCCTGGCTATAACGACGTCAGGGACAAAATAGCCGTTTGCGCTTGGGGGAGTTGATCCTTCGCGTGAGATACAACACATGCAAGTCGGCGGGTCCGCAGGCGAACCCACGACAGGGAGGCCAGACAGTGACATGCGGGTAGCGAGCATTTTCTCACATCTGGCTTTGGCATTTGTGTGCGTAAGCCTCGCAGCACTTTCACGTGACCCGGCTCATGTCGCATCCCCTGAAAGTGCCAGCTTGCCAGCCGCCAAGTCCCCATCCACCACACCGTCAGCGATTGTGGTCGCCGATGATGTTCGCAGGCCCGATCCGTCTGCCTCGGGGATTGCGCCCGTCGCGTCAACCGCCCAGCCCGACGCCGCTGATCTTGACCATTGGGCAGCACCTGCTCGCCTTCTGGACGCTGCCTCCGCGACCGCTGCAGCACCGCTGCCGACCGATGGGGCACAGCCTGCGCAAATTTCCGCAGCCGAAATCCCAAAGCTAGCCCCACCCGCTCCCAAAGTTGCAGCGATCACCCCCGCAGAGCCAAGCCCTGCCCGGTTGCCAATCGCATCGCAGCCAGAAACATCGACGGCGCCAGCAACGGTCGCCCTCGCGACGCCCGCCGTCACGCCCCTGTTGCCAGCCGACCCTTTGACTGAAACCCATGCCAACGGCGGCACACCCGGCCTAAAACCGGCTAAGGTCTTGTTCGGCGCAGTCGCGACCCCCGCCCCGCTGGCCGCGCGGGCCATCGGCACCTATGCGCGCGGATGCCTCGCCGGTGCCCAGGCCCTCCCCGTTGACGGTGAGACGTGGCAAGCGATGCGCCTGTCCCGCAACCGCAATTGGGGCCATCCCAAGCTGATCAAGTTGATCGAAAAACTCAGCGTCGACGGCAAGCAGAAGGATGGCTGGCCGGGTCTGCTCGTCGGCGACCTCGCCCAGCCACGCGGCGGCCCCATGTTGACAGGCCATGCCAGCCATCAGATCGGCCTCGACGCCGACCTCTGGTTGACCCCGATGCCCGACCGTCGCCTGAGCAATAAGGAGCGCGAAACGATTGAGGCAACCTCGATGCTGTCCGACGACGGCCTGTCGGTCAACCGCGATGTCTGGACCGACGGCCACCTGAACATCATCAAACGCGCCGCCAGCTACCCCGACGTGGAGCGCATCTTCGTCCATCCAGCGATCAAGCAAGTCCTGTGTTACGCAGCCAAGGACGACCGGAGTTGGCTGTCCAAGGTCCGGCCATATTGGGGCCACCACTACCACTTCCACGTCCGCATCCACTGCCCTCCGGGCTCGGCCGACTGCGCCCCGCAAGCCACCGTGCCCGGCGATGACGGTTGCGGCACCGAACTGGATGACTGGCTGAAACGCTTGGCCAACATCAAGCCCGACCCAGCCCCCTTGCCCTTGCCAGCCCCGCCTCCGGTCGCCGCCGCCAAGCCCAAAGTCAAGCCGCCGATGACGCTCGACCAGCTTCCGCAGGCGTGCAGCGTGGTGCTGGCCAAAGACAACCCTAGTCTGCAGGCCGATATCGACGCCGCAGCAAAGGCGGTCGAAGCGGCCAAAGCCGCCAAGCTCGCCGAAGCGGCAAACAAAGCCGCCGCCAAAACGGCACCTAAGTCGGCTGATAAGTCATCAGATCCCGTAGATGGCAAAGCGCCCGCAGTGTCGGCTGCGGCCAAATCTGCCAACGCCCGCGTCGATGCCAATGCGGCGTCCGCCAAAGCGCTCGCGCTGCCCGCCGCAGCCGTTGCCAAACCCGTGACATTGGAAAAAAAAAGCGCCTCGCAGTAGGCAGTTCCAAGACGGTCATGAACAAGACGGTCATGAACAAGACCGTCTTCAAGCAAACGACCGCCGGCAATTCCAGATCTGACAAGACCGTATCCAAAGCGATGTCCCGGCAGCAAATGACGCTTGGCGGCCCCCGCACAAACAAGGCGCTTCCAAAAAAGCACCGTTACAGGTGAAACATGTCGTGGTTGAAACCTGACAGGCCAACCACATAGTCTGACATCTCGCGTCACCTTCCCGTCAGCCGCTCCCGCATAAACCGGCCTCACCCAAATTGCAGACATCAAGGCGAGGAGCCCTACGATGGATGGTGATACTGCCGGACGCAGCCACGACCTGACGCGCCCCGCCCCCAGCCCCACCGCACCCACCGCTCCCGTTTGGGACCTTGGCGTCCGCGTCTTTCATTGGTCCCTCGTCGTCACGGTCGCCACAGCACTCGTGACGGGTTTTCTCGCCCCCCGCTGGTGGCTCGACGTCCACGTTGCGGCGGGCACGGTCGTCGCAGCCTTGCTCGTGTTCCGCATCCTCTGGGGTTTCTGGGGTTCGACCTATGCCCGCTTTGGCAGCTTCCTCGTATCGCCCATCACGGCGTTGACCCACGCATTCGATCTGATGCGCGGCAAAGCGGACCACCACACCGGCCACAACCCCGTCGGCACGATGATGATCGTTGCCCTGCTCGCGGCCCTGTTCGCCCTGACGGCAACCGGCACCCTCTGGCTCGGTGGCGGCCTGAAGGAAGGCCCGCTCGCCCCCGTCGTCTCCTACGCCACCGGCAGCGCGGCCAAAGACATCCACGCTTGGCTCGGCTGGGGCCTGCTCGCCCTCATTGCCGGTCACGTTTCCGGTGTGATCTTCGACAGCCTGCGCACCCGGGAAAATCTCGTCCGCGCCATGGTGACGGGCCGCAAAGCTGTCCATCCCGGAGCGCACGCGGCCCCCGCCGTCGCCGCCAAACCCATTCGCACGGCGCTCGCTTTCGTAGGCCTGTCCGCCATCTTCGCGCCTGCGATCATCCTTGCATCAAATCAGCCGGTGCCGGGCGTTCCGCCACCAACCCTCGACCCTGTTTACGCCAAGGAATGCGCAGCCTGCCATTCGCCCCATCACCCAAGTCTGGCGCAGGCAGCCGTCTGGTCGCAAATCCTTGACGGCCTGAGCGACCACTTTGGCGACAACGCCAGCTTGGAACCCGCACAGATTGCCCACCTGCGCACCTACCTGACAGCCAACGCGGCGCAAACCTGGGACACGTTGGCGGCTGTCAAGATCGGCCCGCCAGACCCGACTGGCTCGTTGCGGATCACCCGCGCGCCGGGCTGGAAAGCTATCCACGCCGATATTCCCGAGGACCGTTTCAGCGCCAAGGCTGTGAACGGAAAACTCAATTGCGCCGCCTGCCACGCCGACCAGGCCACGGGCCGCTTTGCCGCCCGCTCCATTGCTTTCCCAATCGAAAGGACCACGCCATGACCACACCTTGCCGCCCCCTCATTGCCGCGTTGACGCTGACACTGCTGTTGGCCGCAACCTCCGCAGTCGCGGCCATGTCGCCCGCCCAGGAGTCCGTCCTCGACGCCCACGCATCGGTTGCCGCCAAAGCCGATCCAGCCTTTCAGGGCTTTTCCGCAGAGCGCGGCAAGGCCTTGTTTTTGGGAACCCATACCGGCGGCAAACCTGAAACGCCGTCCTGCACCACCTGCCACTCGGCAGACTTGACCAAGCAAGGCAAGACGCGCGCCGGCAAGCCGATTGAGCCGATGGCTGCCTCCGCTAATCCCAAGCGCTACACCGACCCGGTCGAAGTCGAAAAGTGGTTCAAGCGAAATTGTAGCGATGTCTTGGGCCGCGAATGCACACCCACGGAAAAGGGCGACGCCCTCACCTTCCTTCTCGGCCTTTAAGGAGTCCAGCTATGAAATCCCGTTCTATTCGCATTGCAGCCCTTGTGGCAGTAGCCTTGTCTGGCCCAGCTCAAGCCGACGGCGACCGCATGCCGCCGATCAAAAATCCTGAAGTCGCCAAGGAATGCAGCGCCTGCCATATGCTCTACCCGGCAGGGCTCCTGCCTGCCCGCTCCTGGACCCGCATTATGGGCGACCTTAAAAATCACTTCGGCGACAACGCCGAACTCGACCCCGCCCTCACCCAACGCATCACGGCATATCTGACTCAGAACGCCGACGGGGCTGGTCGTCCACCCTCCAAAGTCAGCCGCGACCTGTCAGCCACGGATGCGCCGCTTCGCATCACCGAACTGCCGTGGTGGAAACGCAAACACGAAAAGAAGGATCGCGTATCTCCAGCAGCCCTCAAGGAATACAAAGCCAAATTTCTCGGCGACTGCGTAGCCTGCCACAAGCAAGCCGAAAAAGGCGTGTTTGAAGACGATTGAGCCATCTGGTCATTCGCACGCGCTCGCGTCGCCCCGGTGTTGCCCCGTGGTGCCGCGAGAGCCCTGCGGCGGGCCATCTCAGGGGAGGTGTTTTTAACGCAGATGTTCATATATTATTAAGCTGTATCATGAATTTAGCTCGATCGACTGAACCAAATCTCAACGATTACGAGCTAGTCGTGATGTATGCGTATCATACATTGTCTCCGTGCCCCGGTGGGCGGCCTGTTCCGCCACGTTCTGGACCTCTCCGCCGCTCAGGCTGAACGCGGCCATGAAGTCGGCTTGATCTGCGACGCCCATGTGCGCGACGAACTCACCCAGCAGCGCCTGGCGTCGATCGCCCCGAAGCTCTCCCTGGGCATTCATCCATTGAGGATGCAACGCTGGCCGGGCATCTCCGACGTCGCCAGCGTCCGCGCCGTGACCCGCTTGATCCGCCCGTTCGGCCTCGACATCATCCACGGCCACGGCGCCAAAGGCGGCGCGTACGCACGCCTGTCAGCCAGTGCGCTGAAAATAGAGGGGCAGATTGTCCGTTCCTTCTACACACCTCACGGTGGCACATTGAACTACGTGCCCACATCCATACAGGGCCGAATTTTCTTGAGTCTGGAATCGGCCATGGACCACCTGACCGACGGCCTGATCTTCGAAAGTGCATTCGCCGCCCGCGTTTACGGCGAACGGATCCGTTTGGGCCGCGCCCCGCGCCGAGTCATTCATAACGGCCTTCATCCAACCGACTTCATATCCGCACCCGCAGCGCCCGATGCCACTGATTTTTTATACATCGGCGAGTTGCGCGCTCTGAAAGGCATCGACACCCTGCTTCACGCCCTGGCAGGGCTAAACCAAAGCCGCGCGCATCCCTTCACGGCAACGATCGTTGGCTCGGGGCCGGACGGCGACACGCTCAAGCAACTCGCTGACCGGCTCGGCCTCGCGGCAACGACGGCCTTTCCCGGCGCTCTGCCAGCCAATCTCGCTTTTGAACTTGGCCACACCCTCGTCGTGCCGTCGCGAAAGGAAAGCTTCCCCTATGTCGTGCTGGAGGCCGCAGCGGCCGGTAAGCCGATGATTGCAACGAATGTTGGCGGGATCCCTGAAATCGTCGACGGCACCGGAACCCAACTTATTCCCGCCGACGATGCCGATGCGCTGGCGCGCGCCATGAACGAGTCGGTGAACGATCCCATAACGGCACGCGGACGTGCCCAGCGTCTCAAAATGGTGGTCGCCGATCGCTTCACGGTTTCGCGCATGACCAATGCGGTGTTGGAATTTTATACAGCCCCCGCTCGCTATCCCGAACCGCGCGCAGCCATCCCCAATTCGGCAACGGCGAAGGTTGCGACCCCTCAAGCGTAAGAGCGCCTGCCAAGGGCTGAACCCGGCTCCTGATATTTAACAAAGCGCTAACCACACCTCACCGCTCGTGCGCGTCCAGCAAGACGCTGGCACGAACCCTGCTTCATCCAGCCAACGACGCACACCCTCTGTCCTGGTTGACGCATGATCCACTCGACAACCCAATCGGCCCGATACGCTTACCCAAAAGGCGGCGCAGTATCGATCAGTGTCCCCCGCCTGGCTGATTTCTCGTCCGACAAGACCGCGAGCCTCATGTCGCCCGCCGTGTTAAGGGTCCTGTTCGCGCTGATGGAAGGCGCCTTCGTCACGCTGGTCGGCGTCGCGATCGCCCAGCTTTATGTCGACGAACCCCTCGTTCATGCCAACATGAACTATTGGGCCGCCCATATCGCCATGGGCATTTCGACCGTCGTCGCCTTTGAACTGTTCGGCCTCTACGCCATGAGCGCTCTGTCGTCGGCGCTGAAAACCATGCCGCGGATGCTGCTCGCCTGGACAATGGCTTTCACGGTCCTCGTGGCGACCGTGTTCTTCTTAAAGCTCGGCGCCGAATTTTCACGCGTCTGGGTCGCCACGTGGTTCGGCGCTGGCAGCGTCGGCTTGATCCTTGGCCGCTTCGCGATCGATCGATATCTCCGCCGCCTCGCGTTGCAAGGCCGCCTTTACCGTCGCGTGGCCATCTACGGCACCGGCCCAGTGACGAGCGACCTGATCTCACAGCTCGAAAACGACATCAAAAGTGACATCCGGATTTGCGGGATCTTCGACGACCGCGACGACGACCGCACCGGGCAAGCCCGCCCGGGCGTCGTTGCCAGCTACCCTCGCCTGGGCGGCATTTCCGAACTTGTCTCGTTCAGCCGCAAAACCCGCGTCGACCTCATCATCGTCGCCCTGCCCATCAGTGCCGAAGACCGCGTCGCGGCTGTCATGAAATGCCTGTCTGTATTGCCCGCCGAAATCAAACTCCCCGCGCGCGCAACACGGCTCCGTTTTACACCCGGCACCTATTCCCACGTCGGGTCGGTCGCCATGATCGACCTCTACGACAAACCGATCACCGATTGGGGCACCGTCTCGAAATGGCTGTTCGACAAGTGCGTTGGTATCGCGGCGCTGATCCTTCTGGCACCCGTCATGGCCGCCATCGCGATTGCGATCAAGCGTGACAGCGCAGGCCCCATCCTGTTCCGCCAGAAGCGCTATGGGTTCAACAACGAACTCATCGAGGTCTACAAATTCCGTTCGATGTATGCTGACCGTTGCGATTCGGCCGCAGAAAAGCTCGTCACCCGCAACGACGACCGCGTAACGCCCGTTGGCCGCTTCATTCGCGCAACCAGTCTCGACGAATTGCCCCAGTTGTTTAACGTCGTCGTCGGCAACCTGTCGCTCGTCGGGCCACGTCCCCACGCCGTTCAGGCCAAAGCCGGCAACAAGCTCTACGACGAGGTTGTCGATGGCTATTACGCCCGCCACCGCGTCAAACCCGGCATTACAGGCTGGGCTCAGATCAACGGCTGGCGCGGCGAAACCGACACCGACGAAAAAATCCAGCAGCGCGTTCTCCACGACCTTTACTACATTGAAAACTGGAGTGTGTTTCTTGACGCTTACATCCTGATCAAAACGCCCTACGCTCTCTTCGCCCGCAAAGAAAACGCCTACTGACGTGTCATCCCGGCCCAGCGGAGCGACTTCGCGCAGCGCCGAGCCGGGACCCAGCACTGAGGGCCGAAGGCACCACTGACCTCCGCCACTCCTGGCTCAAAACCTGCAAATACCTGCAATAACCCGTCTTAACGCTCCCCTGCCCCACGATCCCGCTTCTCCGTCCCCGCTTTGGTAAAACCACGATGCGCGCAGCAACCCTCATAAGGCCGATCCCAGCCGCGGCCCGTTCCGCTGGCCCGGCGGTGCGCGCAGACCAGGACACCCGCGCGACCCAAGCCCCACAGGCCACCCGGTCCAGTGGACTGATCCATACGCTGATCCTCGCGGCCGTCTGGCTGGCGTTCGCGCTGAGCGCGATCGTCTTCACGGAGCCAGCCCCCGTCGACGTCATGTTCATGGGGCTCATCGTTCTGCTGCCAGCCGCGGGCCTGATCACCATCACAAGGGGCTTAGCTGGCTACTTGGCGTTGTGGAGCATCGCGGCCGCCGGCGGGTTCCTGGCCGCCACCGCCTCCCGCGATCTCGCCGCCTCGACGATCTTCACGGTCGTCTCCTTGTACCTCTACATTGCCTCGTTCATCCTCGCAGCCTTCGTCGCCAAGTCGCCCGTGCGCCACATGGAGGTGATGCTCAGCGGTTGGACGTTTGCGACCGTTCTCGCATCCACCTGCGCCCTGATTGGCTATTTCCAGCTCATTCCCGGCGCGTTCGAACTGTTCACAAAGTTTTCGCGCGCTTCGGGAACCTTCAAAGACCCCAACGTCTTCGGCCCGTTCCTGGTCGCGCCCTTCCTGTATGCGCTCCACCTTGTCCTTCACCGGCCTTGGCAACGCGCGCTGATACCGCTGGCGATCGCGGCTCTGTTGGCGATGGCAACCCTCCTGTCGTTCTCGCGCGGCGCCTGGGCCAACCTCATTCTTGCCCTCGCCGTCTACGGCGCGCTGGCCTACGTTCTGGCCCCCAACCAAGCCCAACGCGCCAAAATCGTCGGAATCGTTTCGGCGGGCGCCGTTCTGGTCGCCCTTGTGACGCTGGTCGCGCTCCAGAACGACAAGATCGCGAGTTTCCTCCAAGACCGCGCATCGCTCACCCAAAGCTATGACGTCGGCCCCGCCGGTCGCTTTGGCGGCCAGGAAAAGGCGACCCGCCTCCTGCTCGACAACCCGCTTGGCATCGGTGCCGGCCAGTTCGCTCAGCGCCACCACCACGAGGAAGTCCACAACGTCTACCTGTCAATGATGTTGAACGCCGGTTGGCTCGGTGGCCTCACGTACGCGATGATGGTGATCCTGACCCTTGCGGTCGGGGCAAATCATTTGACCCAACCCAATGCCGCGCGCCCCCTGTTCCTGATCGCCTATGCAGCCTTCGTCGCAACGGCCCTTGAAGGCATCATTATCGACAGCGATCACTGGCGAAGTTTCTATGTCCTGATGGCGATGGTTTGGGGCCTCGCCGCCTCGCCATCCCACGCAAGCGAGCCCTGACCCAATGACATATCCTGTCGTGACGAGGTCCTGCTGTCAGCGGGTCATCGCCCCCGCGCGCCTTCATCCCAATCTGAAATCCGGGTCAGCCGCGTCGGCCCAGCCCTTAAAGTCGTCATTCGGCCTCATGCCGGTGACCGTAATGATGCTCGCCGGCCTCTATGCAGCGTATGCCGCGGAATTTACCGCGCAAGCATGGCCTTTGGCCGTCTTGCTGGCACTGCCGGTGGCCGCCCTCGTCTTCGCATGGATGGCAAGGCCGATCCCAAAACAGCCGATCCCGCGCCGTAAGGCCAAGCAGATGATCGACCGCCGTCCCGTCTTGTTACGTCCCGTGTTGGTGCTCCCCCCTGGCCGCCCGGCGCGGATCACGGGCACCGTTCCAAAGCAGCAGCGCCTGCTGCACATTCGCCAGCCCAACCGCGCAGCCAAGATCATTCAATCCCGCTGGATCATGACCCACCGGCCCAATTGACGCAAACACAAGCCATCCCAGCGAAGGCTGGTATCCAATCAACTCGAGAATTGGAACCCGATCAGACCTTCAGCTCGCCGCTGCCTGCCGGTGGGCGATCCGCCGCTCCGTGCCTTCAACCATCGCGACCAGAATGTCCGCCCGGTCGGTCAGCCCCGCATCGAGCGACACATGCTGCGCCTTGGCAATTTCCCGCAGGCGCTCAACGTCGCCAACCTCGTCCAGCTTGGCAATCAACGCATCCTTGCCACCCTTGCGGAACGTGACGATGAGGCTGAACCCGTGGGGGTCAAACCCGCCCGCAGCCGTTGCTGGAGCATCGGCAACCACCGCTGCAACCTTGGCCGTCTGTACCGCCGCTGCAACCACAGGCTTAGCCGGTTTGCGCACAGCGAGCGGCAACCGCACCCTGATCTGCGCAATCTCCGTCGCGCAGATGTCCGACAATCGCTCGGCAGCGTCTGGTGCCACGCCCGCATCCGACCGGAACAGATCCCGGAAGTATTTGCGCTGGCTGGCGCCCGACAGAGGCCGCGTATTCTTTGCCATTTTTTATGCTGCCAATCGGAGGGTCAAACGGGAAGCGACTTCTTCATACAAACGGCGCACGTCGCCGGTTGCGTCGCCATACTTGTCTTCAATCGAACGCGGATCGTCGCGGAAATCGAACGCATCCGCAATAGCCGAGCTTTGCGGCAACCGCGTTTCCAGCATCGGATGGTCGAGCGCGATTTCGTCGTAGATGTTCTGCTCGCGACCGGTCCCACGCATTGCGTTGGCAACGCACGCATACCGCCGCGCATCCAGCGGAAGCTCGGCGAGGTCGGCCCCCGTCCGGCGGCTTTCGATCAGCAGCGCCACCCGGTCGACCGCCAGCTGAGACACATAATCGGGCCGGAACGGCACCAGCACCAGATCGGCGGTCTTAAGGGCTGCCAGTGCTGCAAACGACAACCCCGGCGCGCAGTCCAAAATAACCACATCGTAATTGCCTTCAAACCGCCGGATCATGCGCTCCAGCCGCCCGCGCACGCGCGACCCCACGATGTCGGGATCTTTCGCCTGACGGGCTTCCTTGATGTAGAGTTCGCCCTGCGCGTCTTCCAGCATCAGCGATCCCGGCAGCAGCGAAATCACCGGACGCTTGCCTTGGGCATCGCGCACGTCCCCGACGTTATGGACGAGATAATCGCGTGGCGCGCCAGCACTCTCGTCGAACGTATCGAGGAAATAATCGGCAATCGTCTTGTGCGCCTTGCGCGCCGCGACCCAGCCTTCGCCGCCTTGTAGAATCAAAGAGGCGTTGCACTGGCTGTCGAGGTCGAGCAACAGCACGCGCTTGCCGCCCCAGACGGCGAAACCATGTGTCAGCATAACCGAAATGGTTGACTTGCCGACGCCGCCTTTGCGGTTGGCAACTGCAAGAAATTCTGCCATCGAGGCCCCTTACGGATGAATGAATGCGCTGAAAGATGAACTCGAGCGGTGGATGCAACCAGCCCTACCAGCAGCGGTGTATGCACAGATTCGCGGGCATCCGGCCACCGTGTCGAGCAAGGCGTGCCGCCAAAGTCACAGCCCCTCGCGAAACGTCGGGCGCCTGCTTCTCTCTCGTCTGGTGTCGAACGGCTGCCGCATCCGCAAAATTTATCGCAAATCCTAAAGCCCGTGTTAGATGCGTGATGGTAGTAACCATGTCACAATGGCGTATCGGCACCAGTCCAGAACCCATCCGGCGGCCTATGGGGGGCTGCCTGATGAATTGCCACCAAAGTCAACGTGAGGAAAAAGGTCATGTCGCGTCGCTATTTCGGAACTGACGGGATTCGCGGACAAGCCAATCGCCATCCCATGACATCTGAAGTGGCATTGAAGGTCGGCATGGCCGCTGGCACCGTGTTCCAGAAGGGCGCCCACCGCCACCGCGTCGTGATCGGCAAGGACACGCGCCTGTCTGGCTACATGCTGGAAGCAGCCTTGATGTCGGGCTTTACCTCGGTCGGCATGGACGTGTTCCTGCTCGGCCCGATGCCGACCCCTGCCGTGGCCATGTTGACCCGTTCCTTGCGCGCCGATTTGGGCGTCATGATCTCCGCCTCCCACAACCGCTACGACGACAACGGCATCAAGCTCTTTGATCCCGACGGCTACAAGCTGTCGGATGAAACCGAACTCGAAATCGAAGCCATGATCGACGGCCCGAGCGCCAAGCTGCTGGTGGCCCCCGACAAGATCGGCCGCGCCACCCGCGTGGAAAGCGCCCAGGAACGCTACATCGAATTCGCCAAGCGCACCTTGCCTAAAGATCTCCGCCTCGACGGCCTGCGCATCGTCATCGATTGCGCGCACGGTGCGGGCTACAAGGTCGCCCCGGAAGCGCTGTGGGAACTCGGTGCCGAAGTCATCAAGGTCGGCGTCCAGCCCAATGGCCGCAACATCAACGACAAGTGCGGCTCCACCTCGCCCGGCGTCCTCGCCGACAAGGTCCGCGAAGTCCGCGCCGACATCGGCATCGCACTCGACGGTGACGCCGACCGCGTCGTCATCGTCGACGAAAAGGGCAACCTCGTCGACGGCGACCAGATCATGGCCGTCATCGCCGAAAGCTGGCAGGCGCGCGGCAAACTCACCGCAGGCGGCATCGTCTCGACGGTGATGAGCAACTTAGGCCTCGAGCGCTACCTTGAAACCTTGAACCTCGGAATGGTCCGCACCAGCGTCGGCGACCGTTACGTCGTCGAGCACATGCGCCGCCACGGCTATAATGTCGGCGGCGAACAGTCCGGCCACATCGTGCTCTCCGACTTCATCACGACCGGAGACGGCCTCGTCGCCGCACTCCAAATCCTCGCCGTGGTCGTCACCACCGGCAAACCGGTCAGCGAAGTCACCAACCGCTTCAAGCCCTTGCCGCAGCTGCTTCAGAACGTGCGCTACGCCAGCGGCAAACCGCTGGAAGATAAACGCGTCATCAAAGCTATCGACGCTGGCAAAACGAAGCTCGGCAATACCGGCCGCTTGGTGATCCGTCCTTCCGGCACCGAACCCGTCATCCGCGTTATGGCCGAAGGCGAGGACGAAAAACTCGTCTCCACCATCGTCGGCGATATCGTCGAAGCCGTCCGCCTCGCCGCCGCCTGACGTGCCGTAGGGTGCAGTAGGCGCAGCCGTATTGCACCAGCCGCCCGCTCTGATGTACTGACGAGGTCATGGCGCGATTGGTATCATCACCACCGCCAGGGGAGGCTGTCATGCGGCAGGACGACCGAGCTTTGGCCATCACGGCGAGCCCTCCAGCAACCAGCGACAGCAAACAAAGCAACAGCAAACAGAGCGACACCAAGCGGGCTGCCAGCCAGACTGGCGACGCCAAACCGGCCGATGGCAAGCTCTCGGTTTTCATCTCGTACTCCCGCAAAGATCACGCGTTCGCCAACGAACTGCTGACCGGCCTGGAAATTGCGGGCTTCGAGCCGTTTCTCGATACCCACGACATCCTGCCCGGCGAGCCCTGGGAAGACCGGTTGGGCCGTTTGATTGCCGCAGCCGACACGGTCGTGTTCGTGATCTCACCCAATTCGCTGGCCTCGGCCCACTGCGATTGGGAAATCAACCGTACCGAACAACTTGGCAAACGCCTGCTCCCCATCGTTTGGCAGTCGGTCGACGAAAAAAAAGTGCCCGCCCGTCTCAAGCGGTTGAACTACGTCTATTTTGACAAGGCGCATTCCTTCGCGCCCGCGCTGGCAGCCCTTGCCCAGGCCTTGCGGACTAATTTGGGCTGGGTGCGCGAGCATACGCGCCTGCTGTCACGCGCGCAGGAATGGGAGGCCGCAGGCAAGCCCGAAAACCGGTTGCTGTCGGGCAACGACATCGTGGCGGCCAAAGCCTGGCTCGCCAAAATTGGCGCAGCCCAACATCTGCAGCCCACCGAGTTGCACCGCGACTTTATCCAGGCCAGCGAGCACGCGGAGGTGTTGCGTCTGTCCGCCGAGCGCCAGCGCGTCGGTGAACTCCAAACGGCGGTCACGAGAACCCGTTTCGCGCTCGCAGCAACCGTGCTGCTGTTCGTGATGGCGCTCGGTGCAGCAGGTGCTGCCTACATCAGCCAGCAGGTGGCCAAGCAGCAAACGTTGGTCGCAGAAACGGCGCGAACAGAGGCCGAGCAGGCCAAGTCTAAACTGACACAAAAGCTCGCCGAATTGCAGCGCAGCGAAAAAGCCCTGACGACCTACATCACCAAGACCGCGCGAAAACTGTCCGACGGCGAAATCAACGCGCGTCTGGGCGAAACCGCCCTGAACTTGATTGTCCAGTCCGAGGTGGGCAGCCGCGCCGACTACGAGCGTAAAAAGACACCGTACGTGCCAGGAGCCGCATCCGGCATCACCATCGGCATCGGATACGATCTTGGCTATCACACAGCCGAAGATCTGGCCAAAGATTGGGTTGAACTACCAGCCGCCGATTTAGCGCTTCTCAAAGGCGCCATCGGCCTCGTGAAAGACAACGCACAAGCCTATTTGCCCCAAGTCGCGGCAATCACGATTCCCTATGATGTGGCGCTGCGTCAGTTCCGCGAAAAAACAATTCTGAAATTCGCCCGCCAGACCCACATTCTCTTCCCCGGCGTGGTGGACCTGCCTCCCGACGCATTCGGCGTTCTCGTGTCGCTTGTTTTCAATCGCGGCAGTTCAATCACCGGCGACCGCCGGGACGAAATGCGCGCGATCCGCAGCCTGCTGATCCTTGGCGATTACCCAGGCGTTGCCGAGCAGATCAGGGGCATGAAGCGATTGTGGCCGGATATGCACGGGCTGGTGAAGCGGCGCGAAGCGGAAGCGCGCTTGTTTGAAACAAGCCTTGCGCCATCAGCCAAACCGGCAACACCTCCCGCCAGCGTAAGACAGCTCCCGTGACGTCGCGTCTCAAATTCGCACACGGCTTAAAGGGTTTTTAAGGTCTCTCGGGCATCGTCATTAGCAGGAACACGAACGCGCGACGCGTCGGTAATTGCAAAGGACGACCCTATGATCGCCAAACGCAGCACCCTTATTGTCGGTGCCCTTGCCGCACTCTCGGCGGCATCCAGCACGCAGGCAGCCGACCTCGGTGGCGCACGCGGCGGCAGCATGAAAGACGACATGCCGGTGATGATGCAGCAGTCGGCAGCCCGCTTCTACCTGCGCGCCGACGGCAGCTATGCCTCCTACGATCGCCCCTCGATCGCCATCGACGGCCAGTTCGACATGTACAACACCAAGATCGACGGCGCTTGGGCAGCCGGTGGCGGCGTTGGCTACTACATCAACAAGAACTGGCGCGCCGACTTCACCCTGGAGCAGCGCTTCAACGCCGATGTGTCCGGCTCCTACCAGTTCAACCCAGGCGGCGGTTTCGTCACCTCCGATGGCAAGGTCGGCCTCAAGAGCACGCTCGGCCTGTTCAACATCTACTACGACTTCGACACCCGCTCGCGCTTCACCCCCTACGTTGGGGCCGGTCTCGGCTGGGTCAATCACAAGACCGCGACAGGCTCGTTTGCCGACAGCTGCGGCTGCACCAGCACCATTGAAAGCGGTTCGGCGTCGTCGGTCGCCGGCGCGCTGATGGCGGGCGTCGCCGTCAACCTCACGGGACGCGGACCAGCGGCCGGCACCGGCCACGGCAGCGGTGACGCAGCTCGCAACCTGTACCTCGATCTGGGCTATCGCTTCCTCTATCTGGGTGAAGCTGAAACGGGTGCCATCACGGTCAATGCGACACCCGTTGCCGCAGATCCCACCATCTCCGAAATCCACGCCCACGAGTTCCGCGTCGGCCTGCGCTACGACATCCGCTAACCGCGTTTTTAACTCACACGACCCGTCGTCCAGCCAGGGGAAACCGAGGCTGGACGAGCCGGAGCAGCCAGCCAGCTTGCCTCCGAAGGTACCCCTTGTTGAGCTAAGGCATTATGTTCGCGTTGTATCGGGCCCGTCGGCCCACCTTTGAAAGACAACGGTCATCAGCCTTCGGGAACAACCCGCTTGCCAGCCTCCGGTGCGTACCACGCTCACAGATTGCTTGCACCGGCGGTCGTACGCTTCAGGACAGACCCTGAAGACGCCGTCACAAGGGGAACGACGTTTATGAAACATAGTGCTCAAAGCCTTGCGCTCGGCCTTGCCATCCTGGCCGCCACGTCTGTCAGCCCCCGTGCAGCCGACTGGGCTGTCGGCAGCGGCGGCGTCATCAAGGACTTCGGCAGCGTCAAGGACTACCGCAACGCGGCCGTCCCCGTCCCCGCGCCGACGCCTGCGCCAACCTACACCGGCAAAGACTGGTACGTGCGCGGCGACGTCGGCTGGACGCTCGCCTCCAGCACTGACATCACGGCCACGGGCGGCATCACCACCCGCGACGATCTTGATGGCTTTGCCTTCGGCTCGATCGGCGCCGGTCGCTACCTGACCCCCAGCATCCGCGCCGAAATGTCGTTCGACTTCCGCCCCAAAAAGAGCGTCACCGGCAGCGTTCAGCGGTTCAATGGCGACCGCACGGTGACAAGCGTCTCTGGCACGACCACCACGACGAATACGTACCATTTGACGCTGGCACAGACCGACAATTCGACTGTTGCCGATCAGACGGGCTTCTTCAGCCTCTTCTATGACTTCAATCAGGCTGGCCGCCTGAAGCCATACATCGGCGCCGGTGTCGGTCTCGACTCGCGCCGCTATAAGCGAACCACGTCTCAGACCAATGCCTGTAATACCTACGATAGCGTCGTGACAGATTCATCGGTACCTTCGACGATCACGACACTCGGCATTGATTGCACCGGCAGTTCGTTCGCCAGTCAGTCGAGCAACGAGTACACCTCAGCGCTTGGCGTTGCCGTGGCCGTTATGGCCGGCGTCGGCTACGAGGTATCACCGGGGATCACCTGGGACACCGGCTATCGCGCTGTCTGGCAGGGTGCAGAAGTCACGCTCGGCGCGCCAAGTGCTGCCGACCACCCAACCGTCATCACGATCTCCAACCGGCTCGACCACGAACTCCGCACCGGCGTCCGCATCGACTTGCAGTAACACGCTCCCTGACGACCCAAGCGCCCCGCCCGCCAGCCCCCGCTGGCGGGCGTCGGTGTGTTTATGATCCGCATTTGAAGGGCTCAGACTTTAGAATTGAGCCGTGTAAGTCATTGGTTTACCAGAATTTCGTATGCTTCCCCGGCACAATCGGGGAGGATGCGACGATGCGCGAGATCAACTACAATAAGGCGGTGCAGTTGCGCAACGCCGTGATTTTCTGCGGTTTGGCGGTCATGGGCTGGGCGTTAGCAGCGTGGTGGGTCGCAGCGATTTTGACTGGTATTGCTGTGATAACCCTGCGGTTGTTCAGCGTGGGACCTGCCCTCCGCTTTGAAGAGCAGAAACTTGAACTCAACACGGCGTTCAGCCGCGCGTCGCTCAACTGGTCGGATGTGCGATCGGTCGAGGCGGACAAGTTCACCTCCTATATCCTCGGCTTCATCCCAGTGTCGAGCGCGACGACCCTGCGCATCAAGCGCGCCGGCGGGTTGTTCGGAGGCAGAACCTACAGCGTGTCGATGGATCATCTCGACATCCCGAAAGAGGACTGGGCCGACCTCCTGGCCACCCTCACATATGCCCGAATCCAGGCCAGCTCCGTGACTGAGGCCGCAGCCACCGCGGCCCGCCTCGGGGCCCAACACGCCGACACCATCATCGCCCGCCATCTGGCCCAAAAGCAGCAGCCTCAAAGTGCCCCGGCGCAGCGCCACACCCGCCCCGCCGCAATCGCCCAAGGCACCCGCCCCCAGTTCGGCCGCCGTTAAAGCACAGCCCAGACGCCCGCCCAAACCAGCGCCTTGTCCACACAATAAAAAACGCTCGTCAGGGGGCACCTGACGAGCGTTTCGCATTGCAAATTGGCATTCGGGCTTAGCGACGCAGACCCCTTAGTCATGGGGTCCAGGGGACAAGTCCACTGGCCGTCACGTCACTTTGCCGCAACCAGCCGGCCTGATTACATCATGCCGTCCATACCGCCCATGCCACCCATTCCGCCCATGCCACCGCCATGGCCGTGGCCACCGTCGCGCTTGGGCGCATCGGCAACAGCAGCTTCCGTGGTGATCATCAAAGCGGCGATCGAGGCAGCGTCCTGCAGGGCGGTGCGAACCACCTTGGCCGGGTCGATGATTCCCTTTTCGATCATGTCGCCGTACTCGTCGGCCTGAGCGTCGTAACCGAAGTTACCAGCGCGCGCTTCGAGCACCTTGCCAACCACGATCGAGCCTTCGACGCCGGCGTTGTCGGCGATCTGGCGGATCGGGGCCTGGAGGGCCTTGCGAACGATGGCGATGCCAGCGTCTTCATCGGCGTTGAGCCCGACGACGTTGATGGCATTCGTTGCCTTGAGCAGCATGACGCCGCCGCCGGGAACCACACCTTCTTCAACGGCTGCACGTGTTGCGTTGAGCGCGTCGTCGACGCGATCCTTGCGTTCCTTGACTTCGACTTCGGTCGCGCCGCCGACCTTGATCACGGCCACGCCGCCAGCAAGCTTGGCAAGACGTTCCTGCAGCTTTTCCTTGTCGTAGTCTGACGTGGTTTCTTCGATCTGCGCCTTGATCTGCGCAACGCGGGCTTCGATGTCTTTCTTCTTGCCCGTGCCGTCGATGATCGTGGTGTCATCCTTGGTGATGGTCACGCGCTTGGCGCGGCCCAGCATGTCGAGGGTGACGTTTTCGAGCTTGATGCCGAGGTCTTCCGAGATGGTCTGACCGTTGGTGAGCACGGCGAGATCTTCAAGCATCGCCTTGCGGCGATCGCCGAAGCCCGGAGCCTTGACGGCAGCAACCTTGAGGCCGCCGCGCAGCTTGTTGACGACGAGCGTCGCCAAGGCTTCGCCTTCGACTTCTTCAGCGATGATGAGCAGTGGCTTGCCGGTTTGGACGACCGCTTCAAGCACTGGCAGCATCTGCTGGAGGTTCGAGAGCTTCTTCTCGTGGATGAGGATGTATGGATCGTCGAGTTCGCAGATCATCTTCTCGGCGTTGGTAATGAAGTACGGCGAGAGGTAGCCGCGGTCGAACTGCATGCCTTCGACGACGATGAGTTCGGATTCGAGGCTCTTGGCTTCTTCGACGGTGATGACGCCTTCGTTGCCGACCTTCTGCATCGCTTCCGCGATCATCTGGCCGATAGCGGCTTCGCCGTTAGCCGAGATCGTGCCGACCTGGGCGATCTCTTCCGAGTTCTTGACCTTCTTGGCCTTTTTCTTGATTTCTTCGACGACCTGGATGACGGCCTTTTCGATGCCGCGCTTCAAGTCCATCGGGTTCATGCCGGCCGCCACCGACTTCAAGCCTTCGCGCACGATGGCCTGGGCCAGAACGGTCGCCGTCGTGGTGCCGTCGCCGGCCACGTCGTTGGTCTTGGAGGCAACTTCGCGCAGCATCTGCGCGCCCATGTTTTCGAACTTGTCTTCGAGTTCGATTTCCTTGGCAACCGTCACGCCATCCTTCGTCGTGCGCGGCGCGCCAAACGACTTTTCGATGATCACGTTACGACCCTTGGGACCAAGGGTGACCTTCACGGCGTTGGCGAGGATGTCGACGCCGCGCAGCATGCGCTCGCGAGCGTCTGGACCGAATTTAACGTCTTTAGCTGCCATGTGGCAAAGCTCCTGAAATGATTGAATTCTTAAGATGGATCGTGGACTGAATTACTTGTCCAGAATGCCCATGATGTCGCTTTCCTTCATGATCAGAAGGTCGACGCCATCGATTTTGACTTCCGTGCCCGACCATTTGCCAAACAGGACTTTGTCGCCCTTTTTGACATCGAGCGGAACGATCTTGCCGGCTTCATCGCGGGCGCCAGCGCCGACGGCGATGACTTCGCCCTGCGATGGCTTTTCGCCAGCGGTATCAGGAATGATGATGCCGCCTTTCGACTTGGCTTCGTTTTCAGCACGTTTAACGACCACACGGTCGTGAAGAGGACGGAATTTCATGGTTTCGGACAGTTCCATTTGGGGGACGGCGTTCATGTGCGCGATCCTCAAGCTAGCCTTAAACGCAAATCAATCGTGCGTGTTAGCAATCAAAGCGAGTGAGTGCTAAGCGCGCCGAAGAGATACGGTCGGCAGCCCCGCAAGTCAAGGAGTCGTTCGACTTTTTGCTGAAGGACCGGCGCCGCCAGGTCGCCCATGAATCCGGTCGCGGCGGCTCAAATAAGGCCGCCCGGGCATGCGATGCCCGTGCAAATGCGTGCCAAGCGGTTAATGTCGGGTTAACACCGCTATGTCCAACGTTCATCCCACGGAAAACCCGATGTCTTACCTCGCCCTTGCTGCCTGGGCCTTCGCCGCCGGTGCTCTGATTCCGGTGATGGGAGCGCTCAATGCCGGTCTCAGCCGGTCGCTGGGTAGTGCCCCCGCCGCCGCCTGCGTCCTGTTCGTGGTCGCCTTGACGTCGATGTTGACCCTGTTTTTCGCGACCCGCCAGACGATCCCCGCCGCCGCCCAATTCGCCGCGACCCCCGGCCACCTGTTCCTCGGCGGCCTTATCGTGGCGTTCTATGTGATCAGCGTGACGGTCCTGGTTCCGATCTTCGGCGTCGGCAACACGATCCTGTTCGCCATGACCGCCCAGATCGTCATGTCCGCCGCCATGGACCACTTCGGCCTGTTCGGCGCCTCCATCCGCCCCGTCAGCCTCACCCGCCTCGCCGGCCTCATCCTCATGCTGGCCGGCCTGGCGCTCGCGCAATTGAGCGTTCAAAAGTCATAAGCACTTCCTTCTCCCGGGACGGGAGAAGGTGCCCGAAGGGCGGATGAGGGACTTTGTTCCAGAGCAAGCCCTTTGCGGTATCCGAAGTCCCTCACCTGTCCTGCGGACATCCTCTCCCGTCCCGGGAGAGGAAAGTGAGATGTTCAACCGCACTTCGTCAGCGCGCCCTCGGCGTCGAACACATGGCCCGACAACCCGCGCGCCCGCTTGGAGGCGAGATACAACGCGACAGCCGCCATCTCTGGCTCGCTCGCAAGAGCCGCCGCAGGCTTGTCGCCCGGCAGCGATGCGCGCGGCCCGATAGCATTGATGCGAATGCCGTTTCCAGCCCAGGTTTCCGCTTCCGTTCGCGTCATGGCCGCTAAGGCCGACCGCAGGATGCCCGCAATCATGGCCCCGCTACGTCCCAATGGTTCAGTTACAACCACGATGTTCAGGATCAGCCCCTCGGTCATCATCAGCCGCATCCGGTTGGCGGCAACCCGCGTGATGGCGGCGGCAGTGCCAAGCTTGTCGGCGACCATGCCGTCGATATCTTCCATGCTCGATAGGTTTGCCAGATCGGCAGCGCGCACAGGAATGACGTTGATGACGGCGTCCACGCTGCCGAAGGTCTGGGTGCCGTTTTGGGCAAAACGTTGCGCGGCAGCGATAGTGTCGAGCGGCTCATCGAAGAGTTTGATTTCGTGAGCGGTCTCAGCGAGCATTGCAACCAGTTCAGTCGTCTCAGCAGTCAGCCCCGCCGCCGACTGCAGGACCAGCCGGGCCTTGTGGTCGGCAAACGCGCGCGCAATATCGACGCCATGCTGGGGCGACAGCCCGCAGATCATGACGCGAGCGCCCGCCAGTTCACCGTAGCGCGCCGATGTGAGATTATTGTCGATAACACTCATAAACATCATCATCTCCCTAGAGCGCTGCGGGTCAAGTGCGATCCGCTTGAACCCTTCTCACCGAGAATCGCCTAACGAGATCTAAATGGCCGTGAGATTCGGTTGCGCGTGGGGCCGGATGTGGCCGAGTACATGGCAAGAACATGAACGACCGATAACGATTGCGGCAGCCTCTTTGCCCTTACCGGTGATCGGGTGGGGCCCCCGTCCAATGTCATCCTCGGGCTTGTCCCGAGTACCCATCCGTCAACGAGTCCAGACGCTTGAGTGCTGCTCTCTCAATCATCCACAAGCCGCCGCCCATCATCGAAAAAGATGGCACCCGTACGGAATCGAATTAAGGTCGCCGCATGCAGCAATATCTCGATCTCATGCGCCATGTACGGGCGAATGGCACGCCTAAGACCGACCGCACCGGAACCGGAACGCGATCCGTCTTCGGCCATCAAATGCGCTTTGACCTCGCGGACGGTTTCCCGCTGGTGACGACAAAAAAGCTACACGTCAAATCGATCATCCATGAACTGATCTGGTTCCTGGCCGGCGACACCAACATCGCCTACCTCAAGCAGCACGGCGTCGGCATCTGGGACGAGTGGGCCCGCCCCGACGGTAGCCTTGGCCCGGTTTACGGCCACCAATGGCGCAACTGGGCCTGCCCCGATGGCCGCACGGTCGACCAGATTTCCGACCTCATCCGCGACATCAAAACCAACCCCGACAGCCGCCGCCTGATCGTGTCGGCCTGGAACCCCGCCGACATTCCCGACATGGCGTTGGCCCCCTGCCATTGCCTGTTCCAGTTCTACGTCGCCGACGGCAAGCTCTCCTGCCAACTCTATCAGCGCTCCGCCGACATCTTCCTTGGCGTGCCTTTCAACATCGCCAGCTATGCTCTGCTGACGCTCATGATCGCCCAGGTCACCGGCCTCAAGCCGGGCGAATTCATCCATACCTTCGGCGACGCCCACCTCTATTCAAATCACCTCGAACAGGCGGACCTGCAACTCTCCCGCGCACCCCGACCCTTGCCGATCATGCGCCTCAACCCCGCCATCAAAGACATTTTCGCCTTCCGCTTCGAAGATTTCGAACTGACCGGCTACGACCCCCACCCGCACATAAAAGCACCAGTGGCGGTATAGTGATGACCAACCCCACGGCCCCCAAAATCGCCCTGATCGTCGCCGTCGCCCGCAATGGGATCATCGGCAAGGATGGAACCTTGCCCTGGCGGCTCTCGTCCGACCTCAAGACCTTCCGACGGCTGACCATGGGAAAGCCGATCGTCATGGGCCGCCGGACCTTTCAGTCGCTCGGTAAGCCATTGGACGGGCGCGACAATATCGTCGTAACCCGCGATCCCACGTTCCAAGCCGACGGGGCCGATGTCGTCTCAACCCTTGACGCCGCAATTGCCCGCGCCCGACTGTGCGCACAATTGCGCGAGACGGATGAAATCATGATCATCGGCGGCGCCGACATCTACCGCCAGATCTTGCCCGCCGCAGACCGCATCTATTGGACACACGTCGAAGCCGACGTCGACGGCGACACATCGTTCCCCGTCTTCGACCGCAATAAATGGCACCAAACGGCCAGCGAACCGATCGCCAAAGGTCCCAAGGACGATTACGAGGCAACGCTCATCACCTTTGACCGTATTTGACCGCGCAACCGCCCCGCCTTGAATCCCCACGGTCGCACACCAAATCACCAACGGTCGTTTGCGTGCCGCGCATCGGTGCCCTATACGACGTAAAATGCGTATCAGGGCAGCCCTCGCTGGCCTCGAAGACGTCAGAAGAAATTCTCCATCAATGAGGTTGAAAACAGCATGCCCTGGAACAATCAAGGCGGCGGTGGCGGCTGGAAGAGTGGCGGCACCGGTGGCGGTGGCGGTGGCGGCGGAGGCGGAGGTCCTTGGGGTCAAGGTGGCGGAAATCAGCCCCCTGACCTTGAGGAAATGCTCAAGCGCAGTCAGGATAAGATGAAGCAGGTCATGGACGGCGGCGGCCTGCCCGGTCCCCTCCTGCTGCTCGCGGCAGCCTTCGGCGTCGCCTTCATCACGTGGCATGCCTTCTTCTTCCGCGTGAACGCCGACGAACTGGGCGCAGTGCTCCGGTTTGGCAAGTTCGAGCGCCAGGAAGGCCCCGGCCTCCATTTCCGTTATCCTCCCCCGATCGATGAAGTCCGTGTGCTCAAGGTCACCGACCAGCGCATCATGGACATCGGCACCCGCACGACGACCGGTTCTTCGAACCGCGGCGACAGCACAATGATGCTGACAGGCGATGAAAACATCGTCGATGTTCGCTTTGCGGTTTACTGGCGTATCGACCTCGCCAACGTCGACAAGTATCTGTTCAACATCGCCAATCAAGAGGCGACCGTCCGCGAAGTCGGCGAGAGCGTGATGCGCGAAGTGGTTGGTCAAACGCAGTTGCTGTCGCTGCTGACCGAAGCACGTACGGGCGTCCAGAAGGGCGTTCAAAGCCGCATGCAGGAAATCCTCGACGGCTATGGCTCCGGTATCAAGATCGACCAGGTCCAGTTGAAAGAAGTCGATCCCCCGCAAGAAGTGATCGGCGCATTCCGCGAAGTCCAGGCGGCAGCTCAAGACCGTGAGACCAAAATCAAGGAAGCTCAGAAGTTCGCCGAGCAGGTGATCCCGATCGCGAAGGGTGACGCAGATCGCATCAAGGCAACCGCTCAAGGCTTCCGCGACCAGACGATTGCCGAAGCCCAAGGCCAGGCGGCGCGGTTCCTCAAGGTCTATGAAGAATATAGAAAGTCGCCCGATGTGACCCGTCAGCGCCTGTATCTGGAAACCATGGAACGCGTGCTGGGCGGTTCGGAAAAGATCATCATCGATTCCAAGGGCGGCCAGGGCGTCGTGCCCTACCTGCCGTTGAACGAATTGACGGGTAAAAAGAAGCCCGAGGGAGTGAACTGATATGCGCACACTGCTCGGACTACTCCTGATCCTTCTCGGCGCGGCGGCTGCCGCAGTTTATGCCTCGGCCTTCATCGTTCATCAAAACGAGCAAGCCATCGTTCTGCGCTTCGGCGACCCTAAAACCGTCATTATCGAACCTGGCCTGAAGTGGAAAGTTCCCGTCGTCGACACCGTCGAAATCTTCGACAAACGTATCCTCGATCTCGATACGACGGAGCTTGAAGTCACCACCAACGACCAGCAGCGTCTATTGATCGATGCGTACACACGCTATCGCATCACCGACCCGCTGAAGTTCTACAAGAACGTCCGCACGCCGCAGCGCGTGCTGCAAGTCATGGGTCCCGTTGTCGAATCGACCATCCGCAACGTCGTCAACACCTCGAAATTGTCCGAAGTGGTGAAGGACAAACGCGAAGCGCTGATGAAGCAGATCGCGTTGACCGTAAACACCGAGGGCAAAGACTACGGCATCGAAGTGGTCGACGTGCGTTTGAAGCGCGCAAACCTCCACCCGACGATTTCCAAAAGCGTGTTCAACCGCATGACCGCCGACCGCGAACGTGTGGCCACAGAGCTTCGCGCTCAAGGCGATGCCGAGAAAAACCGCATCACCGCAAACGCCGAGCGTGAAGTGACCGTCATCCGCGCCGAAGCCACCAAGGCCTCGGATATTCTGCGCGGTGAAGGCGAAGGCGAACGTAACCGCATCTTCGCGGAAGCTTTCGGTCGCGATCCCGAATTCGCCCGGTTCTACCGAGCGATGCAGGCGTGCGAAACGGCCTTCGCCGTTAAGCCCGGCGAGCCCCAGACCCGCTTCCTGTTGTCGCCCGACAGCACCTCGTCGGTCTGCGCCACCTTCACCGATGGCACCCGCCCACTGGCGGCCCCGAAGTAAGCGTTCGCTCCACCTGTTCCCCCGGACGGCCACCCCATTTGGCCGATCCGGGGTTTTGCGTTTCGCCATAATTGTGAACGCGACATCGAACAAGTCAAAAACCGCCCCGCCGCCAGCCCGTTACCGCTCGATCAACATTTCGCTGATCTCTTGCGTCCGGACCTTGGTTTTCGCCGACAGACACCCAAGGACCGCAGCCGTTGTCCCGGTTCCGCCGCCCCAACCAAACGGCACGACGCCCTTGCAGTCTCCGTCGCGATAAGCAACCCACGCCCGCTGCGCCGCCCGAAACGCGGCCTCATACGCTTTCCGGTCGTAAGGTGCCGGCGCATCGTGTTTAGCGATGGCGTCGAGCGCTTTGCGGTAAGCCGCGTTCAGCGCCGCGTCGTCAGCCTCAAACGCGCGTTCCGCGCAGGCATTCAGCTCGAATGTGTTCAAGGCCGTGTCGCAACTCACACGTTCTCCTGCCAAGGCCTCCCCAACCAAGCCCTGCCCCGCACAAACCTGCCCGGCAACCGCCATCAACACACCCGCAATCCAAATGCGCCGCATCGTCGTCTCCTGCTTTTTCGCTGATCGTCGATTACGGGTCTCCCGACTCAATCACAACCCACCCAGCGATAATCTGCGGCAATCGGGTGAACGCCAGCCCGACTTGACCTTGCGGCCCATTGCATCCCAAAAGACCCCATGACCGGCAACACCCCAAGCCCCGAACCGACCGAGCCAGCCCCCCCCGATCGCCCGACCGGTGCCGTCGTCATTTCCGGCTACCTCAAGCACCTGCCCACGTCTCCCGGCGTCTATCGCATGATCGACCTCACGGGCGACGTGATCTACGTCGGCAAGGCGCGATCGTTGAAAGCCCGCGTCGGCAACTATGTCCGCACCGGTGCCCACACCAACCGCATCGCGCGCATGATCGCCTCGACCGCGAGCATGGAATTCGTAACGGTTGCGACCGAAGCCGAAGCCCTGCTGCTCGAAGCCAATCTGATCAAGCGCTTCCGCCCGCGCTACAATGTGCTGCTGCGCGACGACAAATCGTTCCCCTACATTCTGATCACCCGCGACCACCGCGCCCCGCAATTGACCAAGCATCGCGGCGCCCGCTCGACGAAAGGCAACTATTTCGGCCCGTTTGCCTCCGCAGGTGCCGTCAATCGCACGATCAACATCCTCCAGCGCGCCTTCCTGCTGCGGTCGTGCACCGATGCCGTCTTCGAGACGGTCACGCGCCCGTGCATGCTCTATCAGATCAAGCGGTGCGCGGCCCCCTGCACCAACGAGATCTCGCCGGAGGACTACAGCCTGCTCGTCGATGAGGCCGTGCGTTTTCTGCGGGGCGAAAGCCAGAATGTCCGCGACATGTACAAGGCCATGATGACGGAAGCCGCCGAGAAGCTCGAATTCGAGCGTGCCGCCAAATACCGCAACCGCCTGTGGGCCCTCGCCCACGTCACGGCGGACCAGACGATCAACCCCGATGGCGTCGAGGAAGCCGACGTGTTCGCCGCCTACCAGGACGGTGGCCAGACATGCATCCAGGTGTTTTTCTTCCGCACCGGCCAGAATTGGGGAAACCGCGCCTACTACCCCAAGGCGGACCGATCGCTTCCCGTAGAAGACGTCCTCGATAGCTTCATCGCTCAGTTCTACGACGACAAACCCGTCCCGCGCCTCATCCTGCTCTCGCATGAGGTGCCCAGCCAAGACCTGCTAGCCCAGGCACTTTCGATTAAGGCCGAGCGAAAGGTCGAAATCCGCGTGCCCGAGCGCGGCGCAAAAACCGGCCTCGTCGCCCACGCGCTGACCAACGCCCGCGAAGCGCTGGGCCGTAAGCTCGCCGAAACGTCGTCCCAGGGCCGCCTGCTCGAAGGCGTCGCCGAACGCTTCGGCCTGCCCCGAGTCCCGCGCCGCATCGAGGTCTACGATAACAGTCACATCATGGGCACAAACGCTGTCGGCGCGATGATCGTCGCAGGCCCCGAAGGCTTTGTAAAAAACCAATACCGCAAGTTCAACATCAAGTCCGACACGACCACCCCGGGCGACGACTACGCCATGATGCGCGAAGTCCTCACACGTCGTTTCAAACGCCTCGTCACGCCCACCATTCCTTCGTCTGTCATCCCGGGCCAGCGAGGTACGCACCACACTGTCATCCCGGGCCAGCGAGGCGACTTAGCCGAGCGCCAGACCTGGGACCCAGATATGAGCGCCGAAGGCTCCATCGAGTCCTCTCCCGCAGATGACGCCTCAATCCCCAACGACGGAGCGGAGTCCCCTCCCCCCTGCGAGGTATCGCCAGAAATCGACTCCACCGCTGGCACCACCCAGCCCATGGGCCTGCTCGCCTCCGGTCTCGCTGACGACGAGATCGACGCCGCCGACGAATCCCCCCTTGCCGATCCAGCAACCTTCCCCGACCGGCCCGACCTGGTCCTTGTCGATGGCGGCCTTGGCCAACTCGCCGTCGCGCGTGAGGTCTTCGCCGAACTCGCCATCACGGACATTTCCCTGGTCGGCGTGGCAAAAGGCCCCGACCGGGACGCAGGCCGCGAGCATTTCCACATTCCGGGCAGGGCGGCGTCTCTCATGCTGGAGCCGCGCGACCCCGTCCTCTACTTCGTCCAGCGCCTGCGCGACGAAGCCCACCGCTTCGCGATCGGAACGCACCGGGCCAAGCGCGCCAAAGCCATGGGTGTCAACCCGCTGGACGAGATCGACGGCATCGGCCCGACCCGAAAACGCGCGCTGCTGTCTCACTTCGGCTCGGCCAAATCCGTCTCCCGCGCAGGCATCGAGGACTTGAAGGGCGTTACTGGAATTTCCGCCGAGATGGCGCAAAAAATCTATGACTTTTTCAACGACCGCAAATGATGGCATCGACACGCATTGTCCAACTGTTGTCTCAGTTGGTATGCTAATTCAGCTCAAGTCTTTTTCGCTGGAGGGCAGAAATGATCCGCGCGCTGATCCTGTGTTTGGTTGCAGTCTTTTCGTTCACTGCGGGGCCGGTTGGCGCGCAAACCAACGCCGCGGACTGGATCAAAGTCGCGACGACGACGATCAATGCATCGACCAGCGGTAGCAAAACCCTCGACCTGCCCGGTGTGACCTTCAGCGCGTTGCGCCTCCAGGCCGACAAGGCCGTGGCGATCTCGGCCATCAAGACGTCGAGCGGCGGCGCCTTCAAGGCGAGCGGCGGCCCGTTGACCATGACCTCGGCACAGCCATCCGCACCGTTCTATAAAACAGCGTCCCCCGCCGGTCTCAAGCAGGTTGAGCTGACCTGGGATGCGCAACCCAATGTTGGCACCGTCCGCATCGAAATCTGGGCATCAACCGGCCAGCAAACAGACGCGCGCGGCCGCACAGGCAGCCCGCGCGAAACCGCAGAGTTCGAAGCAAAGAGATCGCCGCCGCCATCGCCGCCACCGACGTCGGTTCGTGGCATTGGCGCAACCCCTCCTCCGCCACCAGCACCGGCGCAGGCACCAGCACCGGCATCGCGCGACCTCGGCTCGGCACAGCCTCCCCCGGGAGCCGCAAAAGATGCAGCGCCTCCCAAGCGCGCGATCACACCCGCAAAGCCTGTTGCCCCTGCCGCCGAGGCGCCTCCGCAAGACGTGGAGACGGTGGATAAATCCGCTGGTCTCCCACCCTTGGGAGGCGCTCCGAAAGCCAAGCCACCGCTGCCGCCTGTCGTTGCCAGCGTCGACCCGTCCAAGCCCAACGTTTGCACCGGGACAGGTGGCGTCAAAGATTGCACGATGGTCGACATCTATTTCGGCACCGACCGGAAACCCGTGCCCAACCCCGACCGTGTTGCCTTCGGCGGCGAGCGCTTCCGCAAACTGCAGCTCGGCCATGCGTTTGTCACGATCCCCAACGCGAAACGCAAACGCGGTGAAATCCCCTTGCCGGGCACCTTGCAGAAAATGCTCGGGTTGGTGCCCCCCGGCGGCGACCCCAAGCAACACTTTACGATCCCAAAAGGCGGCGTGACGCTCTACGCCACCGAGGACGAATTCATCGCCGCCGCCAAAGCCCATGCGGCCAACGCCGGCACCTACAAAGACCACGCATTCATCTTCGTGCACGGGTTTGCGGTCACCTTCGACAACGCGCTGTTCCGCACCGCGCAGATGACCTACGACCTGTCGTCGGACGGCACGCCGTTTGGAACCGCGTTCATGTATTCCTGGCCCTCCATCGGCAGCGCGGACCCCATCTCCTATGTCGCCGACGGCGACAGCGCGCGCTTTGCTATCAACGACCTGACGAAATTCATCCGCATGGTCGTCGACAAGACGGGCGTGAAAAACGTCCACCTCATCGCCCACAGCATGGGCAACGTTGTCTTGACCGGCGCGCTTCAGGAAATCGCGCGCACGGAAAACAAAGCCGTCATCAATCAGGTCATTCTGGCCGCACCAGATGTCGACAAGGAAGAATTCGAGCGGATCGTGGCCAACGTCGGCAAGGTCGCCAAGGGCCTGACGCTGTACGCCTCCCAAGGCGACCGCGCCCTCGTGGCCTCCCGCAGGTTCCACAACAACCAGCCCCGCGCCGGTGAAACGCTCGTCCCGCCCGGACCAGCCGTCGCCAAAGGCATCGACACCATCGACGTCACGGCCATCAGCACCGATGCCTTCTGGGGCCACGACAAATACGCCGACAGCGCCGAAGTCCTGTCCGACATCGCAGCCGTGTTCATCAAAGGCGAGCCCCCGCCCAAGCGCAGCCCCAAGTTCCGCTTAGGCACCCTGAAATACTGGATCTACGATAAGTAGCCTTAGGGCGTGTCGTCAGTTATGGATTCGGGCTGGACGCTTGAGAATTTGACCGAGGGGCAGGCGCTTGACGACGCAAGCCTGATCGGCTTGCTAGGAAAAGCAACGCACCCATCGGTCAAATGCTCCGCGCCGCGAAGCGGTGAGGCCCCCAATGGCCGTCTGCGGCGTCGCTCCGCTTGCCAATACTGGCCGTATTGGCTTCGCAAAGCTCCTGGCACCCGGCGATTGGGGACCTCATCCAGCTCCAAACCATAACTGACGACACGCCCTAGAGGGTGGACGCGCCGCTTAGTCCTTTTCCTGTGTGTACGCCCCCAACCCATTGACCCGGCGCGAACGGTCTGGTCTATCAAGCGCCATGGATCAAATCGCTGAGGCCACAGCCGCGCGTCCAAGGCCACGTAATCAGGCGATGAGCCTGCCGAACATACTGACCTATGGCCGCATCGCCGCAGTGCCGGCCGTGGTCGCTGTCCTGTATTTCATGGAAGGGGACGCCGCCCGCTGGTTCGCCTTCGGCTTGTTCTGCGCGGCGGGTCTGACCGACTGGCTTGACGGCTACCTCGCCCGCGTCTGGGAACAGCAGTCGACGCTGGGTCGTATGCTCGACCCCATTGCTGATAAACTGCTGGTCGGTGCCGTCCTGCTCATGCTGGTCTACGACCGCACCATCCAAGGCCCGGCGATCTTTGCCGCCGTCATCATCTTGATGCGCGAAATCCTCGTCTCTGGCCTGCGCGAATTTCTCGCCGAATTGAACGTGAAAATCCTCGTCAGCCGCCTCGCCAAATGGAAAACCGCCGTTCAGATGATTGCGCTGGGCGCATTGCTGGCAGGTCCAGCAGCCGAACGTGTCCTCCACATTCCGGGCATCATCTGGATCGGCATCGCCTTGCTCTGGCTTGCCGCGATCCTCACACTCTGGACCGGCTACGACTACATCAAGGCCGGCGTCTCCCGCGCCATCGAGGACTAGCCCATGACAGTGACGCTCCTTTACTTCGCCTGGGTCCGCGAAAAGGTCGGTTGCGCGCGCGAAGACGTGGATGTCCCCGCATCCATCGCAACGGTCGCTGATCTGATCGACTGGCTGCGCACGCGTGGCCCGGAATACGAAAACGCCTTTACCCGCGCCGAGGTGATCCGCACCGCCATCAACCAGACCCACGTCAAACCGTCCGCCCCGCTGACCGGCGCGCGCGAAATCGCCTTCTTCCCGCCCGTGACGGGAGGTTGATTTGACCTCGAATTGTCATCCCGGGCGAAGCGCAGCGAAGACCCGGGACCCAGGGGCCGCAAACTCCGGCGTAAAGGCGCGACTGCCATGACCGTCCGCGTCCAAACCGAGCCCTTCGACCTGACGACGGAGGTCGCAGCCCTCACCGCCGGTCGCACAGACATCGGCGCCATCGTCACGTTCACCGGCACCGTCCGCGGGCAATCCAACGGCCGCCCGCTCGCCTCCATGACGCTGGAGCATTATCCGGGCATGACCGAAGCCGAACTGGCCCGCGTCGAGGCTCAAGCCCACGCCCGCTGGCCGCTTCAGGCGAGCCTCATCATCCACCGCGTCGGCACCCTGCTGCCGGGCGACGGCATCGTGCTGGTGATCGCAGCCTCCCCCCATCGCCAGGCAGCCTTCGATGCCGCCAACTACCTGATGGACTATCTCAAGACCCGCGCGCCGTTCTGGAAAAAGGAAACCGCGTCGGACGGCTCGGGCGACTGGGTCGACGCCCGTGAGAGCGACGACGCCGCCCTCACCCGTTGGGAAACCTAAATCCGCCGGACGCCGCAGACCACATACTGCTTCCCCGGACGGCCCTGCACTTGCCGATCCGGGGTCTTTATCGTTCTGATATTGGTAAAGGTCCTGGATATGCGTGGGCAAGGGCGCACTTGTCCGGGAAAGCAAAATGGGGTGAGGAACAGTACGTCTCCCCGTTCCCACAACACGCCTCAAGCGTACGTCGGCTCGACCGTGTAGGCATCCGCCGGTTCGGAGTCCCTGTCGGCCAGCACGCCCGGCCTAAAGGCCTCGTCACGAGCCTTGGGCGTAACGAACCCGCCTTCCGAGACCATCCGCGCGAACAACCCGCCTTGATCGACGAGGCCGCCGAACGTCCCCCGTTCGACGATGCGTCCATGTTCCAGCACCAGAATTTCATCGGCGTCGGCAACCGTCGACAGGCGGTGGGCAATGATGAACGTTGTGCGGCCTTTGCGGAGGGTATCCAGCGCGCTCTTGATGCGCGCTTCGGTTGAGGCGTCGAGCGCGCTGGTGGCTTCATCGAGGATCAAGATCGGCGCGTCCTTCAAAATCGCGCGCGCAATGGCAATGCGCTGACGCTCCCCGCCCGACAGCGACGCACCCCGCTCGCCAATCAGGAAGTTATAGCCGCCGGGCTTGGCCGCGATGAAGTCGTGCGCTTCGGCTAAACGCGCCGCGTTCTCGACTTCAGCGTCGGTGGCGGTTGGGCGGCCCACGCGAATGTTTTCCCCAATCGAGCGATTGAACAATCCCGCATCCTGGAACACGACGGCAATCGCGCCCCGCAGCGATTGCAGCGTCACGTCGGAAATGTCGGTGCCGTCGATCAGGATGCGTCCCTGGTCGGTGCCACGCAAACGCTGGAGCAGGGCAAGTGTCGTCGTTTTGCCCGAACCTGTCGGGCCGACGAGGGCAATCGTCGTGCCGGGCTTGGCCTCAAACGACATGTCGAACACGCCTTGCGTCCCCGGCCCGTAGCGGAAATTCACATTGTCATAGACGACATGACCGTTGCGGGTTGCCAGTTCGATGGCATCGGGCTTTTCGACGATGCTAGGGGTTTCATCCATCAGCGCAAAATAGGTGGCGAGCGTCGGTGCCTGCTGGTTCATGCGTACGACGAAGCCCGAAAGCTGGTCGAGCTTGCCAATCAACAGCCCGGCAAACGCAACGAAGCTCACGATTTGCCCGACCGTCAGTTCGCCTTTGCTGGCGAGCAACGCACCGACCGCGAACACGGCAACCATGGTCAGCGTGGCAGCCGCACGCTGGAGCACCGCCAGCAGCCCCCACCACGTCAGAACGGGGAACTGTGCGGCGAGCAGATCGCGCATCATGGATTGCATGGTCGCAACTTCAGCGGGCACCCGGCCAAACGACTGCACGACGGTAACATTCCCGATCACGTCGCCAACGCGACCGTAAACTTCGGTGTGGTAGCGCTCGACGGCGGCCTGACCATCGCTGGTCTTGCCCATGATGACGAGGTTCAACACCGTGTAGGCAATCGCCAGGGCAGCCAGGATGCCGGCCATGCGCCAGTCCATATGAATGGCGGTCGGCACCAAAAACACGATACCGACGATCGCAGTGAGCTGCTCGCGCAGAGCGCCAAGCCACAACCAGAACAGGGCATCGGTGCCAGCCAGGATGTTGCGGACCACCGCGCTGGAGCCCTTGGCGGCGTGATAGGACAGTGGCAGCGTATTGGCGCGCTCGAAGGCTTTCTGCATGGCATTCATGCGCAGCGAGTGGGCGAGGCGGTCGGCGTAGACGGACACGGCGACGCTGGCCAGCACGCTGCCGATGCCAAGAGCTGCCCATAGCGATATGATCGGATACGCAGCATCGCCTTTCGACAGCGCGTCGACGACTCGGCCAAACAGCACCGGTTCGGCAAGCTGAACGATGGCGATGGCAAAGCTCGCGATGGCCAGCGTGATCGCTAACCCGCGTTCCGGCAGCAGCATACGGATGGCGCGGAGATAAATGGCAAATACGGACATGGCGCGCCTTCTCAACAGTTACGATCGGGACTGAATAGTCCGCCGTGGTCCTGGTGGTAACCCGATTATGAACGACGCTTCATAGTCTTTCGAATATGAACCTCGCCTGTCAGGTCACGCCCAACGCGGAATTCTCCCGGAACGGAGCGTCAGCGGCCGGCGAGCACACCGGCGATGGGGGCGAAGGTGAACGTCACGATGTGGCGACCGTGCGGCACGCGGACGGCGCGGACGAGGACGTTTGCGCGCAGCACCGTCACGCGTTGGCCGTCGAGGGTGGCATTCCACCACGGATGCCACAGGTCGTTGAGCACCACGAACCCGCCGCGCGTGCTCTCGACCTCGATCACAACTTGGGTGTTCGTATAGGTCGTGATCGATACCGTGCCCTGCCCGCGTGTGGCGATAAGGCCGGCCTCGCGCTCGTCGTCGGGCGAGAGCAGCACGGTGGCGGACAGGTCTGTGTCGGGCCACGTGCCGGTATTCAAGATCGTGTCAAAGTCGGCAGGCGCTGCCGATGTCGCAAAGATCGCACGCGGCATCGCGCGCGGGTTTTCATAGATATAGCCCTCGGCGGTTTTCGCCACGAGCGGGAAGTCTTCGGCTTTGGCCTGTGGGTCGAGTGTCGCGAGCGGGACGGGGGTGGCGATGTAGGCCAACCCCAGGAGATCGGCGAGCGTCGACTTGTAACTGGGAAACATCGGCGAGAATTTGCGGTCTTCCACCAGGCCCACGGTATCGCCAGCACCCGTCGCGCGGCTATAAAGGCCAAGGCGCACAGGGTTGTAACCCAGCGTACTTTCCAGCCGGTGTGTCATCGCAGCATTTGGCGAGGCAAATCCAAGTCCCACCAGTTCGACCCGGTCGCGGCGGGTGGCCGAGGCGCGCTCGCGGGTCTTGGCGTTGAGGATGGCGATCGTCTCGTTGGGGGTGGCTGGATCGAGGATGGCGTAAGTGGAGGGCGGCAGCCCGGTCGCCCCGCCCGGCGCGTTCTGGATGGCCAGATCGGCAACGCTTGCCCCAATCAGAAGGCTGGCGGCGAGGACCGGACGGATGGGGTAAATCCAGGCGGCCCACGCAATGAGGGCCGCAGCGAATGTGACGATCACGGCCGAGAGTGTCAGCGGCTGGAGAGCGACCTCGACATGATCCATGCGCACGGCGAGAACAATGGCAGCGGTAAAGGTCGCGAGCGTAACGCCAGCCGCGACGGCAATGCCAGCAGACCAATTCGACGGGCGCGTTCGCGCCGGTTGCGGTGTAAGAACGGCGTGTGCGGCGTATCCAGCCAGGATTGCCCCGCAAAACCCCATCAAAAAAACAGCGTCCGCGGGTCGCCGGAACAGGCTGACACCCGGCAGATACCCGTGCGCCAGGCCAAAAAGCGGCGTAAACCAGCCGAGCGCATAAACCGTCATGACCGCGAACGCGACCGTAAAGAAAACGATCTCGCGCCGCACCAGAATGCCGCTGCCCAGTCCGAGCAGAATGAGCAGAACGGGGATCGCCCCGATGTAGAGCTGTCCCATGTTCTGCGCGAGCACCAGCCCGGTCTGGCCCCAGCGGTCATGCCACGCAAAGCTCGGTGCACCCCAATAATCCCAGCTGCTGCCAGTCGAGCCGAACACATCGGGTGCAAACGCCGTGATGATCGAGGCCGGGTGCAACGATCCCCGCCCCGCCCCGATGAGGTCGATCTCCGGCCGGTTGGATTGGCCAGCTAACGCCAACGTCAACAGGATGGGGATGGCGATCAACACCAGCCCCGCAATCGCACCAGCCCCAAGCGGCGCCAAGCCTCGCGTTAGCGCAGACATCGGAGCCCGGTCGGAGACGATCCGCCAGATCGCATAAGCAGCCAGCATGTAAACGATGAGCAAGGCCACCTGATCGCGGCCCAGCACGATTGCGGCACTGACAACGCCGGCTGCGATTCCATAAGCCACCGCACTGCGCCGCACATCATCGAGTGCGCGGTCGAGCGCCAGCAGCACCAGCGGCAACATGGCGAGGCTCAACACCTGTCCCGTGTGTTGGATTCGCCACGACATGGCAGCCCCAAACCCAAACGCCAGCGCGGCAATCACCGCGCCTGCGGGATGAAAGCCTCGGTCGCGAAACCACGCAATCAGCGCGAGGCCGCCGATCAGGATCGTGACGAACACCGTCACGTCCACGGCCCAGGCACTTGGGTTTGAGTTAAAAAGTGCCAGAATAAAAAACGGCGGCGAAAAAATCATTGACTGCGGATCGGCCACCTGCGGATGTCCCGAAAACACAAACGGGTTCCAGAACGGGCTTTCCCCGCGCGCAAAACTGTCGGCCAGAAACTGGATCTGCGGCAGAAACTGCGCCTTGGCGTCCCATGGAATTGTCACCCGCCCGGATAGACATGGCCAGGCGAGCACCAGCCAGCCAAGCCCATACGCGACCGCTGCCGCAAGATACGGCGCGCGCGGCGCGATAGACGAATCGTCATGGTCGAGCAGCATCGGGCGCATCGGAGTCCTTGGGGCGGTGGTAAGCGGGCGTCGTATCTATCGCATAGCGTGATCGCGTGCTGTGCAACGTCATAGGAAATTGGTTAGAACGAGGCCAAACGCCCGCGACCTCTGCGATGTTGGGCGAACGTCAGCGACGATGATAGCGGCCGAAGATTGATGATCATGTTGCATTTGAAGGATATGTCTGTGTCGGCGGAAGCAGCAATCGAAGCGGTCTTGAACGCGCCGCCAGACCGCCCTTTCGTGGTCGCCCAACTTGGGCAATCGCTCGACGGGAGGATTGCAACGCTGAGCGGGGAAAGCCGCTGGATCAACAAAGACGCAGCGCTCGATCACGTCCACCGGCTGCGGGCAGCCGTCGATGCCGTCGTTGTCGGAGCAGGAACTGCGGTCGCCGACGATCCCATGCTCAACGTCCGCCGGGTGGCAGGCTCCAATCCGGCCCGCGTTGTCATCGATCCCAGTATGCGGATGCAACCAAACCCCAAATGCTTTGACGGAGCCGATGGCGCACGCCGCGTGCTGATCAATGCGTGCGGCGGTGCAGCCCCCGCTGGCGTCGAGGTCATCCAGATTCCGCGCTTGAACGGTCAGCTTCCCCCGCGCGCCATTGTCGATGCGCTGTTTGCTCGTGGTTTCAAGCGCCTGCTGATTGAAGGCGGCGCGACAACCGTCTCGTCTTTCATTGATGCCGGGGTGGTCAACCGTCTGCATATGTTGATTGCGCCCGTCATTTTAGGGTCCGGCAAGCCGGGGCTGACACTCCGCCCATTAGACCGCCTCGCCGATGCGGCCCGGCCAAAGACCGATGTCTATGTGCTGCCCGATGGCGATGTGTTATTTGATTGCCACCTAAAGGATTGAACACGCACAGCGTCTGTCGTTCGAGAGGACCGCCCAATGCCCCGCACCGCTGACCGCACGCCCCCCCGATCCCGCGCTCACCTGACATATGCGCCCACTGCACGGATGCTCCACTGGAGCGTCGCAGCTCTCGTCCTCATGACCGCGCCCATCGGCTTCATCATGGCCGATCGCGGCGCGCGCAATATCTGGGATGCGACCACCAACACCTTGTATTCAAGTCACAAACTGATCGGCCTGATCATTCTGGCCCTGATGATCGTCCGCATCGTCTACCGCCTGACCCAAGGCGCGCCAGAGCCCGAGCCAACGCTGACCCCGGTTGAAAAAGGCGTCAGCGAAACGGTGCATTGGGCCATGTATGCCCTGCTGCTGGCCGTCCCCATCGGCGGCTATCTGGGCATTGCCTACTATCCAGCTCTCGACGTGTTCGGCGTGAAAATCCCGGGCCTCGTGACACCCAACGAGAACACGGCCAAGTTCATTTTCCAGATGCACGGGTTTGCAGCCATCGCCTTGCTCGGCCTCATTGCGATGCACATCGGCGCCGCCCTGATGCACCGCTTCGTCAAAAAAGACGGCGTCCTCTCCCGCATGCTCCCCAACAAGCGCGACGTCTGAGGGACGACTTGAAGTCACAAAAAGCTGATGGGTCTGGGAAGCTGCGCTTCCCAGCGGAGCGCGAGGCTGGCCTCGCTCGCAGCGCAGCTGCGAACTACTCTCCTTCGACGCTAGCCCCCTTGCGCATCTTCCCCTCGCCGACATCGACGGTCGCCAGATCGGCATCGAACACCAGCCGCTGGGCACCCGCCACACAGACGAATCGCTTGCCGCGCGCCCGCCCGATCAGTGTTAGCCCGGCCTTGGTCGCCAGATCGACGCCCCAGGCCGTAAAGCCCGAGCGCGAAACAAGGATCGGGATGCCCATCTTGACGGTCTTGATCACCATCTCCGACGTCAGCCGCCCCGTGGTGTAAAAGGTCTTGTCGCCGGGTTTGACGCCATTCAGGAACATATACCCCGCGATCTTGTCGACCGCGTTGTGGCGACCGACATCTTCCATGTAAAGCAATGGCTTATCGCCCTTGCACAGCACGCAGCCATGGATCGCACCGGCCTTCAGATACAGGCTCGGCTCGGTGTTGATCTTCTTCGTTAGGACATACAGATCGGACGTCTTGAGCCGCGCGCGGGGGTTGAGTTTCGTTGCAGCAAACTCTTCCATCAGATCGCCAAACACCGTGCCCTGGGCGCAACCCGAGGTCTGGGTCTTCTTGCGCAACTTGTCCTCGTAGTCGGTCTTGCGGGCTGTCCGCACCACGATGGTGTCGATATCGTCGTCGTAATCGATGGCCGTGATCGTATCGTCGGCGCGCAACATGTTCTGGTTGAGCAGATACCCGACCGCGAGCAGATCGGGATGATCGCCGATCGTCATCATGGTCACGATCTCGCGCGCGTTGAGGTAAAGCGTCAGCGGCCGTTCTGTGACGACGACCGTGTCAACCGTGCGCCCCTCATGATCGATCCCCGGCACGATTGACGAAAGGCGCGCATCGTCCGGCGTCGGGCGGATAATAAATTCCTTCATGCGTGTCTCTAAAGTCCCAAAAAAGCAGGGGGTTTGGGGGATGCAATCCCCCTAGCGGGCAAAGGCGAAGCCGACCACTCCAACGCGCGCGGTAGCCCACACGCGTAGTGCCCAACATCTAACATGGGCACGGCGCGGGTCATCCACTATAACGCAGCGTCGAGCAGGCACAGGGGGATCACGATGGGGCGCGATGTCAATCGCCGGGGACTGATAACGGGTGGGGCCGCAGGCATCGCAGGAGCAGCCTTGGCAGGACCCGCCCTTGCGCAAAGCGCACCGACGCTTAAGTGGCGAATGACGTCGAGTTTTCCAAAGTCTCTGGACACTATTTTTGGGGCCAGCGAAGTCTTTGCCAAAACGGTCTCCGATATGACCGATGGCAAATTCCAAATCCAGGTCTTTGCACCCGGTGAAATCGTGCCCGGATTGCAGGCGATGGATGCGGTCAATAACGGCACGGTCGAATGCTGCCATACGGCGTCGTATTACTATTGGGGAAAAGACCCGACGTTTGCATTTGGCACCGCGGTTCCATTCGGCCTGAATTGCCGGATGATGAATGCCTGGATGTATGAGGGCGGCGGCATTGATTTGCTGAACGAATTCTACAAATCCTATAAGATTTACGGCCTACCCGCGGGCAACACCGGTGCGCAGATGGGCGGCTGGTATCGCAAGGAAATCAAGACCCCCGAAGACTATCGCGGTCTCAAAATCCGCATTGGCGGATTTGGCGGCGCAGTCATTGCACGACTTGGCGCTTCGCCCGTTCAATTGCCTGGCGGAGAAATCTACGGTGCTTTGGAAAAAGGCGCGCTTGATGCCGTCGAATGGGTCGGTCCCTATGACGACGAAAAGCTCGGCTTCCAGAATGTTGCAAAATACTACTATTATCCCGGCTGGTGGGAAGGTCAGGCAATGCTGCATTTTTTTATCAATATCGACCAATGGAATAGCCTGCCGAAAAGCTATCAGGCCATTGTCCGGGCGGCCTCGACCCATGCCAACACAGTGATGACGGCGCGATACGACATGCAAAATGCCGCCGCCTTGAAACGGCTCGTCAAGGGTGGTGCCGAGTTACGCACATTTTCCGTTGAAACGATTGACGCGTGCTTTGCGGCAGCCAACGCCGTCTACGACGAAATTTCGGCAAAGAATGCGCAGTTCAAGCGTGTCTACGAGGCCATGAAAGACGTGCGGCGCGAAAACTTCCTTTGGTTCCAGATCGCCGAAGCCTCCAGCGACACCTACCTGATGATGCAGAGCCGAAAGGGCGCGCTGTAGTGCATCAACGCGACGTTCGTTGAAAATTCCCCGGAACACGCATTTCAATTTTTAGTTGTAAATTAACGGCCTGTTTACCCTAAGATGCAATTTAAGATTGTGTCACAATAGGGTCAGCAATCGCATGTCGTCGACAACCTTTCTACAATGGGCGGGCCGGGCCGCGCTTCTGTTGCTGCTTTTGCTTGTACCAGCGAGCGTCGCCAACGCGATTCCTTCGCCCGAATTGATCGTGTCGTCTTTGTCGAGCGTCTCGCAGCTATGGGGACTGGCAGGAGCCCTCGCGGGCGGCGGCGTGCTCGCGTTGGGCGCGCGAACGGGCAAATCCCGGGCGGGGGAAGCCCGTTTGCGGCGCTGGCTGATGGTGGCACTCGCCGTCGCTTGCGTCGCAACGGGTACAAACGTTTGGCAGTACGTCTCAGCTCAGGCCGAACAGACAGCCCGCCTTGAGGCAACACTGACGCGGCCAACGCCCAAGCGCGCCGATGGCAAGACACTCGATCCCTTGCTGCGGGAGATGCCCTATTCCAAGCAGGTTGAGAGCCCGATGGGACTGACGACGGTGCAGATCGCAACCCTGCTGGGTGAGATCGCAGACGGCAAGCGCCCCGAATACCTCCCGCTCGACATCCGCGAAACGGCCGAGACAGAGCAGGCCGGGCTGGGAAATGCCAAACCCGTCCGCTTTCCCGATCTCGAAACAGCCGGCATCGATTTCAGAGGAAAAACCGCGCTTTTGTTCTGCCACAACGGCAATCGCAGCGCCGAAACCTGCACCAAGCTCAAGTCGATGGGGATCGACTGCCGGTTCATGGTCGGCGGGTTCGAAAAGTGGATCGTCGATGGTCATGCGCTGGCCGGGTCGAACGCGCGAACGCTTGCCGACTTGCGTGCGATCGCGCCCTACCCCAATCAGACGTCACTGCTTGATACCGGCGAGGTCAACACGCTGCTCAAGGAGCGCCAGGCGATCTTTGTCGATGTGCGCTATCCCGGCGAATTCGACGCCGGGCATCTGCCGGGCGCGATCAATCTGCCGGTCCGCCCGACGCCCACCGTCAAGCTCAATCAGATGATTGCGGACCTGCCGCCCGGCCCGGTGATCGTGCCCTGCTACGACCGGCGGAGTTGCTTTTTCGGCGATGTGATGGGGCTTGAGTTGTCGCGCAAGGGCCGCGAGTTCCTCGGCCGCTATACGGTGCCGTGGGAATACTTTGAGCCGTCGACGCCACCGCCCCATATTCAGGCCTGGCTGGAAAAGGCCAAGATCACGCCATTCGGCCATGCGGCGCGAACGCTGGCCGATACGCTCGAACAAGCGGCAGCCCAACTCCATGATCTCGGGTTGGATGCAGGAAGCAGTCTGGCGGCAGCGCTCGTGCTGCTCGCCATCCTGTCGCGCGCACTCGTTTGGCCTTTTGCCGCCAAAGCCGACCGCGACCAGAAGATCGCGCGCGTGATCGCCAGCGACATCGCCGCATTGAAACAACGGCTGGCGGACGATCCACAGCGCCAGGTCCGCGCCATCCGCCAATTGATGAAACATCACGGGCTGACGCCGGTGTGGAACCTGCTGGCGCTGGTGTTCCTGCCCGTGCTCGCTCTCTCGATCGAAGCGGTCGGTCTCCTGTCGCAACAGCAAGCGGGCAAGCCGTTGCAGCCGCTGCCGTGGATTTCCGATATGAGCGCGCCAGACCCGGTTTATGCGCTCGGCATCGGGTTCGGAGTTCTGCTGGCAGGTTATCTGCATCTCGCCATGGCCCACACGTTCTGGCAGCGTGTCGCCGTCTGGGGCATCGCAGCACCGGGATTGGCGGCCCTCGGCGCGGTAATGCCAGCAGCCGTCAGCTTTTACATGGCCGTCAGTGCTGCCCTCCTGTTGGTCCAAAGATGGGTATCGAGTTGGCGTTGGCAGTCGGTAACGGCAGCTGTTGGTCGGCTTCAGTTATCCTGGACCCGCTGGCAGCTCGGTGACGCAGCACTCCTGTCGCTGGGTGAAGGTGTGGCCCTCGAAAGCTGCGGCAATAAGGCCGCGCGTTTGGCAGTCCTCAGCCAGGCCGGCGTGCCAGTGCCCCGTGGCGTAGTTCTGACGCACGCTTTTCTGACAGGCCCGTCTTGGGCCAACGCCGTGCAGCGCAAACGTGCCCTCGATCGGGTCTGGCGGGCCATCGCGAGCCGTCGCGTGGCGGTGCGGTCGTCCGCTGGCGCAGAAGATGGTCCCCACCAGAGCTTTGCTGGCGTCTTTGATACTGTGCTGGATGTCGACCGAGCGGGGCTCGAAGCCGCAATAGACCGCGTCGCGGCCTCCTTCAGGGCCGGACGGATCGCCGCCTACGCCCACGATCAAGGCAGCGGCAACATCCTGATCCAGCCGATGATCTCAGCGCGTTTTGCGGGCGTCGTCTTCACCCAAGATCCAGCCGTCCCCGGATGCGGACGGGTCGAATGGGTCGACGGCAGCGGCGAGGCGCTGGTGTCGGGTCAAGCCACGCCAAAATCGGTCCGGATCGGACGCTTGACAGGGGCTATCGACGGCGACGCCGCGCCACCGGCCAGCATCGCCGCACTATGGGCTCATGCCATGCGCATCGAGGCCCGGTTTGGTCGCCCACAGGATATTGAATGGGCGCATGACGGCCGCCGACTGTGGATTTTGCAGGCGCGCGACGTCAGCGCCAGCCCTCCACGTCTCGAAGCCAGCATTGCCGACGAATGGCAACGGTTGGCGCACCTGTGTGCGCACGCCAAATCCGATCCCGTCTTCGTCGCCGACCAGATGGCCGAACTCTTGCCGCGCCCGACGCCGGCCTCATTGTCGCTCATCAACGCATTATGGACCGGCGGCGGCAGCATGGACTTAGCCGCCCGGTCAATCGGATTTGCCGCCCCAAACTTCGATGGCGATGCCAGCAACGCGCGGCCCCTCTACGTCACGGCGTTCGGATCAATTTATGCCGACCGTCGGGAACGTGACGTGCGGGCGCTCAGGCCCCGCGCGGCGGCGATCGCCGCATTGCGATCCAAGGCCTCTGCCATCGAGCATGAAACGCGAACCGTTATTCTGCCAGCGATGGTGGCACGCGCAGCCGTCCTCCATGCGATCGACCCGGCGCGATTGTCGACGCCCGCCTTGATGCAGGTGTTTACCGATACGCGAGACCACTTCGTCCGCGAGACCCATGTCGCCGTCGACCGCATCAATATCGCCGCTCACCTGTTCGTCGAAGAGGCGCGAACAGCACTCAACACCATCGGCGAAGATCCTATCCGCGTGTTGCGGGCAGCCCCCCAAACCCGCTTGCGTCGCGGGTTGCATCGACTGGCCGCGAGCGCTGCGCCATGGCCGTTGCCGGTGGTGCGTGACTTGCTCGGCCACCGGGCAACGGTTGACTATGAACTGGCCACCCCGCGCTACGGCGAAAACGAAGCGGACCTGTTCTCCGTCGCGCGCGATCAGATCGCCATGGCGCCTGATGCGCGCCCCCATATCGAGCGCGCCCGCTGGCCCAAACCAACGCGGCGAATGGTTGTGCGCGCGCAACGATTCATAACCCTCAAAGAGGACGCCAAGCACGAGAGCCTGCGCGAGGTCGCAGTCTTGCGCCAGCTGATGCTGGAAATTGATCGTCGGTTCGATCTCGGCGGAACGGTCTGGCAGCTCTCGCTGGACGACGTCGCCGGGTTGGGTGGAGTTGGTGGGCTTGCCAGGGTACGGGCAATGCTGGCCAAACGGCAGGCAATGGCGGCAGCGTTGATATGCGCTCCCCCGTTGCCTGCCGAGTTGACACGGCGCTGGATTGAGCGCGGCCCGCTGGCGGCGAACGAGCTGCCCGGTGCTCCAGCGCAGGTCGGACCAGACGCGCCACATGGCGTGCTGCGCTCAACCCGCGTCTCGGGCCATACGTCTGTCGTTGGCCGGGCAATCCGCGTCGCCTCCGAGATCTGCAACAGCGGTCAGCCGATCCCGGGCTTTGAACCCGGCGACATCATCGTCGCGCGGTCCATGCATCCCGCATGGTTGCCGCAAATGCTCCAGTCGGGCGGCGTCATTGTCGAAACCGGCGGCTGGCTGAGCCACATGGCGATCCTGGCGCGCGAGCGTGGACTTCCCATGAGCGTCAACGCACGCGGCATCGACCGCATTCAAACCGGGATGCGGTTGCGGCTGGACACCGACGGCTCAGTGGTGTGCCTGTGATTAACAAAGAACCCGCAATGCCGGGTAGCCCACCAGGAGGGCGACAAAGGCGAGATTGGCGACATTCGCGTACGTGCAGTGCCACATCATGGCGCGGGAACTCCTGTTACAATTTCCCCGATCCTATCTTCGCACGGATTAAGAGAGCAGCCAGTCCCACCCCATCGACTTGAAGCGATTATGCGTTGAATTTGCGCGCAATTCGTCGCGAGAATTGATGCGGGCAATGAGCGAATAATACACGTTTGAGTTGTAATTTAGCGCCAGTGCCGTATTTTACAAAGCTGGATGCTTCCCATGATGACGACTGTTCTCAATCGACCCTCCGGTGGGCTCTCCCGCCTAAGCCGAAATTTTGCAACCGCTGGGTCCTTGCTCGGCGGGTTTGTGGCCATGGCGGTCGCAAGTGCCGCCATGGATGTCCCGCTCAAGGTTCAAGGCTCGACGACCTTCAATTCCGAGATCCTCAGCATTCACCGTCCAGCAATCGAAAAAGTCGTCGGGCGCACGCTCTCGATTGTCGCCAACAAATCGAGCTGGGGCCTGCTGGCGCTGGTCGAAAAGCGGGTCGATGTCGCAATGATCTCTGCGCCGCTGGATGCCGAGGTGCAGGCCGCCCGAAAGCTGGGTCCGGAGTTTTCCTACGACGACTTGCGCGCCCACCCCATCGGCATGACCCGCGTTGCCTTCATCTCCCATCCCTCAAATCCTGTGCAGTCGCTGCCCCTCGAAACTGTCATCCAGATATTAAAGGGTGAAATCACCAATTGGTCGGCCGTGAACGGGCCGGATCTGCCGATCCTGGTGGTGGCCGTTAAAGAGGGCGGGGGAACCGTCGTATCTCTGCGGGCGAACGCGCTGGGCGACGCACCACTCGCGGCAGGCGCCATCCGCCTGGAAAGCGCCCACCATGTGCTGAAAGCCGTATCGCAGGAACCGCGCGCCATCGGCATCGCACAACTGCGTGTCGCGCGCGAAGCCAAGGCTCGCGAGATCGAAACCGGTCGCCACGTTGAACAGGTCTTGTCGTTCGTCACGCGCGGCGAACCGAGCCCCGAAGTCGCAGCCCTCATCCATGCGACGCGCGCGATCGCAAGTGATGCAAAAAACTGACAACAACCCCCGGTCTCGGGCGCAGTTGCGGATCGCGACAAAGCTCTACCTGCTGGCCGGTGTCGCGCTCCTGACGGTCGCCGTATTGTCGGCGGCCGCAATGATTTTCGTGACGCGGGCTGGCGACGCGACCCGTGACATCCGTGCGCTCGTCATGGGCGAGATCACGCAGATCAACACTCTTGAACTCCTCCTGGAGCGTCACCGCCGGATCGTTGAAAGTGCGCCGGTCGAACTCGACCGCGCGCTGATCGCCCAACTTCGGATCAAGGCGTATGACGTCGTCGAGGAAATGGGCGACATCGCGCCCAAGCCGACATCGTCCATCGCAGCCAGCATCGTCGAGGCTTTGCCCTCCCTGTTTAAAGAAGGAGAAAAGGCACTTGGACTGGCCGCCGAATTCGCCCAGCAGGCAGCCATTGATCAAGTCGCGGTCTATTCCGCGATCGCCCGGCGGCTTCAAAGCGACATCGCCCATTTCAAGATCGAGCAACTCGACCGGGTGGAGCGCGATATCAACGGTGTGATCGCCAGCGGGAACGCGCTGACGCTGTGGGTAGAGGCAGGGTCGCTCGTGGCTCTGCTCCTGATCGGGCCATTCAGCTTGATGGTCACCAGCCAGATCGTGCGGCGACTGAAGCGCATGACGCATACGATGCTGTTGCTGGCGCGCAACGACACATCGGTTCATGTGGCTGGCACGCGCTACCCCGACGAATTGGGCGACATGGCGCGCGCAATGGGTGTGTTCAAAGCAAACGCCATCGAATTGCTGGCCAAACAGCGCGAAATCCAGTCCCTTAACCGGCGCTTCAAGTTCGCTCTCGATAACATGTCGCGCGGGCTCTCAATGTTTGATTCCGATCGCCGCCTGATTGTCTGCAACGCCCGCTATGGAGAGCTATACGGGCTGCCCGAACGGCTGATCCAGCCAGGCACCATGTTTGAAGACATTATGGCGTTCCGCATCTCCTCGGGAACCGGCATCGCTGGCGATACGCTGTCCAAGCGGCGATTGTGGCCGTGTGAGATCGAACCGATACCAGCCAAGACCGACATGATACCGCTCAGCCACGAACTGGCGGACGGCCGGATCATTCAGGTATCCTATCAGCCGGTCGAAGGCGGCGGATGGGTCGCCTTACACGAAGATGCGACCCGGGAGCGGCGGCAGGAAGCGCGCATTGAACGGCTGGCGCACTTTGACAGCGTCACCAACATTGCCAACCGCTACTTCTTCAAGGAGCGGCTGGATCGTGCCTTCGGCGAAAGCGCAGACGGCCTCGGCTTCGGCGTCCACTGGATCGATCTCGACCGCTTCAAGGAGGTCAACGACACATTCGGCCACCCCACCGGCGATGCGCTGCTGCAACAAGTGGCGGCGCGATTGATGAATGCCGTCCGCGCGGACGATTTCGTGGCGCGCCTGGGCGGCGACGAGTTCGCCGTCATTCAAACCAGCGTGCTCACCAATGCCGAAACAGAGCCTTTGGCGCAACGCCTCATCCGCGTCCTGAGCGAACCTTACATGATCGGCTCCTTGCGCATCGAGATCGGCGCGAGCATTGGGGTGGTAGTGGCGCCGATTCAGGGCGGGAGTGCCGAAGACCTGATCCGCAACGCCGACATCGCACTTTATGAGGCCAAGGCCGCGGGGCGTGGCCGCCATGTGAATTTCGAGCCTGCCCTGATCGAGCAGCTGCAGGCGCGCCGCAGCCTGGAGGCCGACCTGACAGAGGCCCTGCGGCTTGAGCAATTCGACCTCCATTATCAACCCATCATCGACCTGCAGACCGGCAAGGTGACGGTCTGCGAGGCATTGATGCGGTGGGTCCATCCGGCCCGAGGGCCGGTGTCGCCAGCTGTGTTCATTCCTGTTGCCGAAGAAATGGGCGCGATCTGCGAGTTGGGCGCCTTTGCGCTGAAGCGGGCGTGCCTCGATGCGGCCACTTGGCCCGATGGCATTCGCGTCGCGGTCAATTTATCGGCCGTGCAATTCGCCAAAGGCGGGCTCTATGAATTGATCAGCGATACCCTCGCCCAGACCGGACTTGCCCCCACCCGTCTGGAGCTTGAAATCACCGAAACGGTGCTGATGCGCGATGATGCTTCGACGCACGAAACGCTGGTCAAGCTGCGCAAGCTGGGAATTACAATCGCGCTGGACGATTTCGGCACAGGGTTTTCGTCGCTCAACTATCTGCGTCGGTTTCCCTTCGACAAGATCAAGATCGACCAGTCGTTCATTCGCGACCTGCCCAGCCGGACGGAATGCGTCGCAATCGTCCGCGCAATAGCCGAACTTGCAAAAACGCTGGGGATGTCAACGGTCGCTGAAGGCGTCGAGACGGCCGACCACATGCACCGGGTCGCTGCGGCCGGTTGCAACGCGGTGCAGGGGTACCTCATCAGCCGTCCGGTGCCGCGCGAGCGGCTCGCGGATGCGATTGCAGGCGCGGCCTGTTTTAATGGTGCCGCGCGGGAGATCGCAGCGTAGCGGGAGCGTCACAACCTTCCTCTGATGGCTGATTCTTAGGCTAATGGCTGATGCACGCCAGCCCCAGTCAGGACATCCATGGAACGAATCACGGATTGCCGTTGAATTAATATGTGGCTAGTGTATGGCAACCTGGGGAATAGGCGCATGAAGCTGCACAGCGGGATTGACGTGGGGACGTCGTAATTCCGTGCGACTGTGGTTTTAGATGTCGCACCCAAATGGTTTGTGCGTTTGCTACGGGGAGCCGGCTGTAATGAAGTGTCATCCGATACGTTGGGTTTGGGGGCTCATTCCGCTTGCTGTCTTTAGCTGGCTGGCTGCCCTCTCGATCAGAGAACCTGTTGAGCGCGATCTGCGCAACCGGGTGACGGAAGCCATGTCGAATGCAAACCTCGGCTGGGCGAAAGTCCGCTTTGATGGTCGCGACGGCATCCTGTCTGGCCGCGCCAATGACGAAACAGAGCCGAGCAAAGCCATTCAGTTGGGGAACAGCGTCTACGGCGTTCGCATTCTCGACGGTCAGGCTGACCTGCTGCGCAAGGTGGAACCCTATACATGGGGTGCAGCGATTGCCGAGAACCGGCTGATGCTGACAGGGTTCGTCCCCACTGAAACGGTTCGCAAACAAGTGGTTGCTGCGGCCAAGTCGCAGTTTCCGAAAGCAGAAATTTTCGACAACCTCGAATTCGCACGCGGAAGTCCCGCGCCGGGCGAATTTCTCGATGGCGTGAAATTCAGCCTCAAGCAACTTGCCCACTTGAAAAAGGGCAGCGCCGATCTGTCGGGTCTCGATCTCTCCATATCCGGCGAAGCGGCAACTGCAGCCCAATTCAAAGACACCAAAACAGCGCTGACGAATTTGCCCAAGGCGCTGAAACTGGCGTCCGACAAAGTCACACCACCGGTTGTTTCACCCTACGCGTGGGCCGCCAAACTGGCTGGTAATAGCGTTGTGCTGACAGGCTACGTCCCGAGCGACCGGATGCGCGAAGCCCTGCTGTCAAGCGCCAAGCAGGCATTCGGCAAGACCGGCATCGTTGACAAGATGGAAATTGGCGACGGCGCGCCGAACGGCTGGGAAAAAGCCGTCAAGGTCAGCCTAGATCAGCTTGCAACGCTCCAGGAAGGTGTCGCCGAATACAAGGCGGGTCAGATGACTTTGTCGGGCACGGCCGTCGACGAAGCGATCGCCGAGACGACGAAGAAGGCGTTCAAGACGCAGGTGCCTGATTGGTACAAGCCAATTGAATCGATCAAAGGCCTGAAACCAGCCGTCGACGAGCGTGAACTTGCCGCCAAGCGGGAAGCCGAACTCGCAGCCCTTGCTCAGCGTGACGCCGCCGAACAGCGCGCCAGACTTGAAGCCGAGCGCGCAGCACAATCCAAGCGCGACGCTGAAATGGCAGCGCAGGCTAAAATTGCGGCCGATCGCGACGCGGAGGCAAAGCGTGTAGCTGCCGCAGCAGCCGCAGCTGCAGCTGCAGCGGTTGAAGCCAAGCGCATGGAAGAAGAGAAAGCCAAAGCATCCGTGTGCGAAGGGGACCTGCGCAATGCACGGAATGCGGGCATGATCCAGTTCGAGCGGGCAAGCGATGTTCTGCTGCGCCAGTCGTTTCCGACGTTGCGGAATTTGGCGGCGATCGCCAGCAAGTGCGAAAACGTGTTGATCGAAATTGAAGGTCATACCGACAGCGAGGGCATTCCAGAGCGCAACCAGCCGCTATCGGAGCGCCGCGCGCAATCGGTCGTGAACTTCCTGGTTGAGAACGGGATCAGCGCCGACCGCATCAAAGCCGTCGGCTACGGCGATACCAAGCCGATCGCACCGAACGATACGGCGGATAACCGGGCCAAAAACCGGCGTATCGAATTCTCCGTCAAAACAAAATGATAGGACGCGGGACCGGTTCTGACGTGTCCAGCTTCCCCTCGCGGCAAAAGGCACGGTCCCCTTTTTGATCCAGCTTTGGGTCGGATACGCGGACGACGCTATGGAACGAGCGATGTGGCGACCAATCTGGACGCCGCAGCACTTCAAACGGGCCGGAAACGGCAAGATTGACGAGCCGGAAACGGCAATGAGGAGTTAAGTCATGCTTTACGTAGCCGAACAGTTGCTGGTGCCCTGGTTGTTTGTCGCGCTGGCGACCGGCTTCTGGGTCGGTTGGATTTCGTGTGGACCCGCGAAATCTGGCGAATAACGTTTTTTGGGACGAATGGCGCGGCCGCCAGAGTGGCGCGCGGACGTGGTGGGAGATTTTGTCATGCAGTTCTTGTTGCTTCAGACGTTCGCGTGGATGCTGCTGGCCGGGTTGTTGGGGGCCATTTTGGGCTGCGTGGCGCGCCGGATGTTCGGCGCGAATGAGATCGATGCGGTCGCCGTTCCAGCAGTCGTAGCGGTTCCAGCGGCTGTCGCAGCCGTCGCCCGGACTGTGGTGCCCCAGTCCACGCCACCCCAACAGTCCACGCCACCTCAAGCGGCATCCGCTCCAGTGGCCCCGCGCACCGCACCCGCCGCACCCGTTGTCGAAGCCAGTAAGGCGCCTGCCCCGGTTTCGCCGCCGGCACCAGCCGCAACCCCGGATCGTGGCACGGGCGCTTACACATATCCAACCACGACCGTTGGCATCCCGCGCCCCAATCCCGAGAAGGTGCAACCGCAGATCCAAACCATCGATCTCCCGGCCGCCGCAGCAGGTGGTGCCGGTTCGGTCGCAGCAGCTGTCACGATCAAGCAGCCAACCGTAGCAGCCCCGACCGCTGCGTCGATCGTACCGGCCGTTCAAACCACGTACCCGATTACCACCGTGGGAATTCCGCAAGGCTACGTTGAAGCAGCCGTTGCTCCTGCAAAGGCGGCTGCCGCACCCGTGCAGCCCGATGCAGCACGCTTCGAGCGCGCATTGAGCGGTGAATCAAGCCAGCCGCGTCCTGAACCACTCCGTCCAGAACTGGCCCGCAACACGGCATCGGCACCGGCCCCTGTCGCACCGGCCGCCGTCGCGCCGGTGACTGCTCCCGATCCAGTTAAGCCCGCGCCGGTTGCTGCCGCTGCAGCGACAGCAGCCCCATCGGTCGCAGCGACCGTTGCACCCGTGCAGGTCGCTCCGTTGGCGCCGATCGCGCCGTTGGCACCGGCGGCTCCGATCAATCCAGCCGCGCCCGCCGCTGCTGCCGCCTCCAAGCCGATTGAGCCGACAGCGCCAATCGCTCCGGCCCCAATCGCAACAGCAACGGTCGCTGCGATGCCCGCCACGGCAAAGCCCGCCGAACCCTCGTCGGCGCCGGGCGTCGGCACGGTGGCCAATGAACCGATTGCATCCAAGCCCGCCGGTATCGCCGCCGGGTCGCCGCCGGTCGGGCCGATTGCATCCAAGCCAGCTGGCATTCCCGCCCCTGATGCGCCTGTTGCTGCCCCAGCGGCAGTGACTGTCGCGCCTGTCCCAGCCAAGCCAGCGCAGACCGACGTACCGTTCGAGCCGGTCGTAGCCGGCGGGGCAGCACTCGCAGCGATTGCCGCTCGGGCAGCGTCCGCCTCTGCTGCTGCCGCAGCTGCGTCGGTGGCCCCAGCCGCACCCGTTGCCCCCGTCGCAACCAAATCTGAACCCGTCGCTCCACCAGTGCCAACGCCTGCGCTCGCCGCAGCGGTTGCGCCCACGGCGCCCGCTCAGACCGTGCCCGCGAGCGACGATCTGATGCGCATCCGCTCGATCGATGCAGCAATTCAAGCCCGGCTCAAATCGGCCGGTGTGATGCGGTTTGGTGAGATCGCAAGGTGGACGCCAGCCGATGTAGCCCGGATCAGCCAGACCTTGGGGCTCACGGGCCGGATCGAACAGGAAAACTGGATCGAGCAGGCGCAGATCCTGGCGACGGGCGGCGAAACGGATTATTCGCGCCGCCGCCTGCGTGGTGAAATCCCAATGACGGCCCCGAGTGCCGCCGCCGTTGCCCCCGCAGCGCCTTCGCCAGTTGCTCCAACGCCGATCGCGCCAGTCGCAGCCCCTGCAGCACCCGTCGCCCCTGCAGCGACCGTAGCTGCCCCTGCAGCACCCGTCACCCCTGCAACCCCTGCAACCCCTGCAACCCCTGCTGCACCCGTCGCAACGGCACCAGCAACGCCCGCGCCGCATGTCGCGGCAACCGTGGCGCCAGCTGCTCCCGCCAAGACTGGCAGCGATACATCGTCGGCTGCCGCCACCGCCGCTGCTACCGCCATGGCATCGGCTGCCATCACGCGCGCAACCGCGAACATCGAACCGGCGATGCCGTCCAAACTCGTCGACGCCATTCGGGAAAATCTCGCCAAACCAGCAGTGGCGGCGACCACGGCCGCTGCAGCACCCGTCGTGGCCGCCTTGACGGCATCGGCAGCACCAGAAGCACCAGCAGCCCCCGATTCGGGCCGCGTCTCGCGTCCCGACCTCGCGGGCCTGCGCTCCGTGCGGTCTGAAGCACTGCGCGATGGCCCCCCGTCCAGTGGACGCGGTTCCCTCGACGATCTCAAGCGCATTCGTGGCATCGGCGTGCTGATTGAAAAGAAGCTCAATTCACTCGGCGTTACGGGCTACGAGCAGATTGCCAACTGGACCATCGCCGACATCGACCGGGTCAGCCAGATCCTCGACTTCAAGGGTCGCATCGAACGCGAGAACTGGGTGGAGCAGGCCCGCATTCTGGCTTCAGGTGGCCAGACCGAATTCTCCAAACGAGTTGATCGCGGCGAAGCCTGAAACGACCGTGATGGTACGAACGAAATGCGGCGGTGGAGACCTTATCTCCGCCGCCGTTCTCTTTTCGAACACCGCGACCAATCGCAGTCATCTGATACCAGCGGGCATAAGTTCTGACTTATGCCCGCTGGTATCCGCGCGTGGGGTTGCCGAGCCGGAGGCGATCTTCCAGATCGACGCGGCCACGCGCAAAGCAAAGAGGATACCGTCGCGCAGCCGTCGACATTATGAGTCAAAACTTTTGCGCGACGGTATGACCTCAAGAAAGTCCCGATCAGCTGAGAGCAGCATGACGCCCACCCCGCTTCAAGGTATTCAAGTTGCAAAAAAGCGAGTGGGTTTGGGGGAACGCGTTCCCCCAAACGGGCCCGGGCGGTAGCCCGGCTCGCGCGGAAAGCCCCGCGCAGGTCCCCTGCTTTAACCCGGCTTGCGCGTCGCTTCGCTCGCGTCCAAAAACTTGGCAACCTCTTGGATGGTATGCCCGTCGCGCAGCCACGGCGCGTGGCCTTCCCAGCGAACCGTATGGGCGGTGAGGCGCGGATGGCGACGTCCCATCTCCGCGACCGTCGCTGCCGATAGAATGTCGGAGTTTTCCCCCCGCAACACCATCACCGGCACCCGCTTCAAGCTCTCGAATTGCGCCCACAGCGCCGGCATCGGCCCATCGAGCACCGAAAGCGAATGCGATAACTTGGGATCATATCCCGGCGCCGGTTTGCCGTCGGCCTCGTTGAACAATTGTCGTGCGATTTCAATCCATTCGGCGTCGGAGACGCGGGGGAATTGCTTGGCGTTCATATCGCACACGATCCGCCCCGCGTCGGCCCAGGAGTGGGGATGCGGGATGCGCCCGATGTAGCCAGCGATCCGCGACAGGCCGTCCATGTCGACGACGGGACCGATGTCGTTTAGCACCACGCAGCCAATGGCCGACGGCTGGGCTGCCCCCATCACCATCGAGATGATGCCACCGCGCGAGGTGCCGATCAGGGCAACATCCGACAGCGAGCGGAGTGTGAGGAAATCGAGCACGTCGAGCATTTCGATGGGCACGATGTATTTTTTCCAATCGGGGTCGTGGGCGGATTGACCGCGCCCGCGCGTATCGATGGTATAGACAGCTCGTGGACGGATCGGATCGGTCGAGAGCGCGGACGCGATCACATGAAAATCGCGCGAGTTGCGCGTAATGCCAGCAAGGCACACGACCGGCCGCAGCGTTGATCCAGGAGCTGGATAATGCCGCGCATACAAGCGCAAGCCGTCGCGGGCCGAAAATGTGATGTCCTCGAAACGGGCATTCAGCGTGGCGGTCATGCGGGCCCTCGGCTGGGGTGGAATCGGTCGGACTTCATAGCCCAGGTCGAAGGGAGCTGCATCTGATCACTTCAGGGCCGGGGTTCCAAGGGCCTTAGGCCCTTGGCGGAGGTTTGGAGGCGGAGCCTCCAAGACACGACCGGTGTTCACCCGTTCGGCCCACTTGGCGTCCCCGTCTTGCCACGCCCGCGCAGCAGATCGCGGTCGAGCTGCAGGGCGTTCGACTCGTCGCCCAGACGCGCGCGGTAGATTTGGATATTGGACAACACTTTCGAGACGTATTCGCGGGTTTCCTGGAACGGAATGCGTTCGATCCAGTCGATGGGATCCATTTTCGGATCGCGCGGGTCGCCGAAGGCGCGGATCCATTCGCGCGAGCGCCCAGGACCGGCATTATAGCCCGACAATCCAAGAATGTAGGACCCGCCGAATTCGCGCATGCGGTCACCGATATAGGCGGATGCGATCTTGGCATTATAGGCGGTGTCGGGCAGCAGGCGGTCGAGGTCGCAAGGGTTGATCTTATGGTCCTTGCAAACGTGCTGCGCGGTAATGGGCATCACCTGCATCAGGCCCTTGGCACCTGCCCCCGAGACCGTGTCCTTGTTGAACTCGGTTTCCTGGCGCGTGATGCCGAGCAGGAAAGCGGTTTCTGGCGGCGTGCTGAGTGGGGTGAAACTCGGGAACGTGTGAACCGGATAAGCGTAGACCAGCAGGTTCTGGCCCTTTGCGATCGCGGTTTTGGACGACCGTAAGGCGAGCTGAATATCGCCGATGGCGTCCGCCAGATGAACTGCCATCGCAACGTCGGTTTCGTTGTCGAAGTAGGTTTTTAAGTGCGCAATCAGAGTGCGTGTGATGGCGGTATCGAGCCCGGACTTGCGGGCGACGACAACGGCTTTCACAGCGTCCAGATCGTTGAAGCGCTTGATCTGGGCAGCCGTTGGCGGTGCTGGCATCTTGATGTCGATGCGGCGATTGGTGGGGTCGAGTTTGAGTTGGGCGAGTTGCCCGTAGAAGGTGTCGATCTCGCGGGCAGCCTGTTGATAGTGGCCAGTCGCTTTCGCTTTATCGCCGGCCTGCTCGGCAATGCGCCCCAGCCAATAGGCAGCGCGGCTGCGAGATAGCGGGCCATCGGCAACTTTGGCGGCAGCCGTGAAGTGGGTGATCGCCGCGGGCGTATCTTTTAAGAATCGCATCGCAAGCCAGCCCGCCATGAACGCCTGTTCCTTGGCGGGGTTGACCGACAGCGGGCCTGCGTTGCGAACGAGCGCATAGGCGAGTTTAGGGTTGCCAGCTGTCAGAGCCGAGTAGGCAATGGCGCGGCGTTCAGTCCACCATTCGTCGAGGTTTGGCACGACTTTGGGGTCGGGTGGCACGGTTGCCATCAGTTTGGCAGCATCGTCGATTTTGTTTGCACGGCGCAGCAACTGGATACGGTGATACGTAAACCCGTAGTCGTTCTTGGAAATATCCGGCAACACCTTCGCCATGTCGTATTTGGCGTCTTCGGCTTTCATGAAAACGGCGAGGCGCGCGAAGGCTGCTTTTTGATCCTCGGCTGGAAAGCGCGCGATCTGGCGGCGGATGGCACCAGCCTGGTCGGCGCGATCGGGTGCCCAGCGGATGTCGTCGATCAGCAGGCGGTCCAGCCGCCATTTGTGGTCAGCCAGCGTCAGGAATTTGCCGAAGCGCTCAAGGAAACCTTGTTCGTAATTGGGCGGTACCGTCATGTCGCGCCAGACTTTGACCGCCCGGGCTTTGGCTTGTTCGATATTGCCAAGCGCGAGATCAGCGGACGCAAGGGCGGCTTGGCCGATGCCGTTTTTGGGCTCCCCGTCCTGGAAGTACGCCTGGATTGATGCCGCGCTGCCGCCCTCTGAGAACACGAGTTCTTCGAAGCGCTGGTTGAGAATGGCGCGGTCGGGCCAGGCCGGGTTTTCCGCAAGGAAAGGTTTGTATTCGCCAAGCTGACCATATCCGGCGCGCAGGCGGTACCAGTTGATAAGTTTGAGACCGGCGGGATCTTTGATCGCGGCGCGGAGTTCCAGCGCCTTGCTGATTTCGCGCGCGTTGATGGCTTTGATGCAATCACGGATGCGGGTGGCGTCCTCGACGGACAGATCGTAACCCCGCACAGGTGCAATCGCTGCATCAAAGGTTTTGAAATGCGCCCGCTCGCGATCGGTCGGCAGGGTTTCTGCGGCCAGCGCCGCGCCAGATGGGGCGGCGACCATGACAGCGCAGGCGGCTAAAAGCGCCCACCGGAGTTTGCAGCGGCTGACTTGCAGGGTGCGGGTCAACCGCCTAAAGTCCAAGGTCACGTTCAGGGAATCCTCGACGGTTGACGGAATTGGTGGCTATCTGCACGCTGGCGGCGCACGCTAGCAAGTCAAATGGGACCGAACAAGTTGTCGGCGGCTCATCACGGCAAATCGTGCGTTACACGATGACGGGACCTGTCAGAGCGCGCCGCCATGGTCGCGCAGCAGGGATTGAGCCCGTGATGTGAAGACCCCGTGATACCGTGATATGAAGACAGAAGACATGGGATTGAACCCATGATGGTAAGATAAAGCCGGAGACGGACGGACGTGAAAATTCGAGGCTCTATCACGGCATTGATCACGCCGTTTGCCGATGGTCAGGTCGATGACGACGCATTTGCTCGTTTTATCGATTGGCAGATTGCCGAAGGCACGCATGGCCTCGTGCCGACGGGAACAACCGGTGAAAGCCCGACGCTGTCGCACGAAGAGCACAAGCATGTCATTGATTTATGTATCAAAACCGCGCGCAAACGGGTGCCGGTGATCGCGGGTACCGGGTCGAACTCAACCGATGAAGCCATCGAGCTGTCGCAGTTTGCGCAAAGCGCTGGCGCAGACGCGGTCCTGATCGTGACGCCCTATTACAACAAGCCGACCCAGGAAGGGCTCTATCAGCACTTCAAAGCGATTAACGACGCAATCAACATCCCAATCTTCATCTACAACATTCCCGGCCGCTCGGTCATCGACATGAAGGTCGAAACGATGGCGCGGCTACGTCATCTCGGCAACATCGCGGGCGTGAAGGACGCGACCGCCGACTTGCAGCGGGCGTCACAGCAGCGGGCGGCCATGGGTCCCGATTTCGTGCTGCTGACGGGTGACGATGCGTCCGCCCTTGGCTTCATGGCGCATGGCGGGCATGGCTGCATTTCGGTCGCCTCTAATATCGCACCCCGCCTGTGCGCCGAATTCCAAAATGCATGTATGGACGGCGATTTTGCCAAGGCGCTGCGCCTGCACGATCACCTCATGCCGCTGCACGATATCATGTTCATCGAAGCCAACCCCGGGCCAGTCAAGCATATCGCGGCGCGGATGGGATTGTGCCGTGGCGACATGCGGCTTCCGCTGGTGCCGGTATCGGACGCCGCCGCCCGCGCCATCGATGCGGTGCTCGCCCAGATGAACATGCAGCCCGCAATCGCTGCGGAATAAGTGAGGAGAGACCCGACGTGGCGAAGCCGAACGAGGATGGCCGCAAGGTTGTGGCCGAGAACCGCAAGGCGCGGCACGAATATATGATCGACGACGTCTACGAGGCCGGCATCATGTTGACCGGAACCGAGGTGAAGTCGTTGCGCAAAGGCCAGAGCAACATTGCCGAGAGCTACGCGAGCTGGGAAACCGGCGGGCTCTTTCTCATCAACTCGTATATCCCCGAATACCAGCAGGCAGGCCGGTTTTTCCAGCATGAGCCGCGCCGCAAGCGAAAGCTGCTGATGCACAGCCGCGAGCTCGTCAAGCTCACCCAAGCCGTCGAGCGCAAGGGCATGACGCTGGTCCCGCTCCAGATTTATTTTAACGCCAAGGGCATCGCCAAACTGAAGCTGGCGCTGGCGGAGGGCAAGAAACTTCACGACAAACGCGCCTCCGACAAGGAGCGCGATTGGAACCGCGAAAAGTCCCGGCTGCTGCGCGATAAGGGGTAAAACCCTGATGCGATCGCCCCGGATAGACGGCAACACGAACATGGAAAGGGCGGTCGAGATATGACCAATCAGGCGAACTTGCAGGCGGTGGATTGGTCGCAAATCCCAGCACCGTTAGACGACGGGGCCATGTCCCATTTACCCGGCACGATGCTGCCAAGCGTGGCGCTGCCCGCAACCGATGGAACCGTGGTGACGCTCGCGAGCCTCCCAGGTCGAGCCGTCCTATACGGATATCCCATGACCGGCCAGCCCGGCGTGGCGCTGCCGGACGGCTGGGACGGCGTTCCCGGCGCGCGCGGCTGCACCCCGCAATCGTGCGCGTTCAGGGATCATCACGCTGAGTTGCGGGCAGCGGGCGCCCACCACGTTTACGGCCTGTCGACCCAGGACACGGGCTATCAACGCGAGGCAGCCGAACGGCTGCATTTGCCTTTTGCCCTATTGAGCGATGCCGAGTTGGTTTTCACATCCGCAGCGCGGCTGCCGACGCTGCTCGTCGAAGCGAAGACCCTGATCAAGCGGTTTGCGTTCGTTCTAGACGATGGCCGCGTGACGGCGGTCTTCTACCCTGTGTTCCCCCCCGATCGTAACGCGGGCGATGTTTTGGCCTGGCTGATCGCCAACCCGAAAGTCTAGCCGTGACAGCGCCCCGCATCGATGACGGTCCCGCCCATCATCTCACATCGGGCCTTGCGCTGCCCGATGTGGCACTTGCCTCAACCCAAGGCGGCAACGTGTCCCTGCGGGCACGTTCGGGAAGCGCTATCGTCTATGTGTATCCCTGGACCGGTCGCCCCGGCCATCCCAATCCGCCCAATTGGGACGACATCCCCGGCGCGCATGGCTCGACACCCCAAGCCGAGGGGTTTGCCGCGCTCCACGCCCAATTCGCACAAGCGCACTACGACATTTTCGGTATCAGCGGGCAGACCAGCGCGGAGCAAGCCGAATTTTCGGCCCGCCTCAATCTCCCATTCGCCCTGTTGAGCGATCACGGCTTTGGTTTTGCAGACGCCCTGCGGCTACCCCGCTTCACCACCGGTGGCGTCGCCTACCTGTCGCGACTGACACTCATCGTGCGCGACGGCGCGATCATCGCGTGCATCTATCCAGTCGAACGCCCTGCGTCCCACGCGTCTGAGATCTTGGAGCGAATCACCCGTGGAGTGACCTAAAACGACCCTGCCGATTACGCGCTTAAATGCGCTTTCACGCCCGCAAAGACCTCGGAAAACATCTCCGGCGTCAGCACGCGTGTGCTCGTATTGTAACGCGAGCAATGGTAGCTATCAAACAGCACAACACCAGGCCGCACATCGTGGCGCGCGCCATGGCTGAAAGGATATGCGCTGCGTTTGTGGCCGAGCGCCACCACCGTACTGTCGTGGGCGATGCGGCCTAAAGCAACAATGGCCCGGACGCTGGTCTGCGCACGAATACGATTGGCCAGGAACACGCGGCACGTGTTTACCTCCGCTGGCGTCGGCTTGTTTTCTGGGGGAACGCAACGCACGGCATTGCTGATCATGGTGTCGATCAAGGTCAATCCATCATCGGCCCGGGCAGCATAGATCCCAGTCGCAAAGCCCAAATTCAGAAGGGTGCCGTACAGCAAGTCCCCCGCGTAATCGCCGGTGAAGGGTCGGCCAGTGCGGTTGGCACCGCGCAACCCAGGTGCGAGCCCGACAATAAGCAACCGCGCGGATGGATCGCCGAACGAGGCTACGGGACCATTGTGCCATGACGGTTCGAGCGCACGGTATTGATCGCGCAGTTCCGCAAGTCGCGGACACAGAGCACATGATTGATCGGGCTCGGGCTTGGAGCCCGGAACAGGTGAGCCTGACATCCTGATGAGCCGTCAGACTCCCTGATCTTCACGCGTCGGGTCGCGGCTAGCTGCCGGGCGCGTAGTCGGCGCGGGACGGATCGGCTCTCTCGGGCGCCCGCTATCACGGCAAATCAGATTTTCCAAATCGGCGATATCGACAAATTGGTCTGCTTGGCGACGAAGTTCGTCAGCGACCATGGGCGGCTGAGTTTGCAGCGTAGACACCACGCTGACGCGTTTGCCTTTTTGTTGAAGCGCAGCCACCAGACTGCGGAAATCACCATCTCCAGAGAACAACACGATGTGGTCGAGGTTATCGGCCAGACGCATCGCATCGACCGCCAGTTCGATGTCCATATTACCTTTCACCTTGCGGCGTCCGGTTGCGTCAGTGAATTCTTTGGTGGGCTTCGTCACCATTGTGTAGCCGTTGTAATCGAGCCAGTCGATCAGCGGTCGGATTGATGAGTATTCTTGGTCTTCAGCAAGCGCTGTATAGTACAGCGCGCGTATAAGCTGGCCCTTCGTACGGAATACGCCCAGGAGACGTTTATAGTCGATATCGAAGCCGAGCGATTTGGCAGTAGCGTAAAGGTTGGCACCATCAATGAACAGAGCAATGCGTTCGTTTTGATAGATGTGCATTCAATAAAATCCTTTACGTATAAGCCTGCGGACGCCCCCAACGGCGCGCGACTTCCGGGTGAATGGTTAAATCAATAGCCTGCTGAATTCGAACTCAAGTTACATATGTAGGCTCTTGTATGGGAGAACAAGCCGACCCGTGCGACTAACAGTTCTGCGAAGCCGCGAACGTCTCAACTCAGGCAGGCGACGGCGTTGACTGCTTAAATGATCTCTTCTTTTTGAAAAATCAACTGATTAAGTGATAAAAAATCGCCGGAAGATTGTGGCGAATACGGACGAGGTCAATTTCCGGTGATGGGCCGATTAGTGCGCCGACGGATCGGTTTGGCCGAAAAGCGGCGAGTGCGCCGGACAAAAGCGGCAATATCACTTTTGAAGCTGAATGGGTGAGCGTGAACCCGGGCAGCTTGGTTGGTGAGTGAAATGTGGTGCTGACGCGCGCGCCGACTTTAACCGCGCTGCCCAATCGGGTCTGGCGCTAAGTCGGCTATCCAATTAAGACGATTGATGTATTCCACGCTCGGCGGCTCTCGCGATCCGTCGCTTCAGCCAGCCAACGTCAAGGCAAATCCGCTTTCAGGAGCCCCACCGTGTTTGATAATTTATCCTATCTCGCCATGATGGCCTTCGGGTTTGGTCTCAGCCTTGCGACCTACCGGTTGTTTGCGATGCGCAACAACTGGCCGATGGGGGCATTTCATGCCGATTTGCCAGCCGTGCCCATCATGCTCGGTTTGGTATCACTGGTCGCGGGCATCCTTTATGCCGCAGCGGTTGGTGACGTGCGCGGATGGATGATCGTCGGCTTCGGTTTTCTGCTGTGGATGGTATGGACAAGCCTGCTTCGGGTCGGCTCGCAGCTGTCATTGTTTCTAGCCCCAATGGCCACTGGCTTGCTGCTGGTCGGCTGGCTGGGTTCACTGTTTGGCTATGACCGTGCAGCCAGCATTATCGAAAATCCGCGCGAGCTTCTTCGCCGTCCAGCTGTCGAACAGCCTTTCACACGTCCCTAAGACCTTGCATCGATCATCCGTCGGACTCGGGCCCATCCAGCTCCAAACTATGGCTGACGCTCGGTACTCATATGCACCTTTAGACGCGGCAGCAGCCCTTTGCGGTTTGCGTTTCTTGCCTGTTCGGCCCGAGCACGATAGGAACAGGAGCGCGGCGATATAGTCTGGCCGCGCTCAATCGCCGTGGAGCTTTAATCGATGTCGAATCGCCGCTTGCATCCCGAGCAGCCAAGCCACTTTGCATTCACGCCCGAAAACCTGGAGTGGTGCAAAGCGACCATCGCAAAGTATCCGCCGGGTAAGCAGGCGTCCGCTGTGATCTTGCTGCTGTGGCGCGCACAGGAGCAAGAGGGCTGGTGCACCGAGCCCGCCATCCGCGCCGTCGCCGATATGCTCGGCATGGCCTACATTCGCGTTTATGAAATCGCGACATTCTATACAATGTTCCAACTGTCGCCCGTTGGAACGGTGGCCCACGTCCAGGTCTGCGGCACGACGCCGTGCCTCCTGCGCGGAGCCGACAAGCTGCTCGACGTCTGCAAGCATAAAATTGCCGAACACAGCCACGAGTTGTCCGCCGACGGCAAGTTCTCCTGGGAAGAAGTCGAATGCTTGGGCTCCTGCGCCAACGCGCCGATGGTCCAGATCTTCAAGGACACCTACGAAGACCTGACGCCAGAAATCCTCGAACAGATGCTCGAAAGCTTCGCCAAGGGCACGCCCCCCAAGCCGGGCTCGCAAATCGGTCGCACGGCGTCCTGCCCCAAATCGGGTCCGACCACCCTTAAATCGCCGGTTGGCGCCTCATGAACAGCGCCCAGTGGATCGACGTCGTGACGAAGGCGTTGGTAGCAGCCGGGTTCTTCTTCGTGCTGCAATACGTGATCCTGAAATCGTCTCTTGATATCAGCCTGTTCTGGACCATCGCGCTCGGCGGCGGCGCGGGCCTCCTCGCCTGGAGCCAGCATACGCGCGGCGGATAGGAGGGTCTCTCTCCCTCTCTACAAACCGGGTATGGGCGAGAACCCACGCGCGACGCGCGCTTCAAACCGTTGTCGTCAACCGGCGTATAACTGAAGTGGCCTTGAGCTAGCAGACCAGTGTGCTAGGTAGGGTCGCAAGGATTTCACCCAACGCCTAGGGCTGCCCATGCTTGCAGATAAAGACCGGATCTTTCGCAATCTCTATGGCTTTCACGATGCGAGCCTGAAAGGCGCGCGGTCGCGCGGCGCGTGGGACAACACCAAGAGCTTCATCGACAAGGGCCACGACGCGATCATCAACGAGGTCAAAACCTCGGGATTGCGCGGGCGCGGTGGCGCAGGCTTCCCCACGGGGCTAAAGTGGAGCTTCATGCCCAAGGCCGACGCGCGGCCCTCCTATCTCGTCATCAACGCCGACGAGTCCGAGCCCGGCTCGTGCAAAGACCGCGAAATCATGCGGCACGATCCCCATCTTTTGATCGAAGGCGCGCTGCTCGCCTCGTTCGCCATGCGCGCGCATGTCTCCTACATCTACATCCGCGGCGAATACATCCGCGAGCGCGAGTGCTTGCAGGCAGCCATCGATGAAGCCTATGCCGCCAAGCTGATCGGACCGGGCAACATCCACGGCTGGGACTTTGATTTCTTCATCCACCACGGTGCGGGCGCCTACATCTGCGGCGAAGAAACCGCGATGCTGGAATCGATTGAAGGCAAAAAAGGCCAGCCACGCCTGAAGCCCCCGTTCCCAGCCAACGTCGGCCTGTGGGGCGCTCCGACGACCGTCAATAACGTCGAAAGCATCGCGGTTGTCGGCGATATTCTGCGGCGCGGCGGGGCGTGGTTTGCAGCCCTCGGCAAGCCCAACAACACCGGCACCAAGCTGTTCCAGATTTCCGGCCACGTGAACGAACCGTGCGTCGTCGAAGAAGAAATGGGCATTCCGTTCCGCGAGTTGGTCGAAAAGCATTGCGGCGGGATTCGCGGCGGCTGGGATAACCTGCTCGCCATCATCCCCGGCGGATCGTCGATGCCGCTGATTCCTGAGCATCAGTGCCAGGACCTGACGCTTGATTTCGATACGCTGTCCAAGCTCAAGTCGGGCATGGGCACGGCGGCCATCATCGTGATGGACAAGCAGACGGACATCATCAAGGCGTTCGCGCGGTTGGCATATTTCTATAAGCACGAAAGCTGCGGCCAGTGCACGCCGTGCCGCGAAGGCACCGGCTGGATGTGGCGCGTGTTGGAGCGTATGGCGAAGGGTCAGGCCGAAAAGCGCGAGATCGATCTGTTGTTCGACGTGACCAAGCAGATCGAAGGCCACACCATCTGCGCACTGGGAGAAGCCGCCGCCTGGCCAGTCCAAGGCCTGATCCGCAACTTCCGCCCCGTCATCGAAGCCCGCATCGACGAATACCACGCGGCCCAAAAAGTCGCGGCCGAGTAAGGGGAGCGGTGTACTCCGACACATACGCAGGAGTGAGAACCAATCACGTTTCAGCAGGGTCGGCCCAAAGGTCAGTGGAACACAATTTTTACATCTTCCGGGTACGTTGAGAAGATCAAGTCGCAAATCGCTACTGGAGATTCTTATGTTGAACTGGTTGAAGCCGAAAACGAAGCCCACGGCTGTCCCACGACATCCAGGTGTAGACGCGGACGGCGTTTTGCGGGCAATTCCCAAGGCACTTTGGAATGGGGCGAATGGCGACTTTCTTCGTCAGTTGGGTGTTTCCCCAGATGACGAGAATAACATCGTTCCGACGCAACAAGGTATCGACGCCGAATTTGGGCGTCGTCGTGTTGCCCTTGATGCCTTTATAGCGCGCGTCAATGAGAGCGCGGGCGGCACGTATTCGGTCACGCCGTGGGCCATGTTGCCGTGGAGCGTCTGGAATGGCGAACATGCTGAGTTTCTACTGATGCAAAATATGTATCCGGTCGATCTTTGGAACACGATGCTCATGCCTTCAGATGAACGGTCGGCGGCTGTATTGGGGCTTCCCAAGCACTTGTTTGGTGTGCCAGACGGCTTGGATGCGAGTGCTGTGCGGCTCATCGGCGAGATTCGAGGTGAGCTGGCGCTGGTGCATGCGAAGGTAAGTGAAACTTTGGCACGTGGCGATACGTCGATGTTGTCGCCCTATAACGACGCGGTCGAAAAGGCCCGCCGCGACGTTCGTGGCGTTGCCCACGTGCTTGGCAGCGCAGTTTATGGCGAGCCGAATTACTTTAAGCACCGCGAGGTCTTTGGGTCACAGCTCGGTTGGGCCTAGGATAGCCCACTTCGCTGCTCATGCTGCCGTCGGCAATTCGGACAATCTGATCGCGAGTTCGGGGGCCAGCAACGGGGTTAGCGTCGCGTCCGGGGCGATTTCGGTGAGGCTTGTGTAGCCATCGGGCCCAGGGGCGCGATGGATGAGCGTTGATCGGGTGCGGGCGTTGATGACCCAGTATTCGCGCACGCCGTTGGCCGCATAAGCAGCGGCCTTGACGGTGGTGTCGAGTTTCAGGCTCGAGTCCGCGATCTCAACGACCAGCAGCATATCGTGACCGCGCGCGTCCGGCGGCAATAGCGTGAACGGCAGAACGCCGATGTCAATAACCGGTTGGTGATGATCGGTCAGCCGGAGCTGCATTTCATCAGCCACAAGGCGCTCCGAGTTAACTCTGCGCGACCAATACGCGTGCAGGTAATGACGAAGCACTTCGTGAAATCGGCCAGCAGGCGACATAACGCAGATTTGCCCATCGATCAGTTCGACGCGCTCGTCGGGGCCGATGATGCCAGCCGCACCCATTTGCTCGAACTCATCGGCGGTGAAGCGCCGGTGGAGCGGAAGACCGTCCTGGGAGATGTCGCGAAACTGGTTCATCAACGCAGCCTACCACGAGGCTCGCCAGACGTGAAGTGAAGCGCGGGAGCCGGGAGTTTCCGCCACTTCTGAGAATTCTATCGTCCGCTCGGAAACTTTAATGCTACGTTTACCGTAGTATTTGGCGAAAGGATTTTCTATGTCCGACAGCCCGTCCAGCGTGCCGAGAGTGCGCAAACCGCGCCGCACCGCCATCGCGGTCCCCGTGAAGCTGACGTTCCCGTCGCGCTACCGCTACCAATTCCCCCCACCGGACGATGAATCGTTCGAGGTCAATAAAATCGCTTTCGCGTTGCAATACTTCGCTGGCGTGTTCGTCCTGTTCGTTGGAACCGCAGGGTTTACTGCGTTCGTGCTCGTGCCGGTTGCGGGGCTGTTTCTGAGGTGACGCGGCTCACCAAAATCTAAACAACTAAACCGGCACAAAATCGAGCGGAATGGAAATAACGAATTCCGTTCCAGGCTCGTGTGAGATGATTTTAATTTGGGCGCTGAGTTGCTTGGTAAAGGCCGAGACAATGCGCATACCCAGCCCCTTGGCTTCAACTCTCGGCAGCCCCCGACCGCACATTGGCTTCGGTGAGGTCGCGGGAAAGCAGTTCGATGAACCGATACGTAAAATCGCGCTGTGTGCGGCCCCGGCGGATCGCGATGCGCGAAACGCTTGGCTCGAACAGGTGGCAGGCATCAAGCAGATCGAGGCCGGGATCGCGCGCACAATCATAAGCGATCGCCGTGATAATGCCGATGCCCAGCCCGAGTTCGACGTAGGTCTTGATCACGTCGCTATCGAGCGCTTCCATGACGATGTCAGGTGACAGTTCGGCCGCAGCGAACGTCTTGTCGATGCGGCTACGCCCGGTGAACGCGGTATCGTACGTAACGATCGGGTAGTCGGCGATGGCGTCCAGCGTCAATGGCGTGACGCCCGCCAGCGGGTGTCCCTTGGGCACGATCACGCCATGGTTCCAGCGAAGATAGGGAAAACTCGCCAGTTGCGGTTCAGCCGCTAGCGTTTCGGTTGCGATGCCGATATCGGCCGACCCGTCGAGCAACATGGCGGCAATCTCGCGCGGATTGGCCTGATGCAGCACGAGGCGCACCTTGGGGTAGTCGCGGCGGAACCGGGAGACCACCGGCGGCAACACATAGCGCGCCTGCGTATGGGTCGTGGCGATGCAGATTTCGCCCTCGTCGCGTTGGCTGAACTGTTCGCCGATGCGCTTGATATTGCGCGTGTCGGTCAACATCCGCTCGACGATGGGCAGTAGCTCGCGCCCCGGCTCGGTGAGCCCAAGTAGGCGCTTGCCTTTGCGCTCGAACAACGCAACGCCAAGTTCCTCCTCGAGGTCCTTGATGTGCTTGCTCACCCCCGATTGCGAGGTGTTGAGCGCGCCAGCGACCTCGGTGAGGTTGAAGTTATGTTTGACCGTTTCGCCGATAATCCGGAGTTGCTGGAAGTTCATGGTACGCCGTCGGCTGAAAGGTCTTTGGACAACCCCGCAACAGGCTCGGGCACGGTTGCGGCCGGAAAGACGCGTAAGTTGCGGCTGACAAGGCGGACCCGTTGACCCGGGTCCAGGGCAAGGTTTGATAGCTCGCGCTGGGTCAATTCGGCGTCGAGGCGCAGCAGTGTGCCGTTCGCGTCCTTGAGCGTCAGCGCCGTCATCTCGACCCGTGCGATAGCCCCCAGGTTCAGCACACGATCGACCTTCGCCGCAACACCATAGGTCACATCCGGGTTGGGAATGATGTCCATTTCGTGGGGGCGGGCGAAAGCCACCACGTCCTTGGTGCCGTTCAGATGGGTCGTGGCGCAGGGGAGAAGATCAGGGCCGACCCGCACACCGCCATGTTCGACGCGCCCGCGGAACTGGTTGGTCGAGCCCAGAAAGCCCATCACGAACGGGCTGGCCGGCTGCGAATAAACCTCGTTCGACGTGCCGACCTGCTCGACGCGACCCTTATTCATGAGCACCACGCTGTCGGCCAGCTCAAGCGCCTCTTCCTGGTCGTGGGTGACAAAGATCGACGTGATGTGCAGATCGTCGTGCAGGCCGCGCAACCAGCGGCGCAACTCTTTGCGAACCTTGGCATCGAGCGCACCGAACGGCTCGTCCAGCAGCAGCACCCGCGGTTCAACCGCCAGCGCGCGGGCCAGCGCGATGCGCTGACGCTGCCCGCCCGAAAGCTGGGCCGGATACCGATCCTTGAGCCAGCCAAGTTGGACGAGGTCGAGCAACTCATCGACCCGCTTTTTGATGACGGCTGCGGGTTTGCGTTCGGCTTTGGGTCGTACGTTGAGACCGAACGCGACGTTATCAAACACCGACATGTGGCGAAACAGGGCGTAATGCTGGAATACGAATCCCACCTGGCGTTCGCGCACATGCCGGTCGGAAGCGTCATCGCCATGCAGCAGCACGCGTCCGCTATCGGCGAAATCCAGGCCCGCGATGATGCGGAGCAGCGTGGTCTTGCCACAACCAGATGGTCCCAGTAGCGCAACCAGCTTGCCGTCTGGGAACTCAAGCGAGACATCGTCAAGCGCGCGGAACGACCCGAACGTCTTCGTGATGTTTTGAACTTCGATGCTCATGGGGTTTGCCTTCAATGTGCGCTGTCGGCAGTGCGTTCGGCCTGCCATTCGACGTAGGTCTTGATGGCGAGCGTCACCAGAGCCAGCAGCGCGAGCAGCGACGCGACCGCGAAAGCTGCTGCAAAGTTGTACTCGTTATAGAGGATCTCGACGTGAAGCGGCAGTGTCGTCGTCTGCCCGCGGATATGGCCAGAGACGACGGACACGGCGCCGAACTCACCCATGGCGCGAGCGTTGCACAAAATGACGCCGTACAGCAGGCCCCATTTGATGTTGGGAAGCGTGACGTTCCAGAACGTCTGCCAGCCGCTGGCACCCAGCACGAGGGCCGCTTCTTCTTCGTCCCGGCCTTGCGCCTCCATCAGCGGGATCAATTCGCGGGCGATGAACGGCACGGTGACGAAGACGGTCGCCAGCACGATACCGGGAACAGCGAACATGATTTTGATGTCGTGTGCGGCAAGCCACGGACCAATCCAGCCTTGGGCGCCGAAGATCAAAACGTAGGAGAGACCAGCGACGACAGGGGAAACTGAAAACGGCAGGTCGATGAACGTTGTCAAGAGTTGCTTGCCGGTGAATTCGAACTTGGCGATTGACCAAGCGGCGGCAATTCCGAAAGCGAGGTTGAGCGGGACGGCGATGAGAGCGGCAATGAGGGTGAGCCAGATTGCATGCTGCGCGTCGGGGTCGGCCAGCGCTGCAATATAGGTCCCCCAACCCCTGCGGAACGCCTCGACGAACACCGCGATGAATGGCAGCAGCAGGAACAGCGTAAAAAAGGTGAGTGAGATCGTGATGACGGTCCACTTCAGCCAGGCGGGTTCACGCGTGGCAGGGCGCGCTTCGTACTTCGATTGGGCCATCGAGATCAAGCTCCCTTGCTGCTGCGTGCCGTGGTCCAGGCTTGCAGTGCGTTGATAACGAACAGCAGGACGAACGAGGCGACGAGCATCACGACGGCAACTGCCGTTGCCCCGGCGATGTCGTACTGTTCCAGCTTAGTGATGATGATCAGCGGCGTAATTTCCGACACCAGCGGAATGTTGCCCGCAATGAAGATGACTGACCCGTACTCGCCGACGCCGCGCGCGAAGGCCAGCGCGACACCTGTCAGGAGCGCCGGAAAGAGTGCTGGAAAGACGACGCGGGCGAAGGCCTGCCAGCGGCTGGCACCCAGACTTGCGGCAGCCTCTTCAAACTCGACATCGAGGTCTTCAAGAACCGGTTGCACGGTTCGCACGACAAACGGCAGCCCGATGAAGATCAGCGCGACAAGCACACCGAGCGGCGTGAACGCAACCTTGATGCCGATGGGCTCCAGATATTGCCCAAGCCAGCCATTTTTGGCGTAAAGCGCCGTCAAAGAAATGCCGACAACGGCCGTCGGCAGTGCGAACGGCAGGTCGATCAACGCGTCAACCAGCTTTCGGCCGGGAAAAGTGTATCGGACCAGCGTCCAGGCCAGCAAGAGGCCGAAGATCGCGTTGATGCCCGCAGCCAACAGCGCCGCGCCAAAGCTCAAGCGATAGGACGCGAGGGCTGCCGGCGAGGTGACAGCGGCCACGAACTGCGGCCAAGTCAGAGTCGCTGACTTGAGGAACACGGCAGCCAGCGGAATGAGGACGATCAGCGACAGGTACGTAATCGTGAACCCAAGCGCGAGCGGGAATCCGGGCAGGACGCGGGTGCGGCGTCCGCGTCGCAGCGCGATGGGACTGGCGGCGGTGGTCATGAGGGTCGCGTCCTTTCGCCGAGTGAGCGTGCAGCCCGAAAGGTTGAAGCGCAGCGCAAACCGAAGCGGTGATGCGCAGTGAGGTCAGATGAGTTGAACTGGGGTATGGCAATGGTGGCGATCGTCCCCGCCGATGGTGTCGGGCATCCGCTTTGGCGTCGGATGCGGTGTCTCTCCCCGCCTGGACGGGGAGAGAAAACCAAAAGCTCAGCGCTTGGCCATGATCTGGTCGTAGGTCCCGCCGTCGGCAAAATGCTGGGTATTCACCGATTTCCACGAACCGAGCAGCTTTTCGACCTGGAACGTCTTGATCTCAGGATATTTGGTGGCGGACGCTTTGGCGGCTGCCTCGTCGCGCGGACGGAAGTAATGCCGGGCGATGATCGCTTGGCCCTGCGGCGAGTACAAAAAGTTCAAGTACGCTTCGGCCTGTTTCCGCGTGCCGCGCTTATCGGCCACCTTATCGACGACAGCGACCGGCGGGGCCGCTTCGATGCTCATCGAGGGATAAACAACATCGAACTGGTCGGCACCGACTTCCTTGCTGATCAGGAACGTCTCGTTCTCAAACGTCACCAGAACATCGCCGATGGCGCGCTGGGTGAATGTCGTCGTCGCCCCGCGACCGCCGCCGTCAAGCACCGGAACGTTGGCAAACAGTTTGGACACGAAGTCTTTCGCGCTCTCGGGCGTGCCGCCGGGCTGGCTCAGCGCATAGCCCCATGCCGCCAGATAGGTGTAGCGGCCATTCCCCGTGACCTTAGGGTTGGGCACGATCACTTGAGTGCCGGCCTTCGCCAGATCGTTCCAATCCTTGATGCCTTTCGGATTGCCTTTGCGCACGAGGAAAACAATCGTCGTCGTATAGGGCGTTGCGTTGTTGGGGAACTTTGTCTGCCAATCCGCCGCGACGAGGCCGCCCTTTTCAACCAGCACGTCGATATCGGGTACCTGGTTCATGGTCACCACATCAGCCTCAAGCCCGCCGACCACGGCCAACGCCTGCTTGGATGAACCGCCATGGGACTGGTTGACCGTGACGGTCTCGCCCGTAGACGCCTTGTAGGCGGCGGTGAAGGCTGGATTGATGTCCTTATAAAGTTCACGTGCGACGTCATAAGAGACGTTCAGCAGTGCCGTGTCGGCGCGGGCAGCGATGGCAGACACAAAGGTGACGGCAGCAGCAAGGCCAGCGTAAGCAAAAATGCGAGACGTGGTGGTCATGAGGACTGATCCTGGAGAAGGTGGCCGTGACTTCGCCCGGAACGGGAGAAGGTGCCCCGGTCGGGGCGGGTTAAGAACAAATTCGGCAGCGATCGCCCTAGGGGATCAAACGTCCGGCTGCGGCGTCATCCGCAGGTAGGGACGCAGCGCCGTATAGCCTTTCGGGAATCTGCGGGCGATTTCGTCGGCATCCTGAAGCGACGGCACGATCACAACGTCGTCCCCCTGCTTCCAGTTGCCGGGCGTTGCAACTTTATGGCTGTCCGTCAGCTGCAGACTGTCGATCACGCGCAGCACTTCGTCAAAGTTGCGCCCGGTGCTGGCGGGGTAGGTAATCGTCAGACGGATCTTTTTTGCCGGGTCGATGACAAACAACGAGCGCACCGTCAGCGTGGCGTTGGCGTTCGGGTGGATCATGTCGTAGAGGCCCGAAACCGAACGGTCGGCATCGGCCAAGATCGGGAAATTCACGTTGGCAAGCTGCGTTTTGTTGATGTCGTCAATCCAGCCCTGATGGTGGCCCAATTCATCGACCGACAGCGCAAGCACCTTGACATTCCGCTTGGCGAATTCATCCGACAGCTTTGCGGTCAAGCCAAGTTCCGTCGTGCAAACCGGCGTGTAGTTGGCCGGATGCGAAAACAAGACGCCCCAGCTATCGCCGAGATAGCTGTACAGGTTGATCGGGCCGAGATTGGATTGTTGCGTGAAGTCAGGGGCGGTATCGCCGAGGCGTAAGGACATTGGAACTCTCAGTTCTGTGAATGGCCACGAATTTGGTCGAGCACAGTTAGACGTGGCTGCTTAGCAGAGCAAACGCTTAAAACTGAAGTGCTTAGCAAGAAAAATGATAACAGTTTAAGCGCGCGCGGGCATCGCCGACAGGATTTCAGCGATAATGGCCAGCCCAAGTTCGGCGGGGTTTTTCGCACCGATATCCAGCCCGATGGGGCTATGGATCCGACCGATGTAGGCATCGTCGCAGCCCAGCGATGCAAGCAAGGCGCAGCGCTGCACATGCGTCCGCCGACTGCCAAGCGCACCGATGTAAAATGCCGGTGCCGACGCGCATTTCGCCAAAACGGCAGGCTCCCAGTCATGATCGTGAAAAACGAGGACCACGGCGGTGTTGCGATCAATGAGTGCAGCGTCGAAATCACCAGGTGCCGTCAGGTGGAAAACACGCGCAATGGGAGCAAGGCGCGCAAGCGCCGCCTCGTCCGGCGAGGTGACGACCACGTCCCACTCCAGATCGTGCGCAAACCGGGCCACGAAATCAACGTTGATCCCGCGACCGGCAATCACGACGCGCGGAACGGGTTCGTAGCGGCGAACGAACGATGCGCCGCCCACACCCAAAGGAATAGCGATCGACGGTCCACGGCGAGCCGCAATGTCGCCCGCCAAGCGGTCGAGTTCGGCGGTTGCAATCGTGGCGTCGAAATTCACGTCGATCCCCGATCCGCACGGCAGCACGACGTCGATGTAGGGTGAGCCCGCGCCGTAGCGAACGGTCCGGTTCGCGTGGGCTGCAATGGCCGCGACCGCTTCGGCGACGATGGCCGCCTCCGCGCATCCACTCGAAATCATGCCCAAATGGTCGCCATGAGCGTTGACCGCCATCTGACTGCCGACGCGGCGGGGCGACGATCCATCGATGGCCACCAGCGTGACCAGCGCGCACCCAATGCCAGCCCTACGCCACGCCACGAGTTGCGGGATGACGTTTTCGGTGAACAGGCGCTGGGGTGTCGGCGTTCGGTTGAGGGTATCCACACAGTGATCCTTGGTCGGCCCGCGCGGGGCGGCAGACGATCGCATTGATAGACTGCAGTGCATATAGAGCTCTGGGACGAAAGCCAAAACGGGCCGCTCCCGAATTCCGTCGCCCCAACTTACCCTCGCCGCGACTAAAGAAGGGCGACGAATGGAACGGTGATGCGTTGACCGTACAGGCAGGCACGACTACCTATACCGGCACGTCTCACGACGTCTTGTGGGAGAGATCGGGACTGAAATAAGTTTCGACGCCGAAGGAGCAACCGCCCCGGAAACTCTCAGGCAAAGTGGACCGCAAGACACGATAGACGCTCTGGAAAGCGGCCCGGCTTCATCGCCCGGCCCACCGACGAGGAAAAGCTCTGGGTGCTGGCGTCAAGCCGGAGGCCTTCGGCTCAAACTTTCAGGTCTCGCGACAGAGGGGGCTCTTGAGTGGCGCACATCCGTGCCCGCCGTGAGCCTTTTGGAGCCTCGATTATGAGCGCTGACGCGACACCCCATGGACTCCCCCCCGCTGCACAACAACTCAAACAAACCCCGCTTCACGCCCTGCACCTGACACTCGGCGCCCGAATGGTGGCGTTTGCTGGTTACGATATGCCGGTCCAATACGCGGCAGGCGTTCTAAAAGAGCATTTGGCCGTGCGCGCGGGGGCTGGCTTGTTTGACGTGTCGCACATGGGGCAGATCGCGCTACGCGCAAAATCGGGCGACTTAGCAGAAGCTGCGCTCGCCCTCGAACGGCTCGTGCCGGTCGATGTGCTCGGGATCGGTGCTGGGCGTCAGCGGTACGGCCTATTCACCAACGATGCGGGCGGCATTCTCGACGATCTGATGATCGCCAATCGGGGCGATCACCTGTTGCTGGTCGTGAATGCCGCCTGCAAAGCCGCCGATGAAGCCCACCTTCGCAAGCACCTCTCGCAGAGCTGCGATATCAGCGTGCTGGATCGGGCCTTGCTGGCGTTACAAGGGCCGGGTGCGGAGGCAGCGCTGGCGCGACTAGCCCCCGAATGCGCAGGCATGACATTCATGGACGTGCGCGAAATATCGATCCTCGGCGCGCCATGCATCGCCGCGCGGTCGGGCTATACCGGCGAGGATGGCTTCGAGATTTCCGTGCCGTCAGCAAAAGCGGCCAAAATCGCCGGCGCGTTGCTGGCCGAAGGCGATGTCCTCCCCATCGGGCTTGGCGCGCGCGATAGCCTGAGGCTCGAAGCTGGCATGTGCCTGTACGGCTCGGACATCGACGCCACCACGACGCCGGTTGAGGCCGCGTTATCTTGGGCCATTCAAGGCGTGCGGCGCACCGGCGGCGCGCGGGCGGGTAGATTTCCCGGTGCCGCAGTGATCCTCGAACAACTCAGCGCTGGTCCACAGCGTCGGCGCGTCGGCCTCAAGCCACAAGGCCGAGCCCCCGTGCGGGGCGGGGCGGTCCTCTACGCTCAAGCGGAGGGCGGCCGGCAGATCGGGACAGTCACATCGGGCGGCTTCGGGCCAAGTGCCGATGCCCCGGTCGCCATGGGCTACGTGCCCGAAGCCTTTGCAAAACCCGGCACGTGCATCTTCGCCGATGTCCGCGGCAAGCGCCTGCCCGTCGACGTCGTAACGCTGCCGTTTATCACCCCGCGCTACAAGCGGGCATAGCCCCAGCGCACCTGAGCTATTCCAATTCAAGTCTGTTCCAATTCACGCATCCCAAAAAGCGGAGACGTCCCGTGCTCAAGTACACCCCCGATCATGAATGGCTGGCACTCGCTGGCGATGTCGCAACCGTCGGCATCACGCAACACGCCGTCGAGCAATTGGGCGACCTCGTGTTCGTCCAACTCCCCGATGTCCGCGCAAAAGTCGCCAAAGGCGACGGCGCAGCGGTCGTCGAATCGGTGAAGGCCGCCTCCGACGTTTATGCCCCCTTGGATGGCGAGATCGTCGAAGTCAATCAAGCCATCGTGGACGACCCGTCCCTGGTCAACTCCGACCCGGCGGGGAAGGGCTGGTTCTTCAAGCTCAAATTGGCCGACGTGGGTGCCATGTCAGCCCTGCTCGACGAGGCTGGATACAAAGCGCTGATTGGAGCAGACCACGCATGACCATCGCGCCCAAATACGATCCGTATGACTTTGCCAATCGCCGCCATATCGGTCCGTCGCCCGAAGAGATCGCGGATATGCTGCGCGAACTCAACGTCGACAGCCTCGATCAGCTGATGACGCAGGTGGTTCCCGAAGGCATTCGCCAGCGTTTGCCCCTTGAGTTCGGAAAGCCGCTCACGGAGCGCGGCGGCCTCGACCGGATGCGCGAAATCGCCGCCAAAAACCGCGTACTGACCTCGCTGATCGGGCAAGGCTACCACGGCACCATCATGCCACCAGCCATTCAGCGCAACATCCTGGAAAATCCGGCTTGGTACACAGCCTATACGCCCTACCAGCCCGAGATCAGCCAGGGCCGCCTGGAAGCCATGCTCAACTACCAGACCATGGTGTCGGATCTGACCGGTCTGGATGTCGCCAATTCGTCGCTACTCGACGAAGCGACCGCAGCAGCGGAAGCCATGGCGCTCGCCCATCGCGTATCGAAGTCGAAAATGACGGCCTTCTTTGTCGATGAAGGGTGCCTGCCGCAAACGATTGCGGTGGTCAAGACACGCGCCGAGCCGCTCGGGTGGACGGTCGTCGTCGGCGATCCCTTCAACGACCTCGACACGTCCGCCGTGTTTGGCGCTCTGTTCCAATATCCAAGCCTGAACGGCACGTTCCACGATTTCTCCAACCTGATCGCCAAGCTACATGCAGCCAAGGCGCTGGCGGTCGTCGCCGCCGACCCGATGGCGCTGTGCCTGTTGAAGCCGCCCGGGGAAATGGGCGCCGATATCGCCGTTGGCTCGATGCAAAGGTTCGGAATGCCAATGGGTTACGGCGGACCCCACGCCGGCTACATGGCCGTCAAAGATGCCTACAAGCGCGCTCTGCCCGGTCGCCTCGTCGGCGTGTCGGTCGACGCACGCGGCAACCGCGCCTATCGCCTCGCACTCCAAACCCGCGAGCAGCACATCCGCCGCGAGACCGCGACCTCCAACATCTGCACCGCGCAAGTGTTACCAGCCGTCATCGCCTCGATGTACGCCGTCTTCCATGGCCCCAAAGGCTTGCGCGCGATCGCCGAGCGCATCCATCGTAAAGCGGCCCGCCTCGCTGACGGCCTCGAAACCCTCGGCTTCAAGATCGCCCCCAAGGCCTTCTTCGATACCATCACCGTCGAGGTCGGACCCTATCAGGGTCTCATCGCCAAAAACGCTGTCGATAACGGCGTCAACCTGCGCAAAGTCGGCCACGATTCAATCGCGATCACGGTCGACGAGCGCACCCGCCCCGCCACGCTCACCGCCGTCTGGCGCGCGTTCGGCGGATTTGAACTCGTATACTCGGACGCTCATCCCCGCTACCGCCTGCCCAAAGACCTGCTACGCACATCGGAGTATCTGGAGCACCCCGTGTTCCACATGAACCGGGCCGAAACCGAAATGACGCGGTACATGCGCCGCCTCGCCGATCGCGATTTGGCGCTCGACCGGGCGATGATCCCGCTCGGCTCGTGCACCATGAAGCTCAACGCAACGGCCGAAATGCTGCCGATCTCCTGGCCGGAATTCTCCGACATTCATCCCTTCGTGCCGCCCGATCAGGCGCTGGGCTATGCCGAAATGATCGCCGATCTGTCCGCCAAGCTGTGCCAGGTCACCGGCTACGACGCCTTCTCCATGCAGCCCAACTCCGGCGCGCAAGGCGAGTACGCAGGCCTCCTGACCATCCGCGCCTACCACCACGCCCGCGGCGAAGGTCACCGCAACATCTGCCTCATCCCGGCCTCCGCCCACGGCACCAACCCGGCCTCCGCCGCCATGTGCGGCTTCAAGGTCGTCGTCGTCGGCACCGACAAGTCCGGCAACATCGACGTCGCCGATTTCACGGCGAAGGCGCAAGCGCACGCCGCCAACCTCGCCGCCGCCATGATCACCTACCCCTCGACCCACGGCGTGTTCGAGGAAAGCGTCCGCGAAATCTGCGCCATCACTCACGACCACGGCGGCCAGGTCTACCTCGACGGCGCCAACATGAACGCCATGGTCGGCCTGGCGCGTCCCGGCGACGTCGGCGCCGACGTGAGCCATTTGAACCTGCACAAAACGTTCTGCATCCCCCACGGCGGCGGCGGCCCAGGCATGGGCCCCATCGGGGTCAAAGCGCACTTGGCCCCCTTCCTGCCCGGTCACCCCATGACGGGGGGATCGTCCATGACGGTGTCGGCAGCCCCGTATGGATCAGCGCTGATCCTGGCGATTTCCTGGAGCTACTGCCTGATGATGGGTGGGGCCGGATTGACCCAGGCGACCCGGATCGCAATCCTGTCCGCCAACTATATCGCGAGCCGTTTGAAGGGCGGCTACCATGTGCTGTACACCGGCGCGCAAGGACGCGTCGCTCACGAGTGCATCGTCGATACGCGCCCCTTCAACGACCGTGCAGGCGTCACCGTCGATGATGTCGCCAAGCGCCTGATCGACTGCGGCTTCCACCCCCCAACCATGAGCTGGCCGGTCGCGGGCACACTCATGATCGAGCCAACGGAAAGCGAAACCAAAGCCGAAATCGACCGCTTCTGCGAAGCCATGCTGAGCATCGCCGAGGATGTCCGCGCAATCGAAGAGGGGCGGCTCGATAAAACCAACAACCCGTTGAAAAATGCGCCGCACACGGTCGAGGACTTGATCGGCGAATGGAAGCGGCCCTATTCGCGCGAGGTTGGTTGCTTCCCAGCGGGTGCATTCCGGGTCGACAAATACTGGCCACCCGTCAACCGTGTCGACAACGTCTACGGCGACCGCAACCTGGCCTGCTCCTGCCCGCCCGTCGAGAGCTACGCCAAGGCAGCAGAGTAACAGCAAATGTCCAAAAAACTGGTGGGTCTGGGAGGCTGTGCCTCCCAGCGGGTGCGGGGCTGGCCCCGCTCGCAGCACCGCTGCGAACCCCCGTCCAACCAAGATCGCCCTCAAACCCGATCTGCATGAATTCCGATTGACCCGCCAACCGTCTGCCATATCAATCTTGCCGACCTGATGATGGAGAGCGAAATGCGGTTTGGCCTGTCGGACGACGATATCGCCTTGCAGGACATGGCGCGGTCGTTCGCAAGCGAGGCCTTGGCCCCGAACGCGGTCGAATGGGATCAGGCTAAGCACTTCCCCGTCGATGTGCTGCGCACCGCAGCAGGCCTCGGCATGGGCTCGATCTACGTCAGCGAAGCCGCTGGCGGAACCGGCCTGTCGCGCTTCCAGGCCGCGCTGATCTTCGAGGCGCTGGCCACCGGCTGCCCGACGATTTCGGCGTACCTGTCGATCCACAACATGTGCGCGTCGATGGTCGATCGGCTCGGCACCGATGAGCAGAAGGCCAAATGGCTTCCCGGTCTGATCTCGATGCAGTTGCTTGCGAGCTACTGCCTGACCGAGCCAGGGTCGGGGTCCGATGCCGCCAGCCTGTCCACCAGGGCTGTGCGCGATGGCGAACACTACGTTCTGAATGGCCAGAAGCAATTCATCTCCGGATCCGGCACCGAGGACGGCTTTTATATCGTCATGGCGCGCACCGGCGAGGCCGGGCCAAAGGGCATCTCCGCCCTCATCGTCGAGGCCAACACGACCGGCCTGTCGTTTGGAGCCAACGAGCGCAAGATGGGCTGGAACGCGCAGCCGACCCGCGCTGTGGTGTTCGACAATGTGCGCATCCCGGCCACCAACCGGCTCGGCGCGGAAGGCGACGGTTTCAAGATCGCCATGTCGGCCCTTGACGGCGGACGCCTGAACATCGCGGCGTGTTCGCTGGGCGGCGCACAGTCAGCGCTCGACAAAGCGATCGCCTATATGGCTGAGCGCCGGGCATTCGGTAAGCCGCTCAACGAATTCCAAGCGCTGCAGTTCAAGATTGCCGACATGGCAACCGAACTGGAGGCGGCGCGCATCTTTTTGTACGCAGCAGCCAACGCCGTCGACGAAAACCATCCAGGCAAAACGCGGCAGGTGGCCATGGCCAAACGTTTCGTCACCGATACCGGTTTCGATGTCGCCAACAGCGCGCTGCAGATGCTGGGCGGATACGGCTACCTGAGCGACTACGGGATTGAAAAGATCGTGCGCGATTTGCGCGTGCACCAGATCCTGGAAGGCACCAACGAAATTATGCGGGTCATTATTGCGCGGGATATCTTTGCAGCATGAGCGATGTGATTGGACGGATCGAAGGCCGCGTTGGGCATATCACGCTGGACCGGCAGCCAGCGCTCAACGCGCTGACGCTGGAGATGGCCGAAGAGATCGACGCGCTGTTGTCGGGTTGGGCCGACGACCCAGCTGTGGCGATCGTGGTGATCGATGCTGCCGGCGGCCGCGCCTTTTGTGCCGGCGGCGACATCACCGAACTCTATCGCTGCATGGCCTCGAACGACGTGGCGCAAGCCCGACGTTTTTTCCGCACGGAATACCGGCTCGACCGGCTCATCGCCCGCTATCCAAAGCCGGTCGTTGCAATCATGCACGGCATTGTCATCGGCGGCGGCGTCGGCATTTCCGCCCACGCCTCCCAACGCATCGTGACCGAAAAAACCGTGCTCGTGCTGCCCGAGTGCAGCATCGGCCTCATCCCCGACGTGGGAACAACGCTGTTGCTGGGCAAAGCGCCCGGACGGCTCGGCGAATTCATCGGCCTGACCGGGCAGCGGTTGGGGGCAGCCGACTGCATCGCGGTAGGCTTTGCCGATTACGCAGTGCCCTCCGCCGCTGTGGGCGATCTCATCGCAACCCTCGTGGCCGAAGCGGACGTGGCCGTGATCGACCGGTTTGCCGTAACGCCCGACCCGTCGGCTCTGATCGACAACGCAGCAGCGATCGATTCAGCGTTCGATACCGATACGCCGTTGGAGATCATCGAGCGTCTCAAAGCCTCCCCCGAGGAATGGGCATCGACCGCTTTGGAAGCAATCGCCAAAGCCGCGCCGCTGTCGATCCACTGTGCGCTGTGGGCGATCCGGCAGGCCCGCGCCAACGCGACCATCGAGGCCGCCCTGACGAACGAATATCGGTTCGCGATGCGGGCGCTGACCCACGGCGATTTCCAGGAAGGCATTCGCGCGGTGGTCATTGACAAAGACCGCAAGCCCGTGTGGCGCGATGCGGGACTCGAAGCAATTACGCCTGAGGCGGTCGCTGAAATGTTTGCAGACCTCGGCGATCACGAACTGAAATTCGACAGGAGCGTATAGACCATGACCGAAACCGTAGTCATCGAACGCGACGGCCGCGTCGCCATCGCCCGGCTCAATCGCCCGCAAGCTTTGAACGCGCTCAACGGTCAGGTCATGATCGAGATGGGCGACAAGCTCGAAGCGCTCGACCGCGACCCCGGCGTGGGCTGCATCATCGTCACCGGCAGCGAGAAGGCCTTTGCCGCTGGCGCCGACATCAAAGAGATGGCCAGCAAATCGTTCGGTGACATGTTCGCCGAAGATTTCTTCGCCGCCTGGGACCGGGTCGCGAAAGTGCGCACGCCCAAGATCGCGGCGGTTTCGGGCTTTGCCCTCGGCGGGGGCTGCGAACTGGCCCTCATGTGCGACACGATCTTTGCAACCGATACCGCCAAGTTCGGCCAGCCCGAAATCAAGCTCGGCGTCATGCCCGGCATGGGCGGATCGCAGCGCCTGACCAGGCTGATCGGCAAGTCGAAGGCCATGGACATGATCCTCACAGGCCGCATGATGGACGCCACCGAAGCCGAACGCTGCGGTCTCGTCTCGCGCGTCGTGCCCGCAGCCCAACTGATGACCGAAGCGCTTGCCGCCGCCAAGATCATCGCAGGTTTCAGCAAGCCGTCGGTGATGATGGCCCGCGAAGCCGTCGACCGCGCGCTCGAAGTCAGTCTGGCCGAAGGCCTGCTTTACGAACGCCGGGCCTTCCACGCCCTGTTCGCGACCGACGACCAGAAAGAAGGCATGGCCGCCTTCGTCGAAAAGCGCCCGGCCAACTTCAAGCATAAGTAACACACGTTACTTCCTTCTCCCGGTACGGGAGAAGGTGCCCGCAGGGCGGATGAGGGACTCCTCCTTGCGTCCAACGCCTGAGTTTGAGTCAAGTCCTTCACCTGTCCGTCATCGCGCAGCGATGCTCTGCATCGACGGACATCCTCTCCCGTTCCAGGAGAGGAAAGCTGACCGACAAGCCCAACAAGCCGGGTCAACCGGCACGCACCATAACTAAGCAGACAGCTCTGGGGAGAGACGACGATGCAAGGACTGATGCAGACGCAGCCGCTGTTGATTTCCAGCCTGATCGCGCACGCAGCCCGAACCAGCGGCCACACCGAAATCATCTCACGCGTCGCAGCCGATAAGTTCGTCCGCACCACTTGGGCCGAGGTTCACGCGCGGTCGAAACGGCTCGCCAACATGCTGATCGGCGCAGGCATCAAGCCCGGCGACCGTATCGGCACGCTGGCCTGGAATACCCACCGCCACCTCGAACTCTACTACGGTGTCGCGGGCATCGGCGCAGTCTGCCACACCATCAACCCGCGCCTGTTCTTCGAGCAGATTCAATACATCGTCGCCCACGCGCAAAACCGTATCGTGTTCTTCGACCTCGCCTTCGTCGACATCGTGGAGCGCCTCGTCCCGCTGTGCCCGTTCGTCGAACATTGGGTCGCACTGTGCGACGCAGGCGATATCCCGCAGATCAAAGGCCTCGCCACCGTCTACAGCTACGAGGCGGCCCTCGCCACCATGAGCGACACGCTGGAATGGCCCGTCTTCGACGAAAACGCCGCCTCCGGCCTTTGCTATACGTCGGGCACGACCGGCAACCCCAAGGGCGTCCTTTACTCGCACCGCTCGACGGTGCTGCACGCCTACGCGTCCTGCATGGCCGACACCTTCGGTCTGTCGCAAAAGGACATCATCCTCCCCGCCTCGTCGATGTACCACGCGAGTGCCTGGGGCGTGCCCTATGGCGCAACGCTCGCTGGCGCCAAAGTCGTCCTCCCCGGCCAGCAACTCGACGGCCAGCGGCTGACGGACCTCATCGAAGCCGAAGGCGTGACCTTCAGTTCGGGCGTTCCGACGATCTGGCTCGGCGTGCTCCAGTACCTGGAAAAAACCGGCGGCAAGCTCTCGACCTTGAAACGGCTGATCGTGGCGGGGTCGGCCTGCCCGCCCGCCCTCATCACCCAGTTCCGCGAACGCTACGGCGTCGAGGTCAACCAGATGTGGGGCATGACCGAGACGAGCCCGCTCGGCACCATGAACCACCTCCTGCCCAAACACGCAGCCCTCGACGAAACCGCCAAGGACGAGATCCGCGCCAAGCAAGGCCGCCCCGTCTATGGCATCGAAATGAAGATCATCAACGATAGCGGCGCGTCTCTCCCCCACGACGGCGTGGCGTTCGGCGACCTGATGGTACGCGGCTGGTGGGTGACAAACCGCTATTTCAAAGGCGAACTGCCAGCTGTCGATGCCGACGGCTGGTTCCATACGGGCGATGTCGCAACCATCGACCCGGACGGCTTCGTGCGTCTCACCGACCGCTCGAAAGACGTCATCAAGTCGGGCGGCGAATGGATTTCCTCGATCGATCTCGAAAACGCAGCGGTCGGCCATCCAGCCGTCGCCGAAGCAGCCGTCATCGGCGTGCATCATCCCAAGTGGGACGAACGGCCCCTGCTGGTCCTCGTCATGAAAGACGGCCAAACTGTCACCAAGCCCGAAATGCTGGCGTTCCTGACAGACAAGGTCGTCAAATGGTGGCTGCCCGACGACGTGGTCACCGTCGCTGAAATCCCCCACACGGCGACCGGCAAAATCCTCAAAACCAAACTGCGCGAACAGTTCAAGGACTATAAGCTGCCCGGCGTTTAACCCCCCTCCCCTGTTTCCCCGGAATTTGCCGCCCTTGCGGCAAATATCCGGGGTCTTTACCTCGTCGTTGTGATCCAATGGTATTCAGTATCGAGCGGTAAAGGTCCCGGATAAGCAGATTGCCCTGCGGTCGATTCTGCTTTCCGGGAAATCAGGTGTTGAGGGTGTGTCGAGCGTGAACAGAGCGCTGGTCTATTGGGCAATAACGCTCGGGCTGCTGACCGTCATGCTGGCGGTACGCATCGTCGATCCCGAACCGATCGCGCGCTTCCGTTCGTCGGTGTTCGACGCTTATCTCGTGCTGTCTCCGCGCGCCACCGACAAAAACTACCCCGTCAAGATCATCGATATCGACGAGGCCTCGCTGGCCAAGATCGGCCAGTGGCCATGGCCCCGCACGCGGCTGGCCGAAATCGTAACGCGCCTCAAGGAGGCGGGCGCTGCGTCGATCACCTTCGATCTTGTGATGCCCGAATCCGACCGCCTCTCGCCGGATGCACTCGCCAGACTGCTGAGCGAAAGCGCCCCATCCTTGGCACCTGCCCTGCGCGATCTGGAAAACCTGCCGACTAATGATGCCGTGTTTGGCACAGCGATGAAAGCAGCGCCCGTCGTACTGGGCTTCGTTGGAACCAGCGAACCGCTCGGCACCCCCGGCCCATCGCGGGCGAGCTTCGTCACAGCTGGCGACGATCCGCGCCTGTTCGTCCCCAGGTTCGCCGGATCACTTAACTCGTTGCCGGTGCTGACGGCGGGCGCGAAGGGGCTGGGCGCGGTGAACTGGATGCCCTCGCAAGACCAGATCGTCCGCCGGGTCGGTATGCTCGTCAACGTCGACGACGTCCTCTATCCATCCCTGGCCCTGGAAACCCTGCGCATCAGCCTCGGCCAGACGACGGTCTTCGTGCGCGCGTCGGGCGGCAGCGGCACGCAAGCCTTCGGCCAGCAGACCGGAATTGAAGCTCTGCGCGTCGGCAGGACGGTTGTGCCCACCGACGGCAACGGCCAGCTCTGGCTGCGCTATGCCAAAGCCGATCCAGGGCGCACGATAGCGGCCCATGCCGTGCTGGGCGGTTCGTTCAAGCCAAGTGAGGTCGCTGGGCGCATGGTCCTGATCGGGTCGTCGTCGCCCCTGTTGTTTGATCTGCGCGCAACACCACTTGATCAAGCTGTGCCCGGCGTCGAAATCCACGCGCAAGCCCTGGAGCAGATGGTGTCGGGCCAACACTTGGTGCGTCCCGATTATGCCGCAGGTGCCGAATTGCTGTTCCTGGCCGCGAGTGGCGGCCTCGTCGCATGGCTGATTGCGAAGGCCGGCGCGCGGACGGCAGCCGCCGTCGGATTGGCATCCATCGCCGGTGTGATCGGCGTATCGTGGTGGCTCTATGCAGGTGCCGGCTACTTGTTCGATCCAGTCTACCCCTCGCTCGCCCTCGCAGCCGTCTACATCGCCGGATCGCTGCACAACACGCTCGATACTGAGCGCGAGCGCTCCCAGATCCGCGCGACGTTTTCTCATTACATGGCCCCAGCCCTGGTGGCCGAACTTGCGCGCGACCCGGGCCGCTTGAAGCTGGGCGGCGAGAACCGCGTGGTTACCGTGCTGTTTGCCGACGTTCGCGGCTTCACCCAAATTTCCGAACAGATGGACGCCGAACCGCTGGTCGCGCTGCTAAATCAGCTGTTCACGCCGATGACCGACACGATCGTGGCCCACGGCGGCACAATCGACAAATTCATGGGCGATGCCGTGATGGCGTTCTGGAATGCGCCGATGGACGATCCCGACCACGCGCGCCATGCCTGCGCGGCCGGGCTCGCCATGATCGCCGAACTCGAACGGTTGAATACCGTCTGGCAGGCCGAAGCACAGGCGTCGGGAGCGCCACGTCCCCTCATCGAGCTCGGGATCGGGATCAACACCGGCCTATGCTGCGTGGGCAATCTGGGATCCCCGCGCCGGTTCGACTATTCCATCATCGGCGAAGCGGTGAACGTGGCCTCCCGACTGGAGGGCATAACCCGAACGTACGGCGTCCCGGTCATCGCGGGCGAGGCAACGGCGGACGCGATCTCCGGCTTTGCCATGCTCGAAATCGACCGCATTGTCCCGCGCGGCAAGCAACGCGCCGAGCGGATTTATGCCGTGCTGGGCGATGCGAACCTGGCGGAGACAGCAGCCTTTGGTGACATCGCGGCGCGCCACGCAAACCTGATGACCGCTATCGCGTCCAGCGACCAGGCAGCGGCACAGTCAGCCCTCGTGCGGCTGAGGCAAGTCAGCGGCGGCCGCCTCGACCGGTTATGCGATCACTATGCGGGGCGCATCGCGCGTGGATCGTAGGCTAGATAGTTTTTGCGACCCATCCCAACCATAGAGGACGGCGGTCAGAGCCAGTCCATGAAGCCGCGCCGAAGCACGAGGATGCGATCCTGCGGCACCGCGAGGCTCGGCACGTTTTCGCGCGGCACCGGCACAACGCAGCCACGCACCGCGCGGCTCACGCCGCCATGGGAGGCAACGATGGTGTCCCGCTCGATGGTGTCGAGCCAGCCTGCGACACGCAACGTCAAGTCCTCATAGCTCTCGCCGCCCTGCGGTCGCCAATGCCACCAGTTGCGGGCGCGTTCGGCAACGCCCTCGGGGTCGGTCTTGGGTAAGTCGGCGGCCAGTTGACCTTCCCAATGCCCGTAATTCATCTCGCGCAGACGATCGTCGTAGCGCACACCATTGCGCGGCAGGCCGAGCGCATCGCGCAGAATGTCCATGGTCTCGCGCGTGCGGCCCAACGGGCTGGCGACATAATCCAGGTCCACAGCGTTCGGCAGCGCCGCCTTCAGCGTCAAACCGTTGCGACGCGCCTGACCCCGCCCCTTGTCGTTCAACGGGATATCGACTTGGCCTTGATAGCGCGCCTGCGCGTTCCAATCGGTTTCGCCATGTCGGACGAAGTACAGGGTGACGCCGGGTTTCATTGGAGACGGTTACTCTTCGCTGCGGGCAACCGAGATGTCGGGGGCATCTTCGTTCTTCATGCCCTGAACGTGGTAGCCACTATCGACATGGTGGATTTCTCCCGTCACTCCGCGCGACAGATCAGACAGCAGGTACAACCCGGCCCCGCCCACATCTTCGATTGTAACCGTGCGGCGCAGTGGCGAGTTATACTCGTTCCAGCGCAGGATGTAGCGGAAGTCCGAGATCCCAGAAGCTGCCAAGGTCTTGATCGGACCTGCAGAAATGGCGTTCACCCGGATGCCGTTGCGGCCCAGATCCGCCGCCAGATAGCGCACGCTCGCCTCCAGGGCTGCTTTTGCAACGCCCATCACATTATAGTGCGGCATGACCTTCTCAGCGCCGTAATACGTCAGCGTGAGCAGCGATCCGCCGGGGCTCATCAGTTTTTCGGCCCGTTGCGCGAGTGCTGTGAAGGAATAACACGAAATCATCAGCGATTTCGTGAAGTTACCCTCCGTGGTATCGACATAACGCCCATCGAGTTCCGCCTTGTCGGCGTACGCGATGGCATGGACCAGAAAGTCAAGTCGGCCCCATTTGGCGGTCAGTTCGGCAAACACCGCATCCATGGACGCGACATCGGTCACATCGCACGGCAGCACAATCTCGGAGCCGAGTTCAGCCGCCAGCGGAATGACACGCTTTTTGAGTGCATCCCCTTGATACGTCAAGGCTATTTCAGCACCCTGCGCATGACAGGCCTTGGCAATGCCCCACGCGATCGAACGATTGTTGGCAACGCCCAAAATCAGCCCGCGTTTGCCAGCCATCAATGTGCCGGTGGCCGCCGTCTGGGTGCTGTCGTCTGCCGTTGTCATCGTGTCCTCAGCCGTTCGTGAACTCATCTCAATTTTTCCGGCACTCTACACAAAAGGACCGGTGGGTCCAGATGCGAACGGCGCGTCGCCCGTGCACAGCCGTACAGTCGCCTCTGATGCCGCGCGCGCGAGACCAAATCATCCATCTAAAGTCGCTTATGCTGGATTGATCCAACCCCTTGCGCAAGCCTCATTCGCCCTGCACAAAACTTCCCCAAGTCCGCGTCATAAGTCACGGGCATAAAAAGACGATCGAGGGAGAGGAACGCCGATGACCGCGAGCCAGAGCAAATTCAAGGCCGTATACGACGCATCACTGGCCGATCCCAATGCGTTTTGGGCGCACGCGGCGCAGGACATCTCCTGGTTTAAGATGTGGGACAAAGTGTTCGACCCCTATGCGGGGCACTATGGCCGCTGGTTCGTGGGCGCGCAAACCAACACCGCCTACAACTGTCTCGACCGTCATGTGGAAGCCGGACGTGGAGCGCAGCCAGCTTTGATCTGGGATAGCCCGGTCACAAATCAGACGCAGACCTACAGCTATGCGCAGTTGACCGACGAAGTTGCAGCCCTTGCCGCCGTCCTTTCCCAAGACATGGGCGTGAAAAAGGGCGACCGCGTCGTGATCTACATGCCAGCGGTCGCGCAAGCGCCGATGGCGATGCTGGCCTGCGCCCGCCTCGGCGCGGTCCACTCGGTTGTGTTCGGCGGCTTTGCGGCGGCTGAATTGGCCGCCCGTATCGATGATTGCCGCCCAACCGCCATCATGGCCGGTTCATGCGGCATCGAAGGTTCAAAAGTCGTCTCCTATAAGCCGCTGCTCGACAAAGCGATCGAACTCGCCACCCACAAGCCCGCGCACTGCCTGATCCTCCAGCGCCCGATGGCGCAGGCAAATATGGTGGAAGGCCGCGATCTCGACTGGGCCGGTAGCGTTGCCAAGGCAAAGGCCGAGGGCCGCAAAGCCCCCTGCACGCCAGTGGCTGCAACCGACCCTGCCTACGTGCTCTACACCTCTGGCACAACGGGCCAGCCCAAGGGCGTTGTCCGTGACGTCGGCGGGCATATGGTAGCGCTCAAATGGTCGATGTTTAATCACTATGGCCTCAAGCCGGGTGAAGTGTTCTGGGCGGCGTCCGATGTCGGCTGGGTCGTTGGGCATTCCTATATCTGCTACGGGCCATTGCTGCATGGCGCGACCACGGTCATTTATGAAGGCAAACCGGTCGGTACGCCGGATGCGGGCGCATTCTGGCGTGTGATTTCGCAGCACAAGGTGACGGCGTTGTTTACCGCACCGACGGCGATCCGGGCGATCCGCAAGGAAGACCCGGAAATGGCATTCAAAGCAAAGTACGATGTGTCTTGCCTGCGGACGCTGTTCCTGGCGGGCGAACGCGCCGATCCAGAGACCGTGAAATGGGCGCAGGATAAGTTGGGTATTCCAGTGATCGACCACTGGTGGCAGACGGAAACGGGCTGGGCGATTGCGGGCAACCCAGTTGGTATCGAACTGCAGCCTGTCAAGGTCGGTTCGCCGACGCTGCCGTTGCCGGGTTATGACCTACAGGTGCTGGATGATCGCGGGCAGCCGTTGCCAGCCAACACCCCAGGCACGCTGGCGATCAAACTGCCGCTGCCGCCAGGCGTCGCGCCCACCATCTGGGGCAACGATGCGCGGTTCGTCTCAAGCTATCTCAAGGAATTCCCCGGCTACTACTCGACGTCGGATGCCGGTTTCCGCGACGAGGACGGCTATGTCTGGGTCATGGCGCGCACCGACGACGTCATCAACGTCGCAGGCCACCGCCTCTCCACCGGTCAGATGGAAGAAGTGCTGGCCAAACAGCCCGACGTCGCCGAATGCGCCGTGATCGGCGTCGCCGATGCGCTCAAGGGTCAATCGCCAATGGGCTTCATCGTCCTCAAGACCGGCGTGACCCGCCCGCATGCCGAGATCGAAGCCGACGCCATCAAACTCGTGCGCAACGAGATCGGCCCCGTGGCAGCCTTTAAGAGCGTTCTGGTCGTCGACCGCCTGCCCAAAACCCGCTCGGGCAAAACCCTGCGGGGCACGCTGCGCTCCATCGCTGACGGCGTCGACTACAAAGTCCCCGCCACCATCGACGATCCGGCGATCCTGGACGAGATCACCCAAGCCATGGCCATCTTCCACAAAACCCATAGCGGCGGCAAAGATTGAGGGGGCGACAAATGCAGAGGACGGCGGAAACGTCGTCCTCATCCCTTTACGATCCCGAAGTTTCGGCCCGCGTTGGGCGATCGACTATTTCGCGGAACATCCATCGCAGCGCCGCTAGATAATCGTTGGCCGTAAATCGTTCCGAAGTCGCCACGCACGACCCGCCTTCGGGGCCAGTTAACGCTGCGAGCACCGGAAGACTGGGTTTGTCCTTGCTGGCAAAGACGTTGAAACCAGATTGAGCGCCAATCGCATCCCACAGCTGCTTGTTGGGATCCGCTTCAAAAAACTCCGGCGGAGCGACAAAGATCGTCTTGTGTAAGTGCCCCGCTGTGCCGAGGTACTCAAGTTCCCATGCGACGCCTTTGCCGTCGTCGGCAACCATTACGATCACGCGTGCAGCTTTTGCGAGCTTTCCGACCTCTGCCTGCCATTGCGCATCGGTTGCATCGTGAAAATAAGAACGCCAAACCCCGAAGGGAGGAACATCCTGCCCGGGTCGCCCCAAGGCGACCGTCGGCCCATAGGTAGCGAATTCTTCGACCAACATATGGTCGAGGTAGTGCACCGGCTTCATTCGTCCAATCAGCCACCGCATGGGCGACGTCCGCGCCTCTTTCAGTCGGACTTGGTCATTCTTGAAAGCACGCAAAAAAAGGATGGGTGCATCGGTAGTGTTTCTGGCCATCGCCTCAGCTGCGGATTGGCGCGTCCGCAATTGTGCCTTTGCCTCAAGTTTGCGGGCGATCCAAATCGAACCAAAAAAACCAATCGGCCAGACGATGAATTGTCCAAAAAGCTCGCCGTCGGAATGGGCGAAGAAGCAATTCTGGGACAGCTCAGTTGCGGGACCGCATTTTCCTATGGCAATCTGCCATGTGACGTCAGGTGAAACGACCAGACCAAGCGCTTGCAAAACAGCAAATGCAAAAAAGAAACTGGCAGCTCCAAATAAGGCAATCGTACCGCGCTTTCCGTCTGTAATTTCAAACAACGCAGGCGGTGCTCCCAGGATCGCGGGCCAGAGCCGGGGATCTCGCACGGGGGCAACATCAACCCGCGGTGATCTCAACACGGTGACGATACCGATCCAGAATTCGATGCCTAACCACGTCAGAAACGCGATCCGAAAAACGGCTGGGATCGTCCAGGCGGGGCCGGCCGGAAGACGTTCAATAAGGCCAAGTGCGCTGCTCGCGATCCAAGCCAAGGGCAAAAGAAGAAGGGCCACCAGCGCGGCACGGGCAAGCCAAGATGAGGGCTGCATAACCGCAATCGCCAGCGCAGCCGCCAGCAGAATGTACGGGAGTTGCGGCAGGACAAATGTGAGAAAGACGTAGGGCCGGTCGATTTACCAGATCAGGGTTCCGATCAAGGCGCCAACAAAATACAAACCAATTCCCAGCAACACACTTCGCATGAGCCAGCGTGGAACGGTAAGGCGATCCAGTATCAATCCAGACCGGTCGATGTGACGAATTCCAGCCATGATATCCGCAGCCCTTGCTACCGTTACCGCCGTCGATCCAACGGTAACAGAACAGCAGTGCACGCAGTATGACAAGTGCGGACGGCAGAATGGCAGTCGGTTTAAGCGACGTCCCCCGCCCCGCCGGCACCCGCCATCACCACCGGCTTACCGACGATCCCATACCGCTCCACAGCCGCAGCCAGGATCTGGGCAAGAAGTTCCGTGTACCGGATGCCGGCAAAGCCAGCCATGATGTTGAGCTTGCCGTCCCAGCACCAGCCAGGATTGGGGTTCACCTCCAGCAGCTTGATCTCGCCCTTGGCATCGGCCCGGAAATCAAACCGCGCATAGTCGCGGCAGCCCAAGCGTTCAAACAACCGCGTCGAATGTTCGACGAGCTGTTGCTGCATCAATTCGGGCAGGATCGCCTCCACGTAGCGCAGCTGCGTCCAATAAGGACTGTCGGGCTCCCACTTGCTCTCATAGCCGAGAATTTTCGGCAGCTTCGGATCGAGCTTGGAATAGTCGACCTCAAGGATCGGCAACGCCCGCAAACCTTGGTCGGGATTACCGATTAGGCTGACGGAATATTCAGCCCCCGTGAGAAATTCCTGCACCAGCACCGAACGCCTGGGGAACTGCGCCCGCAGTTTTTCCAGATAATCGAGCAGCGCCTTCTCGTTCTTGACGACGGCGTCCTTGGTAATGCCCTCCGAGCTGTCGCCCGTGTTCGGCTTCAGAAGCGCCGGGAAAACGCCAGGCAACGTCGCGCCCTGATCGCCGGGACGCACATACGTCTCAAGCGGCACCGGCACATCGAGCGTCATGGCAACCGCCCGAACGAGCCCCTTGTCGTAACACGCAGCCAACGCCGCCGGTGCCCCGCCGGTATACGGCAGGCTGAGCGCGTCAAGCATCGCGGGAACGTGCAGTTCCTTAAACGGGTCGTTGTTGAACCCTTCATCGCACAGGTTGAAAATGAGGTCCGTGCGCAGATTGGCCAGATCGCGGTCGAGCGTCGCGTGGTTGTCGAGATAGCGAAACTTGTATTGCGGCAACTCCGACAGCGCGTCCTTCAAGCGGCGGATGGTGTCCATATCTTCAGGCTGGAACGCACCGTCGCGTTTGATCTGGTCGGGCAGGCGCGGATCGCCGAGCAGCACCGTGACGTCGATGATCTGGGTCTTGCCTTTCGGCTTGCGGGTCGAGAGTGCCGGCGCATCCGCCGAGATCAGCATCCGGCGCGCCATCATGCCGAGGTCCTGGTCGCGATCCGACAGGCTGTCGGCATTGCCATGGTGGCGAACGTTGCGAAACCCGGTCTTCTCCAGCAGCTTCTGGATGCCGTCCTTGGTGTAAAGCCGTTCCGCATAGAACTGGTCGGCCAGCACGCCCGACTCGTCGTGCACGATGACTTCGCGCGAAATCAACCGTTCGCGGTCAGCCGACAACGACCGTTCGCGACACACGAAATGATGCTCGTCGATCCACTCCCACGAGCGGCGTTCGAAGTGATCGGCCATGTACGCGCCATCGGTAATGTCGAGCACCAGTTGACCCGACGGGCGCAGCATCTTGCCAACCGTCGTAAGAACTTTTTCATCGTCTTGCTTGTTGGAGAAGTAACCGAAAGAGTTCCCCATGATGGCAACGCAATCGAACGTGCTTTCAACCAGACGGGGGTTACGCGCATCGCCTTCTTTGAAAACGACCTGAAGCCCTTCGTTCTGCGCTCGCTTTTTAGCCAGCCGCACGAGATAGCGCGACCGGTCCACGCCAGTCACATTCTTGAACCCCCGACGGGCCAGTTCCAGGCAGTGGCGGCCCTGTCCGCAGCACAAATCCAGGATTTGGCTATTGGCGGTAATGGCAGCCGCCGACAGGATGAAGTCGACGTCACGTCGCGTGTTCTCGACGTTTTCGACCACGTCCCCGTCGGTCTTGACATACAGCGCGTTGAATAGCTGCCGCCACCATTCGGACGGCAGGTGCTGCTCAAGATCGGCGACCGGGCCAAGACACGAGCGGGGAGACGGGCGCTTAGCCTTTTTCGGCTTGGTTACGTTGACGGACGCCATGATGATCGGTCATCTCCTCAGCGGCAAGCCCAAGCGCTGGAAAGCACGACGCCCCCTAATTGCCGTCACTCGTGTTTATGAAGCAATGGGGAGATTTCAAGTCACAACTCGGTCCGTCCACCGAAGTTGTAACGATTCTTTAGGTTGATGATGGTCAGAACAACCGCCTAGTCGGCCTGAAGCACGCACACATAAAACCCATCCGTCCCATGCGTCAGCGGCGTCAAAAGCAGGCCATCGGTGCGGTCATCGGCCGATGCTGGCGGCTCGCCAGGCAAGACCTCCCGCCACACATCCGCGAACGGCAGCAGCGAGAAACGCGAATTGGCAGCGAGAAACGCTGCGACTTGATCGCCGTTCTCCTCCGGCAGGATCGAGCACGTCACGTAGATGATTCGCCCGCCAGGACGGACGAGGCGGGCAGCCGTCGCCAGAACCTTGCGCTGCTCGTCCATGCGGGCTGCCAGATGCGGCGGCTTCATCCGCCATTTGGCATCCGGGCGGCGTCGCCAAGTCCCCGACCCCGTGCATGGCGCGTCGACGAAAACGCGGTCGAAAATCGGCCCGAGCGCAACCAGAGCGTTCTCGTCACCCCCATCGAGCACTTCGACAATAGAGGCCCCCGAGCGCGTCAGCCGCTCAAAGATTGGGCGGATCTGCTTCTTGTCGGCATCATACGCGCACAGTCGCCCGGTGTTGGCCATCGCGGCCGCCAGCGCCAGCGTCTTACCGCCAGCCCCCGCGCACATGTCGAGCACGGTCATGCCGGGTGTCACACCAGCCAGTGCTGCCGCGATCTGGCTGCCCTCGTCCTGCACCTCAAACCAGCCTTTGCCATGCGCGGTTTCAGACTCAAGATGGGGCTGGCGGGCAGCGCTTCCAGGCGCCGGGACCCGCGCGCCCAGCGGCGACATGGGAGTCGCCGACGCGCCGAACTGGCTGAGCGCGGCAAGCACCTCGTCGCGGTTCGATTTCAGCGTGTTGACTCGGATGTCGACCGGTGCACGCCGCGCCATGGCACGCGTCTGTGCGATGGCACGATCGCCGAAAGTGCGTTGCAGGGCAGGATACAGCCATTGGGGAAAATTGCCACGCACCCAAGGAGCGGCACCCTCGGTATCGGCGTGTTCCAGGCGGCGCGATTCCTCAGCCGTCAGCGGCGCGGGCGAATGCTGCCCGCCGTCGCACAACGCCGCGATATCGGAAATGAAAATCCCCTGCTCGCGCAGTCCGCCCAGAACCAGCGCACGCGGCTCTTCGCTGCCCATGAAATGCGCCGACGACCCACGCGAGCGCAGGGCGTCATAGACCAGCGTGCCGATGGCCGAGCGGTCGCCAGATCCCGCAAACCGGTGATTGCGGCCCCAGTCCATCAGCGCGGTCGCGGCCGGTCGATGATGGGTTGTAATGTCGGCAATAATATCGATGGCGGCCTGAAGCCGAGCAGCGGGTCTCATAACGGTAAAGCCTAACTTGAAAGGCCGAGTGGGTCAGCCAGCGATGATGCGCGCGGCAAACAAAACCCACATGGCGAGAAGAAAAACGCCGCCGATCAAGAACGCCGTGAAGCGCTGACGGATGGCATTCGAGGTGGTGTAGATGGCAGCGTGCGCGATGCGCGAAACAACGAAACCCCAAGCCAGCACAATCATGACGATATCGACGGTGCGCGGGTTGATCATGGCAAACGCCACGAGTGCGAAAAACAGCATCGGCAGCTCGAACTGGTTTTGGTACGTGTTCGAAATCTGCATGACCTTAGGCGGCCAGGCGCGCTGTCCAAGCAAAACGTCCGAAACCTTCAGTTCCCGGTTTGTCAGCGCCGCGAGCCGCGCGCGCCCCATCCAGAACAGCATCACAAACGTCAGCGCGACCTGGACGAAGACGGGGTAAAGCAATTGGGTGGCGTTCATGCGCTGAAGTCTCTCCTCTTGTCATCCCGGCCAAGCTTTGCGCCTTCAGCAAAGCGCCGAGCCGGGACCCAGCCCATGAGTGCCGAAGGCTCTGCTTAGCCCCCCATCTGTCCTGGATAGTTCGGGCTTTCGCGGGTGATGGCGACGCCGTGGGTATGGCTTTCGCGCATGGCGGCTGGCGAAATGCGCACGAACCGGGCGCGCTCCTGGAAATCGGCAATCGTTCGGGCACCCAGATACCCCATCGACGCGCGCAAGCCGCCCACCAATTGGTGGAGCACGGCTTCGGCAGCGCCCTTATAGGCGACCTGCCCCTCGACCCCTTCCGGCACCAGCTTCAAGCTATCGCGCACTTCCTGCTGGAAGTAGCGGTCGGCACTTCCGCGCGCCATGGCTCCAACCGATCCCATGCCGCGATAAGCCTTATAGGTCCGCCCCTGGTAGAGATACGTGTCGCCGGGGCTCTCATCTGTCCCCGCCAGCAGCGAGCCGATCATGACGGCAGACGCCCCCGCTGCGATCGCCTTGGCGATATCGCCCGAATACTTGATGCCGCCATCCGCAATCACCGGAATTCCGCTCTTGCGCGCTTCCGTGGCGCACTGCATCACAGCCGTCAGCTGAGGAACGCCCACGCCCGCCACAATGCGCGTCGTGCAGATAGAGCCGGGGCCGATCCCGACCTTGATGGCGTCCGCACCGGCTTCGATGAGCGCCCGCGTCGCATCCGCCGTCGCCACGTTCCCCGCAATAATCTGTACAGTATTCGACATCGCCTTGATGCGGCGGACGGCCTCGATCACCTTCGATGAATGCCCGTGGGCCGTATCGACCACGATCAAATCGCAGCCCGCTGCCATCAGCAATTCGGTGCGCTGGAATCCGTCCTCGCCAACGGTGGTCGCAGCGGCCACCCGCAAGCGTCCGTCGGCGTCCTTGCAGGCGTTCGGATACTTTTGAGCCTTCTCGATGTCCTTGACCGTAATGAGGCCGATGCAGCGGTAGGCGTCATCGACCACGAGCAGTTTTTCAATGCGATGCTGGTGAAGGAGGCGCTTGGCGTCGTCCTGGGTGACGGATCGCTTGACGGTCACGAGCCTGTCTTTGGTCATCAGCTCAGAGACGGGCTGTTCGAGGTTCGTGGCAAACCGCACGTCGCGGTTTGTGAGGATGCCAACGAGTTTGCCGGGGTGTTTTTTCGTGTCGCCTTCGACCACCGGGATGCCGCTGATGCCGTTGGCAGCCATAAGTTCATAGGCTTCGCGCAGGGTGGCACTGGGATGGATCGTAACCGGGTTTAAAACGATCCCACTCTCGTATTTTTTGACCAGCGCAACCTGCCGGGCCTGTTCTTCGGGGGCGAGGTTGCGGTGGATAACGCCGACGCCGCCTTCCTGGGCAACCGCGATGGCCATGCGGCCTTCCGTGACGGTATCCATCGCAGCTGACAGGATTGGGATGTTGAGGCCAACCGTTTTGGTGATCTTGGTGCCGACCTCGACCTGGCCGGGCATGACTTCCGACGCAGCGGGCAGAAGGAGCACGTCGTCGAAGGTTAACGCCAGCTCTGGCTCGAATCGGCCTGCGTCTCCAGCGCTGGAGCCTGGAAGAGAATTCTTGGTCATGACTGATCTCCCGTCCATGCCGCTCGCATGGTCTTTGAAATACGGACGCGCGCGGCACTTGGGATGCGTCGCGTCAAACTCAGTCGCGCAGCCTATATCAGAGGTACCAGCGCAGGGGAAGCGCGGCGCGTTAGCCAAGCAACACACGCCGTGGCCGAACTGTCCGCCAACGGGCGCTATTCCCGTTTCAAGATGCCGTTGACAATGCGGTTCGCCCAGCCCTTGGCCACGAAGCTCGCTTTCAACTCGTCGGGGTCATAGACCGTCTCGACCCACGTGAAGAACTCCATCGGCTGGCGGGCGTTATCAGCCTCGTAGCGGTCGAAGAAGGCATCGAGCACGCCGGTGTCGGACTGCCGGATATGGCCATAGCGCAGCGACAGTTCGTGCTTGGCCTGCGCAATCGGCACGCCGAGCTTGACGTGCTTATAAAGCACGCTCATCAGGCCGGCGCGGTCTGCGCCCGATTTGCAATGCATCAGGATGGGATATTCGACCCCCTCCAGCATCGCCTTCGCACCTCGAATCTCGTCTTTTGACGGCGCAGCACGAGAGCGGACCTGAAAATTGACCAGTTTCACGCCGTAACGGAGGCACGCAGCGCGTTCCAGCCAATAGCTTCCGCATTCGCGTTCGCCACGCAAATTGACAATGGTCTTAATCCCCGCGCGGGCTGCCGCCGCGACCTGATGCGGCATCGGCTGGGCTGCCCGCCAGGCTTCATGGGAAAGAGCGTGCTTGTTGAGATAGACCAACCTGACAAAAGCATGGTCGATCAACAGACTGTCGGCCCAGGTCGCAGGCCCGCCAGCTGCACGTCGGAGCCATTGCGGACTGTCGGCGATGAGCCGATACCGCCACGCCATTGTGACGCGTTTGGTCGCTCTCTTCCAGCGCTTGGCCAAGCTTGCCATTTGGGACTGTCCAGTTACCTTCGTAGCAGGGACAGACCCAGCTTCTGGTTGAAAATGTCAGCGATCGGTGATGCGTTGCTCGAGGCCGTGATCGTCTTAGCTCTGGGTCATGTAGCGCGGTTCAAGTCCGATTTCGACGTTCGCCGACGCCGCACCCACAGCGTTTTGTGCCCAAAACGCCAGTCTCGTTCACGCCGTATATCATTTTATGTAGAATGCGCTATAGACCCGATCAGTCATTAAACCCACCGGCTGCGCTCGAGTGCAGTGTTTGTGAAGGCCCGGACCTCGATTTTATGGGCAAACCCGAAGCGCAGAAATTGGCAATCAAGCGTGCGGCGGGCCGAAGCCTCGCACGGCTGATCCGCTTTGTAGCGCGCACATCGACGACGCAAACCGAGCCAGCCAGTCTGAAAGCTGACCTTGCAGCAGCCCATCCCATCATCCTGGCAACGTGGCACGGCCAGTTCATGATGACCTGTCAATTGAAACCCGAAGGCACGCCCGTTGCCGCCATGGTCGCCAAGCATGGCGACGCGGAACTGATCGGCGAAGCCATGGCAGCGTTCGGCGTCGTGCTCATTCGTGGTGCAGGCGCCGGCGAACGGCGCAAAGACCGTGGCGGCGCGCAGGCCCTGCGGGCGGCTGTTTCGGCGCTCAACGGCGGCCCCGATCGCCCGCCATCGTCGCTGGTAATGACGGCAGATGTGCCACCGGGTCCGGCGCGGCGCGCAGGTGAAGGCATCATCACGATTGCTCGGCTATCCGGACGTCCCATTGTCCCGATCGCCTCGGCAACGTCGCGTTACAAATCATTCAGGACCTGGAGCCGGATGACGGTCAACCTGCCGTTTTCCAAACTCGCCTTCGTCGGCGGTGCTCCTATTCATGTCCCGCGCAATGCGGACGCCGAAACGCTGGAGCAGCTTCGCTTGCAACTCGAAGAGAGCCTCAACGTCGTAACGCAGCGAGCCTATGAATTGGTTGGCACCAGCGCAGCACGCGCAACCCCTCCCAATCGCAACAGTCGTGTGGAACGCCCTGGCTTTTTGCTCAGATCATACGGGGCGGCCATGCGGGCAGCAGAGCCGTTGAGCGGTCGGTTGCTCGCGTATCGCGAACGCCAGGGCAAAGAAGACGCAGCCCGGATCGGCGAGCGGCGCGGCATTGCAAGTGTTGCGCGCCCGGCTGGCCCCCTGGTTTGGGTTCATGCCGCAAGCGTCGGTGAAATGAACGCCGTTCTGCCCGTCATTGACGCGATCAGCGCAGCCAGGCCCGATCTCAGTATTCTATTGACGACCACGACCCTCACATCCGCAGCCGTCGCCCAGAAGCGCTTGCCCCCCGAGGCCATCCATCAGTACGTCCCGCTCGACACGCCCGGATATGCCGCCCGGTTTATCGCCCACTGGCAACCCGACGTCGCCATTTTCACCGAGTCCGAAATCTGGCCGAGCCTGATCTTGGCGACGGCAGCCTGCAACATCCCGCTCTTGCTGGTCAACGGGCGCATGTCGCCGCGCAGCTATCAGCGATGGAAGCGGCTTCCGGGTATGGCAGAACCGTTGTTTGGGCAATTCCAGGTCATTCTGTCGCAGAATGAGAAGCTGGCGCGTTGGTTTCGCGATGTCGGCGGACGCGTCGTCATGCCCGTCGGAAACTTGAAGGCGGACGCACCACCCTTGCCGGTTGATTCAGTCGCGTTGGCGCAGTTGCAAACCCAGTTGGGCGGCCGGTCTTGCCTGTTGGCGGCCAGCACCCATGAGGGCGAGGAAGTCATCGTCGCGCAAGCCCACCGCCTGCTGGTGCAGTCGTTGCCGGGGTTTTGTACATTGATTGCCCCGCGTCATCCCGAGCGTGGGGCCGCCATCGCCAGCGAACTGACCGCCCAAGGTTTCAAAGTCGCGCGTCGGTCGCTCGGCGACGCACTGACCGCCGATGTCGAAATTTATCTCGCCGATACGATCGGCGAACTCGGCACGCTGTATTCGGCCTGTCCGATTGCCATCGTCGGGGGATCGCTGATCGAACGTGGCGGGCAAAATCCGCTCGAGGCCGTGAGCTTGGGCGCGGTTGTGCTGACCGGCCCGTCGACGCATAACTTCCGCGACGAGTACGGCGCATTACTCAAAGCAGGCGGTGCAATTCAGGTGTCCTCGGCCGCAGACATTGCAGCAACCGTCGCCCAACTGTGTCAGGATCCACCCAGCCAAGCGCGGATCGCCGCCTTGGCAGCGGGTGCGCGCGAGGAGATGAAGGGGGCGCTGGGCCGGTCGCTCGACGTACTATTACCGCTCTTGCCAGAGCCGATCCCAACACCATCCCCCGCCAGGCAGATAGGCCTACAGCGTGCCTCGTGAACCCCAGTGGTGGTATCAAAGCAGCGGGCTCACACCAGCCGCGCTGTCGCCAATCGCTGCAATCTACGGCGCGGTCGCCGCGCGACGTCTGACGTCTGACCGCGCCTACCGGTCGCGCCTGCCGGTCATCTGCGTGGGAAATTTCACGGCGGGCGGCTCCGGCAAGACGCCGTTGACGGCCATGCTGCTGCCACTGCTGGTGGCGCGCGGCGAGCGCCCAGCCGTCCTGACGCGCGGTTACGGCGGGCGCACGCACGGTCCCCATTGGGTGGATGTGGCAACCGATACCGCAGCCTATGTCGGCGATGAGCCCTTGTTATTGGCCCGCTTAGCGCCAACGCTCGTGGCCCGCGATCGCCGCGCGGGTGCCCACCAGATCGAAGACCAGGGACGCGCGACGTGCATCGTCATGGACGATGGTCTGCAAAATGCAGCGTTAATCAAAGACCTCACCATCGCCGTCGTCGATGGCGCGCGCGGCATTGGCAACGGCTACGTCATTCCAGCCGGCCCCCTGCGCGCGCCGATGGCAGCACAAGGTGCGTTGGTGGACGCGATCGTCTTCAACGGTATCCCGCACGACGGACTTGCGTCCCGTCTGGCTGACGAAAGTGCCGCCCCGCAGATCACAGCGCGGCTCGAACCAACTGGTGATGTGTCCTGGCTCGCGGGTCAAAAGGTCGTGGCCTTTGCCGGGATCGGCCATCCAGCCCGGTTTTTTGCCCTGTTGGAGCGCCTGGGTGCGCACGTTGTCGAGCAGGTTGCCTATCCCGACCATGCAGCATTTACGGACGCTGATGCGGACCAGCTCACGGTGCTGGCAGCCCAACATGGCGCGCAATTAATCACGACGGCCAAGGACCATGTCCGCCTGGCAGGCAGCGAAAAGCGCGCCGCTCTGGCGCATGCTGCCAAGCCCTTACCGGTTGCCATGCAGCTTGATGATGCAGCACCGCTGATGCGGTTGCTGGATCAGACCTTCGGGAAACCCTGAAACCGTTTAGCCGCGCTGGCGGCGAACCTCCAGGTAGCGCTTCAGCGAGACGTCCGCATTGGCATAAGGCTCCTGCAACGCGACGCTCCAATACTTGAGGTTCGGCAGCGCAATCGGCTCGCCCGTCACAGCACAGCGCACGAAATCCCCCGCCGACAGTACGGTGAAATCGCCATCGCCGTAGCGCACGCGTGCCTCCGACGTCAGGCCGAAAATCTTGTCGAAACGATTCATGAAAAACGGGTCCTGAGGGTGCTTTGGCGGCGCAAGGTGCAAAACCAGCTGACGCGCGTCAATATCTTTCCTTCATCGTCTCAAAACAAACTTCCCTGGTTGCCCGACCCGCCGCGCGTCGGCGTTCGCGGTTTGCCAGCACGGGTCGTGTTTGCAGCCAACTTGGCCGGCGCCCGCGTATCGGCAGCGCGCGCTTCCCCCGGAGCGCGTGCGTGTCCTGGCTCAATCGCCTGCACCCGCACGCTGCCATCCCGGAACTCGATCCCAAGTGCTGCACCCGCCGAGACCGTTTGCGCGCTGCGCACCATCGCGCCATTCCCGTCGCGTACGATGGCAAACCCGCGCGCCAGCACACCTTGATAGCTCAACGCAGATAGCATTTGCGCGCGTCCGTCCAAACGCTGGCGGCGGCGCGTAATGGCGACCAGCATCGCCCGGCTGCCTCGTGCTGCCAGCGCTTCCACGATGTCGCCCCCACGGCGCACACGCTGCAAAATTGGCGCGGGCCGCAACCGCGCGGCAGCCCCCTCAAATCTGGATCGTCGCGACGCTGCCAGCCGCACGAGGCAATCGCGCTGGCGATTTTCCAACCCCACCAGACGGTCGCGCAACCGCGCAAGCCGCGCCTCGACGAGGCGCGGCTGTAAGCGGGCGGCAATCCGCGCGTGGCGCAATCCATGCGCTTTCGTGTTGGCCAGCAGCGCCCGTCCCAACCGCTGCTCGACTGCATCGAACCGCTGGCGAGGCAGACGGACCAAATCATCAAGCCGGGGCAATCCACGCGCCGCACCCTTCAAATGGGCGCGCGCCTGCTCCAGATAGCGCCGCATCCCGATGGTCAGCCGGGTGTTGAGATCGCCCACCTGAACCAGCAGGTCGGAATACTTCGGCACCACCCATTCGGCAGCTTTCGTCGGCGTCGGCGCACGCGCATCCGCCACGAGGTCGAGCAGCGTCCAGTCGGTTTCGTGCCCCACCGCCGATACCAACGGGATCGCGCTGTTGGCCGCAGCACGCACAACAATCTCGTCGTTAAAACCCCACAGGTCTTCAAGGCTGCCGCCGCCGCGCGCCACAATCAGCACGTCGGGACGCGGGATCGGGCCACCCGCTGGCAGCGCATTGAACCCGGTGATCGCCGCCGCCACTTCCGCCCCGCTCGTCTCGCCTTGAACGCGCACCGGCCACACGATCACGCGCGCCGGAAACCGCTCGGCAAAGCCCGCCAGCATATCGCGGATGACAGCCCCGGTCGGCGACGTGACGATCCCCACCACGCGCGGCATGAACGGCAGCGCACGTTTTCGCTCGGCGGCAAACAGCCCCTCGGCGGCAAACGTTCGCTTCCGCTCCTCCAGCAGCGCCATCAGCGCGCCGATGCCCGCCGGCTCCATCGCTTCGATGACGATCTGATACTTCGACGACCCCGGATAGCTGGTGACTCGCCCCTGCGCGATCACCTCCATCCCCTCCTCGGGCCGCATCTTGAGGCGTCCGAACACGCCCTTCCAGATCACCGCGTCGATCTTGGCGCTATCGTCCTTCAGCGCAAAGTAGCAGTGACCCGACGCGTGCGGCCCGCGATATCCGGAAATTTCCCCGCGCAGGCGCACGTGGCCAAACCCATCCTCCAGCGCGCGCTTGATCGCGCCAGCCAGTTCGCTGACCGAGAATTCGGGCGCATTGCCGGGCTTGCTGCCGACGGGAATGGGGGTAGGCTGCGCGGAGTTCGCCACGGTTGTTATGTCTCGCTGTGATGCCAAGCCCGATCTTACACCACGCCGACGCCGCCGGACGCTCACTTGCCTGATTTTAACCGATATTTTGCTTTAGTCGGTTCGTACGCCAGCGAGCAGATGGTTTGACACCGCTCACGCTGCTTGCCGGGCGCAGAACTGCCACCGGTCCGGATGGGCCGGATACCAGAGGCGCGGCCGCAGAGGGGCCGGGCCGTTGGGTCGGGGGCACGACGATCCGTTGGGGTTGGGAACAGTTGCGTGACTGTCGCGTTGTGCTGCTACGCGACAGACGTCCGTCTGTGATTCGCCTTTCACATCAATGGAGATCGGTCATGAAGAGCATCGGCATTCTCGCCGTGTCTGCGTCCGCGTCTGGCTTTGCGCTTGCTGCAATTGCCAAAGGCAATACGCCCGACGAAAGCGTCCTGCGCACGGCGAGCGGCTCGCATCATCCACGCATCGACGAGCGGGATAAGGACGCCGACTACGCCACTGGCGACGAAGTTGTTCTATTCGACAACGAAGACTAACGCCGAAATTGCGGGCGCTTGCTGCCGTATGGCGTGAGTGACCCGCATGTCTGACTGAACAAAGGCGGGCAGCCCCCAACACGGCAGCCCGCCTTTCAACTGCGGTTCATCCCGTTCGCCCCATAAAGTGCCAATCAAACTTTGGTGCGGAGCCTAATGCTATGAAACAGCGCGCGAATGCCCTGCTGCTCGCCGCAGCGATAGCGCTTATTTCCCATCCAGCCGTGGCCGCGTCCTGCACGCAGCGCATCGTTGGCGAAAGCCGGGTCCATCAAGCGCTCACCGGCGCCCATGACGGCGCAACCGCGTCCAAGATCGAAGCCGCCTATACACGCGCCTTCGCCGTCGCCCGCACCCAGGCCATCAACGCTTGGCGCGCAAAAGTCCGCGCCACCTGCCCCGGCCGCTCCACTCTCTGGCTCCGCGCCACCCGCACCAAAATCGAAGAATGCGACCGGGCCATGGGCGGTCGCTTCACCGTCTGCGCCTCCGCCATCCCCGCCAAAAAGTTGTTTTGAGACGGTAGTGGCCTTCGTGCCCTGACTGTCATCCCGGGCGTAGCGAAGCGAAGACCCGGGACCCAGGGGCTAAATGGGAAAGCGGTGCCTTCGGCGCACTTGCGCTGGGTCCCGGCTAGGCGCTTCGCCTGACGGCTCCGCTTGGCCGGGATGACAGTGGGGCTTAAGTCCCCAAAAAGAGCAGGGTTTTGGGGCAGCATGCCCCAAGCGGGCAAAGGCGAAGCCGGTCCACCTGCATGAGCGGCAGCCCATCAATCAAGGTTCGACGAACTCAACGACCCTGCCCACACACTCCATGACCGGGCTTGACCCGGTCATCCAGGGCGGCAACGGCGACCTCAGAGCCCGGAACTCCTGGATGGCCGCCTCAAGGGCGGCCATGGAGTAATAATAAGAGACGGCGATTGGAAAACTTATCCCCGCGCCCTTGCGCGGCCTTACGTTCGGGGTGTCCGTTTCAAGAGGGGTGCTTTCCGGAAGGCGTTCTGACAAGTGGAAACCGGATGCAAGTCGGGGGTGCTCCACGCAGGAGACGATCCCGTCGTGCGGAGCACGCCTTCGGCGTGACGCTCGCCGCACCCGCCGGAGTGAAATTCTCCGGTCCACGATGCGTTAAACGCTGCGGGTACGCCTAAAATCTTAGCAAGGAGCAGCGCCGCAAGTGCTCTCTTCAACCACGGACCGCCCGCGCGCTCGCCGCGCTGCTCCGCCCCTCGCTTTTTTTGGTCTTTGACATACGTGTGAACCTAATACCAAACCGCATAAGTACTGACTTATGCGGTTTGGTATCCGCGCGTGGGGTTGGTGGGGCGGCCACGCGCAAAGCGAAGAGAATACCAGCCCGCAGCCCTTCAAACCAAGAGTCGAAACTTCTGCGGGCTGGTATAAGATGGTGAGTGTATATGCAAAGGTGTGTCGCGCAAATCTGTCGGCGAATATTCTTTTTTTCCCTCTCCCGGTACGGGAGAGGATGTCCGAAGGACAGGTGAGGGACTTGAGGTGATATCGACGGTTGAGTTTTGGTCGAGTCCCTCATCCGCCCTACGGGCACCTTCTCCCGTACCGGGAGAAGAAAGTGAGGGGGCACGCCTATAACAACGTCATGCCAGCGAAGGCTGGCATCCAGTCAGGGTGGTGCGGAGGCACGTTCGTCCCAAAACTCTGGCTTGTCTGGATCCCGGCCTTCGCCGGGATGACGGAGCGAAGCGGCGAGTTTTGCGCAAAACCCCGTAGGCCGCAATAGCGCAGCGTATTGCGCCGACCCAAAACGCCACCCTCAGCGGCGCAATACGCGAAACCGCTATTGCGCCCTACGCTCCGTCAAATTTCCCAACCAATATCGCGAAGGCCTCAATCGCCATTTCGAGCCGCATGTAGGTTGGGTTAGCTGCCCCCTTGCAGCGTAACCCAACAACTCCCCCCTAAGCCGTTGGGTTACGCGCAAATGCGCTAACCCAACCTACGCCGACCACCCTCACGCAACGTCATGCCAGCGAAAGCTGGCATCCAGTCTTGCAGGTTGGGGGAGCCCGACATCTGCGAAGAATTCCAGGCTTCCGCTATTCAAATCACCTTTCTTTCGTCACGCCTTTGAACGGCGTGCCATCTTGCTTCACGTCCATAAAACGTCCCGTGTCGCTGTCGCGTTTCACCCATTGGTCGGTCTTGGGGTTGTGAGTCTGACTGCGATCGCGGACGGCACCATTTCTATGACCGTCGCCTTTGGGTGGGTTCGTAGCCATTTGATATCTCCTCTAATGACTGGACGTGTCGTCTTTTTAGATATGGATCAGATTTCAATCTCTAAGTAGTTGTAAATTCTGTTGCCGCGCTCCATCCAACCCAATCCACTTCTGCGATCAAGATAGTTTTCCATACGTATACCGTATCCGCCAATTGTCTTTTTGATCGGATTTCCGTTGCTGTCGTCGACAGTCTCAAGTCGATCAAAAAGGTATTGAACCGTAGTTGGCAGCTTTCGAACCGATTTCGTTACGAGTAGTGGTGGCTTATCACTTTTTATGGCGTTGAGTGCAGCCTGTACTTCTGGAAGTTGTGTGCGTGGCAAACACGTCATTTTCCAGTAGCGCAGACGTTCCTCGGCTTCCTTCAACGGCAGTCCAGACGCCTTTGACAAAAGAAATGCCGACGACGAAATCTGGCAAAGAACATCGCTTGCCAAAAGGCAACGCGCATAATGATCAGCTTGATGTTCGGCTGAATCGTTAGCGTCACGGTTCTTGACGAGTTTATTCCCACCTTGCATGCGAGGAAATTGTATAACTGTAGACGAATGCATCACAGCATGCCCCAATTCATGGGCAATAGTGAAAATTGCATGTCCTTCTTCTGCTTTTGCAGCGTCAAAAACGCTTTGTCTGACTTGGATTTGGCGCAAAGGTGATGACCAAGTTGCTTCCGCCTCAACCATTTTGGCGTTCGGAGTGACCGCTATTTTGAGGTCGTGCCCCGTTTCGTTCCTATAGATAAATCGAACGCCAGCGATGATGTCTTTGATCTGTTCTTCATCTTTGGCGACCAATCTTCTGTGATCCATCGAGAGGGCGTGAATGTTTGAATCGCTACGGTACGAAACGTGGTAGTCTGAGAATAAATTGGACATATGGATCACCCTATTGTTCGCGAAATTTTCGTATACGCCCCCTTTGGATCCGCCCCCCGAGGTTTCCCCCGGGGGGCGGCTTTTCCTACCCCGCAACCCTTATCGCCCCAGCCTCACGAACACCCGCTCGTGCTCCCGCAGGTATCGCACTTCAAACAGGTCCCGTTGCGCACCAGGGTGAAGTTTCCGCACTCGCGGCAGTCTTCGCCTTCGTAGCCGCGAACCTTGGCTTCGGCCCGGCGGTCCGTCGTGGTCCGCTTGGGCGCAATCGTCGTGGTGGCGCGATACAACACCTCGCTGTCCATCTTCAGGGCCGTGGCACCTTCCGTCCGGTAGACCTGAGCGTCGGAGGTTTCGGTGTAGAGCAGCGTCGTGTCCGTGCTGCCGTGATCCATCGCGTGGTTGGCGTTGACGGCGCGGGGCCCAACCCGACCGATGACGCCACGCACCAGCCCCTTCGACACATACTTACCGGCGGGAAGCTGGATTTGGCTGTCCTCGTCAGTATCTTCTTCGGACGATCCAAGACCCGTCTCGCCCACGATTTCACGCGGATCGACGTGCGCCAGATCGTGACGGCCCAGGTACGAGACGGCCAGTTCGCGGAAGATGTAGTCGAGGATCGAGGTCGCGTTCTTGATCGTCTCGTTGCCCGTCACAAGACCGGCCGGTTCAAACCGTGTGAACGTAAACGCCTCGACGTACTCTTCGAGCGGCACGCCGTACTGAAGGCCAAGCGAAATCGCGATGGCGAAGTTGTTCATCAGCGAGCGGAACGCAGCGCCCTCCTTGTGCATGTCGATGAAGATTTCGCCCAGCTCGCCGTCTTCGTATTCGCCCGTGCGCAGATACACCTTATGCCCGCCAACGGTCGCCTTCTGGGTGTACCCCTTACGGCGCGACGGCATCTTGAGCCGCTCCTGTTCGCGCACTCGCTCGATAATGCGCTCCACGATCCGCTCGGCGGCAACCGTCGCCCGCTGGTTGGCGGGCTTATCGGCAGCCATCGCGTCGGCTGCCTCATCGGCTGCGTCCGCATCGTCGTCGAGGATCATCGAGTTCAACGGCTGCGACAGCTTCGAACCATCGCGGTAGAGCGCGTTGGCCTTGAGTGCGAGTTGCCACGACAGCATGTAGCTCGCCTTGCACTCGTCCACGGTCGCATCGTTGGGCATGTTGATCGTCTTGGAGATCGCCCCCGAGATGAACGGCTGGGACGCCGCCATCATGCGGATGTGGCTCTCAACCGAGAGGTACCGCTTACCCTTGCGGCCGCAGGGATTGGCGCAATCAAACACCGCGTAGTGCTCGCGCTTCAAGTACGGCGCGCCCTCAAGCGTCATCGCCCCGCACACGTGTTCGTTAGCGTCTTCGATCTGCTGCTTGGTGAAACCCAGATGCGACAGCAGGTCGAACGACGGATCGGCAAGCTTTTCGGTTGGAATTTTCAGCGTGCCCGTCAAGAAGTCATCGCCCAGCGTCCAACGGTTGAACACGAACTTGATGTCGAACGCAGCGCCCAGATTGCTGGCGACCTTTTCAAGGATCTCCGGCGTAAACCCCTTGGCCTTGAGCGAAGCCTCGTTGACGCCCGGTGCCTGGCGCAAGTTGCCATGGCCAACCGCATAGGCTTCCATTTCCGCGATTTCGTTCTCGCGATACCCAAGTGTCCGCAGCGCGCCGGGGACAGCCTGGTTGATGATCTTGAAGTACCCGCCGCCGGCGAGCTTCTTGAACTTCACCAGCGCGAAATCCGGCTCGATCCCGGTCGTGTCGCAATCCATCACAAGCCCGATGGTGCCGGTGGGTGCGACGACGGAAGCTTGCGCGTTACGGAAACCATGCTGCTGGCCAAGCGAAATAGCCTGGTCCCAGGCCCGCTGAGCCGCCGCGATCAGACGCGGATCGGGACAGTTGGCGTGGTCGAGCGGCACAGGATCGATGGCAATCTTTTCGTAGCCCTTCGTCTCGCCGTACGCCGCGCGCCGGTGATTGCGAATGACGCGCAACATGTCCGCTGAGTTCTCACCATAGCCCGCAAACGGTCCAAGCTCGGACGCCATGTCCGCCGACGTGGCATACGCGACACCCGTCATGATCGCCGAGATCGCGCCGCAGATTGCGCGGCCTTCCTTCGAGTCATAGGGAATGCCAGCCGTCATCAGCAGGCCGCCGATGTTGGCAAAGCCAAGCCCGAGCGTGCGGTAGCGATACGACAGTTCGGCAATCTGCCTTGACGGGAACTGCGCCATCAACACCGAGATTTCGAGCACGACCGTCCAAAGGCGGCACGCATGTTCAAACGCTGGCGCATCGAACGAACCGTCGGAGTTGCGGAACTGCAGCAGGTTCATCGAGGCAAGGTTGCACGCCGTGTCGTCGAGGAACATGTACTCCGAGCATGGGTTCGACGCTCGGATCGGACCCGACTTGGGGCAGGTGTGCCAATCGTTGATGGTGGTGTGGAACTGGATACCGGGATCGGCCGACGCCCACGCGGCATGACCAATCGAGTCCCAAAGATCGCGCGCCTTGAGCGTCTTGACGACCTTACCATCCTTGCGGGCGGTCAGCGTCCAGTCCTTGTCTTCGTTGACCGCATTCAGGAATTCATCGGTCACCCGCACCGAGTTGTTGGAATTCTGGCCAGCGACCGTCAGATAGGCTTCGCTGTCCCAGTCGGTGTCGAACACCGGGAAGTCGATGTCCTTGAAGCCCTGTTTAGCGAACTGAATGACGCGCAGAATGTAGTTGTTGGGCACATCATCGCGCCGCGCGTCCTTGATGGCGCGCTTGAGGGCCGGATTGCGGGCTGGCTCAAAGCAGGCATCGCCTTCGGCTTCGCAGTTGACGCAAGCCTTCATGATCGCCTTGAGGCGCTTCTGGCAGATCTTCGAGCCGGTGACGAGCGCGGCAACCTTCTGCTCCTCGCGCACCTTCCAGTTGATGTACTCTTCGACGTCGGGATGATCGACATCGACGACGCACATTTTAGCCGCGCGCCGCGTCGTGCCGCCCGATTTGATCGCGCCCGCCGCCCGGTCGCCGATCTTGAGGAAGCTCATCAGCCCCGAAGAGCGCCCGCCGCCCGACAGCTTTTCATTCGCCCCGCGCAACGATGAGAAGTTGGTGCCGGTGCCCGAGCCATACTTGAACAGGCGGGCTTCGCGGACCCACAAGTCCATGATCCCGTTTTCGTTGACGAGATCGTCCTCGACGGACTGAATAAAGCAGGCGTGGGGCTGCGGATGCTCATAGGCCGACGTCGACGCGGTCAATTCGCCGGTGATGTGGTCGACATACATGTGGCCCTGACCCGGACCATCGATGCCATAGGCCCAGTGCAGACCGGTGTTGAACCACTGCGGTGAGTTAGGCGCGGCCATCTGCATGGCAAGCATGTAGCGGTGCTCGTCGTAAAAGGCCCGCGCGTCGTCTTCCGTGGTGAAATAACCGCCCTTTTGGCCCCAATAGGTCCACGTGCCAGCAAGCCGGTCGAACACTTGGCGAGCATCCGTTTCCCCGATGATGCGTTCGCCCTGCGGCAGTTCAGCCAACGCGCGCTCGTCGGCGACCGAGCGCCACAGCCACGACGGGATTTGCGTTTCCTCAATCCGCTTCAGTCGCTTAGGCACCCCCGCCTTGCGGAAATACTTCTGCGCCAGAATGTCGGCGGCCACCTGGCTCCAGTGCTCGGGCACGTAGAAGCCGTCAAGTTTGAAGACGGACGAGCCATCGGGGTTCTTGATCTCGCTCGTCGCACGCCGGAACTTGATCGTTTCGTAAGGAGATTTGCCAGCTTCCGTAAAGCGCCGTGCGATTTTCATAGCGTGGTCCTTGTGGTTCTTGTTTTGGGTCGCTAAACGGCCAGTCTGTCCATGGTCTTTGCCCGAAAATTGCCGTAGAACATCATGCGCTGCCGAAGGCTACGCTGTTGGATTTCAACGGGTTTTGGAAAGAACAGGAAGCTGAACGCGAGGCGACTGACGAAGGCGTGCGCGTTCACACAAATCACAACAAACGCAGCGCAACGACCGTAAACCCAGACTGGCTGATTCTAACCCCCGCTGTCTAGATGTAGTGGGGCGCGGATACATCGATACTAGCGCTGGATATTTGGTGTGCGAAGTGTGGACAACCTGTGCACGGCTGGGGACAACATTGGCGTCCAGGCGCGCCGTCCCCGCAGGCATCGGACGTGTCGTCATGTGGGCAAGTCGGGAGAAACTTGCGCGCGCCCAAGATCGGCATCTGAGATTGCCCCGATTCCTGTCCACAGACTGTTGCCAGAAGGCATCAAAACGCGAGGCCCTCAGGTGGATAACGTTGTGCGGCGCACGCGAATGCCGTTCAGAATTCGAGTCACGTTTCTCAAACCCGAAACGGTCAGATCGGTTGCGCGTAACTGAGGCTTGAATTAAACCTTCATTCGTTGTAACACTTATGCCTTACAGCATAAGTGTTGGCTTATGCGGGTCGGCATCCGCGCGTGGGGTTGCCTCGCCGAACTCGATCTTCCAGATCGACGCGGCCACGCGCAAAGCAAAAGAGAATACCGTCGCGCAGTCCGCAGAATAAAGAGTCACAACTTCTGCGGACTGGTATGATGCGTGATAGAAGCGGCGGAGATTGGAATGCCGTGCCGTGCAACGACGGGGCGTTGTGCATTTGAAGTGGCACACCAGACATGGGCTGCAGGTGATTTTGCAGGCTTCTTGGCGGGCCTGGACGACGATATCGAATGGATCGTCCACATGGACGGCATCGCCATGCCTTATGTCTTGAGCTCCATTGGTAAGGAAGACCTGCGATGGCGGCTTCAACACCTGATGACCATTTTCCATATCGATCGCTTCGACGTCGAAACGTTCGTGCATGGCACCGACGCTTGCCGTTCGGTTGTGAGCATCTGCTATGTGCACCGTGGCACCGGCGAGCCGCTCGATGTGAAACTTCGATTCACGGGCTGGCAGGCAGGCGGAGTTCTGGTCCGGTGCGAAGAACGCTCAGATGCTGCCTATGTGTCGGCCTACGATCGGTTCGTACGGTTTCTGGAAGCCGATCGGATGCCCGGGAAGAGCGGGGCCTAACCCATCATCACATGGCGCATTCCAAAGGTTGAACAATCCGCGCCGCGACCGCTCGCACATCGCGACCAAAATCCAACGGTCCACAACCGGGAAGCCGCTGGACACGCGCCAAGCGAATGGTCTATTTCTCACGGCCATGAGCATCTTTTCCGAGATTTTTTCCTGGTGGGGTGGCAACACCTGGGGAACGCGCGTCACGCTGTGGCGGCAAGGCACATTCGTCGGCAGCGACGAAATGGGCAACAAGTATTACGCCCAGACCAAGGGCGTCGGCCCGATGGGCATGCAACGCCGCTGGGTCACATATAAGACTCTGTCAGACGCATCGCAGGTGACGCCCGACTGGCACGCCTGGCTTCATCATATGGTTGATACGCCACCCACGAACGAGGCCTACACGCCCAAGCCGTGGCAAAAGCCGCACAAGATGAACCTGACCGGGACCGGCGAAGCATACCGCCCCAAAGGTTCGATCCTGGGTTCCAACGAGCGCCCTAAGGCAACCGGCGACTACAAGCCCTGGCGGCCAGAATAACTCTGGCCCGGTCGAGTGAGCTGATGTTCGTTGCCGTGTGGTGGTGACAATGGCCAAACTGGTGACACCATTCACAGCCTAGGGTGTGGCCATCGCGACTCTGCCCGTACGGCACGTTAAAGGTGACCAACCCTGCAATGAAATCCTCTTGCCCCACGGCGCTCTTCGTTGGTCTAGCCATAGTGGTCAGCGCGCCCGCTCAGGCGCAGCGGATTGAGAACAAAGTCGCTGTATTCGCAGCCCTGGATAAAGTCACGGCGCGTATTTCCAAACTCGAAGCTCCACTCGGCGAGGCCGTGAAGTTTGGCTCGCTCAAACTGACGCCGCGCATTTGCTATTCCCGCCCGGCCACCGAGCAGCCAAAAACCACCACATTCGTCGAAGTCGACGAGACCATGCTCAGCGGCGAAGAAAAACGGCTCTTTGCGGGTTGGATGTTTGCCGAAAGTCCAGGTCTCCACGCCGTCGAACACCCCGTGTTCGACATCTGGCTGACGGAATGCAAAGACCCGGTCAAGCCAATGCCGGTCGCAGCTGCGCCAGCCAAACCCGGCCAGCCCGCAGGCGTTGGAGCGGGAGGGTTCGAAGAGCCAGTCGAGCCACGCCGCCGCGTCCGGCGCTGAACGGAACACGCCCCATAACGACACCCGCCATAAAAAAGGGCAGGACATCCAGAGATGCCCCGCCCATTTTCGCAATGCCGTAAGATCACAGATAAGGACAGACGCGGCGAACGCCGTCGTAACCCATATACGTGCCCGAATCCCAATCGAACGACCGATAGGTGTTGGCGCACTGCTGGCGACCGCTGACGCTCTGGTAGCGGCGATACCGGTAGCCTTCGTTGGCGATGATGGCGCTGCCGATGATGGCACCGGCAATACCAAGGCCGATGGCGCGGCCACGGCCCCAACCGCCGCGGTGACCGCGGTAACCGCCATAATGGCCGCGGTATCCGCCATGGCCGCGATAGCGCGCCTCATGGACGATCGACGAAGTGTCGGTGGCCGCAGCAACCGGACGCGTGGATTGGCTACCCGGCAACGCAGTCGCGGCAGGGGCTCCCAGCACGGACGCACAGATCGTCAAGGCAAGAAGTGTTTTCGACGTGGACATGAGTGGTCCTTCAAGTGTTGGTTTTTCCGCAACGCGGGGGCGGAGCGGTTTCATTCAACGTGCGAGAGTAATACCAAACCGCATAAGTACTGACTTATGCGGTTTGGTATCCGCGCGTGGGGTTGGTGGGGCGGCCACGCGCAAAGCGAAGAGAATACCAGCCCGCAGCCCTTCAAACCACGAGTCGAAACTTCTGCGGGCTGGTATAAGAAGCGTTCGATCGTGTCTAAATCCGTCTCAGACCGTGTCGGATTTCTGTTTTCCTAACGTTTCTCGGATGAAGCGCTCGTGAACGCAAGACCGCTGTTGAGAGGGCTTACTCGCCGTCGCCGCCAGAGTCTTTGCCGCCGCCTTCGCCACCGCCGGATGCCGCACGGTTGAACAAGTCATCGTGGCTGATCCACGTGCGTTTGTCGCGGATGACGGCCTGGACCGGCAATTGCGGCGACAGCGGTGCGCTACCGGGGATTTTCTTCACGGCCGTCCCGATCGCCATGAACTCGATCACGCCGCCCACATCGTGAATGTGGGTCTTGATACCGACGACGTCGTCGGCACCGATTGCGGCCGCCTCGTCTTTCAACAGTCCGATCGCATGTTCGCGGGCATCATAGATCAGCGACGTCAGATCGGAGATTTCGCCGCGTGCGAGACCCTTGAACATGGCCTTCAGGCCACCGATCAGCCCCAGAGAATAAACGGCAGTGCCCAGCACCAGCTTCAACGGCATGAAACCCAAGCTCGCAAGGTTCCACATTTCCTCACTCGTCAGATCCGACGTCACCGGATCAACCGTCGCTGACGACGGCAGCGCTTTGTGGGACGCAGCCGTCCCGATCATCAGCATTTCGTGCGTGCCCGAGAACGGCATGATGCGTGTCTCGATGCCCACCACCGCATTGGCACCGGCTTGCTTTGCCTCGGCAGCGATCCGCGCCAAGGCTAGGTGCCTGGTATGGTTGAAGATATTGGAGAATTCTTTGATTTCGCCGCGTGCCATCGTTTTAAGGCCACCGAGCAATCCGCCGACGATTCCGACTGAGTAGGCGACGTTGCCGAACACGAACTGGCGCGGCTCGTAACCCGCATCCATCAGGCAATACAGCTCTTGCCCATTGCAGCTGGTCGAAAACATCACTTTGCCTGCATTGGCACCCGTGTGATGCAGCCCCGAGGCGACCGACAAAAACTCCACGTTACCTTGCATCGTGCGCAGTTCGCTCGTCACGCCAGTGACGCCGTCGGCATTGTGGCGATGCGCCTCCTGCAACAATCGGGCTTGCGACTGATGACGGCCTTCCGAAATGATCGAGGTGACCTGGCTGACTTCACCGCCGAAGGCGGCTTGAAAGCCGGCACCGATCGATCCGAGCACGCCGAGCGAGTGGACCGAATTGCCGATCAGCAATTCGCCGGGCGCAAAACCTTTCAGATTGAGGCAATACATTTCGTTGCCCGAAAGGCCCGTCATAATCGGTCCAGCAGCCGGCATGGTGTGTCCTTCCCTGTTGTCCAGTGTCGTGACGAGATTACACGATCACAGTGACGATTCGTCCAGGACGTCAGCAATAATGTGCGCAAAACCGGCAGCCAAACCGGTCCGATCTAGCTACGTGCCAGAAGTGCGGCAGCCCTTGGCGCAAAGTAGGTGAGGATGCCGCTGGCACCAGCCCTCTTGAACGCCATCAGGCTCTCCATCATCGCCCGGTCGCCATCAAGGTATCCTGCAGTCACAGCGGCCATGATCATCGCGTACTCGCCCGACACCTGATAGGCAAACGTCGGCGTATTCAGCTCGCTCGACACCCGCCGCACGATATCCAGGTATGGCATCCCGGGCTTGACCATCACCATGTCGCAGCCCTCGGCGATATCGAGCGCAACCTCGCGGATCGCTTCGTCCGAATTGGCCGGGTCCATCTGATAGGTGCGCTTGTCGCCTTTCAGTGTGGATGATGACCCGACCGCATCGCGAAACGGTCCGTAAAACGCCGAGGCATATTTGGCCGCATAGGCAAGGATCATCGTATCGGAATGACCAGCCGCTTCCAGCGCCGCCCGGATCGCGCCGATCCGCCCGTCCATCATGTCGGACGGGGCCAGAATATCGCAGCCAGCCTCCGCCTGCGTCAGCGATTGCTTGACCAGCGCCGCCAGCGTATCGTCGTTGGCGATTTTGCCGTCCACCAACAACCCATCGTGGCCATGACTGGTGTAGGGGTCGAGCGCCACATCGAGAATAATCCCAATATCGAGATTGGCCGCCCGGATCGCCCGCGTCGCCCGGCAGACCAGATTGTCCCGGTTCCACGCCTCCCGAGCGTCTTCGGTCCGCAACGCCGGATCGGTATAGGGAAACAAGGCGAGCGCAGGAATCCCTAAGTCGACGGCCTGCTTTGCGGCCTCGACGATAAGGTCCACCGAGAGCCGCTCGACGCCCGGCATGGACGCAATCGCAACCCGTGTGTTGGTGCCCTCAATAACAAACAGCGGCCAAATCAAATCCGCCGGTGTCAGCACATGCTGAGCCACGAGTCGCCGCGACCAGGCGTGCTGCCGAGTCCGGCGCATGCGAATGGATGGGAAAGCGGCAGCGATGGATCGGGTTGTCATGGCCTGTGTCTCGTGTCGTTGCGGTGGATTATACCGGCGGCCATAAGTTCTGACTTATGGCCGCTGGTATCCGCGCGTGGGGTTGCCGAGCCGGAGGCGATCTTCCAGATCGACGCGGCCACGCGCAAGCGAGGAAGAATACCGTCGTGCAGACCAAGCCAACGAGCCAAAACGTCTGCACGACGGTATTGGTATGGGCTCATACAGCCACCACAGGTAACCCGATAGAGACAACCCGAAAGCCCCCAGTCAGTCGGCGACTGCCATGACGATCAAGCCGTCTTGGGCACAAACTTCAGCGCCACCCCGTTCATGCAATAGCGCAACCCGGTTGGCTTAGGGCCATCGTTAAAGACATGGCCCAAATGCCCACCACACCGGCGGCAATGAACTTCGGTGCGCGTGCTGAACAGGCTGTTGTCGACGCTGGTCCCAACCGCATTGTCGAGCGGCTTGTAAAAACTCGGCCAACCGGTTCCGCTATCGAATTTCGTCTCGGAGCTGAAGAGGGGCAGGTCGCACCCCGCACAGCTGTAAGAGCCGGAAGCATACACTTTGTCGAGCGGGCTTGAGCCGGCGTATTCCGTCCCGTGCTTACGCAGCACGTAAAACTGTTCTTTGGTTAGGATCTTAGCCCATTCGGCATCTGTTTTGGTGATCTCGAAAGTTTTGCTTTCGCCAGCCGCGTTAACGGCAGTGCGACCAACGGCCAGCACTGCAGCAGCAGACACGGTAGCCCAGGTAAAATCACGACGGCTCAGCATAACGTCTCCTTCAAATGCGCGAATGAAACCCCCGCGGTTGTCAGGAGGTACGTCGGCGCGCGGCGACCGTTACACGCCACACACGATTGTGATGCCAACCTTGGCGGAGTGCACCCTTATTCGCAGATCTTTTTCGCGGTGTTGCGCTGCGCGAGATCGATATGGAAATGGTTGCGATGGGCAGCGTTGGTCTCAGGGCCAAGCGTGGTCGAAAACCGCTTGCAGGCGCTCTCGTGGACCGCACGAAGAAACAGCGACGTCGCGGTCGCCTGAGTCTGGTCGGCGAGGCTGTGGCCTGCCGGTGTCGCCGCGCCAGAAGCGGCAGCAGCCTTGGACGGGATTGACCCGGGTGCGGCCTTGCCACCGGTCTTGCTGTCGGCCAAGTTCTTTTCAACCGGTTTCGGCCCGCCCAGTCGATAGGGCTGCGTTAACCCATAGTTGGAGGGTTGACGCGGCTCTCCGTTACCAAACGTAATGCCAGGCTTTGGCAAGCCATCAACGAGAGTACCAGCATTGGCAATCGGGTTTCCGGTCTCCCCCTCGCGCGGCGGAGCGGCGGACTTGGCCGCAGCGAGCGCCCGGCTACGAGCTTCGGCCTGAGCCTTTTCAGCCAACAACCGCGCATTTTGTTCCTTCTCAGCCGCCGCAGCCGCCGCGCGGATCTCACCCGACGTCATCCCCCACTCAGTCAGCACATAAGCCGGTTGGCCTGCGGATGTGACGAAGCCGCGAATATCCAGCGCGTTGGCCTTCCCGTGCTCTGACAACTTGCTCATGGTCCGCCCGTAGGCATTCCGGCACGAGTACGAGCTCATCGTCTCGAGTTTCACGACGTCTTTGCCCATGTGCTTTCGCGCGAGCGGCTGAACATCGAACTTCATCCAGTTGTGAACCGCAACCGCCATATCGCAATTCAGGATCGCGGGCGGCGAGACGGTCACGACCGGATTTTTTCCAACGCTGACCAGTTCGACGGGCGCGAGATCTCCGCATGACCCATCTTCAATCGGCTCTCGCGCAATCGCGACGGCTGTAATGGTGGCGAGAAGAGCCGTGCACCGGGCGCGCGCCGTATCGATCTCAAGTTTACGCGCAGCGGCCTCTGCTGCCGCTTTTGCCGCTTCTGCAGCCGCGTTGGCCGCAGCCGTTGCAGGCGCAGCGCCGACGACTGACGGCGTGACAGGGATCGCAGGACCCGAAGGCTTGGCGGCCGCCGTGGCCATCGCTGGCTGATGGGCCGCAACACTGCTCAACACGAGCCCTGACACAAGGGCGACCGATGCCGACCAGCGATGCAGGTGGGATCTACGCGACAATTTAATCATAGTCGTCTCCCTGCCGTCCCTGGCCGGTCGCCATCGTGGCGACGCCCGGTCGTCATCCCACAACACCGAATCACCCAGCGATATAGTACACAACGCGACTGACGCCAGCTTGGTTCGGCTACAATCATGGTTTCCCGACGCGCAAGCAGCTAAGACATTGGTCTAAAACACACAAAGCCCCGAACGGACGACCACGCAACTCGATTGAACGCATCGGTCTGTGCCAGTCCCTCATCTTCGGACTGATGGGTGAGCCATCAGGTTATCGGCTTTAGCGACAGGTGCGCTATGAGGCCCAGTACCGCTGCGATAAGAAACCGTGGGATAATGACAAAAACCGCAGTCTTAAACTGCAGCGAATCGACACTGTGAACAAACGGGGGCAAATTCATGGCAGATGGCGCGGTTATTCCAACCATTGATGGCGTGAGTGAAATGCGCAAAGGCGCGGCGGCCATCGTAACGCTCAATCGGGGCGGTGCGCTGAACGCGTTGACGCCAGCAATGGTGGCGCGATTAGACGGCTGCTACCGCAAGTTTGCCCGCGACGCTGCACTATATGTCGTGATCCTGAAATCGGCCGATCCCAAGGCGTTCTGTGCCGGCGGAGATGTGCGGGCGCTCAGTGCGTTGGCCAGAACGGACCTGGCAGCCGCAAAGGCCGCGTTGCAGGCCGAATACCGCTTGAACTGGCTGCATGAGTGCTTTTCCAAGCCGACGGTCGCGTTCATAAACGGCTTTGTGATGGGCTCGGGCGTTGGCTTGTCGTCGTATGCAACCCATCGCGTCGCCGGTTCGCGCTACCGGTTTGCGATGCCCGAAACCATGATCGGGTTTTTCCCTGATGTTGGCTCGGCCTACACACTCGCGCGATTGCCGCATCATATTGGGCGCTATCTTGGGCTGACGGGTAATACCATTGACCGCGCCGATGCCTACGCGCTCGGCCTCGTCACCCACTGCTTCGACGCTGAATCTCTGGGCGGGGTCGAGGCAGCACTGGAAGAGGCGTGGCCCGTTGATCCCCTGCTCGACAGGCTCCATCGCGATCCCGGTGCCGGGACGCTGCTGCCCCATGGAGCGACCATTGAGCAGTGTTTTGGCGCGTCGACCGTCGAGGAAGTGATGCTGCGTCTGGACGCGGTGCGGGGCCTGAGCGAAGCATTTGCACAGCGCACGTTGTCGGATTTGAAGCAGCGCTCGCCATTGGCGCTCAAGGTCACGCTGCGTCATATCCGAGAGGCCGCAGCACTTGATTTGCGGCAGACCCTGGAAGTCGATTACCGCCTCGCGACGCGTTTCCTGGAAATGCCCGATTTCCACGAGGGTGTGCGCGCAGCGCTTGTGGATAAGGATCATAAGCCACGGTGGAGCCCAGCCACTCTGGCCGATGTGACCACCAACCGGCTGGATGACCTGTTCGCAACTCTCCCAACGCACGAATTCAACTTGCCGTTGCGGCAGGAGATGCAGCGCATGCGGGTTTAGCGCAGTCAGGGTTGGTGGGTTGGCGTCCTGAGCGCGACGACGGCGACCCTTAGCGCCGCAACGCGGCCCTGTGTACTTAAATTAACCGGCCACCGTTGTGCGGACAGGTCTGATTTTGTTGGCTTTTGTGCGATTGTGGGTCAAATATGGCCTGCATTCGGCACGATGATACGCAATGTTTACTACGTCTATTTATGTAAGGTTTAGTTATCCAGGTTAGTGTGACCTCAACCCGGCATTCAACGGGATGTCACAACCTTAAGTAGCACCAGTAAAGCGTAAAGGCGTCAGTCCCATGAGTATCGCGTACGACACGCGCAATCGCGCACTTGCCACCACCCAACAGATCGTCCCCGAAGAAGGGTTTCGCGGCGAGTATCTCCAGGCTCTTCGACTGATCGAGCGCCTTCACCGGTTGCTGCTGGATGTGATCAAAGACGAATTCGACCGTGCTGGTGGCTCCGATATAAACAGCGTTCAGGCGCTCTTGTTGTACAACATCGGCGAAAGCGAGTTGACGGCAGGCGAACTCAAGACGCGCGGCTATTACTTGGGGTCCAACGTCTCCTACAATCTCAAAAAGCTCGTCGATATGGGCTACATTCACTACAAGCGTTCCGACATCGACAAACGGTCGGTTCGCGTCAGCCTCACGCAGAAGGGCAAGGACGCCTGCGAGATCGTCCAGAAGCTGTATCAACGGCAGTTGTCGTCGATCGAAGCTGTCGGGCAAGTGAACAATGACGACGTCAAGGGGCTCAACAAGGCGCTGGTGCGCCTGGAACGCTTCTGGTCGGATCAGATCCGCTATCGTCTGTAACCACTCGCCCGTTTCATAATCATCAAAAAACGCCCTGCCGCCATGGCCAGTCACCATGAGCAGTCAGGGCTTTTTTGCGTCGCGCCTGTGGTGCGCACGCCGCAGCGCACTCTGCGACGAGCGCCGGCGCACAATTGTGACTTCCCAAACAGGTCCGAATAACTCACATCGCTCAACTGGACCTTTTTATAGACGGTTTGGAGACGGCTCGATGATTGCGCGCACGCCCCGGCGGCCCCTGACTGTGGCGTATGCAGCGTCGGCACTCATGACGGCAACACCAGTCATCGCGCAAGACAATGACTGGCTCCGCTGGGGCCCCGGCACTGCGACTGGCACGATCAATGCGGGCGTCGATCGCGAGTTCATTAAGGCGTGGGAGAAAAACCCGCCCAAAGGGTTCCCGACGTTGTCGCCAGCCAACCTCGCCCCCATGAAGGCCGCGATTAAGCTCTACGAAGACATCGTCAAGCGTGGTGGCTGGCAGCCGCTACCCGATGTGAAGCAGTTAGAGGGCAAGTCCCTGCAACTGGGGCAAACCGCACCGGGCGTCGCCCTCGTTGCCGCACGGCTTGCCTTGACGGGCGATCTCGAAGGCGGGTCGAGCAGCGCTGGATACTTCGACGCGGCTTTGGAAAAAGCGGTCAAGAGGTTCCAGGCCTCCAACGGGCTGACGCCGACCGGTATTGTCGATGACCGCACGGCCACCGCCATGAGTGTTCCCGCCGAAGCGCGCCAGAAGCAACTCAAGCTCAATCTGACCCGGGTCGCAGAACTCGCAGGGTCGCGTCCCAAGAAATACGTGATCGTCAACATCCCGGCAGCCAATGTCGAAGCCGTCGAATCAGACAAGGTCGTCTCCCGTCATACCAGTGTCGTGGGAAAAACTGACCGGCCAACCCCGCTGCTGCGCTCGCAGATCACCAACCTGAATTTCAATCCGATGTGGACTTTGCCACCAACGGTCGTGGCCAAAGACCTAATCCCTAAAGGGATCGATATGCAAAAGCGCGATCAGAACGTGCTGCTGAAATATGGCATTGATGCCTACGACACGGCAGGGCGCAAGCTCGATCCGGCCAAGATCATCTGGGCAAGTGGCCAGCCCCGCACGCTGACCTATCGCCAGCAGCCCGGTAAGGAAAACCCGCTCGGGTTCCTCAAGATCAACTTCGATAGCGCGGACTCAGTCTACATGCACGACACGCCGTCCGAAACGCTGTTTGGCAAAAACGTCCGTGCGGCAAGCTCGGGCTGCGTGCGCGTTGCCAATATCGAGACGCTCGCCGCCTGGCTCCTGGCAAACCAAGGCTGGAGCCCCGAAACCATTCAAAAGTTGCGCGAAACCGGCGAACGCAAAGACGTCACGCTCAAGCAGTCTGTGCCTCTCAACTTCGTCTACATCACCGCTTGGGCAACCCCCGACGGCGTCGTGCAGTTCCGCCGCGACCTCTACCAAAAAGACGGCATCGGCCCTGTCGCCGCCAGCTACTGATGCGGCCAAAGTAAAGTTCCGAGATCTTTGGCCGAAACCTTCGCCAAATCCGTCCGTAGCTCTGATCAGCAACGACAGACACTGCGCAGATGTTCCGTCTGCCGATCGGTGCTGCGTTTGCCGTTCAGCAAGCCGGAGGAACCCCCAATGCGTTTATTCACCGCTATACTTCTGTCCAGCCTCGTCGCAGCCAGCGCCGCGAACGCAACGATGAGTCATGCGCCAGAAAAGAGCCTCTACAAGCGGCTCGGTGGCAAGAAAGCCATCACCCTTGTCGTGAACGATTTCGTCGGCAACGTCGCAGCCGACAAGCGGATCAACAAATTCTTCGCCAAAACCAATATCCCCCGCCTCAAGCGCTTGCTGGTCGAACAAATCTGTGCCGGGTCAGGCGGTCCATGCGAATATACCGGTCGCGACATGAAAACCACACACAAAGGCATGGGTGTTTCGGGCGCTCACTTCGGAGCGCTTGTCGAAGATCTCGGCAAGTCTCTGAATAAGTTCAAGGTTCCAGCTCGTGAGCAAAAGGAGCTGGTGGCAATCCTGGCTCCGATGAAAAAAGACATCGTTGAAAAGCCCTGACGATCATTGGCCGCCGGGGCGAACACGCCCTGGCGCGCCGGCACCGCGCCCTCCCGGCACGCTCGAATGGTTGACATACGTCAAGGTTTACAGCCTCCGGACCGTGCAGAGAGGCGCACAGATGGCTCCGCATCGACGTCAGCGTCCTGTCAGGCAGGACCCTCTAGGGATGATGGCACGGGAGTGGTGGGACGATCGAATGCGAAGTGCCGGTACAAGGCTGGTCGATCATCGGATTGCACCAGCTCAGATTCGGTGGCTTGAGTGGTCAAAAAATCTGCATTATCCGTATCTGCGACAGTTGTGATGTTGCCTTAGATGGCTGGGCCGTGGAAACTGCAAAAAAATTCACCACGCACAGTTGAAAGAAGCGTGGACCTGTTAGGGGAAGAGCGAGACGTTCATGGATTACGGCCCGTATTTTAAGTCAGCACTCGACGCAATCCGCCGCGAAGGTCGCTACCGCGTTTTCGCCGACATCAAGCGCCAGCAAGGCGCGTTTCCGACCGGTCAGCAGTTCATCGGCGAGGCTGTGCGTCCGATCACGGTCTGGTGCTCGAACGATTATTTAGGGATGGGTCAACACCCAGCCGTTCTCGCCGCCATGCATGAGGCGATCGACAGCGTTGGCGCAGGGTCAGGTGGCACGCGCAATATTGCTGGCACGACGCGCTACCATGTCGCTTTGGAAGCCGAAATTGCCGATCTGCACGACAAGGACGCAGCGCTCCTTTTCACGTCCGCTTATGTCGCCAACGATGCAACCTTGTCGACGCTCGTGCGCCTGATGCCCGGCGTGATCATCTTCTCCGATGAGAAAAACCATGCCTCGATGATCGAAGGCATCCGTCACGGCGGCGGCCCAAAGCGGATCTGGCGGCACAACGACGTCGCCGACCTTGAAGCCAAGCTCAAAGCCGCGCCCGCAGGCATCCCCAAGATCATCGCTTTCGAGAGCGTATACTCGATGGACGGCCACATCGCGCCGATCGGCGCAATTTGCGATCTCGCCGAAAAATATGGCGCCTTGACCTATCTCGACGAAGTCCATGCCGTCGGTCTCTATGGCACGCGTGGAGGTGGCATGGCCCAACGTGACGGCGTGATGCACCGCGTCGACATTATCAACGGCACGCTGGCCAAAGGCTTCGGCGTCCAAGGCGGCTACATCGCCGCCAGCAGCGACATTTGCGATGCCATCCGATCCTATGCCTCCGGGTTCATTTTCACGACGTCGGTCGCCCCCGCAGTGGCTGCCGGTGCGTTGGCCTCGATGCGTCATTTGAAAGCAAGCCAGACCGAACGCGCCCAGCACCAGGAGCGCGCCGCGACCCTGAAAGCGCGCCTGACGGCAGCTGGTCTGCCGGTGCTCGCCAACCCGAGCCACATCGTGCCGGTCATGGTCTGCGATCCCGTCCACTGCAAAGCACTGACCGACGCCTTGCTCGACCAGTACGGCATCTATGTCCAGCCAATCAACTACCCCACCGTCGCCAAAGGCGGCGAGCGCATTCGTTTGACGCCCTCGCCTCAGCACACCGACGCGCAAATGGACACGCTGGTGTCGGCCCTTGCAGCCCTTTGGGCCGCCTGCCCCGTGTCACAGGGCGTGCATTTCAAACGCGCAGCGGAGTAGTCTGCGCCGACGGGTCGTAGCAGCCAGGAGCGTCGGCATGACGGATCTACCCAATGTCGACGCAGCGCTCTTTGCCGCCCCGGATCTCGGCCGTCTCGAACCTGCCCACCGGGCGACTCACGCCCCGCGGATCCTCCTGCTTTATGGCTCTGTTCGCGAGCGCTCCTACAGCCGCCTGTTGACGTTCGAGGCCGAGCGCTTGCTGAAGGCCATGGGCGCTGAAACGCGTGTATATGACCCAACCGGCCTGCCTCTCCCCGACGCAGTGCCAGCCGACCATCCCAAGGTGGCCGAACTGCTTGAATTGTTCGCCTGGTCCGAAGGCCAAGTGTGGTGCAGCCCGGAGCGTCATGGCGCGATGTCGGGCATCCTCAAAGCCCAGATCGACTGGATTCCGCTCAATATCGGCGCTGTGCGCCCCAGTCAGGGGCGAACGCTGGCCGTGATGCAGGTCTGCGGCGGATCGCAATCCTTCAATGCCGTCAATCAGATGCGTGTCCTCGGCCGCTGGATGCGCATGGTCACCATTCCGAATCAGTCGTCGGTCGCGAAGGCATACGCCGAATTCGACGACGATGGCCGCATGAAGCCATCGGCCTATTACGACCGGGTGGTCGATGTGATGGAAGAATTGGTCAAGTTCACGTGGCTGGTGCGTGATCGCACATCGTTTCTCACCGACCGCTACAGCGAACGCAAAGAGACGGCGGAAGCGCTGAGTAACCGGGTTCGTCAGCAATCGATCTGATGTGACGCAAGCAAACGTAAGCCGCTCGGGTAGTCGGGTGGGGTAGGCAAATTCAACCATCCGGCAAGCAAGACGGGTAGCCAAAGTGACGCGTCGGCGGTCGGCTTTTCAATGCAGCCAAAATGAGACTATAGTCGCACAGGTCACACGTTTGCGCCTGCGCGGGACGAGCCCGATGTCGGCATTGGTCGATGGACCCCATCAAAGTCTTAATTAGAAACCAACATTCAAACCCTTCGTTCTCAGGAAACGTCCCATGCAAGACAATGCGGCCCATACGAACAGCTTTTTCCACGCCACTCTGGCTCACTCCGATCCCGAACTCGCATCCGCCATCGGTAAGGAATTCGACCGCCAGCAGCATGAAATCGAGCTGATCGCGTCTGAAAACATCGTGTCGAAAGCCGTGCTCGAAGCAGCCGGCAGCGTGTTGACCAACAAGTACGCCGAAGGGTATCCCGGCCGTCGCTATTACGGCGGGTGCCAGTTCGTCGACATCGCAGAAGAACTCGCCATCGACCGCGCTAAGAAACTGTTTGGGTGCGGCTTTGCGAACGTCCAGCCCAATTCGGGTTCGCAGGCCAACCAGGGCGTGTTCCAAGCCCTGGCGAAGCCCGGCGACACGATCCTCGGTCTGAGCTTAGCCGCAGGCGGTCACTTGACCCACGGCGCGCCAGTCAACCAGTCGGGCAAGTGGTTCCACGCAGTGCATTACGGCGTCGATCCCGTCACCCATCTCATCAACATGGATGAAGTCCGCAAACTCGCCCATGAACACAAGCCGCGCATCCTGATCGCCGGCGGCTCGGCCTATCCCCGCAAGATCGATTTCGCAGCCTTCCGCGCGATTGCCGATGAAGTCGGCGCGCACTTCCTGGTCGACATGGCCCACTTTGCCGGCCTCGTCGCGGCCGGTCTTTACCCAAGCCCGTTCCCCCACGCCCATGTCGTGACCACGACGACCCACAAAACCCTTCGCGGCCCGCGCGGCGGCATGATCCTCACCAACGACGAGGATCTGGCCAAAAAGTTCAACTCGGCGATCTTCCCCGGCATCCAGGGCGGTCCGCTCATGCACGTTATCGCCGGCAAAGCTGTAGCCTTTGGTGAAGCGCTGCGCCCCGAGTTCAAGGTCTACGCCAAAAACGTCATGGATAACGCCCGCGCCATGGGCGAAGTGCTCGTCGCATCGGGCTTCAACCTCGTCTCCGGCGGCACCGATAGCCACCTCATTCTGGTCGACCTCCGCCCCAAGAAAATCACCGGCAACATCTCCGAAAAGGCGCTCGGTCGCGCCCACATCACATGCAATAAGAACGGCATCCCCTTCGACCCTGAAAAGCCGATGGTGACGTCTGGCATTCGCCTTGGCTCGCCAGCTGGCACCACGCGCGGCTTCGGCGTTGCCGAGTTCCAGCAGATCGGCCTCCTGATCGCTGAAACCCTCGACGGCCTGTCCAAGAACGGCGAAGCCGGTAACGCGGCCGTCGAAGCAGCCGTCAAAGAAAAAGCCATCGCATTGTGCAAGCGGTTCCCGATCTACGCTTGATTTTGTTCGTTAACGTCGCAAATGTGGAGCGCGGCAGGAAACTGCCGCGTTTTCATTTTTTAAAGGGACATCCCATGCGATTTGTATTGCTTTTGACCGCAGCTGTGATTTTGAACGCGGCACCTGCCCTTGCGAACTCCTGCTCAAGCTGGAAATCCACATGCGTGGGCCGTGGCGGCGGTAGCTATTGCGAAGCCCAATTTTCAAAGTGCCTGAAAACAGGATCGTGGACCGAAGGCGCAAAGTTCGGTGGCGCGACCCATTCAGGCTTGACCAAGAAGTAACCCCCGTCGACGATCAAGGGCCTTGTGAATGAGAGGCTGGAGGCTCAGCGCTCCAGCCTCGACGATAGTCGGGGCTTGTTCGCGGGCCCTATCTGATGGAGACCGGCCATGCGCTGCCCCTATTGTGCCGGCGAAAACACCCAGGTGAAGGACTCTCGGCCAACCGAGGAAAACACCTCGATCCGCCGTCGCCGCATCTGTCCCGATTGCGACGGGCGTTTCACCACGTTCGAGCGGGTGCAATTGCGCGAGATGGTGGTCGTCAAGCGCTCGGGGCGTAAAGTCCCCTTCGAGCGGGAAAAACTGTCGAAATCCATCGAGATTGCGTTGCGCAAACGCCCCGTTGAGCCCGAGCGCATCGAGCGTCTCGTGTCGGGCCTCGTCCGCCGCCTGGAAAGCAGCGGCGAGTCAGAATTGCAATCCACCGCCATTGGCGAGATGGTCATGGAAGCATTGCGCGGTCTCGACCCCGTGGCCTACGTGCGCTTCGCCAGCGTCTACCGCGATTTTCGCGACGCCGCTGCCTTCCAGGACGTCCTCGGCGATATCGCCCGCGACGCCAGCAGCCCCCTCCCCGGCGAACCCATCGCCATCACCAAAAAACATTGAAACGCAATGCACATTCAATTGTCATCCTCGGGCTTGTCCCGAGGACCCATGGTTCAGCAAGGATAAAGCATCAGTGTTCGTTGTGGTACGCATCGAGGGGAGTTTCCCAAATTCAGGAAAAGCCCGATGCGGCTTGATGGGTCCTCGGGACAAGCCCGAGGATGACAAGGGGAAGGGCCGTTGCTGCCCTCCGGTGTCAGCGGCATGACGGATCAAGCAGCCGTCGATCATCACATGATGGGGATTGCGCTGGCGATGGCGCGTCGCGGTTTGGGCACGACCGCGCCCAATCCCTCGGTGGGGGCTGTGATCGTCGATAACGCGACCGGCGAAGTGATCGCGCGCGGCACCACGGCACGCAGCGGCCGCCCCCATGCCGAGCCGGTCGCGCTGGCGCGGGCCGGGCACCGGGCGCGCGGGGCGACGATGTACGTCACGCTCGAACCCTGCTCCCACGTTGGCCACACGCCACCCTGCGCCGATGGCATCATTGAAGCAGGCATATCCCGGGTCGTCTGCGCCATCGAAGACCCCGACCCCCGCGTCGCCGGACGCGGACTCAATCGCCTCCGGAAAGCAGGCCTTGCCGTCACGCGCGGCGTTCGGTCGGCTGAGGCGCACTGGCTGACGCTCGGCCACATCGCGCGCGTCACGGAGCGCCGCCCGTTCGTCCAGTTGAAGCTGGCGTTGGGACCCGATGGGTCTGTCCCGTGCGGCACCGGCAAAACGCCGATATTCGTCACAAGCCCGCAGGCGCGCGCATTCGGCCATATGCTGCGGGCGCAGGCAGACGCTATCCTCGTGGGACGCGGCACCGTGATCGCCGACGACCCCGATCTGACCTGTCGGCTGCCGGGTATGGCTCCGCGCTCGCCGATGCGCGTCGTACTGGCATCCTCGGGGCTGAACCTCGCGGGCACGAAGCTTGCTTCAACAGCGACGAGCGCCGCCCGCGTGCCGCTCGTGATCGTCACAGGACCGCATGTGAACCCGGACGCCATGACGGCGGTCGGCGCGCGCGTGTGGCCCTCACTGATGGTCGGCGGAGCGTTATGGTTGCCCGCAGTGCTGGAAAAGCTCGCAGCCGATGGGATCACGCGCCTTTTGGTTGAGGGCGGACCGGCCGTCTGGCGAGGCTTCGCACTGGCGGGTCTGGTCGATGAGGTTGTACTCTTCCATGCAGGCGCTGAGCGCAGCGATCCGATCGCCTTGGCTGGCAAGTATCTCGAACGGCTCCCGCTGGAAGTCAGCGACGCACGCCAGATCGGCCCTGACCGTGTCTGGCGCCTTGTTAATCAAAAGCCGAACCTAGCGGTCCCGCAAGCTTGGTCGTCGCTGCTATGATATGTTGAAAGCCGTACTTCCCAGACGTCCGGACCGTCGTCGCGGCCATGATGTGAGTTGGGTTAAGCGGTTGCGTATGTCCGAAGGCTTTGGAGATCGGTGCATGTTTACTGGAATTATCACCGACGTTGGCACGGTCGTTTCGCGCACCGGCGGCAAGTTTGTGATCGGGTCATCCTATGACGCCTCCACGATTGCGCTCGGCGCGTCGATTTGCTGCGACGGTGTCTGTCTGACCGTGACCGCCCTTGAGCCGGCATCGGCCGGCGCGCGCTTCCACGTCGATGTGTCCAACGAGACCTTGTCGAAGTCGTCGCTCCATGCATGGCAGACCGGCGAGCGGATCAACCTAGAACGTGCCTTGCGCGCGGGCGACGAACTGGGCGGTCACATCGTGACGGGCCATGTGGATGGCGTTGTGTCCATCATCGATGTGAAGCCCGATGGTGACAGTCAACGCTTCCTGTTCGACGCCCCGGCCCATCTGGCACCCTATATTGCCGCGAAAGGCTCCGTGACCCTGGACGGCACCTCTCTCACGGTCAATGAGGTCGCAGGGACGCGATTTGGGGTCAATCTGATCCCACATACCTTGACGGTGACGACCTGGGGGCGCAAACGAGTGGGCCAATCAATCAACCTGGAAGTCGACATGTTCGCGCGGTACGTCGCGCGACTGATGGAGTTTCGTTCGTGAGACGCAGACTATGACCAACGCACTGAACACCGCCGTATTTGGCGAAGGCGGCGGGTTCCTCTCGTCGACCGAGGACGTCCTGGAAGATATGCGCAATGGCCGCATGGTCGTGCTGGTCGACGCGCAGGATCGCGAAAACGAAGGCGATCTCGTCATTGCAGCGCAAATGGCGACCCCGGATGCGATCAACTTCATGGCGCGTTTTGGGCGCGGGTTGATCTGCCTGACGCTGACCCAGCAACGCGCGGCCGAGTTGCGGCTGGAGTCCATGGTGCGAAAAAACGCGTCCCGAACAGGAACAGCGTTCACGGTATCGATCGAAGCGGTCGATGGCATTACAACAGGAATTTCCGCAGGTGATCGCGCGCGCACCGTCGCGGCTGCCATCGACCCAACCAAGGATCATGCGTCCATCGTGTCGCCCGGCCACGTTTTCCCCCTCGTCGCGCGCGAGGGTGGCGTGCTGGTGCGCGCGGGTCATACGGAAGCCTCGGTCGATTTGGCCAAACTGGCCGGGCTTTATCCAGCCGCCGTTATCTGCGAAATCATGAACGACGACGGCACGATGGCGCGCATGCCAGATCTCGTTCCGTTCGCGCAAAAGCATGGCCTCAAGATCGGCACCATCGAAGATCTGATCGCCTACCGGCTCCGGCACGACAAACTGATCATGCCGGTTGCCGAGACAAACATTAGCAGCGCCCACGGCGGCGGGTTCACCCTGAAAGTCTACGAGACGACCACGCTGGAACCCGTCGAGCACCTGGCGCTCGTCAAAGGCGACGTATCGAGCGGCGGTCCAGTCTTGGTGCGCGTGCATGTGGTCAGCGCCGTCAATGATCTCCTCGGCGTGCCCGGCACAAGCCCCGAGATCGCAGCCGCCATGACCGCCATTGCCAACGAAGGGCGTGGCGTTCTGGTGATTATCCGCGATCTGCAGGCCAAGTCGGTCTCGAATTGGATCAAGAAGCGGGCGAGTGCACCTTCGCAGGGCACCGACAGCGGCGCGAAAGAACGCAGGCAACTCGAAATCGGCATCGGATCGCAAATCCTGCGCGATCTTGGCGTGCGCGACATGCTATTGCTGACCAATTCGCCCGCCCACGTCTACGTCGGCCTGGAAGGTTTTGGCCTGCGCATTACGGGGACGCGGGCCATTCCCTGAGGCGCGGTCGGCGGTTAGGAAATTTTTGGTCACGGCGGGTCGTAGGGGTGCAGGCGCGTGCGTCGAGCCCATGGTCGGCGACGCGGTGAATAGATTGGTCGAAGACAATCGGATTTGTGAGCACATGGTTCAAAAAAAGAAAGATCCCGTCGCCGCAATGGCTGCGGCTGCCAAAGCGGGCAAACCGCAAACCGGTAGCGGCTATGATGGGCGCGTGCTCATCATCGAGGCCCGGTTCTACGAAGAAGTGGCCGACGAATTGGCGGCTGGCGCAATTGCCGAACTCGAAGCGCACGGCGTGGCCTACGAGCGGATCGCCGTCCCAGGCGCACTTGAAATTCCCCAGGCACTATCGGCGGCGGTGCCGCTGTTCGACGACACGTTTGTCGGCGCGATTGCCTTGGGTTGCGTCATTCGTGGCGAGACGGCGCACTACGACGTCGTATGCAACAATGCAAACCACTGGTTGATGGAAGTCGCCATCAACTCCATGATCCCGGTCGGCAACGCGATCCTGACCGTGGAAAACATGGCGCAGGCACTGGAACGCGCGCGGGGCGGCAGGGCCGGTAAAGGTGGCGATGCAGCGCGCGCCTGCCTGCGTTTGATCGAGATCGAGCAAGGCTTTGCGGAGCGCGTGGCATGACCACGACCCGTCCGCCAGCAGCACCGGTCGCCCGACCAAGGTCCATTGCGCGCACAGCCGCTGTCCAAGCGCTGTACCAAATGGATATGGCTGGCACCGATCTGAACCAGGTGATTGCCGAATTCGAGCATGTGCGGTTTGCAGCCCACGCCGTGACGAGTGGCGCGAGCGACGCCCGCAACGAGATCGACCCGGACGAGAAAGCCGAAGGTGCCGATGCGCAGTTTTTCGCCGACATTCTGCGCGGCGTGGTGCGCCGTCAGCGCGACATCGATCCCTTGATCGATCTTCAATTGGCCGACGGCTGGCGGCTCGTCCGCGTCGACAGCATCCTGCGGGCCATCCTGCGGGGCGGCGTGTTTGAATTGATGGAGCGCACCGATGTCCCGGCCCGCGTCGTCATCAACGAGTACATCAACGTGGCGCATTCGTTCTTCGATGACGAGGAACCCCGCGTCGTCAACGGAGTTCTAGACCGGATAGCTCGAAAATTGCGCGGTCCCGACATTCCTGCGGGCCCCAAAAGGCCCTAACGAGAAGCCCTGATGCAGGCAAGGCACGTCTTATGACTTTAAACGGCGCTGCGCATGCAGAAGGCGAAGCCGGCATCATCCAGCGCTACTTTGCCCCGCTTGCTGCCGGGTTCGCCGGTGCATTGGGCCTCACCGACGATGCAGCCGTCATCGCGCCGCCGCCCGGGTTCGATCTCGTCGTTACCGTCGACGCCATCGCGTCCGGTGTTCATTTTTTCCCCGACGATGCAGCCGCCGACATTGGTTGGAAAGCGCTGGCGGTGAATGTGTCCGACCTGATCGCCAAAGGTGCAGCACCTCACGCCTATGTCATGTCGATCGCATTTCCAAACCCGCCGGACGCGTCCTGGCTGATCGGCTTCGCCGCAGGGCTGGCAGAGGCTCAGCGGGCATTCGGCATAGCGCTCACAGGAGGCGACACGGACCGTCGTCCAGGACCGCTGTCGGTCACGATCACCGCGTTCGGATTTGCACCCTCTGGCCGGATGGTGCGCCGGGCAACAGCCAGATCTGGCGACCACATATTCGTATCAGGAACGCTGGGCGATAGCGCGCTTGGGCTCAAGCAGCGGTTGGAGACGGCTTCGGGTGCTGTGGTGAACATGGGCGGCGCCCATCGCATGGACTTGCTCAGTCGCTATCTCAGGCCGCAGCCCCCGTTGGCGCTGGTGCCAGCTCTGCGCGACTTTGCCTCCGCGAGCATGGATATTTCCGATGGTCTCATCAAAGATCTGACGCGCATGGTCGATGCAAGCGGGACGGGAGCGCTGATTGAGACGCAGACCTTTCCGCTCTCGGACGCTGCCCGCGCCGTCTTGGCCCTCGACAGCGCGGAATTGGCAACGATTGCCACCGGTGGCGACGACTATCAGGTCTTGGCGACGGTCCATCCAGCGAACGTGACGGCGTTCGTGGGAGCAGCCGCAGCAGCCGGCGTCATGGTCACCCAAATTGGGCGAATCGTCGACGGTGCAGGTGTGATGATTGTCGGCCCCGATGGTGCACCGATAACTTTCGACAAACCCGGCCATGATCATTTCTAACATGGCCGTTGCCCATATCCCACGGCGCAGACGACCAGGCTACCCGCCCAATCCACACCCGATTTTTTTACCGCTCGCCTGCAAACACAGGAGCCGTCCGCAGGCTTCGTGCTGCGGGCGCGAGAAAGTTTCTTCAGCGCGACATGAAGGTTGATGATTTGGCGCAACACAGCGTTGCACAACTGGGACGGGTGCGACGGGATTAGGGGTGGTAAACCGTCTTTGTTTAGCCATATCGTTAGATCGCTATGTGCTGGCGGAAACCCGTTTGATCGCGCCTTTTCAGGCCTGTTCCGACGCAATAGAGAATGCAGCAATGATTGATACCGCCTCAAAGGTGTTTCGTGCGTCGAGCTTGGCCATGCGATCCTTGTCGCCCGGTCTGAAGCGGCGCGCGTGCGCTGCCGTGGCGCTGGCCTTGTCGGCGACGGTGGGCGCGACCCAAGGCGCGCATGCGGCCGAAGGCGATTTCTGGAACTCGATCCAAGGCTTCGGCGGCACGCTGGCCTCGACCGAGCGTCGCACCGAACCCGTGGTCGACAAGCTCGAAGACCTGCGGCCGAGCAAGGTGCCGTACCGCAGCGAGGAAATGCTGACCGCGATCGACGGCGCATATGCCTACTATCAAAAGATTGTGTCGTCCGGCGGCTGGCCGTCCGTCCCCGGCCCGCGCATGATCAGGCCCGGCGACGACGACCCGCGCGTGCCCGCCTTGCGCAAGCGATTGGCCAAAGAGGGCTATCTGCGCACGTCCAGCAGCGGCTTTGACAGCTATAGCTATGACGGCGAACTGGAATCAGCCGTGAGGCGGTTCCAGGAATCCCACGGACTGCGCCCCTCTGGCCGCGTCGACCGCCCGACCCTTGATGAGTTGAACATCACCGCCGAAGGCCGCCTCAAGCAGCTCCAGCTCAACGCGTCGCGGTTGCAGGAACTCAACAATATGCGCCCCGAAGAGCGCTACATCCTCGTCAACGTGCCCGCATTCCAGCTTGAGGCCGTGGAGCGCTATGAAGTCCAGCTCCGCCACCGCGTGATTGTGGGCCGCAACGAGCGCGAAACGCCCAACGTCAAAGCAACGGTTCGCGCGCTCAATTTCTTCCCCTATTGGCGCGTGCCCGACAGCATCGGCAAACTTGATCTCGTGCCGCGCTTGCGCAAAGAGCCCGACTACCTCGAAAAGGAAAAAATCCGGGTCTTCTCGGCTCAAACCGCCCAGGAAATGGATACGCGGTCGATCGATTGGAGCCATGTCGACCCGTCCAAGATCAAGTTCAAGCAAGACCCCGGCCCGCAAAACGCCCTCGGCCTCGTCCGCATCGATATGATCAACGAGCATGGCGTCTACATGCACGACACGCCGATGAAGAAGCTGTTCGAACAGCGGTCGCGCAACTTCAGCGCGGGCTGCGTTCGCGTGCAGGATGTGTTCCAACTCGCTGAATGGATCGCCCGCATGGAAGCGGGTTGGGATCAACCGGGCCGCGTCGAGCAGATTTTACAGTCCGGGCAGGCGGTCGACCTCACGTTGACACGTCCGATGCCGGTCTATTTCGCCTACATCACAGCCTGGGCCGAGCCATCGGGCGGCCCCGTCCAGTTCCGCCCCGACATCTATAACCGGGACGGTGTCAATCAGAACGGCCATGGCGAGGCCGACCCCCACGAAGCCCCGCCCGTCCCGATACCCACGCAGGCCCTCGCACCCTGAATGGTGCCGTCAGGGTCGGTCATCGCCGAGACATGTAAATGCCAGCCCCCATGGGTGCTGGCATTTTGCATGTCAAAACGCGACCAGCGTTAACGATTCCCACATCAACCAGACGCATACTGATCCCCTAGACGGTGTCTTTGCGTGTCCGCGCGAGCGGGTGGAAAAACACGGAAGCGAAACGGGTTGTTGTGGGTATCATTATGGTTCGGCGAGTGACGGTATCGGGGTTAGCTGCAGCTGGTATGTGGCTTGCGCTGGCATGTGCAACCCAAGCGCACGCGCGCGACCTTCCCACTCATCACGCCGTGAGCGAGGACATTTCCGAGCAGCGCCGCGCCGTGTATGTGCGGGTTGACCGCCGCGTCGACGAAGATGACCTGCTCGCAATCGCCGGAAAAGTCGAAGCAGAGGGCAAAAAGCCGTTCGCCCGCACCTACGTGAATTTCATCCTGCCCGGCATGCCCGTCAATCAAGGTGCATGGGCCAGCGTGCTGTTTTCGCCGGAACCCAAAGTCATGATCCACGGGTTGTCGCGAACCGACGAAGAACTGTTCCTTGCCGAACATCAGGCTGACACGCGGTCGCTGCTTGGATCGTGGTTGACCTCGCCGCCCGCAGCGCCCGGACGGCTCACCATCTATTCCGATCACGGAAAAGTCTATGCCGAATGGCGCTTGCGCGGTGGCCAAAAGACCGTCGACGAATTGCGCGATGCGACCCTGAAAGGCGTGCGCCGGTTCGATGTTCCGGGCGGCGGCTATTACCAGTTGTCGCGGTCGGGCGATCTCGAGATCTGGGACAAGACCACGCTGATTGCAACGGCCGAGCGAATCCGTCCCGATTACCTTGCAGCACCCGCCATCGCGTCGCGGCGGTTGCCGACCCCAGCGGTCGCGCCTCGCGTCGCCTCGGCTCGGGCAGCCCCCTCCCTTCTGGGTGCAGGTGGACTGGGCGGCATGGCTTCCCCATCGATGGTCGCATCCCCCATTCAGCCAGAGCCAGCCAAGCCCGAGCCAAGCCTAACAGCGCCGGTCAAATCCGCGTTGATGGCCGTGCCGCCGGTCGTGACAGCACCCCAGCCACAAACCTTTGCGCCCAAAATGGCCCCGTCGATGTCCGCTGCCGCGACGGCTCTGAATGGCCGCCCGGTCCTGGGTGACAGCCCAATCGAACAGCTTGCGCCGCGGACCAATTCCAAGAAGGCGTCGAAAGCCAAGCCCCGGCAAAAGGGTGCAGCCGAGATCAAAACGGCGACCAAGGCGCGTGACCTGACCCCGGGCGAGACGGTTGCCGCCAAATTGTCAGGCAGGCTCTGATCGCTGTAGCCATGATCGCAAGGTTGAAAGGACGCCGCCCGTCATGAGCGACAACGCAACCCTTTGGGAGAGCCCCGTCAGCGTCCGTCGCAGCGGTTCGATTGTTGTGAGCGACGAAGACGCCGCAGCTTTTCTGGCTTTCAGCGGGCAGGTGAAGGCCGCTGCGATTTCATGCAGCAACTTGCTCTCCTGTTACAATGCTATGGGCCTGTCACCGGTTCGGCTGCCGCCGTCGATTGCCAATGTCTCGCCCGCCCTCGAGCCGTTCGATGTTGCGACGGCCCCGGCACTGAAAAGCCTGTTCAAACCGGCCACATGGGTCGGGCTCAAAGGGTTCGCGCAATTCATGGCGCAGAGCCGTAGCGACCTTCAAACCGTGCTGGCGATCCAGCATCGCGCCGGTGGCGTCACAAAAGCTGATGTTGAACAGGCACAGGAGATCGTGACGGCTGCGGCCTGCTTTGCCAAGATCACGCTCAAAGACCTGATCGCCATTCACCGTCGGCTGTTTCGAGAATTCGACGTCGCCGAACTCAGCTATCACGCAAACCTGCTCGATGAGGTGTTGCAGGGCAAAAGCCCCCTGCTCGTCGACGGAGGACTGATCCCGGTTAAAACCGACTTCGAATTGCGCGATCCACGCGTCAGCCTGGATGCGGAAGCCTGGGTCGCCGGCAGCCATCGCGGCGAAATCATCATGGTCCGCAATATCTCGGCGGGCGGATTGGGTTTTGACGGTGCAGCCCGGATTGCAACCGGTCAGGCCGTCGAGGTCAGGCTGGCTCTGACCGGCCGCAAGCTGACGGGGCGTGTCGTCTGGAAAGTCGGCGATAAAGCCGGCGTCGAATTCACCGACCGCCTGGCCCCATCAGACCCGCTTTTGTCGGCGTGAAATCCTAAAGTGGAAACGTGGCGCGCCGCGCGTCAAGAGCTGACAGAGAACCTGTGTCGCGCAGCCTCGGTTCACACGATCGCCTCGTAGCACACGGTGCCGTCAAGGCCGATCAGGCGCGCAATCTTTCCCGCAAAGCCCTGGGCGAAATTGCTGATGGGGTCGACAACTGCAAGCGTGTCTGGTCGAGAACGTCCGCCAGGACTTCGAGTTTTGGCACAACATCGGCGCAGATCCCGCTGCGGGCCTGCATCTCGATGTCGTCGCACAAATCGCCTGCACGTTGCGCGCCGACGTTGCGGCTGAGCGACTTGAGGGCATGCGCCGCATCCCCAATCTCCTTGGGAACGCCGTTGGGAACGGCAGCACGAAGCCGATCGAAAGCAATCGGAGCATGCTGACAGTACAGTGCGATGATCCGGCCCACGAGATCGTCGCCAGGAGCCTGCATGGATCGAATGCTGTCGAGAACGTCATAATCCACCAGTGGTGGTTCATCTGCCGCAGGTGGCGCATCGGCCTCAGAGAGCGAGCCAGCGATTGGCCAGGGAAGTATGACATCGTCGACGTGAGCGGGGCGGCCGGACTTAATCCACCGCCTCAGGCATGTCTCGATGTTTGCCAGAGTGAAAGGCTTCGTCACGCAATCAGACATGCCTGCATCGCGCCAGAGCCCGGCACCGGCTCCAACGACGTGAGCCGTCAAGGCAATGATAGGGATTGGGGCCAGGCCGCATTGGGTTTCGTGATCGCGGATGGCGCGCGAGGCTTCAAACCCATCCATGACCGGCATGCTGCCATCCATGAAAATGAGATCGTAGCTCCCGTCTTTAAAGGCATCCAGCGCAGCGCGCCCGTCGTCGACACAATGAACGGAAAGACCAAGGCGGCTCAAAGCTTCGGTCAGGACTTCGCGATTGACCGCACTGTCGTCGGCCGCAAGAATGCGAGCACCCCGGAACGGTAACGAGTTGACGGGCTTGTCGAAAACAGCTTGACGGCCAGCCGTTCCCTTGGCGAGCGCCGCCCGCCCACCGCGAATGGCCGCAATGCAGTCGGCGACATCCGCGCTCGTTAACGGCAACCCGAGAGCAAGGTCGATGGCGCCGCCTTCAACCACGTCGTGCGCGCCGCAGTCGCCAAACTTTGACACGGCAATCAAGACCGGCCGGTCTGATCCAGCCAACCAGGGATGGCCAATCATGATGTCCTGTCCGATTTGCTGCGCCATGGAAATGATAGCCGCAGGTCTTGGTCCCACCCCAGATCGGAAGGTCTCATGGCTTGCGATGCGCGGCGTCATACCCGCGTCAATGAGCGCGCTGACCAGGACCGAGCGGATCGCACCCTCGTCAAGCGCAATGACAATCTCGCGGACTTGGCTGTCGGCAGACCTTGGCGCTGCCCGGGCGTCTTCCAACACGCCAACTGGCACGCAGAGCGTGAAGGTCGATCCCTCCGCTTGCACAGAGGTGACCGCGATGGAGCCGCCCATCGCCCCCGCGAGGCGGTTGCAGATCGTCAGACCGATGCCGGTGCCACCAAAGCGCCGGGTGGTCGTTTGATCTTCCTGGGTGAAGGGATCAAAGATCGTCTTGAGCTTCTCAGCCGCAATTCCGATGCCAGTATCCGTCACGTCAATACGCAAATCCACATGGCCCTGCATCGCCGCCGGGGTTGCTGTGACCCGCACCACGACATGGCCCTGAGCGGTAAACTTGAGGGCGTTGTTGACCAAATTGGTGACGATCTGACGGAGTCGAACCGGATCGGCCGCGATCATCTTTGGGACGGTGCTGGAAACATAGGCGGCAAGATCGAGGTTCTTGGCCGCCGCCCGTTCATGAAACAACTGCACGACGTCGTCCACGATCGCTGCAGGCTCGCAAGGCACGGTTTCGATTTCAAGTTTGCCGGCTTCGATCTTTGAGAAGTCCAAGATGTCGTTGATGATCGCGAGTAAACTCTGGCCTGACGTAACCAGCGTTCCAGCGTACCGTTGAAGGCGCGGCGGGAGGTCGCCGGCAGCCATCAGCTCGGCCATCACGAGCATACCATTCATAGGCGTGCGGATTTCGTGGCTCACAGTCGCCAGAAAATCCGATTTGGCGGCGTTGGCCTGGTCCGCTGCAGCCTTGGCGGCTTCGAGATCTCGCGTCCGGTCCTGAACTTTGATCTCCAAGGAATCGCGGCTGGCAGCAAGCGCCTCATCGCGCCCGCGAATTTCACGCAACATGGCGTTGAAAGACACGACGAGATTGCCGACCTCATCTCGGCTCGTCTTCGGCACGACGACCGAGTAGTCGCGCGTGCTGGCAACGTCTTCCATGGCCTTCGACAAACGCAGCACCGGCCCGCTGATCGAGCGCTGGAGGAAATGGGAGAGTGCCACCCCCAGAAGAGATGCCAAGGCTCCCGCCATGAGCGCCGTCAGAGCGCTTTCCATTAAAGCGTCGCGCAGCTCCGATAAATCGGCAATGAGTTCGAGTTGCCCGATGACAACTCCGCCGGAAATGATATCGGCCGTAACCGGATACGTCGCCAGATAAAGCGGCGACAAGGGACTGAGTGCAGAGTTGGGTTCATATCGGTCAGCATCGCGGCCGACAACCACGCCTAAGCCAAATTGATGCACCGTCTGGCCGACGCGGTCGGTCACGCGCGCAAATCCAATCCCGGGAATACGCCCGATTGCCGATAGCGTTTGTGCCACCTCCGGCTTGCTGGAACGGGCGAGCCCCGGCGCGACTGCGGTGGCAAGTGTCCGCGCGATGGCGTGCAATTCGCCCGTTTTCGCAGAGATTCGACGCGCGGCCTCACGCCATGCCGACGCAAGTGACGCCAAAGTGACGGCGGTCACGACGGCTGCAATGACCACCGCAGCTAACTTGGCACGAATCGACCGGAGCAATCAGCACCTCTCTCAGACGGGAGGTTGCAACCGTAAGCTTCAGGCATGAACAATCACTTATCGACATTTTTAAGTATTTTTGCGGAAAGAATTTTACAGGTGCCCGCCATGATCGGCTTGAGCTTCGGATTGCGCAATCTTGGATTGAGATTATCATGTCTTCACTGCGGCCATCGAATTCGCAATTGACGAAGGTCCTCGTCGCCGACGACGACCCGATCTTCCGTCATTTGGTGGTGGCGCGGCTCGTCAAGCTGCAAGGCCACGCCGTCGAGTCGGAAGATGGCGCGGATGCTTGGCACCAGTTATCAACGCAGCCGTTCGATGCGGCGATTATTGACCTCAACATGCCAGGGCTCGATGGCGTCGCGCTGGTTCAATGCATCCGAGGACATCAGCGAACGCGGCACTTGCCGGTCGTCGTTATCACGTCGCAGAAGGACGCCGACACGATCAAAGCATGTTTGGAGGCCGGCGCAACCGCCTTCATCACCAAGCCAGTCAACTGGTCGCTGTTCGAGCAGCACCTTGGCTCGGTTTTGCGGATGGCCGCTTCTGAACGGAAATTCCGGTCCGCGCAACAGGTGCTGGAGGCGACCTGCCGCGTGAAGGATGTGGCTGTGAAGGGCTTGAGCGCGCAGGTATCGATGTCCGCGACCGAGATCAAACATCAGATCTATGAAGTCCTCGAACTCGTCAGAGGTCATGGAGCCGCAACGGCCGCTCTCGTGAGCATCGCCAAGCAACTGGATAGTCTGAAAGGTGCTGGCGAGCGCGCGTGTCATTTTTCCAGCGTTGTATCAAGCCAAATTGATGCGTCCGATGAAACGGTGGCACTCGATACCATCATCAATGAGCTTGTTCTCGCAGTGGCCCCCGAGGCGTCTGCGAAGGCGATTGATCTCAAAGTGGGCAGCAATGCACAGTCAGCCTATGTCCGGTGCGACAAGGGCTCGATTGTGCTCGCGCTTGGTGAATTGCTCCATAACGCCATTGTGTATTCACAGCATGGCCAAACCGTTTCGATCACGACGCAAAGCTATCCCGACGGGATGCTCTCAATCGAGATCGCAGACCATGGCTGCGGCATGCACCCCGATGCCATTGCGCGGGTCCTCGGCGGCGCAGAAATCGAAGGAAGCCGTCACGCTGTCTCGTCCGAACTCGGCTTTGGCTTGCCGCTGGCATGCGCAATCGCAAAAGCCCATGGCGGCAATTTAGAAGTCCGGTCGATGCCAAACCAGGGCACCTCGGCATTGTTTTTCATATCGCCGGAGCGTGTCGGTCTATCGCAGGCAAGAGTGCCATGATCACAAGTCTTCGTCATCGCCAGATTGCGACGCGCCGCCCAAACCAACGCGCGGTCGGCAATGCATTCCAGCGCTTCGGTGCAGCGCGCGGTGGCAACGTCGCCATCACGTTCGCCTTCACCATGCCGGTGCTATTGTTCTTGATGAGCCTTGCCGTCGACTATGGGATGGCGCTTGGCAACCGGCGCATGTTGCAGGAAGCCGCAGATGCAGCCTCGCTTGCTGGCGCCAAGGAACTGAGCCTTGCCGACGCCAATCGTGTGAACGTCGCAGCGGTGGTCGACGCAGTCGTTGCGGCCTACGTCAAGACCAACATCAAAGCGGGGGCTCCGCCCGTCAAGGTTCAATCGAGCGTAATCGACGTTCCCTCACTGCCACAGCAGGTAAAGGTCGAAATTGCACAAACAATGCCGCTCGCCTTCAAGCAAACGTCGATTAAACTCAACGTGACCGCCGTTGCCTCGATCATAGGCAAGCCAAATCTATGTCTGCTGGCGCTCGACCCAAGCAACATGGGCACGATCTACATTCAAAAGAGCGCCGCGGTTGTGGGTCAGAACTGTTCCATCTTTTCCAATTCCAGCCACAGCAACGGAATCAAAGCGTTCGGCAGCTCTAAGTTGAGCGGCAGCGTGATCTGTTCGGCAGGCGGATTTTCAGGCGGCAAAGCCAATTATTCCCCCACGCCCATTCCCGACTGTCCCCAATTCCCCGACCCCTTGGTTGGACGCCCGGAACCAAATGCGGCGGGCTGCTCTGAAACAAACCTCGTCTTGACGAACAAAACAACCTCGCTCAGCCCGGGCACCTATTGCGGTGGCCTGACAATTAACGGCAGCTCCAACATAACTTTGAAGCCAGGAATTTATATTATGAAAGACGGGCCATTGTCCGTCGAGGGCACATCGAAGTTTATCGGCCTCAATACCGGATTTTACTTCACGGGACCAAATGCACGTTTGTTTCTCGACCGGCTGACAACAATTGATCTGACCGCCCCTAAAGACGGGATGATGGCAGGCATCTTGTTCTTCGGGTCACGCAGCCAATCAGACGTTCAGCACGATATTCTGAGCGACAACGCCCGCAACGTCCTCGGCACGATCTACTTTCCCAGCGGAACCCTATCAATCGACGCCAATCAACCGATTGCCGACAAATCCGCCTATACCGCCATCATCGTCGGCAAGATGACAGCAAACTCTGGCCCGACCGTTTACCTCAACACAGATTATTCTGCGTCGGATGTTCCCGTTCCAGATGGCATTCGCGGCGCAGGTCAACCAGCCAGATTGGTGAAGTAATAAAACACCACGTCGAAAGGTGAGTGGCTAGACTTTGACGACACGCCGTAGTCCCCTGCCGACCATGTGCGGCCCAACATCACGCGGTGTGTCGGCGCCACGCTGTGCGTCAACGCGATGCTGCGATGTCTTTGGAAAGTTGGCTCCGCGGGTTGGGATCGAACCAACGACCGTCCGATTAACAGTCGGATGCTCTACCGCTGAGCTACCACGGAATACCTTATCGGGGGCGGTGATCATCACCCGAGAGCGCACGGTCTAGACCATATCGGCAGGCATTTCTAGTGCGTTGTGGGCCGGCCGTACGTTTTTCACGGCGCAGCTTTGTCGCGGGCACGCGAGGCGAAGCACGACGCGGCTAATCCTGAGTGTCCGCCCTGGCGTCGCGAGATGCCGGACGAACCCTCAAGCATCCAAAGTCTGTGAATTTTCAAGCTGATGCTGTGACCATCACGGCCGGCACCAAACGGTCCACGACCTTGGCCGAGCACAGCACGCCGGGCATTCCCGCGCCCGGATGCGTGCCCGCGCCGACCAGGTACAACCCGTCGATCGCCTCGGACTTGTTATGGAACCGGAACCAAGCCGATTGTGTAAAGTGCGGACTGATCGAAAAGCCAGCCCCCGACGGGCTCAGGTAGTCGTTCTTGAAGTCGACCGGCGTCATGTAAAAGTCCTGCGTGATGGACTGGGTCAGCCCCGGCAGAAGCGTGCGGTCGAGTTCCGAGATGATGCGTGCGCGCAGCTTGGGTCCTTCAACGTTCCAATCCTGCCCGCCGTCGAGGTTGGGAACCGGGCACAGCACGTAGAAACTATCACAACCCGCTGGCGCAAACGACGCGTCGGTCGCCGTCGGGCGGTGCAGATAGAGCGAAAAATCGTCCGCAAGCGTCTTTTTGTTGAAAATCTCGTCCAGCAGGTCGCGATAACGCGAGCCCAGCCAGATCGTGTGGTGGGCCACGTCGGGATATTGTTTGGTTGTGCCAAAGTACATGACGAACAGGCCCATCGTTTTTTTCGAGCGCTGTTTTACCTGCAGGGCAAGCGGCTTTCGCGCGGTACCCGTCATGGCACCATAAAGATGGACTGGATCGGCGTCGGACACCACCAGATCGCACGCGATGACGCTGCCATCTTCAAGCCGTACGCCCGTCACCTGCGGCCGTCGCGCCGTGGTCATTTCGATGTTGGCAACCGTCGCGTTGAGTGTGATCGTGACATCGTGTTCGCGCAGCAAGCGCTCGATCGCGTTGACGATGGCGCCGGTTCCGCCCATCGCAAACCACACACCCCATTTGCGTTCGAGATAATGGATAAGCCCGTAAATGCTGGTGGTATCGAACGGGCTACCACCGACCAGCAGCGGCTGGATCGAGAAGGCTTCCCGAATTTTGGGGTGCTTCAGGTGTTTGCAGACGAGCTGCCAGACCGAACGGTCGGCGCGCAGCCGGCCCAGCGTGCCGATCTGGCCCAGCATGGTCGACATCTTATGGAACGGCTGATCGGCCAGTTGGGTAAACCCGGCATCGAACAGCTTTTTCGAATGCTCGAGAAGCTTCAGGTAGCCATCCGCATCGGCTGGTTCCCATTTGCGGATCTCCCGCAGCGTATCCTCGATCGTACCGCCATAGTCGAACGTCGTGCCATCCTGATAATAAAAGCGATACCAAGGATCGAGTGGAACGAACGTCACGTAGTCTTCGCGCTTTTTGCCAAACAGTTCAAACAACTCGTCAAACAGGAATGGCGCCGTGATGACGGTTGGACCCGCATCATGCCGGAACCCGCCGCGCTCGAATACCTGCGCGCGTCCGCCAAGGCGCGAGCCGCGTTCGATGAGCGTGACGCGATAGCCCTTGGCGCGCATCCGTACAGCACTGGCGAGACCGCCGAAGCCCGCGCCGATGACAACGGCGTGAGGCGCGCTTGATCCTGAAGCGGCGTCCTGGAACGCGGCAGCATTGGTTGGAATGTTCATACGGCGGCTTTCGTTGACTGTTGGGGCTTGATGATGGAACGGTCGAGACTATCGCCGCAGAGCCGGGCGTGGCGCAAGGCGGCCAGATCAATGCTGCCGGTGCAGAAACATGCGACACGCAGTTGCGCGATTGCGATGTCGAATTGGTCGACGATCGCCTGCGGGCCCTCAAGGGCGGAGGATAAAATGGCCGCTGCAAAGCCGCACAAATCCGCGCCGAGCCGGATCGATTTGGCCGCGTCGATACCGGTTTTAAGGCCGCCGGACGCGATGATCGTGGCGCGCGGGCAGCTCGCGCGGGCCTGAACGATGGCAGTCGCTGTCGGGATGCCCCAGTCGCGAAAAGCGCTTGCGATGGCTTTGTCGCGGGCGGTTTCGGCCCGTTCGGCTTCAACGGCTGCCCAACTTGTGCCTCCAGCACCGGCCACATCGAGGGTCTGGACGCCGAGATCCGTCAACCGTTGCGCCAGCGGGGCCGATATGCCGCAGCCGACTTCCTTGATCACAACCGGCACATGCAGCGCCCCAACGACGCGCTCGATGGCCACGAGGACGCCCGACCAGTCGCGATCGCCGCCGGGCTGGACCGCCTCCTGCAACGGATTCAGGTGGATGATCAGCGCGTCGGCGTCGATCATATCAACCGCGCGGCAGGCATGATCGACGCCATCTCCACCACGGATTTGTGCAGCGCCCAGGTTTGCTAGAAGAGGGACGCTCGGTGCCAGTCGTCGCAAGTCACGAGTGAACCCACCGGTCGGCCCGCCTTCCACGGCTATGCGCTGAGAGCCCACAGCTAAGGCGATGCGCAAATGCTGAGCGGCTTCCGCGAGGCTCAGATTGATGACTTTGGCCCGCTCCGGACCCCCGGTCATCGAACTGATCAGGAATGGCGCGGACAGCGGGCGGTTGAGGAATGTGGTCGTTAGATTGATCGCATCGAGATTGAGTTCAGGTGCGGCCACATGTTCAAATCGGATGGCCTCCAACCCGGTCGACACGCCACGCGCATTGACACCGCCAGTCAAGACGATGTCGAGATGTTCCGTCTTGCGGGTGCCGATATCGGCCATGGGGTCTCATGGGTCGGGGTGACGACGTGTATCAGGTCTAACGCGCCATTCATGCCGTTGGTTTTCCGATTGGTAGCATAATGGGCTAAGGTATGAAAAATCGAGGTTGGCACGAGGGTGAACGGTCCAAAGGCCAGGACGCACCTGAATTTGCTTTTAGAAAGGCACATAGCAATGACGGCATCTGAGCATCGGCCCATCGAGGCGCTTGATCCGGTCCGCCAGCGCCGGATCGGGCTTGGTTTGGCGGCCTCCATCGTGGTGGCGTGGCTGGCGTTGCACGTTTGGACATTATTTTTTTTCGAACTGAGCTGGGCAACCGCGCCCTTCGCGGTAGTGCTCATCGCCGTCCAAACGTGGCTCTACGTTGGCATGTTTATCATTGCGCACGACTGCATGCATGGCGCAGTCGTGCCGGGCAAGCCTTGGGCTAACAGGGCAATAGGACAGCTCTGCCTGTTCCTTTACGCCGGCTTCGCATTTGATGCGTTGAACAAAGAGCATCACAAGCACCATCGGTATTCAGGCACGGCGCAAGACCCAGACTTCGATGATCATCCCCCCTACGGCTTCCTGCGTTGGTTTGCGAAGTTTTTCGTCACGTATTTTTCTTGGAAACAACTCGCAGCGATCCTCGCAATCTATGCCGTTTACGTCACGGCGTTCGGGGTCTCACAGGTCAATGCCGTGGCGTTCTGGGCGCTGCCGGGTCTGTTGTCGGCGCTCCAGTTGTTCACGTTCGGCACCTATTTGCCCCATAAGCCCGATGGCCATGCCTTTCCTGACCGCCACAACGCGCGAACCAACGATCTGCCGGTCTGGCTGTCGCTGCTGACCTGCTTCCACTTTGGCTATCACCACGAGCACCATCTCTACCCCACGGTCCCATGGTGGCGTCTACCCGCGATGCGCGCAAAGAGCCGTAAAGTGGGTTAGAGGGCCGTTGTATGGGTTAGGCGCTCTTGGCGCGTAACCCAACGGAAACAAAGACCGGGGCTCAACTCAGGCCCGTGCTGCCGTGAGGCCGAGCAGTTCGGCACTGCGGTGAGCAAGCAAAAGGCCCGGGAAAACCAGCGCGTTGACAAGCGCGATCTGCCCAATGATCGGCCATGCATAGGCCAGTTCGCTCGATGGCAGCACGACCGCTGGCACGTAGACGGCGATCTGATAGGCGACAAACGCTGCGGCCAATGTGCCAGCCATCATCGCCGGCTGGCCAAAATGCGCGAGGCGCGGAGCCACCACCGACGCGGCCGCAAACGAGGCGAGTGCCGCCATGCCAATGGCCGCACCCCACGCGTAGCTCTGGAAGTCATGGGGATATTCAAGGAACACGAACCCGACGATCTGGTTCAACGCCCAGGCAAGCCCGACGAGAGCCAATCCGTCAGAGCGCTTCATATGCAGCGCTGCCAGCGCCGCAAGCGCTGCAAACGGCGTCGCGCACGACAAGCGGAAGCTCAATAGAACGCTGGCTGCAGCAAGCAGAGCGATCCACAGCCAGGGGCTACCCAACGATGGGTTGCCGGGAGACGAGTTCGTGCGTGATGTCGAGGACATGTGGCCGGTTCCTGAGCAAAATTCGGGTGATTGTGTGCCGCCGTGCGCATGGTTTCAACCAGGCGGCGCGGTGTAAGCAAACGTTCCTGAATGCGTTGTGGCAAGCGTGTGCGTTTGCAGCAACAAAAAAGTTTCAAACCATTTGCGGCGTTGACAGGCCCCCGGCCATTGTGTCCTCTTTGCGGCGTGAAGGTTCTGTTAGGGCGCTCAGACGCGACCTAGGAGATGAAAAGGGAACGCGGTGAGACGATGAGCATCCCGGTGGGCTGCCTCGTTAATGCCGCGGCTGCCCCCGCAACTGTAAACGGCGAGTTTGCTGCGCATATACCACTGACGTTTCTGCTTCGCCGTTGCGCGAACCAGCCCGTCGGGAAGGTTGCAGTGAACGTTTGAGCCGTGAGCCAGGAGACCTGCCCTCACAAGCAGCCCATCTACCGTGCGTGGGGCGCGGCGGAGCGATGATCGCAGTGGCGGCAGTGTGTCAACCGGTGGGTAACCGCTGGGCTGAAGGCTGAGTGTCGTGCGGCGTAAAGTTCCTTATGCGCAGGTGCAACGGCTGCGATCCATGGTTGGATCGTTGCATGGTGGCGTGCGTTGGTCCGTGTGTCTTTCAGGCTTCGCAGCCTCTTGCGAGCCCGCCCTTTTCGTCCTGCGACGAAGGGTCAGTATAAATGCCTAAAACCTCCTCCAATTCAGTCTCGTACAAATGTGGACTGGCAGCCGTTGCCTTGGGTCTTGCTCCAGCGGCAGCGCACGCCCAGCTTGCCACGTCGCCGGGAACCGTCCAGGTGCCCGAAGTGTCCGTCACCGCGCCGGTAAATGGCCCGGCAAAGGCCGAGCGTCCCGTCAAAGCCCCATCGGCGGCCCAGCAGAGTTCCACGCCGCGCGCACAGCCGCGCCGTGAACCAGCCGTTATGGTCGAAAAGCCTAAGGGTTCGGCTGGCAATAATGAACCGGCAGAAACCCTCGCCGTCGATCCAGCCACTGTTAGCGTCTCGCCCACGGCCACCACACAGTCCGTCGATACCATTGCCAGTTCAGTCACCGTCGTAACCGCACAGGAGATCGAAGCCCAACAGCGCCGCACCGCCAACGATGTTTTGAAATCAGTGCCGGGCGTCAACGTGGTGCAAGGCGGAGGACCTGGTGCGCTCACGTCGGTCTTCATTCGCGGCACGAACTCGAACCATTCCAAGGCGATCGTCGACGGCGTCGACGTGTCAGACCCGAGCGGCGTCAACCGGTCATTCAACTTCGGCCATTTGACGACGTTCGACCTCGAACGTGTCGAAGTTCTGCGCGGTCCCCAAAGCGGCCTTTATGGTGCCGACGCGCTCGGTGGCGTGGTGGTCGCCTACACCAAGAAGGGCGAGGGTCCCCTGAGGGTCGAGGCGCTCGCCGAGGCCGGCTCGTTTGGCACCTTCAATCAAGCCGTTGCAGCGCGCGGGTCGGTCGATCGGTTCAACTATGCCTTCAACATCGGGCATTTCCGGGCCGATAGCGTGCCGGTCACGCCGGGCGACATCCTGCTGCCGGGAACCAAGGCGCTCAAATCCAACTACGACAACATGACCTATTCGACCAAGCTCGGCGTTGATGTGACGCGCGATGTTACGCTGAACTTTGTGGCGCGTTACATTGATACCGCCTTCGGCTTTCAAGGCGATAGCTTCTCGTTTGGTGATTTCACCTATCGCCCCGACGCCAGCCGTTCGACCCAGGATACCAAGCAGTTTCTCACCCGCGGCGAAGCCATATGGAGCCTGTACGGGGGGCGGGTGAAAAACATCGTCGGCATCAACTACACGGACTTGAGCACGAAGGACTTTTCACCGACAGCCGGGGCGTCGTTCGCAGACGGGCAGCGCGTTAAATATGACTGGCGCAGCGTCGTCGAGGTGTCGCGCGGTGTCACAGTGACCGCAGGCGCCGACTATCAGATCGAAAAGCTCCAGGTGCCAGCGCTCGTAGCCCAAGAATCCAACTCCGGCGTCTACCTGCAGGCTCAGGTCGAGCCGGTTCGCAACCTATTCCTGGTTGGCAACGTGCGTCACGACGACAACGAGACGTTTGGCGGCGCGACGACATGGCGGCTGTCATCGGCGTATCTGTTTGACGAGACCAGCACCAAGATCAAAGGCAGCGTCGGCACGGCGTTCAAGGCCCCCTCGCTGAGCCAGAAGTTCCAGGATTTTCCAGCGTTCAACTTCTTTGCCAACCCCAACCTCAAGCCTGAAGACAGCACCGGCTACGATATCGGCTTTGAACAAGCCGTGTTTGGCGGTCGCGTACAATTGGGAGCGACGTACTTCCACAACGACATCACCAACCTGATCAACGGCACCTACGATCCGGCCACCTTCCTCAGTTCCGTCGAAAACATCGGTCGGGCGACGACCAAAGGCATCGAAGTGTTCGCCTCAGCCGATGTGACGGATAACCTGCGGCTGCGCGCCGACTACACCTATCTGGAAGCCTTCGACGAGACCACCGGCGAAGAACTCAAGCGCCGCCCCCGCCACAAGGCAACGCTGAGTGCGGGCTGGAAGCCCACAGACCCACTGCTGCTCACCGCTAGCGTATCGTATTTCAGCACGTCCCTTGACTACGACCGCCCGACGTTTGCCCCCGTCACCGTTGCCGACTACGCGCTCGTTAACCTGGCAGCCGACTACGCCGTAAACGCCAATGTCAGCCTGTTCGGGCGGATCGATAACCTGTTCGACAAGTCGTACGAAAATCCAGCCGGGTTTGAAGGCAACGGATTGGGTGCGTTCGTCGGCGTAAAGCTGCGGAACTAAACCATCGCGCATCTGTCGTGATTGCAGTCGTGGGGTTCCAACGGCGTCCGGTTTGGATCGGACGCCGTTTCTATGTCAACAGCGTGCCATTAACACCGGCTAGATTGACTTTCAGGTTGCTTGTCCCGATTATCCGAATTAATGATCAAGCGCTGACCAACCCGTCCCCCCCACCCAGAGGCGTCAACCTATGAAGCTCATCCCCGCTCTCGCTCTTGCTGCCGGTCTTGCTTTTGCAGCGCTCCCAGCGTCCGCGCAGCTCGCGACCGACGCGCCCGCAGGCACCTTTACGATCGACCCCACGCACGCAAGCGTGACCTTTAAGGTCAAGCACTTGGGGCTGTCGAACTACACCGCCCGTTTCGCTAAGTTCGATGCGACGCTGGTCTTCGACCCATCCAAGCCAGAAACCGCGAAGCTGACGGCGTCCATTGATCCGCAATCGATCAGGACCGACTATCCGTTCGCCGACAAAAAGAACTTCGATAAGGTTCTGGCAACCGATGCCAAATGGTTCAATGCCGAATTCTTCGACAAGATCACGTTCACGTCGACTGCTGTAAAAATGACCGGCGCCCAAACCGCCGACGTCACCGGCGACATGACGATGCTCGGCGTCACCAAGCCAACGACGCTGAAAGTCACCTTCAACGGCGGTTTGAAAGAGCACCCGTTCGCCAAAAAGCCAGCCGTCGGCTTTTCAGCCACCGGCAGCATCAAGCGGTCTGACTTCGGCATGGGCTATCTGATCCCCACTGTCGGCGACGAAGTTGCCTTGCTGATCGAAGCTGAAATGTTCGGGCAGTAAGCGCGTCCATGTACGCACACGACAGCCAGGGGCATTTTGCCCCTGGATCCCTTGCTGCAGGTGGTTTTGATGGTTCGCTCACCGCGCTATTCGCTGGTCGCAATTGCACTGCATTGGACAATTGCGCTCGCCATCTTTGTGTTGCTGGCCGCCGGACTGTGGATGACGGATGCGATCAAGCAGCCCGAGACGCGCAATTTCGCTTTCAAGGTCTACCAGTGGCATAAAGCGCTGGGACTCACGGTGTTGGTGCTGACGCTGGTCCGCATCGGGTGGCGGCTGGCCAATCCACCGCCCCCGCCACCAGCCAGCATGACGGCTTTTGAAAAAGCAGCATCCGGGCTCGCCCACGCCGGTCTCTATGCGCTGATGCTCGCCCTGCCACTCGCCGGTTGGGCCATGGTGTCGGCCAGTCCGCTCGGGTTTCCCACTATGATCTTCGGCCTCTTTGAATGGCCACACATGCCAGTGATTGCCGATCTGGAAGACAAGAAATCCGTCGAAGCAGTGTTTAAATTCACGCACAAAGTTCTGGCCTACGGCGCGATCGCCTTGATCGGCCTACATGTCGCCGCAGCCCTCAAGCACCATTTCGTCAATCGCGACGGTGTGTTGGCCCGCATGGTACCAGGATCGCGCAAACATCCAGCAAACGGATAATCCCATGCAGTTCGGTTTTCGCAATGGCGGAATGGCGGCCATCCTCAGCCTGCTCCTGTTCAATTCCGCAGCAATCGCCGGACCTTGGACCGTCGTGCCAGCCGAAAGTACGATTGCGTTCTCCGGCGAGCACGCCGGCAACAAATTCAAGGGCCGCTTTGAAAAATGGGACGCGGTCATCAGCTTCGACCCCGCAGACCTCGCGGGGTCAAAGGCCGTCGTGACAGTCGCACTCGCGTCCGCAAAAACGGGCGATGCGACGTACGATAAGACTCTGCCCACGGTTGATTGGTTCGATATATCCAAATCGCCCAGTGGCGTGTTCGAGACCACCGCCTTTCGCGCGAGTGGCAGCGACACATTCGAAGCCGACGGCACACTGTCGATCCGGGGCGTGAAGGTCCCGGTCATCTTCACATTTCAATTCAAAGCGACGGGCGACACGGCCAAGCTGACCGGCAAAACCGCCTTGAAGCGGACCGCGTTCGGCATTGGCAAAGGTTCTGACGCCGACGGCACGTGGGTCTCCCTCGACATCCCCGTTGAAGTCACGGTGACCCTGAAAAAAGGGTAATCTCCGCGCTGCGTCAAGGACATGGGTCGGGCGGCGTCACCCATTAACCTCGCGCAACACCCGGAACGTAGTCGCATACGCCTCGACCGTCGCACTGATCGGCTCGGCATATCCCCCGCCGATCAGAACAACGACAGGAATCCCGTTCCTCCGGCATGCCGCAAACACCATCCGGTCCCGCACCATCAGACCCGCATGTGTGACCGCAAGCCGTCCCAGTCGGTCCTGCGCCAACGGATCGACGCCGGAAATGTACAGCACCACGTCAGGCCGGAATGCGATCACCCCGTCCAGCGCGGTTCGGCAGGCATCAAGGTAGATCCGATCGTCCGCCCCGTCGGCAAGTCCGATGTCGAGCGAGGACGGTGGCTTGATGACAGGGTAGTTGCGCGCGCCATGAACACTGGCAACGAACACGCGCGCATCGCCCCCCAGGATCGACGCGTTCCCATCGCCCTGATGAACATCGAGATCGAGGATAGCCGCCCGCGCGATCGCGCGTTCGTCGAGCAGCGTGAGGCTTGTCACAGCACAATCGTTGAAGACGCAAAATCCGCCGCCGTGAGCGCGATGAGCATGATGCGTCCCCCCAGCTAAAAGTCCGCTGACGCCCGTTTCAAGGGCCGTTCGCGCCGCTGCAATCGCCCCACCGACGGTGGCCCGTGAGCGCATCACGAGCACATCGCTCCACGGCAGGCCGATCCGGCGCTGAAGTTCGGCACTCACGGTGCCGTCGAGCATTGCGGAAACGTAGGCTGGATCATGCGCCCGGCAGAGCTCTTCCAGGCCTGCGAGCGGGGCAGCGATCAGTTGATCCGCCGCTAATATGGCCTCGTCCAACACGGCCAATCGCAGCAAGCGATACTTCTGCGCAGGGAAACGGTGGCCCGGCGGCAGTGGCAGGTCAGGTGTATCGGGGAAGTAGATGCGCTGTATCACACACCGGTTCTAACAAAACCAGCAGGCGAGCGCTTGAGGACTCTTAACGAGCGGCCCATTTCACTACCGGCCCATCCCGCCCGGCCCTTTACCTTGGCCGCTTTCAGAACCAGTCGGCACGACCTTTGGTGCCGCCGTGCCAGCAGTGCGAGCGCCGCTGAGTTCGACCGACGTCAAAATGCAATCCGCGTTACGGTCGGCAAGTTCGAACGCACGGTTCGGACGGTCCACGAACTCAGCCCGGTCAACTTTACCGTCCCCATTCCGGTCGAAATAGCGAAAGTCGACCGTTTCAAACATCCGGTCAACGTTGACGACCCGTTTCCAATCCTCGGGCGTCAGGTGGCCTTTACGGTCCACATCGCCAATCGCCAGCAATTCGGCTGTGTAGCCTTTCCACTCGTCGCAGCTGACATTCCCGTCCTTGTCGCGATCCCAATTTCCAGCCGCGATCAAGAACGTGCGATCGATTTCAGACGGTCCGCCCGTGAAAGACGGCATCGAATTGGAACAAGCCGCTAACGCCAGGGCGGACGCCACAACCAAGGCGCGGTGCGCAGTTGAAGCCAGGATTGTCATCGGCATGTCTGCCTTCCATGTTGCGCAAACGGGAGCCGCAAAGCCACATGGCCCCTACATGGCCCCTACAAGTGGCAGAATGCGGCCCATCCGCGAGCATGTGCACACTCTTCAATCAGTCAAGCGTCAAAAGCAGGGCGAACGCGTTCGATTTGCAACAGGTGATATACGTCTGGACGAGAATAAAGCTGCCATTTTTGCAACACCGTTGCGCTTGTCCACGGGTTTGCCGTGCCAATGGCCTGGGATTTGGTGGCACCTAAGGTGAGGCGGCACCTACACAAGCGGCGGCTGAACGGCGCTGACAGGCATCCCCAGTTCGAACATGGCCGAAATGAACATCCGCAAAGGACCACTCGCCGGGGCATAGGGGTCCAAGGCAAAATGCGCTCGTCCGATGTGCAGGGCGACTTGGGCGCGCGCGTCGTCGACGCCCAGCACGGTTGCCACCGTCGCCTTCCCCAGATCTTTGCCGGTATCCTTGCCAGCCTCGGCAGACGAGCGCGATATGTCGATCACGTCATCATAGGCCTGGAAGGCAAGGCCGATTTCGCGTCCTGCGACCGCCAGCGCCGCCAGACATGGCTCGTCGACGGCAGCAATCCGCCCGCCCATCTGAAGCGAAGCGACAAACAACGCACCTGTCTTCTGATCGTTGATATCGTTGATCTTATCCAGCGCATCGGTCGGGCAGCGCTCCGTTAAATCACGCTCTTGCCCCGAAGTCAGGCCGTCGCTCCCAGCCGCATACGACAAAATTGCAGTCAGGTCGTTGCGAGCCGCAACAGGAATGCCGTCCATCCGGGCAAGCACATTGAACGCGCGGGTCAGCATGGCAATCGCTGCAAGCATAGCCGTCGCTTCACCGAAAGCGATGTGCGTGCTGGCAATTCCGCGGCGGGTGCTCGCGTCGTCCATACACGGCAGATCGTCGAGCACGAGCGATGCGGTGTGGACGAGTTCAACCGCACAGGCAGCGTCGAGCGCGCGCATCGGGTCGTGACCAAACTGCGCAGTCGTTAACAAAACAAGCAGGGGCCGGATCCTTTTTCCCGGAGCCAGCAATGCGTGTCGAATGGCCCCATTCAGGCTCTTGGGCGCGTTCTTGGTACTGTCGGCAATAAGGCTCAAACGGTCGTTGACGACGGCGCAAAGCGCTTTGATTGCTGCCCTGCCTGCGACATCCGCGGTCAAGCCGACGGACGCTCCAGGCTGCAAAAGTGTCGCGCGGCCGTGCATGCGAACCAGTTACTCCCGATGTCTCGCCTCACCGGCGCACGACACAATACCCATAAAACGTAACGAAACCAAACCATCTATTGGATGACACGCATCTTATTGCGTTGTGTTTAGCATAAGAACTGGTGCACCTGTGCAGCACGTACACAACGCACATCACCGCGATGGCGCTACATCTCATCGATCGCGCAGACTGCTTTGTAACCGCCACCCGCCTTGACAGCTTGACAGGAAGTCTGATGCCGGCCCAACCGTTACCTGATCACGACGCCAAGGCCCCTGATTATGATCTTATTTTGGCAGGCGGTGGGCTGGCCAACGCGTTGATCGCCTGGCGGCTGATCCAGCGGCGTCCCGGCATCAGGATCTGCATCATCGAGCAAGGCGATCGGCTCGGCGGCAATCACACATGGTCGTTTCATTCAGGCGACATCGCACCATCAGACCTCGCCGACCTCCAGCCATTCCTGATTGCGTCATGGCCGCGCCAGGCCGTCCGCTTCCCAGCCCACACCCGCATTTTCGACGCGGGCTACCATTCCATGTCATCGGATCGCCTGCACGACATTCTGGCGCCGATGCTGGGCGAACGCCTGAAGCTCGGTGCGCGGATCGTTACCATGGAGCCGGATCGGGTTGTGCTCGCGGATCAGTCCGTCCTGACGGCCCGTTGCGTGATCGACGGGCGGGGACCAGACCCCCACATGCCCCTGGCGCTCGGCTTTCAGAAATTCATGGGCGTCGAAATCGAGACCGCGCAACCCCATGGCGAAACCGTGCCCGTCATCATGGACGCGACGGTCCCGCAACTGGACGGCTACCGGTTCGTTTACACGCTTCCGTTTTCGCCCACCCGTATGCTGATCGAAGACACCTATTACAGTGATGGGCCGTCCCTGAACGAGGACGTTCTGCGCGCCCGCATTATGGCCTACGCCGCCGACAAAGGTTGGGGTGGAGCAACGGTGGTGCGCGAAGAAACGGGCGTGCTGCCGATCGTCCTGGCAGGCGACATGGACGCATTCTGGCAACATGGCGAACGCGCCGTTGCCCGGTCGGGCTTGAGGGCCGCGCTGTTTCACCCAACGACCGGCTATTCGCTGCCCGATGCGCTCGCGTTCGCAGACAAGCTTGCGACCCTGCATGATTTTTCCGCGTCAAGCGTCCGGGCTCTGGTCGAAACCCAATCTCGGACACTGTGGTCCGACAGAGCATTTTTCCGCCTCATTAACCGCATGATGTTCATTGCAGCCAAACCACCCGAAAGGGTGTTTATTCTGGAGCGGTTCTACCGGCTGCCCGCCGCCGTCATCGAGCGCTTCTTCGCCGCCCGCCTGACGCTGGCCGACAGGGCGCTGATCATCAGCTTTATGGCAGCCAAGCCGCCGGTTTCGTTCCCCAAAGCGATCGGTGTGATGGGTCAGCAATCAGCATGGACCTTCACCGCGAAGGCAAAACGGGACGCATCGGCATCATGAGTGCCTTGAGCGGGATCATGGACCAAGCAGACCTGATCGCGTTTTCGCGCGACCGGATCGAACGCGGCTCAAAAAGCTTTGCAAGTGCTGCCGCGCTGTTTTCGCCCGATGTGCGGGCCTCGGCCTACATGCTCTATGCGTGGTGCCGCCATTGCGACGACGAGATCGACGGGCAGGATCTGGGGCACAACACGGCTGCAGCCCCTGGCGCTGCCACCCGCCAAACCTTGGCACGGCTGCGGACACAAACAACGCAGGCCGTCGAGGGCCGGGCCACCGAGCCGATCTTTCTGGCCCTCCAGACCGTCGTCGCCAAACACGAGATCCCGGCTCGGTTTCCGCTCGATCTGATCGAAGGGATGGCGATGGACGTGCGCCGCGAGACCTACGCCACGCTGGAGGACACGCTGACCTATTCCTATCACGTCGCCGGTTGCGTGGGCGTCATGATGGCCATGATCATGGGCACGCGCGACCAGGCAACGCTCGACCGCGCGTGCGATTTAGGGCTCGCCTTTCAGTTGACCAACATCGCCCGCGACGTGGCAGCCGATGCCAGCATTGGTCGTGTCTATCTGCCCGCCGATTGGCTGGCCGAGGCCGGCGTGCCCGAAGGTAAGGTCGCAGCCTCAGAGCATAGAGCCGCGGTCCATGCCGTCACCCTGCGCCTGCTCGATGAAGCCGACCGCTATTACGCATCGGCCTATTATGGTCTGAGCCATTTGCCGGTGCGATCAGCGCTCGCCATCGCGTCGGCCCGCCGCATCTATGCCGACATCGGCAACGTCATTCGCGAAGCAGGCCCCAACGGCAAAGTATCCCGCGCCAAAGTCTCGAGCGCGCGCAAAAAATGGAACGTGGTCAAAGCCTCCGGCGATACGCTCACCGCCAAGTCCTCCGCCCTCGTTTTACGCTGCCCCGCCCGCTCCGGCCTCTGGACGATGAGCCACAACGTGTCATCCCGGCCGTAGCGCAGCGAAGAGCCGGGACCCAGGGGATTGACGGAATGGGGTCCATTGGGCCCGCGGCACATATGTGCTGGGTCCCGGCTCGGCGTTCGGCCAAGTGGCCTCACTTGGCCGGGATGACAAGTGAATGGCGTATCGCTACAAGCGCCCGATGACAGACATCTCGAAAAATTCCGCCCCTGCTGCCTCAACTGCGCCCATCGGCCAATCCGCCCACAAACCCGCCCCCAAGGTCGGCTTCGTGTCGCTGGGCTGCCCCAAGGCGCTGGTCGACAGCGAGCGCATCATCTCCAAGCTGCGCGCTGAGGGCTACGCCATTGCCCCCGATTATGCCGGTGCCGACGTGGTCGTGGTCAACACGTGCGGGTTCTTGAACTCGGCCAAGCAGGAAAGCCTCGACGCCATCGGCGAGGCCATGGCAGCCAACGGTCGCGTGATCGTCACTGGTTGCCTGGGCGTCGAAGAAGCCCGCATCCGCAAGGCGCACCCCGGCGTGCTGGCCGTCACCGGCCCCCATCAGTACGAGCAGGTCGTCAACGCGGTCCATGCAGCCGTACCCCCGCTGCACGACCCGTTCGTCGATCTGGTCCCGCCCGAGGGCCTGCGCCTGACGCCCCGCCATTATGCCTATCTGAAAATTTCCGAGGGCTGCAACAACCGCTGCTCGTTTTGCATCATCCCGAGCCTGCGCGGCGATCTGGCCTCAAGGCCTGCCAATCAAGTCATGGCCGAAGCCGAGCGCCTCGCCAAAGCCGGCGTCAAGGAACTGCTCGTCATCAGCCAGGACACCAGCGCCTACGGTCTCGACATCCGCTATGCCGAAACCCCGTGGAAAGGTGCCCCGCTCAAGGCGAAGTTCCTCGATCTGTCCCGCGCGCTGGGCGAATTCGGCGTGTGGGTGCGCATGCACTACGTCTACCCCTATCCCCACGTCGACGATGTCATCCCCCTGATGGCCGAAGGCAAAATCCTGCCCTACCTCGACATCCCCTTCCAGCACGCAGCCCCCAACGTCCTGCGCGCCATGAAGCGCCCCGGCGGCCAAGGCAACACGCTGGACCGCATTAAAGCCTGGCGCGCCGTCTGCCCCGATCTCGCCATCCGCTCGACTTTTATCGTCGGCTTCCCCGGCGAAACCGAAGCCGACTTCCAGCTCCTGCTCGATTTTCTGGTCGAAGCCAAAATCAATCGCGCGGGCTGTTTTAAGTATGAAACCGTCCCCGGCGCTGTCGCAAACGACCTGCCCAATCAAGTCCCCGAAGACATCAAAGAAGAGCGCTGGCACCGCTTCATGGCCGTCCAACAGGAGGTCTCGGCTGAAATCCTCCAGACCCGCGTTGGCCGCACCATCCCCGTGCTGATCGACGAGGTCGACGACGACGGCGCCGTCGGCCGCAGCCAATGGGACGCCCCCGAAATCGACGGCAGCGTCTTCATTGATGCAGCCGTTGGCCTGAAGGTAGGCGACCTCGTCCAAGTCACCATCACCGCCGCCGACGAATACGATCTGTGGGGCGAGGCCCTTCCCTCGTAGTTTGGGTCAAGCGCAGCATAAACAGCACCCCCACTGTCATCCCGGGCGAAGCGGAGCGGAGACCCGGGACCCAGGGGCCGCAAACGCCACGCTCAATTGAGCCTTCGGCGCTCACCTGCTGGGTCCCGGCTCGGCGCGACGCGAAGGCGCTCCGCTTGGCCGGGATGACAGTGCCAGCTGCTCAAAAACGCTCCACCACTGTCATCCCGGGCGAAGCGGAGCGAAGACCCGGGACCCAGGGGCCGCAAACGCCACGTTCAACTGAGCCTTCGGCGCTCTCCTGCTGGGTCCCGGCTCGGCCCCCGGATCAAGTGTCCGGGGTTGGCCGGGATGACAGTCCCCCCGCTCTAAAACCCGCTACTCAAGATCGCCCCGATGAAATCGAACGGCTTAGCCGCCGCCGGTTTGTTGGCAGCAACCCGCGTCGCGCGCGTGGCAACCGCCATGTTCGGCTCGACGGGGGCCAGATGATCGCGGCCCTTGACGATCTCGGTCCAACGGCCTTCCAGCGCCTGGATGATCCGCCGCTCATGCCCATAAGGATCGCGGAACGTGACGAGCTTCCCCGCATCGTCGACGCTCGCCGTGAAATACGTGATGTGCACCGGCACCCGCTTCTGCAACTCGACCGCGTTGTCCAGCGGCCCATCCTTGATCAGCGCGTCGATCTTGGCCGCATCAAACCCCTGGTCGGCATTCAGCAAAACCTCGGCGAGTTTGGCCGGATTGCGCACCCGCATACACCCGTGGCTGTAGGTGCGCTGGGTCGCAGCAAACAGATGCTTGTCCTGCGTGTCGTGCATGTAAACCGTGTGCGGGTTGGGAAACAGAAACTTGATGTTGCCCAGGATCGAACGCTGACCCGGCGGCTGGATGACCTCGTAGTTGCGAATGTCAGCCTTGGCCCAATCGACCGATTGGGTCGGCACAACCTGCCCATCTTTCGTTTCGATCCGCAGGCCAAATTGCGCCATCACGCCGCCGTTGCCATTGCGCAGCAAGCTGGGCCAGATTTCCTGCACCTTGATTGATTCAGGGATTTTCCACTTGGGCCGGAAAACAATCCGCCGCATCGGCCGCGAGAAGATCGGCGTCTGCTTGGAGATGAGCCCCGCCACGATCCGCTCGGTGTGGATCTGCTGACCGTTTTGCAGCACGCGCAGCGTATATTCGGGAATGTTGTTCCACACATACAACTCGCCCATGGTCTCGGGCATCCAACGCCATTGTTCCATATTCGCCAGCACCCGCTTCGCCTCAAGCGGAAGCGACCGGAATGGATTGACCGACGTTGAACGGGCCGATTTTCCGTGCCCGACCTTCGGTGTCCCCCGCAACGAAAGATATGTCTGCCGGAGCTTTTCAAACTGCGGATGCTGCGGATGAAGCCCACGCAGGATCGCACCCGCATCATCGGTGGCCGCCAGTGCAGCCAGCGTCAGCGTGGGGTTCTGCAACTGCGGGGCGCGGTCGAGATAGGAACTGAGTTGCTGGGCTGGTTGCATGATCCGCCCGCCGCGGGCAAATCGGGCATATTTGATCGCCGTCAGCGTCAGGGCCGCTTCGGTGGCCGCCAACGTATCAGGCAGTGCCGCCTGACCGATCGCCTTGGGTGGAGCAAAATCGGCAGCATCCAGGCCCCAGTCGGCAGACTTGGCAAGCTCAGCCAAAAGGCTCTGCGCCCGCGCATTAAAGCTATCGCCCTCAAGCCACAGCGGCGCACCGTTGCGGGCCGCGTAAAACGCAGCCACAGCCGCCTGCTCCTCGGCCTCCCGTTCGGAAAGTCCAGCGGGGGCCACCGCGAGCAACTGGCGGACCGCCGCCGCAAGCGGAGACAACGGCCTCGACCCCGATGCACCAGGCGCCATGATCTCAGGCGGCGCGCCCGTATCGAGTGAGGCAGGCGGCGACGTCCGGGCATCATCGCCAGGAACGGCGGCAAAATCATCCGCTGAGGTCGCCTCCATGCGCGATAGAGCCGATTGAGCCCACGCGGGGCTGGCCGCTGCCAGCAATAAAGCCAGCAGTGAGATGCCGAGAGCGTGGGGCGTGCGCATGGAATTGCCTTCATCCTGATGACCGCGAGTGAGCCGAATCGTGCCGTGATTCGGCGCTGCGGGGCAAACCTTGGGTGTGCGGCGCAGGGTTCAGACCAGCAACGCGCCAGGGGATGCAGGGCTGGGCGGCGATTTTCGCGGTTGTATACTGCCTGAATTGCAGGCAGTTCAGGTTTGGCGAACAACGGACTTTCTCGCGCCATCCCCGAATTGGACCCTTCCACATGCTTGCTCGCATCGCGCCAGCCCTGTTCGTCTTGTTGTGGTCGACCGGCTTCATCGGCACCAAGTTCGGGGCGGCAGGTGCTGAGCCGTTTACGTTCCTGGTGCTTCGGTTCGCACTGGTGCTGGTGCTCCTGATCCCATTTTGGCTGATGATGCGTTCAGCGCGGCTGAAGCCTGAACAGATCATGCATGCCATGATCGTCGGCGTACTCGTCCATGCCATGTACCTGGGCGGCGTCATGTGGGGGATGCGCCATGGCATGCCCGCCAGCATTTCCTCGTTGATCACCTGCCTTCAACCGGTGTTGACAGCCATCCTGTCGGGTTTCCTGTTGCGTGAAGTGATATCGAGCCGCCATTGGGCGGGGTTAGCGCTGGGCTTACTGGGCGTAGGCCTCGTCGTTGGCCCCAAAATGCTAGAAACGGGCGCAGGCGCGACAAGCCTCGCAACCGTGATCTCGACGGTGATTGCGCTTGTGGCCATCACCGCCGGCACGATCTATCAACGCCGCTTTGCCACCGGGTTCGACCTCGTCTCGGGTGCCGTCTGGCAATATATCGGGGCGATGATCGCCGTGGTTCCGCTGTCCCTGATGATTGAAACGCGCGTCATTCACTGGACGCCCGAGTTTATCGCCGCACTGGTCTGGCTGGTGCTCGTGCTGTCGCTTGGCGCGATCAGCCTGCTCATGATGCTGATCCGCGAGAATGCAGCGTCGCGGACATCGGCCCTGTTCTACCTCGTGCCCGGCATGACGACGGTGATGGCCTATCTCATTTTCGGCGAGCAGTTCACCGCTCTCCAACTCGCCGGTCTGGTAATCGTGACCATTGCCGTGCTGCTGATGCAATCCCAAAAACCAGCCTAGAGCCTGATCGTTTGAGATGGACGCACTTGCGGACATCGAGAACGTGAATCAGTCTCTACAAACAAGAACCTAGAGCACGCTCGCCCCATGAGTCTAATTCAATCAAGAGCGAACGTGCTCTAGGATAAAGACTTAACCGTCTTGTGGCCCCGGCCTTGCTTGTGGCCTCAGCCTTGCACAGCATGCCTCAACGAAATGGTGGGGCGTGCCGATGATAGACACTCTGGCTCGACATATAGCAGCGTTGCGCGAAGCGCGGCGGCTGACCGGCATGGTTTTGGCCAACAATGGGTCGTTCGTCGCCCTCCAGGCGGCACAAGCGGCTGGCGATACCGCGCAGATCGCAGCGATCGAGGCAACTCTCGCAACCGACATGGTCTATCTGGCCTATCGCCTGCTCGAAGGAGCCATCGCCGAAATCACCCCGCCAGCCCAGCCAGTTCCCGCCGGCACAGGACTTCGCGACCAGATTTCCGTGATCGCAGGTCATGTGCCGGAACCGCCATCGGAGCCAGTGCAGGCGATGGTCGCACACGCAGTCCCCGTAGCTTTGGTGGCACCGGAAAGCAACCCGCTGGAGGCCCCGATCAGTCTGGGCGACCGACTTAATCACGTGCTGGAGCTCACAGCGATTGCTGATGAGCCGACAATGCCCCCCAGCACCGTCTACCGCGCACAATCGGACGAGGCGCGCGTATCGATCGTCTACCGGCAAACGCCGCCAACGTGCGGGATCCTGGCCCGGCCCGCCAGCCAAGACCATCCGGAATTGATACACCTGTTTCGCTGAAAGCCGCCAACAGATGGCAAGTTTGCCGCATTGGTCGTAGGTGGAATGATCCGCGTCCGATGTTGACGACGTTGTGTTGTGACAACACTATAGCAGCCACATTGCATTGCGGTCTGTTATGATGCTGCTCTGCACGAACGCGCTCATTTTCGGAGACACCGATGAACATCGCCGCCCGCGCCATCCAAGCGACGCCCCGCCTCGACGTGACCACCCTGATCGATAAAGCCCGATCAGCGGTCGGCGCGGCAGACAAGGTGCTCGCGGCAGCCAAGAGCGGCGTGCGTGCGAAATTGGCCGAAGTGAACGGCGACCTCGATGCCGTCCAGCATAGCGCCCATGGCCTGGCCTGGTTGGCAACCACCGTCGAAGGCCTGCGCCAGATGGTGACCTGGGCTGAACTGTTGAAGGACGACGCGAAATTCGGCGAGTTCGAGCAACTGATCTTGGCCGCCGCGTTCGCCGAGTATCTCTCCCAGATCGCCCACGGCATCCCGTTGAACCAGGGGGAAGTGATCCGCTCCGATGCGCTGGGCATCTCGCATGCCGACATCCGTGCCTTTGAAGATACCCCAGTTGTCGCCGAACTCATCGCAGTCGGATCGAGCGACGGCATCAAAGCACAACTGGCGGCCCTGATCGCCGCCCAACCCAACGCAACGACCTTCGGCAACGCGGGCCTCGACGACGTGCACACCGAAATGGTCGAGACGATGCACCGGTTCTCCCAGGCCGAAGTGTTACCGTACGCCCATGAGTGGCACCTGAAAAACGAATACATCCCGCTCGAGATCATCCAAAAGCTGGCAGAACTCGGCGTGTTCGGTCTCTCCCTGCCGGAAGAATTCGGCGGCATGGGCCTTGGCAAGGAAGCCATGTGCGTCGTCTCCGAAGTGCTGTCGCGCGGATACATTGGCGTCGGCTCACTCGGCACGCGCTCTGAAATCGCAGGCGAACTGATCCTCCATAATGGCACGGCGGAACAGAAGACCAAATACCTGCCCAAGATCGCATCCGGCGAGATGCTGCCCACAGCCGTGTTCACCGAACCCAACGTCGGGTCCGACCTTGCCTCGCTGGCAACCCGCGCCGTGCGCGACGGCGATACCTACAAGATCACCGGCCAAAAGACCTGGATCACCCACCCGGTCCGCGCAGACCTCATGACGGTGCTGGTCCGCACCAACCCTGCCGAAAAGGGCCATCGTGGCCTGTCCATGCTGTTGGCCGAAAAGCCGCGCGGCACCGACGAAGTGCCTTTCCCGGCAGATGGAATGAGCGGCGGTGAAATCCACGTTCTTGGTTACCGCGGCATGAAGGAATACGACATTTCCTTCGACGCATTCCCGGTCCCAGCCGAAAACCTGCTCGGCGGCGTCGAGGGCCAGGGCTTCAAACAGTTGATGAACACCTTTGAAGGCGCGCGCATCCAAACCGCGGCCCGCGCCGTGGGCGTCGCACAATCGGCCATGGACCTGGCCCTGAAATACGCCATGGACCGCCAGCAGTTCGGCAAGGCGATCTATGCGTTCCCGCGCGTGTCCAACAAGATCGTCATGATGGCCGTCGAAATCATGATTGCCCGCCAACTGACTTATTTCTCGGCGCGCCAGAAAGATCTCGGCAAGCGCTGTGACCTTGAAGCCGGGATGGCCAAACTGCTTGGCGCCCGCGTCGCATGGGCCAACGCAGACAACGCGCTGCAAATCCATGGCGGCAATGGCTTTGCACTGGAATACCCCATCAGCCGCGTGCTGTGTGACGCCCGCATCCTCAACATTTTTGAAGGCGCAGCCGAAATCCAAGCCCAAGTCGTGGCCCGGCGTCTGCTCGAGGCTGGAAACTGACTGGAACATTGACCCGCTTTGGGCATTCCAAATGCGGCCTCTTTGATGACGGCGCGCCAATCCGAATCGGGCAGCCGCGCGTTGTCATTCTGCAGACGCGGTCTGTTTGCTACCACCATGGATAGCGGGTAGGACTTCGGCTTCCGGCACTGACCAGTTATGGATACGCTGGAACTTTCCGCGCTGCGAGACGATGTTCATGCGTCGCGTCCGACGATGCCATGAAAAACGACAACCGTTCGACCCGCTCTGCACCCTGGGATTGCGCTATGGATTTGCCGTTGTACCCAGCCCCTTCAGCCGGGATCGTCGATTTTCTGCGCTTGTGGGCCGTTTACTACGCCGGACTGCTGGCGATATACTTCACGTTCTGCAGCGGATTTCATTGGCTGAACAAGCGCCACCCCGAGCGCCGCATTCAGATGCGCCCGGCCAAAAACCAAATCCGGATGGAGATCCGCGCGAGCGTTCTCGCCCTGCTGTGGATCTCGATGTATGTCGCCGGTGGCGTATTTGTGCAGGCCAAAGGTTGGGCGCTCATCCCGCTCGAACTGTCGTGGTGGTCGGTCCTTGTAACGTTTGCCATCTCGACGGTTCTGCACGACGCGTGGTTCTATTGGGGCCACCGGATGATGCATACGAAGTGGTTTTACAGGTTTCACGCCCACCACCATAAATCGCTTGTACCAACGCCCTGGTCGAACAACTCCGATGGTTTTGTCGGCTCATTCGTCGAGCAATCGTATTTTCTGTTCCTCCCGTTTGTCCTGCCCATTCCGCCGCTCGTGCTGATCGCACACAACGTGGTCGATCAGATCAAAGGCATTGGCGGCCACGCCGGTCATGAGTATTTCGCAGGCCCATCCTCGCGTAAGCCGTGGCCCGGTGTCTGCACCACCTTTCACGATCAGCACCACGGGCATTTTAACTACAACTATGCCAATACGTTCTCGTTCTGGGACCGTTGGATGGGCACGATCCACCCCAGCTACGATTCGGTTGTGAAGCAATTCGAGGTTCCCTTGGGCGCGATGCCCCTGGGACGGCAACAGATGCCAGCTTCAACGGGTCAGCCGGTTCCGTCGGACCGCGCAGAAGCAGGCCGGGGCCGGGCGGATTAATCTCGGCGCGTCTTAGCATACATGCTGTTCATGATCTCGTGGTATGCCGTACGCAGTTTCAAGTGCTGTGCGTGCCGGAGTAACTAAGCCTATGATGCAGAAGTCAGTTCTAATCACCGGTGCGACCAGCGGCATCGGCCTCGCCGCTGCGGAGACGCTCAAAGCGCGCGGCTGGCGCGTCCTGGCGACCGCACGCAAGCCCCAAGACATCGAGCGTTTGCGGATTGAAGAAGGCCTCGAAGTGATCCCCCTCGAGTTGGCTGATCCAGCCTCGGTGGCGGCATGCGCGCAAGAAGCTCTGCGGCTGACGGACGGCAAGCTGGGCGCGCTTTATAACAATGGCGCATACGGTCAGGTCGGTGCCGTCGAAGACGTTTCCCCAGCGGTCTTGCGCGAACAATTCGAGGTCAATTTCTTCGCAGCTCACGCCTTGATCACGCAGGTCCTGCCAGCCATGCGGGCCAACGGCGGCGGTCGCATCGTGCAATGCTCGTCCGTGCTCGGCCTCATGGCGGCCCCGTATCGCGGGGCCTACTGCGCCTCCAAGTTCGCACTCGAAGCGCTGACGGATGCCCTGCGCCTGGAGCTTTCCGATACCCCCAGCATCCAGGTATCCCTGATCGAGCCCGGCCCGATCCGCACCCGTTTCGTCGAAACCGCTCTCCTCCGCTTCAAGCAGACGATCGACATTGAGCATTCGCCCCATCGCACCACCTACCAGCGCCGCCTCGACACCATGGAGGGCGGCGGCCTAGACCGGTTTAAACTTGAACCATCCGAAGTCGTGTTCAAGCTGATCCACGCGCTGGAAAGCCCTAACCCGCGTTCGCGCTACTACGTAACGACGCCAACCCATGCGGCGGCGTTCATGAAGCGAGTGCTGCCGACCAGCTGGCTCGATCGTTTCGCAAAGATGTCCTAGAGCCTGGTCGTTTGAGATGGAAGCACTTGCGGACATCGAGAACGTGAATCAGTCTCTACAACAAGAACCTAGAGCACGTTCGTCCGATGAGTTTGATTCAATCAAGAGCGAATGTGCTCTAGCTCCGATAGTAACGCCACATCCGCTCGAACGTGCGGTGGATTTCATCCGGCGTTTTGTCGAACGGGTCGAGGGTAATCCGAATGACGTTGTTATACGTCATCGACCAGGGCAGTCGCATATAGCGGCGTACCAGCGCCACCTTGCGCCAGTCGGCCATCAGTGCGCGCGACAGCGGATGGCGCAGGCTGATCTGGAGTTCGTTGCGGGTTTCGGCGCGAATGGCAATCTGGACAAGGTCGATTTTGTCGATTGAGCGCCAGGCGAGAATGCCAAACCCCTCGATGAAAATGCCGTACTGGTTCGCCCCGATGCGGGGTCGGCCAACCTCGGCCAGCGGCCAGTTGTAGTAGGCAAACCCCGCAGCAATGGCACCCAATCCCAGATAGATCGGATTGCCCTGAAAAACGGCTGCCGTCAGCAGAATGGCGGCGACCGTGCTCGCCACATAGACCGGAAACGGCGCCTCGTCCCGGCCATAGGCGACGGTGTATCCAGCCATGTCCATATTGGTGTTCGGCTGCTCGTCCATGCCCACCCCGATATGCGCGCCTTGCCGATCTGACCGTCACAGTCTCGCAAAAATGTATCGGGGCGTCAGGTGCTATTTCGATCTCTGTGTGCCTCATTACGGGGCGTTTTGGTGGCAGTGGTGATGAAGTTTCGAGCTAAGCCCGGTGGTAGGGGTGACCCGAAAGGATGGTGCCCGCCCGATAGAGCTGCTCGGCCAGGATCACGCGAGCAAGCCCATGCGGCAACGTCATCGCTCCCAGCGATAGCTTGATCCTCGCAGCCGTAAGCACGTCAGCCCCGTGACCGTCGGGTCCACCGATGAGAAAGGCGGCAGCCGTGGTACCCCCGTCGCGGAGCATACTCAACCGTTGTGCAAGGGCGACGCTCGTCGGGTTCTGCCCATGCTCGTCAAGCGCTGCAATCCAATCGGCAGAGCTGACGGCCTTCAAAAGGCGGCTCGCCTCGTCGGCTTTGCGCAAACCAGCGTCTGCGGCCCGGCTTTCGGCTAATTCGATCACCGAGAGCGGGCCAAGCGAAACGCTGCGGCCAGCCTGATCGATGCGCGCAGCATATCTGTCGAATATAGCGCGCTCGCCGCTGTCTTTCAGCTTGCCGATGGCGGCGATGATGAGGCGCATGATGGGGTTTCAAAATGGCCAGCAGCCACTTTGTCTCGAGTCGAGGGCAAAGGCACCCGAAGGGCAAAGCCGTGTGTCAGTGAGCGGTGGTTTCGTCGCTCGGGCGATCGCCGCTCCACATTTTCTCTAGCTTATAGAAATCGCGGACTTCAGGTCGGAAGATATGCACGATGATATCACCGGCGTCGATCAACACCCAATCGCACGTTTCCATGCCCTCGGCGCGGATACCCGTAACGCCTGCGTCTTTGAGCTTGCGGTGGAGTTGGTCGCCGATAGCGCCAACATGGCGATCCGAGCGGCCCGATGCGATCACCATATAGTCGCCGATCGACGATTTGCCGGCGAGGTCAATCGAGACGATCTCTTCGGCCTTGGCCTCATCGAGAATGGACATGACGGTGGCGAGCAGTGCGGTGGCCGCTTCGCGGTTTGCAGCCGCAGCCGCTTTGAGGCCTTGGGTTTGCGACTGAGCGGTAGCGGCGGCCTGCGGTGTTGTTCTCATATTTTGGCAGTTATCCTTGGGTTTCGACCCAGCAAAGCGGGGCCTTTGGCTTCGGTCAGACAATTCTAGGGCCGATTCGCGAGGCCGATATGACACCGACCGCAGGCTATGATTACCGCAAATCCGCACTTCCGCCAAGGGATTGGCGGATCTTGGGTTTTGAATAGTGATCGATACCGGTCAGGTCTTGGCGCGTGTCGCGCGCATTTGGGTCGATGAGGCATGAGACAACCGGGTCGACAACAGACACCACGAGGGCGCGGCGTGCAGGCCAAGCATCGCCGCACTGCTTTCGGATAGGCGCGCACGCGACAGCGCCTGTGCTGCCGGCGACGCCAGCGCAGCCATCCGCCATCCGGGCCGGTCAACCACCGCAATCGGCAGCGCCTGGGCGATCATGCGCCAATGCTGCCAACGATGAAACGTCGCCAGATTATCCGCCCCCATCACCCAGACGAAAGTCGTCTTGGGATAGCGCTTCCCTAAAAAGCGGAGCGTCGCGGCCGTATAGGGCGTCTTCAGCTGCGCCTCGAATGCCGTCACGTGCATTGCTGGATCGGTGGCCAGCGCCGCGCAGGCCGCCATCCGCTCGGTGAGCGGCGCCAAGCAATCGTGCGATTTCAGAGGGTTGCCCGGTGTCACTAGCCACCACAGTTGATCGAGCTGCAACCGCTTCAGCGCCGTCGATGCCACGACCGCATGCCCCTCATGTGGCGGATTGAACGACCCCCCCATGATGCCAATCCGTTGATACGGCATGACGAGCGGTGTTCTGACGTCGATCGAGCCGAATGCAGCGGAGGGCAGGGTGCGGGGCATTTCGCTCGTTTTAACGGGTTAGAGGGCTTGCGGGAAAAGCATGCCCTTGCGAAGGCGAAGGTGTGAGCGGTTTTTCAGCAAAGACGCGCGACAAATCAGAGAACTTAGGTCCGTCTTTGGGGTAATCAAATCCGGACAGGCCCCGTCACCGGATCGGAAGGTGGGCGTCGCCACGGACCGCGGCCATGTGAAGAATGGTCTGCACCGGTGTCTCATAGCGCGATTTCGCGTTTTGCAGCAAACGTCCTGTGCGGCAGACTGGAGTTTGCGACGCAAGTGGGTCTAAACGGTTAACAGTTGATACGGAGAACGCGCGATGCCGCAAGTGCCAGAGGTGAGTTTGATCGTGCGGATTGACCTTGGCGCACATGGGCGGCTGGGACCCGGTAAAATCCTGTTGCTGCAAAACATCGACGAACTGGGATCGATTTCGGCAGCCGGGCGGGCCATGAATATGAGCTACCGCCAGGCATGGGAATTGGTCGACCAGCTGAACAAGGCGTTCGCCGAGCCGGTTGCGGTGTCGCAAACTGGGGGCAAAAGCGGTGGCGGGGCTGTCCTCACGCCGTTCGGTCATGATCTCGTCAAGCGCTACCGCCACATCGCGACCGCGACGGCGAAAGCCACCGCCGCCGACATTGCCGCCATCCAAGGCAAGCTGCGCCCCGCGCAGGAGGCCCAACCGGAGCCCTAAACCTCACTTCCCATTACGTGCCGTTTTGCTTTCGACTTCGGACTTCGAAACCTCGCCTGCTGAGACGAGCGCTTTGACACAGCGCGACGACAGCTTGTCGCCATTGACCCGCATACAGTTGCGGACGGCAGCGCCTTCGGAAGGGTGCTGGCTGCAGTACGAATAATAGTCCGCAGCACAGGCAAGCTCGACGGCGAGGCTGGCGGCATGGGCTTGACCAGTCGCCATGACAGCGATGGCAGCAGCGGCAGCAGCGACGGTGCGGGTGATGAAGCGGGGCATGGGCGATCTCCTGGGGGGCAAAGATGAGGAAGCGTCGTTGAACCCAAGATGTGCCATTTGGCGGCCACGCGCTGTTTCGCTCGGAACAGGGCTGCCCGATTTGCGGCAGAAGAAAAAATAATCAGGTCAGCGGGTGGCTCGTTCCGCGTGGAACATCGCGCACGCCCGCACGGGCGCAGTCTGGGCTTAGAAACAAGCAGCTCGCAGGAGCGTCCCATGACCCGCCAGATCACCCTCATCATCGCAGCCGTCCTGATTATCGCCGCCGGCATGATCCCCTCGGCGCGCGAACATGGCGTTCGGTTGCCGCAGTGCTGGCGGCTGCTTCAGACGCAAAAGCAGATGAACGACCTGATCCGCGTCACGCTCCCCGTCGTCGCAGTGCGGATTTCCGTGGCAGGTTAACGATTGTCAGCCCGGACCAGCCAGGCGCAGCCGAGTGCCCGACCCAGGACCCAGCAATGAGCGCTGAAAGCACCGCAAAGGATCCGTTGATCAGACCGGCCGGATCTGCCCGGTCCCGCGCACGATGTACTTGAAGGTCGTCAGCTGCTCGACGCCCACCGGCCCGCGCGCATGCATTTTGCCCGTCGCGATACCGATTTCCGCACCCATGCCAAACTCGCCGCCATCGGCAAACTGGGTCGAGGCGTTGTGCAGCACGATCGCTGAATCCACGCGCGACAAGAACCGCGCAGCGGTGCCGATGCATTCGGTGATGATGCAATCGGTGTGCTGCGAACCGTAGGTCGCGATATGCGCGATCGCCTCGTCGAGGCCGTCCACGGTCTTCACCGCGATAATGGCATCCAGGAACTCGTGACCATAATCGTCAGGCGTCGCGGCAAGCACGCGCCGATCGCATTGAACCGTGGCCGCGTCGCCGCGCACTTCGCAGCCCGCATCCAGCAACGCTTTGACGAGCGGCGTCAGGTAATCCTCGTGCGCGTTCCGATCCACGAGCAACGTTTCGGTCGATCCGCACACGCCGGTGCGCCGCAACTTGGCGTTCAGCACAATCGAAATCGCCATGTCCAGGTCCGCGCCCCGATCGACATAGGTGTGGCAGATGCCTTCCAGGTGGGCAAACACCGGCACTCGCGCTTCATTCTGGACCCGCTCGACGAGCGACTTGCCGCCACGCGGAACGATCACGTCAAGGTTGCCGTCAAGCCCCGTTAGCATGAGGCCAACGGCAGCGCGGTCGGTGGTCGGGACGAGCTGGATGCAGGCAGCGGGCAGATCGGCGGTCTTTAGGCCGTGGGCAAGGCAGTCGAGAATGGCCTGCGACGACTGATGGCTTTCCGATCCGCCGCGCAGAATGGCAGCGTTTCCTGCCTTCAGCGCAAGCCCGCCAGCATCTGCTGTCACATTCGGGCGGCTCTCGTAGATGATCCCGATCACGCCGAGCGGGACCGCGATCCGCGTGATGTCGAGCCCGTTGGGCCGCGTCCAATGCGCCAGCGTCCGCCCAACAGGATCGGGCAGCGCTGCAATCTCCTCAAGGCTCACGGCGATGGCGTCAATCCGCTTGGCGTCGAGCCGCAGCCGGTCGATAAACGCGGCCGGACGGCCAGCAGCGTGCGCCGCATCAAGGTCGCGGGCATTGGCCTCGATGATGCGCGGCGTCTCAGCACGCAAGGCACCAGCAGCGCACATCAGAGCGAGATTTTTCTGGTGAGTCGGCGCAACGGCAAGCACGCGCGCAGCGTCCCGCGCGGTCTGCCCGATACCCTGCATGAGGACGGTTGTATCGTGAAGGTTGTGCAGCATGGTCGCCGATCCGATATCGCAAACGAGTCTTTGGTCGCGCCTCATAGCATGTGTCGCAGGTGTTTCAAAAACCTTCACAATCGAAAGCTAGGGTGTCTGGAATTTAGGTAGCGAAACCCGATGGTTCGCCCGTCATATTTGACACGCTCAAGGACGACAAAACCGCATGCCCAACGACTTTTCCAAACTGGCCCAAACGGCGATGGCCCTGTCGTCAGAAGACCGCGTGAGGCTGATCGAAGCCGTGATGGTGAGCCTCGACTCCGATAGTCTCGACAAGGTCTGGAACCAGGAAACCCGCAACCGCCTCCTCGCCTACCGTATGAGTGGCATCGAAGCGCAAGACTTCAGCGACTACCTCAAGAAGTACGACGTGAGGTAGCTGCTGCGGCAGCGATATGCATGCGGGCGAAGACTGCGAAGGCGGCGGCGGCAGCGCTGGTAGAGAAGGCGCGCGTCGGGATGACGAGGCCCAGACAAGGCTCCATCCATAATGTGATGTGCTCTTTGCTCTCGGAGAGCTCAGTGAACAGACCCCATTTGTAATCAGCGCTCATCAGTGCAGTTGTGACGTGCATTCCCGGCTCGTCGAACAAAGCATGTTGAGGCGATAACGACGGGCCAGTGTCACTGTAAATCGAGGAACGGAGGCGATACGCCGTGCCCATGGACAACCCTGCGGCCAGCACAAGTCCGATCCAGGTGCCGATAAGCATGGACTGAGCATCGATGCTCGTGGTCTCGCCTGCAATATTGAACCCGATGGCAAAGAGGATCACCAACCCGATCCAAAGTGCGAGTTGTTTCCAGATGCTTGTTTTTTTCCTGGCCTCGGCCTTCAATCTGGCCAATGCCATCGTCTGATATACGGCCAAATCGGCGCGCGTCAGCTGATAGTCGATCTCATACATCACATGCTCCGCGCAAGTTCGATGCCCAGCGTCGATGCCCGCCACACCGCCAGAGCCTGCGCGGTCGCGGCCACATCGTGCACCCGCACGAACTGCACGCCTTGCGCCGCCGCCACCATGACGGTTGCTAGCGATCCAGGAACGCGATCTTCCGGCCGGGGCACATCATAAAGCTGCCCGATCATTTTCTTGCGTGACGCCCCCAGCAGCACCGGCACGCCAAGCCCGTGCAGCAACGCCAGGTTCGCCATCATCGCCACGTTGTGATGAAGGTGCTTGCCAAACCCGATGCCGGGATCGACGCAGAGCTTCGTCCGCGCAATACCCGCCGCTTCGCACGCCGCAATCCGTTCAGCGAGGAAATCATATACGTCGAGCACGAGGTCGGCATACTGCGGGTCGTCGTTCATCGTCTTGGGGTCGCCCTGCGCGTGCATCAAGATGACCGGCAGACCCGTCGCCGCCGCTGCATCCAGTGCGTCCGGGTCGTGCGTCAGTGCCGAGACATCGTTCAGGATATCCGCGCCAGCCTTTGCGGCAGCCCGCATGACGTCAGCCTTGCGCGTATCGACCGAGATGCGCACGTCCGTCTTTCCGCGCAATCCCTCGATCACTGGAATAACCCGCCGCAATTCCTCGGCAAGCGGCACCGGGTCCGACCCTGGCCGCGTCGACTCGCCCCCAACGTCCAAAATCGCCGCCCCTTCCGCCGCGAGCGCCAACCCGTGCGCGATGGCCCGCTCGGTCGTGTTGTGACGCCCCCCGTCCGAAAAACTGTCCGGCGTCACGTTGACGATGCCCATGATATGTGGCCGGTCCATCGGCAGCCCGGCAAAGCGCGGACGGGGCTGTGTGAGACGATCCACAACAGCTGCCAGTTCGAGCGCATGAGGCCAATCGCGCTGGAACATCTCATCCAGCGTCAGCAACCGCCGCCGCGCCGCCTTGCCCACCCGCTCGGCAATCTCAACGGCGGTAAAGTGGTGCCCGGTATTCGACAACGGCAAGCTTGCGATTGATCGTATCCCTTCGATGTCGCTATCGCCCGACGCGTCAAACGTATGCATGAACAGCCCCATCGGGCGAAGGTAGAGCGGGGAGGTCATGGGCGTTCGGCCTTTGGGGTGTGTGCGTGGGCATTCGCTAACATGATCTGAGGGTGGCGAGTAGATCGGATGACTGCTGCGCAGTCAGTGGGCTCGCGCCCAGGCCCCGCTGGGAAGCGCAGCTTCCCAGACCCATCAGCTTTTTTATGACCTAAGTGTAGAATTGATAACGGCCACGGGGGTGAGCCCGTGGCCGTTATCACTCGTCAGTCGATTGCGTACCTGATCTTGGCCTTCACCTGATCGAACAAGATCCACATGTCGCAACACGGGCAACCTGGGGCGGTATCTTCGCAGCGTTCTCCGTAGTGTTTCGTTACGAAAGCTTCGTACGTTGCTAAGAATTCGGCGCAGTCCGCCCGCGTTGTCTTCAGCTCAGGATCGTCCTCGCCGTCATGCATGCGCTCAACTCGTCGGCTGTGGCTCAAGTCCGCCCGGAGCCTCGCCGCGTGGACGCGGACGACCCGTCGTTGGCACAGCCGAGCCGGTCGAAGAGCCCGAGTCGTCGCCGACATTGCGGTGAACACGTTCGCCGCGCATGACGGCCTTACACTCTTCACCCGTCAGCGTCTCGTATTCGAGCAGCGCCTGCGCCAAGCGAACGAATTCCTCGTTGTGGTCGGTCAGAATGCGGCGGGCGTCGGCGTAGCCGCGATCGACCAGCGACTTAACTTCGGCATCGATGGTCTGAGCAGTCGACTCAGCCACGCTTTGCTGACGGCCCATGCTCATCCCGAGGAAGACCTCCTCGTTGTTATCGCCGTAGGCCACGGTGCCCAGCTTATCCGAATAGCCAAACTGCGTCACCATCGCACGGGCAACACGGGTCGCCTGTTGAATGTCACTCGACGCGCCGGACGTGATGTTTTCTTTGCCGAACGTGATTTCTTCGGCAACGCGGCCACCCATCGCGACCGCCAACTGCGACGTGAACTCAATGTACTTCATCGAGTAGCGGTCGCCTTCCGGCAGGAACTTGACCATTCCGAGTGCGCGGCCACGCGGGATGATGGTCGCCTTGTGCACGGGGATACCCGACGGGACATAGAACCCGACGACGGCGTGACCGGCTTCGTGATAGGCGGTGAGCTTCTTTTCTTCTTCGCTCATCGCCATGGTCTTGCGTTCGGCACCCATCATAATCTTGTCTTTGGCGTCTTCGAACTCAACCATGGTCACAATGCGCTTGTTACGGCGCGCAGCCAACAGAGCGGCTTCGTTGACGAGGTTGGCCAGATCGGCACCCGAAAAGCCCGGCGTACCGCGAGCTAACACGCGCGGCTCGACATCCGGTGCCAACGGCACCTTGTTCATGTGAACTTTGAGAATCTTCTCGCGACCGCCGACATCCGGGTTGGGAACCGTGATCTGGCGGTCGAAGCGGCCCGGACGCAGCAGCGCAGGGTCGAGCACGTCGGGCCGGTTGGTCGCCGCGATCAAGATAATGCCTTCGTTAGCTTCGAAGCCGTCCATTTCGACGAGCAGCTGGTTCAGCGTCTGCTCGCGCTCGTCGTTGCCGCCGCCGAGGCCCGCGCCACGGTGACGACCGACGGCATCGATTTCGTCGATGAAGATGATGCAAGGCGCGTTTTTCTTGGCTTGTTCGAACATGTCGCGGACGCGCGATGCACCCACGCCGACAAACATTTCAACGAAGTCCGATCCCGAGATCGTGAAGAACGGCACATTGGCTTCGCCGGCAATCGCGCGGGCGAGCAGGGTCTTACCCGTGCCCGGTGGGCCGACCAGCAACGCCCCGCGTGGAATGCGGCCACCCAGCCGCTGGAACTTCTGCGGATCGCGAAGGAAGTCGACGATTTCTTCAAGGTCGGATTTGGCTTCATCGACGCCGGCCACATCGTCGAATGTCACGCGACCATGGCGTTCGGTCAGCAGCTTGGCGCGCGACTTTCCAAAGCCCATCGCGCGGCCCGAACCCGACTGCATCTGGCGCATGAAAAACACCCACACGCCGATCAGCAGCAGCATTGGGAACCACGAAATGAGCGCGCTCATGATCGAGGGCAGCTCTTCTTCCGAGGGCTTGTACTCGAACTTGACGTCCTTCTCGCGCAGACGGTCGACCAGCTTGGGGTCCTCGTCTTTCAGCGTTGTGAATGGCGAGTTACCTTCCTTGAAGGTGCCCAGGATGCGGTTCCCGGCAATCGTCACCGACGACACGCTGCCAGACTGAACATTGTTTAGGAATTCAGAGTAGCCGATCTGTGGGCCGCGGTTCGTGCGCCCGGGATTATTGAAAATGTTGAAAAGCGCCGCCGCCAGCACCAGCAAGGCAACCCAGATGGCGAGCTTCTGTATATTCGAATTCATATCGGTCCCTATCTGCCCTAGACTGCTTGGGATCAAGCGTATCGGGGCCGGCGCGAGGCTTCAAACGTGAGGCAAACCTCTTAACCCTAGTCAAGCAAAATAGGGTGTTGACCCTGCTTTGCCAAGCAGCACGCCCCAGCGATGTTTGACAGCGGGGTATAGCCACGGTTTTCAAGTCTTCGCCTGTTCATCCTGACACTACGCTCACACACTGGAATTGTCTCATGTCGTTTCCGTCATGGAACGGGCTTTACGTGGATAGGCACTGCAGAACAGGCCGGTTCAAAGGCTGCCAAGACGTCTGGGCTCGCCAAGCTATGCAACTGGCGTTCCAGCAAGGCGTCACCATGCAAAATTTGCGCCTGCGGCACAGCAACAAGCGCACCGTCGTGCCAAAACGCTGGCACGGTGAGGACCTCGCGTACCCCTCTGCTACACACAGGTGATAGGGCCAGCACGTGTCCTTCGGTGGATGTCAGCGCGCGAACGTGGCATGGGCCTGTCGCGCGAACATCGAGCGAAACACGAAAACGCGCGTCCCAGATCGCGGATTGACCCGGCGCAAGGTCGAGGACCGGCAGCCCGCGCCCGACTTCCCGCTGGATCGAAAGCGTCGCCGATTTTGGCGTCACAAGGCATCCGCCGAGCGTCATCGCTGTCGCCCCGGTTCGTCCAAGGCGTTCCGCGAGCCGTTCGACTTCGCTCAACTGCGCAGCCGGGTGGTCCCCCCCATAGGCAGTCAGCAGGCGGGCCAGCAGCCGGATCTTGATCTCTCCCGGCGCCGCATCGAACGCCGGGCGATGAACCACAGCACAAATGCCCTCGATCTGAGTAACGGCATCCGTTTCCAGCCGGCCGGTCGCCCATTCAAGCGCAACATTCGCCCGTGCAAGGCGATGCGCGCAAAGCGCCAATGCAGCATTGGTTAGCCCGGCCTCATCGCGCCAAGCCTGCGATTGCCGTAACCTTGGCCGTTCGTAAGTCGCGTCCGTGTTGGTCGGATCGACGATCCAAGTCCTGCCGAGCGACGACAAAGTGGCCGTCAGGCGCGCCTTGGGGACGCCGATCAGCGGCCGGACGAGCGTGATAGCCCGATCCCGTGACAACGCGCGTTCTCGCACCATGCCAGCCAGCCCGTCGGCACCGCTGCCCCGCGCAAGCCGCATCAAGAGCGTTTCGGCTTGATCGTCCTGGGTGTGCGCCGTCAATAGCACCACCGGAGCCAAGGTCTCGCTGGCAAGGCGGTCGCCCATCAGCTGATAGCGGGCCACCCGCGCCGCATTCGGTACGCCGGTCGCAGGTTTTGGCCCCTCCCAGACCAGGGTTTCGTGCGGCAAGCCGAGATGGGCCGCCTCCCGCGCAACGACGCCCGCCTCAGCCGCCGATTCAGGGCGCAGCCCGTGATCGACGCTGAGGACCAGCGCCGCCACCGGCATAGGCAGTCTTGAGCGCCAGCGGGCAAACAGATGCAGCAGAGCGAGGCTATCGGGCCCGCCCGAGACCGCCAGTGCCACCAGTCCAAACCGCGTCAGGTCGGCAAAGAGTGCTGCCGCCTCGGCGTCTGAGACCGGCTCTGGCTGGTGGCTCTGGGGCATCTGACGCACGTACTCTTAACGCTGATTGACGCGTCGCTGATAAACCGGTCCTGCAACGCCTCAATAGCCCGCGTCGATATAGGCTCGCTGCGTGTCGGTGATGTAGTCGCGTGTCAGCGGACTGGCGTCGCGGCTCTTGGAAATCTGCATGTGAAACACTTCCTGGCTGCCGGTCCGAAACATCATTTCGGCGCTGATCAGATAGAACTCGAACATGCGGTAGAATTTTTCATCATACATCGCGAGGACTGTCTCTCGATTGCGCTCGAAGCGATCGAACCAATGGCGCAGTGTCGTTGCGTAATGAACGCGCAGGAATTCCAGATCGGTGACCCACAGCGAATTGTTTTCAACCGCCGGAAAAACTTCCGAAAGAGCTGGCGAATAAGCGCCAGGAAAAATGTATTTGCGCATCCAGGGGCTAGCGGTCCCAGGCGGCGACATATGCCCGATGGAATGGAGAACCATAACGCCGTCATCTTTGAGCAGCCGGTTCACGTTTTGGAAGAACTCGTGATAGTGGCCAACCCCCACATGCTCGAACATGCCCACCGAAACAATCCGGTCGAACGTGTCGCTGACGTGGCGATAGTCCTGCAGCTTGATGTCGACGCGGTCCCCAAGGCCTGCGGTCTTGACCCGCGCGACGGCCAGCGCATGCTGTTCCTTGGATAGCGTGACGCCCGTGACGTGAACGTCGGCGACGGAGGCGAGATACATCGCAAGTCCGCCCCACCCGCAGCCGATGTCCAGGATTTTCTGGCCGGGCTTGAGGCTGAGCTTGGCGGCCAGCAGGCGACATTTGTTGATCTGGGCGGCTTCCAGCGTTTCAGTCTCGTTGCGGAAATAGGCGCAGGAATAAAACATCTTCTCGTCGAGAAAGAGCGTGTAGAGATCGTTTCCGATATCGTAGTGGTGCGACACGTTCTTTTGCGCCTGCCCGATCGGATTGGCCTGCTGCAAACGCTTCATCCCGCGCGACACCGTTTTCAAAACACGCTGCAGCGGATAGTTGCCCAGCGACAGCCGGTTGATCGAAAACAGCTTCAAAAATGAACGCAGGTCCGAGCCGGGAAATGTCACCCGGCCGTCCATATACGCTTCACCCATGTTCAGTTCGGGGTTGAAAAACAGCCCCTTGTAAAGGCTCGGGTCTGTGATTTTCATGATCACGTCGGGGCCTGGCAGCAAACCGCCGAAAACGTGCGTCTTGCCCGTGTGATCTTGAACGGTCAGCCGCCCTTTTTTCACAAAGGAGGTCAGCATATGCGATAGCGGAAACATGGCGCACTCCTTTAGACGTCGATGGCAGTCACCAGCCCGGTGGCAGCCGCAAGCGTTCCAGGCGTCAACTCACAAGCCAGCACGCGGCTCGGATTGACCGGGCCAGGAAAGTGGATGGTACCGGGTCGAACAGGGGCAAACCCAAAACGTCCATAATACGGTAAATCGCCGACCAGCGTTACGATCCCCATGCCATGTGCCTTGCCATCGGAAAGCGCTTCAGCAATCAGGCGGCGGCCAAAGCCCTGCCCGGAAAACTCTGGCGCAACGGCAAGCGGGCCGAGCAGCAGATGCGGGCGGCTGGCCCCGATCGCAACCGGCGTCATGCGCAGGCTTGCAATCAGCGACGGACCGATGAATGCGCCGCGGCAGAACGGCGACACCTGCGGCGTGCCTTCCCGGATACGGTAGGCCGTGCGTGCAAACCGTCCCGGGCCAAACACGCGCGCCTGTAGACGGCAGACCTCTGGCAGGTCCGCCAAGGTCAGGTGCCGTGTGATGGCACCACCGTCCACCGCCGGAATATGTTCGGGCTTGTCCATCGGTGCGGTCACCAGAGTTCGCTGCGCGGGACGCCGTTGAAAATTTCATCGAGCCGCCGGATTGTGGCAGACGCGCAATCGGCAGGCGCGGGCGACACCGGAAAGAAGTCGTGGGCAGCAATCTCTTTATTGGGTGCTGGCACGTGGCTGCGGTGCCAATGCCGCACGACAAACAGCGTGACGTGGTCGTTGGGAAACATCGCGTGGTTGGAGTAGACGCCAAACAGATCGGGCGCCTTGTCGATCACAACCCCGCATTCCTCGTGGAGTTCGCGCTTCAAGGCGGTCAGCACGGTTTCGTTCTTTTCAACGCCACCACCCGGAAAGCACCAGCCCGGACGATAAGTGTGGCGCACGAGCAGCACGCGACCGTCTGGACCCACAACCACGCCCTGAGCTCCAAGCGTCAGCGGACGTTGCAGTCGCCACATCGGCTGGAACACCCACCGGTTCAGGATCTTTTGTGCGCCAGTGCGTTGGCTCATGGCTCTGCCTTGTTGGTCCATTGCACCTTGTGCGGTGCGCTTGCCGTTTGAACGGTTTAAGCGACGTTGGCAAGGGGAGGTCGAAATGCGGCTTCGTCACGCGCAGGCCGGTCTGGTATGGCAGCAGGGCAACAAGGAGCAAGGTGCCCGTGAGCAAGAGTGTGACGTTAGCCCACCTGTCGGACGTCCATCTGCCGTTTCACGGCGGTTTTACGTCGGGCCTGGTCAACACGAAGCGTGTCTTGGGCTGGCTCAACTGGACGCGCAAGCGGCAATTCATTCATCTCACCTGGGCCATCGAAAAGATCGTCGCCGACGTGAAAGCCCAGGCACCAGATCATGTCCTGGTGTCCGGCGATCTGATCAATATCGGCCTGCCCAGCGAATATGAGGCAGCTCGCGACTGGTTGACGGCGCTGGGGCCGCCCGATTGGGTCAGCGTGGTGCCAGGAAACCACGATGCCTACGTCGCGCGGGAGGCCGAGGCCGGGCTAGCGCTCTGGTCGCCGTATATGACCAGCGACGCTTATGGCCAAATCATCACTGAAGCCGGGGTGGCGTTCCCCTATGTGCGCCGGGCAGGCCCCGTTGCCATCATCGGCGTGAACTCAGGCATCGCGACACGGCCCGGCTCCGCCATCGGTGAGATTGGCGCGCAGCAACTGGCGCGGCTGGCCGCAGTGTTGGAGCGTCTTGGCGAGGCCGGACTGGTGCGGCTCGTTATGATCCACCACCCACCCGTCCCAGGTCTCGCCCCGCCGCAACGCGCGCTCAGCGATGCCGAGGCGTTGGCGGCCGTATTAGCTCAGCACGGCGCGGAACTCATCGTGCACGGTCACAATCACGTCATGTCGAGTGTCATGAGCGGCGAAACGGCCATCGAAGGTGTCGCGTCCGCATCGGCAGGCCGCGCCTATTCAGACGAGCCGGTAGCGCGCTACAACATCATCCGGATAGCCCCCCCCGTCTCCACCACCGGGAGGGTCAAAATCGAGATTGAGACACGCGGATTGGACAGGACTGGTCAGGCCGTGACGCAGATTGCGTTGCGATCGATCGACAGTCATGTCCATAGAACGCAACTCAATGGCAAAGGATCGGCTCCATGATCGTCTCGTTATCGCCGCGGCCCGGCAAAGCCATCTCCTGGATGGCGATTGTGATCGCCGCAGCGACAGTGGCGGCCATCGGCATGGGGATACGCCAGACCATGGGTCTGTTCCTCAAGCCAATGACCATGGAGTTGGGGCTCGGACGCGAAGACTTCGCCATCGCAATCGCGATCGCCAACATCGTCTGGGGGATCGCTGCCCCCTTCACCGGGGGCATTGCCGATAAGTTCGGAGCCGGCAGGGTTGTCGTTTTCGGCGCGCTGTGTACGGCGATCGGCTTGCTGCTCATGTGGGGCGCGCAAGACCGAGCCCACTTGATCGCCTCTGGCGTCTTCCTGGGTCTTGGCGTGGCCGGCGCTGGGATCAATGCGCTGGTCGGGGCCGTCAGCCGAGCCGCACCGCCGGAACAGCGCACGCAGGCCATTGCGATGCTCGGGATGGGCAGCGGCATCGGCATCTTGATCGCGCTTCCATACGCGCATCTGCTGATGGACTATGTCGGCTGGAAAACCACGCTTCTGGTGCTGTCGGCAACCTGCATGCTGATGCTCCCGCTGGCGTTTCCAGTGTCGGGTCGTCCAATCGCGCCGGTGACCAAGGAGAAGCCGCAATCGATTTGGGCAGCGCTGAAAGAGGCCTGCCAGCATCCAAGTTTTTTACTGCTGAACGCCGGTTTCTTCGTGTGCGGCTTTCATGTTGTCTTCTACGGCGTCCATCTGCCAGCCTTCGTCGCCGATAAAGGCCTTGATCCAAAGGTCGCCGTCATCTCCCTGGTGCTGGTCGGTATCGGCAACCTGATCGGCACCTATCTGGCCGGGCAATCGACCAAGGTCATGGCCAAGCGCCACGCGTTGAGCTTGATCTACATCATACGCGCCTTGATCTTCGTAGGCTTTCTTGTGCTGCCGATTACGCCGCTGACCGTCATGGCTTTAAGCGGTGCGCTCGGCCTTGTTTGGCTGTCGACGGTCCCGCTCACGTCCGGGTTGGTCGCGACATTCTTTGGGCCAACCTGGATGACCATGCTTTATGGGGTTGTGTTTCTGTCCCATCAGGTCGGTTCGTTCTTAGGCGTTTGGCTTGGCGGCCTCGTCTACGACATGACCAAGTCGTACGATACGATGTGGTGGATTTCGATTGGGCTCGGCTTGTTTGCGGCACTGATCCACTGGCCGATCAATGAAACGGCGGTCGATCGCGAACGTCCAGCTTCCGCCCCGGCCCCAATTTGATATAGACTGACCAAGCCGTCGAGCATGAAAGACGCTGTGGCGAGAGAGGGTGATCGATTGTGACCAGTCCAGCAAACCCTGACCACGCCGGGCAGCCCGCGCGTTGGCCACGCGCGCTTTGGGTGGCAGCCCTGGCTGTTCTCGCCGGCGCAGCCTTCCTCGCGATCACCCGCGCCGACGCCTTGATGCTGGACGTGACCCGGATCGTCGGCTGTTTTTGAGCAACGAAAGCAATCTGCCTGCCAACCCCGTTCAGTTCGAAACCACCTGGAGCTTGACCTGCACCAGCCCTAAGCGCTGCATGTCCAAATGGTGGGCCGCAGCCTCAGAAAGGTCGATCACCCGCCCTGGTTTGAACGGTCCACGATCGTTGATCCGCACCACAATGGATCGGCCATTAAGCGCGTTGGTAACGCGAACCCGGGTGTTCAAAGGCAAAGTCCGATGGGCCGCAGTCATGGCCTTCCTGTCGAAGCGTTCCCCCGACGCGGTCATTTGGTCTTGCCAATAATAAGACGCGATTCCTTCCAGACCATGCGGTTTCCCTGTCAGCGGATTGACAGCGCGTGGGATCGGATTGGCGGACGCCAGCGGCACCTTGGCGTAGGCGACAGTTGCCGACCAATGGGGGTCGGCCGCTGCAACAGCGGTCGGCTCTACCCGTGCAAGTTCGATTGTCGTGCGCCAGCTTCGGGGTGAGGCAGGCGCGCGATGGGAGGATGCGCTATCGGCCATGCCCGACCAGATGTCTAGGCCCTGAGCTTTGCACGGAACGCCGAAAAAGATCGTGGCCAAAAAGGCGCAACGAGCAGCCAGATAACCCGTACGTTGGAATGGGCAGATGAGCACGGAGGGGCGATCGCTGTTGAGGGATGGCCGCCGCAATGAGTCGGCGGTGGTCTGCAAACGCAGCCACCGCCGAATGTCACAAGTGTGGCCGGTCAAGAGCAACCGGTTTCAGCTGTTATACACGTTCAAGCTCAACCCCGTCCGAGGACGCGAACGGAGACCGGAACCACGCCCGAGCCCTGCATGTTGATCGAATGGGCGGCAGCGCGCGACAGATCGATGATTCGGCCAGCAACGTAAGGGCCACGGTCGTTGATCACGACGTCGACCGACTGGCCGTTGTTTTGATTGGTGACGCGGACGCGGGTGCCGAATGGCAAGGTCTTGTGTGCGGCGGTATAGGCGTTTGGATTGAAGCGACCACCAGATGCAAGCGCCTGGGGCTGCCAATAATACGAGGCTTTACCCGAATAGCTGTCGCCACCCGTATCGCTGTCGACGCTCCGGGCCTTGCGGCGGGCTGGCTTCTCGTCTGGCTCGGTCACGGCCTTTGCGATGCGCTGTTTGCCAGCGCGACGTGCGGCTTTGGGTTCAGCGGCCTCGTAAGACGAAGCGGACGCGGCGCGCGAGGACGAGCCGCAAACGTATTCAGCGCCTTCGCACGACCAGCGTGCAGCAGCATTCGCAGTGGTGGCAAACAAAATGGCAGCGACGGTCGTCAGAAAACCCATCATAAGCTTGCGCATTTGATGATTACTCCATGGAATGGACGGCAGCGTTTCGAGGTGGGTGTCAGTCTCAGTCCTCTGTCGATGGTGCGACAGGGCCCGTTCAGGCCGTTTCAAGGGCGGAAAACATCAACTGTTCCCATGCGCCTCATTTAGCAAAAACACACCACGACTTAACGGAACACCAGAACCAGTTCAGCCGTCTCACAATTGTCTGGGGACGATCCCCCTCTGGTGGTCGCGAAACGACCATTGATGATCAAAAGGGTCAACCAAACAAACTGAACGACATTCGCAAAAATGTCGCTGCGCATTGTTTTTTATCGCCTTTTTGAAACTCGATTTCGACTTACGTGACCACCTGTCGCAGTTTTGAGCCGAAAGAACGTGTGTCGAACACCCATTCCAACTTATGGGAAATGACCGAAATAAGGCAATCTGTGGTCATTTAATGCACTATAATACACCAATCAACTGTGTTACGAAGACCCTCAAAACATGTAAAACTAAGCTGATCCGCTGCGATATCTTTGGAGATCAAACGATGCGACTGGGCCGATTCAAATGGCGAAAATATTTGATAAATCTGACGGTAATTCCGGCATTGATTGCAGCCTTGGCCACGCAGGCCCACGCCATCGAATGCAAGGACGGGTACCAGCGCGTGCGCGGTGATCAACTTGCAACACCCTACTGCCAGGACGCCTATCTGGCAGAGGTTGCGTCAACCTACGGGATGAAGGCGTCAGCGGCCAAAATCCGCGACAATCCCAATTTCAAGCGCGAAGTCTGCCGGTTCATTGGCCACGATATCCGTGTCCAGTCGAACTGCCAGCAGGAACTACCGTCCGGGCGGTCCGGACGGTTCTAATGGCGTCAGAACAAACTGTCTCTCAAGCCGTTTTGGGCGCGAAGGCGGATGCGTCAAGCACCGGCATCAGTTCGGCCGGGTCCTTGGCGCGGCGAACACGACCGTCGAACACGGCGCCTTCCGAGATCTTCAGGACTTGGTTGTGGATGTCGCCGTCGACATGAGCAGTCGGATGCAGTGTCACGGAGGCCGCTTTGACAGCGCCGTGCACGTGGCCGTGAACGTCGATCGTGTTTGCCGCAACCGTTCCAGTGACTTTGCCAGTCTGGCCAATCACAACTTCACGGCCATTGATATCCCCCCGGACCTCGCCGTGGACGACGAGGCGGGTCTTGGTGATCACGGTAATTTTGTCGCCCACAATCACCAGATCCGAACCGATGACAGACTCATGCACAACCGCGTGATCGGGTGCAGTAGCCATGGGAAGCGACACCGGTGGCGGCACGAGCGGGCTGGATGGTACCGCAGGCGGTTGCTGCGCAGGAGCCGGTGCTTGGAACAGGTTTTGAAGATCCGGCGGTCGTCCGTCCGCACCAGTACCACGATTGAACACTGTCTACCTCCCCAGATGATGTTGTCGTCAACCCGTCCAATTTAAGACAGCATTTGTATGCGTACAATTTGTGTCGAAGCGCGAATTATAATCCTGTAATTTGGGCATCCCATGCTCGGGATCGTTTGACAAGAGCCACGAACCAAAGGAAACTAATCCCAGTCTTCAACAATTGAAAGGAGGTGATCCGATGTCGAGTGGGATTGTCGTAGCACGGATTTCGGTTCGCACGCAGTCGCAGGTCGTCGCTCAGCTCCATATGAGCAGCTGAACGCACGGCGACGCGGGTCTCCCGCGCCGATGCACGCCTCACGGGGGCCACAGGAAACTGTGGCCCTTTTGTTTTGGATAAAGTCTATAAGGTCCGGCGGCGAACGTTATAGGCGCGACCGCGTTGAGCGGGACCTGAATAAGCCTGCCGGACGAAGTAGCGCGGACCATAAAACAGACCGGTCGTGCGGGGCGCGATGGCGTAGGTCGGGGGAACGAACCAGGTGACCCGTCGCGGGTCGGGGTTGACCTGTCGCGCGCTGATAATCAGTCGATCAGGATAAGCAACCAGCCCACTCCCATATGCCGGCCTGAGCTTTTGGTCTGAGGCGTCAGATTTCCTCGCCCCACACGCCGCAATGACAAAGACGCAAAGCGCCGTACGCACAAAAATCGACATGTCGATACTCCGGACACAAGGACAGCTGCCGCGCAATTTCGCTGCCACGATAGCACGGCCTTGCACGAACGGGCGACGACAGCGGTTTGAACGGTAGAAAGCCAGCCTGCGGACCGCGATCACGTCGGTCGACGGGTGAATGCAACAGCTGAAGGTCTTTATTTACCCCATGATGCGTAATGTGCGCTTCCATCATGGAGACCGCACATGTCCGCACCGTCCAGCGTCAAAAACCTTGCACGCAAGGTCCTCCCCAGCGGGGTGGCCCAGGCATTGCGGCATGTCCGCTATCAAGCCCAGACCGTCCGGATGTCCGGCTGGGACTTCCGTCTGGAATTGCCCAACCGACGGGTCCTGGAAGATTCGATCCTGCCCGTTCTGGCCGCCGATCCCGCGATCAAACGCGTGCTGTTCGTGGGCTGCCGTTGGTACACGAAAATCTACGCGCAGCCGTTTGCGGGCAAAGAGTACTGGACGATCGAAATCGACGCCGATCAGGCAAAGTTCGGGAGCGCGACCCACCATATCGTCGACAGTTATCTCAATCTCAACGCCCACGTCGAACCGCAGACCTTCGACGCCATCGTGATCAATGGCGTTTTTGGATGGGGGATCGACACGGCAGCCGACACCGAGCTTGCGATGGCCGAGACAATGCGGGCGCTAACCCCCGGCGGATGGATGGTGATCGGCTACAACGACACGCCCGAAAACCACCCCTCGTTCGTGGATGTGCCAAGTGCCGGCCTGAACGCATTTGCTCCGTTTGATTTCCCAGGCCTGGGGCAGCGCTTTGTCGTCCCCAATGACGCTGGCGCTCATACGTTTGAATTCTATCGCAAGCGCTGACACGCTCAACCGTCGGCTACCGGCGTCGAGCTGCGCCAAGCGTGGCCGTCGTCGGCCCGCTCGTGCCGTTGGGTGTCGCGGGGATCAAGGCCTTGATGTCCGTAAAAACTCTGGGAAGCGCTTCGGCTTCTTCAACCTGAAGGCACAGGATGAACTCGCCTTCCATGCGCCAGCCGAACGCTTCCGCGCGCTGCACGTCTTTGGTGGTCGACAGATACGTTCGAATTTCATTCCAGACGGCATAGTCCGGCCCCGTAGCCGAACTCTCGAACACCACGCGGATCGCACACGGCAATTCCGCCGGATTGCCCGGAAAAAAGTCCCGCTTCTCCACCGGCACAGCATGAGCCGAGGCCGCATAGACGCCAAAAGCGAGCAGGGTGATGAGCGCACGGGAGCAGAACATGGGGCTGGCCTCGTAACGGTGAAGGAAAGCCGGGGAGACAAGCTCCCTGGCCCTGAGACACATGAGAGACGTGAGCTTACCCCAACGCCGTATTGCTCGCCTTCACAGCGGCGGCGGAGTGGTCGTCTTGGATGGGGTCTGGAACTGCGGCGGCCGAAACCTGATCCGCATCCACATACACCTGCGAACCCATCGCTTTGAACTTCGCGCTCATGTCGGCCATCCCCTTTTCGGCCGCCGTCATGCCTTCGACGCCGGCGTTCAGCGTCGCCGCATAATCGCGCACGTCCTGCGTGATCTTCATCGAGCAGAACTTCGGCCCGCACATGGAGCAGAAGTGCGCCACCTTATGCGCGTCTTTGGGCAGCGTCTCGTCGTGATAGGCGCGCGCTGTATCCGGGTCGAGCCCGAGGTTGAACTGATCTTCCCAGCGGAAATCAAACCGCGCGCGGCTCAAAGCATCATCGCGCAACTGCGCCGCCGGATGCCCCTTGGCCAAATCCGCCGCATGGGCCGCGATCTTGTAGGTGATGACGCCGACCTTCACGTCGTCGCGATTAGGCAGCCCCAAGTGCTCCTTGGGCGTGACGTAGCACAGCATCGCGCACCCAAACCAGCCGATCATGGCCGCGCCGATACCGGACGTGATGTGGTCGAAGCCGGGCGCAATGTCGGTTGTCAGCGGCCCGAGGGTGTAGAACGGAGCCTCGCCGCATTCGCGCAACTGCTTGTCCATGTTGATTTTGATCTTGTGCATCGGCACGTGGCCGGGCCCTTCGATCATCACTTGGCAACCCTTGGCCCAGGCAATCTGAGTCAGTTCGCCCAGCGTTTCGAGTTCAGCAAACTGCGCACGGTCGTTGGCATCCGCAATCGAGCCGGGACGCAGCCCGTCGCCCAGCGAGAACGACACGTCATAGCGGCGCATGATGTCGCAAATTTCGGCAAAGTTTTCATAGAGGAAGCTCTCCTTGTGGTGAGCAAGGCACCACTTGGCCATGATCGACCCGCCGCGCGACACGATGCCGGTGACGCGGTTCGCCGTCAGCGGCACATAGGCAAGCCGCACGCCCGCGTGGATCGTGAAATAATCGACGCCCTGCTCGCACTGTTCGATCAGCGTATCGCGATAAAGCTCCCAGGTCAGGCGGACGGGGTCGCCGTCGCACTTTTCCAGCGCCTGATAGATCGGCACGGTGCCGATGGGGGCTGGTGAGTTGCGCAAAATCCATTCGCGCGTGGTGTGAATGTTGCGCCCCGTCGAGAGGTCCATCACATTGTCGGCGCCCCAGCGGATCGCCCACACCATCTTCTCGACTTCTTCCTCGATGGAGGACGAGACGGCCGAATTGCCGATGTTGGCGTTGATCTTTACCAGGAAGTTGCGACCGATGATCATCGGCTCTAATTCGGCGTGATTGATATTGGCTGGAATGATCGCGCGGCCACGGGCGATCTCGTCGCGCACGAACTCCGGCGTGACGAACGCAGGCAGGCTCGCGCCGAAGCTTTCACCATCGGCGAGTTTCGCTTGAGCCTGATCGTGCAGCGCCTGACGCCCGAGGTTCTCACGGTGGGCGACAAAGATCATCTCTTTGGTAATAACCCCGGCCTTGGCAAACTCGTATTGGGTGACCGGCGCATCGCCGATACCGCGCATGGGCTTGGGCGTGTTGGGGAACACGCGGGCTGCATGCTTGCCCGAAACATGGCCGTTATCCTCCGGCTTGATCGGGCGGCCCTCGTATTCCTCGATCCCGCCGCGCTCCATCACCCATTGCGCGCGCGCCCGCGGCAATCCCATTTCCACGTCGATGCGGGCGGTGTCGTCGGTGTATGGCCCCGAGCTGTCATAGACGCGGAACGTCGGTTCGGCCTTGTCGCTCAGTGCAATTTCGCGAAACGGCACCAATATGTCGGGGTGCGCATCGGGGGCGGAATAGACCTTGCGTGACCCAAAGATCGCCCCTGTGGTAACGGCGGGGATCATCAGGTCCGATGGGCGGGTTGGCTTGTTCATGTCAATTCCAGCGGTTCGATGAGAGGATGGCGTGAGGATCTAAAGATAGGCTTTGACGGACAGAAACGCGCCGAGCCCAAGACAGATCAAGGCCGTGGACACGATGACTGTCGGATTCGTGAGGTCGACGGCCATTCCGGCCAATTGGCTCGGAAACAGAATGCGCACGAGGCCAGATATGATTGACAACCAGCCGAGCGCCGTCACGACCGCTGGCCAGCCGCGCCACGTCGCGTGGCACTGAACCAGCGCAATGCCTGCGACGAGCAACATGGCACCCGACAACACGATCAGCCCTTTGCTGTGGGCAATCTCGCTAGCAATTTCAGGGGCCAGATCGCGGTTCAACAAAAGAGTGCCCGCAATCGCGACGAGCACGGGGCCAATCAAGCCCGCGATGAACCGGCTGAGGGCGGGAGAGACTTCTTCGATGTCGCCGCCGAAATTCATGGGCGTCACGGGGGCATACTCCTGTCGTCGTCCGACCGCGTCGGATAGTAGGGCATGCCTGAGAGGGGACGCGTCCGTGGCAGCGGGGGCTGCACACAAGGCGCTTCGTCCGTCCCTTCGCCGGCATGACCCGGATCAGGTTCTTAGGGTTTTCGCGTCATCGCGATCTCAGCCGTCCGGCACCCCTCGGAACATTCCCGAGTATGGGCGGTCAGCCAAGGGAGTGCAAGAGGGGCTCGACAACGGGGCTTACAGTGGGGCAGCGGAAAAGCGCCCCTTCGATGGGGTTAAACCCCGCTTTTCAGCGTTTTCATTAGTGTGAGGATCGGGGCTGGAAGCGCGTGGGCACTGGCCAAGTCCAGGACGGGTCCAATAGGTTCGCCGCCCCCCAAGTCGGCGTGAAGGCTATGTCTTGCTACAGCGTCCCCTTCTAGGCCATAGGCCAGAGCAATGGTCGCGAACTCGGAATCGAGCTGTTTGCGGGCATCCCGGTGTGCGTCGACCAGGACCGCCAGCACGCGGGCCGTTCCCTGCGGGCCGACGCGTTCGGCGTCCAGAACGCCGTCGAAAGCCGCGGTGACCTGATCGGTGTGGTCTGCATAGCCGCCCAAGTAGATGATTGGCCCGAATAGATACGCTTCGACATAGCCGATCGCACCGGCAGACAGTTGCCCCGCAAGACGCGTAGATTGTTCGGGGGTGGCCGGGCTGAAGTCGGCAAGAACCGAGCCGGGCTTGAGGGCTTCAAGAAGGCCGGGGCGATCAACGGTCCCGGTCAGGGCCGCGCGTGCCGCCGCATGGGTTTCACAGGCGAGGATCACCAAGTCGCATTCGCTGGCGAGGTCGAACAGGTTGGGCGCACGGTCCAGCCGCGCATGTTTGGGCATATCGGTGAGATCGACCGTGTTCAAGCCGTGGATAATCAGACGTGAGACTGGAAGACGATGGACCAGACACGTAGCGATCCGAGCCGCCAGTGCAGTATCTCCAACCACGCCTACGGGTTCTAGGGTCAAGGATAGCCTGAAATTTGAGTGATCCAGAACCTAAAAGCTAACCCACCGCCAGCCCAATGACGATGATAATTTTCCAAGGCGTGCGCCAAGCTCCCGGCGTTAAGACCGCCGCAACTCATCGAATGATAACGTCGAACCCATAAGCGGGGAGTAGGAGTTCAGCGTGCGGTTTTTCGTGTTCGGTTGCTTTGTACTTTTGATGGTCGGGCTGCGGTTAGCCAGTCAAACCAGCCCATCGGGTGCCGCATCGACCCATGCGTCGGGTGGACTGAGCGTCCGCCACGACCCAAACCGCGTCGTGATGACGTGGAGCGGACCCGTCGAGCCGCCGATGAAACAGCGCTTCGAGGACGCCTTCCGCAAACTCGGCAAAGACCCCAAACGCGTCTTGATTTCGTGGAATTCGCCCGGCGGTCGCGTCGATCATGGGCATGAAGTTTTCGACGTCATCCAAGCAGCCGCCAAGGTACATTATATCGATACCATGGTCGGTGCTGGAAACGTGTGCGCCTCGATGTGCGTGCCGTTGTACCTAGCCGGAATGGAGCGCACCGCCCATCCAAACGCACGGTTCATGTTCCACGAAGTGATCTTGAAGCTGAAACCCGAAGCCGAGCGTGCGCTGCGCCAGATGGCCCCGTTCGCGCCGAGCCTTGTGAACGGCGTGAAAAAGGAAGCGATTAGCAAATACACCGACCGCCTGTTTGAAGACGGATTTGAGAGCAAGCTCAATAACACATGGCTTGCCGACCTGCGCCGCCGCATCAAAGGCCGCGACGTCTGGCTCACCGGCCGCCAACTCGTTCAGGAAAATTCCGGCGTCGTCGACAAGCTGCTGTAATCAAATCAGCATGATGCCCGTATCGTAGGCGGCAACCTGGCGGTCAGCGGTGATCAGTCGAAGGCTTTCGGAGTGGGCTTGAGCGACCAACAGGCGATCGAATGGATCGGAGTGAATCGCTGGCAATGCTTCAACGGCCACCACATGCGCGGCGCTGATCGGCAGAACATCGTAACCGGCTAATCGGAAATAACCCAAAGCCGCACTGCCGGATAGCGGCATGTCTCCCGCACGGCCACGTGACAGTGCATGTTTGATCGTAATTTCCCAAACAGAAACGACACTGACCGTGATCGTATTCGACGGGTCCGATATCAGCGCGCATGCTTCCCCGGAGAGTCGGGGATCATCCAACAGTGCCCAAAGTGCGATATGGGTATCGAGCAGCAGCCTCACCCCGGCTCGCCCCGCAACAACGCAGCGATAGCATCATCGTGTTCGTTGATGTCGGCTGGCGCCGCAAACTTGCCCTTGGCGACCCCGATCCGCGGTCCTGTCGCCATCGCAGCAATCGGCACCAACCGCGCCACCGGCCGTCCGTTCCGCGCAATGATGATCTCTGCCTCGGCTCCCGTTTCGACAGCCTCAACCAGCCGCGAAAGCTGTGACTTAGCCTCAAACATGTTCACAACCGGCATCTGCATACTCCTAGATTAGCTAGAGTTAGCTAACGCATAAGGAAGAATATTTCAACTTGCAAAGCGCACACAGCAAAAAGGACGGCCCTCACGAGCCGCCCTCAATATCCTGTCATTGAAAGTCATAGGGTCCAGGGGACCGGAGCGCTACTGAGCGCGACAAACCAAAGCTGGCCCCCTGGCCTTCCCTTCACTCGATTAGACCGAGTAATACATATCATACTCGACCGGGTGCGGGGTCATTTCGTAGCGCATGTTTTCGGCCATGCGCAGTTCGATGTAGCTGTCGATCATGTCGTCGTTCATGACGCCGCCCATCTTCAAGAAGGCGCGGTCGGCATCGAGAGCGGCCAGCGCTTCGCGCAAGGACCCGGCAACCGTCGGGATCTTGGCGAGTTCGGCGGGCGGCAGGTCATACAGGTTCTTGTCCATCGGCTCGCCCGGATGGATCTTGTTCTGAATACCGTCGAGACCGGCCATGAGCATCGCGGTGAAGGCGAGGTAGGGGTTCGCGCCCGGATCGGGGAAGCGGATTTCGATGCGCTTCGCCTTCGGCGAGGTTACGTGTGGGATGCGGCACGACGCCGAGCGGTTGCGCGCCGAATAGGCGAGCAGCACGGGGGCTTCATAGCCGGGCACCAGACGCTTGTAGGAGTTGGTCAGCGGGTTGGTGAAGGCGTTGATCGCCTTGGCGTGTTTGAGGATACCGCCGATGTAGAACAGGCACATTTCCGAGAGGTCGGCATATTTGTTGCCAGCAAACATTGGCTCGCCGCCCTTCCAGATCGACTGGTGGACGTGCATCCCCGAGCCGTTGTCGCCAAAGATTGGCTTCGGCATGAAGGTTGCGGTCTTGCCGTAGGCCTGGGCGACCTGATGGACCACGTACTTATAGATCTGCATGTGGTCGGCCATCTTGATCATGGGGCCGAATTTCACGCCAAGCTCGTGCTGAGCCGACGCCACTTCGTGGTGGTGCTTTTCAACGGTCACGCCCATTTCGGTGAGAACCGAGAGCATTTCCGAGCGGATGTCCTGGCAGCTGTCGATCGGCGGAACTGGGAAATAGCCACCCTTGATGCGCGGACGGTGCGCGAGGTTGCCCATCTCATAGTCGGTGTTCGAATTCGACGGCAGTTCGGATGAATCCACCGAGAAGCCGACCTTGTAGGTGTCGGTCGAGAAGCGGACGTCGTCGAAGATGAAGAATTCAGCTTCCGGGCCAAAGAACACCTGATCGCCGATGCCAAGCGACATCATGTAGGTTTCGGCCTTCTTGGCGATCGAGCGTGGGTCGCGATCATAGGGCTGGCCGGTCATTGGCTCGCGCACGTCGCAGAAAATGGCGACGGTGGTCTGTGCAAAAAACGGATCGACGTGGGCAGACATAGGGTCTGGCATCAGCAACATGTCTGAGGCTTCGATGCCTTTCCAACCGGCAATCGACGAGCCGTCAAAAGCATAGCCATCGGAGAACATGGCGTCGTCGACACAGCTCACATCGGCCGTGACATGCTGCATTTTGCCCTTCGTATCCGTAAAGCGAAGGTCGACGAACTTTACGTCCTTGTCCTTGATCATTTTCAGGACGTCACTAGCGTTCTTCATAAAGTCTCCCCCTTTGGGCCGCTTGAATAACTACTGCTCAGCATCATTAAGGTTACTCGGGTCCCACCCAACTAACAAGCGGACGAGCGAGTTTCCCCGCTGCAATCCGCCATGAGCAGTCGCAGTTCGCTTACACTCGATTGCGGCAGAAATCAGATGGCGTCGCCACCAGTTTCACCAGTCCGGATGCGGATCGCATCCTCGATCGTCGAGATGAAGATCTTGCCGTCGCCAATACGACCGGTTCGGGCCGCCTTCTGGATGGTTTCAACCGCCTTGTCGAGCATGTCGTCGGCAAGCACGACTTCGATTTTAACCTTGGGCAAAAAGTCCACGACGTACTCGGCGCCGCGATACAGTTCCGTATGACCCTTCTGCCGTCCGAACCCTTTGGCTTCGATCACTGTGATCCCTTGCAGGCCGATTTCCTGCAGTGCCTCTTTGACTTCATCCAGCTTGAAGGGCTTTATGATCGCTTCGATCTTCTTCATGGCCCTCTTCGTTCCTCACATTTTCTATGTCCAGGGTAAGCCCAGACAGGTTAGCACGCCACATGCCAGTTCGTTAGCCAATCTGGCGCGCCATGATTTCCAGGCGTTTGGCGACAGGCCATTGGCTTTGATCGGTCACGACTGAACGCCGACTGCCTAATCGTCAATCTCTTAGCCCAAATTTCAGTCAGCGCGCAGTAGCAAAAAATGAGCAACCCAACGGACTAAAGGCGGATGGGCCGGAAAGAGATGCACACCAATGCCAGGACTTGAGCTGCTGACCACGGACGAGATGGCGCGGGCGGACGCGCTGGCAGTGGCCAGTGGCGTGCCGTCACGCACCTTGATGGAGAATGCAGGCCGCGCTGTCGCCGATGTGGCGGCAACCATGGTCGCCCCCGGCGCACGCATCGTCGTGCTCTGCGGCCCCGGCAACAACGGCGGCGATGGCTTCGTCGCGGCGCGTTTGTTGGCGGAGCGGGGGTATATCGTCAGGGTTGCGTTACTTGGTTCGCGCGAGGCATTGAAGGGCGACGCAGCTGCAATGGCTGCAGTATGGAGCGGGCCGGTCGAGGCGCTAGGGGCATCGTCGATCAGTGACACCGCGTTGATCATCGATGCGATCTTCGGGGCGGGGCTGTCTCGCACGGTCGATGGCCAAGCCGCCTTAGCGATCGCAGCCGCCAGCGCAAGCGGTGTGCCCATCCTCTCAGTCGATGTCCCAAGCGGGCTCGATGGCACGACAGGGACCGCCTTCGGTCCAGTCATCCAAGCCAGCCAAACCGTGACCTTTTTCCGCCGCAAGCCCGGTCATCTCCTGCTGCCCGGACGAACGCTCTGCGGTGAGGTGACTGTCGCTGACATCGCGATTCCAGCAGCGGTCTTGTCGGCCATCGGCGCTCAAACGGTCTGCAACGCCCCGGCTCTTTGGGCTGCCTCATTCCCTCATCCCCAAGCCGACGCCCACAAATACACGCGCGGCCACGCAGTCGTGGTGTCGGGCCCGATGCACGCAACGGGCGCTGCCCGGATGGCTGCGCGCGGTGCGCTGCGGATCGGCGCAGGCCTGGTTACGGTCGCAAGCCCCATGGACGCGGTAGCAACCAACGCTGCCCACCTGACCGCGATCCAGATCGCCCCCTTTACAGGTCCGCGCGGCCTCGGCGAAGTCCTCTCCGATGCCCGCAAAAACGCCGTGCTGATCGGCCCAGCCGCTGGCGTCTCGCTCGCCACCCGCCTGCTCACCCAGGTTGCCCTTGAGTTCGACGCAGCCGTCGTACTCGATGCCGACGCGCTGAGGTCGTTCACGCTCGATCAGGACGACGACGCCGAACCCGTCATGACCCACCTCTTCACACTGATCGCCGAAAACCCACAGCGCCCTGTCGTGCTGACGCCGCATGAAGGCGAGTTCAAGCGTGTATTCCCCGACCTGACCGGCTCAAAACTTGACCGTGCGCGTGCTGCCGCCAAGCGGAGCGGCGCGATCGTCATCCTGAAAGGCGCAGATACGGTCATCGCATCCCCTGATGGACGCGCCGCCATCAACGATAACGCGCCGCCGTGGCTCGCAACCGCCGGCTCGGGCGACGTCCTCGCTGGCTTCGTCACCGGCCTGCTCGCGCAAGGAACGCCAGCCTTCGAGGCCGCCTGCGCCGCCGTCTGGCTACACGGGGAGTGCGGGACGGCCGTGGGGCGCGGGCTCATCGCGGAGGATTTGCCAGAAGCCATTGGGCAGGTGCTGGGCCGAATGGCCGGGCCAGTTCCATCTTAAGTCTCAAAAACTGATGGGCCTGGGAAGCTGTGCTTCCCAGCGGGGCAAGCGGGGCAGGCCCCGCTCGTCGCGCAGCGGCGACCACGACGAGCCCAGACCCAAACAGCTTTCTTACTTCTTCTTCTGTCCCGGCAAGGCGCGCTGCTCCTGCCAGTCGGCGACGGCGTTTTTGGCGCTGGCAAGGTCGGCTTTGGACAGCTTGGCCAGTTCAGCGTCCAGCGCGTCGTCAACCACGCCGCCCGCTTTGGCAAGCGTGCGCCACTTGGCAGCTTCAATCGCATTCTTATCGATGCCGATGCCGTCGTGCAGCAAATGCGCTAACCTGTTTTGCGCGCCGGGCAGCCCCTTGTCGGCCGCAGCCGTCAGATATTCGATCGCCTTGGGCTTGTCTTTTTCCAGCCCCAAGCCCTTCAGCAGCATCACGGCATAATCGTATTGCGCATCGGTGTAGCCTGCCGCTGCGGCGCGGTTCAGCCAGCGGGCCGCTTGCACGCCGTCGTTGGGGACGCCTGAGCCAGCCTGATACATGGTGCCAATATCGTATTGTGCGGCGGCAACGCCTTTTTCCGCGGCATAAAGAATGTGCTGGGCAGCCCGGTAGGCGTTTTCGGGCTTGCCGTCGCCGCGCAGGAACAGCAGGCCGAGATTATAGTTGGCCAACGCATGACCGCTGATGGCAGCTTTCTCCAGCATTTCCCCGGCGAGCGCCCGGTCCTTGCCCACCCCGCGTCCCTCTGCCAGCATCAACCCATAGGCAAACAGGGCCGCAACATCGCACAACTCAGCGCCGCGCGCATACCAGCGGGCCGCCGTGATCGTGTCGCGAGGAATACCCCGGCCTTCGTCATGAATGCGGGCAACCAGAGTGTGCGCCTGCGGATTGCCCTTGCTGGCAGCAGCCTCAGCAAGCGCCAGCGCGGTGAGAAACTTGCCCTGATCGTAGGCGAGATAGGCCGCGTCTTGATCGGTTGACCCCGGCGACGTCGAAACGGGAGCGTCTGGCGCAGCGTTCCGTGCGTTGACGATCTGGGCAACGCAGGCGTCCTTAACCGGAGCTTCGGCAACGGGCGGCTTGGTATTGGCCCCCGGTGTGGCCGGAGCAGCAGGCTTTGGCGTCACCTTGGCCGTTGGCGTCTTGGTTTCGCCTGCAGCCTGGGCGCTGCCGATGGCAATGGTGAGCCCGGCACACAGGCAGATGGCAAGCTTCATGGTGGCATCCTGTCGAACGGCAAGATTGAAATTGAATACGACCCCGTACGTAAGCTCTCACGTGCGCAATGGTCTCAGCGCCCGGGGTTGGTGGCAGCGCTTGTGAACCTAGCTTGCGTCCAGACCATGACGGGGCGCCGCCGCAATCGCATCGGCGAAGGCCCGCGTCGCATCGCCAGCGTCTCCAGGCGTTCCCGACGATGTCAGTTTAAAGGCAACAAAGTCGGCACCGAGGCTGGCCATCAGCGCGGCGGCATCGGGATCGGCCGCGTCCAGTGCGACGCAAGGAATTTCAAAAATTTCCGCCCACCACGCGATAAAGTCCCCCTGCTCATCTCCGGCAAACGCCACATACTCAGCGCCCTGTTCGCCAGCCATCATCGCATCATGGCGAGAGGCGGCCTGAGCGCCCACGATGTAGCGTGTGCCTAAAATCTCGCGGGCGTCCCGCAGGCGGTTTTCCAGATCGTCGCTAGGGCGCAAGTGGACGCCGTCGGCGCGCAACGTTCGCGCCAACTGCGCGTCATCGTCGATCAGCGCGGCAACATCCAGCGACTGAATCAATTCAACAAACGGGCGCGCGGTGGCAGCGTCCAGCGTCTGGCCTTGCGGGGCACGCACCAATGCGCTGGCAAACCTTGCGGACGCTAACGTTGCCCGCAGCCGTTCGAGCACCGAGGGTCCAGGCAGCGTATCGACAATGAGATAAAGTCCAACCGGTTCGATTTTAGCCACGCAGATAGATCCTCGCAGACGTTCAGATTTTGGCACACCAGCAGACATGCCCTGTCAATCGAACACCTCCCATACCCCACCCCCGCGCAACGTGCCAGTTAGGCGACGCAACCCGTGTGACGCACACGACGAGGTCACGTCCCCAACCCCGACATAACACTTCACAAACGCGCTCTGTGCGCTTAGCCCTGCCCGATCCGTCCGCCCGATTGAAAGCCACGCCCCCATGTCAGACGCTCCGGCCCCGACTTTCAGCTTCACGCTGCAACGTGAGGACGGCGGAGCGCGGCGCGGCGAAATCCACACCCCGCGCGGCATCATCCACACGCCAGCGTTCATGCCGGTCGGCACCGTCGGCACGGTAAAAGCCCTCTACCTCGATCAGGTCCGCGATGCTGGCGCCGATATCATCTTAGGCAACACCTACCACCTGATGCTGCGCCCGGGTGCCGAGCGCGTCGCCCGCCTCGGTGGCCTGCACAGCTTCATCGGCTGGAAAGGCCCGATCCTGACCGACAGTGGGGGCTTCCAAGTCATGAGCCTGTCGAAAATCCGCAAAATCACCAACGACGGTGTCCAGTTCCAGTCCCACATCGACGGTTCGCGCCACATGATCTCGCCCGAGCGCTCGATTGAAATCCAGTGCCTGCTGGGAGCCGACATCCAGATGCAGTTCGACGAATGCATCGCGCTTCCCGCCGAACGCCCGGAGGTCGAGCGCGCGATGGAATTGTCATTGCGTTGGGCCGAGCGGTGCAAGCGCGCCCATGAAGCCTATGGCAAGCCGGGCCAAGCCGTGTTCGCCATCGTCCAGGGCGGCGTCGATATCCCCTTGCGCCAGCGGTCGGCGCAGGCGTTGGTCGCAATGGACTTTCCCGGTTATGCAGTCGGCGGCCTCGCGGTTGGCGAAGGTCATGAGGCGATGGTGGCAACCATTGCTGAAACAACGCCGTGCCTGCCGGTCAACAAGCCGCGCTATCTGATGGGTGTCGGCACGCCCAAGGACCTGATCGAGGCGGTCGCGCGCGGCATCGACATGTTCGATTGCGTCATGCCGACCCGCAACGGCCGCCACGGCATGGCCTTCACCTGGAATGGCCCGGTGAACCTGCGCAAAGCCGAGCACGCCGAAGACCTCCGCCCCTTGGACGAGGCGAGCGCCTGCCCCGCCGCGCGGGACTATTCCCGCGCCTACCTCCACCACCTGATCCGCTCAGGCGAACTGCTCGGCGGAATGTTGCTGTCGTGGGTCAACACCGCCTTCTACCAAGACCTCATGCGCGAGATGCGGCTAGCGATTGCCCAAGGCCGCTTCGCCGACTGGCGCGAGGAGACCTTGGTTAGGCTCGCACCAAAAGCTTAAAAACTGATGGGTCTGGGAAGCTGTGCTTCCCAGCGGGGCGTGGGGCTGGCCCCCCCGCTTGCGAAGCAAGCGCTACTTCCACCCGGCAATCCGCTCGCGATGCACCAGATAAACCCCCGACGCGATGACGATGGCCGCGCCCGTCAGAGTCCACACGTCCGGCGCATCGCCAAAGACGATCCACCCGCACGCGACCATGGTCAGCAATTGAACATAGAGGAATGGCGACACCGTCGAAGCGGGCGCACGCGTGTAGGCGAAAATGAACAGCATGTGCCCCGCGCCGCCCAGCAGACCGAGTGACGCCAGCAGCACCCACGTGAACCCGTCGACGGGCCATACCCAATCGCGCAAAGCAATCGGCGCGCCAAAAATCGTCCCCACCATCATCGAATAAAACAGCGTCACGAACGGCGGATCGATGCTCGACAAATGCCGCGTGAGAAGAATGAACAGCGCGTAAGCAAACATCCCCGTCAACGAGACGAACACGGCAAGCGAAACCGGTGCGGAGCCTGGATGCATGGCGATCAACACACCCAGGAACCCGGTCGCAACCGCCAACCCGCGCCGCCAGCCGATCCACTCGCCAAGCAAGGGTCCGGCAAGTGCTGCCACCACGAGCGGCGCAAGAAACACGATGGTGATCGTCTGGTCGAGCCGCAGCGTCTGCAGCGCATAGAAGTTGCACGCGGTCGTCATGACCATCAAGACAGAGCGAACCGACTGCAAACCAAGTCGCTTGGTGGCCAGCAACGCAGGCAGCCCCACGATGCCAAAGAACATGACGATGTAGAGCGTCTGCCCTACGAACCGGAGCCACACAATCTGCGTCAGCGGAATCTGCAAACGCGAAACCAGGTATTTGGCGACCGTATCGAGCCCGGTAAACAACAGCACGGCGAGCATGAGCAACCCAATCGCCGTGAGCGTCGAACGGCGAACCGCCCCTGTTGGGAGTGCGATCGGCTCAGCGCCGCGGGAATGATCGTCCTGCGGCATGGTTTCCAGCGCGGTTGGAAAGGGTCGGGTCATCGTCCTAGCCCAACCAGCAGCCTCGCGCGATATCTAAGATGGCAGACGTGCGATGCACCAGCGATGCAAAAGTCCGCAGCGCCCCACAGCTTTGGCCCGCACCCGCGCACGACTGTTTTCTGCAAATTTGCAAGCCACCAACCTTGCCAGCGTTCGCCAATCACTCCAAACAAGCAGCGTTGTGATCATCAAGGAGAGCTTTATGAAGCTTTGGCTCGTTCTCGCCGCATTGGCCATCGTCCCCGGCGACGCCTATGCAGCCTGTGAGTGCGTGTGTCCAAATGGCTCTGTAAAAGCCATATGTACCAATCAGGCCGATAGGCCGCCAGCATCGTGCAGTCAAGCAGCATGCACGACGTCGCAATCGCCGGAATTCGGCACCAATCAATCCAGCGCGAACTCTGCCAGCTGCCAGATGGTACTGGTAACGACGGCTCCCGGCGGACCCTTTGAATGGGTGCAGGCTTGCCGATAAGCGGCGGTGGGCGGGAAAACGAACCAAATCGCCTATTCGTCGCGGCGCAAGGCCTTGACCGGCCCGGTCTGCCCATCTAAACGGGGCTCTCCGTTTGGTACGGGCCTGTAGCTCAGTGGTAGAGCATCTGACTTTTAATCAGAGGGTCGTGGGATCGTCCCCCACCGGGCTCACCAAGGGAACTTGATTATGTCAGGTCCATCAGCACTTCTCGACGTGATCTTGTCCCGTAGGTCGCTGTCGCCGAAAAGGCTCATGCACCCGGCCCCGTCGCGCGGGCAACTTGAGATGATCGTGCAGGCAAGTGCTGCCGCACCCGATCACAAAAGGCTTCGACCGTTCCGGTTCATTTTGATCCCGGACCATAAGCGCTCAGAACTCGCCAGCGCCTTTCGCGAAGCAAAGCGTGCGCGCGATCCAGCCTCCACCGAAGACGACCTCGATCGAGCCGCCAGCAAAGCCCACAACGGCCCGATGCTATTGGCCCTAGTCGTTCGCACCATCCGCGATGACCCGCGTGTCTCCGTCTTGGATCAGCACATCTGTGCGGGTGCGGCGGTGGAAAATCTCTTGCTTGCAGCACACGCGTTGGGCTTTGGGGGTTGCCTTCGCTCCGGCACCTCCGCGACCTCCCGCACCGTCCGCGAAGCACTCCACCTCGATGGCAGCGAAGATCTCGCCGCCTTTGTCATCCTGGGCACGCCGCAAAATCCACCCGGCCCTCCTCGCGACGACGATTTCGCTAGCCTCCTGACGACGTGGGCGTAGTCCTCCAGCACGTCTCAGTAGTCCTGGCACACGGACCCGCTGACAACTAAGCCGCGTGTTCGCTCCCGCTGGCCGGAACTATACCTCATGCAGATTTGATCGGGTGCAGACTGTTGCAATGCAACGTTAGAGCGGTGCCACAAGTCTGAGCGTTGTGCGTCGCAATGAATGACGCTAAGGTTTGTTTCTGTTGGGTATCTGGTGCACCAAATCGAGTTTCCGTATGCAGCACAAGAGTTTGCTGCAGTGCACGCCCGGATGCGAATTGCGGTCTAAATCCCCATGTGCCGCTGTTGACCGGCACGTTGACGCACCGTACTACTTACGGACCCCAGGTCGTTTTTCAGCGACACAGCTCAAGATAGCGGCCTCGGCGCCACATCCCCAAACTTTGAGGAGGGTCGAACAGACATGAACGTTCAAGTCTCGCGCAGGCAGTTTATAAAACTGGCCGGTGGTGGGACAGCAGCTTCGGCACTCACGGCCTTCGGGTTTGGTGACACCGAGCAAGCGCTGGCTCAGACCATCAAGCCATATAAACTGGCCAAGACCACGGAAACCCGCAATACCTGCCCCTACTGTTCGGTGGCGTGCGGCGTTATCATGTATTCCAAAGGCGACATCACCAAGGGTGAAAAAGCCGAAATCCTCCACATCGAGGGCGACGCCGACCACCCTGTCAACCGCGGCACGCTCTGCCCGAAAGGTGCAGCCCTCCTCGACTTCGTCCGCTCTGAAACGCGCACGAAGGAGCCGTTGGTCCGTGCTCCCGGTTCCAAGGAATGGAAACCCATCTCGTGGGACGCCGCGCTCGATCGAATCGCGCGCCTCATGAAAGACGACCGCGACGCCAACTTCGTTGCCACCAACAAAGACGGCACCACCGTCAACCGTTGGACCACAACCGGCTTCCTCGCCGCATCTGCAACGACAAACGAAACGGCCTTCATGACCTATAAGGTCGTGCGCAGCGCCGGTATGTTGGTTTTCGACAACCAGGCCCGTGTTTGACACGGCCCGACGGTGGCCAGTTTGGCTCCGACGTTTGGCCGTGGTGCAATGACGAACTCCTGGACGGACATCAAGAACACGGACCTCGTGGTGATCATGGGCGGTAACGCCGCTGAAGCCCATCCGTGCGGCTTCAAAGGCGTGACGCAAGCGAAAGAAAATCGCGGCGCCAAGCTCATCGTGGTCGACCCGCGCTTTACCCGCTCGGCCTCGGTCGCCGACGTGTACGCGCCGATCCGCCAAGGCACTGACATCGCGTTCCTTTTGGGCGTGATTAACTACTGCTTGTCCAACGACAAAGTGCAGTGGGAGTACACTAAAAACTACACCAATGCCTCCTATCTCGTGAAAGAAGGCTACGGCTATCAGGACGGCTTATTCACCGGCTACGACGAAGGCAAGCGCGACTACGATCGCTCGTCTTGGGAGTATGAGTTCGGTGAGGACGGCTTCGTCAAAGTCGACACGACGCTGGAAAACCCCCGTTGCGTCTGGAACCTTTTGAAGGCCCACGTCGCAACCTACACGCCCGAAATGGTCGAGCGGATCTGCGGGACCCCCAAGGACAAGTTCCTGACGGTCGCCAAAATGATCTCGGAAACGTCAGCGCCTGACAAGGCCATGACGTCGATGTATGCGCTCGGGTGGACCCAGCATTCCAAGGGTTCGCAGAACATCCGCTGTATGGCGATGCTTCAGCTGATCTTGGGGAACATGGGTATCCGTGGCGGTGGCATGAATGCCCTGCGCGGCCACTCCAACATCCAGGGTCTCACCGACATCGGCCTGATGTCGAACCTGATCCCGGGCTACCTGACGCTCGCCACTGAAAAAGAAGCCGACTTGGCCGCCTACATGTCCAAGCGCGGGTTCAAGCCCATCCGGCCCGGCCAGGTGAGCTTCTGGCAGAACTACAAGAAGTTCTTCGTCAGCTTCCAGAAGGCCATGTACGGCGACGCCGCGACCAAGGAAAACGACTTCGCCTACAACTACCTGCCCAAACTTGACGTGCCGGCCTACGATGTCCTGCGCGCCTTCGAGATGATGAGCCAGGGTAAAATGAACGGCTACATTTGCCAGGGCTTCAACCCCCTGCAGTCGTTCCCGAACCGCGCCAAGATCAAGGCTGCTCTGGGTAAACTCAAGTTCCTCGTCGTCATGGATCCGTTGAAGATCGAGACCGCGCGGTTCTGGGAAGACCACGGTGAGTTCAACCCTTCCAAGCCCGAAGACATCCAGACCGAAGTCTTCGAACTGCCGACCACCTGCTTTGCCGAAGACGAGGGCTCCCTCGTCAGCTCGGGCCGCTGGCTGCAGTGGCATTGGGCGGGTGCCGCGCCCCCGGCTCAGACCAAGTCTGACGTCTGGATCATGGCGCAGCTCCACAAGCGTTTGCAGGCGCTGTATAAGAAAGAGGGCGGGGCGTTCCCCGATGCGATCCTCAATCTGAACTGGCCCTACAAAGATGCGTCCGATCCCCAGCCAGCCGAAATTGCCAAAGAACTGAACGGCAAGGCTCTGGAGGATCTGAAGGACCCGACCGATCCGACGAAGATCGTGGTCGCCAAAGGCAAACAGGTCGCGGGCTTTGCCCAGCTGCGCGATGATGGGTCGACCGCGTGCGGCTGCTGGATTTATTCCGGCTGCTTCAACGAGGCCGGCAACAACATGGCGCGCCGCGACAACTCCGACCCAGACGACACAGGCGCCTACCTCAAGTGGGCGTTCGCTTGGCCAGCTAACCGCCGCATCCTCTACAACCGCGCCTCCGCCGACATGGCGGGCAAAGCGTGGGATCCAAAGCGCAAGCTGATCGAATGGAACGGTGAAAAATGGACCGGTTACGATGTCCCCGACATCGCACCAACGGCCAAACCTGAAACGGTCATGCCTTTCATCATGAACCCGGAAGGCGTGTCGAGGCTTTGGGTGCGCGGCATGATGAAAGACGGGCCTTTCCCGGTTCATTACGAGCCGTTCGAAGCTCCCATCGCCAACGTGATTGCGCCTAAAATCCGGGGCAACCCGGCAGCCCGCGTGTTCAAAGGCGACATGGAAGTTTTCGGCGACGCGAAGGAATTCCCTTACGCCGCAGTGACCTACCGTTTGACCGAGCATTTCCATTACTGGACCAAGCACAACGCGGTGAACGCCGCGCTGCAGCCGGAGTTCTTCGTGGAAATCTCGGAGGAACTCGCCAAGCTGAAAGGCATCCAAAAAGGCGGGTGGGTCCGCGTCTGGTCGAAGCGCGGGGCCGTCAAGGCCAAAGCGGTTGTCACCAAGCGCATCAAGCCAATGATCTGCGATGGCAAGACGGTGCACATCGTCGGCATCCCAATCCATTGGGGTTTCATGGGTGCTGCTAAGAAAGGCTACGGCGCGAACGCGCTGACGCCATTCGTGGGCGACGCCAACATTGAGACACCTGAATACAAAGCGTTCCTGGTGGACATCGAGCCCACCAGCGGACCGGCAGTGGCATAGGGAGGGCTGAAACAATGGCACCATTACCAGCCTTCGACGTCATCCGCCGGTCGGCGACGTCCATGCCAGCGCCCACACCTGGACGCTCGGTCGAGGTCGCAAAACTGATCGACGCGTCGCGCTGCATCGGCTGCAAAGCCTGTCAGTCGGCCTGCATCGAGTGGAACGACCTCAAACCCGAAATCGGCGAGAACGTGGGGGTCTACGACAACCCCCACGACCTCACCCCCAACAACTTCACGCTGATGCGGTTCGCCGAGTGGGAAAACCCGGCCAATGGCAACTTGGAGTGGCTGATCCGTAAGGACGGCTGCATGCATTGCGAAGACCCGGGCTGCCTCAAGGCTTGCCCGGCCCCCGGTGCGATCGTGCAGTATTCAAATGGCATCGTCGACTTCCAGAAGGAAAACTGCATCGGTTGCGGCTATTGCGTAAAGGGTTGCCCGTTCAACATCCCGCGCATTTCCCAGACCGAACACAAAGCCTTCAAGTGCACGCTCTGCTCAGACCGCGTGGCCGTCGGCCAGATCCCGGCCTGCGCCAAAGCCTGCCCGACCAACGCGATCACCTTTGGCACCAAGGCCGAGATGATTGCCCACTCTGAAAAGCGCGTGAAGGACTTGAAGTCGCGCGGGTTCGATAAAGCCGGGCTGTACAACCCACCCGGCGTCTCGGGCACGCACGTCATGTATGTTCTCCATCACGCCGATCGTCCTCAACTCTACGCAGGCCTTGCGGAAAATCCCCGCATCAGCCCGCTGGTTGAAGTCTGGAAAGGCGTTGCAAAATACGCAGGTCTCGCCGTGATCGGCCTTAGCGTTGCAGCCGGTGCCCTCCACCACATGCTCGCCGGTGCCAACCGCGTCAGCCCTGAAGATGAAGCCAACGCCGAAAAGCTCGCCGGAGGCCCCAAAACATGACGATTGAAAAGTCCACCGGCGCACCCCTTAAGGTGCACCGCTACTCCGGGGCGGCCCGCATCAATCACTGGATCACGGCGATCAGCTTCGTGCTCCTGTGGCTAAGTGGATTGGCCCTGTTCCACCCCAGCCTTTACGGCCTCACCGCGCTGTTTGGCGGTGGAGAAATGATGCGCTGGCTTCACCCGTGGATCGGCGTCGTGCTGTCGATCAGCTTCCTCGGTCTATTCTTGCGCTTCTTCACGGCAAACCTGCCAGAACGCACGGACTGGAAATGGCTGACCAGCGTTCGCGCGGTCCTTTCAGGTCACGAGGAAAATCTGCCCGAAGTCGGCAAATATAACGCCGGCCAGAAGGCGGTGTTCTGGGGCATGGCCGTCTTGATCCCCGTGATGCTGGTGTCCGGCATTGGCCTCTGGGACGCAGGCCTTGTCTACGTTGGCGCAACACTAGGCTTCAAACCGACGATCGACATGCAGCGCTGGGCAGCCCTTGTGCACGCTGCAGCCGGCATCCTGACAATTGTGATCTGGATCGTCCACGTCTACGCCGCCATTTGGGTGCGCGGAACCATCTCCGCTATGACCGAAGGCAAAGTGACGGGTGGCTGGGCCTGGCGTCACCACCGCAAGTGGTTGCGCAAGGAAGTCGCCGAGCACAAAGTCGGCTCGAACGCTTAGACACGTCCTCTTGGGGCCGGCGCAGTCCTCGTCCTTCGCCGGTCCCATTTCATCTGTTCGCTGGTTGCCCTTCCCCACAGGTCGGTAGCATCCTCAGTCTGAGGTCTACAAAATGTCGAAATCCATCGGCGGTCCAAAAACCGCAAGCAGCGTTCAGCACGAGCCCATCAACATCGGCACCGAGGCGACCCCGCCGTTCGTTGTGCCGCCTGAGCCTGTCGCGCTATTCCAACGCCGCGCTCAACGGCTCGAAACGCTTGCTGCAGCCAGTGACCTGAAAAGCTATTTGAACTTCGCCGCATCGGTCTGCGCGCTCCAGCACGACGTCGCCAATTCAGCACCAGCCGTCGCCGCGCTCAGCGAATCCCATCTCGCCCAGTCCAAGGCCGGCACCATGCCCCCGCTTGCTGGCCGCGACCTGCTGGCCGATCCCGCTTTCAAATCAACCCTTGAAGCCATCACCGCCGCAATCGCCTCTCCCCTTCAGAGCTGGCCCGCCGAGGCGCGCGCCGCCGCCTTGAACGTGGCCTCCCTCGATGATGACGCTTTGCGCAACGCCATCGAGGCAGCCCTGTTCCAAGACATCGAACCTGGCACCGTCGCCGAGCACGTCCTCCTGTCGGCAGCCCTCCAAGTCCACATGGCGCGCCTGGCCGCAACACTCGACAACACGCAGCTTGTCCCCGTCGCAGATGGCGTCTGCCCTGCGTGCGGCTCAGCCCCCATTGCCAGCGCCGTCGTCGGCTGGCCGAGCGCCCAAAACACCCGCTTCTGCACCTGCTCCATGTGCGCCACGCAATGGAACGTCGTCCGCGTGAAATGCGTCACCTGCGGTTCCACCGGCGGGATTGGCTACTATGCCATCGAAGGCCAACCCGACACCCTCAAGGCCGAAACCTGCACCAACTGCAAGTCGTATGTGAAAATCATCTATCAGGTGAACGACCCCGCGCTCGACCCACTCGCCGACGACACGGCCACGTTAGCCCTCGATATGAAGCTCGCCCAAGAGGGCTGGACCCGTCGCGCCGTCAATCTGTTCCTTGCCGGATCGACAGGCACTGCGGTTCCCGCCGCCAACCCGGATAGCGCGGCTCCCGCTCAAGACGGCGTGTAATGAGCAGCACGCAGCCAAGACCACGCCCCCCCTCCGTCGATGCCGTCTTGAAAGCCGTCGTCGCCCGTGTCGCCGTCGCCCGCTTCGGCCATACCGCGACGACCAACGCGATTCGCCACACCCTCGATGCCGCCCGGGCCAACCCAGACAGCCCGCTGGACGCAGCCCATATCGCCGAGGTCGCACTCACTCTTCTCGAACGCGCAGACATGCCGTCTGTCCGTCCGGTCTTCAATCTAACGGGTACGGTACTCCACACCAACCTTGGCCGCGCGATCCTGCCTGAAGTCGCGATCCAGGCAGCCGTCGAGGCGATGCGCCGCCCCGTAGCACTCGAATACGACCTCGCAACCGGCAAGCGCGGCGAACGCGACGACCATGTCCGCAGCCTCATCCGAGAAATCACCGGTGCGCAAGACGCGACGCTGGTCAACAACAATGCCGCCGCCGTCCTGTTGGTCCTGGCAGCCCTCGGCGCGGGACGCGAAACCATTGTCTCGCGCGGCGAACTGATCGAGATTGGCGGCGCATTCCGCCTGCCCGATATCATGGCCCGCGCCGGCACCAAACTGGTCGAAGTCGGCACCACCAATCGCACCCATCTGCGCGACTATGAAAATGCCATGACCGATCAAACAGCCCTTATCATGAAGGCCCATACCTCGAACTATATCGTGCAGGGCTTCACCACCGCCGTCGACGCCAAGGACTTGACGCCCCTTGCAAAAGCCCGCGCGATCCCCTTGATCGACGACCTTGGCTCGGGCACGCTGATCGACATGTCGCGCTACGGCCTCAAGCCCGAGCCGACCGTCCAGCAAGCGCTTGAAAACGGCGCAGACATTGTCACGTTCTCCGGCGACAAGCTGCTCGGCGGCCCCCAATGCGGCATCGTTGCCGGCCGCGCCGACCTCATCGCAAAAATCGCCAAGCACCCGATGAAGCGCGCCCTCCGACTCGACAAAATCCGTCTCGCCGCCCTGGAAGCAACGCTCAAACTCTATCGCGACCCCGACAGCTTAGCCCGCACACTGCCAACGCTGGCGTCCTTCGTCCGCACAGCGAGCGACTTACGTGTGCAAGCAACCCGCCTTCTCAGCCCGCTCCGAGCAGCTCTCGGCCCCGCCTTTACTGTCACCGTGATCGACTGCAAAAGCCAGATCGGCTCCGGCGCACTCCCCCTCGACACATTGCCGAGTGCAGGCATCGCCATCATGCCTGTTGCAAAGAAGGGATCCGGCTCGAGCCTCGACGCGCTCTCAACCGCCATGCGCAGCCTGCCCCGCCCCGTCATAGGCCGCATCAACGACGACGCCTTTATCCTCGACCTGCGCTGCCTGGACGACGAACCCGGCTTTGCAGCCCAACTCGCCAGCCTTAAGCTCGTCGGCGGAGGCAATCATGCTTGATCGCTGGTTCAAACGCCCCACCAAAGCCGCCGGAAACGCCACTTTCTTCTCCCCCGGGGGAGAAGATGCCCGCAGGGCAGATGAGGGGGATGAAGCTGCCCTGACCGCTGATGAAAAGCTTGATCTAGCCGATGCGGCCTTCGCCGCTGCCGACTACGAAACCGCGCTGTCCTACTGGGTCGAACTCGCCCACGCGGGCAACCCGATTGCCCAACGCTCCATCGGCCAATGCTTCCTGCAGGGCCTGGGCATCGAAAAGTCCGCCGAACTCGCGCTCAAATGGCTGAAACTCTCCGCTGAACAGGGCGACGCCGAAGGCCAGCGCCAGCTTGCCGAATTCCACTTCAAAGGCGAAGACGGCTTCTCAAACGAAGCCGAGGCACTCGCTTGGTACCGCCGCGCCGCCGTCCACGGAAATGCTGCCGCCCAGGACATGCTGTCGTGGATGCTCGCCGAAGATGACGCCAGCCCCGACCACGCCGAGTCGCGTGAATGGGCGCTCAAAGCCGCAGCCCAAGGCATCGCCCCATCGATGACCCGCCTCGGCCTCTTCTATCACAACGCGCTCGGCGTCGAGCGCGACCCCATCCAGGCCGCCATGTGGTGGGAACGCGCCGCCTACCGCAACGACGGCGACGCCCAGGCCATGCTGGGTGCCGCTTACCACTTAGGCTCGGGGCGTCCGCGCGACCCGGTCGCAGCTCTCCACTGGCTCAAGCGGGCGCGCGCGAATGCCTCCCCATTCGCCGATCGCTTCTTCGAGGCCGTCACCAACGCTTGCACCAACGACCAGCGCGCCGAGGCCACGCGCCGCGCCGCCCTCCCGCTTGAAGCCGCTCCCACCCAGGCGGGAGAAACAGAATGATCGTGGGCACCGCAGGCCACATCGACCACGGCAAGACGGCACTGGTCCGGCGTTTGACCGGCGTCGAGACCGACCGCCTGAAGGAAGAAAAAGCCCGCGGCATTTCGATTGACTTAGGGTTCGCCTACCTCCCCCGGCCATCGGGCGAAACCATTGGCTTCGTCGACGTCCCCGGCCACGAAGGCCTCATCCACAATATGTTGGCGGGTGCTACAGGCATCGATTTCGTCATGCTCGTCATTGCCGCCGGTGACGGCGTTATGCCCCAGACACGCGAACACCTAGCCATTGTCGATCTGCTTGGCCTTGATCGCGGCATCGTCGCCTTGAACAAATGCGACCTTGCCAGCCCCGAGCAAATTGCCGACGTCACCCGAGAAATTCGCCAGGCCCTCAGCACCACCGGCCTGCGCGATGCCGAAATCATTCCCGTTTCCGCCATAACCGGCGAAGGTGTCGAAACCCTGCTCGCCAAGCTCGACACCGCCAGCAAGAACGTCCCTGGCCGAGCGACTGAGGCCGCCTTCCGCCTCGCCGTGGACCGCTGCTTTACTCTTCCCGGCCTTGGCACGGCGGTCACAGGCACCGTCCTGTCGGGTGCAGTGCGTATCGACGATGCCGTGGTCGTCTCACCCGTGGGCATCGAAGCCCGCATTCGCTCCATCCACGCTCAGAACCAATCGAGCCCCATCGGCCACGCCGGCCAACGTTGCGCCCTTGTGCTCGCGGGTCCCAAAGTCGCCAAAGATGCCATTCCGCGCGGCAGTGTCGTCTGCGCGCCAAGCCTCCATGCCCCCACCCAACGGTTTGACGTTCGACTGCGCCTGCTCGCGTCCGAAAAGCGCCCGCTGGGCCAATGGACCCCCGTCCGCGTCCACCACGCAGCAAGCGAAACCGGCGGGCGCGTTGTGATCCTGAGCGATACCCCGCTGGCCCCTGGCCAGACCGATTTCGCGCAACTCGTCCTTGAAACGCCGATCTCCGCCATCGCAGGCGACCGCATCGTCCTGCGCGACACAACATCCAGTCGCACGATGGGCGGCGGCACGATCCTTGATCTGCGCGCGCCCGAACGTCGCCGCAAAACCCCCGAACGCCGCGCGGTGCTTGAAGCCCTGGCAAACCCCAACCGCGACGATGCCCTGTCAGCGGTCCTCGCAACCCCGCCCGGCTGGCTCGACCTCGCAGCGTTCACGCGCGATCACGGCCAACCCGCCACAAGGGTGCCCGACATTGTCGAGCGTCTGAACCTTGTAGCACTGCCCGCACCTGGCCAAACCCCCGTCCTGCCGCGCGCCGCCTGGGAGGCGTTTGCGGCATGCGCTGGCGCAATCATTGATGCCCACCACGCAGCCCAGCCCGATCTGCCTGGCCTGGCCGCCGAAAAGCTCCGCCTGCAATTGACTCCGCGCCTGCCGGTCCCCGTCTTTGCCGCAGCCCTGGACCTCATGGTCGCGCTTGGTAACCTCCGCCTTGACCGCGCCTGGGTCCGCCGCCCTGGCCACGAGGTGAAGCTGTCCGCCGAGGAAGAGCACCTGTGGACGCTGATCATGCCGATGCTTGCAGACGACGAGCGGTTCCGCCCGCCGCGCATCCGCGACATCGCCCGTGACCTCAAAATTGATGAGAAAATGATTCGCCGCTTAGCCCGCCTTGCCGCCCGCCGTGGCGACATTGAGGAGGTCGCGCAAGACCATTACTTTCTCTACCCGACCGTCACCGAGATGGCAGGGATCGCCCGCGAACTGGCATCCGCCGATCCCCACGGGTTCACCGTCATTCAATTCCGCGACCGGCTCGACAACGGCCGCAAAGTCGCTATCCAGATCCTTGAGTTCTTTGATCGCCACGGCCTGACGATGCGCCGGGGCGACCTGCGCCGCATCAACCCGTTTCATGCATCACTGTTTACCGCTGGCCCTCAATCAGGGCCCGCGACCGAAATCGGAGGAGTCCCGTTCCCGGTGGGGCGACCGGACTTCAAATCCGGGTGGGGCCGTCAGACGGTCCCTGGTGGGTTCGACTCCCATCCTCCTCCGCCATTCAAACCCAAAGAGGCTCGCTCATGAAACACCCGCCAACGACCCTGATCGACGGCTTCGAGCTGGCCGCCAAGACAGCCCAGCAGATTGAAAACAAATACCGCGCCGATTCCTTGGCCGAGATCGCTCGCCTGGAAGCCGCCCGCATTGTCTGCTTCCGCCGCGTTCGCCTCGTGAAATTGCTGGCTGGCGCCTCCACCAACGCTGAAACCGCCGACGCTGCCATCGCGGCTCAGTGCGCAGCCGTCGCCGACGAATTCGGCTGGGACGCTACCCGCGCCGATCACAAAACGGTCCTCGACGCGCTGCAAACCCCTGGACGCGCGGTCTATACCGCCTTGAGCCAGTCAGACGGCGCGGACGCCGCCGTCGACACGATCGCCGCCGACCTCGCCGCATTCGAGAGCTGGTATCAGGCCCATGCCGGACAGTCCTTCTATGCCCTATTCGACCAGTATGTCCCGCAGGCCCCCCTTGTCGATTTCTGAGCACACCGATTTTGACGATTGGCTGAACGCAACCTTCGCGCTGCAAGGCCCGTTCACAGCCTTCATCGTCCTTGTGGAAATCCGCGGGACAGACGTAACCCCGTTGGCCTCGACCTACGTCCACGTCATCGGCACCGAGATCGACTGGGCCGACGTGACCGTTCTGCTGGCCGGTTCGGGCCGGGACTGGCAAGGCGCGGTGTTCTTTGCCGAGCAGGACGGCGTTAACGGCCCCCTCAATGCCGTCAAGGCCCGTCTTCGCCTGCAGCTTCTGGAAACCGAAATCGACACCAACCGGCTCCACATCAACAAGGGCCAGTTCTTCGACCCCTGGGGCCGCCGCATGAAAATCGAGGCGGTGTAGCCGTGCGCCCAACGGCTGCCACGCTCGCTGAAATCGACGGCCTCGACGGCCTGCCCTTCGACGACGCTTTGGTCGCTGAGCTCTGGCAAACCGGCCGGCACTGGCAAGCAAAACCCTTGCTCGCCTCCGCCCCCAGTTTCAAAACCTACAGCAGCGACCACCTCCCCCTAAGACCCAAAAAAACTGAGGGTCTGGGAGCTGTGCTCCCAGCGGAGCGCGAGGCTGGCCTCGCTCGCGGCAACGCCGCGACCACCCCCTCCGCTTGCGCCGCCTCCACCGGCGCGTTCCCCGCATTTTCCATCACCGGCGGCGTTTGCGCCCTCGCCTGCGAGCACTGCGGCGGCCGCATTTTGGAGCCGATGCTCCCAACCGGTGCGCCTGACGCCTTTGAGCGCACCATCCACGCCATGCACGCCCGCCAGGGCCTGCGCGGTTTCCTGCTGTCGGGCGGCTCGAACCTGCGCAACGAAGTCCCGTTCGAGCGCTACCTGCCCGCCATCAAACGCTTAAAAGCAGCAATTCCCAGCCTGGAAATCGCCGTCCACACCGGTCTCGTGGACGAGCGCCGTGCCGCTTTGCTCGCCGAAGCAAACATCACCGTCGCCATGCTCGACATTATCGGCGCGGACGCCACGATCCGCGAGGTCTACCGCCTGGACCGACCGGTCGCCGACTTTGAGGCCTCGCTCGCCCACCTTGTCGCCGCTGGCCTCGACGTTGTCCCCCACATCGTCATCGGGCTCCACTTCGGCGCTCTGCTTGGCGAGCAAACCGCGCTTCAAATCATCGCCCGCCATAAAACCCGCGCCGTCATCGCCGTGGTCTTGATGCCCCACCTCGCCCGGCCCGGGCGGTTTCAAATCCCCGCCGAAACCGATGTCGCCCGCACCCTGCTATCGGCCCGCAACGCCCTCCCCGACCGCACCCTCCTTCTCGGCTGCGCGCGTCCGGCCGGAACCCACCGCGCCCTCACCGACACGTACGCCGTCCTGGTTGGCATCGACGGCATCGCCTACCCCGCTGACGGCGCGCTCGCACTATCTCGTGCGCTAGGCCGCACCCCCGGCCGCTCGCCGTCGTGCTGCGGCGTGAATGCTTGCTCCTCTTCAGGTCGCAAAAAAACTGAGGGTTCGGGAGCTGTGCTCCCGGCGGGGTATGGGGCTGGCCCCATTCGCGACGCAGTCGCGAGCTGAGTAACCATCATGTCCTGCTTTCCCCCCAAACCCGAGCCCCGCCCCCCCGAACCGGTCCCAGCCCGTCAGCGCAACGGCGCACCCGTCAATTCCGCCAGCCTCGCCCCGAGCGGCGTCTATGTCCCCAACAGCCCCGCGCAAACCCCCGCGATGCGCTCGCCCGACTACGTCCAGATGTCCACTGCCGCCGCGATCACGTTGGGCCTCGTCCCCGGTCGTCTCTACCGATGCGCCTGCACCCGCTGCTTGAATCTGCTGCTGACCTACCCCGAAGGCTGCCGCGCCAACTGCGCCTACTGCGGCCTTGCCCGCCATCGTGAGGCCAGCCGCAACTACGCCGACCGCAACTTCATCCGCGTGGACTGGCCCGCAGCCCCGCTTGACCAGATCATTGATCAGGTCGCAGCCCAGGGAGAAGCGACGCCGTTCCACCGCATGTGCATTTCGATGATAACCCATCCGCGTTCCGACGACGACGCCAAGACCGTCCTCGCCCGCTGGATGGAAAAAATCCCAGCCGACCGAATCCCGGTCTCGATCCTCTCCAATCCCACGACGCTCAGCCGCGCCGATGTCGCCGACTTCCACACACTCGGCGCGGATATCTTCACGGTTGCCCTCGATGCGGCCAACCCCGATGTCTTCGCCCGTACGCGCGGCAAAGGCGTCGACAGTCCCCACACCTGGGACAAATACTGGGAGGTCTTCGAGCATGCCGCCGACATCTTCGGCCCGCAAAAGTTCGGCATGCACCTGCTGGTTGGCTTGGGCGAAACCGACCGCGAACTTCTCACCATCTGCGCCAAGCTCGTGACCATGGGCGGCCACAGCCACCTGTTCTGCTTCTACCCAGAAGCCGGCTCGCTGATGGACCACATCCCAGCCCCGCCACGATCGCGCTGGCGTCGCATTCAGCTCGCCCGCTACCTGCTCGAATACAAAGCCCACGCCGTCGATGCCCTCACCTTCGCCCCCTCAGGCGAACTGACGGACTTCGGCCTTTCCGCCGATAAACTCCAAACGATCATCGCCTCGGGTATCCCGTTTCGCACCTCCGGCTGCCCCGGCAAGGAACGCGACGACGTTTCCGCCTGCGACCGCCCTTACGGCGACAGCCCCCCCAGCAATATCGCGAGCTACCCCTTCGCCCCCCAAGCCGATGATATGATCACTATCCGCCACCAACTGGGGCTTCCGTTATGATGACGCCGTTGCGAAAAGAGATCGGCGTCACTTTCTTCTCCCCCTGGGGAGAAGATGCCCGAAGGGCAGATGAGGGGTGCCATTACTTGGAGGAACCCCCAATCGTAGTCCCCTCACCCCATCCCTCTCCCCAGGGGGAGAGGGGGCCGTGCGGTGATTGTGATCGCAGACGTGACGTCGGGGGGGCAGCATCATGACCTCCCTCCGCGTCCTCGACACCGGCCTCCGCACCGCCCGCGAAAACCTCGCCCTCACCGCAGCCCTCGCCGAAGGCCACCGGGCGAACACAACGCCCGATACCCTCCGCTTTCAGGACTTTCACCCCTCAGCCATCGTCGGTCGCCACCAGTCGCTTGCCCGCGAAGTCCGCCTCGACCGCTGCTCATCGCTGGGCGTCCAGACCGCCCGCCGCATGACGGGTGGCGGCGCAATCTACATGGGACCAGGCCTGCTTGGATGGGAGTTAATCGCGGACAAATCTCGTTTGCCACACGGTCTTGACGCGATTACCCAAACGCTCTGCACCGGCCTTGCCACCGGCCTGAGCACGCTCGGCATCGACGCCCGCTTCCGCCCCCGCAACGACATCGAAGTCGACGGCAAAAAAATATCCGGCACTGGCGGCTACAGTGATGGCCGCACGCTCGTCTTCCAAGGCACAGTGTTGATTGATTTCGACGTTAACGACATGGCCGAAGTCCTCGCGCTCCCCAGTTTGAAACGCGACCGTAATGGCATCGAGGCTTTAGCCGACCGCGTCACCAGCCTGCGCTGCGTGCTCGGCTCAGCGCCGCCGCGCGAAACCGTGATCGCCGCCGTCACAGGCGGGCTCGCGGCAGCCCTCGGCAGCGCCCCATTCCACGGCACACTCACGCCGCAAGAACAAGCCGCCGCCGAACACACACACGCCGCAGAATTTGGCACTGACGCCTTCGTGACCGGCGCAGACCTCGCCACCAGTGGCGCAACCCTCGTCAGCCAGCGCTCGATCCCCGCGGGCATCCTTGAAGTCCACATCGCCGTCCGCACCCCGCAGATACCCATCATCGAGCGCATTTGGATCGTTGGCGACATCTTCGCCTCGCCGCCGCGCGCGATCCCCGATCTCGAAGCAGCGCTCGTCGGCACCGCTCTTGCCGATGCACCCGAAGCAGCCCAACGCTTCTTGTCTGAGCACAGCGTCGAAATCTTAGGCGGCAGTCCGGCCGACGTGATCGCACTCATCCAGGAAGCGGCCCAAAGCGCCCCAGGAATAGCCACATGAAACGCCGCCTCGTCATCGTCCTCGTCAACACCGATGCGCGCAATCCCGAAGAATTGGGCGCACCGTTTTATCATGCCGCCACCGCCGCCGCGATGGATCTCGACGTCGACGTGATCTGTACCGCAACGGCGGGAAAACTCATGCGCATCGGCGTCGCCGAAGCGCTCCATGTCAAAACCGGGAGCGCCATGAGCGTGTATGACTGGATCAAGCAAGCGCACGAGAACGGCGCAAAATTCTGGGCCTGTCCGGCGAATCTGGACCTGTTCGACATGACGACGGAAGACCTGATCCCCGAATGCAGCGGCCTCATGGGCGCCGCTACCATGATCGGCGCGATCATGGACGACGGGACGCAGGTCCTCAGCTATTAATAGACCAAGTCATGGGGGCCAGGGGACGCGTCCCCTGGCCTTCACGTCACTCCTCCAATTCCTGTAGGACCCCTCCCTTGGCCGACGTTCGCGGATGCCACTTCCCAGATCACCTGCTGTACGATGTGCCAAACCTCGTCTGGTACGAGCCCCTGGCTGACGGCACCATCCGCGCTGGACTGACGCCGGTCGCGACCGCATTGTCCGGCCCCATGCTCGCCTTCACCCCCAAACGTCCCACCCGTGAATTCGAAGCGGGCAAGTCCTTTGCCACCATCGAGAGCGGAAAGTGGGTCGGCCCGGCCCGCGCGGCGTTCGACGGCGTCATCGTCACGATCAACGAAGAGCTGATGGCTCGCCCAAACATTGCCAATGCCGACCCCTACGGCACCGGCTGGATGCTGACGGCCAGACCGGCAACCGCCGACTGGCAATCGGGCCTCGTCACCGGCCAAGCGATCGCGCCTGCGTTCGAAGCCTGGATGGTCGCTGAGACGTTTCCCGGGTGCACCCCATAACACGCGGCGTCCAGCCATGGTCGCGCGGGATCGGTCATCACGGGTCTTGATTTCATCACCAACACTTCGCATGGTCACGCCCGTTCGGAGGACCTAATCCATGACGGCACCAAGAACCGGCTTTCTCGCAGCCCTGACGCGCACCGATGGTCCGCGGCGTGACACGTTGCGCCGCGAGATGGCGCGCGATCGCGTGCGCCTGCAACCCGTGGAAACGCGGCCCAAACTCGTGCTCGCCAGCGCCAGCCCCCGCCGCGTCGCGCTCTTGGCCCAAGTCGGCATCGAGGCCGACGCCTATCGCCCCGCCTCCATCGACGAGACGCCGGGCCGCTCCGAAATGCCTCGCGCCTTGGTCACGCGTCTGGCGCGCGCTAAGGCGGAAGCCGCCCGCGACCAGATCGCCAACGACCGCGATATCGCCGACGCCCACATTTTAGCCGCCGACACCGTTGTGGCCGTCGGCCGCCGAATTCTCGGCAAACCCGAGCACATCGAACAGGCCGCTGAATCGCTGCAATACCTTTCGGGCCGTGCCCATCGCGTCCTCACAGGCGTCTGCCTTTTGTTGCCCGACGACCGCGTCCGTATCAAAATCGTCGACACGCGCGTCCGCTTCAAACACCTGACCAAGCCTGAAATCGAAGCCTACATCGCGTCGCGCGAATGGCGCGGCAAAGCCGGCGGATATGCGATCCAGGGCCTGGCCGGTGCCTTCGTCCAGCGCATCGTGGGCAGCTACACCAACGTCGTCGGCCTTCCCCTGACCGAAGTCACAGGAATGCTCCAGGCCGAAGGCTTCCCGATTCATTTCAACTGGTTGAAGGCTGGCCAGCTCGACCCTACGTAATCGCTTTGAGATAACAGGAGCCCGCCACCACAGTGAACTTCGACGGCAAACCAATACGCACGCCTCTTTGCTCGATCTGCGGCCATCCTGCCGTCGAGGCGTTCAAGCCGTTCTGCTCGGTTCGCTGCGCCAACGTCGACCTCGCCCGCTGGCTGGGCGGCACGTACGCCATCCCCGGCGGCACAGTCGACGACGACGAGGACGGTGATCCGGTGTTCGAAACGCCGCCCCCCCGCGACGACGAGCGCCAATAGACGGTAAAAGTGCCTTGCTTTTCGCACCGCAACATGAGATACCCAACGCATCGCCACCAAAGAGGCGATTTACGGCGCTCCAGCCGCGTGAAACGGTCAATCTATCCGGGCCTTTGCGTACATAACGCACCCAACCCGACCGTCCTGTTGAGCACCGCCGACCTCTGATCCGATGCCCAGGCCACGCGGGGCGTCACCATTCAGGTAACCAACGTCATCTCCCGGCATGAATGGCTTGCGTCAGACGCAAGCCCGCCTTTGCGCGTTGGTCCATACGAAAGCCATTCAATTGACAAACGCTCCTGTGCGCAGCGAAACCGCGCCCCTTTCGACCCCGACGCCGTCGACCAATGCCTTTGCTGAACTGGGCCTTGTGCCCGAGCTTCTGTCCGCGCTTGCCGCTGAAGGTTACACTGTCCCGACCCCCATCCAGCTGAAGGCCATTCCCAGCGTTCTGCAGGGCCGCGACCTGCTCGGTATCGCCCAGACAGGCACCGGCAAGACGGCGGCGTTCGCGCTTCCGATCCTCCAGCGCCTCATGGCCGACCGCAAACCGTCGCCCCGCAAAGGCTGCCGCGCTCTTATCCTCTCGCCAACCCGCGAACTGGCAACCCAGATCTCGGAAAGCTTCAAGACCTACGGCCGCAATTCGGGCCTGTCGTCAGGCGTCATCTTCGGTGGCGTGGGCTACAAGCCCCAGATCAACCTCCTGGCCCGTGGCGTCGACGTCCTGGTGGCAACGCCGGGCCGCTTGATCGACCTCATGCAGGAAGGCCATCTGTCGCTATCCTCGACCGAAATCCTGGTGCTCGACGAAGCCGATCAGATGATGGATTTGGGCTTCATCCGCCCGCTCCGCCAGATCGTCGCCAAGCTCTCGCACAAGCGCCAGAGCCTGTTCTTTTCAGCGACGATGCCCCACGAAATCGGCTCGCTGGCAGCCGAACTCCTGCGCGACCCTATCCAGGTGTCTGTCACCCCGGTGTCCAAGACCGCCGACCGTGTCGTCCAGCAGGTCATCCACGTCGAAGCCTCCAAAAAGCGCGCAATCCTGGTCGAACTCCTGGCCAACGCCGATCTCTCGCGCGTCTTGATCTTCACCCGCACCAAGCGCGGCGCCGATAAGGTCGCCCGCCATCTCGAAGCCGCCGGCGTGTCGTCTGCTGCCATCCACGGCAACAAGAGCCAGAACCAGCGCGAAGCAGCCCTTGACGGCTTCAAGCGCTCCAAGATCCGCGTGCTTGTCGCCACCGACATTGCCGCGCGCGGCATCGACGTCGATCAAGTCAGCCACGTCATCAACTACGAACTGCCCAACGTGCCGGAAAGCTATGTCCACCGCATCGGCCGCACCGCCCGCGCTGGCTGCGAAGGCATCGCCATCTCGCTGGTGGATGGCGAGGAAAAGGCCTATCTGCGCGACATCGAGCGCCTGACCAAACAGCAGATCCCTGCCGAAGACCGCCGCAACGACCACAGCCTCGTGGCCACCGCCACGCCGGACGAGAAGCGCGAACGCGATCCACGCGCTGGCCGCCCGCAGCAGGGCCGCCGTCCCGATGCCCGCACCAATGCCGCGCGTCCCCGCTCGGCCAATGGTGAAAGCCGTGGCAGCGACCGCAACGCGCCGCGCCAAGACCGGTCGGATCGCCCCGCGTCGGCCGGCGGTTACACCAATGGCGATCGTCCATCGAGCCGCCCGATGGGCGAACGCTCGAACGGCTATCGTCCAGCATCCGACCGCGCACCAGCCGGCAGCGGTGAACGCCGCCCTTATGACCCCTTGAGCGCCGCCCCGGCGCCAATCCCACGTCCAGCGCCCCGCGCCGACGACCGCCGTGACGACCGTCGCGATGCGCGTCCCGCTCCCCGCCAGGATGATCGCCGCGATGCGCGCGACGCGCGCCCTGAGCGCCGTGACGAAGGTCCAACGCGCGCCACCCGCTCGCGTTTCGACGAAGCGCGCGATGCCCACAAGGGCGCCGCCCGTCCAGCCGGTGCCCGTCCTGCGTCGCGTCCGCAAGGGGCCCGCACCGACGGCCCGCGCCGTTCGCGTCAGGACTGAGGGTTGAGACTGGGAGTGCAAGCCTGATAGGCAATAAAAAAGGGTGGCCGCGCGCCACCCTTTTTCGTCTTTCAAAATCCAAACCTCAACGTCAACCCGCCATCACGGTCACAGTCACGGTCTGCGGCGCGCCAGACGATCCACCCGTCGCGTCCGTCACCGACACATCAAAACTTGCGTCATTGCCAGCCGACCCGTCATGACGAAACACCACGCGCCCGCCCGCTAAATCGGCCTGCGTAAAGCTGCCAGCTTTTGCCCCGCCGCTGACCGAGCCATGACGGGCGTTGGTTACGCTAAACGTCAGCTCTGCCGCTGAATTGTCGGGGTCGATCGCCGAAATGTCGGCGGTCGTGATCCGGGTTGAGCGCCCGCGCACGACCCCGATATTGAGATCGCCTATCAGGCGCGGCGGCACGTTGCGCACGTCGGCTGACAGGTTAGCGCCAGGCTCCATGGCAATCCGCCCGTAAAACACGTTGCCAGCCACATATCCGGTTGAGTGGATGCGGATCAGTCCATCGACCACGATATCGCCTTGCACCGTGCCGGAAACTTGGGCCGAACCAGCCTTCGCCTGTCCGTTGAAGTCGCCGCCTTCGTGGACGACAAGCTCGCCCGCGTTGACATCGCCTTGAACAAAACCGTAGATTTCCAGCCGCTTACAGTTCCGAATCGACCCCTTGAACGCCGTATCGCTGCTGATCACGACAACCCCATCCCGCTCACTCACGCCGATCCCCTTATGCCTGGCTCGCCAAATCCCGTGCCGATCTATACCCCTGTGTGCCGTGCGTTACCAATGCTCTTACGAAACGGTGCCGCGCGGTGGCTGTCATGCCACGGTTGCAGGTCCCTGCAGGCTTGGGATATTGAAGCGCAGTGACGCGTGGTGACGTCGGCCACTCGTCGGCACAACAAGGACTTGCAATGGCGGACGTAAAGTTCCAGGCCCTCGACGAAACTGATCTCGGCGTCCTCTCGGCACAAGTCCAGGATGCCATCGTGCGCGTGGGCGACATTGCCTTTCTGCCGCGCGAGCGTCGGTTTGCCATGGTCGCCAACCGGTACGACTGGATGGAAGCCAACGTCTCCAAGAACAAGTCGACAGGCCAGCGCCGTGCGGCCGGCTTGCGCTTTGAAACCGTCAAACGTGCACAAGTGTCGGGCTTTGATCCCAGGGCTGAAAATGCGGTGCTGGTTCTGCTCACCATCAGGTTCGACGCGACGGATGCCCCTGCCGGTTGGATCACGCTCCAATTTGCCGCTGGTGCCGCGATCCGGCTCGAGGTTGAATATATTGAAGCGGAGCTTAAAGACCTTGGAGCGGTGTGGGCGACATCCAACCGGCCCGAGCACCCAATCGCGGGTATCGAGCCCGCCGCCAGGCCGCCCCGCAACGACGGAACGGCTGAATAGGTCGACATAAAACAAAGGAGCGGCTCCCCCGAGCCTAGTCTTGTATGCCCAAACGGCTCCACGTCCGCGCTGCCGATTTTCCGCAAGCGTTCGCAACCCTGCTCGGCGAAAAGCGCGAGTCCTCGGCCAGCGTCGATGACGCGGTCCGCGAGATCATCGCTACCGTGCGCCGCGATGGCGACGCCGCCCTGATCGACTACTCCAAGCGCTTCGACGCCGTCGATCTGGCGACCACCGGCATTGCGGTCAGCGCGGCGGAAATCGACGCAGCGGTCGCCGCCTGCAGCGTCGAAACACGCGACGCGTTGTCGTTTGCCCACGACCGGATCGTCTCCCACCACGCCCGCCAGCGTCCCAAAGACGACCTCTACACCGATGCCGCTGGCGTCGAATTAGGGTCCCGCTGGACCGCCGTCGAATCGGTGGGCCTTTACGTGCCGGGCGGCCTCGCCTCGTATCCAAGCTCCGTATTGATGAATGCAGCCCCAGCCGTCGTTGCTGGGGTCCCGCGCATTGTGATGGTCGTGCCCACGCCACGCGGCGAGGTGAACCCGCTGGTGCTCGCCGCAGCCCGCCTCGCTGGCGTCCACGAGATCTACCGCATCGGCGGCGCGCAGGCCGTCGCAGCGCTGGCCTACGGCACCAAGACAATCGCGCCGGTCGTCAAAATCGTCGGCCCCGGTAACGCCTACGTCGCCGCAGCCAAGCGCCAGGTCTTTGGCCAGGTTGGCATCGACAGCGTGGCCGGTCCCTCGGAAGTCCTCATCATCGCCGATGCCGACAATAACCCCGACTGGATCGCGGCCGATCTGCTGGCCCAGGCCGAACACGACACCGCCGCCCAGTCAATTCTCATGACCGATAGCAAAGCCTTTGCCGATGCCGTCGAGCAAGCCGTCGCGCGCCAGCTGGAACATCTCCCCCGGGAAAAAATCGCCGCTCAATCATGGGCGGACTTCGGCGCGATCATCGTCCTCGACAGCCTGGACGAAGCACCAGCCCTCGCCGACAAAATCGCTGCCGAGCATCTGGAAATCTGCACCCCCGATCCTGCAGAAATGGCCGCAAAAATCCGCAACGCCGGTGCGATTTTCCTTGGCCCCCACACGCCCGAAGCTATCGGCGACTACGTCTCGGGCTCCAATCACGTCCTGCCAACCGCCCGCAGCGCGCGCTTCTCCTCGGGCCTTGGCACGCTGGACTTCATGAAGCGCACCTCGCTGTTGAAGCTCGACGCCCGCGCACTGGCAGCCCTTGGCCCGGCCGCGATGACGCTGGCCCGAGCCGAAGGCCTCGAAGCCCACCGCAAATCGGTAGAGTTGCGTTTGTCTCAACCGCAAAAGGGAACGGCATGACCAACTCAGACGCCACCCCACCACCGGGAAGCCCCGAGTCCAAGACCCGTCTGACCGCGATCACGCTCGATCAGAAGTCCATCCAGCATGGCAATCACCACATCGAGCACGAGCGCGAAGTAGCGATTTTCGACATCCTGGATGGCAACGTCTTCGCCCTCGATGGCCGCGACGATGGCCCCTACAAGCTCGCGTTGTCGGTGCTCGACGACAAGCTGATGATGAATGTCAGCAACGATGCGACGCCAGACCTCGTCGTCCATGCCCTGTCGCTCAGCCCGTTCAAACGCATCATCCGCGACTACTTTCTGGTTTGCGACAGCTATTACGAAGCCATCCGGTCCGCCCCGCCGGCCCGCATTCAGGCCATCGACCAGAACCGCCGTGGCCTCCACGATGACGGCAGTCGGCTGCTGATGGAACGCCTCTCGGGCAAGATCACCCTCGACTTCGCCACCGCTCGCCGCCTCTTTACCCTGATCGCGGCCCTTCACTGGCGCGGCTGATCCTCCAGCCTAAGGGGCGAGCATCGTTGCGCAAATCAATGGCGCGACCTGCAACTCTTCGCCTGCCAGAGCCCTTTCCGCCCGGCCCGAAGTAGGCCGCAAGGCGGTCACTAACCAAATCTTCGGGAATAGATGCGATTCTCCGCGTCCAGAGCGTGGGGGATGCGCACGTGCGGGACGATCAGGGTCAAATCCCGAGTTCGTCCAGCAATGCCGTCCAGGCCCAACGCCGATGCGCAGCGTCTTGAGGATCGCACGCATCGTGCCGTCGCATCCTCAGACGTAAAGCGTCATTGTCCTCTGGAGACCTGCCCGTGGCTGAACCAGCTCAAATTCTGCCCCGCCACAACCCTGTCGCCGCCAGCCTCGCAGGCCTCGAAGCCCGCCTCCAGGAATTTCGCGCGACCGGCCCGCGCATTGCCGTGCTGCTGCCCTGCTACAACGAGGAAGCAGCCATCGCCGGAACGGTTTCAGCGTTCAAGGACGCACTCCCGCAGGCGACCATTTACGTCTACGACAACAATTCGACCGACAAGACCATCGAGCGCGCGACTGAGGCGGGTGCCATCGTCCGCCGCGAGCCCTACCAAGGTAAGGGCAACGTTGTCCGCCGCATGTTCGCCGACATCGACGCCGACGTTTACGTGATGGCCGACGGCGATATGACCTACGATCCGACGGCGGCCCCGAGCCTCGTCGCCCGTCTCATCGACGGCCAACTCGACATGGTCGTGGGCGCACGCGTTGAAACAGCGCAGGCCGCCTACCGCCCAGGCCACCGTTTCGGCAACCGGCTGTTTAACACAATCACGACGACGCTGTTTGCCTCCCACTTCACCGACATTTTCTCCGGCTACCGTGTGTTTTCCCGCCGCTTTGTGAAATCGTTCCCGGCGTCGTCCGCTGGATTCGAGATCGAAAGCGAGCTGACCGTCCACGCACTCGACCTCAAACTCCGCACCGCAGAAATTCCGCTGCCTTACGGCAAGCGCCCGGAAAACTCGGTATCCAAGCTCAATACGTACCGCGATGGCCTTCGCATCCTGTGGATGCTGCTGGGCATGTACCGGATGGTGGCGCCGCTCCATTATTACGGCGCGATCGCAGGCTTCCTTGCGGTTTGCTCGCTGATCATCGGGGCTCCGGTGATTGAAACCTATTTCGCAACCGGCCTGGTCCCGCGCTTCCCAACCGCCATGCTCGCCGCAGCCATTGCCCAGCTCTCGGCGCTGACGCTCGTGTGTGGCGTGATCATCGATGCCGTCTCCGACGCGCGCCGCGAAATCAAGCGCCTTCGCTATCTCGATCTCGCCGCCCCGACGACGGATGGCCACTGAGGTGTCGCCCGTCCCGGCACGCCGCAGTCACTCCGCCAGCAACTGCCCGAGCCGCTTCACGCCCTCCGCGATCATCTCTTCGTTGGGCAGCGAATAGCTGAGCCGGATCGTGTTCTGCCCCTGGCCGTCGGCAAAAAACGCCGACCCGGGCACGAACGCGACGTTGAATTCCTCCACCGCGCGTTTGAGCAGGGCCTTGCCGTTGCAATGGTCTGGTAACGTCAGCCATACGAACAGCCCGCCTTCAGGCGTCGTCCACGTCACGCCCGGCGGCATATGTGCTTCCAGCGCGGCGAGCATTGCAGTCCGGCGACCTTGATACAGCGCGCGCGCTTGCCCAACCTGCCGGTCGAACGTTTCCGATGCCAGCCTGTGCATCACCATCTGGTTGATGTTCGACGTATTGAGATCCGACGCCTGTTTGATCAACACGACCCGCCGCACCAAGGCTTCCGACGCGCAAATCCAGCCAATTCGCAGCCCCGGCGTCAGGGTCTTGGAGAACGTCCCGCAATAGATCACGCGCGATTTATTGATGTCCCCGCCATGCCGCGCCACATCGAGCGCTTGGATGGGTGCCACCGGCTCGCCTGCAAACCGCAACGCACTATAGGCGGTGTCTTCCAGGATCGGCGCATCGAGCGAATCCGAAAGCGACAGCAAACCCTCGCGCGCGGTTTTCGTCAGAGTCTTGCCGGTCGGATTGGCAAAATCCGGCACGACATAGAGAAACTTCACCGAACCGCCATTCGTCGACGCAGCCTCGACATAAGACTGCGGCGTCCGGTTGCCGTTCTCCGGCGTCAGCGTGTCATAGCGTGGCTCATAGGCCGAAAAGGCCTGGAGCGCGCCCAGATAGGTCGGCGCTTCGACCAGCGCGGTATCGCCCTCGGTGAGGAACAACTTTCCTAAAAATTCCAGTGCTTGCTGGGACCCCGATGTGACCGCGATGTTGTCTGGCGTGCAGGGTACGCCCAGCGTTCCCATGTACGTAGCAATCCACTCGCGCAGCGGCTGATAGCCCTCGCTCACCGAATACTGTAACCCAGCTTTCATGCTGGCAGGGTCGGACAGAATGGCCGAATAGGCAGCCTTGGCTTCTTCCGCTGGAAACAGCACCGGGTCGGGTATACCGCCGCCAAACGATATGATCCCCGGCCTGTCGAGCACCTTGAGCAATTCGCGGATTTCGGAGGCTTTCATGCCGTCGGCGCGGCGGGCGTAACGGGACTCAAGTGCCGTCTTGGGGTCCCTCGGCGAAGTGGTCATGGGGGAGTGTTGCCTCTTGAAAATGCCGCGCGCACGCAAGCAACCCATGACACCGCTTGGGGCCTTGGGCGACGTTTCCTGACTGAAGGTTCAACTTGTTAGCGATGCGCCCGTCTGTGTCAACAAACGAGGCCGTCAAAACACGAGCGCACATCGCCCCAACCAGAAAACAAACAGGAACACACACACCGTCATACCAGCGACGGCTGGGATCCCGACAACTCACGTTTCGGCAACTGGTCGACGATGTCCGGCCTCAACCCGCGCCTGGAACCGCGCGATCGAATCCAACGAGGATCTCGAATTCTCCCGGCCGCGATCCTTCGGGGATCGCGATTGTGATCGCTTTGACCGCCGAAAAATAGCCAATCGGCTTATCCACAGCGATGTCGACGTCGACCTTCACCGTATCGGAAGCGATTTTCTCGCGCTTAGAATCTGTCACTGTGACGGTGATTGGCAGCTTGATGTTGCCGGTCTTGCCCTTCGGCCCGAGCAGCACCCGTCCAGCAAACCCATAACGCACGACAACCTTGCCCGGCTCCACCTGACATTCGCGCCCGGTCTTGGTGATTTCGCCGCGATGCAAAATGGCGAGCCCATCGCCGATTCGTCCGGCTTCGTAAATCGTCAGGTTGTTATCGCGCTGTCCCACGATCAACCGAGGACATCCCCCAGCTTCGGCTGTAATCGCAGCTGGTGCCGACCCGTCGCCCGCCTTGGCAGCCGACAGAAGCTGGTCCTCGGACACGGTCTTAACGTCGCTCTTGGCGGTCGATGACGACCCACCGAACATGCTTCCGCCTAGCCCCGACGTCAGCGAAGACATGCCGCATCCGCCGAGCATCATGGCTCCAATCGCCAATGAAGCGACCACACTGAGCTTAGCGCCTGCTAGTCCAGACGTCGCCAATCCGCGCCCCATTGTTTCTCTGGTATCGCTCACAAGGCTCACAAGCTCCCTCGATTCCCCAGACTTCTTGCTGAAGGAACAGGCACATCGCGCAATGCATGTACCAAGGCCTCTAGTCGACATCCCCATCAATCTGTATCACCTGTTGCATGCCACCGCCTAGTCTCACAACGGCGAACGTATTTTTGAAGTCCAAAAACGGTTGATCGATGACGTCTTCGCCACAGGCCAACACATCACACATTCCACAGTCAGCTCAAACGCTGGCCGAGCGGGAGCATCTTCCACCCCTCCGCATCGTTTTGGCTGCGCCGCGCGGGTTTTGCGCGGGCGTTGACCGGGCCATTCAGATCGTCGAACTAGCCCTGATCAAGTACGGCCCCCCCGTCTACGTGCGCCATGAGATCGTCCATAATCGATTCGTTGTGGAGAGCCTGAGGGCGAAAGGCGCCGTTTTTGTGGAAGAATTGGATGAGATCCCCGATACCGGACAGCCTGTGATCTTTTCAGCGCACGGCGTTGCCAAGTCGGTTCCGGCCGCCGCCCGGTTGAGGAACATGTTCGTCCTCGATGCCACCTGTCCGCTGGTGTTCAAAGTGCATAACGAGGCCGCTCGCCATCACGAGCAAGGCCACGCAATCCTGCTCATCGGCCACAAAGGCCACCCGGAGGTCGTCGGCACGCTCGGACAGCTCCCTGCTGGCGCAATCCATCTGATTGAAACCGCCCAGGAGGCATTGACGTTCGTCCCCGCCGATCCCGAGCGCCTCGCATATGTGACCCAGACGACGCTGTCGGTCGACGATACGGCAGAGATCGTTTCAATTCTGAAGTCGCGCTTCCCCACCATCGCTGGCCCCGCCAAAGAAGACATCTGCTACGCGACCACTAACCGGCAAGTCTCGGTGAAGGCGATCGCTGGCCAGATCGACGCCCTGCTCGTCGTCGGCGCGCCCAACTCGTCCAACTCGCTCCGCCTCGTCGAAGTCGCCGAACGCAATGGCTGCAAGAAGTCCTTCCTCGTTCAGCGCGCAGCCGACATTCCCTGGAATGAACTCGGCAGCATGTCGTCGCTGGGCATCTCCGCCGGTGCATCGGCCCCCGAGCAATTGGTCAACGAAGTCGTCGACGCCATGCGCGCCCGTTACGCCGTGACCGTCGACATCGTGACCACCGCTGAAGAAAACATTGCCTTCAACATCCCACGGGAGTTGCGCGACGTCGTCCGTCCCCACGGCGGCGAACCCGGCCTCGTAGGTTGAGCGCGGCGCTATGGCAGTCTACACCGAAGTCACCGACGAAGATCTGATCGCCTTTCTCGAACGCTACGATTGCGGAACGCTGTCCTTTTACAAGGGCATTGCCGAAGGCGTCGAAAACACCAATTACCTCGTCCGCACCGACCGCGACCGGTTCATCCTCACGCTTTACGAAAAGCGCGTCAACGAGGCCGATCTGCCTTATTTCTTGAAGCTCAAGCAGCATCTGGCCAAGCGCGGCGTTCCCTGCCCGGTGCCGGTTGCCGACAAGACCGGCAACACACTGGGCGAACTCAATGGCCGCAGCGCGGCCCTTATCACCTTTCTGGATGGCATCTCCGTCAAGCGGCCCAAGGCTGAGCACTGCACCCATCTGGGTCATGCGCTCGCCCACCTCCACCTCGCCAGCGCCGACTTCGGCATGTATCGCGCCAACGCGCTCGGCCCCAAAGGCTGGCCACCGCTTTATGCCAAGTTCGCCGCCCGCACCGATGAGATCATGCCGGGCCTTGCAGCACTCATTGAAAGCGAACTGGCGATCCATATCGCAGGCTTCCCGCAGGGCTTGGCCCAGGGCGTCATCCACGCCGACCTGTTCCCCGACAACGTCTTTTTTTCCGATGGCCGCTTGTCTGGCCTGATCGATTTCTATTTCGCCTGCAACGATGCCCTCGCCTACGACATCGCCATCTGCCTCAACGCCTGGTGCTTCAACGCTGACCACACCTTCGACCTCGCCAAAGGCCGCGCATTGCTGCGCGCGTACGACGAAGTCCGCATGTTGACCACCGCCGAGCGCGCCGCAATTCCCACCCTTGCCCGCGCCGCCTGCCTGCGCTTCCTTCTGACCCGCTCGCATGACTGGCTGCACCGCGCGCCCGGTGCCCTGGTCACGCCGCACGATCCGATGGACTACGTCGCACGGCTCAAGTTCCACCAGCAGGCGGGCTCGATTGCCGATTATGGTGGAGACGCAACCTGATGGCTGGCGATGAATTGCCCCCACCCCAGCCGCCCAAGGCCGTGGTGATCTATACCGATGGCGCGTGCTCGGGAAATCCTGGCCCCGGCGGCTGGGGTGCCATCCTCACCATGGGGGCCGTCCGTAAGGAAATGCAGGGCGGCGAAGCCGAGACGACCAACAACCGCATGGAACTCATGGCGGCCATCCAATCCTTGGAAGCCCTGAAGCAACGCTGCAATGTCACGCTCTTTACCGACAGCAATTACGTGAAGAACGGCATTATGAGCTGGATTCACGGCTGGAAGAAAAACGGCTGGCGCACCGCCGACAAAAAGCCTGTCAAAAATGCCGAGTTGTGGCAGCGGCTAGATACCGCCCGCGCGCGCCATGACGTCACCTGGCAATGGGTCAAAGGCCACGCTGGCCACCCTGAAAACGAACGCGCCGACGAGTTGGCCCGCCTCGGCATGGCCCCCTTCAAAAAGCGATGACGCCCTCCACGTCAGTGACAAAAAAGCAAAGGGGTTTGGGGAAAGCTAGTGGCCCGTCGCGCCTAATACCAGCCCGCAGAAGTTTCGACTCTTGGTTTGAAGGGCTGCGGGCTGGTATTCTCTTCGCTTTGCGCGTGGCCGCCCCACCAACCCCACGCGCGGATACCAAATCGCATAAGTCAGTACTTATGCGGTTTGTTATAAATCGCTGTGCTATCCGGAACCGTTGACGATTTAGGCGCGACATAAGGGCCACTAGAGAAATCATAGACTTCGTGTGGCGTTCAGCGCGCCTGAATTGACACCAACCTCGCCGCACCCACCAGTCAATTAAGGCGCGACGCCACACGAGTCCCTCAATTGCGAGAGGCCGAAAGCCCGCTCGGGGCACGCGCTAGCACCGTTTATTTACGAGCCCGCCGCGCCCCTTGCGACGCGAGCGCGCCTTGGATCGGCACCAGTTTTCGCATACCCCGCGCGGGAGCCCTGGTGCCAATCGGCGTGATCAGCTCTTTGGTCGCCTCCGCCAGAATAACCCCTGCGAACCGGCGTCCGATGCTGGCCCCAATCCGCTCGATCGTGGGCGCAGACCGCACAAGCAGCGCCCGGTGAATCGGCGGCAAGTACAGCGCGCTATCCCAGTCGAGCGGCGTAAACATCGCCTCGCGCAGCAGCTGATCGAGTTGCCCGCGCGAATAGGGCCGTCCCTGGCCAAACGGCGTCCGGTCGGTCCGTGCCCAAACCCCCGACCGGTTCGGCGCAATAATCAGCAGTCGCCCGGCGGGTTTGAGCACGCGCCACATCTCGCGCAGCAAGCCCGCTGGCTTTTCCGCAACTTCAAGCCCGTGCACCACCAACATCCGGTCCACGCAATTGTCTGGCAGCGGCAGGTACTGTTCCTCGACCAGGATCGACATGTTCCGGTCCGCAGACGGCCAGACCAGTGCGCCTTGTCCCTCGGGCATCAGCGCGCCGATGCGGGCCGCCTCCCCGCGAAACGAGCCCAGGAACGGCGTCGCAAACCCAAACCCCATCACGACCTCGCCAGCTGGCCTCGGCCACTTGGCACGGATCTTCTGTGCCAAGAGCCGCCGGGCGACGAGCCCCAGCGGCGTCTGGTAGAAATCCCGCAGATCCGTTACGTCCGTATGCATGCAACTCCGCAGCGTTTAATACCCAAGACGAGCATACCTGAATCTAACCCGTCACGCCGCGCTTGCAAGGTGCTGGCATGATGCGTCGCAACGCGCACAGTGAAAACCCGTCACAGCCAAATGAACGCACAGGGCGGATAAACAGTTAAGAGTGAAGCGCACGCCGCGATTTGCTATCCAAACCCGCGTGCTCACCCGGAGACAGTCGATGTCGCATTTGCAAATCCATCAGTTCATTGCCGGCCAGGACAACTATTGCGTTTTGCTCCACGACCCCGATACGGGCGTGACCGTCAGCATCGACGCGCCCGACGCAGCCACAATCAGGCGCGAACTCGACGCCAAAGGCTGGAAACTGACGCACCTGTTCATAACGCACCACCACGGCGACCACACTGCGGGCAATCTCGACCTCAAGCGCGCCTATGGCTGCGAAATCGTCGGCCCGGCCGCTGAATCCCACAAAATCCCCGGCCTGGATCGCATCCTGCGCGACGGCGACGAAGTGGCCATCGGACGCCATACGTTCATCGTGATCGAGACACCGGGGCATACTCTGGGCCACATCGCCTACGTCGAGCGCGACGCCAAGCTCGCCTTCGTTGGCGACACCCTTTTCACCATGGGCTGTGGCCGCGTGTTGGAGGGCGACTATCCAATGATGTGGACGTCGTTGCAAAAACTCGCAAGCCTTCCGCAAGACACGATGATTTACTGTGGCCACAATTATACGGCTGCCAGCGCCCGCTTCGCGCTCGCCATTGAGCCCGATAACCAAGCCCTGCAACAGCGCGCCAAGGCCGCAGCTGGCGGCGAAGCGCTGGTCCCAACTCGCCTCGGCGACGAACTGGCAACCAACCCGTTTCTGCGCGCGGATAACCCCGCGATCCGCGCCAGCCTCGGCCTCGTCGGCGTTCCAGCCTGGAAAGTGTTCGGCGAAATCCGCGACCGCAAGAACCGGTCCTGACCGCTGCCATGGCACCACACATGAACGCAGCCGACATTGTCCGCCTGCTCAACCTCGCGCCACATCCCGAAGGCGGCTTCTACCGCGAAACGTTCCGCGACCCAGCGACCGTCGATGGCCGCGCAGCCTCGACCTGCATTTATTTTCTGCTGCCCGAGGGTGTCACGAGCCGCTGGCACCGCGTCGATGCAGTCGAGACCTGGCATTGGTATGCTGGCAGTCCGCTCGATCTTTTTATCGCGGCTAACGCGCAAACCTGCTCAACCCAAACGCTGGGACCCGCGCTTGACCAAGGCGAACGCCCTCAAGCCGTAGTCCCCATGAATCACTGGCAGCAAGCCCGCTCGCAGGGGGCCTGGACGCTGGTTGGCTGCACCGTCGCCCCGGGTTTCACCTTCGAAGGCTTTGAGATCGCCGCCCCTGAATTTTCCCCAAGCCCGCCGTGATCGCGAATCCAGATGATGCGTTCAAGCAACAATCAAGCACCCAATTGGCTTGTGCTGGACCCGGACGTGCATCTTAAGCCCTTGATATGCACAGGTCGTTTCCGATTTTTCGGCAGCCGTAACGCGACCCCGCTTGCCGCACCTTGGCGACTCGGAAAGAGTGGGCACGAATCAAGGGTTTAGACCAACGGGGATTTATTCATGCAGCGGGACGCGACCAAACCGGCGTTGAGCGCGATCTTTGTCGATTACGACAACATCTACTTGTCGCTGAAGCGCAAGAATGAGGACGCCGCCAAGCGGTTCTCGAAAGACGCAGCGTTGTGGATCAAGGAGCTCGAAACCGGGCGCTTGATTACGCCGACAAACAGTTACGGCGACGCAGGCCCGCGCCGGATCGTCATGAACCGCTGCTACGGCAACTCCGTGCCGCGCCGCAACAGCCATGACAACTCGACCGACATGAATTCCTTCCCGTTCGTGCGCAACCACTTCCTGCGCGCTGGAAGCGAGACCATCGACTGTCCACCGCTGACCGCCCAGCTGAAAAACTCCGCCGACATCCGCATGGTCATGGACATCCGTGACATGCTCACCCACGACACCTACTTCGATGAATTCATCATCCTGTCGGGCGACGCGGATTTCACCCCGCTCATTCATCGCCTGCGCGCCCACGCCCGCCGCACGATCATCTTCTCCAACGAACACACTGTGTCGCCCTACACTGCCATCAGCGATGGCGAGGTGCGCGAAGCAACGCTCCTGCAACTCCTGCTCGACGGCAAGATCGCCGATCCGATGCTGGCTATTGATGGTGAACCGCCAGCATTGGCAGCCCCTCGGCTCGACATGAGCACACTCCGTCGCGAAATCGTCGCTGAAATCGCAACCATCGTCCGCCAGTCCGGCCAGCCCGTGCCGCTCGAAGCGTTGGCTGACCGCGCCGTGCGCCAGCTCGGCCACGAGAAGACGGCAGGCTCGAACTGGGGCGGTACCGGCGGTTTCCGCGACCTCCTGACGACCTACCTGCCTGAAGGCCTGCGCATCTCCGATCAGGCCCCATTCGTGGTCTTTGAAGTCGCCCGCATGTTGCCAGCAGACGCGCCTCGCCTTGAGGCACGTATCGAACAGCGCCAGCCAGAACCCGTTCGGCCAGAAGCTGTGCGTCCCGAGCCGGCGCGGGCAGAAACCACGCGGCCTGACATTCAGCGCTTGGACCGCACGCCACCGATTGCGCAGCGCGCCCAACAAGCAGCGCCTCCGGCACCGGTCGCAGCACAAGCTGAGCCCGTCGCAGCGCCGGTACCGGTTGCAGCCCAGGCGAGCCCCGCTCAACTCACACAGCAGCCTCAGCGCGCTCCAGCCCCCCCTCAGGCACAACCGGCACCTCAGGCTCAGCTGCCCGCGCAGCGCGGTCCGTCGGCAATCGTAATCCAGCAGGCTGTTGCCCGCATTTACGATGCGTGCCAGGCCCCACCTCTGTCGCCGCCGGAGTACCGCGCGCTGTTTGAAGTGATGGCCCAGGAAATCAGCACCCGCGGACTAACCGGCGCGCCGACACTCGACAACATCGCCGCAGGTGCCAAATCGCTCGGTGTCGACGTCCGTCGCGACGACGTGCGGTTCATTCTGGAGGTCGTCAGCGAAACCGACCCCTGGTTCGAGCAGGGCGCATCGGCAAACTTGTTCGCTGGCCGCTTCCGCAACTTCGTCGTCGCGCGGTGCCGGACACACGGGCTTCAGCTTTCGGCTGACGAGCTTGACCTGATCGAGCACTGGTTCGCGGGCACCCAGCCCCAACCAGTGCAGGCTCCAGCCCCGCAACAGGCAGTGATCACCCAGCAGACCGCCCCTCCGGCTCCCGTGCCTGCCGCGCAAGTCGGCCCCGTTGGCGGTAGCCCGCCGGATCGCTGGTGGTCGATGGAGCCCAACCAGGCAACCGATCAGTTAGGCCAGCCCGGCGAAGAGTTCCCCCGCATCATCCGTTCCCGCATGCGCGGCTGATCGCAAACCCGCCCAATCGAAAAAGCGCCCGGAAGGTCAACCTTCCGGGCGCTTTTGCGTTCTGATACCAAACCGCATAAGTACTGACTTATGCGGTTTGGTATCCGCGCGTGGGGTTGGTGGGGCGGCCACGCGCAAAGCGAAGAGAATACCAGCCCGCAGCCCTTCAAACCAAGAGTCGAAACTTCTGCGGGCTGGTATGAATAGTCCAGGGGATACAAGGGCCTCAGGCCCTTGGCGGAGGTTTGGAGGCAGAGCCTCCAAGGCTTCACGCCACCAAACGCGTCGAGCCACAAAAAAGCGCCCGGCAGGACGTCCCGCCAGGCGCTCTCAAATCCACCGATCGAACTACGGTTAGATCATATACTGACCGCCGTTGGCGCTGATCGTTGAGCCGGTGATGAAGCCTGCGTCGTCGGAGGCAAGAAACACCACGCAACGCGCGATTTCCTCGGGCTCGCCGAGGCGGCCGACCGGGATGTAAGGCAGGATCGACTTCTCGATCACGGCTGGATCGATCGCTCTCACCATTTCGGTGGCGATGTAGCCCGGCGTGATTGAGTTGACGGTGATGCCCGCGCGTGCGCCTTCCTGTGCCAGCGCCTTGACGAAGCCGAGGTCGCCCGACTTGGCAGCCGAATAGTTGACTTGGCCCATCTGGCCCTTCTGGCCGTTGATCGACGAGACGCAGATGATGCGACCGAACTTGCGCGCGCGCATGCCTTCCCACACGGGTCGGGTCATGTTGAACAGCGAATTGAGGTTGGTGTTGATGACGCCATTCCACTGCTCGAGCGTCATCTTGTGGAACATCGCATCCTTGGTGATGCCGGCGTTATTGACCAGAACATCGACTGGGCCGAGATCCTTTTCGACCTGGGCAATCCCTGCAGCGCACTGCTCGAAACTGGAAACATCCCATTTGTAAACGGGAATACCGGTCGCGGCTTGGAACTGCTGTGCCGCAGCGTCGTTCCCCGCGTAGCTCGCAGCGACGCGATACCCTTGGGCCTTGAGAGCCTTCGAGATCGATTCGCCGATCCCGCGCGTACCACCCGTGACGATTGCAACTCGTGTCATGTCGTGCCTCCCATAAACCCGTCTTTGCCGGGCATTTTTGATTTTTTTCGCCTACGCGCCGCCGCGCAGACTACACCGCCACACGTCAGCTCAGAATTACCCAAACGATCAACAACCGGAGGGGTTTACCCCATCGCACCACGATCAGAGGCACCGTTGGAAAGGTGCACTGGTTGATGTGGGGGGAAGAGTTGAAGAGTTAGAAAGATGAGAGCGGGCGGCTTGAAGACTGCCCGCTCCCACGATGGATCAATCGCGCTGAACGCACATGGCGATGCCCATTCCGCCGCCGATGCAAAGCGTGGCAAGGCCCTTCTTCGCGTCGCGGCGACCCATTTCGTAAAGCAGCGTGGTCAAAACGCGTGCGCCCGACGCACCGATCGGATGACCGATCGAGATCGCGCCGCCGTTGACGTTGACCTTGCTGGTATCCCAGCCAAGCCCCTTGTTCACCGCGCACGCCTGAGCCGCGAACGCTTCGTTGGCCTCGACCAGATCGAGATCGTTCGCCGACCAACCGGCCTTTTCAAGCGCCTTCTTCGAAGCCGGGATCGGTCCCGTGCCCATGATGGACGGGTCGACGCCGACGCTGGCCCACGACACGATGCGTGCCAACGGCTTGATGCCGCGCTTCTTGGCCTCGGCAGCGGTCATCAGCACAAGGGCGGCAGCGCCGTCGTTGATGCCCGATGCGTTACCTGCCGTCACGGTACCAGCTTTGTCGAACGCCGGACGCAGCTTCGACAGACCCTCTGCCGTGACGCCCGCCTTAATGAACTCGTCCTCGGTCACGACGACGTCACCCTTGCGGGTTTTGACGGTGACGGGGGTGATTTCATCTTTGAATTTGCCAGCCTTTTGAGCAGCTTCGGCCTTATTCTGCGATGCAGCGGCAAACGTGTCCTGCTCTTCGCGCGTGATCTGCCACTGGCGGGCAACGTTTTCTGCCGTCGTGCCCATGTGGTAGTTCTGGAATGCGTCCATCAGGCCATCGCGCAGCATGGTGTCGGCAAACTTGATTTCACCCATCTTCGTGCCATCGCGCAGATGCGCGACGTGCGGCGCGAGGGTCATGTTTTCTTGACCACCTGCCACAACGATCGTGGCCGAGCCATCGGCGATCTGCTGGGCACCGAGCGCGATGGCGCGCAGACCGGAGCCGCACAGCTGATTCATGCCCCAAGCTGGGCTGTCGACGGGAATGCCGGCCGCAACCGACGCCTGGCGAGCCGGGTTCTGCCCTGTGTTGGCGGTCAGGACCTGCCCCATGATCACTTCATTGACGTCTGCCGCTGCAACGCCAGCGCGTTCCAGAGCAGCCACGATCGCAATCTTGCCAAGTTCGTGCGCGGGCAGCGAGCTGAGGGCGCCACCAAACGAACCGACGGGTGTGCGTGCAGCGCTTGCAATAACAATCGTCGTATCTTCACTCATCGGTTATTTTCTCCTGGCAGACTGAAATGATCCGACAAGCCTTAAACGCTCCAATGCCTGCGTCAATAAGGTACGTCGTAGTCAGTATGGTGCATACGACTGCCCGCCGTTTGATCCACTTGCATAATTAGGTTGCACCCTGAAGATATCGCGTTGCGAAAAACACTGGTCCCATGGGGATCGCGTGTGTTACGCTGTCGCATAAGCCACATGATAGCCAAAGCCGGACCGATCTCATGCTCCACAAAGCCGAACCTCAAGTCGAGAAGCGCGAGACGGTCGTAATTAAAAAGTACGCCAACCGCCGTCTGTACAACACTGAAACCAGTTCGTACGTGACGCTTGAGGATCTGGCGACGATGGTCCGCGGCGACCGGGATTTCGTCGTCTACGACGCTAAAACCGGCGACGACCTGACCCACGGCGTGCTGACACAAATCATCGTTGAGCAGGAAAGCCGGGGCGACGGCCAGTCGATGTTGCCGATCCCCTTCCTGCGCCAGCTCATTAGGTTCTATGACGATAGCATGGCCAAAATGGTGCCCGGCTACCTTCAGTTCAGCCTCGAAAGCCTCGCCAAGGAACAGACCAAGTTCCGCGCCCAGTTCGCCGGCGCTTTCGGTAGCCCGACCGCCGCATTCGACGTGTACCAGGACCAGGTTCGCAAGAACATGGAGCTGTTCGAACAAGCTCTGACAATGTGGGTTGCGTCGCCCGGCCCGATTGGCGCAGCAACGACGACCGAGGCTAAAAAGCCCGCAGCCGTTGGCCCCGCTCCCGGTCAGCCTGGATACACCCAGCCGCTACCGCAGGTGCGCACAATTCCCGTAACGCCGCCGGTCTCGTCCGTCAAAAGCGACTTTCCCCGCGACGAAATCGGCGAACTGAAGGCCCAACTCGCTGCAATGCAGCAACGCATTGAGCGGATTGCCCAAACAAAAGACTGACCAAAGTCAGCCAATCGACGAAAGTTTTTGCTGCCTCATCGCACGTTGCGCCTGTTGTGCTTTTGCAACTGAACACCCTGACCGTTGGTGCAGCCGGTTGCGCAATCACAGCGCGAGCTGAGCCGCAACCGTCAGGTGTCTAATCCCAACTCAACGCGCTTTCGTTTTGAAAGCCCCGTTGCAATGAGCACATGCGATTGCCTTACGTAGTCGCGCAAGGCATCGTCGGCCAGTCCATCAGGCCCAAATGATTGAATCCACGTCAAGCCCCGCGACGCGAGATAGGGCGCCGGTCGTAACCCTGGCTGCTCGCGCAGAATCTCAAACGACAACGCGCTGACTTTAAACGTGAATGCTGGCCGCTCCTCGGCCCAACCTCCCACGGCAAACACCTTCCCGCCCACCTTCCAGACGTGCGAGCCGCCCCACTGCTGCACATATGTCGTGGCCGCAAGTGTCCGGCAAAACGCGTTGAAGTCATCGTAGGTCATCGCGCCGCTATGCGCTCAGTGTTTCGGCTTAACGACGGGCTTACCCGCTGATATAGGAGCTGGAATTGGCTTTGTATTGGCCTCCGTCTCGGCCGTGTCGCCGCCGTTCGACTTGGCATGTTCCGTGTGCGACATGCCCGAAATCCAGTCCGACAGCGCGAGCAAAACACTCGAAGATACGAATACGAGGTGGATCACCACGAGCCAATACAACTTGCGTTCGTCCCCGTCCGTGATCGTTTTCAAGCTCATGAATTCCTTGAGCAGTTGGATCGCCGAAATCGCAACGATAGAGGACAGGAGCTTGAGCTTCAGCGCCGTAAAATCAATCGTCCCCATCCAGTCGGGCCAGTCGGAATGCCCGGAATGATCGATCTTAGAGACAAAATTTTCGTATCCCGAAAAGATGACAATGATCAGCAGCGAGCCGGTCAGCGCCATATCGACCAGGGCGAGAAGCCCCAAGATCACGTCGATTTCGTTGGAATGAGTCATGTGCATAAAGAGGTGAAACAGCTCCTTCATAAAGATGAAGAGCAGCACCACCAGCGAGGCGGCTAGACCGAGGTAGATGGGCGCGAGCAGCCAGCGGCTGGCAAAGATCGCCTGTTCGCCCCAAGCCTCAAGGTTTTCAAAAATCTTCTTCCGCTGTTCGGTAATCTTCTGACGGTCCATGAGTTCGCTTCTTGTAGGATGAGATCGAATTGAGGCGCACGATATCGCGCACGAAGAGACAAGTTCCAGAATGCCTTACTGGCGACTGTTCATAATTGGGATTTATAACGATTGCTACAGTGAGCACTCCGGGAGCACGGGTACAAACTCACCGTGCCGCCTGTTGCTGGCGTTTGCGTGGCCCCGAGCGCCGCTCCGCCGCCCGCTGCTGATTGGCAACAAACAGACGGCAGCTAGCGCGCTCCATCGAACATGGCGGACGGTAAATCCGCCCCGGCCGCTGGCCCTGCAGCGCTGCGCGTAGCAGCTCGCCGCGTGCTGGGGTCGACCGGTTTGGCCCGCTTGAGTTCGACCGGTTCAGATAGAGATGACGATCGGCCACTAGTGACCGCGGCGTCAGGATTTGCGGGTTCATTTGCAATGATAGAAGGGCTTGGGCAGCTGGCGACAATCGCTCCAGGGCTTCCAGCGCGGCGAGCGTTGCGCCGCATGGTGCTAAAGGGCCCGGATCAGCTCCCTCCTCGGGAGCTGGGTCTCGAAACCTGTACCGCGCGTCGCAAACGCTGATTCGGGGCGCACGCTTCGTCGTTTCAACGAAGTCATAGCCCTCTTTGAGATTGGCCCAGAAGGAATACCAGGGGCTGTCTTTCTGCTGCTGCAGGTTTGCTTCCGTCAGCCGGAATGGAAACACATGCACCGGCACATGCGTCTGCCCGCCGGCGATCGCCCGCTCGGCAAAACCATAGATTTCTTCAATGACGGCGTTCGTCATCGCAAAACAACCAACCGACGAACATCCGCCATGCACCAGGATGTGCGAGCCATTGCGCGACTGCACCTGGTCGAACACGTTGGGAAAGCCGAGGTTCAATGATCGCGGCCATCGCCCGACGTGATGCATCTGGCGACGCGTAACCGTATAGAAACCTTCCGGCGTCTGCTTGTCGCCCTCGCGGAGTTTCGGCCCCAGCGTGCCGGACCAATGGCAAACCGGATAGGTTGCAAACAGAACATATGTGCCGTCGTCTTTGCGGATCCAGACTTCGAATTCCGATTCCGACTTAAAAGCGCGCAGCAAAATGGGCGCGCCCATTTTGACGCCCTTTTCGACGAGGCGTTCGTTCAGGCGCGCGAGGTCGGGTGTCCCCGCCAGCGGCAAATTCCCTTCCGCCGCCGCGCGTTGGCGCTCGACGCGATCGCTTGCAACGTCTTTAAGCTCGATTGTCACAGCGCCTGCAGGCGCACTGGCCGCGATAAACAGCCCGGCCAAAACCGCCAAACCACTGCGACCAAGTCCGCAACTGGAAAAACGCCCACCGTCTGCGAACTTATCGCAGCAAGACCGTGTCGACTGATCGCGCGTCGACAATCTCATCAGTTGCGGTTCTCCTCGCTCGACCTTTGGATGGCCTCGATTTTTCATAGGTGCCCTATAGCAGCTTCAATGCCGTCGTCAGAGGGATTTTTTCTGACCACCGCCTGTGTCGGCGTCGCGCTGTGTACAATTTGCCGCGCCAACCGGCACGGCATCGAGACTGCGCCCCATTTTGAACCGATACGCGCCAGAACACACGCTGGCGATAGGCGGTAACCACTCGGATTCAAACGCATCCGACCCGGTCTTGAGCTGCCGCCAGAAGGCGATGTGCGGACTGGTTGCATGATCTGCGAGGCTCTCCTCGCTCAACCGGAACGGAAAGACTTGAACCTGGAACCGTTTCTGCTTGCCGGAAGCAAACGCGGCAGTGGTGATTTTCCAGATTTCGTCGATCACCGCATTCGTCATGGCAAAGCAACCCACCGATGAACACCCGCCATGCACCATGAGCGCCGATCCCGTGCGTCCGTGAGCGGCATCGAACGCATTCGGAAATCCGACGTTGAACGACCGGTGCCAACGGCTGTTCGGGTTCATCTGATGACTGGCAACCATATAAAAGCCTTCTGGCGCTTGCCTGTCGCCGGTCGCAAACTTCGGGCCGAGTTTGCCAGACCAGCGGCAGATCGGATACGTCGCAAAACGATGATAGCGCCCGTCCCGTGCCATCCACAACTCTAACTCAAACTCGCGCTTAAAGATCCGCATCAAAACCGGTGCGCCGAGTGCAAGCCCGTGTGCCGCAAGCCGCGAATCGAGCGCCTCAAGATCGGGTGTTCCATCGAGCCGCAAGTGCAACGCGGCCCGCGCAAGGTTGCTAGCCCGGGTCCGGTTGATCGCCCGCATCTCCCGATCGCCAAATAAGACCGTCGGTGGAAACAACGCAAGCAAGACACCGGTCGCCAAGACGCCTGCCACGAGCAGCATCACGACGATCCGGCCCATCGTCCAGCGGCGGCGGCGATCAGACGGCGAAGGCGCGCTCATGGGATTATTCCCGCCAGAGTGACGAACACCAACGCACGCTCCAAACAAATCGTCGGATCACTTCGGCTGAAATCCCAGCCCGCTCATCGTGCCGACCCCAATCCCGTTGCCGCTCACCGATGAATAGGGCGCAAGCACGCCGGTCGTGAGCCCGTTTTCTGCAAACAAGCGCGCCCTCGGACCTGGGCTGACGATCCGCTCATTGGCCACCTGTTCGCCGGGCTTTGGCACGAATGGCGTCACCGCTGGCCGCTCCAATGGTGGGCAAACCCGCTCGGGATCTAGCCGGTACTGAGGCAGCTTCACGTTGACGACATACTTTCGTTCGCACACGGCAACATCGGCCGGCACGCGCGTCGTCTCGAAATGATCGTAGCCTTCCTTGAGGATTTTCCAGAACGGCACCCACGGGCTCGCGCCATGCCGCGCCATGTTGCTGTCGGTCATGCGAAACGGGAAGGCATGAACGGCAATCGACTTCTGCCCGGATTTGATGGAGTCGCGACCTAACGCATAGATTTCTTCGATCAGAGCGTCCGTCATGGCATAGCACCCAGCCGACCGGCATTGGCCATGGATCATGACAAAATCGCCGGTCCGGTTCATCGACCGGTCGAATGCGTTGGGAAAACCCAGGTTGAACGCCAAATGGAAGCTCGACCGAGGGTTGAGCTGTTCGCTGGAGACCGAATAAAACCCCTCCGGCGCCTGCTTGTCGCCTTGCTTGATCTTGGGTCCAAGTCCGCCCGACCAGTTGCAGATCGGGTACGACTTGAAGTGATAAAACCGCCCGTCCGGCCTCTGCTTCCAAACTTCGAGCTCGGACTCTTCCTTGAAGATCCGGATATGGATCGGCGCTTCCGGGGTCATGCCCTTTTTGCCAAGGAGCATCATGGCATCCTTAGAGATCGGCATGTCCGCTGGAGACGGGATGACCGGCACGTTTGCGCAGGCAGCCAATGCGATGGCCGTAGCCCCAGCCAATCCGATCGCGCTCCAGGCGCTGCAAGAGCGCTTGAACCCGATGGGCAACAACCCTCTGGGTAACGTCATACGCAGTACCCTCAAGACCCAGTTTTGACGAGGCATCACCATCCGTTAGGTCCCGTTAACATCCGCTTAACCGCAAATACCCTGCGAGCGAATCGATGCCCAATCGGTCATCCAGCGATCCCTATCATGCCGACGAATACGGCCACCCTTAGGCAGCACGCCGCAGCAGCGTTCAGATCAGGACGCTTAGAGCGTCCGCCCGATTGCTAAAAACCGGTCGTGACGGTGCTTCTTGATCTCTGCCGGTTCCTTACCGTCGAATTCTGAAAGCGCGTGCGCAATCGCATCCCCGATCGACCGGATGACGCTCGCATGATCGCGATGCGCGCCGCCGACCGGCTCCTTCACGATTTCATCGATCACCCCGATCAAAATGAGATCCTGCGCTGTAATTTTCATCGCGGTGGCAGCTTCTTCGCGTTTTGTGGAATCGCGCCAGATGATCGATGCAGCCCCTTCCGGCGAGATGACCGAGTAGATCGCATGTTCGAGCATGATGATGCGGTTGGCGGTCGCAATGGCGATCGCCCCACCCGATCCGCCTTCGCCCAAAATGACCGACACAATCGGCACGCCAAGCATCAAACAGCAATCGGTCGAGCGCGCGATGGCTTCCGCCTGACCCCGTTCTTCGGCAGCGATCCCCGGATAGGCCCCAGCCGTGTCGACGAGTGTGATCACGGGCAGATTGAACTTTTCGGCCATTTCCATGAGCCGCACCGCCTTGCGATACCCATCCGGCATCGCCATGCCAAAATTGTGCTTGATGCGGCTTTCCGTGTCCGAGCCCTTCTCATGGCCAATCACCATGACCGAACGCCCGCGAAACCGTCCAATCCCCCCGATGATCGCAGCATCCTCCGCGAAATAGCGGTCGCCCGACAGCTGCGTAAAGTCCTCCACCAGCGATCCGATCACATCCAGCGAATGTGGCCGCTCGGGATGGCGCGCGACTTCGGCCTTCTGCCAGGGCGTCAGCTTGGCGTAGGTGTCAATCAGCGCGCCTTTCGCTTTTTGCTCGAGTTTTTTGATTTCGTCGTTGATGGAAACGGCACCGCCCTGGCGGGCGATGTTTTTGAGTTCGCTGACCTTGCTTTCCAATTCGGCAATTGGCTTCTCAAACGTGCAATACGTCCGGATCGTCGGCCGGGTCGGAGCGCTCGGGGCAGAATTCGGCGCAGCGCTGGTGGCGCGCTCGGTAAGGGTCGGCTGATCGGGTTGGTCCAAGGGAAAGCCTCATGTTCTGGCACAGCCCATCAATACTGGCGGGCCAATCGTCCCCTCAGCCTTATCGCGATGCAGCACTTTCCTCAAGAGCGGGCCACGCAAGAGGCTAAATCAACCCTCGGTGAATGCTCAGCCCCGTGACGCCGCCGCAGCCATTTCGGCCTGCAGACCACGCACATAGGTCCGAACGGCATCGTCCACCAACAAGGCAGCATTCTCTGCCGTGACATTCGTCAGCTTATCCGCCGTCCCCAGTGACGTGATGCCGTGAACACTGGCCCAAAGTACCCGCGCCGCACGTTGCGTCCGCACGGGGTCGGCATTGGCCGTGATCGGCACGAGGCCCTGTTCGACAATGCCCAAAAGGGCATCCATCCGGGCTTGGAAATTGGGTGGAACTTTCCAATCGTGCGGCATGTGGTGTTCAAACAGCAGGTTCCAAAGCCTCGGCCGTTCTTGTGTGAACGCCAAGTAAGCAGCGGCCATATCGCATAGATGCTGCGTAGCGTCGGCCGTTTTGGGGACCTCGTTCAACCTCAGCGCTAGTTTTTCTAACAAGCGCTGTTCGATGGTCAGCACGAGGTCATCGATGTCGGCGAACACATTATACAGTGTTCCCGCCGAATAGCCGATCTTGCGCGCAATCTCGCGCGCCGAGAGGCCAGCAAGGCCTGTGCGTTCGATGACATCGGTGGCGGCGTCAATAATTAATTCGCGCAATTCTTCTGGCGTGTGACTGGAACGTCGACCCATCCGGGACTGTGCGGGTTGTCCCCGCCTCCTATGATAAATTTGAGCATAAGTCCGGCTCACAATAGGATGGCTACGTCAAAAAACGCAAGGCAGAGCCCCGTTCCTGGACGGCAAGAGACAATCAATATTTGCGCAATAGTCGTGCAACCGGCGGTCGCGTTGCCGACTGCAAAGCCTCTGATCTCGCCGGCCAATGCCGCTGACAGCACGCTGAGCGTGAACCGCCGGTCACTCGCAGTTCTGCGTGCAATTGGCGGAGCCCCACGCCGTGCACAAGTTGCGCGGCGAGTAATTGTACGACCGCTCCCACTTCATCGTGTTGCCAGTCATCGCCGGCACTTTCCAGCCCAGCATGGTCTTGAAGGTATATTGGCTGTTGACGATGATGGTGCTCCCGCCCGGGCTCAGCATGCCGGTCGGCAGTCCTGGATACTGCGCGCAATCGGCATAGGTATTGGCGGGAACGGCAGCCGGGTCGATTTTGACGTCCTCCGACCAATAGACGTAGTTTTTGTTGGCCAATCCGTTGCCAGCAGTCGGCATGCCCTGTCGCACCGCGACGACTTGCAGCACGAGCGTTTCCTTCGGATACGGTGACCAGATCGTCTCAACCGCGCTCTTGAGGCCTGCCATCGTCGTCGCATCCTCGTAGTCGTCGCGAGCGATCAGATCGCCCAGCGTCGCCGTAATGATGTCGAACCGTCGCGCCATCACAACCGCGCGACTGTACTCGATCGCGCCAATCATAAGAACGAGAGCAACCGGTGCGATCAAGGCGAACTCGATGGCAGCCGTACCCTGGTTATCGGAGGCAAATCCGCGCCGGCGCGGATTTGGCATAAAACGCGAGATGAACATGAGAAAGCCCATTACAAAGATGCGAGAGATTGGAGCGAGCGAAAGCGGCGCGTTATCGACCGCGTACTAGGAACCGACGTAGGGTTCGACTTTCAGAGCTGTGCTGGATTGGATCAGCGTCGACCCATCCGCAAAGCGGCTGTCGAAGCGAACGAACGGCAGGTATTTACCCATTGACCATTGGTAACAAACAACGATCAGGACGACGGAGTTCTGTGTTCCCGTCTTGGTCGAAAGTGCCGTGTTGTCGTTGGCAACAAGAGCGCCGGTGTTGAGCGCGCCCGCTGTGGGACAGGAAAACGCTGTAATATCGCCCCAGTCATCCCCCGACATGACCCGGACGTGCAGTTTGCTGCAGTCGACGTAGCTCGTCGCCTTATCACACACCATTTGACGGAATTGGCCGACATTCATGGGCCCGGTTGCGCCCGGATAGGAGCCCTTTTGGGCTTCGCCCGTTCGGACGTAGCGTGCGGCATCTTCAAGCGCGCGATCGACGCAGTGTCTTCCTCCGGTGAGGACCGCCTTGCGATGATGTCCGCGTTGGCGGACTCTGCGCGCTGATCCGAAGCAGCGAGGGGTGTGGATGTGTCCACAAAGTCGATTATGGACACAAGTCGGGAGCGGCG